>ERZ761602.86-NODE-86-length-212687-cov-6.810979_pt1 | contig 212687 bp, 170 predicted proteins | sample MGYA00512165_ERZ761602 | MGnify/ENA primary metagenome ERZ761602 (study PRJEB28899, sample SAMN02445085) | bioreactor sludge metagenome | biome: EBPR sludge; isolation source: Thorneside wastewater treatment plant | place: Australia: Brisbane, Thorneside...
CCCCCGCCCCGTCCCAAGGCAGTGCAGCGACAACGCCTGACGGAGCGGTTGAACGCCGGGCTGGCGGCGGCTCGCCGCCTGACCCTGATCGCGGCGCCCGCCGGCTTTGGCAAAACCACACTGACGGGCGAATGGGTGGCGGGCCTGGCGCGGCCCGCCGCCTGGTTGTCACTAGATGAGGGCGACAACGACCCGACCCGGTTCCTGACGTACCTGGTGGCGTCGATCCAGACCGTGGCGGCCGAGTTTGGCGCGGCGGAACTGGCGCTGCTGCAATCCCCCCAGCCGCCCCCCGCTGAAAGCATCCTGACCGCCCTGCTGAATGCCTTGGCCGCACTGCCCGAGCCGCTGATCCTGGTCCTGGACGATTACCACGTGATCCAGGCCCCGGCCATCCACCGCGCCCTCACGTATCTGCTCGAGCACCTGCCCCCGCAGCGCCACGTGGTCCTCACCAGCCGGGAAGACCCGCAACTGCCGCTGGCCCGCTACCGGGCGCGGGGGCAGCTGACTGAACTGCGCGCCGCCGACCTGCGGTTTACCGCCGCGGAAGCGGCAGAATTTCTGAGCCAGGTCATGGACCTCCACTTCACGGAGGCGGACCTGATCGTGCTGGAAACCCGCACCGAAGGCTGGATCGCCGGACTGCAGCTGGCCGCCCTGGCCCTGCAAGGAACGCCGTCCGCGCAGGGCCGCCCGGATGTCGCCGGGTTCATCCGCAGCTTTGCGGGCGATCACCGCTACATCGTCGACTACCTGGTCGAGGAGGTGCTCCAGCGCCAACCGGAACCGGTGCGGCGCTTCTTGCTGCAAACGGCCATCCTGGACCAATTGAGCGGCCCATTGTGCGAGGCGGTCACCGGCCAGACCGAGGGCAGCGCGCGCTTAGAGGCCCTGGAGCGCGGCAACTTCTTTGTGGTGCCGTTGGATGACCAGCGCCGCTGGTACCGCTATCACCACCTCTTCGCCGATGTGCTCCGGGCGCATGTGAAGGCCGAGCAGCCCGAACAAATGGCGACTCTGCACCAGCGCGCCAGCGTCTGGTATGAGCAGAACGGCGCGGCGGCCGAGGCCATTCGCCACGCCTTGGCCGCCCAGGCTTTCGAACGGGCCGCCGACTTGATCGAGCGGGCTGTGCCGGCGCTGCAGCGCAATCGGCAGGAGGCCGTCCTCTTGGGCTGGCTGCGGGCGCTGCCCGAGACAGTGTTCCAGCGGCGCCCGGTGCTGAACGGCCGCTTTGCCGCAGTGCTACTACAGAACGGCGAGCTCGAAGGTGTGGAGGTCCGCCTGCGGGCGGCCGAACAAGGGCTGGATCAAGCAGCGGGTGAGGCCGAGCGAGTGGTGGCCGATGAGTCCGAATGGCGTCGCCTGCCGGGTTGGATCGCCGTGCATCGGGCGGGTCTCGCCCTGGCGCTGGAAGACGTGGCCAACGCCCGGCATTACGCGCTCCGCGCGCTGGAGTTGGTTGCGGAAGATGACCATCTCGGGCGCGGCGCGGCGGCGGCGCTGCTGGGGCTCGCCGCCTGGCGGACTGGTGACCTGGAGGCGGCCCAGCAAGGATATTTTGAAAGCATCGCCCGACTGGAACGCGCCGGGCACTTCGCCGACGTGCTGGGCTGTTCGCTCGCCCTGGCCGACATGCAGATCGCGCAAGGCCGCCTGGCGGCGGCCAGGCAAACCTACGAACGGGCCTTGCGGCTGGCGCCGGACCGGGGCCTGCCGGCCTTGCGCGGCACGGCCGACATGTATGTGGGCCTGAGCGAGCTGCACCGCGAGCACAACGAGCTGGAAGCGGCCGCGCAGTTTTTGCAGCGGGCCGAGGCCCTGGGTGAGCACCTGGGGCTGCCCCAAAACCCCTATCGGCGGCGCGTGGCCCGGGCGCGCCTGCAAGCTATCCAGGGTGACCTGGAGGGCGCGCTCGCCTCGCTGGCTGAAGCGGAGCGCCGGTACATCGGTGATTTCTCCCCGAATGTGCGCCCCATCGCGGCCTTGAAGACCAGGCTGTGGCTGAGGCAGGGTCGGTTAGATGAAGCGCAGAGCTGGGTCCGCGCGCAGGGCCTGTCGGTTGACGACGACCTGAGCTATCTGCGCGAGTTCGAGCATCTGACCCTGGCTCGGGTGCTGCTGGCCCAATCGCAGGCCGGTCACGCCGGCCCAGCGCTGGACGCGGCTCAACGGCTGCTGGGGCGCCACCAGCAAGCCGCCGCCGCCGGCGGCCGGACCGGCAGCCTGATCGAGGCGCTGTTGCTGCAAGCTCTGGCGGATCAGGCCCGCGGTGATCTGGCGGCGGCGGCAGCGCCGTTAGGGCGCGCGCTGCACCTGGCGGAGCCGCTGGGCTATGTGCGCGTGTTCTTGGATGAAGGCGAGGCGCTGGCCCGGCTGCTGCGCGCCGCGTCCGCCCGCGGCCGCCTGCCGGGCTTGGCCGCCCGGCTATTGACGGCGTTTGAGCCCGAGGCGCTGCCGAACGCCGGCCCGGCGTTGGCCTCCCCGGCGCGCGTCGGGCAGCTGCTGATTGAGCCGCTGAGCCAGCGTGAGCTGGAAGTGCTCCGGCTGTTCCGGGCCGATCTGTCCGGACCCGAGATCGCGCGCGAGCTGGTGATCGCCCTGAGCACCCTGCGCACCCATACCAAACGCATTTACGGGAAGCTCAACGTCAACAGCCGCCGGGCTGCCGTCAGCCGCGCGCTCGAGCTGGGCTTGCTCTGACCGTTCCGTTCCTCCTCAGCCAACCCTAGAGCCCGGCGGGATCCCGTCTCCGCCGGGCTTTTTATGGCGCCCCCCGCTCCCCGCGGCAATCACCAGATTTGGGGACGACATCTCCCCACATGGCTTGGTAAGGTGCGGCCGTGGTCAGGAAGCCGACCGCGCGGGGCCAGCCCAAGAAGGGCGATGCCGGCAACACCCCCTGACCGCGCCGGCTCACAATCAACCAATTGGACCCCCGCCCGGCCCAGGGGCCGGGCGCCAACACCGCCAGTGATTACCAATGCGCGAACAAGGAGACGCCCTCATGAACACCAGACACCTCATTCGTTGGGCCGGGCTGGCGGCGCTGGTCGCCGGACTCTGTTTCGTGATCGGGGAGCTGCTGCGTCCCCCGGTTATCTTGGCGTCGGTCGCCACCCCGCGCTGGGTGATCGTCCACGGCCTGGCCCTCGCCGTGGGTGGGTTTGGCCTGGTGGGAGTGACAGCGATCTACGCCCGGCAAGCCGCCGCCGCCGGCAAGCTGGGTCTGGCCGGCTATCTCCTGCTGAGTCTGTGGCTGCTGCTCTCGTTTGCCTTCGCCTTCTTCGAGGCCTTTGTCTTGCCCAGGCTGGCGCAGGCGGCGCCCAGTTTGGCCGAGGGTTTCGTGGCCATGTTCGCCCGGTCCTCTAATGCGCCGAACTTGGGTGCCTTCTCGGCCCTGTGGAGCCTCGCCGACATCTTGTTTATACTCGGCAGCCTGGTGTTTGGAATTGCGACGTTTCGCGCCGGCGTCCTGTCGCGCTGGGCGGCCGGTCTGTTTACCGTCGGGATCGGTCTGGCCCCCGCCTATGGGCTGCTGCCGGCCTCGCTTCAGCCGCTCGTGGCGCTGCCGATCGGCCTGGGCCTGGCCGGGCTGGGCTGCGCGCTCCTAACGGAACGCCACCCGCCCGCCGCGCACCGCGGCTCTGGCCGGGGCACGGTTCAGCTTCACCCGCACAGCGCCGAGTAGGCCGGGCGGCGGGCCGCACAACCCAACCATTCAGCAGGAAAGCAGCTTATGCATAACCTGGCTCTCTCGGTCGTCAGTGCAATCTGCATGGGGCTGGGCGCCACGCTCACCTTCGATCTGTGGGCGCTGTTTCTCAAGTTCGCCTTGCGGATGGCGCCGTCCAATATCTGTCTGGTCGGACGCTGGCTTCGCTACATGCCAGAAGGAATCGTCAGGCACGCAAACATCACAGCGACTGCGCCCAGACGCGCCGAATGCCTGCTCGGCTGGGCCGCCCACTACCTGATCGGTGTCACGTTCGCCCTGGTTTTCGTCGCCCTGGCCGGCCCCGCCTGGCTTCGGCAGCCGACGCCGATCCCGGCGCTCCTGTTCGGCCTCGCCACGGTCCTGGCGCCCTTCTTCATCATGCAGCCATTAATGGGGCTTGGATTGGCCGCGTCCAAGACGCCGCAGCCTGAGCAGGCCAGGCTGCGGAGCCTGATGAATCATGCGGCCTTTGGTGCTGGTCTCTATCTCTTTGGGTTGCTGGTCAGCTGGCTGCCTTGGCTTCGCGCCTGAAGGATCAGTGCGCTCCGCAGCGCACGCCGGCGTGCTCGTGGTCGGTCGAGGCCGGCGGCCCTGGCGTCGGGCCCTTAAACACCCAAAGAATCCGCTGGACTTGATTGCACTCAGGCGGTGTGGGCCGCGATGGAGCGATAAATGGGCGCCAGGGCCGGGTACAGTCCTTGATAGACGGGGTAGCCGCGCGCATAGGCTGTCTGTGCCTCCCCCGGAGCTGTGACGCCGGTCACGCGCACAGCCGCGTCGCCGGCCGCGGCCACCGACGACCATACGCCCGCCCCAACACCGGCCAGCAGCGCCGCGCCATACGCCGCACCTTCGGTCGAAGTCACGGTGGCCAACTCCGCGCCGAAGACATCGGCCAGCAGTTGCCGCCAGAAGGCGCTCTTGATCCCGCCGCCCGAAGCCCGCACCTGGCCGGCCGCCCGCTGCGCAGCCAGCCCGTGTATCAGCTCCAGCGAGTCGCGCAGGCCGTAGCTCACGCCCTCCAGCACGGCCCGCGTCAGGTGCGCCTGGGTATGGCGCACGGTCAGGCCCACGAAGGCCCCGCGCGCGTCGGGGTCAGGGTGCGGGGTGCGCTCGCCGGTGAGGTACGGCAGAAAGTACAGGCCTTCGCTGCCGGCCGGCACCCGCGCCGCGCTCTCGGTCAGGAGGTCGTAGACATCCCGGCTTTCGGCCGCGGCTTGGGCCTGGACCGCCTCGCTCAGCGTGTCCCGGAACCAGCGAAAGCTGCCGGCGGCCGAGAGCATCACACCCATCCAGTGCCACTGACCCGGCACGGCATGGCAGAAGGCGTGCAGGCGCCCCTGTGGCTCAGGGACGTAGTGCTCGGACGCCGCGAAGATCACGCCCGACGTGCCCAACTGCAGCGAGACCAGCCCCGGCCGCACGACGCCCATGCCCACCGCGCCGGCCGCCTGGTCGCCGCCGCCGGCCGCGATCGGTGTGCCGGCCAGCAGCCCAGTCAGGGCTGCGGCCTCGGCGCTCACCGTCGTGCTGGCCACGGGCGACTCGGTCACGGTCGGCAGCCAGGCGCGCGGGAGCTCCAGCGCGGCCAGCATCTCGTCTGACCAGGTCCGGGCGCCGACGTCGAACAGCGCCGTGCCGGACGCGTCCGAGACTTCGCCGTAGAAGCCGCCGCTCAGCTTGTAGCGGACGTAGTCTTTGGGCAGGAGCACCGTGGCGATGCGCCGATAGTGCTCGGGCTCGTTCTCCTTGACCCAGGCCAGCTTGGGCGCCGTGAAACCTGTGAGCACGGGGTTGCCGGTCAAAGTGATGACCCGCTGAGCGCCCACCCGCTCCGTGATCGCCCGGCATTGGGCGGCCGTGCGCTGGTCGTTCCACAGGATGACCGGCCGGACCAGTTCGCCGTGCGCGTCCAGCGTCACCAGGCCGTGCATCTGCCCGGTCAAGCCCAGGCCGACGATGGCGCGGCCGGTGAGGCCGGCTTGAGCCAGCGCGGCCCGGATGCTCGTAACGGCGGCGCTCCAGAAAAGTTCCGCGGACTGTTCGGTCCAGCCGGGCCGCGGCGTCTCGTACGGGTACTCAGCCGCGGCGACGGCCACCACCCGGCCGGTCTCGTCGATGATGAGCGCCTTGGTGGCTGTGGTGGAGGTGTCGAGGCCCAGCAGGTATGGCATGGCGTCACCTCACGCCCAGCAGAATTTCCACGGTCAGTTGGTCCAGCCGCTCATAGCCCAATCCGCGCCGGCCCAGGGCCGCGCGGTCGAACGTCTGCGCCTTGAGGGCCGTCGCCTTCTCCCGGGAGTAAGGGCCGAACAGCGGCGCCAGGGCCGGATCGGCGGCGGTGAACCCCGCGCGCAGCGCCTGGATCTCAGGATCGGCGTTCCAGCGGGCGGCCTTCTCCTTCAGGATTAGATAGGTCCGCATACAGCCGCGCGCGAAGGCCTTCACACCTTCAAAGTCCTCCGTGCGGTAGGCGTGCGCGTCAAAGTGCTTCGAGCCGGCGTAGCCGACGTCCTCCAGGAACTTGACCAGGAAAAAAGCCTGCTTCAGGTTGTGGCTGCCGAAGCGGAAGTCCTGGTCATAGCGCGCGAAGTTCTGATCATTCAGGTCGATGTGGAAGAGCTTGCCGGCGTCCCAGGCCTGGGCCACGTTGTGCAGGAAGTTCAGGCCAGCCATCTGCTCATGGGCGACCTCCGGGTTGACACCGACCATCTCGGGGTGCTCCAGAGTCGCGATAAAGGCCAGCATATGGCCGGTGGTCGCCAGGTAGATGTCGCCGCGCGGCTCGTTGGGCTTGGCCTCCAGCGCGAACTGCAGGTCGTACTTCTGGTCGCGCACATAGTCGCACAGGAAGTTCAAGGCTTCGCGGAAACGGCGGCCGGCCTCCACTGGGTCCTTGGCCGCGTCGGTCTCGGTGCCTTCGCGTCCGCCCCAGAACACGTAGGTCTGGGCCCCGAACTCCACGCCCAGGTCGATGGCGCGCATGGTCTTCTGCAAGGCATACGCCCGCACCTGCGGGTCATGGGCCGTGAAGGCGCCGTCCTTGAAGGCCGGGTCGGTGAACAGGTTCGTCGTGGCCATCGGCACCACCAGGCCGGTATCGGCCAGGGCCTTGCGGAAGTCCTTCTTGATCGCGTCCGCCTCGGCCGGCGTGGCGTCGATCGGGATCAGGTCATTGTCGTGGAAGTTGACGCCGTACGCGCCGGCTTCGCCCAACAGGTAGACCAGCTCGGCTGGAGATTTAGCCTCGCGCACAGCCGTGCCGAACGGGTCTACGCCGCGATTGGCCACCGTCCACAGGCCAAAGGTAAAGCGGTGTTCCGGCAGCGGTTGATAGGCGGTCATGGGGTTCTCCTCACGAATTGGACGATCGTCGGTCGGTCTTGGTCACCGTCAGCCGCGGAGCGGCCGGCAGCGCAGGTAGGCTGCCTCCCACGGTTCAGGGTCACGCGGCGTGAAAGTCTGGAGCGGGAACGAGCGGCGGATCAGAGCCCGGCCTTCGGCGATGGAGCTGATCCGGCCGGCCGCCAGCACCTGGACCAGCACATTGCCCAGCGCCGTGGCCTCCACCGGGCCGGCGAGCACGGTCCGCCCGGTGGCGTCGGCCGTGAACTGATTGAGCAGCGCGTTCTGCGAGCCGCCGCCGATGATGTGGATCACCGGCAGGCTCTGCCCGGTCAGCTCGGCCAGCCGCTCGGTGACCCAGCGGTATTCTAGCGCCAGGCTCTCCAACGCGCAGCGCACCACGGCGCCGGGGGTGTCCGGCACTGGCTGGCCGGTCTCGCGGCAGAAGGCCTGAAGGCGCGCCGGCATGTCGCCGGGCGCCAGGAAGCGCTCGTCGCCCACCGCCACCAGCGACCGGAACGGCTCGGCTTGTTCCGCGAGATGAGTCAGCTCCGCGTAGGAGTACTCCCGCCCCTGCGCCGCCCACGTCCGCCGGCACTCCTGCACCAGCCACAGCCCCATGATGTTCTTGAGCAGCCGGTATGTGCCCGCCACGCCGCCCTCGTTGGTGAAGTTGAGCGCCAGCGTCCGCGCGTCGATGACGGGTTCCGTCACTTCCACGCCCATCAGCGACCAGGTGCCAGAACTGAGGTAGAGCGCGTTGCGGTCTTGCAGCGGCACGGCGGCCACGGCCGAGCCGGTGTCATGCGTGGCCGGCGCAATCACGGGCACCGCGCCCAGGCCGAGCGTGTCCGCCAGCTCTGGGCGCAGCGGACCCAGGACCGTGCCGGGCTGAACGATCGGGCCGAACCAGCCCGCCGGAATGCCGAGCTGCCGGAGCAGGTCCCGCGCCCAATCGCCGGTGCGCGGGTTGAAGCACTGGGTGGTGGTGGCGTTGGAGAACTCGTTGACGGCCGCGCCGGTCAGCCAGTAGTTCAGCAGGTCCGGGATGGTGAGCAGGGTTTGGGCTGTCTCCAGGACCGGCGATTGCTCCTGGACCAGAGCCAGAAGCTGATAGAGGGTGTTGATAGCCATGAACTGGAGGCCGGTCTGCGCGAAGATCTCGGCCCGCGGCACTCGTTGGAAGGCGGCGTCCAGCATGCCGGCGGTGCGGCCATCCCGGTAATGCACCGGGTTGCCCAGCAGCCGGCCGGATGCGTCTAGCAGACCGAAGTCCACGCCCCAGGTGTCCACGCCCAGGCCGGCCAACGGGCCGCCCGCTCTCTGGCCGGCGGCGGCCAGCCCATGCTGGATGTCCCCCCACAAGCGCAGGATGTCCCAGTGCAGGGTCGCGCCGGAGCGGGCCGGCACGCGGACCGGCACATTTGGGAAACGGTGGCACTCTTCGAGCGTCAGGGCGGCACCGTCAAAGCGGGCCAGCATCACGCGCCCGCTCTCGGCGCCCAGGTCCACGGCGGCGAAGTTCAGGGTCGCGGCCATAGCGGCTCTCCGTCAGCGCAGGAAGGCGTCGGCCAGCCCGCCGTCCACGTGCAGGATCTGGCCCGTGGTTTTGGCCAAGCGGTTCGTGCTCAGCAGATAGGCCGCCTCGGCCTGGTCCGCCAGCGTGATCGGGGATTGGGTCAGCGTGCGGCCGGCGTAGAAGCGGGCCAGCTTGCCGCGCAGGCTCTCGGTGCTCTCGGCCGCGTCGAAGGCCAGCTTGTATTTGGTGAGCGAGCTGATCACGCGCTCGCGCGGGAACATGCTGCTGCCCTCCACCACCGTGGCTGGCGCCAGGCCGTTGACGCGCACCAGCGGCGCCATCTCAACGGCCAGCTCGCGCACCAGGTGGTCGGCCGCGGCCTTGCTGGTGTCGTAGGCCACCGAGCCGGCCTTGGCCACCACGGCGTTGACGCTGGTGGTCAGCACCAGGCTGCCTTTCAGCGCCTGCGCCTGCCAGATTGCCCGCGCCTCGTCCGCCACCAGATAGCTGCCAGTGACGTTGATGGCGAAGGTCAGCGCCCACTTGTCATCGGGGATGTGTCCCGCCGTGTCCGGCGGCACGAAGATGCCGGCGGTGACGATGACGTTGTCCAGGCCGCCGTAAGCCAGCACCACCTGCTCGAACAGCGCGTGGACGCTCTCGCGCCGGGTGACGTCCACGCCCAGGCCGAGCGCCGGCCCGCAGCCCGAGATCCCGGTGCCGGCCACGCCGATGCCGACGCCATACAGCTTGATCAATTCGTCGGCGGTCGCTTGCGCGGCTTCGGCGGAGAGATCGGCGCAGACCACGTGCGCGCCTTCCCGGGCCACGCGCTGCGCCACGGCCTTGCCGATGCCGCTGCCGGCGCCGATCACGACCACGACGTTGCGGGCCAGTTCTTTCTCGGCCGGCATGCGTTTCAGTTTGGCCTCTTCGAGCTGCCAGTACTCGATGTCGAAGGCCTCCTGGCGCGGCAGGCCCTGGTAAACGCTGATCGCTTCCGAAGCGCGCATCACGTCGATCGCCAACGCATAGAACTCGGCCGTGACCCGGCTCTCGCTCTTGGTCCTGCCCCAGGCGATCAGGCCCAGCCCCGGGATCAGAATCACGGTCGGGTTGGGGTCGCGCCTGGCCGGCGAATCCGGGTGTTGGCAGGCCTGGTAATAAGCCGTGTAGTCGGCGCGGTATTGGGTCAGGCCTTGTTCGATTTTCTCCACCAGCGCTTCAAGAGACTCGGTTTGCGGGTCCCAGTCCACGAACAGGGGTTTGATCTTAGTCCGCAGGAAGTGGTCGGGGCAGGACGTGCCCAGCTCGGCCAGGCGGGCCGCGTCGGCGCTGTTCACAAACTCCAGCACGCGCTCGGTGGCGTGCACGGTGCCGATGAAGCGCTGGTTCTGCGAGACCAAGCCGCGCAGCCTGGGCAGCAGCCGGACGAGCAGGGCCTGGCGCGCTCTTTCGTCCAGGCTTGTGTACTTCTGCCCGCCGAAGGTCTGGGCGCCCTTGTCGTGTTTTTCGATGTAGCGGGCCGCGCGCTCGATCAGGCTCAAGGTCAGCTCATAGCAGGCTTTGCCGTCGTCGGCCCAGTTGATCAGGCCATGCTGGCCCATGATCAGGCCTTTGAGCTGCGGGTTGGCCTTGACCGCGGCCTCCATCACCAGCCCCAGGTCGAAGCCCGGCCGCTGCCAGGGCACCCAGCCCACTTCATCCCCAAAGACCTCCCGAGCCAAACGCTCCTGGTCCTGGCTGGCCGCGATCGCGATCACGGCGGTTGGGTGCATGTGATCGATGTGGCGCGCTGGCAGCCGGCCGTGCAGGGGCGTGTCGATGGAGCCGGCGGCCGGGTTGAGGTTGAAGGTGGCGTGGCGATAGAGGTCCACCATCGCGTCTTCGATGGGGGTCTTCACGCCTTTGACTTCGGCCCGGTCATAGACCGCGCGCAGCGACCGGAACTTGTCGAGATACAGCGACGCGAAGCTGGCGCGGGTGGCGGTGCGCAGGTCGCCGCCCGAGCCTTTGACCCACAGCACGTCCACGGCCTCGCCGGTCAGCGGGTCCGTCTCGCTCAGCTTGGCCGAGGTGTTGCCGCCGCCGGTGTTGGTGATACGTTGGTCGGCGCCCAGGAGGTTGCTGCGGTAGCGCAGCCGCTCCACCGGCTCCAGCCCGGCGGCCACGGCGTCATTCCAGAGATACGCAACGTGCTGAAAATCTTCAGGCGTGAAAGTCATTTGTGAAAATCCCGACGCTCCGGCCACGGAGACACAGAGTCACAGAGATGTCGTTGCCGAACGCGGGCGATTCTCGGTGTCTCCGCGCATCTGCGGCGAAACCATCACGCCGACCGCCGCGCCAGGACGGTCCGCTCATACCCGCGCACTGCTTCCAGCCAGACCAGGCCCACCGGCGCCCCCTGGCGCAGGCAGAACATGTCCCAGACGGCGCCGAAGGGCATCGCCCTCAACTCCTCCTGCAGCGCCAGCCGGCCGGTGTAATCGCCGGCCTGCTCCATCTCACGCAGTTGGTCAGCCGGCTCTAGCAAGGCGGCCAGCAGCGCGCGCTGGGTGTTGCGCGCCCCGATGGCCCAGGCCCCCACCCGGTTGATGCTAGCGTCGAAGTAGTCCAGGCCCACGTGCACGCGGCTCAGGAAGCCGCCGCGCACGATCTCCTGGGCGATGGCCAATAGGTCGTCCGACAGGACGACGACATGGTCGCTGTCCCAGCGCACCCCGCGGCTGACGTGCAGCAGGATCTCGGGCAGGTACAGCAGCACCGACGAAATCTTGTCCGCGATCGTCTCGGTCGGGTGAAAGTGGCCGGCGTCCAGGCACAGCAGGATCTGGCGCGCCTGGGCATAGCCCAGGTAGAACTCGTGCGAGCCGACGACGTAGGCCTCCGAGCCCAGACCAAACAGCTTAGGTTCCACCGCGTCCAGGTTGTGGGCCGGGTCAAGCTTCTCGGCCAGCACCGCATCCAGCGAGTCCCTTAACCGCTGGCGCGGCGCCAGCCGGTCGGCCGGCGTGTCCTTATACCCGTCCGGGATCCAGATGTTGGTTACACACGGCGTGCCCAACGTCCGGCCGAAGTAGGCGCCGATGCGGCGCGCCGCGAGGCAGTGCTCGATCCAGAACTGCCGCCGGCCGGCGTCCGCGCCGGCCAGAGTAAAGCCATCCGCGGCCAGGGGGTGCGAGAAGCACGAGGGGTTGAAGTCCAGGCCGTGGCCGTTGGCCCTGGCCCAGTCCGCCCAGGCCGCGAAGTGCTCGGGCAGCAGGGCGTTCCGCTCGACGCGCCTCCCGCCGGTCTCGGCGTACAGGGCGTGCAGGTTCAGGCGGTGCCGGCCCGGGATCAGGCGGTAGGCCTGGTCCAGATCGGCGCGCAGCTCGTCCGCGGTGCGGGCCTTGCCCGGATAGTTGCCGGTGGCCGCCAGGCCGCCGCCCAGAGTTTCGCCGGTATTCTCGAAACCACCGACGTCATCGCCCTGCCAGCAGTGCAGGCTCAGTGGGATGCCCACGAGTGTTATCAACGCCTGCTCGGTGTCCACGCCAAGCGACCCATAACGCTCGCGTGCCAGCGCATAAGCAGCCTGGATGTGAGAGTCGGGAGGTGGCTGCATCTCTACTTCTCTCTTTCTTGCGGACGACCCAGAGTGGCCGTCGTCCGTCGTCAAAAGATCGCCTGCTGAATGTTGAACGCCGCGCAGATGGCGCGGATTTCGTCGGCGGACAGCCCCTCGCCAGCCTCCCCCGCCATCAGGTTCAGGTATTCGTATTTCGCGCCGGTCTCGGCGTACTCGATTCGGTCCGCCGCGCGCTTGACGGAGACATCCGAGCGCGCCATCACGCCGTGCTTGGCCCAGACCACGATCCGGTGCTGGCGCAGGGCCGCGACGTTGGCGGCCATCAGGTCGGCCGAGCCCGGCACCTTAAAAGGCGTATAGCCGACCCCCTCCGGCAGCTGGACGATGGTCTCCGGCTGCCAGCGCAGCAGATGGCGGTTGAGATAGCCCGTGTCCTGGTAACGCGGGACATGGCTGAGGTAGGTCAGGTAGGGCGGCTGGGCGTGGATGACGGCGTGGAAGTTCGTGCCGCTGGACCGGATCTGGTCGGAGTGGACGGCCAGGTGCGAGTTGAACTCGCTGGTCACGCGCTGGAAACGGTGGTGGTGGGAGATGTGCAGCTGCCCGGTGCGGCCGCCTTCGTCCACCACGATGGCGGCGATGTTGGCGCGCGGCTCGTCGATGATCTCGCGCAGCCGCCGACCGGAGCCGCTCACCAGGAAAGTGGCGCCGGCCAGTTCTGGCACCGCCTGCGGCAGCGTGTACGTCTCCACGATCGGGAACAGGTCACGCAGTTCGGCCGGCCAGCGAAAGCACACCGAGATGTTCCCGGCCGCGCCTTCGCTAGCTTCGATGTCGGACAGCCGCCGGCCGGCCTCCCCCATCATCTCTAAGAGATCGGTCAGTTCAGGATAGGGCGCTTCAAGCATGAGATAACTCCGTGGGTTGGCCGACTGCGCGCCCGATCCGCTTCAGCGGCGGCCCTTGCTCGGGTCCAGAACGCTTGCCGGCCGTATCACCTAATGCCCGTCTTCATTCAGATCGGCTGCCTGCGCTCCGCTCTCTTTAGGCGGGTGAAGCGCTCCCGTTGCCGTTACGCTCAAACTCGCCTGATCGCCTGACACGGTGGCGTGTCTGGTCCGCGCCATCCGGGCGTACATCTCATCCCGCCGGGATTTCTTCAGCAGAGGGTAGAAGGCCATCACCCCGATGGACAGCAGGCCGCACAGCGCTGGAATGGCGAACAGCACCAGCCCCAGGCCGCTGAACAAGGAGGCTGGGATCGTGGTCGCGTCCTTGTAGAGTTCGGCATCGTAGCCGACCGCCACCAGGACGGCTCCCGTGAGCGCCGATGAGAGGGCGGCCTGGAGTTTCAGGGTGAACTGACTGATGGCGTTCACCATGCCCTCCATGCTCTTGCCCAGCGCCTCCTTGTTGTAGTCCATGCATTCCATGTTGACCAACGTCCCCGGGATGTAGTTCATGCCGGTGCCCACCAGCGCGACAAAGAGCAGCGGGTATAGGATCACCGGGTGGCGGATCGGCCCCGCCAGGTTGATCAACCACAGAAGGGCCAGCGGCGCGATCGTAATCGCGTTGGAGATTAGAGAGCCCGCGCCGGGCGTGACATACTTCTGGACAAACTGCGCCAGGAAAGTGCCGGCCACGACACCAAACAGTATGCTCAGCCCCCAAATCGCGGTTTGCGTGCCGAGATTTTCCGCGCCAAAGGCGTACTTGATATAGTAGGTCACGGCGGCCATCATGAACGAAAAGACGAAGCCCCCGAACAGGCCCGCCAGAGTCGAGACCAACAAGGGCTGGTTGCTTCTCAGCATGGCCAGCACATCCTGGAGCCTGACCGGCTCTTCGTCTGCATTGCTCGTTCCCTCTTTGATTAAGGCAACGCCAAACATTGAGAGCGCTGTGAAGGGCACCATAAACACGAACACGGCCAGGCCGATGTTGGGCGTCGTGCCGTCCGGCCCCAGCATAATGGCGATGGCCAGAAAGAACGACATCAGGATCGATAATAACGTGATCACTATTCTGGGGGCCACCAGGAGCTTCGTCCTGACCGCCGCATCATTGGAAAGCGATTGCACCAGCGGATTCATAGGCAGGAGGGTGAAGGCGGTATCGAACACAATGTAAAGGACGTAGAGCAGGGCCACCTTGACCACATCCGACAGGCCCTGCGGGATGTTGAACAACGCGACGATCAAGATAGCCGAGGCCAGCGTGCCCCAGAACATGAAAGGCTTGAACTTGCCCCACTTGGTGCGCGGGCTGCGATCCATCACAAAGCCCAAAATGGGATCGTTAATCCCATCCCACAGGCGGCCAATCAATAGCATCACCGTTGCCACTTGGGCGGCTTGCCCGGCGATGCCGGTGTACAGGCCGGCATAATCGGTGATATAGATCATCAGGAAGCCGGTGATGAGGGAATTGGCGATCATCTGGGATATTCCCATGGTCGAGACGCCAAACAGGGTCCTGAAGTCTTCCGGGTATTGTCGCTTGGGTCGGCTCATGAGGATTTCTCCTTGCGGGTCTTTGGCCGTTGCGCCAGGGTGATCAATGCCTGCCAATAGCGGCCATTGGCTAGGTGGACGAGGCCGGTGGTGAGCGGCCTGGGCATGCTGCCCGGGCTCAGCTGGCTGAGGTTCTTCAGCGGCGTGCTCGTCGAGCTCGCCATGATCAACTTGAAAGTTGGATTGCTGTAATCCACGCCCCCCAGACCCTTCCCGACCGTGGCCTCGATGCTCTTGATGACCTGCCGGATAATGAAACTGGCCCGCATATCCTGGAAGGAGCACTCCAGCGTGTAGTCGCCTTTGCGGAGCGTTTCGACGGGCTCAATCTTCCGGCCTAGGAGGGCTTCAAAGTCGGCCTGGGTGACCGGGCCGCTCAAATCGTGGTACCAGCGCGGGATCTCCCGGGCCGCCGATCTGGCGCGCTGGCTCTGGACACGCACCTCGGCCTGCAGGCGGATGTCCCGGCTCGAGGCGCCCACCGAGATCCGATAGACCCCGTCAGGGATGACCCAATCGCGGGCGGCCGGATCGTAAATGGCGAACGCCCTGGCCTCCAGTTTGAAGCTCACCTGACGGGCTTCGCCAGCTTTGAGAAAGACCTTCGCGAATTCCTTGAGCTCCTTCTCTGGGCGAACGGCCACCGGACCCCGCTCGCCGACATAGACCTGCACGACTTCCGCGCCGTCCACGCCGCCGGCGTTCCGGATCGTCGCCGAGATCTTGAGCTCGTGCGGCGGGTCCAGCTCGGTGTGGGAAAGAGCCAGATTACTATATTCAAAGGCTGTGTAAGACAGGCCGTGCCCGAAGGGAAAGAGGACGTCTTTCCGGGCTTTGTCGTAGTACCGGTAGCCGACGTAGAGCCCTTCCCGGTACTGCGCCTGCTTGCCGCCTGTCTCATAGAAACCGGCCGAGGGCACGTCGGCGTAACGCAGCGGATAGCTCTCGGCCAACTTGCCGCTGGGATTAACCAGGCCCGCCAGCAGTTCGGCGGCCGCCAGCCCGCCGGCCTGGCCGGCCAGGTACAGATTGAGCACAGCCCTGACCTGCGGCAGCCAGGGCATCTCCACCGGCGCGCCGCCGGCCAGGACCACGACCGTGTTCGGGTTGGCCTGCGCCACCCTGGCGATGAGCGCATTGTGGCTGTCCGGCATCGCCAGGCTGGTCCGGTCGAAACCCTCCGACTCGTATTCTTCGGGCAGGCCCGCGAAGACCACAGCGACGTCGCTGTTCCGGGCGCCCGCGACGGCCTCGGCCACGAGCACCTCGTCAGCCGGCCCCTTGAGGCGATACCCCGGAAAGTAGGCATAGCTCAACCCCAGCGCCTCGAACCCATCGATTGCGCTCGCCAGCTTCGTCGGGTTGATGTGCGAGCTGCCCGCCCCCTGGTAGCGCGGCTCCTTGGCCAGGGCCCCAATCAGGGCGATCCGCCTGCCCCTCGGGATCGGGAGGAGATGGTCCTCGTTCTTGAGCAGGACCGCCGAATCGGCCGCCAGGCGCTGGGCCAGGCGGTGATGACCCTCGGCGTCAACGTGGAAGCCGGCCCGGCGATTGGCGGCCGCGGTGAAGGCTAGGTCCAGCAGCCGGTCAACGCTTTCGTTCAGGCGTTCCTCGCAGAGCGCGCCGGCCTGGAGGGCGGCCAGCACGGTTTCGTCGAAGCAGCCTTGGCTGGCAGGCATCTCCAGGTCCAGGCCGGCCTCAAAGGCTTTGACCCGGTCGTTCAGCGCGCCCCAGTCGGTGACGATCACGCCCGCAAAGCCCCATTCGTCCCGCAGGATGGCCCGGAGCAGATCGGCGTTGTCACTGCAATAGACGCCGTTGAGCTTGTTGTACGCGCACATCACCGTGGCCGGCTTAGCCTGCTTGACCGCCTTTTCAAAGGCCGGGAGATAGAGTTCGCGCAGCGTCCGCTCGTCGATCAGGCTGTCGGACGACATCCGTTCGTCTTCCTGGTTGTTGCCGGCGAAATGCTTAAGGGAGGCCCCCACGCCTCGGCTCTGGAGCCCCTCAATCCAGCCGGCGGCCAACTCCCCCGCCAGGTAAGGGTCCTCCGAGAAATATTCGAAGTTCCGCCCGCACAGCGGATTGCGCTTGAGGTTGACGCCCGGCCCCAGCACGACGTCCACCCCGTGCTGCAGCGCTTCCTCCCCGATCGCGGCGCCCAATTCGCGGAGCAAATCTCGATCCCACGAGCAGGCGGTCAGGCTGGCCGTCGGAAAGCAGGTGGCCGGGACGCTCCGGTTGATCCCGAGTTGATCGGCGGCGGCGACGGGCTTGCGCAGGCCGTGCGGGCCATCGGTCAGGGTGATGGCGGGAACGCCGTGCTGCTCAAAGGCTTTGGTGGCGAAGAAATCCCCGCCCGAGCACAGGGCGATTTTCTCCGGCAGCGTCATCTGGTCGCGGATGGCCGTGGGCTTCATGGCGGCGCCTCGTTCAACCGGCAATTGCGCCCAGCGCCTGGTCGATTTCGTCCAGCTGCTCGGCGGTCAGGGGAAGGTATGGCGTGGCCGCCAGCTCTCGCAGAGTGGCTTCGCCCATGGCTGCCAGCATGGAGTCATCCAGCATGGTGACCAGTGGGAAGACTCCGGCCAGGATCGTCCGGGCCGCCTCGTTCTGAACCACCTGGACGAGCGGCGTGCGCGTGCTGAAGGTCTCGCGGTACGCGCGGGTGGGCTGATAGTCAATCTGATAACGACCCGCTGTCAGCTGAAGGATCAGGTCGCTGCCCTGCGGCGTGCCGTGCGGCGCTGGCTGCCCATTGATGCGGATCTGACCTGGGGGTGCGTCCGGGAGCACTACGCGCGCTTCAGCATTGAAGGGAATGGTGAAATCGAAGGTCAGCCTCCCGTCCCCCTCGATTCGCCAGCCGCTCTCGTAGAGCCCCGCCGCGGATCGGTAGCGGGCCTTCGCCCATTGCAGCGTCTTGTCCGGCTTGGGGGCCAGGCGGGCCTGGCGGAAGCCGGCGACCCTATCCTCTCCGCAGGTCGGGTTCAGGCCGCACATATCGCGGTACATCCACTCGACGATAGAGCCGTAGGTGTAGTGATTGAGCGAATTCATCCCCGTCGAGCTCAGCGTGCCGTCCGGGCTGACGGAGTTCCAGCGCTCCCAGATCGTGGTGGCGCCCAGGTTGACCGCGTACAACCAGGAGGGATAGTCCTCGTTCAGCAATAAGCGATAGGCGAGGTCATTGGCGCCGCAGTTGGAGAGCACCCGGCACAGGTACGGGGTGCCCACGAAGCCCGTCCGCAAATGGACCTTGTCTTTGCGCAGCCGGAACACCAGGTCAGCCACCACGCGAGCGCGGAGCGCCTCGGGCGCCAGGTCCAGAAACAGGGCGAGCACAAACCCCGTCTGCGTGGTCATGGCCAGGCGGCCTGTCCGGGTGAAGTATTCCGCTTGAATGGCGGCCTTTATCTCCTCCGCCAGCGAGGCGTAGTGGGCGGCCTCATCCGTCATTCCCAGCACGGCCGCGGCGCGCGCCACCAGCCGCGCTGAGTAAAAGTAGTAAGCGGAGGCAATGAAATCTTCAGGCGTACCGCCCATCGGGGAGGCCGGATCGCTGCCGTCCAGCGCGAGCCAATCGCCGAAGTGGAAGCCCGAGGTCCAGAGCCGCCGGCCGCCGGTGGCCTCGTCCGCGGCCTGGATGAAGTCGACCCAGGCCCGCATGCTGTCGAACTGCTGCACCAGGATGGCCTGGTCGCCATAGAACTCGTAGACGGTCCAGGGCAGGATGGTCGCCGCGTCGCCCCAGGCGCTGGAACCTCCACCCTGCATGTGGGCGGCCGGGATCACGTAGGGGACCAGGCCCCCGCGTTTGGCCTGTTCTTTGCCCAGGTCGTACCCGAACTTAGAAAAGAACGCGCCCGAGTCCATGTTGAAGCACGCGGTGCCGGAAAAGACCTGAGCGTCGCCGGTCCAGCCGAGGCGCTCATCCCGCTGCGGGCAATCGGTGGGGATATCCAGGAAATTGCCCTTCTGTCCCCAGAGCGCATTGTGGAACAACTGATTGACCTTCTCACTGGACGTCTCGACGACGCCGATGGCGTCCAGGGCCGAATGCACCACGCAGCCGGTGAAGTCATCCGGGGTCAGGTCGCCGACCCAGCCGGATACTTTGACGTAGCGGAAGCCAAAAAATGTGAAAAAGGGTTGAGCCACGGTCTCATGGCCGTCGGCGATGAAGACGTATTCGGCCGTGGCCGTCCGCAGGTTCTCTCGATAGAAATTCCCGCCTTGCAGGATCTCCCCAAATTGAAGGCGGATTTGGGTCCCAGCGGGCGCCCGGGTCCGGAACCGAACCCAGCCGACCATGTTTTGGCCCATGTCCAGCACCGTCTCACCGGCCGGGGTCCGGAGCAGGGCTTTGGGCTTGAAGGTCTCGTGGATGCAGACGGGAAGCGACCGCCGGGCCTCCAGTCGGTGGATGTCCAGCGTGCTGGGCCGAACACCACCAATCTGCGCGGAGCCCCGGCCCGGTTTGCCAATACGCGCGTCGAACACCTCGCCGTCGTAGATGCTGCTCGCAAGGACCGGTGCCGGCGCCGCCTGCCAGGTGGTGTCAGTCCCGACCACGAGGTTCTGGCCGTCTTCGAGCGCGACGTGCAGCTCGCCGATGAGCGCGAATTGATCGCCGTACGTCTTTGGAAGGCCAGAGCCTTCCTGTATGCCATAGCGGCCCTTGTACCAGCCATTCCCCAGCATGACGGCCAGGAGATTAGACCCTTCCTTCAGTTGCGCGGTGACGTCATACGTCTGGTACTGGAGCCACTGATCATACGCATGGCAACCGGGCGCCAGGTATTCATCTCCCACCTTCTCCCCGTTTAGTTCCAGGTGATACAGGCCAAGCCCGCAGATATAAGCGCGGGCCGAGACGGGCCGCGACGGAAGCTCAAAGTGTTTGAACAGCCACGGGTGAGTCTGAGGGTCATGGAAGTCAGGCGTGATCCACTGGGCCAGCCAGGGCTCATCTAACTTGGCGGTTTCAAACCAGGCCGGCTCACTCTCCGCCTGCTCGGTTTCGCCCCAGACCGCCACCTTCCAGGAGTATCGGGTGCGGGGAGCCAGGCGGACGTCTGGCCGGTATCCCAGGCTGTCAATCGCTGCCCCGTCGACCCGGCCGCTGTCAAACAGGACTCTCGCGAAAGCGGGGTCGCCCGCCACCACCAGCCGGGCGGCCGTCTGGCGCCGGTCGCTGGTCGCCTCCACAATCCAGGAAAGCGTTGGTGCGCCCAGGGCAAATCCCAGGGGATTGGTGATCCGATTGGTCTTGAGGTGCGTGATTTTCATGGTGGATGATGTAGGCGCCGGCCCAAGCCCGGCCTGAAGAGCGAATCGATCCTTGACGATTATAGATAATAGAATATGATAGTCAACGATGAAAAACGAAACCAAACGAAATCAACCCACGGCTGACCTCTTTCGAGAAGAACGCCGCCAGCAGATCCTGCGCGTGGCCGAGAGCCAGCAGCGGGTCACGGTCGCCGGGCTGGCGACGCTGTTCTCGGTGTCGCCGGTCACCATTCGAGCGGATCTGGTGTGGCTGGAGCGCCACGGCCTGATCACGCGCACCCATGGCGGTGCCGTGCCGGCTATCTCGCAGCGGGTCGATCTGGCCTTCGCGGCGCGGGAACAGGAACGCCAGGGGGAGAAGGAGCGCATCGGTGCGGCGGCGGCGGCCCTGGTGCAAGACGGCGAGAGCATTGCCCTAGATGCGAGCACCACGGCGCTCTATATGGCGCGCCACCTGCGAGGCCGGAAAGAAATCACGGTCATTACCAACAGCCTCCGCATCGCGGAGGAGATTGCCAATTATCCAGGCCTGACCGTAGTGTTGCCAGGGGGCTTGATCCGGCCGGCGGCGATGTCCGTCGTGGGTGACTGGAGCGCGGCCGTGCTGAATCAGATCAATATCGGCAAAGCCTTTGTGGGGGCGAGAGGCTTGACCCTGACCGAGGGGCTAACTGACGTAGACAGCGAAGAGGTCAAACTCAAGCAGGCGCTCGTTGCGGCTGCGCGCGAAGTCATTGCAATTATTGACCACACCAAATGGGGTCAGGTTGGCTTGGCCACCTTCTGCCCAATCGACCATGTTCATCGCGTCATCACAGTTCGGTCGGCCCCCAGAGATTTGGTCCAAAACATCCGCCAGCACGGGATCGAGGTCACCCTTGTCTAGGAAGATTTTCGACACTTCGATCTTCTTCCGCTCCGCCAATGCAGTGCTGGCGCCGAGATCTTCCAAGCCCAGCACCTAGGGGGCGGCTGACCTTGGGTTCATGCCCGGCCTGTTCTACGCCACGTTTGCCGTAGCGCAGAACGGTTGGGCGCCGCCCTAGACCGCGAGGGGCCGCGCTGGGTCATGTCCCCGCTCCTGCTGGCGGGCGTGCTGGCAGCGGCTTACGGACTGCCTGTCAGCGCGACCTCTCGGTCACGCCCAGTGACTTCAGCCAACGGCCGGGCGATTCCTCCCGGGCTTCAGCGCCGCAGGGCCTCAAGCCCGGTTTTCTCCGCGCTCAGCCGACAATTCGCGGAGCTCGCCGGCCAGGGCCTGCAGTTGCTCCGCCGGAAACTGAGTGGCTACGATATCGATCAGGTCCACCAGGGGCATGTCGGCCGCCCAGCCGGCCGTCGCGCTCCCCAACAGTCCCGGGAAGTGCCGCTCCACGGCTGCGCGGGCCGCTGCGTCCGCCGCGATGACCTGCACCGGTGCGTCCAGGCTCAGGGCGGCCGGCTTCTCGACCGGGCTGTAGTCAAACCAGTCGAAGTGCGCGGGCGCCGTTGACGCACTCTGGCTGCTGGCCCACAGCGCCAGATACACGCCGGCAAAACCGCCGGCCACCTCGGTCGCGAGATAGCGCGTCTCCGCCGTATCCAAAACGCGCTCTTCGCCCTCGGGCGTCGTGAAGCCCAGGCTGATCAGCTTTCGGTCCGCGCGCAGCCACAGGACCAGGGGGCCGGCCGGCGCCGGCTGACGGGCCGTGACCGCCTGCAAGGTGCCGATGCGCCGACGCACGCTGAGCCAGCGCTGGCCCGCCACCGAAGACACAGCCAGCGCCGCGTAGTGCCGCGGGTTCATCCAGGCCGCCAGCCCCGCCTCCTGGGCGTCGGCGGTCGGGGCGAAGTCGAGCAAGGTTGCGGCCTCACAGTTGAAGTGCTCCAGCCGCCGCCCCACAAAGGCCACGCCGGCGCCGTCGTCCAGCGTGGCCGGTTTGCCCCACAGGCTGAGCCAGCCGGGCCGTTCAGCCAGCGACCAGCGCGTTCGGTCCGGGTTGCCCATGAGGTTCCAGATGGGCGCCAGCTGCGGCGCGTCGAAGTCGTCGCGCACGGGCGCCGGCTCCCAGGTCACCGGCGTCAACCGCGGGGCCTCCATCTCCAGGGCGATCCGGCCGGCCCGCCCAACCCGCGGCCAGCCGTCGGCGTCCCAGACGACGGGCGCCAAAAATGTCTCGCGGCCGAGGTGATGGGCGCGCACGGGGCCGCCCGGGCGAATGCCCAGACAGACCAGCCACCAGCTCCCGTCAGCGGCTTCCACCAGATCCGCGTGGCCCGTCGCCTGGATCGGCTCACCGCTGCTGCGATGGGTCAGGATCGGGTTGTGCGGACACGATTCCCACGGCCCCCAGGGCGAGTCACTGCGGGCGATGGTCTCCATGTGCCCATACTCCGTGCCGCCCTCGGCGATCATCAGGTAGTAGCGGCCGCCGATCTTATAGAGATGCGGTCCTTCCGGATGGGCGCCGCCGGTGCCGGACCAGATCGGGCGCGGCTCGGTCAGCAGCCGCCCGCTGGCAGGGTCGACTTCGCTCTGCTGAATGACGCCGAGCCTCCGGGCCGGATCGCGCGGATCCGGAGCCTGCCCGGTGGACGTCAGGTAGACCCGGTCCCCATCGAAGCATAGGGATGGGTCGATGCCGTCTTGAGCGACCCAGACGGGCTCTGACCACTCACCAAACGGGTCGGACGCGGTCACGAAGAAGTTGCCGCCGGAGTGGATATTGGTGGTGACCAGATAAAAGGTGCCGGCGTGATGGCGCAGCGTCGGCGCAAAGATGCCGCTGGAGGCCCGGACGCGGTCGAGCGGCAGTTGGCTGGGCCGGGTGAGGCAGTGGCCGATCTGGCGCCAATGGACCAGATCCCGGCTGTGGAAAAGCGGCACGCCCGGGAAATATTCGAACGAGCTCGTCACCAGAAAGTAGTCCTCGCCGGCCCGGCAGAGACTGGGGTCAGGATGGAAGCCGGGGAGGATCGGGTTGCGAAAACGCGCGGGTTCAGACGGGATCGCCATAGAAGTTGTCTGCTCCTGTCTCAATACTCCAGGGCAACCTGGCCCACGATGCCGGAAGGCGCCACCACGACGCCGCGCGGCCCCAAGAAGTCCGGGGCATCGGAGAGCGTCTTCACCTGGCGGTAGAGGTTCGTGGCGACCTCGATCCGGAGCTGGTTTTCGCCGGGCCGCAGGTGCCCGGAGAGGTCAAATTCATACGGCGGGCAGATCTGCATACCCACGTAGGCGTCATTGGCCCACACCTCCACCCCCTCAAAGGCCTCCTCCAGGGTGAGCCAGATTGACGCGGGCACGGCCGCCGGCATTGTCAGCGGCGTCTCGTAGCGCACAAACCCCGAGAACTGCGGCCAGAGCCGGCCCACGTCGTGCAGTTCATCCACGGTCACGCGGTCATGGAAGCGCGGATACTCTTTGGCCGCGGCGATGGACAGAGACCACTCGCCGTCCAAGACCCGGCGGGTGAGCCGCGGCCGGCCGGCCGGCTTTTTTGGCCCCGCCAGATCGCCGGTGACCAGGATAACGGACTCATACGGTCGCAGGGTGAGCATGAGCTGCACGCCGGAGGCGGTCGCCTCAAACGGGACCTCATGGAGCTCGTTCTCCATAGCGTCGTAGCGGGTCAAACCGCCGCGCACCGGCAGGTGCAGGCTGCCCACAAACGTCCGCGCCGGGTCCTCGTTCGAGAACATGAAGGCGTCCTGGCCGCCTTTCACGTAGTGGTAGTAGCGCAGGCGCGGGAAGTCCGCGTCCACCGTCACATCGACAATCCCGCGCTCCTTCAGCCAGCCGGCCAACTCCGCCAGCGGCGTCACGGCGCACGCGGCCAGGGCCTGCACCAGCCGGGCACTCTCGGCCGGCGCGGCGCAATCGCTGATCCCGCTCGGCCGGGCGTCGACGAAAACCACCGGGAACCCGGCCCGCGCCGCTTGGGCCGCAAACTCCGCTACCGCCCGGGTGATGAACTCGGCGTACGGCACCACCAGCGCCCGGTAAGTTTCGCCGTTCACCAACAGATTTCCAGAAAAATGGGCCTGGTACTGGGCCATCTCGGCGAACAGGTCGGACGGGAGGATGTCGAAATCGATCTGGTGCTCCAGCAGCTGCCGGGCCGGCTTCTGCAAGTACATGTAATTCCCGGTCCACTCCGCCTCGCCGTGATAGAGCAGGCCGACCGGCGCCACGTGCAGGCCAGCGCTGAAGAGATGACACACGCGGTTCAAATAGCGCATCAGCTTCCCGAAGTGCCGGTACTGCGGGTTGTAGCCGTGGGCGTAGAAGTGCGGCGGACAGTCTGGATCAGGGAAAGCTTTCGGCGAAAAGGCATGCGGCACGTACTGGTTGATACCCCGGACCAGGAAGTGGTCGGTCAGGTATTTCATCAGCCGGACGCCCGTGTTCCAACCGTACGCGCCGTAGATCTCGCACAGCGCCCGGCCCTTCTTCCTGGGGTCGATGTGCGCGAAGGATGACCCCAGCTTCCCCAGCGCAAAGTGGTAGAACTCGCCATCCCCCGGAGGCGTGAAGCGGCTCAGGCGGAAGTGGTTTTCGCCGCCCAGCAAAACCTGGTTGCCGATGTTGTCGATGCCGGCCAGGTGCTGCCCGGCCATCGCCCGGAAGAAGTGGCCCTGGCTGCAGCCCAGCCGGCTGTGCTGGTTGTTGTCCTCGATGATGTGCCCGGTGTACAGGACGCCATGGGCTTCGCACCATTGCCCGATCTGCCCGCTGAAGTTCCGGGCCATGAGCGCGGTGGCGCTGTCCATGTAGGCATAGCGGACCCGCGCCGTCAGGGCGGGGTCGCTCAGCGCATACCACAACGCCGGCAGCAGCCGGCGATAGTCGGCGCCGAGGCGCGCCTGCACTAGTCCGGGCATGGCCGCGCTCCACGGCAGCGGCATCAGCTTGCGCCCGATGGACTCATCGAAGTTGAACCCCGAGGTGTTCCCCAGCCCGGGTTCGTCCGAGAAGAAGCCCGCAATCGTCTTCCCGAAGTCGTCCGCATAGCGGGCGTAATGAGGCTCATAAACCGCGTCGATCAGGACCCGGCAGGAGGCCGCGTCCAGCATGTTGATGTAATCGCTGCGGCCGCCGCCATTGCGGGTGGTGTAGACGACAAAGACCCGCCACAGGCCCTCCGGGACATCCCAGGTCAGCCGGCCCTCGGCCACCTGGCCGGTCAGATCGAGCAAGGCGGCCTCGATCTGGTTCCCGGCCACCAGCCGCGCAGCCACGACGGCCACGAGCGTGTCGTCGTCGAAGCGCTGCGGCGGGACCGGGCTGGGCGGAAAAGTGGGCGGGTCAAACAGCGAGGGCACCGTCCGGGCCAGGTCGGCCACGTCCAGGGTGGCTTCGGCCAGCGGGCCGCAGACGTCGGCACACTCCACCATCAGGTACTGCTTGCACAGCTCGGGCCGCGCCTGCTGCAGGGCGCCGGCCGCCTGCCCGGTCGGGAAGTGGGCATCATCCAGGATCCAGACCTTCATCTGGCGCCGGCGCGCCTCCTCCAGGATCACGTCCAGATCCGCCCACCACTGCGGCCCGAGGAAATCCGGGTGGGGGCGCGCCTCCAGGCACACCGCGCCGATCCCGCAGGCCTGGATGGCCTGCATATATTCACGCAGCACCGCCTCGCTTTCGCCGTGCTGCCAAAAGAACGGGAAAATGTAGTTGCCGCCGCGGTCTTGCAGGAGATCCAGGATCGTCTGTTGCATGGGTGTCCCAACCGGCTGGCCGGCCGCGGGACAAGCCCGCCGCGGGCGAGTCTTTTGGCCGTCGATTTGGAATTGCTTTGCACCAAGCTGTTCAGGTCGAATGCATTATTGCACAGGGCGAGGTGTTTGCTGCCCCTGGCCGGCGAATGCGAAACAAAAAGCGAAGCAAGGCGAAATTACATAGGCCAGACTTTGCCATAAACTGCGCGCAAGTGGCTGGAGGCCAGTCCCATCCGTTGGGGCGGCCCGACCTCCCGCCAGCCCAGGACCTCCCTCACCGACGGCGAAAGGACAACAAACATGGCCAAGCTCAAGGTCGCCATTATCGGCTGCGGATTCATTGCGAACCGGAAGCATCTGCCGATGCTGGCGCTGCATGACGACGTGGAAGTCGTGGCGTTCTGCGACCTTGTCAAGGAACGGGCGGCGGCCTCGGCCAAGCAATTCGGAACCTCCGAGGCGAAGGTATATGAAAACTATCAGGCCGTGGTCGCGCGCAAAGACATCGACGTCGTCCACGTCTGCACCCCCAACAGCTCCCACAGCGAAATCAGCGTGGCCGCCCTGCTGAGCGGCAAGCACGTCATGTGCGAGAAGCCCATGGCCAAGACCGCGGCCGAGGCCAAGGCCATGCTCGACGCGGCCAAGGCCACCGGCAAGAAACTCACCATCGGGTACCAGAACCGCTTCCGTTCAGACAGCCAGTTCATCAAGGGGCTGTGCGACCGGGGCGAACTCGGCGACATCTACCTCGGCAAGGCCTTTGCCACCCGCCGGCGCGGCGTACCCATCTGGGGCGTCTTCATGAACAAAGACCTGCAGGGCGGCGGCCCGCTGATCGACCTGGGCACCCACGCCCTCGACCTGACCCTGTGGATGATGAACAACTACGAGCCGGTGGCCGCGCTCGGCTCCACTTTCAACCTGATTGGCCGGCAGGGCAGCCCCGCCAACGGCATGGGCGTCTGGGACCCGGCCAAGTATGAGGTGGAAGACAGCGCCTTCGGGATGGTCAAGTTCAAGAATGGCGCCACGGTGCTCCTGGAGGCCTCCTGGGCCATCAACATGATCGTGGCCAACGAAGCCATGACCATGCTGTGCGGCACCAAGGCCGGCGCCGATATGTTCCCGGCCGGCGGGCCGATTCTGCGCGTGGCCGATTTCCAGTCGGCCGAGAGCCTGCATGTCCGCGTGAACGGCGAGAACAACGGCAAGCTCTTCATTCAGAACTACGCGATGGGCGCCGAGTTCATCGGCAGCGGCGCCCGGAAGGAAGATTTCGCCGGCGGCACGCTAGAAATGGCCACCTGGCTGAACGCCATCCGCCATGACACGGACGTGGTGGTGAAACCCGAGCAGGCCTACACCGTCACCCGCATCCTGGAAGCGATCTACCAATCGGCGGCCAGCGGCCAGTTGGTGCAGTTGTAACAGGCTGGCGGACGGAGGGTTTTATCTCATGGGAGCTTCAGTTCAGCTGATTGTAGAAGACAGCCTGCGCGCCCTGGCGGACGGCTTTGCCTTCGAAGTGCGGCTCAACTGGTATCGGTCGCTGCCGCTGTCCAGCGTCGAGATTATCGGCGTCCAACTGGACGGTCAACCGGTGCCGCCCGATCAGATCACTTTCGAGATTAACGATCAGCGCTATTCGCCGGCTGAGTTACGGGAGCAGTCGGAGGCGCTCTGGTTTGTCCAGGACTTCGCGACGTTGCACATCCGGCAGCCGGGCACAGTGAAAGCCGACGAGGCGCACACTCTTGAAGCGGAGGTCGCTCTGCGCTTCCCCTACATGCAGATCGGGCCGGGCAAGTTCCTGACCAACGTCACACGCGCGGCCGTCACCCAGGTAGCGCATTAAGCGAGGTTTCCGATGAGCCAGAATGGACCCACACTCGGGGTAACTCTGTTCAGCTTCACCAATGAGTGGCAACAACGCCTGTATACGCTGGAGACGATGCTGGCGAAAGTGGCCGAAATGGGCCTGGGGCCCGGACTCGAGGTGGTCGGCTACCAAAGCTTTCGCACTTACCCGGATGTCCCGGACGCGGAGGCCGAGCGTTTCCGGAATCTGCTGGCCAAATACAAGCTGACCCCGACCTGCCTGGGCGCCAACATCGACCTCGGGCGGCGCCGGGACCGGCTGATGACGGCCGCCGAGATCTACGACTCTGTGCGGCGGCAGCTCATCTCGGCCAAGAAGCTGGGCTTCCCGATCATGCGCGTGCCGCCCGCGGCCGGGGAACTTTCCTTGGAGAATCTGCTTTCCCTGGCCGAAGAGTATCAGGTTCAGCTGGCCGTCGAGCTGCATTCGCCCCTGAACGTTCACCACCCGGAGGTAGTCAGGCTGCTCGGCCTGTTCGAGCGGATAAAGTCGCCCTACCTCGGCTTCATCCCCGACTTCAGCACGACCATGACCAGCGTCCCGGAAGGGCATTGGAACAATGTGCGCCAGGCCGGCGCGCCAGAGGGCCTGATCGAGGCTGCCAAAGCCATCTGGATCACCGACGACCCCGTCCCGGCCAAGTTCGGCGCGCTGGCCGAGGCCTGCCGGCGCTTTGCCGCCGGCCCAGCCGTCGTCGGCCAGATCAACCTGACGCTGACGATGTTTGGTCACGCCCCGGTGGCGCAGTGGCTCCCCCTCCTGCCTCACGTGCGGCACATCCACGGCAAGTACTATCACGTGACCGCAGAGGGTGTGGAGCCGTCCATCCCCTATGCCGAACTGCTGGCCCTGCTGAAACGCACGGGCTACCAGGGCACGATTTCGGCCGAATGGGAAGGCCAGGCCTTCACCGAAGAACCGATCGGGTTCCAACAGGTCAAGGCCTGGCGGCAGATGTGTGAACGTTTGTTGGAGGCAGCATGAAACTGATTGAGACCGATGTGATCGCCAACGGCCTTCGTCTGCACGTCTATCGCAGCGGGGCCGTCCGGCCGCCTTTGGTGTTCGCCCACGGCTTCACGGACAACGGCCTGTGCTACCTGCCGTTCGCCGAGCAGCTGGCGGACGACTTTGAAATCATCCTGTACGACTCGCGCGGCCACGGCCAGTCCGAGGCGCCGCGCCTCCCAGGCACAGTCCTGGACCGGGCCCAGGATCTGGCCGGATTGGTGAGCGCCCTGGGGCTGAGTCAACCGAGCCTGGTCGGGCACTCTATGGGGGCGGTGACGGTGGCCCTGTACGCGGGCCTGTATCCCCACCGGCCCGGCCGAATCGTGCTGGAGGATCCGCCGCCCTTCCGGGCGATGGCTTCCCGGACGGAGGCCGATCAGGCGGCGCGCCGCCGGTGGCGTGACGCCGCGGCCGCCGACCAGCAGAAGAGCCTGGAAGCCCTGGTAGCGCTGAGCCGCCAGCAGGATCCAGCCTGGGTGGAAGCCGAACGGCGGCCCTGGGCGCAATCCCGGCACGAGTTTCAGCTGAGCATTTTCGACGAAGGCCCGGTCGACCCAGAACAAGCGGACACAATTGTCGCGCAGATTACGTGCCCGACCCTGATTGTGACCGCCGCTGCGGAGCGAGGCGCCCTGTACCCGGCTGCGGCCGCCGACGAACTGGCCGCCAGCCTGCCCCAGGGCCGGCATGCCCATGTCCCCGGCGCCGGGCACAGCATCCGCCGGGATCAACCGGCCGCTTTCCTGAAGGTTGTGCGCGAGTTCCTCGTTCACGAACGCTGAGTTGACGAGTGAGGGCCCGGACCCTGGGCACAGCGTGAGCCATCGGCATGGATACCGGACCGGGCCACCGCCAGATCATCATCTCTCCGCAGATTTATGTTCCCCTGGGTCCGCCGGCCTCAGCCGATCCGGTCGCGGGGGCCCAACTGTGCCGAACCGAAATCCCCATCGCCTGGCTTCAGGAGGGGGACAACTTCAGGCTGGATATCGAGTTACCGCAGTTCAGCACCCTGGAGCTGGTCTTTGCTGCGTCCGTCGCCAGCCTGCACGTTAACGGCGAGACCGTCTGGGCCAACGACGCCATCCAGCCGATCCGCCTGGGCGGTGTCCAGGTGAAGCGCACAGCGGCCGAACTGCGGCTGACCTGCACCAACGGCGGCACCCTCCACGTCCTGGCGCTGGGGGTGGTCAGCGCGTTGCCCGTGGCGGCGCCCGCGCCGGACTGAGAGGCGCGGCGTCGGCACAACCCCGGCCGCCCAGGCCGAGGCGACCGCCGGGAGCATTCCGGCTGGCCTGGAGCCTGGGAGAGGCCGCCGGGGCAAATGCGAAGTGAGGTGAAGCGCAAGGCGAACCAGTGCGAATTGATGGGCCCCCGGTCCGATGCTAGGCTACCTTCAGCCATTTGGTGGATCAATCCCGGCGAAAAGCTGTTCGCCCCATCCCTAGCCCGCCCGGGCTCTTTCGCCATCCACCGTCTATGCTGTCCAACCCAATCCCAGGAGGAGCGCGATGCCAGTCCGTAAGCTATCGGCTATTTTCTCAGCGGTCCTGATCGCCGCCGTGTTGGTTGGCTGCGGGCCAACCACCCCGACGGCCGCCCCAGCCGAGCCCACCACGGCGGTCACGGCGCCGACGGCCGCGCCGGCGACCGAAGTTCCGGCCGCTGGCTGCCAGACCTCGGACGCAGTGTTGAATATGAGCGCCATCCTCAACGCGTTCACGGTCAACTTCAACCCCTTCGCCAACAACCCCAACGTCCCCACGATCAAGGGCGTCTTTGAGCCCCTGATGATCTACAACACTCTCCAGGCCGAGATGGTCCCGTGGCTGGCCGAGAGCTACGCGTGGAGCGAAGATTTCAAGACCCTGACCTTCAAGATCCGCGAGGGCGTCAAGTGGTCCGACGGCGAGCCGTTCACGGCAGACGACGTCGTCTTCACCTTCAATCTGCTCAAGACCACGCCGGGCCTGCAGGGCTCGGGCCTGACGCCGCTGAACAGCTCGATCGAGTCGTTCAGCGCGCCCGACGCGCAGACGGTCGTCTTCACCATGAAGATGGTGGACACGATGGCCATCTACGACATTGTCAACCAGGACATCGTCCCCGAGCACATCTGGAAGGATGTGGCCGACCCGGCGAAGTTCGAGAACGACAAACCCGTGGGCACCGGCCCTTTCACGGAACTGGTCGACTTCCAGTCCCAGGTGTACGAACTGGACCGGAACCCATACTACTGGCAGGAATGCAAGCCCGCCTTCAAGGGGGTCCGGATCACCGCCTACTCCGGCAACGAAGCCCAGGTCGCGGCCCTGATCGACGGCCAGATCGACTACTCCGGCACGGTGCTGCCCAACGTGGATGAAGCCGTCATCGCCCACAACCCGAACATCGCGTATGTCGGGACCTCGTCTCTGATGACGGTCCTGATGCACCTCAACCCGACCGTCGCGCCGATGGACGATGGGGTGTTCCGCAAGGCCATGAGCATGGCCATCGACCGCGACCAGATCATGCTGGTGGCCTTCAACGGCAAGGCCGAGGCCGCCGATGTGACCGGCCTGAGCAACGTCTACAAGGCCTGGAAGGTCGCCGATCCCGGCCAACTCGGCGATTGGACCACCTACAACCCGGAGAAGGCCGGCCAGATGCTGGACGAGGCCGGCTACAAGCTCGGCGCCGACGGCCTGCGCACCCTGCCCGATGGCAGCCCGCTGACCCTCAAACTGACCATGGTCCAGGGCTTCACCGACTGGATCTCGGCCGGCGAGATCATGGTCCAGAACTGGAAGGACATCGGCGTCAACGTCGAGACCGACATGATCGACGCCGGGGCCTTCTTCGGCAGCGTCCCGATGGGCAACTACCAGATCGCCCTGTGGTTCGGCTACACCAGCGCCACGCCGCACGGGCAGTATATCCGGATGATGGGCTCGGCGACCAAGGTGGATTGGGGCCAGTTCACCATGGTGAACTTCGCCCACTACGGCAGCCCCGCCGCCGACACGCTGCTGACCGAGATGGCGGCCACCAACGACCAGGCCCAGCAGATCGAGATCGCCCACCAGCTGCAGCAGATCTTCGCCGACGAGGCGCCAGTGATCCCGCTGTGGACGGGCTTGGACTGGGCCTTGTTCAACAACGCCAACTTCACCGGCTGGCCGACCCGGGAGAACAACTACTCCCTGGCGTTCCCGAACGGTGCGGTGACCCCGGAACAGTTGATCGTCCTGACGACGATCACGGCCAAGTAATCCGCGCGCCCTAACCCAAGGGTATGCGTTTTGCCGATCCAGCCTATCGGACTAAGATCGTGCTGAACGCATACCCTTTTTGTTCGCCGCTCTGACCGACGACAGGGGGAAGTCGCCGCCGGCCTGGCTGGCAGGCGCTGATTTGGAGGCCCGGATGCGCTACATCCTGCGTCGCCTGGGGTTCTATCTGGCTGCCCTGGCCGTTGCGATCACGATCAACTTCTTCCTGCCCCGCCTGCTGCCCGGTGACCCGGCCGCCGTCATCCTGGGGACCTCCGCCGCCAAACTGACGCCTGAGAACCTGCGGGCCGTCCGCGAGGCGCTCGGCCTGAGCGACGCGCCGCTGATCCAGCAATACGGCCTGTATCTGGCGCACCTGTTCCGCGGCGACTTTGGCATCTCCTACACCTACTTCCCGACGCCGGTCACCAAGGTAATTGCCAACGGGTTCGTCTGGACGCTGCTGCTCGGCTCGGTCTCGCTGGTCCTGAGTTTTGCACTGGGCAACCTGATCGGCATCTACGGGTCGTGGCGGCGCGGCGGGCTGGTAGACACCGTCTTTCCGCCGCTGCTGATCTTTATTGGTTCCTTCCCGGCCTTCTTCCTGGCCCTGGGCCTGCTGTACGCCTTCGGCGTCAAGCTGGACTGGCTGCCGATCAGCCACGCTTATAACAACCGGCTGCCGCAGGGCTTCAATCTGCCTTTCCTGTTGAGCGTGCTCGAGCACATGGTGCTGCCCGCGACCACGTCGGTGCTGCTCGGGATCGGCGGGTGGGCGCTCGGCATGCGCAATGTCATGGTGAGTGTGCTGGCCGATGACTACGTGACCATGGCCGAGGCCAAAGGGCTCAAGCAGATCCGGATCATGTTTGTCTACGCCGCCCGCAATGCCCTGCTGCCCGGCGTGACCGGCTTCGGCATCGCCCTGGGCGCCATCCTGAGCGGCCAGGTGCTGATCGAGACCGTCTTCTCCTATCCCGGCCTGGGTTTCCTGCTGATCAATTCGGTGAACGGCCGGGATTACCCGTTGATGCAGGGCTTGTTCATGATGATCACGATCGGCATCCTGGCGGCCAACTTCCTCGTGGACATCTTGTACACCTGGCTGGACCCGCGCGTGCGCACCGGGTAAGGAGGACTACCAGATGAGCAACAGTGACAGCCGGCCCCGCCCGGCGCTGAAACTGCCGGGCGCCAACGCCCTCGGCACACTGCTCGGCAGCCCCAAGGCTCAACTCGGCTTTGTGATCGTCCTGGTCTTTATCCTGGCGGCCGTGTTCGCGGCCGCGCTCGCCCCGGGTGATCCGAAGAAATACGTCGGTAAGCCCAACCAGCCGCCCTCGGCGCAGTTTCTCCTGGGGACCAACCCCCAGGGTAAAGACGTCTTCCGGCAGTTGGTGTGGGGCAGCCGGCTGTCGCTGCTCATCGGCTTTGGCTCGGCGGTCCTGATGACATTGATCGCCGTGGTGGTGGGCATGGTCGCCGGCTTCTACCGCGGGGTCGTCGACGACGTACTCAACTTCGTGATGAATTTATTCCTGGTGATCCCGGGCCTGCCGCTGCTGGTGCTCTTGTCCGCCTACCTGAAGCCCGGCACCGTGACGATCATTTTCGCCCTGGCGATCACCGGCTGGGCGTTCAACGGCCGGATCATCCGGGCCCAGACCATGTCGCTGCGCGAAAAGGACTTCGTCGCCGCCGCCGTGGTGAGCGGCGAGCCCGGCCTGAGCATCATCTTCGTGCACATCCTGCCCAACATGGTGAACATCATCGTCGGCGGGTTCATTGGCGCGGTGACCTACGGCATCATGGCCTCTACCGGCCTGGCCTTCCTGGGCCTGGCCAACACAGCCGATGTGACCTGGGGCACGAACCTGTTCTGGGCCCAGAATGGCGGGGCCCTGATGATCGGCGCCTGGTGGGCGTTCCTGCCGTCCGGCCTGGCCGTGGCGCTGGTCGCGTTCGGGCTGGCGCTGATCAACTACGGCATGGATGAGATCACCAATCCGCGCCTGATCGCCGAGCGCAACATCCAGAGCGTGCTCAGGCAAGCCCGGCTCCCGCGCATGCGCGCGACCCCGGTGGTGCCCCATGAACACTAAACCCCCAGTTCCCGAAGCGCCCGGGTCAGCCGGCGGACCGGCCGCGCCGCTGCTGGAGGTGCGCAACCTGTATGTGGAATACCTCACCCCGCGCGGACCGGCTCAGGCCGTCCACAACGTCTCGTTCTCCATCGGCCGTGGCCAGGTCTTTGGCCTGGCCGGCGAGTCCGGGTGCGGCAAATCGACCATCGCCCATTCCATCCTGCGGGTCCTGCGGCCGCCGGCCGTGATCACGGGCGGGCAGATCCGCGTGGACGGCGCGGACGTCCTCAAGATGCAGGACGCCGAGCTGGAGGATTTCCGCTGGCGCAAGGTGGCGATGGTGTTCCAGAGCGCCATGAACTCGCTCAACCCGGTGATCACAGTCGGCGAGCAGATCGACGACGTGCTGATCCGGCACAACCGGCTCAGCCCGGCCCAGGCCCGGGAGCGGTCGGCCGAACTGCTCAAGATCGTCGGGATCGAGAGCGCCCGCCTGAAGTCGTTCCCGCACCAGATGTCGGGCGGCATGCGCCAACGGGTGGTGATCGCCATCGCCCTGGCGTTGAACCCGGCCTTGTTGATCATGGATGAGCCCACCACCGCGCTGGACGTCGTGGTCCAGAAGGATATCCTGCGGCAGATTCAGCAGCTCAAGGCGGCGCTGGGGTTCTCGATCCTGTTCATCACCCACGACGTCTCGCTGATGGTCGAGTTCTCGGACAACATGGCCGTCATGTACGCCGGCGAGGTGGTCGAGATGGCGCCGGCCCGCGAGATCTTCTCCAACCCCATCCACCCTTACACCCGCGGGCTGCTGAGCTCGTTCCCGTCCCTGCAGGGCCGGAGGCGCAAGCTGACGGGCATCCCCGGCTCGCCGCCGGACCTGGTCAACCCGCCCTCGGGTTGCAAATTCCACCCGCGTTGCACCCGCTGCACCCGTCTGGAAACGGAGGCGGCCCCCCAGCTGACCGAAGTGACGGCCGGGCACTGGGTCGCCTACCATGACGGCCTGCGGCTAACGGAGGCGGCGGCGTGACGGAAGACATGGCGATGAACGCGACGACGGAGTCTTCGGCCCCGCTCGACCCGGCGGCGGCCCACCCGGTGGTCCTGGAAGTGCGCGGGCTCACCAAGCGCTTCCCCATCGGCAATGCGCTGCGGCAGAAGCAGGTCCACGCGCTCACGGACGCGTCCTTCTCCATCGGCCGCGGCGAGGTGGTGGCGCTGGTCGGCGAATCCGGCAGCGGCAAGTCCACCACGGCGCGCCTGATCACGCGCCTGATCGAACCCACCCACGGCGCCATCTACCTGCATGGCCGGGATGTCCTGAAACAGGAGCCGCACTCCGCCTCCCTGGCGTACCGGCGCGCCGTGCAGATGATCTTCCAGGACCCGTACGGGTCGCTTAACCCGGCGCTGACGATCGGCGCCCACCTGGCCCGCCCGCTGCAGATCCATCGGCCGGGACAGAACGTCAGCGAGACCGTGATCGAACTGCTCACGGCGGTGGGGTTCAACCCGCCCGCCGAGTTCGCCGCCAAATTCCCGTATCAGCTGTCCGGCGGGCAGCGCCAGCGCGTGGCCATCGCGCGCGCCCTGGCCGTCAAGCCGGAGATCATCCTGGCGGACGAACCCGTCTCCATGCTGGATGTTTCCATCCGGATGGGCGTCCTCAACCTGATCGACCAACTCAAAGAGGAACGCGGGATCGGCTTCCTCTACATCACGCACGACCTCGCCAGCGCCCGCTACATCGGCGATCGGACGATCGTGATGTACGCCGGGCACCAGGTGGAGTGCGCCGAAAGCACCCAGCTGATGAGCCAGCCGGCGCATCCCTACACGCAACTGCTGCTGGCCGCGGTCCCGAACCCGGAGGCCGGCCTGACCACGGGCGGAGAAGAGGCCCGGGGCGAAATCCCCTCGCTGATCGACCCGCCCCCCGGCTGCCCCTTCGCGCCCCGCTGCGGGCACGCCCAGCCAGTTTGCCGGCAGACGATGCCGGCCAAGACCCTGCTCGCCGAAAACCACTGGGTCCGCTGTCATCTCTTTCCAGCGGACTCCGCCTCAGCGCCCGCCGCTTAAGCCGGCGCGTTCGGCCCCGAGTGGGAGACGCCGCCGGGCCGCGGCCCGGCTTAGGCTTTGTATCGACAGAAAGGGTTGGATGGAAAACGACGCTCACCCTGACCGCGCCCTCAACGCCAAAGTCGAGGCCCTCCTCGGCCAGATGACTCTGGCAGAAAAAGTCGGCCAACTCGTGCTGGCGAACGCCTTCGCGCCCATCGACTGGCACGTCGTCCTCGAGCAGAAAAAGGCGGCCGAGGCGCGCGGCGAACCGTTCGAGATCCCGCTGGCAGCCAACCCGCAGACTCTGTCCGACATCCGGGCGGGCCGGGTCAGCGCCATTAACTCGGCCAACCCCCGCCTCAACAACCTGCTGCAGCGGGCGGCGCGGGAGGAGGCCCGCCTGGGCATCCCGCTGCTGGTCAGCCATGACGTCATCCACGGCTTCCGCACGATCTTCCCGATCCCGCTGGCCGAGGCCTGCACCTGGCATCCCGAGCTGTTGGAGCGCGCGGCCCAGGCCGCGGCGGCCGAGGCCGCGACCGCCGGCGTCAACTGGATCTACGCCCCTATGGTTGACATCGCCCGTGACCCGCGCTGGGGCCGCATCGCCGAAGGCGCCGGCGAAGACCCGTTCCTGGGGGCGATCCTGGCGCAGGCGCGGGTGCGCGGCTTCCAGCGCGCCGATCTGCCCGGTGGGCGCCGGATCGCGGCCTGCCCTAAACACTACGTCGGCTACGGCGCCGCCGAGGGCGGACGCGACTACAACACGGTCGACCTCTCCGAGCGCACCCTGCGCGACGTCTACCTGCCGCCCTTCAAGGCCGCCTTCGACGCCGGCGCGGCGAGCACGATGAGCGCCTTCAATGAGATCGGCGGTGTGCCCGGCACTTGCAACGCGTTTCTCCTGCGCACCGTACTGCGGGACCAATGGGGCTGGCCAGGGGTGGTCGTCAGCGACTTCAACGCCATCGGCGAGCTGGTGCAGCACGGCGTGGCCCGCGACCTGCGCGACGCCGCCCGCCTGGCGATTCTGGCCGGGGTGGACATCGACCTGGAGAGCGGCGCGTACGCGCAGCACCTGGCCGCGCTGGTCCAGGAGGGCGCGGTGCCCGTCGCCCTGGTCGACGAGGCCGTGCGGCGCGTGCTGCGTCTGAAGTTCAGTCTCGGCCTGTTTGCCGACCCTTACGTGGACGAAACCCTGGCGGAGGGTGTTCTATTGCAGCCCGCCTTCCGGGCGCTGGCGTTGGAAGTGGCCCGGGAGTCGATGGTGTTGTTGAAGAACGAGTCTGGCCGTCTTCCGCTCGAGGCCGGGCAGCGGGTGGCGCTGATCGGCCCGCTGGCGGACAACCGGGTGGATCTCCTCGGGACCTGGGCGATCCTGGGGCAGGCGGCCGACGTGGAGACGGTGCGGGATGGGTTCCAGACCTACGTCGCCGCCAACCAGCTGACCTACGCCCAGGGTTGTGCCCTGACCGGGGAGGAACCGCCGGACTTCTCGGCGGCTCTGGCAGCGGCCGCCGACGCCGACGTCGTCGTGCTGGTGCTCGGCGAGGGGGCGGAGCTGAGCGGCGAGTCCCACTCGCGGGCGCATCTGGGGCTGCCGGGGAAGCAGCCGGCGCTGGTGGAGGCCCTGGCCGCGACGGGCAAGCCCCTGGTGGCGGTGCTGATGTGCGGCCGCCCGCTGGTGGTGCCCGAGCTCGTCAACCAGGTGGAGGCGCTCCTGGTGGCCTGGCACGGCGGCATCCGGGCCGGGCAGGCGGTGGCCGATCTGCTGTTCGGAGCGGCCAACCCTTCCGGCAAGCTGACGGCCAGTTGGCCGCGGGCTGAGGGCCAGATCCCGGTGTACTACGCCCACAAAGCCACGGGGAGGCCGGCCGCCGGCGCCGGGACCACGCAGTTCTACGAGCCGTTCCGCTCGACCTACCTAGACGAGCCGAACGCGCCGCTGTTTGTGTTTGGACAGGGGCAGAGTTACACCCAGTTTGAGTACCGTCAACTGGACGTGCTGACGCCGCAGCTGACCAGCATCGGAACGCTGCGGGTGACGGCGACGCTCAGGAACACCGGCGCGCGCGCGGGAACCGAGGTGGTCCAGTTGTACGTGCGCGACAAGACCGGTTCGGTCACGCGGCCGGTGAAAGAGTTGAAGGGCTTCCAGCGCCTAACCCTGGAGCCCGGCGAGGAGCGCCAGGTGAACCTCGCCGTGCCCGTGACCGCCCTCGGATTCCACGGCCTGGACCTGCAGTATCGGGTTGAGGCCGGCGAGTTTGAGGTGTGGGTTGGGCCGGATTGCGCCCACGGGTTGTCCGGGGAATTCGAGGTGCTCGCCTAACGGACGCTCCCGGCCAGAGCCGGACCGCCGTCGCCGCCGGCCCAGGAAGCCAGGGCCGTCCGGAACCGCGGCGGCCAGGTCCCTCGTTGTCCGAAACCCATCTCCAATCCCAAATCCATTCTCTCAAGGAGTAAGTGCCATGGCGAATCCACAGCCCGCGTCCAGAAAGCCCAAGCGCGGCGTATCCCTGTACAGCTATTCCGGCGAGTACGGCGTGACGATGACCATCGAGGACATGTTCGCGGACATCCACGACCTGGGCGCCGACGGCCTGGAAATCCTGGGCAACAGCCATATCGACGGCTACCCGGAACCGTCCGACGCCTGGGTGGAGAACTGGTTCCGGCTGCTGGCCCAGTATCAGCTCAAGCCGGTGGAATACGGCCACTGGGTTGATTCCCGCCTCTACCCGGGCCGCGAGCTCAGCACGCAGGAATCCTACGCGCTGCTGCAGCGGGACATCAAGCTGGCCAGCCGGCTGGGCTTTCCGTTCCTGCGGACCAAACTGGGCGTGATCGACGACGATTTGACGCCGGTCACGAATTGGCGCGAGTTCATCACCCTGGCCCTGCCCTTGGCCGAAGAGCACAACGTTTGCTTGTGCCCCGAGATCCACACTCCGACGGTGCTCAAGTCAAAGATGGTGGACGACTACGTCGAGTTCATCGAGAAGCACAAGACCAAGCACTTCGGCATCAATGTCGATTTCAGCGTTTTCCAGACCAACCCGCTCCCGATGTGGGAGGGCCAGGATCTCTCGACGTTGAAATTCAGCCCGGTCGAAGATTTTGTGCCGCTGCTGCCTTACACCCCCATCTGCCACGCCAAATTCGTGAACATGAGCGAGGCCTTCGTCGAGACCACCACCCCCTACGACAAGATCCTGGGCCTGCTGAGCGAACACCATTGGGACGGCTATCTCCTGAGCGAGTATGAAGGCCCGCACAAAGATGTCCCCGGCTACTCGTCCAGCCAACTGCGCCGCCACCACATCCTGCTGAAGCGCCTGCTGGGCGAGCGTTGAGTGCCGTCTCGAAAGGAGCCAAACCATGCTAGAGAAAGAGTGCATCCAAGCGCGCGGTTTCCGGAACGTTGGGGAAGGCGGCCAGGTGGTCGGCTTTCAGGTCGCGTTTCGGTCCATGTATTACCGGGGTGTCTGGCTGTCACAGCTCCGGCCGGCGACCGTGATCGTGGATGGTGAGACGTTCAGCGGCGACCAGATCACCTGGACGATCGGCGGCCGCACCTTCGCGCAGGCGGAGCTGGCCCAGCACGCGGACATCCACTGGCCCTTGCTGGAGCCGGCCGTGCTGACCGTCCGCAAACCCGGCGGCCTGACCCAGGGGTTTCACGACGTCGAGGTTCAGTATCACTACAGCTCGTCGTACATGCCGCCGGCGATGGATGAGCTGATGGTCACCTTCATGGGTGGGCCGACCAAGCGGCGGCTGACGCTGGTCTAGACAGGCGCGCCCCCAGACCGCGCCCGGCGGAGGTGTTTCCCCGCGCGCCGCGCCCCTGGCGCGGGGGGCGCCTCCAGCCGGCGGGTCTGGGAGGCGTCGGCGCTTTCCACGCCCCGGCCGCCGGCCCGCATTCAGCTATCTAGCGAGCGGCCTCTTCTTCCCAGGCCCCCAGCGTCTTCAGGGCGGCGTGTTCGGCCGCATTGAGCCCCTTGACCCCGTGCAGGTTCATGCGCTCGTAGGGCCGGTCGAGCATGATCTTCTCCACCACGCGGCCGGCCTGGATATCCACCAGGAGGGTCGTCCCTTCCTCATCGCTGCTGGCCAGGTAGCGCTCATCCGGGCTGAGGGCAATGCCCCAGACGCGGTTCAGGTGCCCGGGAATGACCACGGTCTCCGCCACCGTCCGATCCGGGCCAAGCCGCCGCAGATGGATGACGGGCTCATCGCTGCCGGAGGCGACGAAGCGGCCATCCGGCCCGATGACCACACAGGTGGTTCGGTTGCCTTCGGCGCCAATGTCCAGCGTGTGCCGGCACTCAGCCTGTTCCAGATCCCAGACCTTCAGCAGCTGCTGATTGTTGCTGGTCATTAAAGTCCGGCCGTCCGTGCCGAACCGCAGGCCGCCGACCGGGGTCGTGCCGTGCGGCAAGGCCAGTTTTTGGGCGCCGGAGCGCACATCCCAGAGGCTGACGGAGCCGTGCAGATGCCCGCTCACCAGCCCGGCCCCCGTCGGATCGAACCGCAGCGCCCACACGTCATCGGCGGTCTCGAGGCGGCCGGCCTGAAGCCGGTCACTCAGCGGGTCACTGTCCCAGAGCATGACCGCATGAAAGACGCCGCCGCTGGCCAGCAGCGAGCCATCGTGATTGAAGGCCAGCGCGAAGATCGCGCCCGGATGGCCCGGATAGGTCTTCAGACAGTCCAACGAGTCGAGATCCCACAAGCGCACGCAGCGGTCATAACCGGCGGTCGCGAACCGCCTGGCCGCAGGGTGGACGGCCAACACAAAAATCGGCCCCAGGTGCCCCTGGGTCAACGCCCGATAGCGGCGCCGGTCCAACTCCCAGAGGCGGATCTTGCCGCCGGCATCGCCTTGCACCAGCACCTTCCCGTCGCTGCTAAAGGCATTGGCCCCGATCAGCCGGCTGTAGCCCTCCATGACGCGCAGGAGCTTGCCGCTTTCCACGTTCCACAACCGGATATTCCCGCCCGAGGAGAGCGTTGCCAACCGATCCTGTTGGCCACAGGCAATGACGCCGATTGAGCCCTCGTGCCCCATCAGCATTCTCAGGTAGTGCGGCGGCTGATCATCCCCCACCCGCCAGACCTCCACCGAGCCATCACTGCCGCCGCTCACCAGCAGGGTGCCGTCGGGATTAAAGGCGATCTGAGTGAGCCCGGCGGAACGACTGGTCAGGGCGGCCAGGCGCTCGCCGGTGTCAACGGCCCAGAACTGGATGACGGGGCTGTCTTCGCTGCAGCTTGCCAGCCACCGGCCGCCCGGATGAAAGGCAACGGTCACCAGCTCCTTGGCGGCATGCTGCAGCATTTGGCGCACGTCCCCGGTCTTCCAGTGCCAGATGCGGATGGCCTCCCCGCTGGCGCCAGACGCCAGGCTCTCGCCATCCGGGCTGAACGCCAGCGACCACACGCGCGCCGCGTGTCCCCGCAGCACCTGCGCCAGCTTTCGCTCGTGGAGATCCCAGATGCAGATCTGCGCATCGATCCCGCCGCTGGCCAGATAGCGGCCGCTCGGGTGAAAGGCCAGCGTATGCACCCACTCGTGATGGCCCGTAAAGGTGTGCAGATGCCGGCCGGTGGCGGCTTCCCACAGGCTCACCGTGCCGCGGAAGTGGCTGCTGGCCAGCAGGGTCTCATCGGGGCTGAAGCTCAATGACCAGGCCCGCGCAGTCTGGGTAGCCACGGTCCAGATTGGTTTTCCATCCGCCACCCGCCAGCAGCGGATATGCCCGTTGTACGTGTTGGCGGCCAGGTAGGTCCCGCTCGGGCTGAGCGTCATGGCGCTGATCGTTTCCAAGGGCTCGGTAAAGCGCGAATCGATAAACTCGGCGTCGGAGAAATCCGCGTCCTGCGCTTCCAGGCCCTGCAGCGAAACGTGGCGCAAAGTCAGGCCAGAGAAATCCTCACCCTGCAGATGGGTGTTGAGGTGCGCCAGCAGGTTGACCAGGTTCCCGCCGGCATAGCCCTGCGCCTCGCGCGGCAGACGCCGGGCCGCGGCCACCAGCAGCCGGAGGTGCTCCAGCAGCAACGCCTGGCTGCCGAAATGGCGTTTCAACAACGACAGTACTGGCTGCAGAAGCATGCGGAGCTGGCCCTCGCGAATCTGGTCGCTGCTTTGGCTCTTGACCAGCGGGTACTGGGCCAGGGTCTCCAGGTTTTGCCGGAGGATCTGCTCGGCCATGAGGTTGACCAACCGGTCGGTGACAAACTCAAGCAGGACCGGCAGCAGATAGAAGGCTGCACTTTGCTCCTGCCGTTCGATCATGGCCCGCTGCAGCAGCGAGGTCAGGCCGGACAGGATCTCGTGGCTGGGGATATCCAGCAGAAAATTGCGGCGCAGCTCGGGCAGCGCCACGGGGTCACGCTCGATGGCGAGCCAGAACAGAATGTCCCGCTCCAGCACCGACAGATGCTCAAACTGGTTCCCCAGCAGATGCTGGAGGGTGTGCAGCGTGACCGGGGCCTCCCGCAAAAAGGCGGGCAGATCACCGCCGAACAGATCCCGGACGGTCGCCGACGCGATCTTGAGGGCCAACGGGTTGCCCGAATAGTAGTGGACGAACACCTCCCAGGCATCCGCTGGGCCGAACAAGCCCTTGTCCAGGAGCAGCGCCTGGCTGGCAGCGCTGGTCAGCCCCGTCAACTTGATGGCCCGGACCGGCAAGGTCCGGCCTTCCAGGAACTCCGGGTCAACGGGCATTTCCCGGCTGGTCAAGATGAGGCAGCTCTGATGCCGGGTCTGCGCGATACTGTGGAACAATTGCTGGTAGGCCTCGAAGCCCTCTTTATAGATCCCGGCCAGATTGCCGGCCCGGTGCAGCGTTTCAACGTTGTCCAGGATCAGCAGGCACCGATGCTGCTTCAGGAGGCCGAGCAGTGACGCGACCGACGGCTTGGCGGGGCGCGTGGGGGTCAGGATCTGGAAGCACTCAGTGAGCAGATCCTGCAGTTCCGGCGCATCCCGCAGCGAGCGCCAGATGATGAACTCAAATTGGTGGCTGACGTCCTGGGCGAACTTGACCACCAGGGTGGTTTTGCCGATCCCGCCCAGCCCCAGCACGGCGACGAGGCGGCAGCGCTCGGCGACCACCGACTGCTCCAACTCAGACAATTCCCGATCACGGCCAAAGACCTGGCTGACCTCGGGCGCGTCGCCCCAGTCCACCCGGGGGCCGGCGCTCGTTGATTCGGCCATCGGGGCTGGCGAGGCGCCACGAGACTGACCGGGCGCGGCCGGTTGATCGAGCAACCCAGCAAACCAGCGGTCGTCAAACAGCGATTTCCGGCGTGAGGCGCTTTGGTCGGCTTGAGCCCAGAGGGCCTGCGCTTCTTGCCGCTCGGAGCCCTCCGTCAGGCCGCGCAGCTTCAGGAAGTAGGCTATCAGGTTCTTTAGGTGGGGGATATCCGGGAAGGCGGTGCCGGCCTCCCAATGCTGGATGGTCCGGCGAGAAACGGCCAGGGCATCGGCCACGTCGTTCTGGGTCAGGCCGACTTTCTCCCTCAGCCCCAGCAGCAACTGGCCAAAGCGATAATCGGTGACTTTGTACTGGCGATGCCCTGACATGGCTAGTGAATCAAGGGGCCGGACGCCTGGACAGGATAGCGGCGAAAAGGATGAAGCATGGAGGAACGGTAGGACGACCCCAGCCGTTGTCATGATCCGCCGCAGCCGGAATACTCCGGATGGGCGTGCCTTCCGAGACCGCCTGTCTGATCATAACACTCAGTTGGAGACCCATAGGCCTATTGGGTAGTCGCTATCCTACCATAATTAGCCAGTAACTGAGCGCGGACTGGCCGGCCGCGGCGAGGCCCTCGATCGTCTTCCGGCGCGTAACTCCGCCGCCGTTTGTCGCGCGACAACATCCTGGCCCGCTGCTCGCTGCCGGATTGGGGCGGGATCATGGAGAAGCTCACCGACCGGGGCCGGCCCAACCCGCATGTCACCGCCGCAGGTGTCCTTTCGTCCTACTGATCAATCTGCCAGGGGCGCGGCATGACCAGGCCGACCTGTCCCGAGGGCCCGCCTCCCAAGCCTCGACGGAAACTGTTGTGAAAACACTTGCCCTCAGTCTGAAAGTGCCTGTGCTCGTCAGCTCACTCCTGGTTCTCCCGCTGATCGCCCTGGAGATCGCGTTCAATCAGCTTCCGGCCTGGAGCACCTTGAGCGGTGAGCGTGTCCTCGACTTCGCCGTGTTGTTTGGCGCGCTCTGGCTTCTGCCGCTGGGCTTCACCTGGCTCGCGACTCCGCTCGTGCAGGACTGGCGGGCCGGCCGGCCCATCGGCGCATCTCCTTGGCGCCGGCTGATCACGGTCGCAGCCTTGGGCCTCATCGCCGTCATCTGGGCGGCGATTTTGCTGGACCAATTCCCCTGCTTCCTCGGGATCCCCAATTGCGATTGACAGCCCCCATTGACCTGCAACTGAAAAGTGAGTTTACAGCCCCAATGCCAACCCACACCCGCGTGCTAAAACCCAGCCTGATCCTGGTCAGCGGCCTGGTGCTGCTCTTGGGCGCAGCCCTGACGTGGCCCCGGCCGGCCCCACAACCGACCCAGCCCAGCAGCGCCGAGACGGTCGTAGTAGCCGCCCCTACTGACCCCTACTTCAGCCTGGCCCAGCGGATCGCCCAGGCTGAAAACCTGCCGCTGGTGGATGAGTTTTCCGCAGTTTGGCAGTTCCACCCGCGCTTTGTCATCCTGGTCGCGGCGCCCGGCAATCTCACCATCGCGAACCTGGCGAGCATTGGCGCGGCCTTCGCCAGCCACGGTGATTACCCCGCTCTGGGCATCATCAGCGGGTCCACCCGGGTGGCGGCCGAACAGCTCTGGGAGAGGCGCACCCTAGTCCAGGCTGGGACCAGCTTCATCGGCGGCGACGTGGATGTGCTTCAGCAGGTCTTCGAACCCACGCTGTTCGACATCAGCGGCGGCTCCCCGGCCCAGGCGGCCCTCACCCAGAGCGCTCTGGTTGCGGCCCTGAGCCAAGCCGACTACTTCTACTGGACCCGGCACAGCGGCGGGCGCACGTGGTTCTGGAACGACGGTGCGGCCGACTGGGGCGCGGATGACGAATTGACCGCGGCCGAAATCCCCCCGCTCAGACCCGGAGTGATTTACTCCCTGACCTGCAGCATCTTCCGGCCGTGGCTGCCGGATTCGATGGCCCTGGGGTTCATCGACCAGGGCGCGGCCGCCTTCCTGGGGTTCACCAACAGTCCGCACACCGCCTCGTTTTCAAAAATCGGCCTGTTCGCGCCCGGCCTGACCACCTGGGAGGGCTTTCCCCTGGGGATCGTCGCCCAAGTCCAGAACAAATCAGCCACGCGCATGATCTACAGCTCCCCCGAGTTGTTCATGTTCGGGGATCCGCGCATCCACATGTTGGCGGAGCGGCCCTACCAGATCCTCTCCGACCAGACCGCGGCAGACGGCTCCAGAGTCATCCAGGGCTACTCGGACACGGACGGCGTCCTGGCGGTGAAGATTGACGGCGCGGCCGGCTTCCCGTTTGTGACGGTGGCGGGGCAGACTGCCCTCAGCGAAAACGACCTCTTCTACAACAGCCGGGCGCAGACGCTCAACCTGGGGCCGGACAAATACCTGCTCCTGCTGCATCCGGGCGGCAGCTTCCAGATTGAGCTGTCGCCCCAGATCCCCTGGGGCTGGGTCCCCGCCGACACCGTGCTCGACGCGCTGGATTACGCCTGGGTCGTCCTGTGGACGAACGTGTATGCCGATTCCAACCCGTACATTTACGCCCTCTCCATCCCCTTGTTTATCGGCTTGCTGTTGTTCAAGACCGTCCGCCAGAAGCAGCCCGCGCGAGAATACCTAGGGATTCTGGTTATCGCCGCTTTGCTCGCCCTGCTGCGCCTGGGATACTACTGGCTGCGGCTGAACGACTACACCGTCAGCGTCAACGTGCTGGACGACAGCGCGGCCGGCCTGGCGGTGGGGTTCGGCGGCGTGTTCGCCAGTGTGGCCGGCGGCCTCTGGCTGTTTAAAGATAGTCCCCGGATCGTGGTCAGATTACTGGGGCTGCTGTGGGCGGTGGCGCGGCAGTTCTGGATGGCGGGCTTCTACCTGGGCTTCCTGACGCTGTTGAACAATCTTCCGCAAGTCACCAAGATGACGGCCGCCGGCGTCTGGAATTACACCGTCGTCTGGCTGGCCGTTATCCCGCTGGTCGTCGAAGCGGCGCTGATCCTGGCGGCTTATCGATTGCTGACAACCTCGCGCCGCCGGCCCGCCAGCGCGCCTGGCTCCCGCTGAACCAGACGCGCCCTACCCACCCTCCCGGCGGCCGGCTAGACTAGCCTCGGTCGAGGCCGACCGTGGAACTCATCCAGGAGAGCGCATGCCCTCCCAACTGCACACCCTGTTCCAGCCGTTGTTCGGGAGTTGGCTGCAATCCGGCGCCGCCCCCGCCGCTGCGATGGAGGGCGTCACACCGGAATTTACCGGCTGGCTCAGCGATACCCGGCCGGACGCCTTCACCTTTGATGCCCTGCGCCACAGCACCCCTTCACCGGGCTGGGCCTGGCAGGCCATCGAGTTTAGCGACCTCTTCGACGGGCAGTTCTACTTCTATCTGCCTGCCGACTGGTCCGCGATGCAGCGCGGGCCGGCCCGGGCGGTTCTGGGCGCCGGCCCGGCCCGCCGGCAATCGATCTGCCTCCTGCCGAGCGCCGACTGGCAGCCGCAGGCCGGCGAAGTCCTGGCGAACCGGCGGGTGACGGCGTTCGCGTACTACCCGTTGTGGCGGCCCTATTACCACCAATGGGTCTTTGTCACGGCCGGCGAGGCGGCGGAGGTCACGGTCCACGGGGTCTACAGCGCGGGTGACTGGCTGGTCGTCGTCGCGGGCACTGTGCCTGGCGGCGCGCCGTCCGACCTGAAGGAGCAGTTGAGCGCGCTCGTCAATTCCAATCCCTGGTATGGGTGGATCCAGGCGGCGAAGGCGCAAAGCGCAAACGCGGCTCCAGATTGAGCGGCCGGGCCGCCCTCAGGCCGAGAGGCGCAGCCCGCCGCCTATGACGCCGCCCAGCACACCGGCGCGGGCCGGCACCACCAGGGTGACGAAGTAAACGCCCGGCCGCGCTGGAAACTGGCCTGGGCAAACGCTGGCCTCAGCTCGCGGCCAGGACTGCCTCCACGATCCCGCGATAACCGCGCGCCGCGGTCAACAGATCCGCCACCGCCAGACGTTCGTCCACTACGTGCGCATCGCCCTCGGCCCCCGGCCCAAAACCGACCGTGGGCACGCCGGCCTGGCCGGCGCTGTAAGCGGCATTGGTACAGAACCGGTAGGCGCCCAGGGCCGGTTCAAGACCAGCCGCCCACAGGCCCCGCCGCGCCCCCCGGACAAAAGGATGATCCTCCGGGAGGATCCAGGCGGGGAAGAACTTGGGGCCGCGCAGGACCGCGCCGGTGTAGGCCGTGTGTTCGCCTTGAGCCAGCCCCGCGCGCACTTCCGCCCCGGCCAATGTCGGGAGGGCCTGCAACGCAGCCAGCACTTGCGCGGGCGTCTCGCCGGCCAGCAGCCGGCGGTCATAGGTCGCGCGGCAGCGGCTGGGGATGACAGAATAGCCAGGGTATGGGTCGGAGATGATGTCGGTCAGTGCCATGATGGCCGGCCCGAGCACCGGGTCAGCCCCCAGGGCCAGCTGCTCCACACCCGCCACCACCCGCAGCATGGCCTGGACGGCGTTGACGCCCAACTGCGGCGAGGAGGAGTGCGCCGGCCGGCCAATGGTCTCGAGCTGGATCTCGGCCCGGCCGCGGCCGCCTCGGTTCAGGTTGAGCTGCGTGGCTTCGCCGATGACGACGGCGTTCGGATGGACGTGCTCCATCACGGTCTTCAGGCTGACCCCCTCCATGACTTCTTCCATGACCGTGGCGCTGACGGCCACCCGGCCGGCCAGCCGGGCCCGGTCGGCCGCCGCGGCGCCGTGGAGCATGGCGGCCAGCGCGCCCTTCATGTCCGCTGCGCCGCGCCCGTGCAGGTAACCGCCATCCACCTCGCCGCCAAATGGGTCGCGGGTCCAGGTGGAACCGGCCGCGAGGCCCACCGTATCGCAATGCGCGTCCAGAAGCAGGGTCGGGCCGGGCTGCGCGCCGCGGATCACGCCAATGGCGCTGCCGTTGACATCGGTGAAGATCTCGTCGAACCGCAAGGCGCGCATCTCGGCCAGAATCTGCTCCACGACCGGGCGCTCCTCACCGCTGAGGCTCGGCGTGCGGACCAGGGTCTGCGCGCATTGGATCAGGGCCTGCTCATCCACAGTCACAGACTCCACAGACGCCGCGCGGCGGCCCGAGTGCGCGCCCGCAAAGCCGCCCAGTCCACATCCAGTACCACGCCGGCGCGGACCCGCAGGCGGCCGGCCACCCACACCGCCTGAACATGGGTGTGATTGCGCCACAGCACGAGCTGGTCGTACAGGTTGTGCGGCTCGGGCGGCGTCGGCAAATCCAACGCGATCAACTGCAGGTCGGCCTGCCACCCGGGCGCCAACCGCCCAACTCTCTCCAGGCCGAGCGCGCGCGCGCCACCCTCGGTCGCCAGGTGCCAGACCAGGCCGGCCGGCATCACACGCGGGTCCTGCCGATAGGCCTTGTGGATCAGGAAAGCGCCGCGCATCACTTCGAAGAAGTCGTTCACGTAGCCGTCGCTGCCCAGGCCCACGGTCACGCCGGCGGCCGCCAGCTCCGGCACGGGCGCGATGCCGGCGCCGACCTCGCAGTTGGAGAGCGGCATGTGCGTCATGCGCACGCCGCGCTCGGTCATGATCCGGATTTCGTTCTCGCTGAGCTGGACACACTGGGAGGCCAGCATGCGCGGGCCGGCCACACCCAGCCCGTCGTAATACTCCAACGGCCGGACGCCAAAGTGCTTCAACGCATATTCCGGTTCATGCACGCCTTCCGACATGTGCATGTGCACCAGCGTGCCCAGCTCCTGGCCCAGCGCGTGGGCTTGGCGGATAAAATCGGCCGAGCAGCTGAAGGTGGTGTGGAAGCACATCAGCCCGGAGACCAGGCCGCCGGCGGCCCGGCTGGCGCGGATGAAATCGGCGTTCTCCTGCAAGCCCAACTGGCCATTCGCCCGGCTGACCCGCTCGGTGGCTTCGAAGGACAGGATGGCGCGCAGGCCGCGCGCCCGCGCCACCTCGGCCTGGGCCGGCAGACAGCCCGGCAGGCTGTGCGGCGCCTCCAGACAGTCATAGACGGTCGTGACGCCGCTCCGGAGCATCTCGGCGCAGACGTAGTCCGTGGCGGCGCAGATCATCTCCTGGTCCAGCCGGTCTTCCACCAGCGGCCACCAGAAGTCCTCCAGGAAAGGCCAGAAGCCAGCGGGCGCCTTCTCCAGAGGCAGGCCATGGGCCAGCACGCCGTACAGATGGGCATGGGCATTCACGAAGCCGGGCGCCAGCACCTGCTCCGGCGCCTCCCAGACCTCGTCCTCCGGATAGTCGCGGCGCAGGTCCGCGTGCGGGCCGACGGCGGTGACGATGTCGCCGACAACGCGCACGCCCCAGCCGGGCTGCGGCGCCTCTCCGGCGGCGGCTATCAGGATCTCAGGCAGGATCAACATCCTGGTTTGCTCCTCGCAATCTGACCGGCTCGATGAAGACTTCGATTTCGCCCCCGCAGACGCCGGGGTCGCCGGCCGCGGGGTTGATCAAGCGATACGTGACCGTCTGCGCCGCGCCGGTCTGGAGCGCTTCCAGCGCCGCCGCGATGACGCGGCTCTCCATCTGGCCGCCGCCCACCGTGCCCACCAGGCGGCCGTCCGGATAGGCCAGCATTTTGCTGCCGGCATGCCGCGGGACACTGCCGCGCGCGGCGATGACCGTGCACAAAGCCGCCCGGCCGCCGGCGCGCTCCAGGTCCGCCAGCGCCCCGAAGACGGTCAGCATGGCCGCGCCAGAAAGCGGCCGCGGCCGGCCGCGCCCACGTACTGCCCGTCCTGGACGATGACTTCGCCGCGGGCGAGGGTTAGGACGGGATAGCCGCGCAGCGCGAGGCCGGCGTAGGGCGTGTAGTCGGTGTTCTCGTGGAGGCCGGACCGCGCGACGGTGACGGCGCGCTCGGGGTCAAAGAGGACCAGGTCGGCGTCGGCGCCGGGCACCAGCGCGCCTTTGCGCGGGTACAGGCCGAAGGCGCGGGCCGGCGCCGCACAACACACGTCTACCCAGCGCTGGAGGGAGAGCCGGCCGGCCCGCACGCCAAAGGTGTGGAGCAGGGCCAGGCGCGCCTCGATGCCGGGCAGACCGTTGGGGATGGCCGTGAACGCCTCGCGGCCCAGGGTCTTCTGCCCTTCGTAAAAGAAAGCGCAGTGGTCGGTGCCGACCGTGGAGAGCGCGCCGGCGGCCAGATGCCGCCAGAGCGCCGGCGGATTATCGGCCGGCCGGAGCGGCGGCGAGCAAACAAACTGCGCGCCCTCGAAGCCCGGCCGGCTGAGTTCCGCCTCGGTCAGCAGCAGGTACTGCGGGCAGGTCTCACCGATCACGCGTTGACCGCGCGCCCGCGCCCGGGCCACCGCTTCCGCGCCGCGCCCAGTGGAGACGTGCACCACGTAGAGCGGACAGCCGGCCACCTCCGCCAGGGCCAGGGCGCGTTCGACGGCCTCGGCCTCCGTGGAGACCGGCCGCGAGAGGCCATGGTAGCGCGGTGCGGTCTGGCCGGCGGCCAGGTAGTGCGCGCGCAAGGCCTCGATGGCGGCGTGGTTTTCGGCATGAACCAGGGCCAGCCCGCCGGCGCGGCCGACCGCGGTGAGCGCCTGCAGGAAGGCCGCATCCTCCAGGCGGAAGCCCTCATACGTGAGGTAGGTTTTGAATGACGGGCAGCCGGCCGCCAAGATGGCCGGCACCTCGGCCAGCACCGCCGGGGCGGCGCTGCGCAGGGTCATGTGCAGGCCGAAGTCCACGACGGCGCCCGCTTCGGCCTCCGCCCGCCGCGCGGCCAGCGCCGGCGCCAGCGGCGCGTCCAGGTCCGGCTCGACGAAATCGATGACGGTCGTGGTCCCGCCGCAGGCGGCGGCAACGGTGCCGGTGGCCCAGTCATCGCTGGTGCGCGTCACGCCGGCGTCCATGGCCAGATGGACGTGCGGGTCCACGGCGCCGGGCAGCACCAACAGGCCGCCCGCGTCGAGCCGGCGCCGGCCGGCCAGGTTCTGGCCCAGGGCCGCGATCCGGCCGGCCCGCACGCCCACGTCGGCCGAGAACGCCTCGGCCGGCGTGATGAGCGTGCCGCCAGCGATGACCAGATCAAAGTCCACGGCAGCCGCCGGGCGAACCCATGCCTACGCGCGCCCGCCCATGATGAGAGACATCAGCGCCTTCTGCACATGCAGCCGGTTCTCGGCCTGCTTGTAGATGACCGATTGCGGCCCGTCGATCACGTCGCCGTCGGCCTCGTGGCCGCGGTCGATGGGCATGCAGTGCATGTACACGGCGTGCGGCTTGGCCAGCTTCATCCGTTCCTGGGTAACGCGCCAGCCGGTGTTCTTGGCCGCCATCGCCTCCACCGTTGGCTCGTCCTCGGTCACCATGATCGGCCCCCAGGACTTGGGATACAGGAAGTCCGCGTCGCGGAAGGCCTCGTCCATATCGTGGGTCTCGGTGATGGTGGTCCCGGCCTCGGCCGCGAAGGCGCGCGCCTTGTCCATCACCTGCGGCATCAGGTGATAGCCTTCCGGGTAGGCCAGGGTCACGTCCATGCCAAAGCGCGGCATCAGCCAGATCAGGGATTGCGGCACGCTCAGCGGCCGCACGTATTTGGGGGCGTACGTCCAGGACAGGACGAACTTGCGCTTGCGCAGGTCGCGCCCGAACAGCTCCATCAACGTGAACAGGTCGGCCAGCGCCTGGCAGGGGTGATCCACGTCGTCCTGCATGTTGATGATTGGGGCGTCGGCGTATTTGGCCATTTCGTACAGGTACTTGTTGCCGATGCCGGTCCGGCAATCGCGGATGGAGATGCCGTGCCCGTAGCTGCTCAGGACAATACCCGTGTCCTTGGCGTTCTCGCCGTGGCCGATCTGGGTGGCCTTGGGCTCGAGGTAGATGGCGTGGCCGCCCAGCTGGGTCATGCCGGTCTCAAAGGAGTTGCGTGTGCGCGTGCTCTCCTCGAAGAAGAGCATGTACAGGGTCTTGGCGCGCAGGATGTGGTCGTGGAACTGCCCGGTGGCGAACTCGCTCTTGAGGCGGAAGGCCATTTCGAGCAGCGTGTTGAGGTCCTCCACGGTCCAATCCGGCGTGCAAATGAAATCTTTCTGGAAGAGCTTGGTATTCATGACAGACAACTCCTTGGAAGGGGTTTAGGAAACATAGAACAGCGGGAAGAGCGCGTAGAACAGCGCGGCCTGCCGCACCTTTTCCAGGTCCACCTGGTCATTGGCGGCGTGTACGTACTGCTCCTCCTGCGGGCCCAGCCCGAGCGTGGGGAGGCCGGCGGCGCCGGCTGAGTAGGTGCCATCGGTGCTGAAGCGCCACACGCCCACCTCGGGCGCGCGGCCCCACAGTGCTTGCCCGGCCGCCAAGCCGGAGGCGAGCAGCGGATGGCCGTCTTCCAGGAACCAGCCGGGGAAGAAACTGGGACCATCCAGCGCCAGGCCGGTGTGGGTGCGCACCGGCTGGTCCGGCACGCGCGCGCTGGCGCCCAGCGGACTGACCACCGCCTGCACGCCGCCCAGCACGCTGGCCAGGCTTTCGCCGGGGGCCATGCGCCGGTCCACCGCCACCTCGCACCAGCTCGGCACCGAGTTCGGGGTATGCGGCCCTTCGATTAAGGACACCACCTGGGTGCCCGGCCCGAAGACCGGGTGCGACGGCAGGCCGGGGTTCATGGCCTCCAGCGCCTGGATCACGGGCAGCATCTTGAGCAAGGCGCTCTCGCCCAGGTGCGGCTGGCTGGCATGGGCGGCCCGGCCGGTGGTGCGGACGCGCAGCTCGCAGCGCCCGCGCTGGCCGCGGCGCAGGCCGAGGTTGGTGGCCTCGGCCAGCAGCACCGCTTCCGGGCGCAGACCGTCGCGCTCCACCAGCGAGCGCAGGGCGAAGCCCTCCGCATCTTCCTCCAGCGTGGCCCCCATCACCACCACACTGAACTCGCCCTCCAGCTTGAGCGCCTTGAGCAGCGCGGCCGCGTACACGATCGCGGCGACGCCGCCCTTGCAGTCTGAGGCGCCCAGCCCGAACATCACGCCGTTTTCAATGGTCGGCTGCAGGGGAGGATGCGGCCATTCGCTTTCGTCGGCTACTTCGTTGGTGTCCAGGTGGGCGTCGTAGAGCAGCAGCCGCGGCCCGTGGCCCACCCGCCCGAGGGCGTTGCCGGCTGAGTCCTGCCAGACCTCGTCGCAGCCCACGGCCCGCAGTTCCGCCAGGGTACGCGCGACAGCCGGCCCCTCCTGGCCGGTGTAGCTGCGGATAGCGATCAGATCGGCCAGAAAGCGGGTTTGCCGATCAGCCAGATCGGCCATGGCGGCGCGCAGGCGAGGGAGGAGATCCGGGTCCATGTTTGTTTCGCGGGCCGGGCAAGCTCGGCCCGCCGTGGCGGCCACCTGCTGTGGAGCCAGCGGCCTCGGTCGTTACACCAGCCGGTAGTTCAGCGGCTCGCCGCGCAGCACACGCAGCAGATTATCGTAGTCGGCGGCGCGGTGCTTGGTCGTCGCAGCGATGGTCAGCCCGCCGGCCGCGATGTGCGGGGTCAGGATCAGGTTGGCGCCTGGGTCGCGCGCCAATTCCAGCAGAGGGTCGTCCGGGCGCAGCGGCTCCCAGTTGTACGTGTCCAGGGCGGCCCCGGCCAGATGCCCGGACTTCAGGGCCGCCAGCACGGCCTCATCGTCCACGGTGTCGCCCGAGCCGCAGCTCACCAGATAGGCGCCCGGCCGCAGGCGCGCGAGGTAGGCGGCATTCACAGTCGGCTCCGGGCCGGAGTAGGGCAGCAGGTTGCAGACCACATCGCTCTGGTCCGCGATCTCGTCCGGCGTGGCGTAGCTCACCTGAAAACGCGCCTCGGCCTCCGCCGGCAGCCGGCGGCGTTTGTGGTACAGCACGCGGCAGCCAAAGCCGCGCAGGCGCCAGGCCAGCTCCAGGCCGATCTCGCCCATGCCCAGAATGCCGACCACGGCTTCGTGCAGGCCGCGCAGGCCGGTTCGGCCGGACCAGTTATAGGCGAAGGTGTCTTCATCGCTCTGGCGCGGCTGGCCCCAGTCCCCGGCCTCCGCCGACACCCGCAGGGCGTCCCGCAGCCGTTTGAACAGGCCCAGGATTTGCAGCAGCATGTGCTCGGCCACCAGCCCGCAGCTGCTGATCGGCAGATAGCACACCGGGAGGCCGGCCCGGCGGGCGGCCTCCAGATCCAGGTCCCAGGTCTGGAGGCCGATGCGCTGGATCAGGCGCAGGCGGCGGCCCGCCGCGATCATCTCCGCATCCACCGCCCCGGAGCGCTCGCTGATCAGGAAGTCCATCTCGGGGAGCAGCTGCAGGATCTCGGCTCTGGGCGGCTCGCGCCGCATGCTGATCTCCAGCTCCGCCGGAGCGCCTTCCAGCGCCCACTGCTGTTGCTGCAGGCCGCGCTGCGTGAGGAACAAAACCCGCGCCTTGGTCATGGCCGAGCGCCTAGCGGCTCTCCAGCGCAAAGGCGTCCGCAAACGCGTCCACCACGGGCCGGATGTCGTCCATCATCGGGTACAGGATCGGGCAGGTGACGCCGGCGGCGAGGTATTCCTTGACCTTGGCCACGCACTCGGCGCTGGTGCCCACCGCCATCAGCAGGCGCGGCACGTCATCCGGGATGACGCGCGCGGCGGCGATGTACTCGGCCTCGGTGGCCGGCCAGCTCATCACAGCCTGCACCTTGGCAATCAGATCGTCCGGCACGCCGCTGGCCTTCATGATGTGCGGCTCGGTGGCCAGGTAGTAGGCCACCAGCTTCTTGGCCTCGAACATGGCCGCGGCCGGGTCGTCGTCGCTGAGCGAGCAGACCAGCAGCTCCGGCCGGTCCACCTGCGCCAGGGTCTTGCCGGCTCTGGCCGCGCCCTTGGCCACCAGGTCCACGGCCTTCTTGATGTAATCCACCGAGACGACGTAGTTCAGCACCACGCCGTCGCAGATCTCGCCGGCCAGCTCCAGCATTTTGTCGCCGGTGGCGCCGATGTAAATGGGGATATCGCGCGGGCGCGGATCGGCGAAGACCACGTCCAGGCGCACCCGGTCCAGCTTGACGAACTCGCCCGAGTAGGTGACCTCCTCCATCGTGAACAGGCGCCGGATGGCCTCCACATGCTCGCGCATCGCCTGCAGCGGCCGCTCGCGCTTCACGCCCACCCGGCCGGCGATCGGCTCCCACCAGGCGCCCAACCCCAGCATCACGCGCGAGGGCGCGTCCGGGTCGCCGCTGGTCTGTTTCGCCAGCTCCCACAGCGTGCTCCAGGTGGCCGCGATCACGGCCGCGTTGCGCGTCCAGATCGGCAGGACGCCGCTGCCCAGGCGCAGGTGCTTGGTGCGCGCCAGGAAGGCGGACATCATCACCACGCAGTCGCGCGCCAGGCGGGTATCGGCCTGCCAGATCTCGCTGAAACCGCGCGCCTCGGCATACTGCGCGATCTCCAGCTCGTAGCCGAGCGGGTGCTTATCCTGCATGTACAAGGCAAAGCGGGGCTGGGTCATGGATTCGCCTCCTGCGGTCAGGCCTGCGCCGGCAGGGCGCGCCAGATTTTCTCGGGCGTCAGCGGCAGGTCGCGCACGCGCACGCCGACCGCGTCGAACACGGCATTGGCCACGGCCGGCGCCACGCCGTCCATGGGGATCTCGGCCGCGGCCTTGGCCCCGAACGGCCCGCTCGGCTCATAGGTCGGCACCAGGATCGCTTCGATCTCGGGCACCTCGTCCGCCTGCAGCACCCGGTAATCGCCGAAACGCGTCGCCAGCGAACGGCCGGCCTCGTCGTAGACCATTTCCTCGCAGACCGCGTAGCCCAGGGCCTGCACCAGCCCGCCCTCGATCTGGCCCTGCGTGGTCTGCGGGTTGATGGCGGTGCCGCAGTCCACGGCCATCACCAGTTTGGTAACGGTCACCTGGCCGGTCTCGGTATCCACTTCCACCTCGGCGTATTGCGCGCCGAAGGGCGGCGGCGAAAACGGGGAGACGTGGGAGGCCGTGGCCATGATCTGGCGCTGATCCTGCGTGTGCAGGCTGTCCAGCGCGACGGCGTCCAGGCCCACGCTGCGGCCGTCCGGCGCCGTCACGCGCCGGTCCCGAAGGGTCAGGCCGGCCGGATCCGCCTTGAGCATCAGCGCCGCCCGCTCCAGGATCTGCCCGCGCACGAGCTCGGCCGCCTTCTTGACCGCCCCGCCGGAGATGTAGGTGGTGCTGGAGGCGTAGGCGCCGGTGTCGAAGGGCGTGAAGTCCGTGTCCGAGGAGTAGATGATCACGTCGTTGAGCGGCACGCCCAGCGTCTCGGCCGCGATCTGCGCCAGCACGGTATCCGAGCCGGTGCCCAGATCGGTGGCGCCCACCAGCACGTTGAAGCTGCCGTCGTCGTTGAGCTTGATGCTGGCCCCGCCCATGTCCAGACCGGGGATGGCCGTGCCGTGCATGCAGGCCGCCATGCCCAGCCCGCGCCGGATGTGCGGGCGGGCCGGATCGACGCGCCAGGCCGGATCAAACTTGCGCTCCCAGCGGATGGCGGCCGCGCCCTGCTCGACGCACTGCGCCAGGCCGCAAGTCTGCACGATCTGCGGCTGGGTGTCTTCGCTGGTGCCCTCGCCCAGCGCCGCCGTCACCGCAATCGGATCCCCGACCTTGACCGCGTTCTTCAGCCGGAATTCCACCGCATCCCAGCCGAGCGCGGCCGCGATCTCCTCCATCAGGCTTTCCAGCGCAAATTCAGCCTGGGGCGCGCCGTAGCCGCGGAAGGCGCCGGGCGTCGGAAGATTCGTGTACACGATCTCGCCCAGGAAACGCTGATGCGGGGATTTGTACGTGGCCAGGCCGCGCAGGCCGGTGACGCTGCACACGGTCAGCCCGTGGGTGCCGTAGGCGCCGGTGTTGGAGAGGACGTGCATGTCCAGCGCCCGCAGGGTGCCGTCCGCCATCACGCCGGCCCGGTACTTCACCTCCATCGGGTGGCGCGACCGGGCGCTGGTGAATTCCTGCTCGCGCGTGTATTCAAAGCGCACCGGCCGGCCGGTGGCCAGGGTCAGGTGCGCGCACAGGTCCTCGATCAGCATCTCCTGCTTGCCGCCGAAGCCGCCGCCGATGCGCGGCTTGATGACGCGGATGCGCTTGACGGGCAGGCCGATGAGCGGCGCCAGCATGCGCCGGACGTGGAAGGGCACCTGGGTGCTGGTCCGCACGATCAGGCGCTCGTCCTCATCCCAGTACGTCACCACAATGTGCGGCTCGATGGCGGCCTGTTGGACTTGCTGGACCGTGTAGGTGCGCTCGAAGACGTGATCTGACTCCGCCAGGCCGCGCTCCACGTCGCCGATGTTGGCGTGGATGGTGGTGGCGAGGTTGCGCGCCCGGTCGTGGACGCCGACGGCGTCCGGCTCGTCGTGGAGGACGGGCGCGCCCGGCGCCATCGCCGCCCGCGGGTCAAACACCGGCGGCAGGAGCTCGTACTCGACCTCGATCAGTTCCAGCGCGGCGCGCGCGATCGCGGGGGTATCGGCGGCCACGACCGCCACGCGGTCGCCCACGTGCCGAACTTTGTCATCCAGCGAGACCTGATCCCACGGCTTGGGGTTGGGCCAGGTCTGGCCGCCGGAGGCGTAGATCACGCGCGGCACGTCGTGATGGGTGAGCACGGCGCGCACGCCGGGCAAGGCCTTGGCCTGGGTTGTGTCGATGCGCGCGATCCGGGCGTGCGCGTGCGGGCTGGTCAGCAGAGCCGCGTGCAGCAGGCCGGGCATGTCCATATCATCGGCGAAGACCGGCTTGCCCTTGGCCAGTTTTACGGCATCCACCTTCATCTCGGGCCGGCCCACCACCTCGGTGCTGGTGCGCGTGTCCACGGCCGGCCAGGTGAGGGTGCGCGTCTCGGTGGCGGTCGGGCCGCCGGCCGTCGGCGCCTCCGGGTCCGGCGAGCCGCGCAGCGGTCCAAAGACCGAGTCCAGCGTCAGGCCGTCGGCCGGCTGAATGGGCGGGACCTTCTCGCCGCGCAGAACCGCGGCCGCGCGCAGGATAGCCTGCACTGGTTTGACGTAGCCCGTGCACCGGCACAAGACGCCGTTCAGGGCCGCCCGCACCTGCGCCTCGGTCGGGCGCGGCTCACGTTCCAGCAGGGCCTTGGCGGCCAACTCCATGGCCGGCGTGCAAAACCCGCACTGGATCGCGCCGGTCTCGGCGAAGGCTTGTTGAATGGGATGCAGCGGCCGGCCAGGGCCGCCGTCCAGGGCCTCCACCGTCTCCAGGGTGCGGCCCTCGGCCTGCGGCGCCAGCATGAGGCAGGTCGGCGTCAGCCGGCCGTCCACCAGGATCGAGCAGGCCCCGCACTCGCCGCTTTCGCAGCCGTGCTTGACGCTCCACAAGCCCGCCCGGCGCAAGACCGTCAGCAGACTCTCATCCGCCGCGCACTCCACCACGGCCGGCTGGCCATTCAGGCTGAATTGAACTTTCATGACTGCGCCCTCCGCCAGGCCTCAGCGAGGGCCCGGCCGGCCAGTACGCCCGCCATCGCCCGCCGATACTCAGCGCTGCCCCGGTAATCCCCGGCTGGCTGTCCGGCCGCCTGCACGGCTTGCGCCGCGGCGGCACCTCGCGCCGGCGTCCAGGCCTGGCCGGCCAAGCCGAGCTGCGCGGCCGTCAGGCAGAATGGCCGCGGCCCGGCGCCGGCCACGGCCAGCCGCGCCTCCTGGCAGACGCCATCCGCCACGGTCAGCACGGCCACGGTCGCCACAATCGCCTGATCCAGAGGCGAGCGCGCCACCCGGGCCAGCGCGGCGTGCTGACGCGCGGAGGCCGCCACGGTGACGGCAACGGGCAATTCCCTGGGAGTCGGCCGGAAGTGCGCCAACGGCGTTGTCTGCCGGGTCTGGCCCAACGTCACCACCGTCGCCTCGAGGGCCAACAAGGCCAGTTCCACCTCGGGCGGCCCCGCCTCCCCCAACAACAGGCCGCCCAGGGTCGCCACGTGGCGCAGACCCAGATGGGCGGCCAGGCGCGCGGCCTCGGCCAGCACGCCGTCCGCCAGGGAGCTCAAGCGCGGATGCTCGATGAGGGTCTGCAGGGAGAGGCCGGCCCCCAGGCTGAGCCGGCCCGTTTCGGCCTCGGCGACCTCGGCCAGGTTGAGCGGGAGCACATCGACCAACTGGGGACGATCCGGGAACACGCCCACGGGTGGGCGCGGCCCGATCAGCAGCGGGGCGGCTTCCACCGATTCGTCACGCAACCGGGCGACCGCGTCCGGCAGATCGACGGGGCGATAATAGACGCGCAAGCGCGTTGCCATAGGACCTCCTCCGCGGGGACGTTGCTCCAGACTAGCACCACCCCGGACGGTGTGTCAAGCTTCACTAAACTATTTAGAGTTCGGCTCAATTCACCCCGACGCGCGGCGCCAGACGACACCAGGCCCCGCCCGGCCGGCCTACCCCAGCGTGCCGAAGAGCTTGGCCGTCGGCACCAGCGCACCTTCGGCGAAGCGGGCCGGCCGCAGCGGGTGCAGGAGCGCCGCCGCCGCCGCGTCGCCGGCGATCAGGTCGGCCATCACCTCGCCCACCGCCGGCGCGATCTTCATGCCCTGGCCGCTGAAACCGGCCGCGCAATACAGGCCGGCCAGCGGCAGAGCGCCCAGCAGCGGCTGCAGGTCCGGCGCCATCGTCACCAGCCCGCTCCAGCCTTTGCGCAGTTCGCCTCGCTCCAGGCCCGGACAGCGCGCGATCATGCGCTCCGCCACCCAATAGCCATAGTCCTGGGCCGGCACCGGGCATCCGTCGTCGACGTCCACCCAGTCATTGCCGATCGTCTCGTCCAGCGAGCCGCAGATCAGCAGCCCCCCGCTCTCCGGCCGCGCGTAGATCAGGTTCAGCCCGTCCAGAAAGCTGATCCGTGGCGAGGCCTCCGCCGGGCCGGCCAGTACGGCCACCGAGTGGCGGTTGGGGCGCAGCGGCACGTCCAGGCCGCTGGCACGCAGAAAGCCCGTGGTCCACGGTCCGGTGGCCACCACCACGGTCCCGGCCGAGATTGGGTCCGTGCCCGTGCGCAGCCCGGTGACACGCCCGCCGGCCTGCTCCAGCGTCAGGGCCGGGCTGCCCTGGCGCAGCGTCACGCCCAGCCGCCGGGCGGCGTTCACCAGCGTGTTCGTCAGCAGCATCGGGTCGACGTATCCGCCCTCCGGCGCCCAGGAGATCACGGCGGCATCGTCGGCCACGCAGGCCGGTTCGAGGGCCGTGAACTCCGCCGGGGTAAGCAGGTCCATCCGGCCGCCCGCGGCCCGCACCGTCTCCGCCACTGCCCGCAGGCCGGCGGCGGCCGGCTGCGCCACCAGCAGGGCCATGCCGGTCTCCACCCACCCGCACTCGTCGCCGTACCGCGCGTGAGATTGTTGGAAAGCGCGCAGGCTGCGCAGTTGCAGCTCGGCCGCCGTGGCGTGATGCGCGAGCAAGTCGATGCTGGCCACCGACACCCCGGTGCTGCCCGCGCCGAGCGCCTCGCGCTCGAGGAGCAAGATGCGGCCCAGGCCGCGGAACGCCAGGTGATATGCGAGGCTGGCGCCCGTCACCCCGCCGCCGACCACGATGACGTCGAAGGTCTCGGCCATCGCTCGCCTGCCTCAGGCCGCGGCCTCGCCGAGCAGCGACTGTTTCAGCACGGCGGAGTTGATCTGGCCGCCCACAAAGGTACGCCCGGAACGCAGGTTGTTGATGAGGACATGGGCCGGCGAATCCACCAGGTGCGGCACCTGGAACCAGTTGCGCCCGAAGTTCTCGAAGATGCGGGCGAAGGGCAGCCCCCACAGGTCGCCAGCGTGCACGTCGAAGCACAGGCGCGCCACAACGGCCTCGATGGCGCCGTCGTCGCCGTCGGCGTAGAGCATGGTCGTGCCGCCGTAGATCAGGCAGTCGTTCACCCGCCCCATGGCCTCGCCCTCGTCCGGCGCGATGGGCGCCACCGGCGCCACGCCCCAGCCGTAGCAGACGGTGTGGATGTCGTACTCGTGCACCAGCAGCTTCACCATCACCTGCTCCACCGTGCGCGAGGCCACCTGCACCGAGCCCACGATGCAACCGGTGGGCGCGTAGACGACGTAGACGTTCTCGGGCCGCACCTGGCAGGCGTCCGCCACGTAGCGGCACACGTCGTCGCTCGGCGTCCGCGTGGTCTGCAGCTGGATTACCACCGCCTCGGCCCGGTCGGTGTAATTGGCGCGGGTGGACCACTGGTCCTTGTGCGCGATGGCGCGCGCCGGCCCCGAGCCGATCGGCGCGAACTCGCCGTCGCCCAGCTTCCAATCGCCGGCCTGGGAGGCCACCGTGGCCAGCACCGGATGGTCGACCCAGACTTCGATGGACGGCAACGTGCGTGCGCCGAGCGCGAACTTGCCAAAGGCCGCCCGCCCCAGCCCGCCCAGGCCGGCCTCGACAAAAATGCGGGCCGCCTCCCAGCTTCCCGGGCACTCCAGGCCCATATCCACCAGGGTCGCCCCGCAGGCGGATTTCGCCACCCGGATCGAGAGCGCCTCGGCGCGCTCAATCGCGTCGCGGATCATGGCCACGGCGGCCCGGTTCACGCTGTAGTTTTCCATGCTGATCGACTCCCAAAATAGATGGTTGCGGCTTACCGTCCGCGCCGCTCGGCGCGGGCGGCGTGGAGGGCCCGCGCCAGATGCTGGTACTCGGCGAGGCATTCCCGATACAGGTCAGCCAGGGCCGGGTTGGGCTGGACGCGCGCCACGGCCGGCTGCAGGCGTTCGAGGGCGGCTTCCAGGCTGGGAAAGGCCCGCACACCCCAACCGGCCAGGACCACGCCGCCCAGCGCGGCCCAATCGGCCTCGCCGGCGACGACCACGGGCACGCCGGCCACGTCGGCCAGGATCTGCGGCCAGACCGGGCTGCGAGTGGCACCGCCGGCCAGCCACACTTCGGCGACCGGAATGCCGGCCGCGCGCAGCTCGTCGAGCGCCCAGCGCACTTCGTAGGCACAGCCCTCCAGCACCGCGCGGCTCAGGTCGGCGCGGGTGTGGCTGAGCCCCAGGCCCAAAAAAGCGCCTCCGGGCAAGGCCCCGGCCATCTGGGAGGGGCCGCTGAGCGACGTAAACAGCAGGCCCTGGCTGCCGGGCGGGCTGGCGCGGACGGCTTCAGTGAGCGCGGCATAGGCGTGCGCGGGCTCGTCGTCGCCGGCCGGCCAGAGCTGACGCAGCCACCACTCCAGGGTAGCCCCAAACCCGCCCACCAGCTGGCCTTGCAGCCAGCGCTCCGGCACGGCATGCCAGTAGACGTTGACCCAGCTCGGGATGCCGGCCGGCGTCGGCGAGGTGACGGCGCTCATCATCACCCAGGCCGTGCCGGTGGAGAGCATCAGGCGCCCCGGCTCCGTCAGGCCCATCGCCAGCCCGGCGCAGGGCTGGTCGTTGCCGCCGGCGATCACGGGAGTCCCGGCCGGCAGTCCGGTCAGCGCGGCCACCTCGGCCATGAGGGGTCCGATCACGCTGCCCGGTGGATGGATGGCCGATTGCCTCGCCGGGTCCACCCCGCCGATGGCGCACAGGGCCTCGCTCCACTGGCCCGTGTGCACATCCACCAACAGCAGTTCGGAGGCCGCCGACGTGTCGGTGGCGAAGAGGCCCGTCAGACGATGGATGAGGAAATCGGCCACGCCCATGAAGCGGCGCGCGGCGGCGTGCACGTCCGGGCGGTGCCGGCGCAGCCAGCCGATGGACGGCAGCGGCAGGCCGGCGAAGGGATACCAGCCGCTCAGGCGGCGGATGGTCGCGGCCGTCCCATCAGCCCCCCACTCCGTCATCAGGTCCTGGCTGCGCGTGTCCAGCCAGGTAATCATGGGATACACGGGCTTGCCAGCAGCGTCGGCGAGGATGACAGACCCGGACTGGGCTGCCAGGGCCAGACCTAGAATCCGGTGACCGCCGGCCGCAGCCCGCTCCGCGATCTCGCGCAGGACCTGGAGCAGGGCCTGCCAGACCGCCTCGGGATCCTGCTCCACCCAGCCGGGCTGAGGCGTGAGGAAGGGGTAGGCCTGGCTGGCCGTGGCGAGCTCCCGCCCGTCCAACCCCAGCAACAGCGCTTTGGTGGCGGAGGTCCCGATATCGAGGCCCAGGATGGCGTCTGGCATGTGGGCTCCCGTGGCGCGGTCAGGCGCCGCGCTCCAGGAGACGCAAGGCGTCGTCAACCGTGGCGCCGCCGTGGACGAGCGCGGCCACAGCCGCCGTCATCGCCGCGGGCCGCTCGGCCTGGAAGATGTTGCGGCCGATGGCGACGCCGGCTGCTCCAGCCGCTAGCGCGCCGGCGATGTTCTCCAGCAGCGCGCGCGGATCGCCCGAGCGCGCCCCGCCCAGGATCACGGCCGGCACATAGCAGGTGGCCGCCACCCGCTCGAACCCGGCAGCGTACGGGACCTTGACCCAATCAGCGCCCAACTCCGCGCCCACCCGCGCCGCCACCGCCACCGCTTCCACTGTGCGCGCCTCGGGCGGCGCATCAAAGCCGCCCGGCTGCATCTCGCCCAGCACGGGCAGGCCCCAGCGATGGGCCTCGGCCGCCGCCGCTGAGAGCGCGTGCAGGCTGGCCTCCTCCTGCGGCGTGCCCGGGAAGGCCGAGACCACCACCGCGTCCGCTCCGATCCGCAGGGCATCGGCGACACCAAAGAAAGGGCCGCTTGGCTGCATGCCCCCGAGGGTGGTGGTGCCGCCGTCCAGACGCACAATCAGGCCGAGCGGCGCCAGCTCGCGGGCAAAGCGCCGGGCGGTGCCGTAGGTGGTCAGGACGGCGTCGGCGCCGCCGGCGGCCACCGCCGCGATCACGGCGCCGGGCGTTTCCAGACCGCGGGCCGGCCCCTCCGTCAGGCCGTGATCCAGGGCCACAATCAGGGCGCGGCCGTCGGGCTGGAAGATCCGGCTGAGCCGGCGCGTCAACATGGGAAGAGCGCCTTGACCCGTTCCAGCGCCTCGGCTTCGGTGGTGGATGGGTAGAACTCCAGTCCCACGTAGCCGGCATACTTCAGTTCGCGCAGCTTGCGGTGCAGGTTGGGGAAGTTGATCTCGCCAGTGCCCGGCTCCTGGCGGGTCGGCACGTCGCCGACGTGCACGGCGTCGTACAGGCCCGCGTACTGCTCCAGCCCCCAGAGCAGGTTGCCGCCGTCGCGCTGCTGGTGGTAGCAGTCGAAGACCAGGCGCAGCTTAGGATGGTTGAAGCGCCGCACCCAATCGGCGGCCAGGTCATGGTTGTGGACCAGGATGCCGCCCTTGATGTGGAACTCGTTAAGCGCCTCCACCCACACCGTCACCGGGGTCTGTTCGACCAGCTTGAGGATGCGCTCGGTCTGCTTCAGGCAGTTGGCGTACTGCTCGGCCGGCGTGAAGTTCGAGGACAGCCGCCGCGTCCACGGCGCGCCGTTCACCACATCCACCTGGTTGGAGAAGAGGAACAGGTGCTCCACGCCGTGCTGCGTGGCCATCGCCAGGCTCTCGTGCCACGTGCGCAGGGTCAGCTCATTGTCGCCGGGGTCCACCAGATTGCCCATGTCGTCGTCAAAGGCCGAGTTGAGCACCGCGCCGAGGCGGCGGCACTCAGCCGCGAGGTCGGCCATCGGCTGCTGGCGCCAGAACCACACGTCCAGCCGGCGCAGGCCCAACTGCACCATCGGCTCCACCCGTTCGACGATGGGGCGATCCCTGAACCAGAAGTCGAGGTAACCGGTGTATTCCATCAAGGCCCTCCTGCCACAGCGGCCTAGGCCACCCGGTAGCGCAGCTCGCGCCCTTCCAGGACAGCCATGAGATTGACGTAGTCGGCGGCCCGCACCGCGGCCGTGCCAGGCACCGCGCCGGCCGCCACATGCGGCGTGAGGATCAGGTTGCGCCGGCGGTCCTGCGCCAGGGCGATCAAGACGTTGTCCGGCGGGACGGGCTCCCAAGTGAAGCCGTCCACGGCGGCGCCGCCCAGGCGGCCGGACTGGAGCGCCTCGGCCAGGGCGGCCTCGTCCACGGTGCCGCTGCCGCCCGAATGGATGAAGAGGGCGCCCGGCTTCAGCTGCGCGAAGAAGCTCGTGCTGAGGACCTGGTCGGTCTCCGGGCCGAGCGGCAGCAGAGCCACGACGATGTCGCTCTGGGCGGCGGCCTCTTCCCGCGTGGCCGCGTAGCGCATCCCCAGCTGGGCCTCGGCCGCGGGCGGCAGCCGCTTGCGCTTCTGGTAGACGATGGCGCAGTCGAAACCCTTCAGGCGGTTGGCCAGCTCTAGGCCGATCTCGCCGAAGCCCAGGATGCCCACCGTCTTGCCGCGCAGCCCACTGATGTTCTCGCGCCGCGACCAGTTGTAGGCGAAGTGGTCCTCGTCGCAGCGGCGCGGCGTCTGCCCGCCCAGCTCGGCCGCCTCAGAGACCGCCATCAGCTCACGCAGGCGCTTCACCAGCCCAAGCATCTGCAGGATCACGTGCTCGGCCACCAACGCGCAGGTCTGGATGGGCAACACGCACACCGGCAGGCCGGCCCGCCGGGCCGCTTCCAGGTCGATGTCCCAGGTCTGCCCGCCCAGCCGCTGGATCAGGCGCAGCCGGGGGCCGGCCGCGATCAGCTCGGCATCGATCACACCCGAGCGCTCCGAGATCAGGAACTCGGCCTCCGGCAGCAAGGCCAGGATCTCGGCGCGGCTGGGGGTCCGGCGCATGACTACGTCCAGCTCGGGCGGAGCGCCGTCCAGCGCCCATTGCTGGTGCGCGGCGCCGCGGTCGGTGAGGAAAAGGGTGCGGTGCTTGAAGCTCATGGCGTTGGCGTCTCAGGTGAGCAGCGGGGCCGCGTCGGTCCGGCCGGTGGGCGCCTGGTCCGGCTGGCCGCCGGCCATCAGGAACCCGATCCGGTTGAGGTTGGTTTCGGAGGTGGGGCGGGTCTCCACGATGCGCCCCTCGTAGATGACGCTGATGACGTCGCTGAGCGCGATGATCTCGTCCAGTTCGGACGAGACGATCAGGAGCGCGCAGCCCTGGTCGCGCGCTTCCACCAGGCGCTTGTGGATGAACGCGGCCGCGCCGACGTCCAGCCCGCGCGTGGGCTGCATGGCGATCAGCACCGCCGGGTTGCGCCACAGGGAGCGGGCCAGGATGACCTTCTGCTGGTTGCCGCCAGAGAGCTTACGCACTTCCACCGCCGGGCTGGGGGTGCGGATATCGAAAGCCTGGGTGAGCGTCGCGGCATGGGCGTCCATGACCTTGAACTGGCGCCAGCCGCGCTGGGCATATGGCGGATCTTCAAAGACGTCGAGCAGCAAGTTGTCGGTGACGCTCAACCCGAGCACCAGGCCCTCGGTATGCCGGTTCTCGGGGATGTGCACCACCCCGGCGCGAATGCGTTCAGCCGTGGGCTGGCTGGTGATATCCTGGTCCGCGAAGAGGATCCGGCCGCGCTCGAGCCCGCGCAGGCCCATAAGCGCCTCCACCAGCGTCTGCTGGCCGTTGCCGTCCACGCCGGCCAGCCCGTGGATCTCGCCGGCCCGCAGCGCCAGCCGCAGGCCGTTCAGCTTGGGGGAGCCCAGGTCGTCGCGCGCATAGGCGTCCTCGATGACCAAGCGCGGCGCGCCCGCCGGGCGCGGCTGTTTGACCACGGCCAGGTCCACGGCCTGGCCCACCATCGCTTCGGCCAGCTCGGCCGGGCTGGTCTGGCGCGTGGTCAGCGTCCGGACCACGCGGCCGCGGCGCATGACGGTCACCCGGTCGCTGATCTTGAGGACCTCGTTCAGCTTGTGGCTGATAAAGACGATGGTAACGCCGCCCGCGCGCAGTTTCTCGATCAGCTTGAACAGCTCCTCGGTCTCCTGCGGCAGCAACACCGCCGTGGGCTCGTCCAGAATGAGGAGCCGGGCCCCGCGGTACAGGGCCTTGATGATCTCAACCTTCTGCTGCTGCCCGACGGTGAGCTTGCCCACCTTGGTGCTCAGGGCGGCGTTGAGGCCGAAGTCCTCGGCCAGCGCGCGCACCCGGCGTCCGGCCTCGTCCAGCCGCAGCAGCGGATAGCGGTCCGAGCGCAGCCCAAGCACGATGTTCTCGATGATCGAGATGTTGGGGATCAGCATGAAATGCTGATGGACCATGCCGATGCCCAGCGCCATGGCGGCCTGCGGCGAGCGGATGTCATACGGCTGTCCGCGCACCAGGATCTCGCCGCCGTCGCGGTGGTAAAGGCCGTAGACCACCTTCATCAGCGTGGATTTGCCGGCGCCGTTCTCGCCCAGCAAAGCGTGCACCTCGCCGGTGTAGATCGTCAGGTCGACGCGGTCGTTGGCCAGCACCCCCGGGAACTTTTTGACGATCTGGCGCAGCTCCAGCGCCGCCTCGCGCCCGGTGGTGGAAAAAGCCGGCCCGGTCATGCCTCCCCCTCCTCGGCAAAGGGCGTGCCGCTGGCGGCCGGCCCGCGCGCATGGCGCATGAAGACGACCAGCGCGATCAGGGTGATCACATACGGGAGCATCAGCAGCAGCTGGTACGGCACGCCCACGCCGTAGGCCTGCAGCCGGATCTGAAAGGCATCGCCCAGCCCGAACAGAAAGGCGCCGAAGAACACGCCGATCGGATTCCAGCGGCCGAAGATCACGGCCGCGAAGGCGATAAAGCCGCGCCCGGCCGAGAGATTCTCCTGGAAGGCGTTGATATTCGTGGCGCTGACCAGGGCCGAGCCGCTCATCCCGGCGACGGCGCCGCTCAGCAGCACGGCCAGGTAACGCACCCGGTTGACGTTGATGCCCACGGTGCTGGCCGCCTCCGGGTGCTCGCCCACCGAGCGCAGGGTCAGGCCCCAGGCAGTGCGGTAAAGGATGAACCACATCACCGGGATGAGGAGCAGCGCCAGGTAGATCAGGATGTTGTGGCTGAAGAGCGCCTTGCCCAGGTAGGGCAAATCGCTCAGGACCGGGAGGCGCAGCTCCGCAAAGCCCGGCGCCGTAATGAAGACCCCGCGCGTATAGATCAGGCGGAACCCCAGCGCCGTGGCGGCCAGGGCGAACAGGTTGAGGGCCACGGCGCTGACGATCTGGTTGGCGCGCAGCGTGATGGTGAAGTAGGCGTGCAGCAGGCCCACCAGCAGCCCGACGACGCCGGCCGCGGCCAGGCCGGCCCACGGGGTGTGGCCATAGTCCGAGGCCGTGTAAGCCGCAAAGGCGCCCAGGAGCATCATCGATTCCAGGGCCATGTTGAGCACCCCGGACAGCTCGCTGATCAACCCGCCCAGGGCGGCCAGCAGGAGCGGAGTGGCCGCGATCAGGGCGGCGCGCACGAACTCCGGCGCGGCCAGGATGGTCAGGATGCCGCGCCCCAGTTCGGTCTGCCAGGCGAGCAGCAGCCCGAGCGCCCCGGCCAGCCCGGCGCCGGCCCAGACCAGCCGAGCCCGCGGCCGACCCGCGGCGTAAAATCCCGGCGGCCGGGTCATGGCTGCTCCTCCCCCTGGAGGCGCCGCACCAGGGCGAGGATGCGCGGCGAGGAGGCCGCCAGCACCGCCAGGATGGCCAACACCCGGATCATGCCCACCAGCTGCGAGGGCAGCTTGGCGATCGCCTCCATGGCCACCGCCCCGGTCTGCAGGCCGGCGAAGAACAGGGCCGCCAGACCCACCAGGAAGGGCTGGAAGCCGGCCAGCAGCGCCACCGCAATGGCGTCATAGCCGGTGGTGGTGGCAAAGCCCGAGATCAGGCGCACCTGGTAGCCCAGGATCTCGGAGGCCCCGGCCAGGCCGGCCAGGCTGCCGCTGACAAAGAAGGTCAGCAGGAACACGCGGTCGGCGCGGATGCCGGCGTGGCGCGCCGCCACCGGGTTCTGGCCGACCACCCGCACCCGCTGCCCGAGCGTGGTGTAGCGCATGACGAGGTACAGCGCCACCATCGCGGTCAGGGCGATAAAGAGGCCGATGTGCAGCTGGGTACGCGGGATCAGCCGAGGATACATGACGTCCTCGAGCACCGGCCACGAGATGGGCGCGTTGTTGGCGCCGCCCGCCTTGATGGGGCCGGCGACCATGTAGTCCACCAGATAGATGCCGACGTAGTTCAGGAGGATGGTCGAGATGATTTCGTTCGCGCCGGCATAGACTTTGAACAGGGCCGGGGCCAGCGCCCACAGCCCGCCGGCGAGCAGGGCGGCCAGAGTGGCCAGGGTCATGTGGAGCGGGGCCGGCAGGCCCGCGAACTGGCCGCCGACGATCACGGCCGCCAGCGCGCCCAGATACATCTGCCCGACCGCGCCGATGTTGAAAGCGCCAGCCTGGAAAGAGAAAGCGATACCCAGGCCGCACAGCAGCAGCGGGATGGCGGATTTCAGCGTCTCGGAGGTGGCGCCCAGGTTGCCGAACGAGCCCCGCCCCAGGGCGGCATACGCCTTAAGCGGGTCATGCCCCATCAGCAGCATCATGATGGACCCCAGCAGGATCGCGGCCACGATGGCGAGCAGCGGCAGCCCCACGCTGGCGAGCGGCTGCTTCATCCAACTCCAGATCCGCGCCCGTGCGGTCGGCTGGTCGTGTACGCTATCCGGCATAGCCCTTCTCCCCGAGACGCGCCCAGAGGGCGCCGGGATCAGTCCGGCGCCCTCCGGAAAATCGCTGAGTACCAGTCGGCTTACTTGACGCCGATGTCGAGTTTGCCGGCCAGATAGTCCTGCACCGCCTGGTTGACCTTGTCCTTGACTTCCTGCGGCACGGTGTCGCCCCACTTGCCGAGGTACTGCTTGCCTTCCGCAAAGCCGAAGACGCTGGTGGTGTTGCCCTTCAGCGTGCCGGCGGCCAGCTGGTCGGCGATGCCCACGTACACGCCGGGCACGTCCTGGATGGCGCTGACGATGATGGTCTCGGGCGCCAGCGGGTAGGCCTCGATCGTCCAGCCCGCGATGACCTTGATGCCCTTGGCCTTGGCCAGCTCGATAGCCGGCGGGGTGAAGTCGTTGCCCATGATGATCAGGATGTCGACACCGCGGTCGATCTGGGCCTGGGTGACCTGCTGGCCCTTGACCAGGTCGGCCCAGTCGCCCACGAACGAGACGCTGACGTCGGCGTTGGGGTTGACCGACAGCGCGCCGGTCTTCATCGTGTCGGTGTCGGCCGTGACCTGCGGGGCATCCACGGCGGCCACGATGCCGATCTTGTTGTTCTTGGTCATCAGGCCGGCGGCCATACCGGTGAAGTAGCCCAGCTCGCCGAACCTGAAGTTCGTCCCGACGACGTTGTCGCCTTCGGTGGTGGCGTTGATCTGGGCGAACATCGTGTTCGGGAAGTCCTTGTTGACGGCCAGGATCGCCTCGCCGTACTCGAAGCCGTGGGCGAAGATCAGGTCGTAGCCCTGCTGGGCATACTGGCGCATGATGTTGGCCTGGTCGGCCGGCTTGGCGTTCTCGGTGTAGGCGATCTCCCAGCCGTACTTGTCCTTGATCTGCTGGATGCCCTGCAGGGCGTTGTAGTTCCAGCCCATGTCATTGGTGGAGCCGGAGGTTATCATGGCGACCTTGTGGGTCGCGGGCGCCTGGGTGGCCGGCGCCTGCGTGGCGGCGGGCGCGCAGCCAAACAGGGCCACGGCCGCGATCACGCCGATCATAAACAGCGCAAACAGCTTGCTCGGTTTCATCTTCTTGTCTCCTCATGGAAAACAGGCGAACAGACAGGGCTGCGCGGGCGGCGGTTCGAAGCGGTTGCTGATAGACGGCCTCCTTTACTCCGAAGTGTCTGGCGGCAATAGCCATCCGGTCGGGGCCGGGCTGGCAGGCAGGCCCAGTCAGGCCTCCGAGGGTTGATAAGGATAGGCGCGGCGCCAGGTCAGTGCGGTCAGCGTGACGCTGTGGCGCTTTTCAGCCCGGGCCACCAGCGCGCGCGCCCGCCGGTTATGGCGGTCGATCAGCGACGGCAGGTCCAGGTTCACCAGCTGGCCGCCGGCCACCACCAGCTGGCCGTTCACGATCGACAGGTCCACGCGCCCCGTCTCGCACAGCACCAGCCCGGCCAGCGGGTCGTGCAGGCCGCCGGCCAGCGAGAGCTGGCGTGTGTCGAAAGCGATCAGGTCCGCGCACCGGCCGGGCGCGATCACGCCCAGGTCGTCCCGCCGCAGCAGGCGCGCCCCGCCCAGAATCGCCAGCTCAAGCGCCTGAGTGGCCGAGAGCGCGTGCGCGCCGTGGAACATGCGCTGCAGCAGCATGGCGTTGCGCACCTCGTCGATCAGGTTCGAGGCGTTGTTGGCGGCGCTGCCATCCACGCCAATGGCCACCGTCGCGCCGGCCCGCAGCAGGTCTGGCACGCGGCAACACCCGGCCGCCGTGTACATGTTCGAGTTCGGGCAGTGCGCGATCCCGGTGTGCGTCCGCCCCACCCGCGCCACGTCGGAGTCGCTCAGCGCCGTCGCATGCGCGTACCACACGTCCGGCCCCACCCAGCCCCACTCCTCGGCCATCTCCACCGACGACCGGCCGTACTTGGCGTGCATGTACGCCTCGTCCTCCGCCGACTGCGCCAGGTGGGTGTGGCTGCCGACCCCGTGCCGGCGCGCCAGCGCGACGCTCTCCTGCATCAGGCGGGCCGTCACCGCGAACGGCGAGCCGGGCGCCAGGTCCACCCGCGTCATCGCGCCCGGCTGCGGGTCGTGGTAGGTGCGGATCAGGCGCTCGCAGTCGGCCAGGATGTCGTCTTCCCGCTCCACCTGCTCGTCGGGCGGGATGCCGCCCTGGCTCTGGCCCAGTGAGCTGCTGCCGCGCAGGAGATGGAACCGGATGCCGGCCTCGCGCGCGGCCTCGATGCAGGTGTCGAAGCGGATGTCGTTGACTTTCAGGTAATGATGATCCGCCGCCGTCGTGCAGCCCGAGAGCAGCAGCTCGGCATGGTTGAGCAGCGAGGCCGTGTACAGGTCCTCGTCGGTGAGCTCGCCCATCAGCCGGGCCAGATCCCGCAGCCAGGGAAACAGCGAGCTGTCCTGCAGGCAGGGGACGTTGCGCAGCAGGCTCTGGAACTGGTGGTGATGGGTGTTGATCAGCCCCGGCAGCACCACCCGGCCGCTCAGGTCCAGACGCCGGTCGGCCGCCGGCAGCGGGTCCGTCCCGGCGCCCACGGCCTCGATCCGGTTTTCCCGGATCAGGACCCAGGCGTTGTGCAGCCGCCGCCGCTGTTCGTCAAACGTCGCCAGGGTATCGATGTGGTGGAGCAACAGGCTCGGCATGGCTTACCCCCACGAACGGGCGACGCGCATCCGGATCAGCTCGTCGCAGAAGTAGCTGACCCCGTGAACCAGCGCTTCGTTCCGCGCGTTGAAAAACGTATCCACGAACTTCAGCACCGGGGTCTTGGCGGCCAACTGAAGCTGCCGGGCCACCGGCCGGGGCGCAAAAGCCGCGCTGATATCGGAGATCGAATAGGAGATCTCTTGGCGGCAATACTCTTTCAGGACGACCTGGATCGGCCGGTTGAAGTCATAGTCCGCCTGCTCGACGACCACGTAGGCGAGGGGCAGGAGCCCGGTGGAGTGGATGACCGGCCGGCCGTCGGCGGAAAAAAGCGTGGTGGTGACGACGACCTTTTCGGCGGGAGGCAGGGCGTACAGCGCCGCCTCTTCCGGGGTCGGGTCGCGCTGTTCGACCGCCAGGAGCCGGCTATTGGCCGTCCGACCGCTCTCGGCGATCAGGCTGGCGAAGTTCCAGTAGGACTTGGGCGTGGCATCCACCGAGAACGCGTGCTTGTTCACGTAGGTGCCGTCGCCCTGGCGGCGCGTGATCAGGCCTTCGGCTTCGAGGCGGGCCAGCGTGGTGCGCAGCGTCGGCCGGCTCACCCCCAGTTCCTGCGCCAGCCGGCTTTCCGCCGGCAGGCGCGAATCGGCGGCGTAATGGCCTTGTTCGATCCGCGCCCGCAGGATCTGTTCGAGCTGTGAACGCACCGAAGCGACTTTTTGGGCCATCGGTCGATACCCGGCGTGGTTGGGCCGGCTGCCCCAAAACCACGGCTATACGTCAAAGGTCTGACCTTTTCGGCTACAACCTCACGATAGCGACCTTCGGCGCCGGAGTCAAGAAGTTGGCGCTCGGCCGGCCCGGTTAGCCAAAAAACGACTGCCGCAGCACGGCGACGTTAATGGCGCCGGCGCTGAAGGTGCGCCCGGTGCGCAGGTTGTTAATGTGCACGGCCGCCGGCGAGTGCAGGTCCAGCGGGATTTGATAGAAGTCGCGGCCGGCGGCCTCGAAAATCTCCAGGAACGGCCGGCCATAAGCGCGCGAAGCGGAGACCGTGATCTTGCCGATGATGCCGGCCACGGCCTCGTCGGCGGCCTCGACATACAGATGGCAGACGCCGCCATAGAGCAGCGAGTCGTTGATCCGGCCCATAGCGGCCACTTCGTCCTGGGTGAGGGGCGCGATGACGGCATACCCGGCCGCATATTGCACCTGGTTGAAGTCGAAGCCCTCTTCGGGCAGGCGGTGGAGCGTCTGCTCGATGATGCGGGCGGCCACCTGCACCGCGCACACCAGGCTGGAATTCGGCGCGACCAGGATGTAGACGTCCTCCGGCTTCACCTGGCAGTTCTCGGCCACGACGGCGGCGATGCGCTCGGTGATGGGCTCGGCCGTCTGGATGGCGACCACGGCCTCGGAGTGCTGGTCCCGGTAGGTGATCAGGTCGAAATAATGGTCCGGCTGGAGGCGGTTGAGCGCTCGGGCCGGCCCGGCGGCGATGGCGGCGTGGGGCGTTCCCGGCGGGTCCAGCTGCCAGCCCGCGATCTGCGAGGCCACGCAGGCCTCCATCGGTCGGTCCACCATCACGCGCACGGCCGGCAGCACCCGCTCGTCCAGCGCAAACGGCTCATAGGTCACCGTGCCCAGGCCGCCCAGCGTTACCAGGGTGTAGGCGCGCGCCGCCTCCCAGCTGCCCGGCGCCTGCTGGCCCATATCCAGCACGGTGGCGCCGTTGCCCAGGCGCACCACGCGCACGCCCAGGGCGTCCGGGTTGGCCAGGACTTGCCGGACGACCTTCATCGCCTCGCGATTGATGCTGATCACTTCGGGCCGGCCTCCCGCGCACCCAACCCGCCGTCCACGGGGATGAGCGCGCCGTTGATGTAGCTCGCCTTGTCAGACGACAAGAACACGATCACTTCTGCCATCTCGGCCGGGTCGCCGAGCCGGCCGGCCGGGATATAGCGCTCGACGGTGGCCAGCCGCTCCGGGTCGCGGAACCCAGCCAGCAGGGCGTCGGTGCGGATCAGGCCCGGCACGACTGCATTCACGCGGATGTGGAACGGCGCCAGGTCCAGGGCCATGGCCAGGGTCAGGCTTTCCAGGGCGCCCTTGCTGGCGGCGTAGGCCGAGCGCGCCTCCACCAGTTGGCGGGCCAGGATGGAGCTCACATGGACGATGCTGCCCCGCTGGCGCTCGGCCATCCGGCGCGCCACGCACTGGCTCAGGTAGAACACGCCCCGGGCGTTGGCCGCCCAGACCCGGTCGAACTCCGCCAGCGGAATGTCCAGAAACAGTTGGCGGTTGAAGGCGGCGGCGTTGTTCACCAGGGCCAGCACCGGGCCCCAGGCCTCGGCCTCGGTCGTCAGCCGCTCCACGTCGGCCGGCGCGGATACGTCCGCCCGCGCCAGGCGCGCTTGCCCGCCCACGGCCTCAATCCCGGCCAGGGTCGCCTCGGCGCCGGCGTCGTCCGCCAGGTAATTCACGACCACCCGGGCGCCCGCGCGCGCGAAAGCGATGGCCGTGGCCTGGCCGATCCCTTTCGAAGCACCGGTCACAATTACGACCTGATCGCGGAAATACGCCTCGGCGGCCGTCATGCCGTCCCAGCCTGGCTCGCGCCGTCGGGGCCGGCCGGCCCGAGCTGCTCCGGCCGGCTGAGCGTCTCCTGCAGGTCGCGCAGGAAAGCCGCGGCGGCGGCCCCATCAATGAAGCGATGGTCAAAAGTCAGGCTGAACCAGGCCTGCGCGCGCGCCGTCAGGGCGCCGGCGACCACCGCCGGCCGCGGCTGGACGCGGCCCACTAGCAAGATGGCGCCCTCCGGCGGCCGCGGCAGAGGGAAACCGCCGTCGACGCCAAACATGCCCAGGTTACTGACGGTGAAGGTGCCGCCCTCAATATCGGGCATGGCCAGCTTGCCGGCCCGCGCGCGCTCGGCCAGTTCGGCCGCCGCCGCCGCCAGTTCGGCCAGGGATTTGGCGGCTGCGTCGCGGACGACGACCACCATCAACCCGTCCGGGACCGCCACGGCCATGCCCAGGTTCACGGGCTCATAGACCAGCACCCGGTCCTCCACCAGTTCCGCGTTCAGCAGCGGATGGCGGGGCAAGACGCGGGCCACGGCCGCCAGAATGTAGACGTTGAGCGACGGTCCGCCGGCCTGGCGGGCCGCCTGGATCTCGGTCAGGTCCATCTCGCGCGTCACCTGGCTCAGGGCCGCGGTCTGGACCGACACGCGCATCGTCTGGGCCATGATCTTGCGCACCCGGCCCAGCGGAAGAGTCTGCTTGATGGGAAGGCCCCGCGGCGATGGGTCCGGCATAGCGGCCCTTAAGATTGGAGCGCCGCGGCTTCTTCCGCCGTTGCCGCGATCACGGCCAGCACCGTCCCCACCGGCACCGTCTCATCTTCCTGCACCAGGATGCGCGCCAGGATGCCGGCGCTCGGCGCCGGCAGTTCGGTGCTGACCTTGTCGGTCTCCACATCAGCCAGCACCTCGCCCTCCGCCACGGCCTCGCCCACCCGCTTGCGCCAGGTCTTGAGAGTGCCTTCTTCCATGGTCAGGCCCCACTTAGGCAGAATCACGTCTTCGCTCACGCTACCGTCTCCTTGCGCGCCGCGTCAGGCCACCGGCTGCGCGCCCAATACCTGGCGCGCGGCCTGCACAATCTGGTCCCGGCCCGGCAGGATGATCTTCTCGAGCACCAGCGAGAAGGGGATGGGCGTATCCAGCGCCCCCACCCGGCCCACCGGGGCCTTCAGGTCAGACCAGCATTCCTCGGCGATCGTGGCGCTCACGTCGGCGGCCAGGCCGCCCATCCGCGGCGCCTCGCTCGCCACCACGGCCCGCCCGGTACGGCGCACGGAACTGAGCACCGTGTCCGTGTCCCAGGGCCGCAGGGTCCGCAGATCGATCACCTCGGCCTCAATTCCGTCCTTGGCCAGCACCTCGGCCGCGGCCAGCGCCTCCGGCGTCATCTTCAGGTAGGCCACGATCGTCAGGTCCCGGCCGGGCCGGCTGACGGCGGCCTGGCGCAGCGGGACCGCGTACTTGCCTTCCGGCACGGGGCCTTTCACCCGGTAGAGGGCTTTGTGCTCGAGGAACAGGACCGGGTTGTCGTCGGCGATGCTGGCGACGAGCAGGCCCTTGGCGTCAGCCGGGGTGGCCGGCCCGACGATGACCAGCCCCGGCACGTTCAAGAACCAGCCCTCCACCGACTGAGAATGGTGCGGCCCGCCGCCGAACCCGCCCCCGCAGGCTGTGCGCACCACGATCGGGGCCTTGAACTGGCCGTCGAACATGTAGTGCAGCTTGGCGGCGTTGTTGACCAACTGGTCATAGCACTCGCCCAGGAAGTCGGCGAACATGATCTCGGCCACCGGCCGCATGCCGACCATCGCCGACCCCACGGCGGTGCCGACAATGGCGGCCTCGGAGAGCGGCGTATCGCGCACCCGCTCGGCGCCGTACTTCTCGAACAGGCCGCGGGTGACGCCGAAGTCGCCGCCCATCCGGCCGATATCTTCGCCGAGCAGGTAGACGTTCTCGTCCTCGGCCATCATCAGGTCCAGGGCCTCGGTGAGGGCCTGGACGAAGGTGCGGGTGCGCGCAGGCGCGGTTGGAGCCGTCATCGGGAAGCCGCCTCCCATCCCACGTAGACGTTCGCAGTCGCCTTTTCCGAGCCCGGCATGGGGCTGGCGATCGCGAACTGGATCCAGCGCTCGATCTGGGCCTTGGCCTCCGCCTCAATCTGGTCGACCGCGGCCTCGGCGGCGCGGCCGGTGGCCAGGATCTTCTGGCGCGCCAGCTTGAGAGGGTCGTGCTCGTCCTTCCAGTAGCGGACCTCCGCCGCCGGCCGGAATTCGCCCGAGAAAAGGCCCTGCCAGCGCCACGTCTTGAACTCCAGAAAGTACGGGCCGTGACCGGCGCGGATGTGGGCCACGGCCTGTTCCACCGCCGCGTACGCCAGCTCGATGTCGTTGCCGTCCACCTGGACGCACGGCAATCCGTAGCCCCGCGCCAGGTCCACGATGTTCGCCGAGGCATGCGCTTCGCCCACCGGAGTGGAGATGGCGTAGCCGTTATTCACGCACGCGTACAGCACCGGCAGCTTCCAGGTGGCGGCCAGGTTGAGGCTCTCGTGAAACTCGCCCCGCCCCACGGTGCCGTCGCCGATGACGCAGCACGCCACGCGCGGCTGCCGGCGCATCTTCCAGGCCAGCGCCACACCCAGCACCGTGGCCATGAAGGAGCCTTCCACGGCGTTGTCGCCGAAGTTGCCGACGGACGGATCCGCGCTATGGAGGCTGCCGCCCTTGCCGCCGCACACGCCGGTGGCTCGGCCGAACAACTCGGCCATGATCCGCTGGCCAGTGCCGGCGTGCCGCTCCTGGGCCAGGGCATTCAGGCCGTGGCAGCGGTGGTCGGGGAAGAAGCAGTCGGTCTTCTCCAGGTGCGCGGCCAGGGCGGCCTGGGTGGCCTCCTGGCCGACGCCGGTGTGGAGCATGCCGGGCACCGTGCCCTTCTTGAATTCGCGCTCCAGGCCGAACTCGAAGGCCCGCACGAGCCACATATCGCGATACAAGTCCAACAGCTGCTCAAGATCCAACGGCATGGTGCCTCCTTGCCCGCCCGCGGGCGGCTTAAACGAAAACCGCCCGGCGAGGCGGCCTCACAGCCCGCGCCGCAGCCCGGCGTGAGCCGCTATCGAGAAGGCGCTCGATTGGGGGGACGACGTGGCCGGGGAGGGTGGTCACGGTGCCTCTGGTCAGGTTGTGGGCAAACAGACGACTACCGCAGAGTAGCACAGGCGGCCTCCCCGAGTCAAGCGGCGCTTTACATTGTTGACTGTAGCTCAAAACGCGATTGACGCTCGCAGGGGCCGGTGCTACACTCGCGGACATGAGCACTCCCAAGGCGGCAAAAACGGCGCGGCGTCCGGCCCCCACCCAAACCGGGATCGGGGCCCGGGTGCGCGAACGGCGCAAAGAACTGGGGCTCAGCCTGCAGGCTCTGGCACAGCGCACCGGCCTGACGGCCAGTTTCCTGAGCCTGGTGGAGCGGGACCACAACCAGCCGTCGCTAGACTCCCTGCGCCGCATCGCCGACGCGCTGCAAGTGCCGCCTTTTTATTTCACCCACGCCCCGGGCATCAACCCGGTGGTGCGCCGCAACGAACGGGTGCGCCTGACCTTCCCCAAGAACGGGGTGACCTCGGAATTGCTCATCCCGAGTATGCGGGGCCGCCTCGAGGTCATCATCACCCGGGCCCGGCCGAACTCCGGCAACATCTGCCTGCCGCCCAACCATGACACCGAGGAATGCATCCTGGTGCTGGAAGGGCAGCTCAAGGTCAAGCTGACCACCGGCGAGTACCTGCTGGAGGTGGGCGACACGATCACGTTCCACGGCCCGAACCTGCAGGAGATCGCGGCCCACGGCCGGCGCGAGGTCGCCTTCCTATCCGCCAGCACACCGCCCGCCTTCTGAAAGCCTCACACGCTCGACCCAGACGAGGGGTTTCATGGACAGAGCCATCCCGCCGCAGGCCGCCGACCTGTTGGTCACCCACGCCCTGATCGTCACTCAAGACGCCCGGCGCCGCATCATCGCGGACGGCGCCCTGGCTGTCCGGGATGCCAAAGTGGTGGCGGTCGGACCGACGGCGGAAGTGACCGCCCAGTTCTCGGCCAGCCGCACCCTCGCCGGACAAGGCCGTGCGCTGTTTCCGGGCCTGGTCAACACCCACACCCATCTCTTCCAATCGGCCGTGAAAGGCCTGGGCGAGGACATGGGCGTGGAAGCCTGGGTGCGGGCCGTCACCTTCCCCACCGCGCGTTCCATGAACCCGGACGAGGTCTACCTGGCCGCGCTGGTCAGCGGCCTGGAGAATCTGCGCAGCGGCGCGACCACCCTCGTCGACTTTCACTACCCCGTGAGGGACCCGGCCCTGCACGAGGCCGTCCTGCGCGCCCTGCTGGACAGCGGTCTGCGCGGCCGCTACTCGCGCATGGTCAACGACACCGGCGCCGAGGCCGGCATCATCCCCGAACTGATCCAGCCCGCCGACGAAGCGCTGGCGCACGCCGGTGAACTCGCGGACCGTTACCACGGCGCCGGCAGCGGGCGGATCCAGGTCGGCCTTTCAGTTGGCTCCATCTGGGGGGTCAGCGAGGCCGGCCTGCGCGCCACACGGCAGTTGGCCGACCAGCGCCACCTGCCTATCACGATGCACATCAACGAGTCGCGCTACGACAACGCCTCGGCGCTGGAACGCTTCGGGCGCGGCACGGTCCCGATGCTGGCGCACACCGGGCTGCTCGGCCCGGATCTCCTGGCCGTCCACTGCGTGCACATGACGGACGAGGATATTGCGTTGTTCGTCGAACACGCGGTGAAGATCTCGTACAACGCGGTCAGCAATATGTATCTCGGCTCGGGCATCCCGCCGATCGTCAAGCTGGCGCGCGCCGGCCTGACCATCAGCCTGGGCACTGACGGCGCCGGCAGCAATAATTGTCAGGATCTGCTGGAGACTCTCAAGTTCAGCGCGCTGCTGCAAAAAGCGGCCGCCGAGGATGCGTCGGTGGTATTAGCGCAGACGGCCCTGGATTGGGCCACTCGCGATGGCGCTCAGGCGTTAGGGCTGGCCGCCCAGATCGGGTCGCTCGAGCCGGGCAAGCAGGCCGATTTCTTCCTGGTGGACCCGTATACGCCCAAGGCTACCCCTGTCCATGACCCGATCGCGACCCTGGTGTATTCAGCCGGCCAGGCCAACGTCGCCACCGTCGTCGTGGATGGGCGCGTGCTGCTGGAGGACGGGGTGTTCCAGAATCTGGACGAGCCGGCCTTGCTGCGCGAGGCCCAGCGCGCCGCGCAGAGACTCGCCCAGCGGGCGGGCACTGAACACCTTTTGGATCAGCGCGCCGGCCGCTGGCGTCCGTTGTAGCCCCGCCTCAGGCGTCTGCCCACGGGTCGGCGAAATTCCGGATCATGACCGGATCAATCTCAAGGCTGCGCGGCGTTGCCAGCAGCGCGCTGACCAGTTCCCCGATCGGCTCAGGTTTCATCATCCGTTCGCGCACTGTGGCCGGCGCCTGGCCTGCCCACAGAGGGGTATCGGTCGCCGCCGGGCAGACCGCGAAGACCCGGATACCCAAAGGCTTGCCCTCGGCCGCCAGCGCGATGGTCAACCCGTTCATCCCGGCTTTGCTCGCGCAGTACGCGGCTTCATCCGGGAACCCCTGCACCGCCGCCAGAGAACTCATATTGACGATCTGACCGCGGCTGCGGCGCAGGTGCGGCCAGGCCGCCCGGCAGACCACAAAAGCCCCGCGCAGGTTGATGTTGAGGATTTCGTCCCACAGCGCCACGGAGGTCTCGGTGATGGGCGCCTGCTTGAGCAGGCCGGCGCTGTTGACGACGATGTCCACCCCGCCGAATTCGGTCACGGCGGCCGAGACCAGCGCGGCCACCTGCCCTTCGTCGGTCACGTCGGCCTGAACCGCGCGCGCGCTGCCGCCCTCGGCCATGATCCGCGTTGCCACCGCTTGCAGAGGCGTCAGGCGCCGGCCGGCCAGCACGCAGCGCGCGCCGGCGGCGGCGAGGGCGTGCGCCACCGCGGCGCCCAACCCGCTGCCCGCGCCGGTAACGATCACCGTCAAGTCCTGCAACGCGTGTGTCATAGCCCGGGCGCCTCCCAGTCGTGTCACCCCCGCGCCGGGACAGCTTTGTCCTGGCGGTGGTTCAGTTCAGGATCTCCGGCGCGCACTGTAGCACATTTTGCGCCGGCAATCCGCGTCTCACCCAGCCGGCCTCGGCGCGCAGCGTCCACTGGAAATCACTTTCGGCCGGCCACCCCAACGGGCCAACTGGCCGCCCGCTATGTCCGCAGACCCCTTGGCGCGGGCCCGGAAAACAAGCGACGCGTCCAGGGACCTGTCAGGTCTAGGGCGGTGCCGCGTATCAGTTACGATTCCGGCAAGCGTTGCGGGCTGGGACGAACGAACGGACGATGCGATGTCCACGCCCGTGCTGACCACGAAGCTCTATATCCCCCCGAGCCGGCCCCAGGTTGTCGTGCGGCCGCGCCTGATGGCGCGCCGGGCGGCGTGGTGGGATCTGGGAACGCAAAAGCGACCAAGTTCCCTGTGATTTTTCACAGACCCTTGGTCGCTTTCAGTTACGGACGTTGGTTAAGAGGCGACGGTGGGATTTGAACCCACGCATAAGGGTTTTGCAGACCCTTGCCTTACCACTTGGCGACGTCGCCGTTATCAAAAATGAATGGCAGAGGGTGAGTCTGCCATTCCAGAGCGGGCGATGGGATTCGAACCCACGATCTTTTCCTTGGCAAGGAAACGTTCTACCACTGAACCACGCCCGCATGCGGTCGCCAAGCGACCCACAGTGCCGAGACCCAGGATTGAACTGGGGACACCGCGATTTTCAGTCGCGTGCTCTACCAACTGAGCTATCTCGGCGAGCAGTCCCGTTGTGAGCACGCCGGGTACTGTGCTGCGGCAGGGATTTTAGCCGAGCGACACAGGCTTGTCAAGGAATCTTGAGACCGCGTCCGGCCTCACGGCTCGTCAGCCGCACAGCGAAAGCCGACAAAGTTGCTGCGGCTGGACGGCGATAGCTTATTGCGCGCCGCAGCCCGCACACGATCGGGCGTGTCCATCCAGGCCCCGCCCCGGATGACGCGCTCGGTCCCTACTTCCACCCCGCGCGGGTTGTCCACCGGCGCCAACGCCAGGTAGAAGTAGCCGCCAAAATCGTACCAGTCCGCCACCCACTCCCAGACGTTGCCAGACATGTCCAACGCGCCGTCAACGCTGGCGCCGGCCGGGTATGCGCCGACGTTGCGGGTGCGCGTGGCGCTGTCGTCCCATTCCGTCGCGCGCCAGCCGGCCGGGCAGTTCGTGTCACAGAAGTTGGCGCGCGTCCCGTCGAAGGTCTCGCCCCACGGATAGCGGCGGCCGTCTACCGACCGCGCGGCGCGGTCCCACTCGGCTTCGGTCGGCAGACGCCGGCCCGCCCAGGTGCAATAGGCCTGGGCGTCATTCCAGCTGACCTGGACGACCGGCGTGAACGGCCGCTCTTGCGCGCCGGGCGCCCCCGGCCCCTCCGGCAGCAGCCAGCTGGCGTTCGAGACGAAGAAGGCGTCGTTGCCGGAAAAGACGATCCCGCCCTTCTTGGCGCCGTTCACGCCATCGTCGGTGCCTTGCTCGGCATCCGTCACATAGCCGGTGGCGCGCACAAACTGCGCGAACTGGGCCACCGTCACTTCGGTCTTGTCAATCCAGAAGGCAGCGACGGCGACCTCCACTTGCGGCTTCTCGTCTTCGCTGGCGTCCGCGTCGGCCTCCGCCGATCCCAGGCGGAACCGTCCGCCCGGGAGGGCGAGCATCTCCATCGCGTCTTGCGGCGAGAGCCGGCTGCCCGCGCTGGTCGCCACCGGCGTGGGGACACCCGGCGTGGGCGATAGCCCGCCCCCCGGCGTCGCCGCCGGCCGGGTCACGGCCGGAGAGGCCCGCCCGTCCGGCGTCGCGGGGACCTCGGCCGTCTGGGTCGCGGTCGCGGCGCGCGTCGCAATGGGCGTCGAGGCCGCGCCCACCGAGAAGAAGCCCGTCCCCCACAGCGCCAGCGCCACCACCAGCAACATCAGCCCGGCGCCTGCCGCAAACAACGGCCACCGCTGCTGCGGGGGCCGGCCGTGACCGGCCAGCGGCCAGGCTCCGCCCGGCGAGGACGCCGGCCAGCGCAGTTCCGGCAGCGTCAACTGGGTGGGCAGACGCGAGAGTGACGGCTTGGCGAGCCCGGCGGCCCGGAAAGCCTCGACCACGGTCTCGGACATCTCCTGGGCCGATTGAAAACGCTCGTCTGGGTTCTTGGCCAGGGCCTTCTCGACGACGTCGTTAAAGGCCGGCGGCAAAGCCGGGTTAGCCCCGGTGACCGCCGGCGCCGGTTCGTTGATGTGCCGCATGACGATGCCGACAGCACTGTCGCCGTCAAACGGGACCTGGGCCGTCAGCATCTCGTACAGCATCACGCCCAGCGAATACAGGTCGCTGCGCGCGTCCACGGCCTGCCCGCGGCCCTGCTCCGGGCTCATGTAGTGCGGCGTGCCGATCATGCCGACGCCGCTGTGCGTCAGACCGCCGCCGCGCACGATCTTGGCCAGGCCGAAATCGCTGATAAAAGAGTTGCCGCGCGTATCCAGCAGGATGTTCTTGGGTTTGACGTCGCGATGGACGACCCCCAGGCTGTGCGCGTAATCCAGGCCGCGGCCAACCTCGGCCAGATAGCGCACGACTTCTTGCGGCGTCAGCGGTCCCTTCTGCAGCAGATCCTGCAGCGTGCCGCCGCTGATATAGCGCATGACCAGATAGGGCGTGTCGCCGATCTCGCCGTAGTCGATGACGGGCAGGATGTGGGGATGTTCCAGGGCGGCGACGATCTGCGATTCCTGGCGGAAGCGGGCGACGAACTGGCTGTCACTGGTCAGGGCCGGCGACAGGATCTTGATGGCCACCCAGCGGTTCATGCTGGGCTGACGCGCCAGGAAGACGTCCGCCATGCTGCCGGAGCCAATCAGCTCGACAATCGTATAGCCGTTGAGGTCCCGGCCGATCCACTCATTCGACTTGGCCATGCGCCGCGTGTGCTACTCCCGTGCCCACAATTTTACCTACTTCTGCGATGTCCAAGAAGTGAGCGTCGGTTGTCGACAAACCTCCACAAACGCGCGAGCCGGGTGATCAGTCCCCGGCTCGCATTGTACGAAGGGTGGTGGCTAAGGGTGGAGGGGTCGCTGGTCCCCCCGGCCGCGGGCGTTCAGCACTGGCTGAAACCGCAGGTATAGCACTTGCGGCAGCCTTCTTCATTGACGAGGGTCGCCTCCCCGCAGTCCGGGCACAGGTCGCCGATGGCGGGCGGGGCCGGCGCCACGCTCGGGGCCGCCGACAACGGCATCTGCTCGGCGGCCGGCGCCGCGCCATTGCCGTCCAGGGCCGCCGGCGCATCGCCCAGGTACTCGGCCAGGGCGCGCGCCACGCCGTCCGGCAGGGACGCGATGCGGTTCGGGCCAAACCCGATGGCGCGTCCGCCGCCGATGCCGCTCAGCTGGTTGATGACCTCGCGCAGCCGGTCGATCGGCGCGATCGGCGAGGCCAGCCGCAGGATGTACGAAATCAGACGGCCGATGGCCTCCGACACCGCCGCGGTCTCGCTGCCGGCCTTGGCGGTGTTGATGAAGACCTCAAAGGGCTGGTTGCCGCCGTTTTCGTTGACGGTGACAAACGACTTGCCCAGCGGCGTCGTCACCTGGACGGTGCTGCCCCGCAGGCGCACCGGCCGCGGCTTCTTGGACTCATGGAAGAGCGCGGGCTGGACCTCCGGCTTGGGGGCCGCCGCCGGCCCGGGCGCCGGCATGACCGCCTCGTCGCCCTTGCGCTCCTTGGCCTTGGCGGTGGCGTGCGTCTCCAGCACCACCTTATCCCGCGAGCCGGTGACGTAGACGGTCAGGCCCTTGCAGCCCAGCTTCCAGGCCAGCAGATACGCTTGCGCCACGTCGTCTTCCACCGCGCCCTCGGCGAAGTTGCAGGTCTTCGAGAGCGAGTTGTCCACGAAGCGCTGCAAGGCCGCCTGCATGTAAACGTGTTCCTCGGCCGTGATGTCCTGGGAGACCACGAACGTGTGCCGGATATGGGCCGGCACCTCGGCGATCTCCTGGCACGAGCCGTGGAGCATGACCTGCTCGATGGTGCGGTGGCGCGTGGTCTCGTCCAGGCCGGCGTCGATCAGGGCCTTCTCAAAGAGCGGGCTGGTGTAGGTCAGCTTCAGGTCGCGGCCCTTGTCGTTGACGTGGCGGATGTAGGCCAGCGCGAAGACCGGCTCGCAGCCGTAGGACTCGCAGCCGGCGACGGTGGCGATGGTGCCGGTCGGCGCGATGGTGGTCTGCGCGGCGTTGCGGATGCCGAATTGCCGGATGCCGGCGACGATCTCGCTCCAATCGACGGCCGGCCGGCCGTAGTCGCGCGCGTAGGGCTGGAGCGGAGTCGGCGGCGTCCACTTCAGGTCGGCCGGGTCATACAGGCTGCCCTGGATGGCCTCAAACGGGCCGCGCGCCTTGGCCAGCTCCACACTGGTCTTCATGCAGTGGAAGCGCACGAACTCCATGACCTGGGCCGCGAACTCCTGGGCCTCGTCCGAGCCGTAGCGGATGCCGGCGTGATACATCAGGTCGCCCAGGCCCATGATGCCCAGGCCGATACGGCGGGCGCGGTGGGCGGCCTCGCGCAGCTGCGGCACGGCCGGCACGTAGGCGTTGGCCGTGACCACGTCGTCCAGGAAACGCGTAGACAGGACCGTGCTCTCGCGCAGCTTTTCCCAATCGACCGTGCCGCGGCCGTCCTTGCCCACCGGGCCGAAGTGCTGGGCCAGGTTGAGCGAGCCCAGGCAGCAGTTCTCGTACGGGCCCAGCCATTGTTCGCCGCAGGGGTTAGTCGCCTCCAGCTGGTACAGGTGCGGCACGGGATTGTCGCGGTTGGCGGCGTCCAGGAAGAGCACGCCCGGCTCGCCGTTGTGGTGGGCCTGGGCCACGATCTTGTCAAACAGCGCGCGCGCGCGCACGGTCTTGAAGATGCGGATCGGGACGCCGGCCGGCTCGGCCTGCTCGAGCGTGCCGTGGAAGCCCTTGTACGCCTCGGTGCGGACGTCCGGGAAGCGCAACGCCCACATCTCGTCGTTCTCGACCGCGCGCATGAAGGCGTCGGTGATGCCGACCGAGATGTTGAAGTTGGTGATGGCGTTCTCGTCGGTCTTGCAGGTGACGAACTCTTCGATGTCCGGGTGATCGACGCGCAGCACGCCCATGTTGGCGCCGCGGCGCGTGCCGCCCTGGGCGATCTCGCCGAAGGCCTTGTCGTAGACGCGCAGGAAGCCCACCGGCCCGGTGGCCTGGCCGGCCGAGGTGTGCACCAGCGCGCCCTTGGGGCGCAGGCGCGAGAATGCGAAGCCGTTGCCGCCGCCGGTCTGCTGGATGAGCGCGGCGTCGCGCAGGGTTTGGAAGATGCCGGACAGGTCGCGGCCCATGTCGTCGGTGATAGGCAGCACAAAGCAGGCCGCCAGCTGGCCGAGCGGCGTACCCGCACCGGTGAAGGTCGGCGAGTTGGGGAAGAAGCGCAGCGTCGACAGCAGGTCGTAGAAGGCGTCCTCAATGCCGCGCTCCGAGCCGCCGTGCTCGCGCTCCGCCAGGGCGATATTGTGCGCCACCCGCCAGAACATCTCCTCGACGGTCTCAGCCGGCTTGCCGTCCGGACCACGGCGCAGATAGCGCTTTTCCAGCACGGTGCGCGCGTTGTCGCTGAGCTTGATCTCGCGCGGGCCGGTCGGGGCGGGCTGGCCGTTGGCGGGCTTGCCGTTGGCACGGGCGGCGGGGGCGGTCTTCTCTACCATGCAGTTCTCTCCTGTGAAAGAACGAAACCATTCAAGCGGGCGGGGCCGACCCGCGACAGCAGGCGGCCGGGGGTGCCGCCCGGTATTCACACTGGCGGCGGGCTAGGCGCTCTCGAGCAGGCGGTTGATCTCGTCCCGCACGGACTTGATGTCGTCCAGGCCGAGATAGACGATGGCGTAGCGGATGTAAGCGATCAGATCCAGTTCCTTGAGGCCGGCCATGACCATGTCGCCGACCACACGGCTGGAGACTTCGCTCTTACCCATCGTCTGCAGGGTCGCCTCGATCTCCCCCACCAGCCGCTCGATATCCGCGGCTGAGACCGGGCGCTTGGCGCACGAAATGCGGATGCCGCGGAAGAGCTTCTCGCGGTCAAATTCTTCGCGCGTGCCATCCTGTTTGACGATCAGCGGTGTCGCCAGGATGGCGCGCTCATAGGTGCTGAAGCGCTGCCGGCAAGACAGACACTCACGCCGCCGGCGAACGCCGCCTTTCGCGTCGTGATTGGTGTCGATGACCTTGGAATCAGCCGCGCCACAATAGGGACAGCGCATGTCTCCCGCTCAAATAACCGCCATATATGGCGTCAGCATTTATACGGACACCATATTTTAGGCCGAAGGGGCTACAGTCTAGCAAAAACCGGAGGGCAAGGCAATAGCCCACCCTTAAAGTTTCTTGAGCTAAATGCAGGCCCAATCAGGCTGACGCCCACCCGGAAGCGCGGCGTCATCTCTTTAAGTAACCAGGCTCCAACCGGCCCGGAGTCGCGGAACGACGTCGGCCAGCGGTAAGCGCCTGCGCCGCGGCTTAACCCGCAGGCGCGGGAGCCGGTTATACAGGCACCGCCCGGCTTGAGGGAGGGCGGGTGCGGCCGGCTGCCGGGGAAAACGGGCCTGCGCCTCGCCAGACAGCCTGGACGAGGCGCAGGTCACGGGGAGGGAGCTTTTCCGACCAGGACCAGAGGGTCGGCCAGTTGCCGATGAAATTAGCGGCGGCGCAGGAAAGCCGGGATGTCCAGGTCGTCGGTGTTGTACGACCGCGGCTGGAAATCCGACAGGTTGGGGCCGCTGCGCGCCGGCGCGTCCGCGTGGCTGTCCGCGTGCGCGGGCTGGGCCGGCTGCGCGGGCTGACCGGCGCGCGCGGCCGGGCGGGCCGCCGGGCGCTCCAGCGTGCGGCGCGGCACGCCCGTGCGCTCGAAGCCGGTGGCGATGACGGTGATGCGGATCTCGTCGCCCAGATTCTGATCGATCACGGCGCCGAAGATCAGGTTGACGTCCGGGTGCGCGGTCTCCTTGATGATGGCGGCCGCCTGGTTGACCTCGAACAGCGTCATGTTCGGGCCGCCGGTGACGTTGAACAGGATGCCGCGCGCGCCGTCGATGGTGATATCCAGCAATTGCGACGAGATGGCCTGCTCGGCCGCCATCCGGGCGCGGTCCTCGCCGGCGGCCCGTCCCACAGCCATCAGCGCCGCCCCGCCCTCGGACATGATGGCGCGCACGTCGGCGAAGTCCAGGTTGATCAGGCCGGGCACCGTGATCAGCTCGGAGATGCCCTGGATGCCCTGGCGCAGGACGTCGTCGGCCATGCGGAACGAGTCCTTGAGCGAGGCGCGCTTGTCCACGATCTGCAGCAGCCGGTCGTTGGGGATCACGATCAGCGTGTCGACGTGGTCCTTGAAGCGGTTGATGCCGGCCTCGGCCGACTGCAGGCGCTTGCTGCCTTCAAACGTGAACGGCCGGGTGACGACGCCGATAGTCAGCGCCCCGCACTCCTTGGCCACCTGGGCCACGATCGGCGCCGCGCCGGTGCCGGTGCCGCCGCCCATGCCGGCGGCGATGAAGACCATGTCGGCGCCGCGCACGACTTCATAGAGCTCTTCGGCCGACTCTTCGGCGGCCTTCTGGCCCTTCTCCGGGTCGCCGCCCGCGCCCAGGCCGCGCGTCAGCTTATCCCCCAGGCGCACGCGCTTGGGGGCGTTGGACAGCAGCAGCGCCTGGGCGTCGGTGTTGATGGCGATAAATTCGACACCGCCCATGCCTTCTTCGATCATGCGGTTGACGGCATTGCTGCCGCCGCCGCCGACGCCAATCACTTTGATGCGGGCGAAAGACTCAGGTTGTGACAACGGTTGCATCGCGCTTCCTCCTCATATTGGTCCTGGTGGGCGCCGGCTCCCAACGGCACCCAATACGTACGGTCAGGGGACTGTCCCCTACGGCAACAAGCGTTTGAACAAGTCGATGCCGCGGCCCAGCCGCAGCGCTGCGCGCTGCTGACCGGCGCTACGGCAACAAACGCTTGAAAAAGTCGATGCCGCGGCCCAAGTCCAGCGTGCGTGATTTCTTCTTGGTCTTGCGCGCGGACGGCAGGGCGCTCTCGCGCGCCGCCCAGTGCAGCAAGCCGACACTGGTGGAAAAGGCCGGGCCGGTCAGTTTATCCACCAGGCCGTTCAGGTTCTGCGGCCCGGCCACGCGGCACGGCAGGTTGAGGACGCCGCTGGCCACTTTGCGCAGGCCCGGCATCTGGCTGCTGCCCCCGGTGAGGACCACGCCGGCCGGCAGCAGGCCGTCGTAGCCGGTGCGCTTGATCTCCTGCAGGATCAGGCCGAAGATCTCCTCGACGCGCGCCTCGATGATGGTGGCCAGGTCGTAGCGCGTCACCTGCAGCGGGTGATCCTCGCCGAACGGCTGCACCAGGAACGTCTCATGCATGGGCACATCGCCGGCGCTGGCGCTGCCGTGTTCGAGCTTGACCTTCTCGGCCAGGTCGGCCGGCAGGCGCAGGCCGTGGGCGATATCCGAGGTCAGGTGGTTGCCGCCCACCGCCAGCACCTGGGTGTGCCAGACGTTGCCGTCGATGTAGATGGCCAGGTCAGTGGTGCCGCCGCCGATGTCGACGACGACCACGCCCATCTCTTTCTCGGTGTCGGTCAGCGTGACCTCGGCGGAGGCCAGCGGGTTGAGGACGTAGGCCTCCACCTGCACGCCGGCCGCCTCCACGCACTTGGTCAGGTTCTGGACCGAGGCCGTAGCGGCCGTGATGATGTGCGCCTCCACTTCCAGGCGGAAGCCATGCATGCCGAGCGGCTGGCGGATGCCCTCCTGCCCGTCCACGATGAAGCCGCGCGGGATGACGTGCAGCACTTCGCGGCCGTGCGGGATGGCGATGGCCTGGGCCGAATCGAGCGCCCGGTCGATGTCGTCCTGCTCGATGCCGTGGCTACCGCCGCCGATGCCGACCACGCCGCGGCTGTTGACCGACGAAACGTGCGCGCCGGCCAGGCTCACGAAGGCGGCGCCGATCTCGTACCCGGCGCTGCGCTGGGCCTTGTCCACGGCCAGGGCGATCGAACGGCCGGCCTGCTCGACGTCGACGACCACGCCTTTGCGCATGCCCTGCGACGGCTCCAGGCCGACGCCCAGGATGCGCAGTTGGCCCGCCTCGTCCGCGTCCGCGATCAGCGCGCAGACTTTGGTGGTGCCGACATCGATTCCGACCAGCAACGGTGACTCATCCATGATCGTTTCCGGCGCTCACTTCCGATAGGTCGGCGACAACACGCTCTCCACGCTGATCTCGCGCGGGTAAATGCCCTTCTGCACCAGGTCTTCGACCAGGCGCTCATACACGGTCAGCTTCTGGAGCATGTCCGTGCCGACGCCGAAGTAACCGCGCCAGCCGCGGCCGTCCTGGTAGCTCAGACCACGCGCCGGGTCGTAGTATAGTTTTTCTATGTTTCCGCGCAACTGCTTCAACTGCAGCGCGCCCTGGATCGCGTCCACCGGCAGGCTTGCCACGGTCACGTCCGCGTCGGCGTAGATCGGCAGCAGGCCCGGCAGATCCCCGCGCGACTTGAACTTCTGCCCGGCCGCGTCCACCCACCACTTCTGGCTGCCCTCCACCAGCGTCAGCTCCGGCAGCCGCTCCTCCACCGCCACGGTGACCTGCGCCGGCCAGGTGACGACGACGCGCGCGTCGGCCAGGCCCGGCACGGCGCGCAGGCGCTCGGCCGCGGCCGGCGGATCCACCCAGAAGATGTGCTGCCCGGCCAGGCCAGACTCAGCGAAGATCTCCTCGGCCGGCACCAGGGCGTTGCCGCCCAGGTTGATGGCGGTCACGTACATGCCGCGGTCGGTCAGCAGGCGCGCCAGCATGGCCGTCAGCAGCACCACCATGGTCAGGCTGGCCAGGCGCCAGGTGCCCACCCAGGCCGGCAGTTCCAGATCTGGCAGGCGGAGGGCCTCAGCCACCGACCAGCCGGCGCCGCCGCGCCGGGCGCGGCGGATGGTCGGCGCGCCGGCGCCTGCTACCCGGCGCGGGCGGCTGATCAGCGGCCGCACCATCGACACCGGCTCGGACACGGCGTTGAAGCGGCGCCGCGTCGCCTGTTGCCGGCGGCGGCGGACCAGTTCGGCGTGGGTGGGCTTGTCGGCGGAGGCGGTCATGTCAGTCTTTCATCTTCTGCGTGCGCTGTTTGTCGGCCTGGCGTTCCAGGGCCAGCGCCACCAGCCGGTCGATCAGGGCGGTGTAGCTCAGCCCGCTGGCCTCCCACAGCTTTGGGTACATGCTGATGGCCGTGAAGCCCGGGAGGGTATTGATCTCGTTCAGGTACAGCGCGCCGGTGCCGCGGTCCAGCAGATAATCCACCCGCGCCAGGCCGGCGCCGTCAATGATCTCAAACGCCCGCACCGCGTACTCGCGCGCCAGCTGGGCCGTCCGGGCCGGCAGGTCGGCCGGGATGAGCAGCTGCGAGGCCTCGTCCAGATACTTAGCCGCGTAATCATAGAACTCGCGGCTCGGCAAGATCTCGCCGCAGACGGAGGCCTCCGGCGCGGCGAGGCCGCCGCTGTTGCCCAGGACGCTGACCTCGATCTCGCGCGCGTCCACGCCCTGCTCCACCAGGATCCGCCGGTCAAAGCGGGCCCCCTCACGCAGGCCGGCCACCAGCTCGGCCCGGTCATGCGCCTTAACCACGCCGACCGACGACCCCAGGTTGGCGGGCTTGCTGAAGAGCGGGTAGGCGCCCAGCTTGACCTCGGCCTGGTGGGCGACGGCGGCGGCGTCCCGCTCGACGGCGCTGCGCGTCGTCAGCAGCCACGGCACCACCGGGATGCCGGCGGCGGCCAGCAGTTCCTTGCACACGGCCTTGTCCATGGCCACGGCCGAGGCCAGCACCCCCGACCCGACGTACGGCAGGTCGGCCAGCTCCAGCAGGCCCTGCACCGTGCCGTCTTCGCCGTACGGGCCGTGCAGCAGCGGGAAGATCACGTCTAGCTCCGCCACGGCCGAGAGCTGCACCGCCCCGGGCGTCTCGCGCAGCGTCATCAGCTCGCGCTTGCCGGTCTCGCCCAGGAGCACGGCCTCGGAGGTCTGCTCCAGGTCCCCGGCCGCCAGCGCCTTGAGCGGGTCACCCCCGGCGATCCACTTGCCGGATTTGGTGATGCCGATGAGCGTCACGGCGTACTTGTCCGGATCGATGGCGCCCAGCACCGAGCGCGCCGACAGGAGCGACACCTCGTGCTCGGCGGAACGCCCGCCGAAGATAAGCCCCAGCCGGATCTTCCTAGTCATGGACCCGTCCACTCAGCACTGCCCGCCCCATTCGCCCACCAGCTCCACTTCCAACTCCAGGTCCACGCCAAATTGCTCGCGCACGGCCTCGTGGGCCAGGTGGATGAGGGCGAAGACGTCAGCGGCCCGGCTCTCGCCCTGGTTCAGGAAGAAATTGGCGTGCAGAGTCGAGATCTCGGCCCCGCCCACGCGCGTCCCTTTGAGCCCGGCCGCCTCGATCAGCCGGCCGGCGTAATCGCCGGGCGGGTTCTTGAACATCGAGCCCATGCTGGCCCCGGGCGGCTGCGTGCGCTTGCGCTGCGCGGCGAAGGCCTCGATCTGGGCCTGCAGGGCCGCCGGCTCGGCGGGCGTCAGCGCAAACTCGGCCGCCAGGATGATATGGCCGGCCTTCTGGCGCTTGAGCGCGCTCGTCCGGTATCCGAACGCTAGTTCTTCCGGCGTCCATCGCTTCACTGTGCCGTCTTGGTGCAAGATTTCGGCCATCCGCAGATTCCGGGCGATGTCGCCGCCGTGCGCGCCGGCGTTGCCGTAGATGGCGCCGCCGAGCGTGCCGGGCACCGTGGCCGCCCATTCCAGCCCGGCCAGGCCGCGCGCCGCGCAGCGCCGGGCCAGCGAGCCCAGGTTGGCGCCCGCTTCGGCCCAGACGGTGGGCGGCTCGGCCTGGTCATGAAACTCAACGGACCGCGCCCGGTTGAGGATCACCAACCCGCGCACGCCGGCATCGCTGACCAGGATGTTAGCGCCGCCGCCGAGCACAAACGGGCGCAGGCCGATGGCGCGCGCCGCGCGCACCTGCTCGGCCAGTTCGGCGGCGTTGTCCGCGGCGATGAAGAACTCAGCCGGGCCGCCCAGGCGCGCGGCCGTGTACTTGGCCAGCGGCTCCGCTTCCTTCAACCGACCGCCGAAGGCGGCGCGCAGTTTGGTCTTCTCCGACATATACACCCACGAGACATGTGATCGCAGCGCCATAACACACCTTCCGTCAGCCCGGCACCCTGTCACCCCGGTCAGGGGCAGAGCCGATCAACCGCCCAGCCGCCGCAGCACTTCCGCCGCCACCCAATCGCTGTCGCCGGCGCCCAGCGTGAGCAGCACATCCCCGGCCTTCAGGCTGGCCGTCAGGGCGTCGGCGGCCTCGGCCAGCGTCGGCACATAGTGCGCGTCGCGGTGCTGCATGCGGCGCACGATGTCCTGAGCCGTGATGGTCGGGTCCAGGGTCTCCCGCGAGCGGAAGATATCCACGACGATGACGTGGTCCGCATCCGTGAACGCCGTCGCGAAGTCGGCCAGCAGCGCCCGCGTGCGCGAGTAGGTGTGCGGCTGGAACATCACCCACAGCGGCCGGGCCGCAAAGCGCCGGCGGGCAGCGGCCAGCGTCGCCTTGATCTCGGTCGGGTGGTGAGCGTAATCGTCCACCACGGTGACGCCGTGCGCCTCGCCCTTGACCTCGAAGCGCCGGCCGGCGCCGCGGTAATCGGCCAGGGCGTTGCGGGCCACGTTGAAGTCCACGCCAAAGTGGTCGGCCACCGCCAGGGCCGCCAGCGAGTTGAGCACGTTGTGCTCGCCGGGCAGGCGGTTGCGCGCCAGGCCGAGCGTGGCGCCGCGCCGCACCACCAGGAAGTCGTAGCCGCCGGCGCTGTTGAGCTGCAGCGAGTCGGCCCGGAAGTCGTCCTCGCGGCGCAGGCCGTACACCAGCGCCGGCCGGCCGGCCGCGCGCCGCTCGTCGATCAGACGCCGGGCATAGGTGTCGCGGGCGCAGGCCACCAGCAGGCCGTCCGGCGGCAGCAGGTCGGCGAAGGCGCGGAACGCTTCTTGCATCTCGCGCACCGTCGGATACACATCAGGATGATCGTGCTCGACGTTCGTCACCACCGCCACGGCCGGGCGCAGGCCCAGAAACATATGGTCGTACTCGTCCGCCTCGATCACGAACGGGCGGCCGGCCCCGGCGCGCGCATTGGTGCCGTAATCCACCAGCACGCCGCCGACGATGAAGGTCGGGTCCAGCCCGGCGCGGTCCAGCATGAACGCGATCAGGCCGGTGGTGGTGGTCTTGCCGTGCGTGCCAGCCACGGCCACGCCGGCCCGGTCCGTCATCAGCTCGCCCAGGAAATCCGCGCGCTTGAGCACCGGCACGCCGCGCGCCCGGGCGGCCTGGACCTCGACGTTGTCGGCCGGCACGGCCGACGAGATCACCACCAGGTCGGCGCCGTCCACGTGCGCGGCGGCGTGGCCGGCGTCCACGCGGGCGCCCTGGGCCGCCAGGGCCTGGGCCAAAGGCGAAAGCTGCTGGTCCGAGCCGCTGACGCGCCAGCCGGACTCCAGCAGTACCTTGGCGATGGCCGAGAGCCCGGCGCCGCCGATGCCCACGAAATGCGCGTGCTTCATTTGCGTTTCACGGGACGCCGGCCGCACAACAGCGAACGGACTTCTGGCTTTCGTCTGGCGTCCATCGCTCCGCATCCTTTACAAGAACACGATAATCACGAACACAAACGCCGCGCCGATGGCGAAAAAGATATACGGCGGGCCGCCGATGACCTTGGGCGGCAGGAACGGGATCATGGTGTTGATGATCTCGTCGGTCGGCCGCGAAATCAGGTCCGGCCAGGGATACTCGGCCGCGTGCATGAAGTACCACAGCGAGCCGACGATGAAATAGCCGTTCAGCATCCCCAGCACCGTGCCCAGCAGCCAGTCTTGCAGCTTCTCGCGCGCCAGCTTGCCGCCGAAGGCGGCGATGGGCAGGTTCGGGCTCTGGTACCCGAAATAGGCCAGCAGGCCCACCAGCAGCGCCCGCAGGACGAAGCGCATGCCGCCCTCCTGCGTGGCCAGGGCGCTCTGCACGCCGGGCACATACGTCTCCAGAACGTAGATCAGAAAGAGCGCCAGCACCATGCTGAACAGCACCAGCATCTCTTTGGCCCAGCCGCGGAACCCGCCGACCATGCCGAACAGCAGAATCAGCAGCCAGAAGACGGCCGGCAGGCTCATCATAGGCGGGCACCTCGTTTGTGGGCCCCTCGGCCAGACACTTGCATCTGCGACCTCTTCACGTCCGCGCGATCGCCAGCAGCTCGCGCGCGATCTGCTGGGCCGCCTGCGGGGCCGCCGCGCCGCGCGCCGCCGTCCGCATCTGCTCCAGGCGGGCCTCGTCTGCCAGGAGCTCGCGCACCGTCGCCGCCAGGCGGGCGGTTAACTCGTCGTCGTTCAAACGCAGCGCCGCGCCGCGCGCCGCCAGATGGTCCGCATTCACGCGCTGGTAGCGCCACGCATACGGATACGGCACCAGCACGGCCGGCAGCCCGAACAGCGGGTACTCGCCGATGACCGAGGCCCCCGCCCGTGACACCACCACATCGGCGGCCGCCAGCGCCTCGCCCATCTCGTGCAGAAACGGGAAGGCATGGTAGCGGGGGCGCTGCTCGGCCGGCAGCGCCGCCTGCGCGCGCTGCACCTCCGGCCAATCGAGCTGGCCGCTCAGGTGGATCACCTGAAAGTCCGCCAGCCAATCCGACAGCGCGGCCAGCGTCGCCCGGTTCAGGCTGCGCGCGCCCCGGCTGCCGCCCGTCACCAAAATCGTGCGCCGCGCCGGGTCCAGGCCGAAGCGCGCCTGCCCGGCCGAGCGGGTGGCCGCGGCCAGAGCGGCGCGCACCGGGTACCCGCTGACCACGACCTTGCGCGCGTCAAAATACTGCCGCGATGTCTCGGCCGTGACCGTGATCCGGGCGGCCACCGGCGCGACGGCGCGCAACGCCAGGCCCGGCTCCAGGTCCGGCAGGTAGATCAGCACCGGCACGCCGCGCAGCCAGGCGGCCCAGGCGGCCGGCACGGCCAGAAAACCGCCGGTCACCAGCAGCGCGCTCGGCCGGAAATCGCTCACGGCCCGTAAGCTGTCAAAGAACCCGCGCACCAGCGCCGCGGCATTGCCCGGCAGCCGGCGCCAACCCACTCCGTGCACGCCCGCCGCCTGAATCGGCCGAAACGCCAGCCCGGCCCGGCTGACGATTTCGGCTTCCATCCCGCCCGCGGTGCCAAGCCAGAGCAGCGCAGGTTGGGCTGGGGCCGCGGCTGCGCCCGCCAGCTCCCGCCACTGTTCAGCGACGGCCAGAGCGGGAAACACGCCCCCGCCCGTTCCACCGGCGGAAATCAAAAGTCGCATTCGGTTTTGCGTCCTCGCGCTGCCAGGTACCGGAGGCGCGCACGCGCCGCGTGAGCGTGTCCTTCTCCCGGCGCCGCGAGATGCTCAGCAGCACGCCGATGGCCGTCAACGTGACGACCATGTTGGAGCCGCCATAGCTGATGAAGGGCAGCGCATTGCCCGCGAACGGGAAGGCGCCGACCATCACGGCGATGTTGATGGCGGCCTCCAGGCCCACCCAGCACACGATGCCGGCGGCCAGCGTGGCGCCCAGGGCGTCCGGGGCGTTGCCGGCGATCTTGAAGCCGCGCCAGATCAGGGCCACGAACAGGCCGATGACCAGCAGACAGCCCAACAGCCCCAGCTCCTCGCCGACGATGGCGAAGATCGAGTCGGTGTGCGGCGTGGGCAGGAACCCGAACTTCTGGTGGCTCTCGCCCAGCCCGCGCCCGAACAGCCCGCCGTTGACGAAGGCGATGGCGGCCTGCTTGACGTGCCAGGACGCCTGGGTGAGATCCTGCAGGCCGGCCAGGTAGTCGCTCAGGCGCTGGCGCCCGGTCTCGGCGATGGCTAGCGGCAGCTGCATAAGCAGCAAGACAGTGCCGCCGCCGATGGCGGCCACCACGCTCATCTGGAACAGGTCGGCCCCGGCGATAAAGAACATCAGGGTGGCGATGACCAGGATCGTGCCGGCCGCCGACAGGTCGGGCTGCAGCAGGATCAGCGTCACCACCACGCCGACGATGATGCCGAACGGCACCATGCCGTAGCTCACCTCGCGGATGCGGTCGCCCTTGGAGGCCAGCCAGACCGCCAGGTACAGGATGGTGGCGAACTTGGCCAGCTCCGACGGCTGCACCGATCCGCCGAAGAACGAGCGCTGGGCGTTGAAGCGCGTCGTGCCGATAATCAGCACCAGGACCAGGGCCACGATCGTGGCGCCCATCACCCAGACCGCCAGCGGCTTGAGCCAGCGGTAATCCAGGCGCGCCATCACCAGCATGCCGACCAGCCCCAGGCCCACCCACTGCAGCTGCTTGACGAAGACGGCCGCCGGGTTGCCGGTATCCTGATAGGCCCAGTCGAAGGTGGTCGAGTAGACCATCATCAAACCAAAGACCAGCAGCACGCCCACCACCAATACCAGCGGCATGTCGAACGGCAGGTTGATCCGCTTCGGGGCTGCTGTGACCGGCGTGTTCTCCGCGACGCTCATGGGTCTCTCTCCGTTATTCCCACCGGCAGGCCGGGCCGGTTACAAGGCCCGCACCCACGCCTTAAACCGCTCGCCGCGCTCGGCGAAATCCTGGAACTCATCGAAGCTGGTGCAGCCAGGCGAGAGCAGCACCACGTCGCCGCGCTCCACCAACCGGGCGGCGGCGGCCACCGCCTCCGGCAGCCGCTCGCACCGGGTCACGCGGGCCGCGTCCACGTGCGCGGCCGCCAGCGCCCGCTCGATCAGCGGGCCGGCCTCGCCAAAGAGCAGGCAGTGCCGCACCCGTCTCTGCACAAACTGGGCCAGCTCGTCCCAGGGCAGCTTCTTGTCGCGCCCGCCCAGCAGCAGCACCAGCGGCTCGTCGAAGGAGCGCAGCGCCGCGCTCACGCGCTCCGGCGCCGACGCGATCGAGTCGTTGTACCAGCGCGCGCCGCCCCACTCGCGCACGAACTCCAGCCGGTGCTCGACGCCGGCAAACCCCAGGAAGCCGGCGCGCATGGCCGCCACGGCGGCCTCGGGTGACCGCCCGGCCAGGCTCAGGGCCGCGCCGCTGGCCGCGCAGGCCGCCAACACGTTCAAGAGGTTGTGGCGCCCGCGCAGGGCGATCTCGCTCACGGCGCCGACGACGTGTTCGCGCCCATCCCAGCGCCAGACCAGGTGCTCACCGGCCGGGGCCGCGCGCAGGCAGGCGCCGCACTCCACCTCGGCCGCGCCGCTGAAATAGGCCAGCCGGCCGCGGGCCAGCGGCGCCAGGCCGCGGGCGTTGGCGTCGTCCCAGCCCAGCACCGCCACGCCGTCGCCGGGCTGGCAGCGCAACAGGTTGCTCTTGGCGGCGATATAGACGTCCATCGTCCCGTGCCGATCCAGGTGGTTGGGCGTGATGTTCAAGAGCGCGCCCACGCGCGGGCTGAGCGTCATGATCTCCAGTTGAAAGCTGGATAGCTCCAGCACGGCCAGGTCCTGCCGGCCCATCCGGCCCAGATCGCCGATGAGCGGGTGGCCGATGTTGCCGCCCACCCAGACCGTGACGCCCGGTTCAGCGCTGGCGGCCGCCGCGCTCAGCATGCGCCCCACCAGGGTCGTCGTCGTCGTCTTCCCGGCGCTGCCCGTAATCCCGACCGTGTGCGGCGTAGGGCAGGCCTCCAGGAACAGCTGGGCGTCGTTGCTCAGCGGGATCCCGCGCTGCCGGGCCGCCACGGCCAGCGGCAGGTTGGCGTCCACGCCGCCGGACAGGCAGAGCAGATCGGCACCGTCCAGCAGGGTCTCCGGGTGGCCGCCCAGCGCGTATTCCACGGCCAGGTCGCTCAGGGCCGCCCGGGCCTCGGCCAGTTGCTCGGCGGACTGCCGGTCGCTGACGGTGACGCGCGCGCCCCGCTCCGCCAGGTAGCGCGCCAACGCCACACCCTGCCGGGCCAGACCCAGAATGACGACGCGTTGACCGGAGTAATCCATGTCACAACAACGCCAGGGCCACGCCCAGCATGGCCGCCAACAGCGCCACCAGCCAGAAGCGCTGCACCACCTGGGTCTCGCTCCAGCCAAGCAATTCAAAATGATGGTGCAGCGGCGCCATCTTGAACAGGCGCTTGCCCTCGCCGGTCAGGCGCTTGGTGAGCTTGAAATAGCCCACCTGCAGGACGACGCTGGCCGCCACACTGACCGGGATGATAGCGATAATGGGCAGCAGCACCCACTGGCCCGTCATCAGCGCCACCACCCCGAGCGTCGCGCCCAGCGAGTAGGACGCCGAACCGCCCATGAACAGCTCGGCCGGGTGGGCGTTGTACCAAAGAAACGCGAACAAGGCGCCCACCAGCGTGAAGCAGAAACGCGCCAGAAATATCTGGCCCTGCAGCAGCGCCACCAGCCCGTAGGCCACAAACGCGGTCGCCGAGATCAGGCCGGCCAGGCCATCCAGGCCGTCGGTCAGGTTCACGGCGTTGGACATGCCCACGATCACGAACGTGGCGATGGGCAGGTACAGCCACCAATCCAGCTCCCAGAAGGGCGAGCCCGGCAGGGCCACAAAATGGATCCCGAGCACAAAGTACAGCCCGAGCGCGGTCAGGACCGCGAGCACGTTCTGCCAGAAGAAGATCTGCCAGCCGCGCATCCCCTCGCCCCGGCGCACACCGCGGATGCCCTGCCAATCGTCCACCGCGCCCAGGATCGTGAACAGCGTCAGCGCCAGCAGCGGCAGCAGGATCGAGCGGCCCTGAAAGGTGCCGCGCAGCAGGCCGACCGCGTTGAGCAGGGCGCTGATCCCGAGTACGGGCACGATGATCATCAGGCCGCCCATGGTGGGCGTGCCCATCTTGACCATGTGCGTCTGCGGGCCGTCGACGCGGATCTGCTTGCCGATCCGGAACCGCCGCAGCAGCGTAATCAACGGCTCGCCCCAGATCACGGTCAAGACAAAGGTGACGCTCCCCACCGCCAGCGCAAAGGCCGCTTCTCGCATCGGTTGCCGCAGGTGCGTGTGCCCGGCGTCCGGGTTACGCCTGCGCCTCCTCGCCCAGCGCGCGCACCAGCCGGTCCAGCCGCAGCCCGCGCGAGCCTTTGAGCAGGACCACGTCGCCGGCGCCGATCAGGCCGCGCAGATACGGCAGGGCCTCCTCGCCGGTCAGGAACTCGGCGATGGCGGCGGCCGGCAGACCGGCCTGGCGGGCCTCGTCAGCGATCAGCCGGGCGCGCGCCCCGATCGTCACCAGCACATCGGCCACGTCGCGCGCGCGCCGGCCCACGATCCGGTGGCCGGATTCCTCGTAAGAACCCAGCTCCAGCATGTCACCGAGCACGGCCACCTTGCGCCCTTCGATCTCGCTCAACAAGTTGAGCGCGGCGATGCTCGACTCCGGCGAGGCGTTGTAGGTGTCGTCGATCAGCAGGCTGCCGCCCGGGCCTTTGACGGCGGCCAGCCGCAGCTGCACCGCGCCGATAGACTGCAGGCCCTCGACGATCTCCTGCCAGGTGAGGCCCTCCACCAGCCCGACCGCGGCCGCCCGCAGGGCGGTATGGACGGAGTGCTGGCCGAGCAGCGGGACCCGCACGTGCAGGGCCTCGCGGCGGTGATGCAACTGGAAGTGCACGCCGGTCAGGCCATGGCTCTCGATCTGATCGGCCCACAGGTCGGCGGCCGGGTCCAGGCCATAGGTGAATGTGCGCGCTCGAGTCCGCGCCCGCATTAACATCACACGCGGATCGTCCAGGTTGAGGATGGCGGTGCCGTCCGGCGGCAGCGCCTCCACCAGCTCGCCCTTGCCCTGGACGATGTTGTCCAGGCTGCCGGCCCGCTCCAGGTGGACGGCGTAGACGTTGTTAACGACGCCGACGTGCGGCTGGGCCCAGCCGCACAGCTGGGCGATCTCGCCCACCTGATAGAAGCCCAGCTCCAGCACCGCGCGCTCATGCGCCTCGGTCAGTTTGAGCAGCATCAGCGGCAGGCCGATCTCGTTGTTGTAGTTGCCCTCGGTTTTAAAGGTGCGATAGCGCGTGCTGAGCACGGCCGCGATCAACTCTTTGCTGGTCGTCTTGCCCACGCTGCCGGTGACGCCGACCACGCGCACACTCAGGCGGCGCCGCCAGAAGGCGGCCAGCGTCTGCATCGCCTGGAGGCTGTCGTCCACCCGCAGGCACACCGGCACCGGGATGTGCGCCGCCTGCTCGAACGTCAGCGGCTCGCGCAGGTCCACCACCGCGCAGTCGCCCGGGCCGTCCTTCTGGACCAGGGCCGCGATGGCGCCTTTGGCGAAGGCGGCCGCGACGTAGTCATGGCCGTCGGTGCGCTCGCCGGGCAGCGCCACGAACAGCGAGCCCGGGATGCTGTGCCGCGAATCGATCGCGACATCGGTGATGATCTGCGGCCCGCCCGCGGCCTGGTAGCCGGTGAGGGCCTCGATCACAACGCCCAGCGTCAGCATGTCAGCGCGTTCGCCTCACGGCGCCGGGCGGTTCGGCCAGGCCGCCGTCACCGGAGCGCCAGCCCTGCGCGGACGTCGTCCGGCGGGATCTGCAGCAGCACTACCAGCCGCTGGACCAGCGCCGCAAACGTGGGCGCGGCCGTCTCTGAGCCCCAGATGCTGGTGCGCGGTTTGTCCAGCTTCACCAGGACGATGAAGCGCGGGTCGTCCACCGGCCCCCAGCCCACAAACGAGGCGATGGTCTGGCGGGCGTCGTAGCCGCCCGGGATCGGGATCTGGGCTGTGCCGGTCTTGCCGGCCAGCCGGTAGCCCGGCACCAGCGCCTGGTCGCCTTCGCCCTGCTCCAGCGACTGGGCCAGCATCTCGTTCAGGGCCGCCGCCGTCTCCGGCCGGATCGGCCGGCCGAGCACCTGCGGCTGGGTGGTGTGCGACTGGCTGCCGTTCTCGACGCGGCGGAGCACGTGCGGCTGCATCATCACGCCGCCATTCGCCACCGCCGACACCGCCGTGATGAGCTGGAGCGGAGTGACGGCCACGCCCTGCCCGAACGCGTTGGTGCCCAGGTCGGACTCGAACCAGTCGATGTCACCGGGCGTCTTCAGGCGCCCGTTCACTTCGGCGGCCAGGTCGACATTGGTGCGGTGGCCCAGGCCGAAGGCGGCCATGTAGTTGTAGAACGCATCCGGCCCCATCTGGGTGGACAGGCTGGCCATGCACACATTCAACGAATGGCGCAGGCAGCCGACCATGTCGGTGGCGCCCCAGGCGCCGCCGTCCCAGTTGCGGATGGCCCAGCCGCCGACCTCGATGAAGCCGGTGTCAAAGAAGGCCGTGTTCGGCTGGACCAGGCCCAGGTCCAACGCCGCCGCCATCGTCAGGATCTTGAGCGTCGAGCCGGGCTCGAACTGCCCGCCGACGGCCGCGTTCTGCGGGTTGGGCAGTTCCACGGCGGCGTAGTTGTTGGGGTCATAGGTCGGATAGGACGCCACTGCCAGCAGTTCGCCGCTGCGCGGATCCATGACCACGATCGTGCCGCCCTCGGCGCCGTAGACCTGCACGGCGTTGGCCAGGATGCCCTCCACCAGGAATTGCACGTCGCGGTCGATCGTCAGATACAGGTCGGCGCCCTGGTCCGGGACCGGGTCGATCTGGGCGTTGAACGGCACCAGCTGCTCCGAACCCTGCACGGCGCGGCCGGAGAGCCAATCGTTGTAGAAGCCCTCCACGCCGAAGTAACCGACCTGCTTGCCCTGGTCGTTGTAGCCCACAAAGCCGAGCACGCCCGCGGCCAGGCTCCCGCCCGGATAGACGCGGTGCGGGATGGGCGTCAGGTCCACGCCGTACAGCATGGTCTGGCGGTCCTCGCGCATCTGCTCGACGGCTTCGCCCACCTGCGCCTCCACCGGCCGTTTCACCAGCACGTAGGGCGTCTCGCTCTCAGCCGCGGCGCGCAGCTCCACCACCGACATGTTCAGCAAACCGGACAGCGTCTCGGCCACCTCGTCGGCGTCGCTGACGCTCGGCGGCGAAATGCTGACCTCGTACTGGACGTCGTTGGTGGCCAGGAGCTCGCCGTTGCGGTCCAGGATGCGGCCGCGGCCCGGCGCGAACTCCCGGGGGCGCTCGCTGAGCAGCGTGCCGACGCTGCGGAAGTAGTCAGCCGAAGTCGAGTCGAAATCGATGCGGACAAGCTGAATAACGACGAGCCCGGCCACAATGGCCAGGCCGATCAGGATCAGGCGCAGGCGGACGTAGACGGTTTGCGGCATGGCGTTAACCGCCTCCCAGCAGTGCCTGCAGTGTGCGCGTCAGCCAATCCATGGGCGAGGCCGGCGTCGTCACCTGCGCGGTGGCGACGGGCGCCGCCGGCTGGGCCAGCTCCGGATAAGGAAAGTCCGGCACGGCGATGTAATGGACGTTTTCAGGCTGCGCGGGGATGAAGCCCAACGCCAGCGCCCGGCCGGCCAGCCGGTCCATGGAGCGCAAATCCGCCAGTTGGGCGCGCAGGCGGTCGTTCTCGCGCAGCAGCTCGGCTTTGCGGTCCTCGGCGTCCTGCAGATCGCGCCCGGCATTGCCGGCGCGCGAGGCCACGGCCAGATACAGGCCGCCGACCACCAGCACCACCATCAGACCGATGGACAACGCCGCCAGCAGCTGCGTCTGCTGCCGCCAGGGCGCCTGGCGAAAGGCACGAATGATTTGGGTTGGGTAGAGGCTTTGCATATCAAGGCCTGTCCTATGCAAACTCTATGCCATGGCCGCCGGCAGCTTTTCGGCGACACGCAGCTTGGCGCTGCGCGCGCGCGGGTTTTCGGCGGCTTCGTCTGGCGTAGGCTCCATGGGTTTGCGCGTCACTTCCCGCAGCGACGCCGGCACAGAAGTTGCAACCGCCTGCGCCCGAAAAAAACGCTTCACCAGGCGGTCCTCCAGCGAGTGAAAAGCGATCACGGCCAGCCGCCCGCCCGGCCGGAGCAGCCGGAGCGCCACGGGCAGCACCTGCGCCACGGCCTCCAGCTCCTCATTGACCGCGATGCGCAGCGCTTGAAACGTGCGGGTGGCCGGGTGGAGCGAGCGGCGTTGACGCTCGCCGCCGGGCAGCGCCCGGGCCACGATCTCGGCCAGGGCGCGCGTGCTCGGCACCGGCCGGGCGGCGCCGATGGCGCGCGCGATGCGCCGGCTGTGCCGCTCCTCACCATATTCAAAGAGCACATCCGCCAGGTCTTCCAGCGGCCATTCATTGACGATCTCGGCGGCCGTCCGCTCCGTGTCCGGCCCGAAGCGCATGTCGAGCGGACCGTCGGTCTGGAACGAGAAACCGCGCGCCGGATCGCCCAGCTGCAGCGACGACAAACCGAGATCGAGCAAGATGCCGTCGACGCTGGCCTCCTCCGCGAACTCGGCCATGCGCGTGTAAGGGGCCTGGATCAGGCGCACCCGCTCGCCAAAGGCCGCCAGCCGTTCACGCGCCACCGTCAGCGCGGCCGGGTCCCGATCTAGGCCGATCAGCCGGCCGTCCGGGGCCGAACGCTCCAGCAAACCGGCGGCGTGCCCGCCGGCCCCCACGGTGCCGTCGAGGTACAGGCCGCCCGGGTGCGGCCGCAGCTCGGTCAGGATGGCTTGGTAAAGGACCGGGATGTGCGCGCTCATCGCCGGCCTGGCCTCACCCCACGGGGCTGTCGATGGCCAGGTTCATCCCCGCAAAGCGCTGGGCGTTCAACGCGGGGTCGTTGATCGTCTCCAGTTGGGCCGCCCAGGCCGCGCGGCTCCAGACTTCGATGTAATCGCCCACCCCGACGACCACACACTCATCGACCAGCTCCGCGTACTCGCGCAGGAAAGGCGGGATCAGAATGCGGCCTTGCTTATCGGGCTCGGCCTCGCTGGCGCTGGAGAAAGCCATCCGCAGCAGAGCGCGGTGAGTGGGATCCGTGGGGCTCAGGGCCCGCGTCCGCGTGCTCAGGTTGCGGAAAGCCTCGACCGTGTACAAAATCAGGTTTTTGTCGAAACCGCGGGTGACCACGGCTCCCTGCCCCAAGGAATCCCGAAATCTGGCTGGGATAGTCAGCCGCCCCTTGTCGTCGATCGCGTGGGCGTACTCGCCCATGAACATACGTTCTGATTATCCCGTTAATAGATGAACGCCGAGCTGGCTCGGCGTTCCACTTTTACCCACTTTCCCCCACAAGCTCCCACAGTATAACTTGATTCTTCTGACAAGCAATAGGAATAGGAACTTTTAAGGAGACAAAGAGGCAGGCGTTGGGGTCGGCCAGGCAGCGCGCCGGGCCAAGGCAGCCGGCTACGGCAGAGGAGTTGTGGTGGGGATTGGCGTGGCGAGGCCCACGGCGATATCGCCCTGGCGCGGCGTCGGCGTGGGTTTCGGGGGCCAGGCCGGCCGGCCGCCGGTGGCTGGCGTTGGGCTCAGCTCAACCGCGGTGGGGCTGGCGTCCGGCGTCGCGCTGGGCTCCGGCGTCGCGGTCTCGACCGGCGTCGCGGTCATCGTCGGCGTCGGCGATGGGGTTTCGGTCGGAGTCGGCGTCTCGGTGGCCGTCTCCGTCGGCGTCGGCGACGGGGTCTCGGTGGGCAGCTCGGGAGCGGCGTCGGCGTGCCGGTGTTGGTCGGCGTCGAGGTTGGCGTGGGCCACGGCGTGGACGAGGGCACCGCCGTCGCCGCAGGCAGCGGAGCGCTGAAGTGGATCGGCGTGGACGTAGGCGCCGCCGTCGCCGGGGCGGGCTGGGTCGGCGTATCGGGCGGCATCAGCGGCAGGTAAGTCGGGATCGGGATCTGGGCCAGCGCGATCGTTTTGCCAGTCTCGGAGGCCGCCACGGCTTGCGCAATGGCGGGGCGGGCCAGGGGCGCGCTGAACTGGATCTGGGCCAGTTGGCGGCTGGTGGAACTCAGCTCACGCTCCAGGCGTTCCGCCAGCGTGGTCCCCAGGATCGGGTCCGTCTCCATGACCAGACCGAGCCAGGCGTTGGTCTCCGCCACCTGGGCCTCAAAAGCCACGGTCGCCGCCGACAGATCATCGTAGCGGCCTTCGGCGGCCAGCGCCAGAAGTTCATGGGCGCGTGTCCGCGCGCGGTATATCTGCAGCCGGGTCTTGTCGGCTTCATCCGTGATCACCGCCATCTGCAGATCCTCGATGGCGGTTTTGACCGGGTAGAGGGCATCGCCGGGCAAGGCCTCGCGCGAGAGGTCGGCCATGGCGTAGGTGCTGCTGAAGCCGCAGGTCACGACCAGGATGATCAGGGTGAGGGCATAGCGCAGCGACAACGGGGCCAGGCGCGCGGTCCGGGCGGCGGGACGGGCCGGTTGCGGGGCGCGATAGATGGCTTGGGCGCGGGCCAGCGCGGCGGGCGGCGGCGCGTATACGTCGCGCCGGCGGAGCAAGTTGCGGAGTTGATGGAGGCGCCGGGCTGTGGCCCGGCAGTCAATACAGTCGGCGAGATGCGCGGTTACACGGCTGGCGCGAGCCGAATCCAGCTCGCCCAGCACGTACGCGACCAACTCATCGTAGGCGGGTAAATGGGCGTTGTCAGCCACAGCGTCTTGTTGGGCCGGCGCCGTACCGGCAACGGGACTATACGCGAAACGCGCCTGTCTGACAACCCCGCGCCTCGCTGCCGGTCAGTCGCCGCCCCATTCCAGGCCCATCGACGTCAGGATCACCTCAAGCTTCTTGAGGGACCGCGCCCGCGTCGGCCCGATCGCGCCCAACGCCACCCCCAGGCGTTCGGCGACCTCTTCATAACTCGGAGTCACAACTTCAAAGAACAGCGCCTGCAACAGCGCCCGGCTGCGCGGGTCGAGGCGGGCCAGGGCGGCCCGCACCAGCGTCCGCTTCTCCCACAGCTCGACCTCGTCCGGCATCAGGGCGGCGGCGTCCAGGATCTCGTCCGCCAGCTCGGCGTACTCAGGTGTGCGCTTGAAGAAATGCAGGCACTCGCGATGCGTGATCTTGATCAGCCACGCGCACAGCGAGGTGTAGTTGCGGAGGGAACCCAGGCGCTGAAACGCCACCAGGAAGACGTTCTGGAAGACGTCCTCCGCGTCCACCTCGGACAGGCCCAGGCGCCGGGGAATGGAGTAGACCATCGGGCCATAACGCTCGACCAGCTTCTGCCAGGCGGACTCGTCGCCGTCGAGGCAGGCCTGCACCAGCACGGCGTCCCGTTCGTAGCCGGGCTGCTCAGCGTCCGCGGCCTCGAGCGGGCTGCCACCCCATAGTTGGGGCCAGTGGGCGTCGCCGGCCTGAAAATCGAAAGCCTGGACACTGACGGACACGGTTCGGCTGTCCTCTACGCCGAGGCCCGCCGGTGGGCCTGGTGCTCCAATGGGGTAATGTTAGGCGAATACGGCAGACTAATAACAGTATATTAACTTTGCGCCGGGGCCGCTCCCATAGCCCTTAGGTCCTACGACAAAGCGCCAGGAGCGCCCGCCACCATAACAACGACGGCCGGACCCGCATTGGTCCGGCCGTCGCCTCGTGTCAGTGTTGCAGCCGGCAGGGGCGGTCAGGGAGCGCCGATGCCGAAAATGGCCTGCATCTTCATGGCCAGCGACACGTCGCCCTTGACCCGGATCTTGCCCTGCATGAACGCCTGCATGGCATTCAGCTCGCCGTTCATCAGGCCGAGGAAATCGGCGGCCGAGGCCGACAGGGTCATGCTGGGGTTGGGGGAGAGGCCGGGCTGGACCGTGCAGGCTTGGTCCCCGATGCTGAGGTAGTGCTGTCCGCCGCCGTCGCCATTCAGGTCGAACTGGATCACGGCTTTGAGGTCGCCGGCTTTCTCGGGCAGGAACCGGCTCGGGATCATATCGAAGACTTCCTGGACGGACGTGGCACGCGGCATACGAGACTCCCTTCGGGGATCACTGGGTGGCGGTTGAATGCCGCGATTGTAGCCAGGGGCGGCGGCGCTGTCAAAGCTGACCGGGCAACGGTGGCGGCGGCCGGACGGGCTGTGATATACTCGCGGCAATTCAGAACCGGACGACGACCAAGAGGAGTAGGCGCGGCCGCCCAGCGGCCAGGCGCTGTCAGAGAGGGCGGGCCTCGCTGTGACCCCGCCTCAGCCGCCACCGCCGAAGGTCGCTTGCGAGTCCGCCGCAGACACCGCCGGGAGTGACCCGGCGGCCTAGAGCGGCGCGGGTCCGCCCGATAGCGCGGCCCAAGTGTCTGCCGCTGGCGCCTGCGCCGCGGCAGGAACTGAGGTGGTACCACGGAAGGCCGGGAGTCAGGTCCTTTCGCCCTCAGCGGCGAGAGGGCTTTTTTATTTCATGCCGAAGGAGCAGACCACCATGACGCCTCAGACCATCACCGTTGGCTACGCGGACCTGGACAAGTTCGGCGCCTATGCCCGGAATGTCGGCTACGCCAAGGCGCTGCCGGTGCTGCAGGAGATCATGCAGGCCGCCTACGACCTGATCACCAAGAACGGCGGCCGTATCCACAATCACCTGGGCGACGGGGTGCTGTTCGTTTTCACCGACGGCAAGCAGGCCGTGACCGCCGCGAAGGCGCTGGGCGAGTACAAGAAGACGACCGAGCTGGTGGAGCTGCGCTTCCTGGTCTCGCTCGCCACCGGCGAGGTGTTCTCGTGCGAGATCGGCAGCGGCCCCAACCGCCGGACCGAGATCTTCGGCGACACCGTCAAGAAAGCCTTTGAGCTGCACGAGAAATCCCGCACCGGCGCGCACGGCCTGGTGATGGACGAGACCACCAAGAAGCTGGGCTGAGCGCGGCCCGAGCGGCTCACCGCCAGCCCCGGCGGAGGCACCCATGACTCTGCATACGCTTGAGCCGGAGCGGCGCACGCTGCACGGCCACTTCTCCCGCGCCCTGCCGCCGGCGCTGACCATCGACCCCGGCGACAGCGTGATCCTGCGCACCCTGGACTCCGGCTGGGGTCTGGAGCCCCATCATCGCGATGGTTCGCCGCGGCGCCGCTTTGGGCCGCTCCAGCCCGATCAGGACACCGGCCATGCGCTGTGCGGGCCGATCGCCATCCGGGGGGCCGAGCCGGGGATGACGCTGGCCGTCCACATCGACGAGATCCGCGCGGGGACCTTCGGCGCCACCTTCGTCGGCGCCTGGGAGCATCCGGTCAACCAGCGCCTTGGCCTGGCGGACCGCGAGCTCGCCCTCCTGTGGGACCTCGATCCGGAGCGGCTGACCGGGCGCAACCAGTTCGGGCACATCCTGGCCCTGCGGCCGTTCCTGGGGGTGATGGGCCTGCCGCCGGCCGAGCCGGGCCGCCACAGCACGATCCCGCCGCGCGCCACCGGCGGCAACCTGGACTGCAAGGAACTGGTGGCCGGCAGCACCCTCTACCTGCCTATCGCCGTGCCGGGCGCGCTGTTCTCGGCCGGCGACGGCCACGCCGTCCAGGGCGATGGCGAGGTCTGCGTCACCGCCATCGAGTGCCCGCTGGAGCGGGTGCGCCTGACGTTTGAGCTGCGGCCCGACCTGCGCCTGAAAGCGCCGCGCGCGCATACGCCGGCCGGCTGGCTGACCTTTGGCCTGCACGCGGACCTGAACGAGGCCGCCTACCTGGCGCTGGAAGGCATGCTGGACCTGTTGGCCGAGCTGCACGGCCTGGAACGGGTCCAGGCGCTGGCCCTGGCCAGCCTGGTTGTGGATTTGCGCATCACCCAGATCGTCAACGAAGTGCGCGGCGTGCACGCGGTTCTGCCGCCCGGCGCTTTGCAGATTCAGTGACTCAGCGGAATTGAGTGGAGAGACGATGTCGACCGATTTCCCCAAGACCTACGATTTCGACGCCACCGAGCGTGACCTGTACAGCTGGTGGGAGCAGAACGGCTGGTTCCGGCCGGCCAACGACCCCAACGAGCCCGGCCATGATCCGAGCCGCAAGCCGTTCGTCATCTCCATCCCCCCGCCCAACGTCACCGGCGAGCTGCACTTGGGCCACGCCATGTTCGTGTCGGTGGAGGATCTGATGATCCGCTACCACCGGATGCGGGGCGAGCCGACGCTGTGGGTGCCGGGCTCCGACCACGCCGGCATCGCCACCCAGCTCCAGGTGGAGAAGGACCTGCTGCGCACCGAGGAAGTGACGCGCGAGGAGCTGGGCCGCGAGGCCTTCCTGGAGCGCTGCTGGGCCTGGAAGAAGAAGTACGGCAGCATCATCTACGACCAGCTCCGCCGGCTGGGCGCCTCCTGCGATTGGAGCCGCGAGCGCTTCACGCTGGACGACGGGTTGAGCCGGGCCGTGCGCGAGGCCTTCGTGAGCCTGTATCGGCGCGGCCTCATCTATCGCGGCCCGCGCCTGATCAATTGGAGCCCGGGCCTGAAGACGGCCGTCAGCGACCTGGAGGTGGAGTACAGCGAGGAGCCCGGCTCCCTGTACTACTTCAAGTACCGCCTGGCACCCGGCGCCGGCCAGGAGACGACCGACTTCATCCCGGTGGCGACCACGCGCCCGGAGACCATCCTGGGCGACACCGCCGTGGCCGTGCACCCGGACGACCCGCGCTATCAGAAGTTCATCGGCCGGCAGGCCCTGGTGCCGATCCTGGACCGGCCCATCCCGGTCATCGCCGACGAAGCCGTGGACCGCGAGTTCGGCACGGGCGCGCTCAAGATCACGCCGGGCCATGACTTCGCCGACTACGAAATCGGCGCGCGCCACGGCCTGCCGATCATCTCGGTGCTGGACCGCGCGGCCAAGATCACGGCCGCCGGCGGCTCCTACCAGGGCCTGGACCGCTTCGAATGCCGCCAGCAGCTGTGGGCCGACATGCGCGTGGCCGACCTGGTGATCAAGGAAGAGCCCTACCAGCGCAACACGCCCCGCTCCCAGCGCGGCGGCGAGATCGTGGAGCCGATGGTCTCGACGCAGTGGTTCGTGACCATCCGGCCGCTGGCCGAGGCCGCCACGGCGGCGGTGCGCGACGGCCGCATCCGCATCATCCCCGCGCACTTCGAAAAGGTCTACTTCAACTGGCTGGACCCGGAGCGCATCAAGGACTGGTGCATCAGCCGCCAGCTCTGGTGGGGCCACCGCATCCCGGTCTGGTACCGGCTCGGCCCGGACGGCCGCCCCACCGACGAGCAGTTCTGCGCCCACACCGAGGCCGAGGCCTACGCGCAGGCCCGCGCCCAGCACGGTCCGGACGTGCGCCTGGAGCAGGACCCGGACGTGCTGGACACCTGGTTCTCGTCCGGCCTGTGGCCGTTCTCCACGCTCGGCTGGCCGGACGACACGCCCGACCTGCGCTACTTCTACCCGACCAGCGTGATGGAGACCGGCTACGACATCCTGTTCTTCTGGGTGGCGCGCATGATCATGTCCGGCCTGGAATATACGGGCCGGGCGCCGTTCCACACCGTCTACCTGCACGGCCTGGTGCGCGACGAGCACGGCCGCAAGATGTCTAAGACCCTGGGCAACGTGATCGACCCGCGCCAGGTGATGGACGAGTACGGCACCGACGCTCTGCGCTTCACGCTGCTCACCAGCGGCACGCCCGGCAACGACCTCAACCTGAGCCTGAGCCGCGTGGAGGCCAACCGCAACTTCGCCAACAAGATCTGGAACATCACGCGCTTCATCGTCACCAACCTGCCGGACGGCTTCCGGCGCGCGGACCCGCAGCCGCAGACGCTGGCGGACCGCTGGATCCTGGCGCGCCTGGGCCAGGTGGCCGCCGATTGCACGCGCCTGATGGATGATTACGAGTTCGGCCAGGCCGGGACGCTGGCCTATGACTTCTTGTGGGGAGACTTCGCCGACTGGTACGTCGAGATCGCCAAGATCACGCTGCAGGGTGAGGCCGCCGCCGCCAAGGACGGCGTCCGCAACCTGCTCGTGTACGTGCTGGACCAGACCCTGCGCCTGCTGCACCCGTTCGTGCCCTACATCACCGAAGCGGTCTGGCAGAAACTGCCCCGCGCCGCGGACGAAGCGCCGGCCCTGATCGTGGCCGCCTGGCCCACGGCCGGCGCCGTGGACGCGGCCGCCCTGGATGACTTTGAGCACGTGCGCGCCCTGGTGCGCGGGATCCGCAATGTGCGCGCGGAGAAGAAGGTGGAGCCGCGCAAGCGCATCCCGGCGACGATCGTGCTCGGCCCGCAGACGGGCTGGCTGGCCGAGCAGCGGGCGCTGTTCATGTCCCTGGCCGGCCTGGATGGGGCCCGCTTGGTGATCACGGCCGAGGCCGAGGCGCCTCGGAACGCGTTGACCCTGGTGGAGGGCGCCACCCAGGTCTTCCTGCCGCTGGAGGGCCTGGTGGACTTAGGGGTCGAGCGCGCCCGCCTGGAGAAAGAACTGGCCGATCTCGAAAAACAGATCGCCAAGAGCGAGAACTTGCTGGCCTCGGACTTCACGACCAAGGCGCCGCCGGCCGTGGTGGCCAAGGAGCGCGCCAAGCTCGCCCAGGCGCAGGAAAGCCGCGCCAAACTGCAGTCGCGCCTCGGCGAACTGTAGCCCAGAGCCAGGAGACCACAACGGCTCTGACGCGTTGGCGTCAGAGCCGTTTTAGTTTTGCCGGAACTGATCGGCGGCCATGCAGCCGGCCGCCAACAGCGAGGGGATTACGCGAACAGCGGGGCCATCGCCTGCTGGGTCAGGGCCGCGTCCATCGCCGCCTCGGATGGACGGCCCTGGAAGCGCGCGGCCGCGTCCAACAACGTCGGCAGGACGCTCAGATCGCCGACGCTGTTCAGAAACACTTGCGGGTTGCCCAGCACCCAGTGGGCGGCCAGCGCGATAGCGTCCGGGTCGGTCAGCGGCTCGTACCAGGTGGCGGCCGTCTGCGGGCGGCCGCCCCACGGCGCGCGCACCAGGGCCTTGATGGTCTGCACAGCCACGTTGCGCTCGCGGCAGACAGTCAGCAAGGCGTCCACATCGGCGGCGTATTGCGCGTGGCGCGTCTGCAGATAGCTGTACGGCAGCAGGACGGAGTCAAAATCGAAGCGCTCCAGGGCCCGCCGGTGCATGGCGGCGATGGTCAGGCCGTGGCCGGTGATGCCGATGAAACGCGTCAGCCCTTGCTCGCGGGCCTCCACGCAGGCCTCCAGCGCCCCGCCCGGCCCCAACGCCGTCTCCCACTCCTGGGGATCGTGCAGCGCGTGCAGCTGGATGAGATCCACGTGGTCGGTGCGCAGACGCTCCAGCGACCGCTGGATGGAGTCGCGCGCCGCCGGACGTGTGCGCTCGCCGGTTTTGGTGGCCAGGAAGAACCGGGCGCGGTGGTGGTCCATCCACGGCCCGAGGCGCAGCTCAGAGTCGCCGTAGCTGGCGGCGGTATCGAGGTGGTTGACGCCGGCCGCCAGGAGCAGGTCCAGCGCGGCATCGGCCTGGGCCTGGGTCACCGCTCCCAGGGCGGCGGCGCCAAAAATGACGCGGGAGCTGAGATGGCCGGTGCGGCCAAACGGGGCGAGGGGCAGCATGAGGCTCTCCAATCTTATCCACCGCCGTTGGCGGTGGTCCGGCAGCCGATCGCGGCAACGGCAGCGGTGGGTGGAGCCGCCGCTTAGAGCGGCTCGACGCTGATCACTTTCTTGGAACGCGGCAGGAAATACAGCCGGTACGGCCGGCCCTGTACCAGCGCCTGCAGGGCCACCGCCGGCACGGGATGACGCTGGCCGCCCAGCTCGAAATAGTAGTGGGTGCGCCGGCTCTTGCCGGAACCGGTCACGATCGTGCGCTCGGCCACTTCACCAGAGGCGGTCTCCACTACCCCGGCCCGCAGATCCTGGAGCGGCTTCACCAGCCCGCTGAGGGCCAGCCCCGCGAACAACAGGATGAAGGCGGGCGCGCACAGCGCCGGGATCCAATTCTCCCAGGCGACCGGTTCGCCGGCCAGCCCGTCCTTGACCAGGAACAGGTACGGGAACAGGAAGCCAAAGACCAGGATGAAAGGGACGAAGAACAGGCCCAGCAGCAGGCCCTGCCGGCCGTACGCCCACCACTGGCCGGCGGCCTGCCGGGCGGAGAGCCGGCCGGCCGCGTTTTCCGCCAGGTCTTCCGGCCGGAAATCGAAGACGGCCTGCAGCGCGCGCCGCAGCTCCTCGTCGGAGTTGGTCTCCAGGCCGCTCAGGAAGGCGCGCTCGGCACTGACGATGAAGCCGGACCGCGGCAAGAAGTAGAAGCGGTACCCGCCCGGCGCGCGTTCGTCGCCGGTCAGCAGCCGCAGTTGCCGGCCCTCAATCTCACCGCGGTACTCGCGGCCCTTCCAGACCAGCCGGCCGTCGGCGGTCTCCACCCGGCCGGCGTAGACGTCCACCAGCGCCAAGGCGGCCGGCGCCACCGCCCACAGCGCCCCCACCGCGCCGATAGCCAGCAGCAGACCCACCCCGCCCAGAAACACGGCCGGCAGCCAGTCGCCATCCGCCAGCAGCGACGGCCCCAGGCTCAGCCCGAAACACAGCCCGAACGGGATCAGGAACAGCCCGCCGACGGCGCCGGTGAACAAGCTCGGCAGCAGGCGCAGCACAACCCAGCGCTTCTGGGACGGCGCGAACTCGCCGCGCCGGTTGGCGTCAATGACCTCCGCGTCGGAGGCGGGGAAACCCGCGGACGAGAACATGGCGGCTGGCCTCAGGGCAGCGGTCAGGGCTGCGCGCGGTGGTTCAGGAGCAGGGCCTGGGCGTTGACGGCCGGCTGGTCTTTCTTGAGCTTCAGGCGCTCGTAGGTGCCCTCCGGCGTCAGCAGCCGGGCCTTGACGGTGTCGGCCAGGTAGGTCTTGAGGACCTCGTCCCGGATCTGGCGCACCAGGCGCTGCTCGCGCAGCGGGAAAAGCACCTCCACCCGGCGGTCGATGTTGCGCGTCATCACGTCGGCGCTGCCCAGGTAGATCTCCTCGTCGCCGGCGTTGCGGAAGTAGTAGATGCGGCTGTGCTCCAGAAAGCGGCCGACGAGGCTGCTGACGCGCACCGTGTCGCTGACGCCGGGCACGCCCGGACGCAGGCAGCACATCCCGCGCACCACCAGGTCCATCTTCACGCCGGCCTGGGCCGCCCGGTAGAAGTGCTGGATCATGCCCCGATCGGTCAGCGCGTTCATCTTGAAGATGACGTGCCCGCCGCGCCCCTCGCGGGCATGCTGGATCTCGCGGTCCATCAGCTCGACGAAGCGCCGGCGCAGGTTGATCGGCGCCACCAGCAGCCGGCGATATTGCGTCTTGGCGGAGTAGCCGGTCAGATAGTTGAACAGGTCCGTGGCATCGGCGCCGACGGCGTCGTCACACGTGAACATTCCCAGGTCGGTGTAGACCTGCGAGGTGATGTGATTGTAGTTGCCGGTGGCCAGGTGGACGTAGCGGCGGATGCCGTCGCCCTCCTGGCGCACCACCATCGCGATCTTGGAATGGGTCTTGAGGCCGAGCAGGCCATAGACCACGTGCACGCCGGCGGCCTCCAGCTTGCGCGCCCAACCGATGTTGCTCTCCTCGTCGAAGCGCGCCTTGAGCTCCACCAGCACGGCCACCTGCTTGCCGTTCTCGCTGGCCTCCAGCAGCGTCTCCACCACCGGCGAATTGCGGCCCACCCGGTAGAGGGTCTGCTTGATGGCCAGCACGTCCGGATCGCGCGCGGCCTGCTGGAGAAACTGCACCACCGGCTTGAACGAGTCATACGGGTGATGGAGCAGGATATCGTTGGTGCGGATGGCCGCGAACAAGTCGCCGTCGAAGCGTTTGTGGTTCAGCGGCGCCGGCAGGGCCGGCACGAACGGCGCGTCCTTCAGATCATAGCGGTCGATGGCGTACAGGGCGCGCAGGTCGCTCAGGCCGAGCGGGCCTTCCACCACGTACACGTCGCGGCGGTCCATATCCAGGTTCTCCACCAGCAGGTCACGCAGATGGGGCGGCATAGACTCCAGGATCTTGACGCGCACGACCGAGCCGAAGCGCCGTTGGCGCACGCCGCGTTCCATCGTCTCAAGCAGGTCGGCGGCCTCCAGTTCCTGGATGACGATGTCGGCGTCGCGCGTCACATGGAAGGGGTGCGCCTCCACCACGCGCATGCCCGGGAAGAGCTTGTCCAGGTGGGCCGCGATCACCTGGTCCAGCCAGACGAAGTAATGGCTGTACGGCACGGTGCCGTCTTTGCGCGTCCCGCCCGACGAGCGCTTGATGGGCACCAGGCGCGGCAGGGTGCTGGGCACCTTGACGCGCGCGAAGCGCTCCTGCTTGTTGTTGTCCTGGATCAGGATGGCCAGGTTTAGGCTGAGGTTGGAGATATGCGGGAACGGCCGGCCCGGGTCAAAGGCCAGCGGCGTCAGCACCGGGAAGACCACCTCGTCGAAGTACTGGTCGACCTTGGTCTTCTGGGCCGAGTTCAGAGCGCCGTAGTCCAGCACATGCAGGCCGGCCTCGGCCAGGCCGGGCGCCAGCGCGTCGCGCCAGCACAGCCGCGCGTCCTGCATCAACTTGTGGGCGGCCTTGCGGATGGCGGCCAGTTGCTCGGCCGGCGTCAGACCATCCGGCGACAACTCCACCACGCCGGCCTCCACCTGCTGCTTGAGGCCGCCCACCCGCACCATGAAGAACTCGTCCAGGTTGGAGCCGACGATGGACAGGAACTTGATGCGCTCCAGCAACGGGTTAGACGGGTCGCGCGCCTCCTCCAGCACACGCACGAAGAATTCCAGCATGCTCAGTTCGCGGTTGAGGTAGAGCTTGGGATCGTCCAGGCTTACCGCTGCAGCAGCGGTCGTCGGCTCAGTTGTCGGCATAAGTCCACACCTGGTGCTGTGTCCACCCGCAAGCGCCGAGCCGATCTGCTCGACGCCACCGCGGCGGGTCCGCCATCGCACAAGCCAAGCTCGGAGACGGCGTGCCAGTCGCCGCGTTGGTGGAAGGGAAGACGCGCATTTATTCTACCTGACTCAAGTCACCGCCGGCAGAGGGTGTCTTCAAAGCGATTTGAAGCGGCCTTAAGGACAAGGCCAACCAACTTTGATAGAACATTCTATAAGATTTGAATGTTTGCGGTTTACAGAATACAGGACCGGCTGTGTCAGATACCACCGCCTTTGAACCCGCCGAGATCCGGCTGATCGACCTGGCCGATCTCAAACTGATCTCGGATCCGCTGCGCGCCCACCTGGTGGAGGCGCTGGTGCAGCGGCCGGCCACCGTCAAGGCGCTGGCGGCTGAGTTCAGCCAGCCGCCGACGCGCCTGTACTACCACGTCAACCTGCTGGAGAAGCACGGCTTCATCCGCGTCGTCCACACCGAAATCGTCTCCGGCATTATCGAGAAGCACTATCGCGCCACCGCGCGCCAGTTCCGCGTCGACCGATCCTGGATCACGACCGGAGCAGCCAGCGCGGACGGCGGCCTGGAAGCCATCCTGGCCTTCGTCATAGATGAGACCCGCGCCGACATCGCGCGCAGCGCCCAGGCCGGCTGCCTCGACCTGGCGCAGACGGCGCCGCAGCCGCGGGCCTTGCTGGCCAGGCGCGGCTTTGGGCGTTTTACACCTGCCCAGGCGCGCCGTTTCTATGAACGCGTCCTGGGGCTGCTAAAGGACTTCACCGAGGCGCCAGACAAGGGCGGCCGCGAGCTGTACGCCCTGGCGCTGGCGTTCTATCCCACCCAGTACCAGGCCGAACCTCAGGAGACCGGCGCCACGCATGACTGACACACCTTCCGCTTCGCCCCGCCCCACCGGGCCGACCTGGCTGCGCCCGGTTCTGTTGAGCGACTCCGCCGCCACCACGGTCGTGGCCGCGAGTTGAGCATGGAGGACCGATCATGCACGCTTACCTAGACGCCGTCTATCGCGGCCGCAACCAATGGTGGCGTTACCTGCTGGCGCTGGCGTTGATTCTGGGCGCCTGGCTGATCCTGGGCTCGATCCCGGCCGTCGTCCTGGTGATCGCCAGCGGCACGGCCGAGCTGGAGGCGCTCAATCCGCTGGCCCTGTTCCTGGTGACGATGGCGAGCTTCGTGTGCCTGTTGCTCGGGCTGTTCCTGGCTGTCCGCGTCGTCCATGGCCGGCCGCTGGCCAGCCTGGTCACGGCCGAGGCGCGCGTCGATTGGAGGCGCGTGGCGCAGGGCGCCGGCGTGTGGCTGGGCTTGGCCTTTGGGCTGGCGTTGGTAGAGGCGGGGTTGTATCCCGGCCGTTATGCCTGGGCCTTTCAACCCGGCCCTTTCCTGACCTTTGCCGTGCTCGTGGTGCTGTTGGTCCCGCTGCAGACTTCGGCCGAGGAACTGCTTTTTCGCGGCTACCTCTTGCAGACGGCGGGCCTGCGCTGGCGCCACCCGCTCGGGCTCAGCCTGCTCTCCGGGGTGCTGTTCATGCTGCCGCACCTGGGCAACCCCGAGGTCGCCGTGAACTTCGGGCTGCTGGCCCTGTACTATTTCGCCTTCGGGGCGTTCGCGGCCTGGCTCACACTGCGCGACGGCGGGCTGGAATTGGCCCTGGGCCTGCACGCGGCCAACAACCTCTTTGCGGCCTTGGGCGCTACCTATCCAGACAGCGCGCTGCGCACGCCGGCCTTGTTCCAGCTGGATACGCTCGACCCAGTCTTCAACCTGGTCAGCTCACTGGTGGCCTTTGGCCTCTTTGCCGTCATTGTTTTCGGCGTCTGGCGGCGGCCTCCGGTTCGTCCCGGCGCATGATCCCCTCGCGCCAGGCGTAGACGGCCGCCTGAGTGCGATCGCTCAAGTGCAGCTTCCCTAGGATGTTGCTGACGTAGCCCTTGATCGTCGGCATACTCAGCGTCAGGCGCTCGGCGATCTCGGTGTTCGAGCGCCCATCGGCGACGAGCAGCAGCACCTCGCGCTCACGCTCGGTCAGCTCCAGGAACGGATGGGCCGCCTGGGGGTCGCCGCGCAATTCCTGCATGAGCCGCGCCGCCACCTGCGGGTGGATGACGGCCTCGCCCCGCGCCGCCGCCCGGATGGTCGCCAACAGTTGTTCCGGGTCGATGTCCTTCAGCACGTAAGAGAGAGCGCCGGCTCGGATGGCCGGGAAGACATGCTCGTCGCTATGGTGCGAGGTCAGCACCACCACCTGGGTGCGCGGGCTCACCCGGCGGACCTGGGCCGTCGCCTCTACCCCGTCCATCTCCGGCATCACCAAGTCCATCAGCACCACGTCCGGCACCAAATCGGCCACACGCCGCACCGCCTCCGCGCCGGAGGCGGCTTCGCCCACCAGTTCCAGATCGGGCTGGGCTTGCAGCAGCCCGGCCACGCCGCCGCGCACTATGGCATGGTCGTCCACGATCAACACGCGGATCCGGCTCATCCCTGCTCCTCCTGGGCCGCCGGCAGCACCGCCTCAACCCGCGTGCCGGCGCTGCCACTGTGAATGGACAGCGTGCCGCCCAACGCCTCCATCCGTTCACGCATCGAGATCAGCCCCAGCCCCAGCTGCACCGCGGCCGGGTCAAAGCCGTGCCCGTCGTCGACGACCTCCAGCCGGACCTGGCCGGCGGAGGCGGTCGCCCTCACCCGCACCCGTCGTGCGCCGCTGTGCCGGTAGACGTTCGCCAGGGCCTCCTGCAACACGCGCATGAGAGCGTGGGTGGCGGCTACGGGCAGCCGCGCCGCTTCAGCGATGTCGGTCGTGACGGCCAAGCCGGTCTGGGCCGACCAGGCGGCGGTCACTTCCCGCACCCGCTCCGGCAGTTCCAGGGCGCCGCCGGCCGCACGGTGCAGCACCTGGATGATGGCCGCCAGTTCGTCCTGGGCGTGCTGCGTCACTGCGGCCGCGCTCTGGAGGTACTGGGCGGCCTGCGGGCTGCCCTGGCGCGTCAGCGTCTGGGCCGTCGCCAGATGCATACGGATGGTGAAGAGCTGCTGTTTGACCGAATCGTGCAGTTCACGGGCGACCCGGTCACGCTCAGCCTGGGCGGCCCAGCCTTCCCGCTCGGCCAGCAGGGCCTGGATCTGCGTCCGCAGCTGGTTGAGGTGCCGCCCCAGGTCGTCGAGCTCATCGCGGCCGGCGCCGCCGGTCACCGGCTGCGAGAAGTCACCCACGCCCCAAGCGGCCGTCGTGCGGGCCAGGCCCTTGACGCGGCCCACCAGGTAGCGCGCGGCCAGCGAGCCGAAGACGGCCCCCAGCAAGCCCACGGCCAATGTGATCACCAGGACGGACACGCCGGCGAAGGCGGCCACCTTCCCCAGGGAGGGCGGCACATCGGCGGCCAGGTTCACCAACACCAGCAGCCCGAGCAAGGTGCCGTCGGCCCGCTGGATGGGATTCACGGCCACCGACTGGCTGCCGGTGTAGACGCGCACCCCATTGGCGCCGGGGCGGGCTGGCACGGAACGAAACAGCTCGCTGCCGAGCGGACCGGGCAGGTCCTCAATTGTCTGGATTGCGCGAAAGGGGCTCTGCGGCGGCGTGACGGCGATTACCCCAGCCTCCGGATGGAAGATCAGCAGGGTTTGCGTACTCCGCTGCGGGAAGGCGGTCAGACTCGCCCGCGGCCAGTCGTTGGCCAGGCTGACGTTGAGCACCGGCTCACGCAAAGTCTGGAGCCAGCGGTTCAGGCCCTCGCGGTCATCGGCCTCCAGGTAGCCCGCCGCCGTCGCGGTCAGCCGTTCCATCAGGTAGATATCGGGCTGCATGGCAACAGCGTAGGGCGGCATCAGGCGCGGGACCAGCAGAAAGGCCAGGATCTCGATCACGAGCAAGGCGCTGACGGTGACGAGGATGTAGCGCCGGGTGAGGGCGCCGTGCAAGCCACGAGCAGACAGCTGCGACATAGGCGGAACGGGCGGGCGCTAGGGCGGCTCAACAGAGTATAGCAGTCGCGCGCCGCCGACAGCACCTACCCGGGTATGGATTGAAATCCCGCGGATTGCCTACCTGGGTAGGGTGCTGAAACCGCCGCGCGCCTGTTACCGGCGGCCGGGCTTCGGCTTATTCTGGCGCCAGGTTATGAGACGGCGCGCGGGCGCCTGAGCCAGGAACGATCTATGATCACCGAGCCCCCCACCAATCGATCGCCATTCCGCCCCAAGCCGCACGCCATCAACCGGACCCGCGTCAACGCCGGGGTCGACCTGATCCTGGCCGGCCTGATGACGGGGGCCGGCCTCTCGGCCTACCTAGACACCACCTCCCACATCCTCATCGCCACGGTCACGCTCGCGGGCGCGGTCATCCACCTGGCCTTGCACTGGCCGTGGCTCAGGGCCACTGTGCAGCGGTTGGGCCAGATCCCGGCGCACTCACGGCGCGGCCTGCTGCTCGGGCTGCTGCTGGTGCTCAGTTTCGTCCCCCTGGGCGCCAGCGGCGCGATTGTCGCCCTGATCTACGCCCCGCGGGTTTCGGCTTTCCACACCACGGCCTTCTACCTGAGCCTGGGCCTGGTGCTGGTGCACTTGGCCAACAACTGGCGCTGGATCGCCGCGCGGCTGCGGCACCGCTCACGGTGACCCGCCGGCCAGGCCCTTCGGCTTTGACGACTTCGGCAGACCACGCGCCTGATCGCGCCGGCCTGTCGCCTAACCCAGGAGAATGACATGCGTAAAACAATGAAGGTCAGCCGGAGGCAATTCCTCATCGGAGCGGGTGTGAGCGGGGTGGCCCTGAGCGGTCTGGGCGGCCTCGGCTACTGGGCCACCCGCCAGCCGGCCCTGGAGTTCATCGAGCGCCAGTACGGCCCCGCCACGGCGGGTGAGACGGTGCTGGTGGCCTACGCCAGCCAGTACGGCTCGACGAGCGGCCTCGCCGACGTCATCGCCCAGGGCCTCCATCGGGCCGGCACGCCCACCGAGGTCCGGCGCGTCGAACACGTCACCGACCTCACGCCTTACCGGGCCGTGATCATCGGCGCTCCGATCATCTCGGACGAGTGGATGCCGGCGGCGGTCAGCTTTGTGGAGCAGCACCGGGCAACCCTGGCGGCGCTGCCGACGGCCTACTTCCTCACCTGCATGACCCTGGCGCTGAGCCAGGACGAGGCCCAGCGGGCGGGCCCGGTGAAGGTGCTGGAGGCCGTGCAGGCCCGGATCCCCGAAGTCCGGCCGGTGGAAAGAGGGCTTTTCGCTGGAGCTCTGGATTACAGCAAGATGGCGCCGGCCATGCAGCAGCTCTACCGCCTGTTCAGCGAGAACGACACCGCCGGCGACTTTCGCGATTTCCGGACGGTCAGCGCCTGGGCCGACGCCGTGCGGCCGCGCCTATTAGCCTAGAGTCCGGCTCGCGCCGGCTCAGGCGCGGGCCGGGCGGGCCACCAGGAGTGCCGCCGATGCGGACGACTGCCGTCGAAAACGCCGCCCTGTCCCTGGCCGCCCTGGGGTTGGGCCTGATGGCAGGCTTCTTCGCCACCTACACGATCAACGTCAATCTCGCCCTGGCCCAGGTGGACGGCTCAACCTATGCCACCGTCCAGTCCTTGCTGAACCAGACGGTGCGCCATCCGGCCTTTGGGGTGCTATTTTTCGGCGGGGTAGCAGCGCCGGCTGCGGCCCTGGCTCTCAACTGGCGGCACGCCGCCAGCGCGCCCTTCTGGCTCCTGGCCACCGGCGCGGCCATCTACCTGGTCGGGGTCGTCGTCTTCACCGCCAACGTCCATTTGCCGCTGAACATGTACATCGAGTCATGGGACCCGCCGGCGTTGCCGAGTGATTGGGCCGCAACCCGGGCCGCCTGGAACCAGGCCAACGCCGTTCGGGCGGGGAGCGCGGCCCTGGCCTTCCTGCTGACGCTGGCCGCCCTGACCTTCCGGGCGCTGCCGGCTTCCGTGGGGAGCGAGCCGCCCCCGCCGGACGCGTCCCCATTCCCCGCCGCCGACCACCCCGCCGGATGCGCCTCGGCCCGCTCACGCTAACCCGGTCCTGCCTGACCGCTCTTGGGCCGCTCTGGCCTCCGCGCGCATCCCGCTCCGCCTGACAGGCGTCTGGGAGCCAACAGTCATCAGCCGGCCCAACGCCTGACGGTATAATCGGGCCAGGTCACTTACCAAGGAGAACCCAGCATGAGCAATCGGCTTGATCTGCCCGATCCAACTGTCACCGGCAGCGGCAAGGGCATCACGGGCATGGAGTACAAGATCATCGGCTCGACGCTGCAGGCCGTGATCCTGGAACTCGACCCCGGCGAGACCGTCTACTCCGAGAGCGGCGGCATGGCCTGGATGAGCGCCAACATCGACATGAAGACCAGCGGCCGCGGCGGCGGGCTGGGCGGCATCCTCAAGCGCGCCGTCTCCGGCGAGAGCCTGTTCCTGGTGGAGTACACCAGCGTCAATGGCAAGGGCATCGTCGCCTTCGCCTCGGACTTCCCCGGCAAGATCGTGCCCATCCAGTTGGGCGAGGGCCAGCAGTTGATCTGCCAGAAGTCGGCCTTCCTGTGCGCGGAGAAGACCGTCGGCCTGGACATCCACTTCCGCCGCAAGCTCGGCGCCGGCCTGTTTGGCGGCGAGGGCTTCATCATGCAGAAGCTCACCGGCCCGGGCGTCGCCTTCGTCTGCCTGGACGGCGAGATCGTGGAATACACGTTGGAGGCTAACCAGGTCCTCAAGGTAGACACCGGCCACGTCGCCATGTACGAGCCCACCGTCGGCTTCGACATCGAAATGGTCAAGGGCGTCACCAACATCCTGTTCGGCGGTGAGGGCCTGTTCCTGGCCACGCTGCGCGGGCCGGGCCGCATCTGGCTGCAGACCATGCCCACCCAGAACCTGGCCAAGGCCATCCTGCCGTACATGCCCACGGCCTCCAGCAGCTAACGCTTTCTCTTGTCGCCGGCGCTGGCCACTGTCCGCACCGCCCGGTGGCCAGCGTCGGACCTGTCTATGCGCCTCCGCGTCCTGCTCGCTCCCATCGTCTTGGCGCTCGCCGCGGCCTGCGCCGCCGCGCCCTCCACTCTGGCGCCGGCCGCCCCGACGCTGACCCTGACCGACTGCGTCCTCTCATCCCCGAGCAGCGCCAGCCAGGTGGACGCGCGCTGCGGCACGCTCACCGTGCCGGAGGATCGCGCTCAGCCGGACGGACGCCAGATCACGCTGCGCGTCGCCGTGGTGCCGGCCGTCAGCCGCAGCCCGGAACCAGACCCGGTCTTCCTGCTGGCCGGCGGCCCCGGCCAGGCCGCCACCGAAGCCTTCTCGGACTTGATCTCAGCCTTCGAGCAGATCAACCAGGATCGCGACCTGGTGCTGGTGGACCAGCGCGGCACCGGCCAGTCTAACCCGCTGCGCTGCCTCGACCCTGAAGACGAGACGGTGATGGACGAGGCCCAGCTCATCGCCGCGCTCAAGGCCTGCCCGGCCCGCCTGGACGCCGATCTGCGCCTGTACACGACCGAGATCGCCATGCAGGACCTGGACGCGGTGCGCGCCGCCCTGGGCTACGCGCGTATCAACCTGTACGGGGCCTCCTACGGCACGCGCGCCGCGCAGACCTACTGGCGTCTGTACCCGGACCGCGTCCGCGCCGTCGTCCTGGACTCGGTGGTCGATCCGGCCTTCCGCCTGCTGCTGGACGCCTCCCTGGACGGCCAGCGGGCGCTGGAGTTGACGCTGGCGCGCTGCGAGGCCGATGCCGCCTGCCAGGCCGCTTACCCGGACGTGCGCGCTGAGTTGGCGGCCGTGCTGGAGCGCCTGGACGCGCAGCCCGTGGACCTGGCGATCGCCAATCCGTTGACCGGCGCGCCGCTGGCGTTCACCCTGACGCGCGACATCCTGACCAGCGTCATCTTCAACGCCCTCTACGCGCCCGAGTTCGTGGCGCTGCTGCCGCTGACCATCCACACCGCTTACACCGACGGCAACTATGCGCCGCTGGTGGCCCAGGCCGTGAGCCTGGACGCCGGCCTGTACGACGGCATGTTCTACGCCGTGGCCTGCGCCGAGGACGCGCCGCTGATCACGGCCGCCGCCGCCGCCGCCGCCGCCGGCCCGGTTTTCGGCGACCGCACCCGCACGCTGCGCGAGGTCTGCGCGGCCTGGCCGCAGGGCGCCGTCAGCGCCGACTTCCGCGCGCCCATCGTCTCGGACACGCCGGCGCTGCTCCTGTCCGGCGAGGCCGACCCGATCACGCCGCCCAAGTACGCGGACGTGGTCGCCCGTTCCCTGCCCAACAGCCTGCATCTGGTCGCCCCCGGCATGGGGCACGGCCTCCTGATCCGTGGCTGCGTAGATCGGCTGGTGAAGGACTTTATCGCCCAGGGCGCGCTGACCGGCCTGGACACGACCTGCGTGCAGGCCATCCAGCCGCCGCCATTCTTTGTGAGCTTCACCGGACCGCGGCCATAGGGCGCGCGGACCGCCAGCCTCAGGCCCCAACGCTCATGATCGAAGTCCTCGACCTGCACAAATCTTTCGGCACGGTCAAAGCCGTCCAGGGTGTCTCGTTTGTGGCGCCGGACGGCCAGATCACGGGTCTGCTCGGGCCGAACGGGGCGGGCAAAAGCACCACGCTGCGCATGCTCTACACGCTGCTGCGGCCGGACGCCGGCACGGCCCGCCTCGACGGCCACGACATCACGCGCTCCGCGCTCGAGGTCCAGCGCCGCATCGGGGCGCTGCCGGACGCGCGCGGCCTGTACCCGCGGCTGACGGCGCGCGAGAACATCCGCTACTTCGGCCGGCTGCACGGCCTGGCCGGCGCGGCCCTGGAGACGCGCATCGACGCGCTGCTAAAACTGCTGGATATGGGCGAGATCGCCGACCGGCGCACGGAGGGCTTCTCCACCGGCGAGCGCCTCAAGGTCGCCATCGCCCGCGCCCTGGCGCACGGCCCCGGCAACGTGCTGCTAGACGAGCCCACCAACGGCCTGGACGTGATGAGCACGCGCGCCATGCGCGACGTGATCCGGCGCCTGCGCGACGACGGCCGCTGCGTGCTGTTCTCCAGCCACATCATGCAGGAAGTGGCCGCCCTGTGCGACCAGATCGTCATCATCGCCCACGGCAAGGTGGTGGCCTACGGCTCGCCCGAGGAGCTGCGCCGCCAGACCGGCCAGGCCAACCTCGAGGACGCCTTCGTGAGCGTGATCGGCTCAGAGGAAGGATTGGAGCGGTGATGGACCGGATCGGCATCGTCTTCGTCAAAGAGGTCATCGACAATCTGCGGGACCGGCGCACGCTGGGCAGCGCCATCATCGGCGCGCTGCTCGGGCCGCTGCTGATCCTGATGCTCATCGTCATCCTGGGGCAGGTCTTCTTCCGAGAGGGCGCCACCAAGCCGCTGACGCTGCCTGTGCGCGGCGCCGAGCACGCCCCCAACCTGGTGGCTTTCCTGCAACAGCAGAACGTCGAGATCGTGCCGGCGCCGGACGACCCGGAGACGGCTGTGCGCAACGGCGACGTCGAACTGGTGCTGATCATCCCCGCCGACTACGCCGAAGATTTCGCAGCCGGCCGCCCGGCGTCGGTGCAGATCGTCGAGGACAGCTCGCGCCAGTCCGCCAGCCTGTCCGTGTCACGCACGCGCAGCCTGCTCAACGCCTACAGCCGCCAGATCGCGGCCCTGCGGCTGGTGGCGCGCGGCCTGAGCCCGGCCGTCATCCAGCCGCTGACGGTCCAGAGCTTGGACACCGCCACGCCCCAGAGTCAGGTCCTGATCTTCCTCAACGCGCTGCCCTATTTCCTGATGTTCGCCCTGTTCTCGGGCGGCGCCGGTGTGATCATCGATTCGACCGCCGGCGAGCGCGAACGCGGCTCGCTGGAGCCGCTGCTGATCAACCCGGCCGCCCGGCGCGAAATTGTGCTGGGCAAGCTGCTGGCCGCGCTGCCCTTCGCCAGCGCCGTCCTGCTGCTGACGCTGGGCGCGTATGCCGTGATCTTCAACGTCGTGCCGCTGGAGGAGTTCATCGGCTTCCGCCTGAGCATCGATCCGCTGGCCCTGGCCGGCATCTTCCTGGTCTGCCTGCCGATGATCGTGCTGGCCACCGCCCTGCAGATGATCATCGCCACCTTCGCGCGCAACTTCAAGGAGGCCCAGACCTACGTCGGCTTCCTGCCGCTCGTCCCGGCGCTGCCCGGCCTGGGGCTGGCCTTCATCCCCATCAAGCCGGACCTGTGGACGATGCTGATCCCCACCTTCGGCCAGCAGATCCTGATCAACCAGTTCATGCGCGCCGAACCGGTCAGCGCCGCCAATGTGCTGATCTCGGCCGCCGTCACGCTGGGGCTGGCCGCCATCCTGGTGGCCCTGTCCATCCGCCTGTACGAGCGCGAACAGATCATCCTGTCTCGGTGAGACCTGGTTGGCGTCGCCCGTCAGGAAGCTGCGACCCTTGCCAAACTGAAGTAAACTGCAGGAGTGGCCGCGCCGCGGGCCTATCCGCGAACGGCCGCCATGGGCCGGATGAAGTGTCTTCTGCTGCACACGGACACGTCCCTGCGTGAGCGCCTGCGCGCAGCTCTCCTGGCCGACCCCGGAAGCTGGGAGGTGCAAGCGGCAGCGGAGGCCGCTGCCTTGGACCAGGCCGCCCCGGACCTGGTGGTGGCCGGCCCCGGCCTGGCGCTGTTGCGCGCCGTGCAGGCCCGCCGCCCGGCGGTGCCCGTCATCGTCCTGCTGAACGAAAACTCCACCAGCGCGGCGGCCGTGGCCGAAGCGGCAGTGGAGGCCCTGCGCGCCGGCGCCGCGGACTGCCTGACGCCGGACAGTCTTGAGCGCCTGCCCGGCATCGCCCGGAGGGCGGTGGCGCGCTGGGCGGCCGCCCAGCGGGCACAGATCATCGCCGAACTGGCCGCCGATTGCGCCTTTGCGCTGGAGGCCTCCCCCGGCCGGACGCCGACTCTGGCCTGGGCCAACGCCGGTTTCGCGGCCACCACCGGCTGGCTGCCCGAAGACCTGGCCGACCTGGACGGACTGCGGCGGGCCTTCCATCCTGACGACGCTGCCGCGGCCCGCGACCACTTCGACCACCTGCTGATGGGTGAGCGCCACAGCCTCGAGGCGCGCCTAATCGGTCGCGACGGCCAGGTGCGCTGGCTGCGCTTCCAGGGGCGGCCGGTGCGCGCCGAGCCTGACGGCCCGGCGCAGTTGTATGAGGCCGTCCAGGATATCACCGCCCGCAAGCAGTCTGAAGCCGTCGAACGCGACCAGCGCCTGTTGGCCGAGGCGCTGCGCGAGACCGCGGCCGCCCTCAACAGTACCCTGCACTACGACTACTTGCTCGAGCGGATCCTGCTCAACGTCGGCCGGGTCGTGCCGCACGAGGCCGCCGACGTGATCCTGATCGACAATCAACCGGGCCAGGGCCTGGTCGGCCGGCCGGTGCGCTGGCAAGGCTTTGAGCGCTTTGGCCTGGCAGACGCCCAACTCCGGCAGATGCGCCTGGTCATCGCCCAGGACCCGCTGCTGACTGAGATTGCGCGGCGCCGGCTGCCCGTGGTTCTGGCCGATACCAGCTCCGACCCGGCCTGGCTGGCCCGGCCGGAACTGGCCGACATCCGGTCGCTGGTGAGCGCGCCGATCCTGGTGCGCGATGACGTCATCGGCCTGATCAACCTCTACAGCACCACCCCCGGCTTCTTCAACTCCACCCACGCCGACCGGCTGCTGGCGTTTGCCGATCAGGCCGGCATCGCTATCTACAACGCCCAGCTCTATGACTCCCTCCAGCAGCAGGCGGCCGAACTGGCCGGCCTGTACCGGGCCTCCGGGCCGCTGGTCGGCGAATCGTCGGCCGTGGAGGCGCTGGCCCAGCGCATCACCGACACGCTGGCGGCCGAGTTCGCGTTCGCACACGCCTCGCTGGGCCTGATCGACGAGGCCGCCGGCGAACTGGTCTTCATCGCCATCACCGGGCACGAGGCCGTGGCCGTCCGGCGGCGCATGCCCCTGGAGGGCCCGGGGCTGACGGTGGCGGCAGCGCGCACCGGCGAGGCGGTCTACGCGCGCGAGGTGGCCGCCGACCCGCGCTACGTCCGCGTCAACCCGGCGTCGCACTCCGAGCTGGTGGTGCCGCTCAAGGCCGGCGGGCGCACGCTGGGCGTGCTGGACTTGCAGCGGCCGAACGCGGACGCGTTCTCCGAGCGCGACCAGCGCCTGGTGGCGGCCTTCGCCGAGCGCGCGGCGCTGGCCCTGCAGAACGCCCAACTCATCCGCGCCTTGCGCCTGGCGCGTCAGGCCGCGGAAGCCGCCAACCGCGCCAAGAGCGAGTTCCTGGCCAACACCTCGCACGAGCTGCGCACACCGCTGACCGGCATCATCGGCGCGCTGGACCTGGTGCTGGATGGGATGTGCGACACCCGCGAGGAAGAGCGCCAGTTCATCGAGGTCGCCAGCCGCGCCTCGCGCCAGCTGCTCGGCCTGATCAACAACCTGCTGGACATCGCCCGCGTCGAGGCCGGCCGCGTGGACCTCCACCTGCAGGAGGTGAACCTGGATCTGCTGGTCGCCGAGGTCGTGGCGCTGATGACGCCCCAGATCGGCGACAAACAGATCCAGCTGGAGATCGCGCCCGCGCCGTCCAGCCTGCCGACGGTCTGGGCCGACCACAGCCGGGTCCGCCAGATCCTGCTCAACCTGCTGGACAACGCCGTCAAGTTCACGCTGCAAGGGCGCGTACGGTTAGCCCTGGAGGTAGCCGGGGCCACGGTGCGCGTGCTGGTGGAAGACACGGGCGTGGGCGTGCGGCCGGATCAGCAGGCCAGGCTCTTCCAGCCCTTCACCCAGGCGGACGGCAGCTCGACGCGCCGCTTTGGCGGCACCGGTCTCGGGCTGAGCATCTCCCGCCGGCTGGCTGAGCTCATGGGCGGTACGCTGGAGTTCCACAGCGCCGGCGAAAACCAGGGCACCACCTTTATCCTCACACTGCCCACCCCGGCCGCCGGGCCGGCCTGAGCCCGCCCGGCGCCGGCCCTCCCCCAGACGCACCCGGTTACCGGCCCTTCCCGGGCACATGATACAAACACAGCAAAAGATTATACAAATATTGGACATCCCGGAACAACTCGGCTAGAGTCAGCCTGTAGAAAGGACATGGCATGAACGACCTGAGTGTTGCCGGGCATTTAGCCCTGAAGGAAGTTTGGCGGAATCGCGGGCGGTATTTCCTGTTCAGCATGGTGATCGCGCTGATCACCATCCTGGTCCTGTTCATCGCGGCCCTGGCGGAAGGGCTGGCTAACAGCAACCGCGAGTACCTCTCCAAGTTGGACGCGCAGCTCGTCGTCCTGGCCGAGCGCTCGGACAAGCTGATCGCGGCCAGCCGGCTGGCCCGGTCGCGCGTCAGCGCCGTCGCGCGCGTGGACGGCGTGGACGAAGCCGGCGCCGTGGCGTTTGCCAGCGCCGTCCTGGCGGAGCCGCTGCCGGCCGACGCGGATACGCCGCCGCTGCGCATCTCGCTGGTGGGCGTGGAGCCTGGCCGGCCGGGCGAACCGGCCGTCCTGCAGGGCCGCGCGCTGAGCACCAACTCGGCCTCCGAGGCCATCCTGGACCGCGCCGTGCTGCAGCGCCTGGAGGTCCAGGTCGGCGACACGGTCGTGGTGCAGTCAACGCAAGGCACCCGCGATGAGTACTTCTCGCTCAAGGTCGTCGGCGTGAGCGACGGCCAGCAGTACCTGTTCCAGCCCACCGTTTTCGTGCCGCTGTACACGTGGGACCGCATCCGGCCCAAGGGCGAAGGCGAGTCCAGCCGCGCCGAGCTGACCGTGAACGCGATCGCCATCCGTCTGGCCGACCCGGCCCAGCTCGAGACGGTGCGCGCGCAGCTGATCGGCCAGGTCGACGACATCGAGGTGCTGACCATCCGCGAGGCCTATGAGAACCTGCCAGGCTACAGCGCCCAGCAGAGCACGCTCAGCACCCAGCAGATCTTCACCTTGCTCATCGGCGTGCTCGTCATCGGCGGCTTCTTCCAGATCCAGGTGCTCCAGAAGGTGCCGCAGATCGGCGTCCTCAAAGCGATCGGCGCCGCCAACCTGGCCGTGGGCGCGGCGGCCATCCTCCAGATCATTGTGGTGACCGCTTTCGGCGTGGGCCTGGGCGGAGCGGCGACGCTGCTGCTGACTCTGGGGCTCCCGCCCACCATCCCGTTCGCGTTCACCGGCCCGTCGGTGGTCGCCGCGCTGACCGCCCTGCTCCTGATCGGCCCGCTCGGCGGCAGCGTATCCATCCGTTACTCAGTGCGCATCGAGCCGCTCAAGGCTTTAGGCCTGGCGTCATAGTGAGGTAAGCATGTCCACCGTGGCTTTAGAGACCAAGTCCGTCGTTAAAACGTACCGGCTGGATGGCCAGACCATCCACGCCGTCGATCAGGTGTCATTGCAGGTCAACGCCGGCGAGTTCGTGGCGCTGGTGGGGCCGAGCGGCTCCGGCAAGACCACGCTGCTGGCCATCCTGGCGGCGCTGCTCTCGCCGTCGTCCGGCGAGGTGCTGGTGGATGGCCAGGACCTGGCGAAGATGAAGGACGCCGAGCGCGTCAGCTTCCGGCGCGAGAAGATCGGCTTCACGTTCCAGGCCAACAACCTGGTCCCCTACCTGACGGCCCAGGAGAACGTCGAGCTGATGCTGCGTCTCAACGGGCGCCTGGATCGGGCCGGGCGCGACCGGGCGCGCGAGCTGCTGGTGCGGCTCGGCCTGGGCGAGCGCCTGCACAACCTGCCGTCGCAGATGTCAGGCGGTCAGCAGCAGCGCGTGGCCATCGCCCGCGCCCTGGTCCACCGCCCGGCCCTGGTGCTGGCCGACGAGCCGACCGCCAGCCTGGACACCGAGCGCGCCTTCCAGGTAGTGCAGACCTTCGCCGAGCTGATCCACGAACAGAACCGGGCCGGCATCATGGTGACACACGACCTGCGCATGGTGGCCTACACCGACCGCGTCATTCAGATGCAGGATGGCCAGGTGGTGCGCGTGCTTTCCAGCCGGGACGAGATCGAGGCCCTGGCGCGCGGCGGTGAGCAGCCGGCCGCGGCCCGGCCGGCGCCGGCGCGCCCGGTCAGCGTGCCCAGCGCCGGGGTCTGGCAGCCCAACTTCGTGCCGCAGCCAGCCTCGGATTGAACGCTCGCCGGCACTTCTGCCTCCACCCGCGTCAAAACAAACCGGGCGCGCCGCGATTTGCGACGCGCCCGGTTTGTTTGCAGAGTGCCGGTGACCGGCCTCAACTAGCCTGGCTGGTCCCGCCCGTCGCCCGCTCGATGGCGGCCAGGCGGCTCAAGACATCGGCCGTGAGCCGGTCCACTTTCTCATGCAGCTGCATGATTTCCAATTCTGCCTTCAGGTTGACGTCGTACTCGACGTCGGACCGGACGCGGTCCTTCTCGATCTGGCGGTTCTGGCTGAGCAGCACGAAGACCGACAGGATGATGGCCTCCAGCGAGACCGTCATCGTCAACAGGCCGAACGGGAACGGATCGAAGCGGCCGCCTTCCCCAGCCACCACGTTCCAGCCGATCCAGACGGCGAACCAGACGATGTGCAGGCCCAGGAACGGGATGCTGCCGCTGAAGGCCGCGATCCAGTCGGCGGCCCGGTCGATCAGGCTGCGTTTCTCCTCGATCTCGGCGTTGACGTTGCGCGAGGCGGTGTGGCGCAGCAGTTCCGTGGTGACGCGCATCCGCCGCCCCATGGCCGAGAGCAGGTCCAGCGCCGCTTGCGGATACGCGCGCACCAGCTGATCCAGGTCCTGCTGGTCCACCCGCAGCGCCTCCACCGGGCTGACCGCGACGGCGCTGGCCGTGCGCGAGCCCTGGTCGAGCAGCGACAACTCCCCGAAGAAGTGGCCCGGCCCGGCCTCCTCCAGCACGATCTTGTTGCCGGTGTTGTCCTTGAAGAAGATCTCGACCTCGCCGGAGCGGATGACGTACATGGCCCCGCCCGGGTCGCCGGCGGCGAAGATGGCCTGGCCGGCGGCGAAACTCACGTCGTCCAGGCTGGCGGCCAGGTTGGCGCGCTCGTTCTCGTCCAGAAATTGAAACAGCGGGACCTCGGCCAGCAAGGCGGCATCGGTAGCCATGCATCCTCCAACAGTCGGGCGGGCGGGTTATTCGGCGCGGATTGTAGTGCAGAACGGGCGGGCTGCAACAGCCGCCGGCCTCACAGGCGCGACGACTGCACGTAGCGGCGCGTGATGGGCAGGCTCAGGCAGGCTATACCGATCAGGCCAAGCACGGTGCCGAGGTAGGGATAGGCCAGCGCCAGCAGCGCCGATCCCAGGCCGATGTTGTAGCCCCAGCGGCGGCGCGCCACCAGTCCGAAGCCGGAACCGATCAGGCCGAAACCGAGGCAGATGAGAGGCCAGCCGCTGTCCAACGGCCCGAAGCCGAGCGCACGCACCAGCGCCGCCCACGGCATCCAGGCTGGGTCGAGCGGCAGGTAAGCGCCCCACAGCCTCTGGTAGAGGCCGTCCAGCACCAATACCCAGCCCAGCAGCCAGCTAATGCCGATGTAGGCGCGCACCGACCAGGGCGGGTCATAGCGCTGCACAAGGGATTGGTCCGTATTGGCGGTCATAGGGCGGTCCCGGCATTATACGCCAGCCGCCCTGCCCGCCCGAGGCCTCGGCCGCCCGCTTACTCGGCCGGGGCTGGCAGCCGATCTTCTATCTCCCAGACGTGATCCAGGATATGCCAGGCCGCGCGGCGCACGAAGTAGCGCGGCGACCAGCGTTTCCCGCCGCGCGGGCCGCGCTCGGCAATCTCGCCGCGGGCGGCGGCGGTCAGGGTCTCCAGGATGGCCTGGCGGAGCGGTCCCGCCGACAGCGCGGCGCCTTTCGGCAGGGTCAGCCTCCCGCCCAGCGCGGACAGATAGCTCTGCTCGGCCCCGAGCACGTGCTCGTTGAGGCCGTCCAAACCTCGTCCGCCGCCCCGCGGACCTGTCCGCAAGGGCTGGCCCGCGGCCCGCTGGACCACGGCGTCCCACGCCCGCCAGCACGCCGCCAGCACGGCTTGCAGCCGCCTCAGGTCCGCGTCGTCCACAGGCTCGCCGTCGCCGGCCGGCGCCAGGTCCGGCGCGCCGAAATCGGTCGTCGCATTGCCGGTCAGGCGTTCCGCCACGACCAGGGCCGCGGCCGGCTTGGGGGCCTGGAAGCCCAGGCGCGCCGGCCGCAGCACGCGCGCGTAGCGCGGGCCATACGCGAACAGGGCCTGGAGCGCTGCCGCTTCATCGCGCCCGGAGCGGCACCACCCAGGCCACTCCAGCGCCGCCGCAAAGGTGCGGCGGTTCCCGACTTCCAGGTAGACCTTGAACTTGCCCGGGGAGGGACGACTCATTGGTGCTCCGTTAGCGCGGGACGGCGGCCGGTTGGTCAGCCGGCTCTGTTCGAGCCGGACGGCAGGGTATCTGCCAGGAAGGTCAGCGTCCGTTCCCACGCCAAGGCGGCCGCAGCCTGATTGTAAGCGTCCTGGCGATCAGGTTCAAAGAACCAGTGGCCCGTGCCCGGGTACTGATGGAAATTCACCGGCCGCCCGGCGCGCCGCAAAGCCTGGGCCAGCAGATCCACGTTGGCTTGCGGCTCGAAGGGGTCGGCCTCGGCAAAGTGGCCGAGGTAGGCCGCTTGCGATTGGCCGCAATCGTCGCTGCCGGTCCCATAGAAGAGGACGACGGCGCGGATGTGTGCGGGATCAGCGGCGGCCAGCCCCAGCGCAAAGAAGGCGCCCAGCGAGAAACCGACGACAGCCAGGCCGCCTGGCCCGGCCCGCGTGTTGAGGTAGTGGACGGCCGCTGCGAGGTCGGCCTGGGCGTGGTCGCCGTCCAGCGCCTTGACCAGGGCCTCGGCCTCGGGGATGGTCGCCGCGATCTGGCCATGATAGAGGTCAGGAGCGTAGGCTACGTAACCGGCCTCGGCCAGGCGGCTGCAGACCGACTTGACGGTGTCGTTCAGACCCCACCAGGCGTGCAAGACGAGGACGCCCGGCCCCTGGCCGGCGGGCGGAACGACTAGAAAACCCTGGCGGTTGGGATATGACATGCGTTCTCCTTGGCGATCAGGGCTGATCCGAGAGTGCCCAACGGCGCGCTGCGGCCTTTCCGCGCGGCGGGCTGTCTCCGTGGTCACACGGCGGCCGCTTCAGAACAGAGCCAGCTGATGCGCGGGCCGGCGGCCATCCAGCAGGATGAACGGCGCGGCCCGGTCAGCCAGCACCCCCAGGGCGCGCAGGTCGCGCAGATCCCGCAGCTTGCCGTGCCGGCGCGCGGCCAGGATCACGTCGACGCCTTTCGGGCCGAGGCCGGGCACCCGCAGCAAGGCCGGCCGCTCCGCGCGGTTCACTTCCACCGGCGTCTCACTCAGGTTGGTCCGCGCCCAGGCGAGCTTGGGGTCGGCGTCCAGCGGCAGGCGTCCCTGTGGCGTAAACGGCATGTCCTCCAGCTCGAAGCCATAGTCGCGCAGCAAAAAGGACGCCTGATACAGGCGATGCTCGCGCCACGGGTTCTCGGCCGGCAGGTCTTCCAGCGGCGTCTCCGGGACCGGATGAAAAGCCGAAAAGTAGACGCGCGCCAGGCGCAGCTGCTGGGTGAGGTGCGCGGTAGTGGACAGGATCTCCAGGTCGTCTTCGCCGGCGCCGCCGACCACCAATTGTGTGACCAGGGACGGCCAGCGGCCGAACAGCGTGGTCCGCGCGGGCTGGGTACGCCGGATCTCGTGCGCCCACTGCAAAGGCTGGAGCAGCTCCTCCAGGAAGACCTTGTGCGGCGCGAGCCGGCGCAGGCGATCGGTGTTGGGGGCCTCCAGGTTGATGGAGACGCGGTCCGCCAGCTGCATAGCGCGCAGCACCTGATCGTGTTCAGCGCCCGGCATGAGCTTGAGGTGCAGGTAGCCGCGGAACTGGTGGCGCCGCCGCAGGATCTCCGCCGTATCGATCAGGCGGTCCTGGGTGCGCACACCGCCGCCGGCGACGCCCGAGCTCAGGAACAGGCCCTCAGCGGCGCCGGAGCGGTTCATCTGGCTGAAGACGGCGGCCATCTCGTCCGGCTTGAAGGTGGCCCGGCGGAAATTGCGGCGCGCCCGGAACGGGCAATAGTAGCAGTCCCGCTCACACGCCGACGTGAGCAGCGTCTTGAGCAGGGCGATGCGCTTGCCGCCCGGCATGGCCGCGTAGCTCACGCCGAGCGAATGGCGTTTGCGGTCCAGGTCCGGCGCGGGGTCGCCGCCGTCCTGGGTCACCGCCTGCATGGCCGCGTGCAGCTCCGCCGGCGAATGCCCGCACGGCGCCCGACCGTGCCGGCCGGGCTCAGCGGCGCTGTAACCCGGGCCGGGCTCACGCAGCGCGTGGTCCGGCGTCGGCGCCGGGGTTGCCGGCGGGCGCAGCGTGTCGGCGTCCTCGGCCGGTTCCAGAGCCATCTGTTGGCTGAGCAGTTCCAGTTTCCCCAACGTGTCCATCAGCCTCTATTATAGAACATATGTTTTGAGTGTCAAACAAAAAGGGCGGCCCCGGCTGGTTGAACCGGGGCCGCCCAGGACTGCCACTGGGGCCGCGAACTCTACGGCTTGGGCAGGATCTGCACGCGCACTGTATGCCAGAGTTGGTGAAACTTGAGATACGGTCCCAGATTGTCGGTGGGGTCGTCATACCAGCAGCGCGTCTCGTACGCCGAGTCGTAGCTGATGCGCGGCTGGCCGGCCGGGTCCAGCGTGAGCACCGGGGTCTTGCTGTCCCAGAAGCCGGCGTCACAGTGGCCGGGGCGCGCCACAGGCCAGGCCGCCGACAGCGCGGCCTCGGTTTCCAGCACCTGCTCCTGCCAGCTGGCCTTGACGCCGCAGTTTGCGTTGCACCAGGCATAGCCCAGCCCGCCGCCGCCGGAGACCATGTGCGCGATGCGCGGCCGGCCCTGGGCGTCCAGCTCCAGGTCCGGGTGCTTGCCCGTACGCTGGGCCAGTTCCAGGTCCAGGCCGTGCCAGGCGGCCCCGTTCAGGCAGTCGCCGTCGCACCAGACGTAGTACAGGATCTCGCCGCCGTTGTTGATATAGCTGCCGTCAAAGTAAGCGGCGCGCGGCCGGCCCTGCCCGTCCACCTCCAGGTCCCAGGACACTTCGGTGCCGGAGCCGCGGTCGGCCAGGCGCACGCGCTGCCAGTTGGCGCCGTCGTCGCACTGGTCGTCGCAGGCGGCGTAGTAGATGCCCGAGTCGTCGGTGTTGAGCGTGATCACGTCGGCCAGCACGCGCGGTTCGCCGGCCGGCGTGAAGGCCAGCGCCGGGTACTTGAAGACTTCGTACTGATAACCCTGCGCCAGGCTGATCTGGGTCTCGAACCAGTGCGGGTCGCCGGCCGGGTTGCTGGTGCAGTCCGCGTCGCAGTACACGTAGAAGACGCCGATGTGGTCGGGCTCGATGAAGTAGTTGCGGTCGAAGTAGATGAAGCGCGGCCGGCCCTGCGGGTCCAGGGTGAAGTAGCGCTGCGGGCTGGTGAAGTCCGAGATAGCGAACATCGACGTGCCGTACGTGCTCACCACGAACGTGCTCTCCCACTGCGCCGGATCGGTGCAGGCGATGTCACAGGCCGCGTACAGGTAATCGTTGTCGTAGCCGTTCTCGGCCGCGCGCGTGCGGATGAGCAGGCGCGGCTGGCCGCCCGTCGTCACGGCCAGCTGGACCTCGTCCACATCGTCGGCCAGGGCGACGCCGTGCCAGTTGGCGCTTTGGCCGCAGTCCGCGCCGGGCGCGCAGTAGAGGTAAACGGCCTGCGGGTGGTCCGCCAAGGGCAGCACCTGGGCGTAGGCGGTATGCAGGCCGCCCTGCCCGTCGGCGATGAGGCTGCCGGTGCCGATCTTCTGCGCCGAATCCAGGAAGAGCGCCGCGCGCACGATCGGTTGCGGCTGGGGCGTCCCGCCGCTCTGGCGGGTGACCAACGGCAGCAGCAACGTGAAGCCGGCCTGCCCGGTGTCCTGGGCTCGCGCAGCCGCGGGCAACTGCAGCGCCGCGATAACGAGAACCACACCGACCATTAGACCAGCGCGCACGGCGAATCGGGGCATGTGACCTCCAGGCCGGCGGCTCGCGCCAGCGAGGCCGCCATGAATTGAAGCGGTCAAACTAGGCCCATGCTATCCGTTCGCCACCGACCCAGCATCCATCGGCCGCCGGAAACACCGCTCAGTCCAAGGGCTGAACCGGCGCGGGCTCGTCGGCAGGGCGGGCGGGGCTGGCCGACGCGCGCGGCAAGCCGAGCAGCAGCGCGACCGGCCCCAACAGCAGCACCCACATGGTGACCGGCAGCCCGAACTGCTCGCCCACCCAGCCCAGCAGCGCGGGCACAAAGCCCGCCGCCAGGCCGAAGAGCGAGTCGACGGCCAAGACTGTGCCCGACTGGCCCGGCATGGAGGCGTAGAGTTGGCCCTTGAGGATGGCGTACCAGCCGGAGTTGAACAAGCCCAGGAGCGCCAGCCAGATCAGCTTGAGTTCAAAGACCGGCGTGAGCAGGAACGCCGGATACAGCACCAGCATGATGGCGGCGCTGACGCGCAGGTAACTCAATCCGCGCACGCGCTCCAGCAGCGGGATCAGCAGCGCATCGCCCACCAGCCCGACGCCGGCCCAGACCGCGACGGCCAGCGCGCCCTGCTCCGGCGTGGCGCCGGCCACGTCCACCATGTAGAGGGCCAGGAAGCCGAGCAGGATGTCCAGCATGAAGTCCGAGAATTCCAGCAGCGCCAGCCAACGCAGCACGGCCGGCCGGCGCAGGGCGCGCAGCGCCTCCTGGAACCCGGCCCGCAGATCGTGGCCTTCGGCCGCCGAGGCGCGCGGGAACTGGTGGCGGGCGGCGAGGCCGACCAGGAGGAGCGCGATGGCGGCCAGGGCGATAAAGGCCGCGCGCCAGCCCGCGCCCAGCCAAAGCGCAGCGCCGAGCGCCAGCGGGCCGGCGACCACCCCCAGCGAGCCGGCCAGCGTCCAGCGCGCCATCATCTGCTCGTGGCGGCGCGGCTCCAGGTCCATGAGCGTCGCCTGCGACAGGCCGACGAACGCCCCGGACGACGGGTTGAACAGCACGAAGGACAGCAGCAGGACGAGGAAATCTCGCGCCAGGCCGGACAGCGCGCACGCCAACGCAAACAGCAGGCCGCCGCCGAGAACAATCGCGCGCCGGTGGCCGAGGTCGCCCAGTAGGCAGAGGAACGGCTCGACGGCTGACCCCACCAGGCGCGGCACGCTCAGCAACAGGCCGATCTGGAGATAGCTCAGGCCCAGGTCGGCGCGGATCAACGGCCAGGCCGCTTCACCCACGCCAAAGACGAGCTCATCCAGGAACTCGATCAGCAACAACACCAAGGCGAACGTCAGGACGACGCGCCCGCGGCGGACATTATTCGATTGGGACGCAAACATGGAAACCCTCTTGTCTCAACACTGAAGCACTCTGCCAGCGGACGCCGTCAGGCAGACGGGCCGCTGGAACCACCCAGACGAAGAGACAAGCGGTGGGGGTGGACGGGCCGGGAACTAACCGGGGGGCAGAAAACCAAAACCGCGCATACCCCAATTATATCGAAAAGCCCCGGCGGAGGGCCGGGGCTGAATTGCCAGCGAGGTCGGTTACGCGAGCGCCGTGGTGGTCATGCCCACCACCTGTGCGGCCTGCGGGCCCTTGGGCGTGTCCTCAATCGAGAACTCGACGCGCTGGCCCTCCTCAAGGTTACGGTAACCCTCCCCGATGATCGCGGAGTAGTGGACAAACACGTCCTTCTCTCCGCTGTCCGGGCTGATAAACCCGTAGCCCTTGACTCGGCTGAACCACTTGACAGTACCGGTGACGCGATTGGTCATGTTGCGGGTGCCTCCTTCTGACCCAGAAAAGCTCGTGAGGCGCAAGCAATTAGGCCGCGTCCATGTCTGCGGGCGAATAAAAAACGCCATACCGACGCAGGCCTCGGCAGGCGTCCTTCGTAACGACGGACACGAACGGGAACCTTTACCTCACTTGCGGAAAAGTTATCATGGATCAAAATGGGCGTCAACCAACCGTATCTCCTACTCGCTTGTGCGCGCGGAGTCACTAACGCAGCGACAACAAAAAGGCGATTAGATCGGCCAGGGTTTGCGGCGGCAGCGTATCCAGGAAAGCGGCCGGCATCAGGCCGGGCGTGTAGCCGGTCAGCACAAAGGCGTCTGGGCGTGTGATGGACTTGTACAGGTACAGCTCCGCCGACAGGCCGGCTTCGCGCTCAGCGGCCTGGGCGCCGACCTCCGCCAGGGACGGCCCGACGATGCGCTTCTCAGGCTCCAGCGCATGGCAGGCCGAGCAGCCGGAACTGGTGAAGGCCTGCCGGCCGGCCTCGCCGTCACCGGCGGGCAGGGCCTGGAACTCAGCCTCCAGGTCCGCCAGCGCCGTGGAGAGCGGCCGCGGGGCCGCCGCCGTCGGGGTTGGCGTGGCCGACGGCGCCGGCGCGCAGGCCGCCCACAGCAGCGCGGCCAAACCCAGTCCCAACCCCCGTCTCAGCCAAGGCATGTCCATTCCAGCCTCTATACGCAAAGGCCGCAGAGGCCGCCGGTGGGCGGGCCTCTGCGGCCGGTGGGTCAACGCGCTCCGGTTACTTCAGGGTCGTCAGGTAGGCGATGATGTCGGCCAGCTCCTGCGGCGGCAGCGTCTGGCCGTAATTCGCGGGCATGATGTTCGGCTGGAAGCCGGCCACCAGGTACGCACTCGGGTTTGTAATCGACTCGTACAGATACTCGGTGGCGTTCTCGGCCCGGCCCGTGTAGCTGGCCTCGCCCGGCCGGCTGGCGGCATGCTCGGAGACCCCGAGGCCGTCCTTGGACTGCGCGGCCAGCCAGGGCGAGCCGACCAGGGCCGCTGACGGATCGGCGGCGATATGGCAGGCCACGCAGCCGCGCGTCTCGGTGGCGGTCTTGCCGGCGGCGGCATCGCCGGCCGGCAGTTCGGCCACGAGTTCGGCCAGCGTCACCACCGGGCCGGCCGTCGGCGTGGGCGTCCAGGAGGCGGCCACACGCGTCGCCTCAATCGCGCGGTCCGTGTCCAAAGCCTGGCCGATACCGGGCACAACCCAAACCGCCAGCAAGGCCAAGATGCCCAGGAAGATGACGACGATCACCTGATCCAGGCCGTTGAGGCGCGGCGGGAAGGGCCGGGCTAGCCCCTTCTGCACGGCGGCCTCCAGCTGGGTCAGCTCTTGGGCGCCCCAGCCCGGCGTCTTAGCCTGCTGCACCGTCGCCTTGGTCGTGCTGAAGGCCTCCAGCAGGCGCGCCAGGCCGAAACCGACCACGCCCACGCCGCCCAACGTGACCAGGATCACGAGGACAGCCGTCTGCAGGGCGGTGGCCTCGTCGCCGGGGCCGGGCACAATCTGTGACGGCCAGCCCGCAATCTTTTCGCCGGGCAGCGTGAAGACGGTGACGTTGGCGATGCGGTCAAAAGGCGTGTACCCCAGCGGCACAGCGGCGGCCCAGGCGCGCACACCCAGGAAGGCCCCGATCAGGATGACCGCTGTGATCGAGAAGATCAGCAGCGAGCGCCGGTCATACAGGAAGATCTTCGGCTGTTCGGCCGCCGGCTTGGGCGCCGGAGCTGACTTGGCCTTGTCCGCGCCAGCTCCGCCCGCCGCCTGCTGGGCCTGGCGCGCGAACAGGACGGTGATCTGGGCGATGACCCAGCCGGCGATGACGGTCGAGACCAGCACCGCCAACACCACGGCCCCCAGGGCGACGGCCTCGGTGACCGGCAGGTTCGCCACCGGCAGCTCAAAGAGCGTGGTATTCAAATCCGGCAGACGATCCAGCGGGTAGCCGGGCGGCGAGCCGGCCGCCAGAGCGCGCACCACCAGGAAGCCCAGGACGAGCACAATGGTGGCGCCCCAGAAATACATCTGGGAGCGGGCATCGGAGAGCCAGACAGTGGGCGTCTCCGCCGCCTTCTTGGCGGGCGCCGGGGCCACCGCCGGCGGGGCGACGGCCACAGCGGTCGCCTTGGCGGGCTTGGGCTTGCGTTCGCCGCTCACCAGCGCCGCCAGGCCGTTGACGGCCCACCCCAGACCCGCGCCGAGGACCAGGATCACCACCAGGCCCGCCAGCACGCCGCCGACCATGATCAGGAGCGTGCTCTGCGACGAGTCCGGGCCCAGTCCGCCACCGCCCTGCCAGATCACGATGGCGACCGCGCCGAGGGCGAGCAGGCCGAACGCCACCACCAATGAAGGGATAAAACGACGCAAGGCAGTTCCTCCTCCGAGCAAACCCACGCCGGTGCGGCGCAGGGATCGAGTCAGTTCTCAGCCGGCGCAGCCTGGCCGCGCCGCACAATCCGCCCGACGCGCCACCCCCAGCCGGCCACGCCCAGCACAGCCAGCGTGCCCAGCAGCGCCGGGCCATTCGTGTTCAGCCAGCCGCGCCAGCGCGCCTCAGCTGACACGGTTTCGTCGGATCGCCGCAGCCCATTGTCCGGGCCGATCTGCCAATCCAGCGACGCATACGCGTTCGGCTGGTCAGGCCGCCGCACCGTGATCAGCATCTGCCAGGGGCCCGGACGCGTCAACGCCAGGCCGCCGGCCGCCCACCAACCCGGCCGATCCGCCACGGGCGTCAAGGTGCGCCGCGCAATCACGGCGCCACCCCCGACAGGCAAAAAGGCGACCTCGACTTCGGCGGCCGTCACCGGCTGGCCGGCCGGGTCGGTCAACACCAGTTCGACGCGGTTTACGCCGCGCTGGGCCGGCGCCACGGTGCCGCGGGCCTCCAGGTCACCGAGGTTGAGCGACCAGGCCAACTCGCGCGCCTCCGGCCTCAGCGGGAACGCGCGCAACGCCAGCGCCAGCGCCACCAGGCCTACGGTCAGGGCAGCGGCCTCCAGACCCAGGCGCCAGCGGACGCGGCGCGGCACAGCGGCCACGCTGGCCATTATAACGCCGGGCCAGGCGGGGCGCGGCAGGCTCAATCTTGCAGCCGCAGGTACTCGCCGCGGGCTTCGCGGATCCAGCCCGCCAGCGCGGTCACGGCCAGCACCACGCCGACCACGATGGCGACGTTGCCGGCCAGCGGGCTGAACACCGGCCGCACGATGATCAGGCCGAAAGCGGCCGTGACCAGGCCGAAGTCCAGCAGCAACGGGAAGACGCTGTTGCGGCGGGCCGGCGGCAGGGGTTGACCGTCGCCGGCCGGCCCCAGCGGGCCTTGCGGGCCGGAAGCGCCCGACCCGTTCGAGACGCCGTTCGATTTGACGACGGGCGGAGGAGTCTGAGTGACTGTCATGGCACCTTGTTCATTCGCGCGGGAGCGCCAGGAAGAATTGGATGTACCAGAGCGACGCAAGCGTGAACAGCACCGCCAGCACCACCAGCCCCCCGCCTAACACCAGGTTGCGGACCACGTCACGCTTCTTCATGTCAAGCTCTCGTTTCGGCGGCCTCACACCGCCACGTAGAAGAACCGATCCAGCACCATGACCGCAAACATCAGCGCCAGGTAGTAGCTCGAATACTTGTACACGCGCCAGGCGACCTTGTTGCTGGGCGCCCGCATCAGCCAGAGTGAATGGGCCACGAAGCCCAGCCCCAGCACGGCCGCGCCGACCAGGTAGATCAGCCCGGCCACGCCCGCGGGCGTGAACAACAGCGACAGCGCCACCAGCACCAGCGTGTACAGCAGGATTTGCCGGCGCGTCTCGGCCTCGCCCACCACCACCGGCAGCATCGGCACGCCGGCGCGGGCGTAGTCGTTCTTCTTGAGCAGCGCCAGCGCCCAGAAGTGCGGGGGCGTCCAGAAGAAGACCAGGGCGAACAGGAACAGCGCCGGGGCGTCGACGGTCCCGGTCACGGCCGCCCAGCCCACCAGCGGCGGGATGGCGCCGGCGCCGCCGCCGATGACGATGTTCTGCGGCGTCGTCTTTTTCAGGAAGAGCGAGTAGGCGACCACGTAGTACAGGCTGCCCACCATCGCCCAGAAGGCCGCCCCCAGGCTGGCGAAGACCGCCAGCACGTAGAAGGACGCCACGTTGAGCACCAGGCCGAACGCCAGCCCGGCCGGCAGGGAGATGCGCCCCTGCGCCAAGGGCCGGCGCGAGGTGCGCGCCATGTGCTTGTCCAGGTCATGGTCGATCACCTGGTTCAAGGCCGAGGCTCCGCCGGAGGCCAGCGCCCCGCCGAGCATCGTCCACCAGAACAAATCCAGCGGCGGCCAATCCCGCCCAGCCACCACCATCGCGGCGGCCGTGGTGACCAGCAGCAGCACCATCACGATGGGCTTGGTCAGGATGAAGTAATCCACCAGCACCTGGCGCAGCCGCAGTTGGCCGAAGCGCAGCACTACCGCGGCTGAGCGCAGCGGCGACAGGCGCACGTATTGCATCGCCAGCACCGCGAACGCTACCACGCCGACCCACACGGCCAGCGCCGTCACGATATGCAAGCTGCCAAAATGCAGGGGAAAGGCGTTGAGGACGTTGGCCGCCCCGATCAACACTTCGCCGCCAAAGAAGGCGCCGGACAAGGTGGCCGTCACTACCACAGCCGTGTGCTCGCCGCGCAGCTGCCAGGCCGCCACCAGGCTGCCCAGCAGCAGCCCGCCGGCCACCAGGGCCAGCAGGCGATGGCTGCTCGCCAGCACCCCCAGCGGCGTTTCCGGCAGGAACTGGCTGGTGCACCACGGCCAGTACGGGCAGGCCGCCCGCGCTCCGGTCACCGCCACCCACTGGCCCACCACCAACAGCGTGAACACGGCCAGGACAGCCACGCCGGCCTGCCGGCTCACAGCGTCGAAATGGAACAGGGCCTCGCCCACCCGGGCGTCGCGCTGCAACTGGAAGGCCACCACGGCGGCGACCACCGTCAGCGCCAGCAGCGCCAGGCCGAGGGCGAAGTTCAGCACGTTGAGGCCCACCGACGGGGCCAGGCTCCCCAACAAGAAACGGATCAGGAACGCGCCCACGGCCAGCCAGGTGGGCCACAGCACCCACCGGACGCGCCGGTAAGCGCGCCAGGCCACGGCCGCCAGCGCCAGGAGCAGCGGGATCACCAGGGCCGCGGCCGCGCGGGCCAGCAGGTCCAGCCAGACCAGCCGGCTGAGCAGGGGCAGCCACTGGCCGTTGCACAGCGGCCAATGACCGACGCAGCCGGCGCCGTATCCGCTGGCCCGGACAATGCCGTCCAGGGCCAGCCACGCGAACACGCTCCCCGCCGCAGCCAGCGCCAACCAGCGGAAGGATTGAGTGGCCGGAGAGAGGGGTAAAGCAGAGCGTGTCATTGTGGTCGCACATCGGCGACCCGCCGAGCGATCATCTCGCCCGGCGGGCCGCCGCAGTCACGTCTCGAGCAGATTGGCCGGGCCACCGGCGGCCCGGCCCGTCAGTGGGTGCCGTGGCCGCTCGGGTCGGCGGCGCCGCCCGGGCGGGCCCAGAGCGGGTTCTGGCCCGAGACAGTCGGGATCTGGGCGAAATTGTACTCCGGAGGCGGCGAACTTGTCGCCCACTCCAGGGACGGAGCCTCCCACGGGTTTTCGCCGGCCGGCTCGGCCTTGCGGGCGCTGACAAAGAAATTGATGATGAAGACCAGCACCGACACCGCGATCAGGAACGCGCCGAGGGTCGAGAGCAGATTATACGTCTCCCAGCCCTGGTTGGCGGCGTAGGTGTAGATGCGGCGCGGCATGCCCAGGATGCCGGCGATGTGCTGCGGGAAGAAAGTCAGGTTGAAGCCCATCATCATGAGCCAGAAGTGCCAGACGCCCAGGCTGCGGTTCAGCTTGAAGCCCGTCATCTTGGGCAGCCAGTAGTAGAAGGCGCCGAAGATGCCGAAGACCGAGCCGCCGAACAGCACGTAGTGCAGGTGGGCGACGACAAAGTAGGTCTGGTGCATCTGCCAGTTGACGGGCACCGAGCCGAGCATGACGCCGCTCAGGCCGCCGATGATGAACATGGTCACCATGCCGATGGCGAAGTACATCGGCGGCTCCAGCCGCAGCGCCCCGCCCCACATCGTGGCGATCCAGTTGAAGATCTTCACGCCGGTCGGCACGGCGATGACGATCGTGGCCAGCGAGAAGAAGGTGTTGACGGCCAGGCTCGAGCCGACCTGGAACATGTGGTGGGCCCAGACGCTGAAGCCGAGCACGGCGATGGCCACCGACGACCAGGCGATGAAGCTGTAGCCGAACAACGGCTTGCGCGAGAAAGTCTGCAGGACCTCGGACACCAGGCCCATGGCCGGCAGGATCATGATGTAGACGGCCGGGTGCGAGTAAAACCAGAACAGGTTCTGCCACAGCAGCGGGTCGCCGCCGCCGGCCGGCAGGAAGAAACTGGTGCCGAAGTGCCGGTCGGCCAGCAGCAGCGTGATGGCCACCGACAGCATCGGCGTCCCGAACAGCACCATGAACGACGTCACCAGCATCGACCAGACGAACATCGGCACCTGGGTCAGCTTCATGCCCGGCGCGCGCAGGCGCATGGTGGTGACGATGAAGTTGATGGCGCCGAAGAGCGACGACAGGCCGCCCAGGTGCAGGCCCAGGATCCAGAAGTCGATGCCGGGCAGCGCGTTGGCGTCGGCGGTCAGCGGCGGGTAAGCCGTCCAGCCGGCGTTGGGCACCGTGCCGAAGAAGTAGGACGAGTACATCACCAGGCCGCTGAAGAACAGCAGCCAGAACGAGAAGGCGTTCAGGCGCGGGAAAGCCATGTCGCGCGCGCCGATCATCAGCGGCAGGACGTAATTGGCGAAGCCGGCCCAGATCGGCACGATCACCAGGAAGATCATGGTGGTGCCGTGCATCGTGAACAGCTCGTTATAGCGGTCCGGGTCGACGATCTTCAGGTTGGACCAGGCCAGCTGCGTGCGGATGACGAGCGCCATCACGCCGGCCAGGATGAAGAAGAAGAAGTTCAGGCACAGATACAGGATGCCGATCTTCTTGTGATCGACCGTCGTGATCCAGTCCAGGGCTTCGGCCAGGAAGGGCTTGCGCGTGGCCGGCAGGGCGTGAGCTTGAGTCGCCATGGGTGCGTTTACCTTTACTACTTCAGGCTGGTCAGGTAAGCGACCAGGCTGTTGATCGTCGCGTCATCGAGCTTGCGGATGACCATCTTGTTGCCGGGCTTGACGTCTTGCGGTCCGCGCAGCCAGGCGGCCAGGTTCGCGGGCGTGTTGGCCAGGATGCCGCCGGCCAGATGGGCGCGGCTGCCGACGTGCGTCAGGTTGGGGCCGATCTGCCCGGCCGCCGTTGTGCCGTCGATCTGGTGACAGGCCACGCACGCGTTCTGCGGGTTGAGGAAAGCGTCGTAGCCGGCCTTGACGTCGCCGGCCAGCGTTTCGGCGGCCGGCGCCGGCTGCTGCTGGGCGGCCACCCACGCGTCGAACTCGGCCTGGGTCTTCACCAGCACTGAGAAGCGCATTTGGGCGTGCTGCGTGCCGCAGTACTGCGTGCACTGCCCGCCGTACTCGCCCCGGCCGACCGAGGTCGGCGTGAAGCGCACGCGCGTGGTGTAGCCCGGGATGGCGTCGACTTTGCCGAACAGCTCCGGCGCCCAGAAGCCGTGCTCCACGTCCACCGATTCCAGCGCGACCTCGATGGTGGTGTTGACCGGGACGACCAGCTCACTGGCCGTGACCACGTTCTGGTTCGGGTAGCGGAACTCCCACCAGAACTGGTGGCCGATGGCCTTCACGGTCAGCACCTGGCCGGTGGCCGGGCCGCGCACTTCGCTCATCGTGCGCAGCGTGAAGCCCATGATGACAAACAGGATCAGGGCCGGCGCCGCCGTCCAGGCGATCTCCAGCTTGGTGTCACCGTGGATCTGCAGGGCCGTCTCGGGCGGCCGGTTGCGGAACTTGAACACCGTGAAGATCAGGGCGCCTTCCACCACCACAAAGACGATGCCGGCCAGCACCAGGATCATCATGAAGAGGAAGTTGATGCTGCCGGCCTCATCGGACGCCGGGAGCAGCGTTGACGGCAGGCGGAACTCGTACGGGCAGGCCGGCGGGCACGCGCCCAACGTCGGCTCGGGCTGCCCCACAGACGCCCACACCAGGGCGGCCACGGCCCCGATGGTCACCACGGCAAAAACAATAAAAGTCAACCACCAACGAGTCGACACTGCGGATTTCAACTTTGCCTCCTCATGCCATGCGCAGGGGCGTCAGGACAGGACGATTTGAGGGCCAATCACTGGACGGGTCGAATTATAACCAAAGCAAGAGTACCGTCAAACTCTGTAAAGTCTTATAGAACAATAATGAAAGACTTATCCTTACAAACCCTGCCTGGTTAGTGGTTTTACGTTGACGCGGCTATGCCCGTATGGTACATTTGCCGCCGCAGATTGACCAGAACGCGTCCGCCCCCGCCTCGGAGAACAACATGGCTCATTCGGTCGACGAAAACGCCTCCCACGAGATTCATCTCCCGCGCCCCACAGTCTGGCCGATGTTGGTCGGACTGGGCCTGGGCCTGATCATGTTCGGCTTCCTGTTCTGGCGCGGCTCCGCCACAGAGGGGCTGGGCTTGGGGCTGATGGGCGGCGGTGGGGTGGTGCTGCTGTTGGCGGTGGGCTTCTGGCTGTCCACCAACATCCGGGCGCGCGTCCGGGATCACGCCGAACCGCTGGGCGGCTCCGAGGCGGCCAAGTTTGCGATGTGGGCGTTCATCGGCACCGAGTGCATCCTCTTCGGCGCCCTGATCGCCAACATGCTCTACCTGTGGATCCGGGACACCGACGTCAACCACGCCCTGCACAACCTGGAGGCGCTGCTGATCGTCTCGGTCAACACCTTCCTGCTGTTGACCAGCAGCCTGTGCGTGGTGCTGGGGCTCTCGGCCATCCAGCGCGGCGACCGGCTGGGGCTGGCCCGCTGGCTGGGCGCCACGGCCGTGCTCGGCGCCGCCTTCATCGGCATCCAGGCCTTTGAGTACAGCAAGCTGTACGCCGAGGGCATCACGCTCGTCAGCGACCGCTTCGGCTCCGGCTTCTTCTTCCTGACCGGCTTCCACGGCCTGCACGTCTTCATCGGCGTGCTGTGGGCGCTGGTCCTGATTGCGCACACCCTGCGCGGCGGCTTCACCCAGGCCGACCACATGGGCTACGAGGTCTTCGGGCTGTACTGGCACTTCGTCGACGTCGTCTGGATCTTCATCTTCACCCTGGTCTATCTGCTCTAAGCGCCCCCCCCGACGAGGTCATCATGGAACACCCCCACACCCCCGCCGAGCACACCCGCCCGCACCCGGACTATTTGCGCGTCTTCGCCTGGCTGGCAGTCTTCACCGTCATCGAGCTCTTCGTGTCGTTCGTGCCGCCCGAGCTTGACTCGATCAAGGTCCCGCTGCTGGTCATCTTCGCCGTCCTCAAGGCCACGCTGGTGGTCCTGTACTACATGCACCTGCGCTACGACAACCGCTTCTACGCGCTGCTGCTGCTGTCCGGCGTCTTCTTCGCGCTGCTGATCGGGCGTTTCCTGCCGCTCGTCCAAAAATAAAGGCGGGCCGCCCGCCCGCCTCACCCCACCTCACCAGAATTGGCCGGAGCCACCCGCTCCGGCCTTTTTCGTGCGCCCGGTTTACCGCAGGCGCGGCACCGCCTCGAACGCCAGGGCGCGCGCCGCCAGCCGGCCGGCCAAGGGATACTCAAACGCCTGGCCCCGAAAAGCCTGATCGGCGCCACGCAGCACCCACAGCAAGCCAGCCACCGGCGCCGCCGCCAGGACGAGCAGCACCAGCACCGTCAGGCCGGCCGCCACCGGCAGGAACACCAGACCCAGCAGGGCGACGCTGACCGCGGCCGTGACCAGCCAGCCCAGGACCAGGGCCAGCGCCGAGGCCACCGCCGTCAAAATATACAGGATCGCGCCGCCGGCCTGGAAGACCGTGGCCTGCAGCGCATGGAAGGCCGCATAGGGCGAGCGCTCGCGCCAGTACAGGGCCATCCCTAACGGCACAAAGAGCGCGGCCACGGCCCCCACCCCGCCGCTGACCAGGCCGGCGATCACAGTCACCAGCGCGGTCAGGTGGGCGGCCATCGCCCAATAACGCTCACTCCGCGACGGCCGCCGCTCACTCATCAACGTCATCGTCTGAAGGTCTCCTACCCACCCTTACGCGAGGCGGCGCCGCGAGTTGCAGCCGGTCCGCGATGCTATAATCGCGGCGTGTCGTTCCCGCCGGATCCGCCAATTACCAAACGCCAACTCGGCTGGCTGACTGTCTGCGCCGGGTTGGGCGCGGCCAGCGCCCTGCTGGCCGCCGATGTCTTCGGGGCCGGCCAATGGACGGGCCTGGGGCCGGCCCAAAGCCTGGCGCTGGGGGCCGCCGGCCTGCTGACCGTGCTCGGCCTGGCCCTGCTGCCCCTGGGCGATCGCCCGGCCTGACCCGGCGGGATCCGCCAAAGCGAGATCTGGTGCGCACCGCAATCCTCGGCCCGGCGCCTGACGGCCTCCCCCGCTGGGCGCGTTGGCTCTCCGCCCTGCTGTTCGGCCTGGCCGTCCTCGCCCTGGTCGGCCAGTTCCTGGTGTACGGCCACTACACGGCCTCGCTGCTGCGTTTCCCGTTCGACTATGACCAGGGCGAGGGCTTTGAGCTGTACGACACGCTGCTCCACACCCAGGGCCGCTGGCCGTACCAGGACAGCCAGGTCTTCCCGTTCTATACGTCGATCTACCCGCCCGTCTTCCACCTGCTGACGGCGCCGCTCGTCCTGGTCTTCGGCCCGCACCTGTGGACCGGACGCCTGGTCAGTTTCCTGGCTTCGCTCGTCGCCGCCGGCGCGCTGGCCTGGGCCGTGCGCCGCGAGACCGGCCAGACGCTGGCCGCGGCGCTCACCGGCCTGCTCTTCCTGGCGTCGAATTACACGTTCGCCATCGGCCCGCTCTTCCGCCAGCACATGACCATGGTGATGTTTGAGACGCTGGCCATCGTCGCCCTGGCGCGCTTCGACTGGCGGTCGGCCGCCGGCGCCGTCCAGGCCGCGCCGTGGCGGGACCGGCGTCTGCTGCTGGGCCTGGCCGCCCTGCTGGCCGCCGGTTACTCCAAGCCGCTCGCGCTGGCGACGGCGCTGGCGGCCTTCGCCTACCTGTTCCTGCGCGGGCCGCGCCGCGCCCTGGCGGCCGGCCTGGGCCTGGCGCTGGTGGGCGGCGGGCTGTTCTTGTGGATCGATTGGCAGACGCAGGGCTGGTGGTTCGTGAGCATCATCCGCGCCAACCTCAACGACTATGACCTCCAGCAGACGCTGGGCTTCTACCGCGAGTGGCTGGAGCTGCACGGCGTGATCGCGGTCGCCGCCTTCGGCTACTTCATCTACGAGCTGTACTTCAGCCGTCTCTCGGCCTACGCGGTCTGGTTCGCGTTCGCCTTCGCCAACGGCGCGCTGTCCGGCAAGTTCGGGGCCGGTGAATCGTACTTCGTCACCACCACGGCCGCCGCCTGCCTGCTGGCCGGCCTGGCCGTCGGGAAGCTGCTGAGGGGCAGCGCCGCCGCGACCCGCTCGGTGTGGTTCCGGATCGGCGTGGCCGTCGTGCTGCCGCTGCTCGTCCTGGTCCAGACCCGGCTCACGCTGCACGTCTACACGGACGGGCCGGTCTACGCCCCGCTGGCGCGTCTGCTCGGCGTGGCCGACAATTCCGGCCGCGGCTATTACGACTCGCAGGGTTACACCCAGCTGGGCCCGCGCCCCACCCGCGCCGACCATGAGGCCGGCTACGCCATCATGGCGCGCGCCCGGGCGGCGCCGGGGCCGGTCTTCTCCGAGGAGGCCGCCTTCGTGCTGGCGGCCGGCAAGCCCGTGGTCACCAACCCTTTCGTGCAGCTGGTGATGTACCAGGCCGGGCTGTTCGATCCGGCCGAGGAGATCCGCCAGATCGAGGCGCGGGCCTTCGGGCTCGTCATCCTGCGCGCGCAGTTCTACCCGCCGCCGGTGCTGGAGGCGCTGGGCGCGCACTACCAGCCGGCCGGCGAGATCGCCATGAACGGCTTCACCTACCGGCTGCTCACGCCGCGGCCGTGAAAGGACGGGCGCATGGACCAACCCGCTGACCTGACCGGGCGCACGATCGGCAAGTACCGCGTGGTGCAGCGCCTGGGCCGCGGCGGCATGGCCGAGGTCTACCGCGCCTACCAAACCACGCTGGACCGCTACGTGGCGCTCAAGGTGATCCTGCCGCAGCTGACGGCCGACCCGGATTTCCTGAAACGCTTCGAGCGCGAGGCCAAGAACGTGGCCGCCCTGCGCCACCCCAACATCATCCAGGTCTTCGATTTCGACGTCGAGGCCGGCCAGCCGTACATGGTGATGGAGTACATCGAGGGCGATGCGCTGAACCGGCTGTTGGCTAAGCTGGCCCAGCGCGGCCAGACGCTGCCCGAGGCGCAGGCCTTGCGCGTCGTGCGCGAGATCGCCCAGGCGCTGGCCTATGCCCACAAGCAGAACGTCGTCCACCGCGACGTCAAGCCCGCCAACGTCATGTTGGATAAGAGCGGGCGCGTCGTCCTGACGGACTTCGGCGTGGCCAAGATGGTCGGCGGCGAGACGTTGACGGCCACGGGCACGGCCACGGGCACACCCGCCTATATGTCCCCGGAACAGGCCCTGGGCGCGGCCGTGGACCAGCGCGCTGACCTGTACGCTCTGGGCGTGATCCTGTTTGAGCTGATCACCGGCCGCGTGCCCTTCGAGGCCGAGACGCCCCTGGCGATCATGCTCCAGCACGCCCACGCGGTCCGGCCATCGCCGCGCCAGTGGCAGCCGAACCTGGCGGACGGCCTGGAACGCCTGATCCTCAAGAGCCTGGCCCGCGATCCCGGCGAGCGCTGCCAGAGCGCGGAGGAGTTCCTGGGTTACCTGAACAACCCGGCCGCGGCGGCCCAGATCATCGTCCCGGCCTCCGCCCTCACGCCGGGCGATCCGGCCGCGCGCCCGAGCTCGCCCGCCGCGCCGCCAGCGGCCCAGGCCGCCAGCAACGCCGAGACGGTGCCGCCGGTCCCCGCGGCCGCGCAGCCAGTGGCCCGCACCCTGCGCCAGACCCTCAAGGCGCTGACGTGTTACCATTGCACCGGCGCCGGCCTGGAGCTGGAGCCGGATGGGCGCGTGCGCTGCACCTTCTGCAACGAGCTCAACGAGATGGCCGGGCCGGTCTGCCCGCGCTGCGAGTTCGTCAACGCGGCCGGCGCCGAGATCTGCCAGAGCTGCAACCTGGCGCTGGGGCGCACCTGCCCCAACTGCCAGACCCGCAACTGGAGCGGGGCCGAACGCTGCGTGGCCTGCGGCCGCAGCCTGGACACCCTGGCCGCGCTGATCGAGCGGGCCGGCGACGCCGGCGAGCGCTTCCACCAGGAGCGCCGCGACCTGGCGGCCGTGTCGGCGCAGGAAGAGGCCGGCGCCCGCCAGCGCCTGGCGCAGCTAGAGGCCATCGACCAGCGCCGGCAAGCCGCCCTGCAAGCGGCGGCGGCCCGCCAGGCGCGCGAGCAACGGCTCGCCCTGACCGCCATCTTCGTCATCGTCCTGTTGATCATCGGCGGCTTCGTCGTCGTCGCCCTGTGGTTCCAATGAACGCTTCGCCGTCTGCTTACACCGTCCAACTGCCGGTCTTCTCCGGCCCGCTCGACCTGCTCCTGCAGCTGATCGAGCGCGAGGAGCTGGATATCACCAAGGTTGCGCTGGCCCAGGTGACCGACCAGTTTCTGGGTTACATCAAAGTCCTGGAGCAGCTCAACCTGGCGGACATCGCCGACTTCCTGGTGATCGCGGCGCGCCTGGTCCTGATCAAGAGCGAGGCGCTCCTGCCGCGGCCGGTGGAGCGCGCGCCGGGCGAGGAAGATCCGGGCGATGAACTGGCCCGCCAGCTGCTGGCCTACAAGAAGTACAAGCAGATCGCCCACAGCCTGCACGAACGCGAGACCGCCAACCTGCGCACTTATCTGCGCCTGGCCCCGCCGCCCAAGGTGGAGAAGACACTCGACCTGAGCGGCGTGACCCCGCTCGACCTGCTGGAGGCCGTCCGGCGCGCGTTGGCGCTGGTGCCGGACAAGCCCGAACTGGGCACCGTCGTCGCCCCGCCCAAGGTGACCATCCGCGATCAGATCCATCTGATCGCGCGTTCGCTGCGCGAGCGCGGCGGGCATGTGGTGTTCCAGAAGCTGCTGGCCGGGGCGCAGAGCCGGATGGAGATCGTCGTCACGTTCCTGGCCACGCTCGAACTCATCAAGCGCCGCAAGATCGAGGCGCGCCAGTCCGCGATGTTCGGCGACATCGAGTTGATCTCGCTGGGCGAGTGGACCGAGGACGAGGCCGCGCTGAGCGAGCTGGAATTCGAGTGACCGGCCCGGCCGGCCCGCCAACCACCCCCAACTTTCCCAGCGGCGCATAGGACAGCGGTCAGGCTGTCTTTTTTGCCGCTCCCTCCGCATAATGGGGCCATGCGCTTTCCGAGTGGTTTTGCAAGAAAGGAGCGCCCAAACCGATATGCGTGAGCGCGACAACGTCCGAATCCACCCCACCGCCGAAGTCTCTGACCTGGCCGAAATCGGGCCGGGGACGCGGATCTGGAATCACTGCCAGGTGCGCGAAGGCGCCGTCCTGGGCCGCAACTGCATCCTCAGCAAAGACGTCTACATCGACGCCGGCGTCCACATCGGCGACAACTGCAAGATCCAGAACGGCATCTCCGTCTATCACGGCGTCGTGCTGGAGGACGGCGTGTTCTGCGGTCCGCACATGGTCTTCACCAACGACCGCAATCCGCGCGCCATCAACCTAGACGGCTCGCTCAAGAGCGCCGACGACTGGGTGTTGAGCGAGACACGCGTGCGAACCGGCGCCGCCATCGGCGCCGGGGCGATCCTGGTGTGCGGCATCACCGTCGGCCGGTGGGCCATGGTCGGCGCTGGCGCCGTGGTCACCCGCGACGTGCCGGACTACGGCCTGGTGTTCGGCAACCCGGCCCGCCTGCGCGGTTTCGTCAGCCCGTCCGGCGCCAAAATGAGCGCGGCGCCCGAGCAGCCGGCGGGCGGCGACGACGTCCGTCTGCTCTGCCCCAAGAGCGGGCTGGCCGTCCTGATCCCGCGCGCCACCTACGAGCGCCTGATCGTCGACAACTAAGCCGGACCCCCGGTCCCGGCCCCGCGCGCTGGGCCCGCCAGGCGGGCGGCGCCTTATCGGAGTGGAACCTTCATGATCCCCGTGTCCAAGCCTTACCTGGGCGAAGCTGAAAAACAAGCCGTGCTGGAGGTGCTGGAGTCCGGCATGCTGGTGCAGGGCCCGCGCGTGGCCAAGCTGGAAGAGAAGTTCGCGGCCGCCAGCGGCGTCAAGCACGCCATCGCCACCTCGTCCGGCACCACCGCCCTGCACCTGGCCCTGGTCGCCAACGGCATCGGCCCCGGCGACGAGGTCATCACCGTCGCCTTCACGTTCATTGCCACCGTCAACTGCATCCTGTTCGTGGGCGCCAAGCCGGTGTTTGTGGACGTGGACGCCGAGACCTTCAATATCAATCCCGATCTGATCGAGGCCGCCATCACGCCGCGCACCAAGGCCATCCTGCTCGTGCACCTGTACGGCTATCCGTGCGATATGGGCCGCATCCAGGCCATCGCCGACAAGCACGGGCTGAAGGTCATCGAGGACGCCTGCCAGGCGGTCGGGGCCACCTACCAGGGCCGGACGGTCGGGAGCTTCGGCACCGGCATGTTCAGCCTGTACGCCACCAAGAACGTGATGACGGGCGAAGGCGGCATGATCACCACCAACGACGACGCCCTGGCCGAGCACTGCCGGCTGCTGCGCCAGCACGGCATGAAGCGCCGCTACTATCACGAGATGCTGGGCTACAACTACCGGCTGAGCGACCTGCACGCCGCCATCGGCGTCGCCCAGATGGACCGCCTGCCGGACTTCACGGCCAAGCGCCGCGCCAACGCCGCCGTCCTGAACGGCGGCATCACGTCCGTGATTACGCCCAAGGTCAAGGACGGCTACGGCCACGTCTGGCACCAGTACACGGTCCGCATGCCGGCCGGCCGCGATCGCGACGCCGCCGTGAAGCAGCTGACCGACGCCGGCGTGGGCACCGGCGTGTTCTACCCGGTGCCCGCCCACCAGCAGGGTTACGTCCGCGAGCAATTGGGCGAGGTGAGCCTGCCGGTGACCGAACGGCTCTCCAAAGAAGTCATCTCCCTGCCCGTTCATCCCCAGCTCACCCCGGCGGAGCTGGAGACGATCGTGGCCGCGGTCAATCGCCTGTAACGCCGGGCTTCCCGAGCGTTAACGCAGACCGGGGTGGACGGCAGTGCCGTCCACCCCGGTCTTTTTTGGGCGCCGGCTCGCGCGGCCGGTCAGTTGGCGTACATCTGGCTCGTGAACGAAATACCGACGGCGATGGCGGTGAGCATGGACAGGTCATCGCGCGTGAAGTGGCCGACGTTGGGATGGACCAGCGTCAGCACGCCGACGACGCGGTCGTTGGCCATCAACGGCACGCTGATGGCCGAACGCGGTGTGGCCGCGGCGGCCTGGTTGTCGTCCCAGTTGCGGCGCAGCCAGCGCGGGTCGTCGTTGGTGTTGCTCAGCACCACCGGGCGGCGATTCTCGATCACCCAGCCCGCCAGGCCGCGCTCCACCACGTCCGCCAGCTGCTCGGCCGTCTGGACCGCGGTCTTGCCCTGGTAGATCAGGACGCCTTCCATGGCGTCGCCGCGCTCGTCCAGCACGATCATGCTGCCGCTGGTGGCGCCGACGCTGTCCAGCGTCATCTGCAGGATGCGCTGCATCAGGTCGCGCAGATCCAGCTGCGTGGCCAGCTCACGGCTGATGGCATACAGCAGGTCCAGCGACACACGGTTGCGCTCGGTGGTCGGCTCGGACGCGGCCGGCGGCAGCACCTCCACCCGGTGGACGTGCCCGTTGTTGGGCGCCTCCAGCTGGGGCTCGCTGCCCGCGCCGGCCTCGTCGCGGCCGGCCGGGCGCTGCAGGCTGCGCAGCATCGCCTGCAAGGCCCGCGGCGCGCGCACCGCCGGCAGTTGCCCGGCGCCCTCGCCCTCGTCGCGGCTGTAATAGAAATAGCTCAGGTAGGCGTAGCGGCTGTAGGCGCCGCGTGAGCGCGTCACCCGGTTGAGCACCACGCCCACCACCGGCGCGCCGACGCGCTTGATCTGGTCCAGCATCGAGCGGACGACGTTGCGGCGCGTGCGGCCGGCCTGCAGCACCAGCAGCACGCCGTTGACCTTGGACGACAGCACCCAGGTGTCGGCGACGAAGAACGGCGGCGCGTCGACGATGACGACGTCGGCCATTTCCTGCAGTTCGGCCAGCACCTGGTCCATGCGCTTGGAACCCAGCAGTTCGGTGGGATTGGGCGGCACGGTGCCGCTGGTGATGACGGAGACGTTGTCCTTGCGCCACGGCCGCAGGACGTCGGCCACGCTCAGGTGGCCGCGGAACAGGTCGCTCAGACCGTCGCGGTTGGGCATACCCATCAGCCGGTGCACGCTGGGCTTGCGCAGGTCGGCGTCCAGCAGCACGACCCGCTTGCCGCCCTGGGCGATGATCAGGGCCAGGTTCATGGCCGTCGACGACTTGCCGTCGCCGGGGGTGGGGCTGGTGACCAGGATGGTCTTCAGTGACTTGTCGACGCTGGCGAATTCCAGATTGGTCCGCAGCGAGCGGAAGGCCTCCGCCAGCGGCGAGCGCGGCGCGTCCGCGACCGAGAGCAGTCCGTTCTTGCCGCGCTGCATCTCACTGATGTAGCCGATGATCGGATAGGGCAGCAGCCGGCCGACGTCGTCCGGCGACTTGAGGGTGTCATCCAGGAACTCGATCAGGTAAGCGGCGCCGGTGGCCAAGACCAGGCCGCCCATGACCGCCACCAGAACGATCAGCGTCTTGCGCGGGCCGACCGGCTCGGTCGGCAACCCGGCCGGCTCGAACACCGAGAGGGTATTGGTGGCGCCCTGTTCCGTGTTGGCCAGCAGGGTGGCGTAGTTGGCCTGCAGCGAGGTCAGGCGTGTCTCCAGCGCTTCCAGCTCGGCCTGGGCGGACGCGATCTCCGAGGCGCTGGACAAATCGGCCAGCTCAGTCTGCTTGAGGGTGATGGCCTCGCCGGTGTCGTTGATCTTGGTCTGCAGCTCGTCCAGCTGTTGGCGCACGAACTCCTGGCGCTTGGCGTCGACCTCGGACACAGCGCCGGACGGGCTCTGCCGGATGAGCTGCCGGGCCAGTTCGTTGGCGACCATCTGGGCCAACTCCTGGCTGCTGTCCGTGACGGTGATATCCAGGAACTGACCATCCGGCAAGGCATAGGCCTCGTAGTCCGGCATCTCGGTCAGCCCGAGTTCGGCCATGGTGGCCTGGGCCACCGGCTCGCGCCGCGCCAGGTCCGCATAGGCCCGCGCCAGCGTCTGCCCCAGGCCAAACTCGTTGCCGGTCGGATTGGACTCAAAGATGGCGCGCCCCACCAGCAGCGTCGTGCGCGCCATGTAGACCGGCGGCAATTCCCGGGTGAAATAATAGGCCGAGACGCCGCCGATCGCCATCGACGCCAGAATCAGCCACCACCATTTCTGCAGGGGAGCGATGTAGTCACGGAGTTCCATAATCGGTAGATCCCGGTTAGGGGCCCGGCTTCGTTAGAGGCCCTCCAACCACAGCTAATATCTTATTTATGGACTCGATTGGCGAACCCAGGTACAATAGTACTATCGCAAGGCAAGTTGATCCAGAAAGGCAGTCTCAATGGCGACGATCCTGGTCACACTTGGCATCCTGGCCGTTCTGGCCTCCGCCAGCATCATGCTGATTGCGTGCATGGCCTCGGCCCGGGTCACTGAGACCGAAGCGTGGGCGGAAGAGCCGCTCATTATGCCAGAGATGGCCCCCCAGCGCTCGACCACCTCGCGCCTGTCTTCCTGAATCGATGTTTCGCCAACGCGGCTTCCCCCAGGGAAGCCGTTTTTGTCAGCGTCGATAGTTGAAGATCACCTTACTGCCGTCCTGTTCCAACTGGAACGGCAGTTCCTGAAGATGGCTCAGGGCGGCGCGCACCGCCGCCCGGCGCTCCGGCTGACAGTACAGCAGCAAGAAGCCGCCGCCGCCCGCTCCCGTTATCTTCCCCCCCACCGCCCCAGCCCGCCGCGCCGCTTCGTACATCTCGTCTAGCTCACCATTGCTGATCTGGCTGGCCAGACGCTTCTTCAGCTCCCAGCCGGTGTGCAGCAGGTCCCCGAGCGTCTCCAACCGCCCGGACTGGAGTTCGTCGCGGGCGTGCAGGGCCATGGCCTTCATCTCGCGCAGGATCGCGCGGCGGTCGGCGATGTTGCGCTTCTGCTCGCCCAGAATCGTGTCCGCCTTGCGCGTGACGCCGGTAAAAAACAGCAGCAGGCTCTCGTTCAGGCGCATCTGCAGACCCGGATCCAGCCGCACGCGTTCGCTGTCCACCTGGCCGCCGGGCCGGAACTCAAACAGGCGCAGACCGCCAAAAGCGGCAATGTACTGGTCCTGGACGCCGATCGGCTTGCCCAGACGGCCGATCTCGATGTCGCAGGCCTCGCGGGCCAGCTGTTCGGCCGTGACCAGGTCGCCCTGATAAGAGTGCATGGCATGCAGGGCGCCAACCGTCACGGTGCTGGACGAGCCCAGCCCGGAGCCGGCCGAGGGGATATCACCCATCGTGGTGATCTCGACGCCGTCGCGGATTGCCGTGAGGCGCAGCGCTTCGCGGATCAGCTCGTGCCGGATCTGATCGACGCTCTCGACCATCTCCTGGCGCGTGTAGCCGATGCGCAGCAGGGTATCAAAGCGCTTCTTGATCGTGACGAAGATGTACTTGTCGATGGCGCAGGACAGCACGCAGCCGCCTTCCTCGTTGAAGTAGTCCGGGAAGTCGGTACCGCCGCCGAAGAAACTGACACGCAAGGGAGCTTGGACAATGATCATGGTTGGCGTTCACTCTGCGCGAAAAATTCCGCGGTCCTGGCCAGCCCGGTGGGCAGGTCGACCGTGGGCTGCCAGCCCAGCTCGCGGCGCGCCTTGGCCGCGTCCAGGTAGATAAAACGCGTCTCCCCGAGCTTGGCCGGGCCGTAGGCGGGCGGATGGGGATAGGCGGTAACCGTCTGCAGGGCCGCGAAGACCTCGTTCACCGAGGTCGGCCGCCCCCAGCCGAGGTTGTAGATGGCGGCCGCGTGGGGCGCCCGCAACGCCAACACGTTGGCCTCGGCGCAGTCGCCGACCCAGACGAAGTCGCGGGTCTGCTCGCCGTCGCCGTAGATGACCACCGGCTCGCCGCGCCGCATCCGGTCGGCGAAGACCGCGACGACGCCGGCCTCGCCGTGCGGGTTCTGGCGCGGCCCATAGACGTTCGGGTAGCGCAGCACCACGTACTCCAGGCCGTACAACTGCCGATACATGAACAGGTAGTGCTCGACGGTGTGTTTGCTGGCCCCGTAGGGGCAGATCGGGTTGACCGGATGCTGCTCGTCGCAGGGCAGGTACTGGGGCTCGCCGTAGACCGCTCCACCGGTGGAACTGTACACCACGCGCCGGACGCCGACGCGCCGCGCGCACTCCAGGACGTTCAGCGAGCCGCGCACGTTGATGTCGGCGTCCAGCAGCGGGTCAGCCACGGAACGGCGCACATCCACCTGGGCCGCGTGATGATCGACAAAATCCGGCCGCTCCTGCTCGAAGACTTGCGCCAGGCGCGGGTCCCGGACATCCAGCTGATAGAAGCGCGCGCGGGGGTTGAGGTGGCTGCGCCGCCCGGCCGACAAGTCGTCGACGACCGCGACCTCGTAACCCTCGGCCAACAACCGGTCGACGACATGGGAGCCAATAAAGCCGGCTCCGCCGGTCACCAGGACTCGCATGCGTGGTCGTGCTCCTGAACAGACAGCGAACGCCCATTATAGATGAGGCCGGCGGGGGTCCGCCGGCCTCAGACGGAGGCAGCTGCCCGCTGGAGACGGGCCCCCGTCGCCAGGCTAATAGGCGCCCCGGCTGCGAATCACCGCCGGGAAAGTCTGGAACAGGATCTGCAGGTCCAGCCAGATTGTCCAATTGCGGATGTAGTACATGTCGAGGCGGACCCGGTCCTCATAGCTGACGTCCGAGCGGCCGCTGACCTGCCACAGGCCGGTCAGGCCCGGGCGCACCGTGAGCAGGTTCAGGCCCCACTGGTTGTACTGGGCCATCTCCTGGGGGGCAATCATGCGCGGCCCCACCAGCGACATCTCGCCGGCCAGCACGTTCAGCAGCTGAGGCAGTTCGTCCAGGCTGAACTTGCGCAGGAAGACGCCCACGCGCGTGACGCGCGGGTCGTTCTTGAGCTTGTGGGTGCGGGCCAGCTCGGCCTTCAACTCCGGGTGCTGATCCAGGATGCGGTCGCCGTTGACGTGCATGGTCCGGAACTTGAAGGCGTCAAACTGCTTGCCGTTCAGGCCCATCACGCGGCGCCGGTAGATGACCGGGCCGGGCGAATCCAGCTTGATGGCCAGGGCCAGCAGGGCCAGCAGCGGCAGGATCGCGAGCAGGCCCGGGATCGTCAGACAGTAGTCCAGGGCCAGCTTCAGGACGCTGTCGAAGCCGGTCAGACGGACCTTGTTGACATTGACCAGGGGCACGTAGCCCAGCTCCTGGACCTGCAGACCGGTGGTGATGATCTCGTACAGGCCCGACGACAAGCGCAGGTTGACCTGATCTGAGTTGCTGTAGCGCTTGAACAGCTCCAGCATCCGGTCGCGCGACGAGATCGCGCTGGTGGCCAGGACCACCTCTTCGATGCCGTAGCGCCGGATGAGCTTGTCCATCTGGTCCACCGAGCCCAGCGCCGGCAGGTTGTGGAAGAGCAGCGTGCCGGCCGGGACCTTCTCATCCACGAAGCCCACCAGCTTCAGGCCGGAGTGCCGGGACTTGAGGAGCTGCTCGGCCAGCCAGCGGCCTTCCTGGTTGGCGCCGACGATGACGGCCGGGGCCAGGAACAGGCCGCGCCCGCGCAACTGGTAGATGATGCGCCGCATCGCGAAGCGCCCGATCGCCACCAGCAAAAAGGCGAGCCCCCAGGCCACCAGAACCCAGCCGCGGGCCACCAGGAAAGTGGGCACCAGGAAGTCCAGGACCGCCACCGGCACCAGGCCGGTCGTCGTTGCCCGGAAGAGCAGGTTGTACTCGCGCACGCCGCCGACCAGGTTGGCCGAGCTGTACAGCCCCATGACGGCGAAAATGCCGAGCCACAGCGGCACGATGAAGGCCACCACCAGCGCGCCGTAGTAGAACACGTTCGGCGCCGAGTCGCGGTAGAACAGCGGCAGGTCCAGCGTGAAGCGCACGACGTAGGCCAGCCAGAAAGCCAGACCGACCATGGCGACATCGGTGATGACCAGCGCCACCACCAGCACCAGGGAACGCGTCCGGCGCGTCAGGCTCTGGAGTTCAGGGTAGACCGACACGGTTGAGACGGGCGAGATTTCGTCAAGCATAGGCTGGGATGCCATGATAGCTATCCTCCAAAGCGGCAGCGATGTTGGCCCAGTCGTGACGGGTCGTCACATACTTCCGACCCGCCTGGCCGACCGCGTCTCGGCGGCCCGGGTCACCCAGCAGGCTCAGCACTGCGTCGGCGAAAGCCTGGGGCTCGTCGGCGATCAGGGCCTCGCGCCCCGGTTGGAGTTCCAGGGCGGACACAGACTGCGGCGTTGAGACGACCGGCGTGCCGCACGCCATGGCTTCGAGCACTTTATTCTGGATCCCAACGCCGTACGCCACTGGTGCGACGGCGAGGGTAGCTTGCTGAAGATACGGCCGTAGATCTGGAACGGTGCCCGTCACGGTGATGGCTGGATCCTGCGCCAACGCCTGGATCTGGGCCGTCGGCTCCTTGCCCACGATCCACAGCTTTACGTCTGGGCGTTGGGCGCGGATACGAGGAAAGACCGCCTGGACAAAGTGCAGCACCATGGTGACGTTGGCGTGGTAGCTCATCTTGCCGCTCATCACTACCGTGGCCGGCTCCCGCTTCACCCCCGGTGCGACACTAAAATAGTCCAGATCCACTCCATTTGGAATCACTCTTAAGTCCGGCGGAGGACTTTGGTTGGAGGCTGGTTGGCGGGCCGCCAGCTCCAGCAGCGCAGCGCGGTCCATCGGCGCGGTCACCAGGGTCCGGTCGAACTGCCGCACCAGCCAGCCTTCATAGTGTTCCGTGCGGCCCAGCTCCAACCCGGAGATCAGCCGGCTCGCCAGCCGCCGGCTGCGCGCCGCCGCATGCCGGAACAACAGGCTGATGCAGTCGACGCTGTCCCAAACGATCGGGAAACTCGCGCCCTGGCGGTCACGCCACTGCTTGATGTGAAGCCCGTACCAGGCCCCGCGCAGGTGCTCGACATGCACCACGTCGGGCTGGAGCGTCTCCAACAGCCCGGCCGGGATCAACTCCGGCTGCCAGCAGTAGGCGGCCTGGAGGGGCGTCCGGCTCGGCAGGACGCCCACACAATTCAGGGCGGAGCGCCAGGCCGGCAAGGACACGGCGCGCACGTCCACGCCCTCGCCCCGCAAGGCCTCGACGTCGGCGCGCTCGGCAGCCGCTGTCCAGGTCGTCAGGACCGTCACCTGATGGCCGCGGTGCACCAGCCGCCGGATGAAGTTGTACGGCCGCACCCGGATCAGGTTTGGCACGTAGGGCACAACAAAAAGAATGCGCATCATGTTGACGATAAGCGACAACCCCTGAGCCTTCAATAACGCGCAGGTCCTAGCCTTTGCGGGCTATTACGGGAATGGCCCAGTTGAGGCAGTCCGGCGGGGGCGCCCTGCCAATGTTAAAGAAAAAGGCCAGGGCGCCCTGCCCTGGCCGAGGCCAATCAACGCAGCGGTCTATCGAATAAAGAACGACAGCGCGACCAAGATGACGATGAACGTCCCGGCCAGCGCGCCGATCCGCGTCAGATCTTTCTTGGTGTCGCTATAGTCGAACTCCGACGGGTTGATCTCCGGGCCGGCCGCTTCGACGGCCCGCTCGGCCCCACCGCCGAGCGCCATCGCCGGCCCCGTGCCCATCGGCACATTCGGTTGACGCAGTTTCTTAGCCTTGCGTACTTTGCTCATAACCCACTCTCCGTCCGGTTTCAGGCCGTGGCCGCCTACTGCGTGCGCAGATCGGCGTTGACCACGATCCTTTGGTTGTCAATCAGGTAAGGATAACACGAAATGAGCGTAAGGGAAGAGTGGACGGTGGGCGCCAAGACGCTCACCTCGGTCGGCTCGACGATGCGCGTCCCGGTGATGAAGTAGGTGTAGATCTGGCTGACCGTGTGAATCTGGATCTCATCACCCGGCTGCAGCCGGTCCAGGTAGCGGAAGATTTCGCCGAAGATATCGTTGTGGGCGGACAGCACCAGGTTGCCGGGCTGGCCCGGGTCGCCGCTGCCAATGTGCTGGCCCACGCCCTTCTTGAGCTGGTCCCAGCCGTCGCCCTGCACGATGGGCGCGTCCACGTTGAGGGCCGGGATGACGATCCGGCGCGCCTGGGTCGGTCCCTGGGTGGGCAGGGCCGGTGCCGGCAGCGCCTGCCACAGCGAGCGCATGGACTCCGGGATCTCGGCCGCGTTGAACTGGGCGCCGCCCGGATCGGTCGGCGGCGTATGGCCGGACGGGAGCACGATGGCCGTGATCACGGGCGTCGGCACCAGCGTCGGCAACGCCTGCACGCTCTCGGCGATGGATTGAGCGGCCTCCTGGTTCAGGCTGTCCAGGATGTTCTTGCCGTTGTAGATCACGTACACCAAGCCCACCACGGCCGCGATCTCGATCAGCAGCAGCACGGCGTCGAACAGCCGGCGCGCCAGGCTGCGCGGCCGGGGCGGAGACTCAGGCCCCGGCGCGCCGTCGGCGGGCGGCAGGACGCCCACCGGCACCACCGGCCGGGCACGGCCCGTCTCGCGGTAGCGCGCCAGGCGGGCCTCCCGCGCCTCGCGCTTCTTCTCAGACAGCACGCGCTGCAGTTCGGCGATGGAGAGGTCGTCTACGGAACGGCGGTCTTTCATAACCTGCCTATGGGCGGAAAACGGCGGCCGGCCGCGGGGCCGCGCCCGGCGGGTAAAAAATACCCGGATTGCCGGGCGGACGCAAGCGCCGGGCCATGGCCTTTGGCGGCCGAAGGCCGGCGCCTTGCTCCCGGCCCGCTCAGACCGCGTCCGGCCCGGTCAGGCGGTAAACGGTCAGTTCGCCGTCCAGGCCTTTCAGCGCGGCTCGCGTCGTCTGCAGCGGCCGCCCGGCCAGCAAAGCCGCGGCCTCGGCCTCGCCGTGGACGGCGTCGGTGAAGGCCACGTCACGCCCGCGCGAGAGGCCCTGGACCCGGGCCGCGACATTCACGGTGGTGCCGAAGTAGTCCGGCCGGTCGTTGAGAGTGACGTGCAGACAGGGCCCGCTGTGCAGGCCGATTTTGAGGATCAACTGCTCGTCGCCGGCCAACCGCTCGCGCTGGTTGAGGCGCGCGATCCCGGCCTGCATCGCCAGCGCGGCCTGCAAGGCCTCGGCCGGCGTCTGAAAGGCGGCCATGACAGCGTCGCCGATGTTCTTGACTACCGTGCCGCCGTGCCGATCCGCCGCCGCGAATAACTCAGCGAAGTGCAGGCGCACCAGGTGGTAAGCGCGCGGGTCGCCGCGCTGAGCGTACAGCGCCGTGGAGCCGGCCAGGTCCGTGAAGAGCAAGGCCACGCGCGCCACCTCCAGGCTCTCGTCTGGGAGCAGCCGCTCCTGCGGGAAGAGCCGTTGAAATTCCGGGAGCAGCAGCAGGGTGTGGCCGGGGACGGCGCCCAGGCGCGCCTCCACCTCCGCCCGGTAAGCACGGTCGTCGGCCGCCGGGGTCAGCGCGCGGAAGCGGCGATGGACGCTGAAGGTGACGCGGACCTCCTGGTCCAGCCGGGGTGCATGGGTGGCCTGACAGAAGCTGCAGGTCGTTTCGTGCCGCAGCCCGTTAAGCCCGGTGTGGGCGGTGGCCTGCCCGCAGCGCGGGCAGCGCACGTCCCAGTGCAGGGTGATCAGGCCTTCATACAGGGCGGCCACGAGCAGCCGCAGGGCGCCGCGTTCGTCGAGGCCGAGTTGTTCGGCCAGGTGGCGCGGGTTGGCGTGGTAGACCGCGCGCGGCGCGGATCGCTCCAGGAAGGCGGCCAGCCGGCCGCCCTCGGCGGGGCTGAAGCCGTGTTTCTCCAGGTTGGCGGCGGCGGCGGCCAGACTGGGGCGGCGCTGGAACAGGGAGACCATGCTGACCTCGCGGAGAGGGAAAGGGCGGCCGAGGGCCGTCCAGCCGCCAAGGATAGGACGAGGCAGGCGGTCGATTTGTTACACAGCCAACGCGGCGGTTAGGGCCCGCTGTGGCGGAAGACCATGAGTTCGCCGCCGTTGCCCTCCATTACCAGGAGCTTGCCGCTGACGTAGGTGTAGCGCGGCCGCATCCCGTCGCTGTAAGCCTGGGAGGCCGAGGTCGGTGTCGGCGGATCGAAGGTGTTCCAGTAAGTCCAGAAGCCGGGGCCGTCCCAGTAGCGTCCATCGCCAAACAGGGTCAGCCCACAGGTGGTGGAGTGCGTCGTCGCGTTGAAGTTGCCGCAGGACGCCTGGCGTCGGATGACGGCCGGCCGATTGGCGGTGACGATAGGGTTGGAGTAGGACAAGCCGCGGCTGCTGGCGCGGTCGGTGATGCGCACGGCCTCGCTGGCCCCCCAATGGGCGTGGAAGAGCGTCGTGCCTGCCATCGTGATCGGGTTGAGCTCGTCGGTGACATGAATGTAGGAGTTGCCGCCGGCCCCGTTGTAGCGGCTCATGCGCACGAAGCGCAGGTCGCCGGCCGCCAACCCGGAGATCGTACTGCCATCCAGCACCATCTCGCCCATGTGCGAGTCCCACCGGCCGTCGGGCGGGTTGGACTGCCCGTTGCGGAAGGGGATATAAGCCACCTGCTTGCCATCCGCCCAACTCCGCACCACGGGCAGCGGCCCGGTGGTGAGGCAGGCCTGGCCGCTGCATAAGTCTTCCGTGCCGCCATACCCCACAGCTGGGATAAACTTCTTCGTGCCGTCGTCCAGGTTGAGGGCGAACAGGTTCTGCTTGGCGGCGTTGTTGTTGAGGAACGTGCGCGCCTCGCCGTTGCTGTTCGGCCAGATGCCCTTGGCGTTGCCGGTATAGCCCCACAATCCGGCGTTGTGCTCCAGGCGCATGCGCAGGAAGACCACGCCGGCGCTGTCAGCCACCACCGGCCAGTACCAGCGGTACTCGTACTGGTTGGCGGTCGGCGGGTTAGACGTGGGCTTCACCTTCCACTTCTGCGTGCCGCTGCTGTTGTTGACAGCGTGCACATACAGGTCGGATGTGCCAAAGACCAGGACGTCGCGCGAGGCGGAGTAGGCCAGGCCGCTGCCGCGCACGGTGTCGCTGCCGGCCGAGTACACCCAGGCCTGGGCCAAGGTGACGGCGTTGACCTTGTGCAGCTGGCCGTTTTCGGCCAGGGCGTAGACGAAACCGTCGGCCACGAGCACGGCGCGGTTGACGGGACTGCCGACGGTGTAGGTGGTGGCGGCGCCCGTGGCGGCGTTTACCTTGTAGAGCTTGCCGTCGGCGCCGCCGGCGAAGACCATGCCGGTGGCCGGGTCATAGGCCGGGGTCGCGTTGAAGGTGGTCGCGGTGAGGTTCCAGCGCGCCTGGCCGCTGTCGGACGCCAGCGCATACAGCCCGTTCGCCCCGGCCGGCACAAACACGGAGCCGCCGCCCGCCACAGTGCGCGCCTCGCGCGGCGCGTTGTAGAAGTGGTTGCCGGTGCCACCGCTCCCGTCCGGGCCGTTCCACGTCCACAGCAGCGTCCAGGGCTCGGCCGGCTCGATATTGATGTAGCCGGTGCGCTGGGCATTGCCGGCCTCCTGCGTCCACTCGGCCAGGTTGGTGTAGGAGCGCGACGCCCACGGCAGGTAGACCGTGGTGGTGGCCAGTGGATCCGCCTGCCCCAAACGCTCGCCGGCGCAAGCCGGGCCGGCCGCCATCAACCCCACCAGGACGGCCAGAACACCCTGGCCGACCCACCGTGAAATCCAGCGCAGCTTAACCATGGCACCTCACAAAAAAACAGCGGCCGGACGGCCGCGCGTGATGACCCCCGCAGACCCTGGCAAGCCTGGGCCTGCCGGTTAATTTTAACGTTCAACGCGAAGGCGCCTCCACCGGAAAAATACCGAGGCCGCGCGCGGACGCTACGGAGGGGCTTACTCGAGGACACCGACCCGGACACCGCGAAAACGGGCCGGCGCGGCGCCGTGGCCGGTGTGCATCACCTGAACGGGCTGGCCCTTGCCGCAGTTGGGCGTGCCATACATCGTCCAGTGTTCGGCCGAACAGACCGCGTCACAGCTGTTCCAGAAGTCGGGCGTGTTGCCGGTGTAAGTGCAGTTCTTGAGCAGCCGCCCCAGCCGGCCGTTCTTGATCTCGTAGCCGACCTCGGTGCCGAACTGGAAGTTGTAGCGTTTGTCGTCGATGCTCCAGGAGCGGTTCGTCTCCATCAGGAGGCCGCTCTCGGTGTCCGCGATCAGGTCGGCCAGCCGCCAGGCGCCGGGTTCCAGGCTGACGTTGGTCATGCGCACCAGCGGCAGGCGGTTCCAGCCGGCCGCGCGCATGCAGCCGTTGGACGGGAGCTCCAAGCGCGCCGCGGTCTCGCGCGACATCAGGTAGCCGACAAACAGCCCGTCCCGCACGATCGGCGTCGTGGCGGCCGGCACGCCTTCGTCGTCCCAGCCGAACGTCCCCAGGCCGGTCGCGCGCACGGCGTCGGCGGTCAGGTTGACCACCTCGGCGCCATAGCGGAATCGGCCGCGCTTCTCCAGCGTCAGGAACGAGCCGCCGGCGTAGTCGGCCTCCGTCCCGAAGACGCGGTCCAGCTCGGTGGGATGGCCGCAGGACTCGTGGATCTGCAGCGCGAGCTGCGCGGCGCCCAGGATCACATCGGTGACCGTGTCGTGCGGGCAGGCCGCCGCCGACAACAGCTGCCGGGCCTCCGTCGCGACGCGCTCCGCCTGGCCGGGCAAGTCCATGGCCAGCACGTACTCCCAGCCGGCCGTGCCCTGCTGGCGTTCGGCCGAGTTCGGATAGGAGCGGCGCTGGACGTCGTCGGCCGTGATCGCCGTGGCCATGATCCCGCCGCCGGCTTCATACAGGGTCTGCGTGATATCAGCGCCTTCGCTATTGGCGAAGGCCTTGCGCTCGCGAACGAAGATCAGGCTGCCATGCCGGACGAGCGTCTCGCCGGCGCGGCGCGGCCCGGCGGCGCGCGCCATGGCGGCGTCGGCCGCGAACAACAGGCCCAGCTTAGCGTCCGTGGAAATCGCGAACGGGTCTACCTGGAGCGGCGTCGTATAGGCGCCGCGGCTGGTCACCGCCGCCCCTAATCGGATCGAGCCATTCCGCGCCAGGCCGGACGCCCGGGCAATGCGCACGGCCTGGGCGGCCACGCGGTCGACCTCGGCCGCCGTCAGGGCCCGGCTGCTGGCAAACCCCCAGGCGCCATCCACCAGGACGCGCACGCCAAAGCCCGCCGATTCGACGTAGCTCAGGCCGTCGACGACGCCGTTCTTAACCGACAGGCTTTCCTCGGTCGATTCAATCAGGCGCACATCGGCGTAAGCCGCGCCGAGCAGGTGGGCGGTTTCCAGGGCACGGGCCAGCAACGGATCCATGCGCCCGATTATACGCGGATGCCGCCGGAACCGGCCGCGATAGGAGGCGGGATAGCTCCGCGCTATAATGCGGAGTGAAGTCGCCTGATTAGGAGCGCTATGTTCAAAAAGGTCCTGATCGCCAACCGGGGCGAGATCGCCGTCCGCGTCATCCGCGCCTGCAAGGAGCTGGGCATCCGCACGGTCGCCGTCTTCTCGGACGTGGACCGCGGCGCCCTGCACGTCCGCTACGCCGACGAGGCCTACCGGCTCGGACCGGCGCCGTCGCGGGAGAGCTACCTGCGCATCGACAAGATCCTGGCCATCGCCCGCCAGGCTGAAGTGGACGCCATCCACCCCGGCTACGGCTTTCTGGCGGAGCGCGAGGACTTTGCCGAGGCCTGCGCCGAGGCCGGCATCGCCTTCATCGGTCCCAAGCCGTCGGCCATCGCCGCCATGGGCGACAAGGCCGTGGCCCGCGCGACCGTGGCCAAGGCCGGCGTGCCGGTCATCCCCGGCACCGAAGGCGAAGGCGACCTGCGCGACGACGACCTGCTGGCGATCGCGCCGCAGATCGGTTTTCCGCTGCTGATCAAAGCCACTGCCGGCGGGGGCGGCAAAGGCATGCGCGAAGTGCAGGCGCTGGACGAGATGCGCGGCCGGCTGGCGGCCGCGCGCCGCGAGGCCGAGGCCGCCTTCGGCGACGGCAACGTCTATCTGGAGAAGTTGATCACCGGCGCACGCCACATCGAGATCCAGATCCTGGCCGACCACCACGGCAACGTCATCCACCTGGGCGAGCGCGAGTGCTCGCTGCAGCGCCGCCACCAGAAGATCCTGGAAGAAGCGCCGTCGCCGTTCATCGCCGACGATGAGGCCTTCCGCCAGCGCATGGGCGCCATGGCCTGCCGGGCGGCGGCGGCCGTGGATTACCACAACGCCGGCACGATCGAATGCCTGGTGGATAAAGACCAGAATTTCTACTTCATGGAGATGAACACCCGCCTGCAGGTGGAGCACCCAGTCACCGAACTGGTGACCGGCGTGGACATCGTCAAGGAGCAGATCCGCATCGCGCGCGGCCGCAAACTGCGCTACACCCAGGCCGACGTCAAGCTCAACGGCTGGGCGATCGAGTGCCGCATCAACGCCGAGGATCCGTACAACAACTTCCTGCCGTCGACGGGCACCATCGAGGTCACCGTGCTGCCCACCGGCCCCGGCATCCGCGTCGACACCGGCGTGTATGCCGGCTTCGAGATCACGCCGTATTACGACTCGCTCATCGGCAAGCTGATCTGCTACGGTGAGACGCGCGGCGAAGCCATCCTGCGCATGCGCCGCGCGCTGGAGGAGTACCGCATCGTCGGCGTCAAGACCACGCTGCCCTTCCACCAACGCATCCTGGATTCGCACCGCTTCCTGGCCGGCAGCTTTGACACGCGCTTCATCGAGGAGCGCTTCAGCCTGGAGGAGATGGAAGAAGGCAAAGAAACCTTCCCGCACATCGCCGCCATCATGGCCACCGTGGCCGCACACCGGCAAAGCCAGCAGGCGGCGCAGCTGGTCCAGCGCGGCAAGCGCGACACCAGCAACTGGAAATGGGTCGGCCGTTATGAGCGGATGCACCGCTGAGCCCGCCGCCCGCGCGCGGCCATGAACCGCCCGCCGGCCGCCTCCCCGGCGGCACCGCTGGCGATCTGGCGGCCGCTGCCGCGCGCGGGCTGGGTCATCGTCGGCCTTTACGGGCTGCTGGCGCTGGCCTACAACGTCGTCCAGCCGCCGTTTGAAACCTCAGACGAGCGCGAGCACTTCGGCTATGTGCAATTCCTGTTGCAGGAGCAGCGCGTCCCGGTCTTCGTCCCGGGCGAACAGTCGGAATACCACCAGCCGCCGCTCTACTACCTGGCGGCCGCGCTCCTGGCGGCGCCTTTCCCGGCCCGCGATCTGGCCGACTATGAGGCGCGGCGCAATCCGTACGCCGGCTTCCGCCACTGGGAGCCCGGCGTGGACAACAAGAACCTGTTCCTGCACGGCCCGTGGGATGCTTGGCCGTTCCGCGACACGGCCCTGGCCGTCCACGTCGCGCGGTTGACGTCGCTGCTTTTCGGCCTGCTGACCGTGATCGCCGTCTATCAGGTGGGCCGGGCTCTGCTGGACGAGGGCGGCGCCCTGGCCGCCCTGGGCCTGGCGGCTTTCCTGCCGATGTTCGTGAGTGTCAGCGGCTCGGTGCAGAATGACGCCGGGGCGGCGGCTCTGGGCGCCGTCAGCCTGTGGCTGGCGTTGCGCTGCCATGCGGCCGGCTTCACGGCGCGGCGCGCCGCCGGGCTTGGCCTGGTCATCGGCCTGGGCGGGCTGATGAAGTTGACGGCTCTGCTCCTGTGGATCCCGGCCGCTGCGCTGCTGCTCTTCTGGGCCGAGGGCGCCCGCCGCCCCTGGCGCGCGGCGCTCGGGCTGCTGGCCTGGCTCGGCGTCGGCGCCGCTCTCGGCGGGGGCTGGTGGTATGCGCGCAACTGGTTGTTGTTCGGCGAGCCGACCAGCCTGAGTGCCAACCTGGCGACCTACGCCATCCATCCGGCCAGCGTCGGCTTCGCGTGGTGGGGTGACGGCCTGGCGTATGCCTGGGCCACGTTCTGGGGCCGCATCGGCTGGGGTGAGCTGGGCCTGCCGAACTGGGTCTACTCCGGATTGGCTGGCGTGACCGGGCTGGCCGCCTTCGGCCTGACGCGAGGCTGGCGGCGCTGGCCGGCCGAGCAGCGCGGCCGGGTTGTCGCCCTGCTGTTGAGCGGTCTGGTGCTGACTGTGGCCCTGATCGGCTACATCACTTTGAGCCCCACCGGCGCCCAGGGCCGTTACCTCTATCCGGCCCTGCCCGCGTTTGGCGTCCTGGTGGTGCTCGGCCTCCGCGCTTTAGCGCCGCGGCGCGCGCGCCGCCTGCTCACCTGGGCCGGGCCAGTCACCTCGGCGACCCTGAGTGTGGCCCTGCTGACCGTCGTCTTGATCCCGGCCTACACGCCGCCCCCGGCCCTGTCCGGCCTGCCGGTGTCGGCGACCCGCGTGGACGCCGTCCTGGGCGATGTGGCCGTGATCCGCGGCTATGCGGTTTCGGCCGGCCGCGCGCATCCCGGCGACCGCGTCGTCGTCTCGATCTTTTGGGAACCGCTGCGGCGCACCGCGCTGCCGTATTCCGTCTTTGTGCATTTGCTGGAGGCCGGGACGAAGCTGATCGCGCAGCGCGACACCTATCCGGGTCTGGGCCGCAACCCGACCACGGCCTGGGAGCCGGGCCGCCTCTTTGAGGATCGTTACACCGTCCTCATCCCGGAGAATGTGGCGACGCCGCTGCTGGCGTTCTGGAAAGTGGGCTTGTGGCAAGCGGAGACCGACGAGCGCGCCTGGCTGCTGGACGACGCCGGCCAACCGGTCGACTCGGGTCTGCCCTTCGGCCGGTTGGAACTCGTGCCCTCCGGCTGTTGAGGCCGGCGGCCAAAACAGGACTCTATGAAATACATCACCACCGTCAATGCGCAGACCTTCGCCATCGAAGTCATCGACGATCATCATGTCCTGGTGGACGGGGTGGAGTACGAGGTCGACTTTGTGCGCATCGGCGACCAGCCGGTCTACACGCTCCTGGTGAATGGCCAATCGCATGAGGCCTTCGTCTACCCGGGCGATGAATTCGGCGAGCAGCAGGTGCTCCTGCATGGCAGCCTCTACTCGGCGCTGGTCGAGGACGAGCGCGAGAAGCGCCTGCGCGCGGCCGGCGGCGTGGCCGCGGGCGGCCCGTCCGGCGAGTTCAACCTCAAGGCGCCGATGCCGGGCCTGGTGGTCGCCGTGCCGGTGGAGGAGGGTCAGGCGGTCCAGAAGGGCGACAACCTGATCATCCTTGAGTCGATGAAGATGCAGAATGAGCTCAGGAGCCCGCGCGACGGCACGGTCCACCGCATCAAGGTCAAGCCCGGCGACAGCGTCGAGCAGAACCAGGTCATGATCACCATTGCTTGAGGCAGACGACCGGCCGGCCGCCGCCGACAATCGGCTGATGACCCGGTGACGTTTTGTACTGAGGCCCAGCCGGCCGCCCGGCTACAATCCCCCCGATGACGCGTCCGTCTCCGCTGCGCCTGGCCCTGGCCGCCGCCGCGCTGGCGCTCGGCAGCCTGGCGCTGTACGCCGCCGGTCTCGACGGCGTGCCCTTCCATCCTGACGAAAGCACGTATCTGTTCATGAGCCGGGATTTCGCCACAGCCTTTCTGGAGGGCCAACCCGCCCGCCTGGCCTGGACGCCGGGCGCCCCGCTCACGCCGGAGAGCCGCTATCGCCTGCTGGATGGGCCCGCCCAGCGCTACCTGGTGGGGCTCGGCTGGTGGCTGGCCGGTGAACGCGCGGCTGATCTGAATGCGGATTGGGATTGGCGCCAGTCGTGGGCGACGAATGTCGCCGGCGGGGCGCTGCCGAGGCCGGAGCTGCTGCACGCGGGCCGGACGCCGGCAGCCGTGCTGGGCGCCCTCACCGCCGTCCTGCTCCTGGGCCTGGGCGCCGTCCTGCGCGGCCCCGGCCTCGGCCTGGTCGCCGGCGGACTGCTGCTGCTGCACCCGCTGATGCTCCTGCATGCGCGGCGCGCGATGGCGGAGGGGCCGCTGCTCTTTGCCTCGGCGCTGACCATACTGGCGGGCCTGGCCCTGGCCCGCCTGGCGGACCGGACAACCCCGCCTGGCTGGAGGCGGCTGACTGGCTCTGCGGCCGGGCTGGGTGCTGCGTTCGGCCTCGCACTGGCCGTTAAGGCCAGCGCGCTGGCCCTGGTGCCGGCCCTGGCCGGCGTGGTGGGGCTGGCGTTCGGCCAGGCCCGCTGGCCTGGGCGCCAACGGCTGGGCGCGCTCATGGGTGCCGGCCTGATCGCCGGCGCCGCCGCAACGCTCGTCTTCCTGGCGCTCAGCCCGGTCTTGTGGCGCGCGCCCAGGCTTGGGCTGGAGACGGCGCTGGCGCTGCGGACCGCGTTGGTGCGTGAACAGACCAGCGCGCTCGGCGAATTCGCGCCACAGCTGTTGCTGCCGGGCGCGGCCGAGCGGTTGCGCGCCGCGGTCACCGCGCTCACGGTGCAAACGCCGGCGGCGTGGGATGTGGCCGTCGCGGACCAGGTGGCGCAGCTGGCGCCGCAGGTGGACGCTTACCTCGCCGCGCCGCTGCAGCACGGCTCGCTGTGGGCGGGCGCCGGCCTGGCCGGGCTGGCGACGGCCGGCCTGGCTTTCAGCGCCCTGCGGCTGGGGCGGGACCGCTGCGGCCCGGCCACGCGCGGCGAGCAGGCCGTATGGGCCTGGGCGGCGGCCACGCTGGCCTTCACGCTGTGGGCCGTGCCGTTCGACTGGCAGCGCTATTTTCTCCCGCTGTTGCCGCCGCTTTGTCTCTTCGCGGCGCTGGGCCTGGACGGTCTAGCCGCGCCGCTCCTCCGTCGACTACCGCCCCTCTCACGAGCACAACTATGACGCACGCTTCTGACTTACTGCAACGCTGGGAAGAAAAGACACTGGGCCCGGTCCTGCGCAAGAACGCCGAACGGCGCCCGCACTTCAGCACCTCCTCGGGCATTCCGCTGGAGCGCCTCTATCTGCCCGCCGAGGCCGGCCCGGATTACCTCGCAGCGCTCGGCCTCCCGGGCGAGTATCCCTTTACGCGCGGCATCCAGCCCACAATGTACCGCGGCCGCTTCTGGACCATGCGCCAGTACGCGGGCTACGCCACGGCCGAGGAGTCGAACGCGCGCTACAAGTTCTTGCTGGGCCAGGGCCAGACCGGGCTCTCGGTGGCCTTCGATCTGCCCACTCAGATCGGTTACGACGCCGACGACGCGCTCGCCCTGGGCGAGGTCGGCAAGGTGGGGGTATCGATCTCGTCCCTGGAGGACATGGCGCGCCTGTTCGACGGCATCCCGCTGGACAAGGTCAGCACCAGCATGACCATCAACGCGCCGGCCGGCATCCTGCTGGCGCTGTACATCGCCGTGGGCCGGCAGCAGGGCGTGGAAGCGCGCCGCCTGCGCGGCACGATCCAGAACGACATCCTCAAAGAGTATGTGGCGCGCGGCACGTACATCTTCCCGCCGGCGCCGTCCATGCGCCTGATCACGGATATTTTCAAATACTGCCAGACCGAAGTGCCGCAGTGGAACACGATCTCGATCTCGGGCTATCACATCCGCGAGGCCGGCAGCACGGCCGTGCAGGAGGTGGCCTTCACGCTGGCCAACGCCGTCGCCTACGTGCAGGCGGCGCTGGACGCGGGCCTGGGCGTAGACGAGTTCGCGCCGCAGCTGTCGTTCTTCTTCAACGCCCACAACCAGTTTCTGGAAGAGGTAGCCAAGTTCCGGGCGGCCCGGCGGATGTGGGCCAAGCTGATGCGGGAGCGCTTCGGCGCCCAGGACCCGCGCTCCTGGATGCTGCGCTTCCACACGCAGACCGGCGGCTCCACGCTCACGGCCCAACAGGTGGAGAATAACATCGTGCGCGTGGCCGTGCAGGCGCTGGCGGCCGTGCTGGGCGGGACGCAGTCGCTGCACACCAACAGCATGGACGAAGCGCTGGCGCTGCCGACGGCGCATGCCGCCCAGGTGGCCCTGCGCACCCAGCAGATCATCGCCTACGAGTCCGGTCTGGCCGACACCATCGACCCGCTGGCCGGCGCTTACGCCCTGGAAACGCTCACCGACGAGATCGAGCGGCGCGCCTTCGCGTACCTGCGCCGCATCGACGAGATGGGCGGCGCGCTGCGCGCCATCGAGCAGGGTTTCCTGCAGGCCGAGATCCAGGAGGCCGCGTACACTTACCAGCGCGCCATCGAGCGCAAAGAGCAGATCGTTGTCGGCGTCAACGAGTTCGTCACGGCCGAGGCGGCCGGCGCCGTCGAGCGCCTGAAGATCGACCCGGCCAGCGAGGCCCAGGCCCGCCAGCGCCTGGCGGCGCTGCGGGCGCGGCGAGACAACAACCGGGTGGCCGAACTGCGGGCCCAACTCGAGCAGGCCGCGCGCGGCCAGGCCAATCTGATGCCGCTTTTCGTGGCCTGCGTGGAGAACTACGTCACCGTCGGCGAGATCTGCCACACGTTGCGCCAGGTCTGGGGCGAGTATCAACCCACCGTGTAGCGCCGCACCCTTCTCTGAACGAGGTTATCTGAGCATGCCGAACGCAATCCGCATCAACCATATCGCCCTGGTCGTCAACGATCTCGACCAACCCCTCAGCTTCTGGCGCGATGGCCTGGGGCTGTCGCTCGACCACACGGCCGACGTGCCAGAACAGCAGGCGGCGGTGGCTTTTCTGCCAGTCGGCGAAAGCCACGTCGAGTTGGTGAAACCGACGACGACTGATTCCGGGCTGGCGCGCTATTTGGCCAAGCGCGGGCCGGGCCTGCACCATGTCTGCGTTGAGGTCGACGATATTGCCGGCATGCTGGAGCGGCTGCGCGCCCAGGGCTTCCGCCTCATCGATGAGACGCCGCGCCTGGGCGAGGCCGGACGCCGCTATGCGTTTGTTCATCCCGAGAGCGCCAACGGCGTCCTGGTCGAACTTTACCAGTTACCTTGACCGGTCTCAGGATGGTCTGGGCTCACCGCAACTCACCGCTGCAACTCTAACGCGGGGCTAACCAAACCTTACCAAACCAACGCCATCAGTTTTTCGGTTGTGTGACGTCTGAATTAGCCCTATAATCGCGTTAGTTAGCAGGTCCAGCACGTTTACACACGCACACTCGCTACCCTGATTATTCAGAAAGGACATTCTACTATGCTCACTTTCAAGGACAACAAGGGTCAAGGCTTGGTTGAGTACGCGCTGATCCTCGTGCTGGTCGCGGTGGTCGTGATCGTCGTTCTGGCGATCCTCGGCCCGACGATCGGCAACGTGTTCAGCAACATCATCAACGCCATCTAGTATCTGACTGCACCCCGACCTGCTAAACCGAGCGGCCTCTCCCACGGGAGAGGCCGTCTCCATTTAATCGCCAGGCCAGCGCCGATCGTGGACTGGGCAGCGCGGCAATCTCAGCCGGCCGCCGGGCGCGCGCGGTTACGCCACCAGTAGATCAACGGCCCAAATGCGGCGATCGCCGCGAAAGCGAACCATTGCAGCGCGTAGCCGAGGTGCGGCCCGTCGCTCAGGTCAAGCACCAATGTGCGGATGGGCAGCGCGGCCGGTTCGGGGTCGGGCGCCTGGACCAGCAGCATGGGCAGCAACGGGTACGCGGTCTGCGTCTCGATCTGGGCGATGTCCAGCCAGAACCACGCGTCCAGCCGCGGCTGCTCCGGGCTGTTGGTCGGGTCAGCCGGCAGGAAGTCCGCGTTGCGGGTCACCGGCAGCCGCAACAGGCCGCTGATTGCCTGTTCGCCGGCGGGGGGCGGGTAGGCCCGGCGCGCTTCCAGTTCCGCCTGTGTGTACGGGAGCCAGCCGCGATCCACCAAGATGGCGACGTCTGATCCCGTCAGGCGCAGGGGCGTGATGACGTGGACGCCCGGCGCGCCCTGGTAGGCCTGATTGCGCCAGACGATCTCACCGGCCGGGTCGAATGTCCCGCGGACGATGGCCGGCCGATAGTCCAAGGCTTCCGGCGGCTCCGGCAATGAAACGCCAGACAGCACCAGCGGCGCCTGGGCCACGCGCTGCTCGATGGCGGCATTCTGCGCGCGGCGCTCCTGCAGCCGGGCCAGTTGCCAGAAGCCCAAGGCCAGCATCCCGAGCGCCACAAGCGGGATGGCGCTCAGGAACACCGCCCGCAGCCACCGCGGCCAGCGCTGAACGATCACGGCCGCCGCACCTGCGGCAGCAGCGTGTGCAGGCCGGCCACCAGTTGATCCAGGTCCGCGCGCGTGTTGTAGGCCTGGCAAGACACTCGCACCAGGGTGTGCTCGTCCCAGCGCAGCACCGGCACCTCCACCCGAAACTCGTCGTACAGGCGCGCCTTGAGCGCGCCCACATCGCAGGCGGGCAGCGGCAGCGACACCATCTGCGCGAACCAATCCGGGCCGCTGAGCGGCGCCAGGCCGGTCAGCGCGCCCACGCGCGTCTGAGCCTCCACTGCCAGCGCGTGGCACTCCGCGCGCACCGTCTCCCACTGAGGCTGCTGCGTGAAGGCGATGGCGGCGGGCGTGGCCAGGTAGGCGGCGATGTCGCGGGTGCCGGTGTACTCGTGTTCGTCGATAAATCGCGACGGCCCCGGCGCCTCGCTCTGCCAGCCCCAACTGACGATCAGCGGCTCGATCAGGCGCTGGAGATCCCGCCGCACATACAGGAAGGCCGAGCCCTTAGGCGCGCACAGCCACTTGTGGCAGTTGCTGGTGTAGATGTCGGCGCCCAGGTCGGCCAGGTCCAGCGGGATTTGGCCGACCGTGTGCGCGCCGTCGACGATGGTGAGCAGGCCGGCCGCCCGGGCGCGGCGGCAGATCGCGCGCAGCGGGAACACCAAGGCCGTCGGCGACGTGAGGTGGCTGATGAAGATCACGCGCGTGGCCGGTGTCACCCCTTCCCAAAAGGCATCCACGAACGCCTCAGCCGTGGTCACCGGCACCGGGATCGGCTGGGTGAGGTAGCGCGCGCCCCACTTGGCGCACAGGAAGCGCCAGGTCCGGTCCATGGCGCCGTACTCATGGTCGGTGGTCAGGATTTCATCGCCGGGCTCCAGGCGCAGGCTGCGGGCCACGATGTTGAGGGCGGTGGTGGCGTTGGGCACGTAGACCAGCTCGTCCGGCGCGGCGCCGACATAGGCGGCCAGGGCCTCCCGGGCGGAGCGCAGCAGGTCTGAGTAGCGCCGGCCCAGGAACTCCACCGGCTGGCGCTCCAACTCCGCCTGCCAGCGCTGGTACTCGGCGAAGACCGGGCGCGGGCAAGCGCCAAAGGAGCCGTGATTCAAGAAGACGACGTCGGGATCGAGCAGGAAATCGGTCTTGGGTAAGGTGGACACAATCAGCGATTCTAGCCGAAAACAGGCGGCCGGGCGGCGCAAAAAAAAAAAAGACGCGGGCCAGCTGAATGCCAGTCCGCGGCGCACTGCCGCCAAGAACGGCCGCGCCGGTCAGCCGCGGCGCACGCGGTTGATGATGGCCGCGATCGCGATCAGGGCGATGACGGGCAGGATGCTCTGGGCGGCCAGGATCAAGTAGTCGTATTCGCTGTAGAAGTCGATGGGCGCCGCCGGCGTCACCGCGACCCGCGTAGGCGTCGGCGTGCTCAACTGCGGCGGCAGCGTCGGCGTCAGCGTGGCGGTCGGCTCGCCGGCCGCGATGACGCTGGGCCAGACGCTGGTAGGCACCGCCGGCGCATCGATCGCGCCGCGCGTGTACCAGACCGTGTACTGGCCCCGGTCGGAGGCAAAGACCGCGGCCTTGTTGCGCACGAACCAGGTCAGGTTCAACTGGTTGCCGTTGCCGATGGACAGGCGCGGCCACTCGGGGGCGTCGCCGGTGTAGGTTTGGATCGCCTGCGGCTGCGACCAGCGCCCGTCCTGCCAGACCAAGAGCAAGACGCTGAGCGTCTTCTGGGCCTCGGCCGTCCGCCCCACCAGGAACAGGTAGACGCGGCCGAGGTCGTCGGTCGTCATCATGTAGGTGTCGGTCTTGCCCTGGTAGATCGACCAGGCCCCCCACACGCCCGGCAGGAGCTGCGGCTCAGACCAGGTGCGGCCGTTGTCGCTGGAGGTGTTGTAGTACACCACGTCGGCGCCCGGCACCGGCGACAGCCAGGCCACCAGCAGCGTGCCATCGCCCGCGCGGCCCAGGGCAATGTTGCGGCCCTCGGCGTCCGGCGGCACGAAGTCGTACTGCGCGGTCCAGGTGGCGCCGCGATCATAGGAAGCGGCATAAGCGACCGTGGCCGGCTCGGGCACCTGGCCCAGGTCACCGCCCCGCCCCACCTCCCAGACGACGTGCAGATTGTCGTCGGGGTCGATCAGGAACTGCGGTTTGGCCATGCCGGTGGGCAGGCGCGAGATATCCACCGGCTCGGAGAAGTTGACGCCGGAATCGTCCGAGTAGCGGTAGAAGGCGTGGAAACAGCCGTTGCAGCTGGGGTCGTAGACGTTCTCGCTGTAGATCACGTGCAGGCGGCCCTGCGAGTCCATGGCCATGCGCGAGAAGTAGCCGGCGTCCGGCGTGCTGATCTCACGCGCCGGCAGCATGACGTTGGCGCGCACGTTGGTCACCGCCGCATGCGTGTAGTAGATCGTGTAGCTGCGGTAGAGCAGATGAAAAATCCCGCCGGGGTCGATCAGCATCGAGGCGCGGGTGACCGCGCCCTTGGTGGCAATGGCGGCGATGTCGATGGCTTCGGTCCAGCTCTCGCCGTCCGTGCTGGTCCGGTAGATGACGGCGTCATACACCTGGCCGGGGCCGGTGGACACGGTCGTGGACCAAAGCACGTGCACGGTCCCGGTCGGGTCGGCGAAGACATCCGGGAACCAGGACGACTGGCCCGGCGTGGACAACTGGATGGGCTCAGTCCACGTCGGCATCGCGATCGGCGCGGCCGGCGGCGGCGCCGGGGTCTGGGCCTGCAAGGGCGCGGCCGAACCGCCGGCCAGCAGGGCGAGCAACAGGCCGGCGCGCAGCAGCCAAACTGGCCAACGGGGGAGGCGGGCATTAGACAGCATCATCATCGCACTCGGAATACCCTGACAGCGGAGGTCGCGAAGACACTCTCCAAGAAGGGCGCGGCCTCCGGATTATAGCCCCCCAACGCCTGCTCGACCGGACCGTAGAGCACGTAGTCCACGCTGTACTCGGCCAGGAGCGCCTGCCGGCGTGCGTCGGGCGTGGCGGCGTCGAAGAATTCGGCCACTAGCGCCTGCTTGCCGTAGTAATCTACGGTCTGGGCCCAGTGCGCCAGAAAGGCGTGCTGGCCGGTCAACGCCGGCACATATTGGCCCAGCGTCTCGGAGCTTAACACCACGTCGGCGCCGCGCCCCTGCTCGGCCAGCCACGCCATAGCGGACAACTCGTCAACGCGCAGGTAGTAGGGATAAGTGTGGCGGCCCAGGTCGAGGAAACGCCACGCCCACAGGTAGACGTTGGTGGGGACGACCGCGACCAGCAGCAGGACAGCCAGGCCGCGCTGCCACCCGGCCGGCGACCAGGCCCAGCGCCGCCCGGCGGCCACGCGCTGCAGCCAGGGCAGGCCGTATTTGAACAGGCCCTGCGTGGCCAGAATCGCGATCGGCACCTGCCAGCCGTTCAGCATTTTGATCTGAAAGTTCGTAGGCAGATAGACCAGCAGGAAGTTCGCCCAGAACCAGGCCTTCAGGAACAGGTCGCCATCGTCCAGGCCGCGCAGCTTGAAGACGCCGTCCTTGAACAGCGTCAAGAGCGCCAGCAGGAAGGCCGGCCCCAGCAGCACCGGCAGCAGCAGCGGGTTGGGCGTGAACACGCCGGCGTTGTCGAATTGGGCCAGCACGTCGCGCCAGATCGGGTCCAGCGAGGTCAGCAGGAACGAGTACAGGCCCGGCCAGGCCGACAGGGCCGCGATGATCACGCCGGACCAGAACAGGAACACCGGCAGGCGGCGGTCGCGCGCCAGCTTGAGCAGGCCATAGGCGCCCAGGATGCCGTAGACCAAGAAGAGGTCATAGGCGTGCTGGAAGCCCAGGAACAGCGTCCACAGGCCGGCGGCCACGGCGTAGCGCCACTGGCCGCGCACCTCGCCGCGCAGCACCAGGTCGAACGCAAACATGTAGAGCGCGGCCCCGATCAGGTGCGGCGTGGACAGGATGCCGAAGAACGTGTTCGGCTCGACGATGTAAATGAGCAGGTTGACGAAGAGCGGAAACTCGTCCAGGCGCAGCAGGTATTTGGCCGCGATCAAGACCCAGCCGAAACCGGAGGCGAAGACCGCCACCAGGAACGCCGTCTGGCGCGGCCAGCGCTCCGGCAGGAACCACGCGCACAGCCGGTACAGCACCACCAGAAACGCCGCCGTCGCCACCACCCGCAGCACCTGGAACATGGCGGCGTAGTCCCAGCCCAGCCAGCGGCTGCCGCGCCCGAGCAGCCACCACAGCAGGTTGAAGAAGATCGGCGCGTTGGGCTCGGGCGTCAGCTTGTTGGCCGCCAGGTTCGCCGTCGAAAGCTCGCGCAGCCACGAGAAGTACTGCACATGGTCGGGCACGTTGACCATGATGCCCATGAACTGCAGGCCGGGCGGCGTGGTGAGGTAGGCGTAGGCGTACGGCAAGGCCGTGACCAGCAGCACGCCGACGCTGACGGCCGCGACAAATCCCCATTCGGCCGCGGACACGGTGCCGCGCGGCGTAGACGAGCGCGGGGTGTCCATCAGCGGTTGACCGGCTGCGCCACGGTGCCCGCCGTCAGCGGAGCCGCGTGCCGGCGCTCAAACCACCAGGCCGCGCCAGCCGCCAGCACCCACAGCGCGACGAGCGGCAGCAGGCCGGCCGGGCCGCGCAGACCGACGAGGGTGCCGGCATTGCGGGCGATGTTGCCGGCCAGCCAGTTGGGCAGCGCATACTCGACCAGCGGATTGAACAGCGTGTCCGGCGGGAAGGCCTGCTCGGCCAGCGTCAGCGCCCAGGTGGCCACAAATGACCAAGCCAGCAGGAGCACGGCCAGCGCGCGCAGCCAGGCGCGGCCGGCGGCCGCCTGGAACGTCCAGGCCGCGCCCAGCGCCAGGAACGGCAGCATCGGCAGAACGTAGCGCGGCCCGATCGCGAAGCCGCCCCACCACATCACCGACGTGGTATTGAAGAAGTACAGGGCCAGCACCGCCGCCAGCGCCACCGTCAACTCCAGCCGGTCCCGGCCGGAGCGCGCCCAGAGCCAGAAGCCGGGCACGGCCAGCAGCAGCCAGGGCGCGAGCACAAACAGGCCGCGGAACAGGCCGAAGGTGATGCCCCAGGCGGCCTCGACCGTGGGCAGCGACAGGCTCATGAAGCCGGAGTGATGCTGGGTCTGCCACAGCTCGGAGTACTCGTAGCCGAGGTTGAGCGGCCCGCCGAAGATGGCGTTGTTGTAGGCCATCCAGCCGGCCGCGATCACGGCCGCCGAGAGCGTCACCCAGGCCAGGCCGAACGGCTGGCCAAGGCGGTAGAGGCGATAGGCCGTGTACAGGTACAACAGGCCGGTCACCAGCGCCACCGGATACTCGGTGACGACGGCGTAGCTCAGCAGCCCGCCGATGGCGAGCAAGGCCGGGACGCCCAACGGCCGGCGCGCGGTCGAGACCCAGAAGAACGCGCCGAAGAGCAGGGCGGCGGCGAGCTGGTGCCCGTACAGCGTGTTGGCGTAAGCGAAGGCCGGCGTGAGCAGGCCATAGCCCAAGGCCACCGCCAGGCGCGGCCAGCGGCTCTCGGTGAGGCGCGCCAGCCACAGATAGAGCAGCGCCACGAGCAGCGCGGACGGGAAGGCGCCCACAACGGCGGCGATGGCCACCTGGGCCAGGGCGAAGCGCACCTTCTGCGCGTTGACGCCGCTGCCTTCAGCGCGCAGCGTGCCCTGGAAGGCGGCGCTGTTTTCCAGGCGCGCCGTCAGCGCGTCCATACCGGGCAGGCGCCGCAGCGCGGCGTAGACGGGCATCCCCAGAAAGGCCACGCCCGGCGCTTTGTCGCTGTAATAGTGGCCGTTCACTTTGGCGTAGTCCACGGTCGTCCCGAGATAGCGGTCGATCTGGAAAGTGCCGTCGTCGACGACGGCCACCACCATCTTGAGGCGCGAGTCCTGGTTGGGGTCGGCCCAGCGCGGAAAGACGTAGACGTACGTCAGCAGAGACAGCGCGAACAGCACCAGGGCGAGGCGGCGGTCGGTAGAAAATGCGGCGCGCAAGTTAAGCACCTTGAGTGTGGAAGACCAGGGAGGGACCGCGGCGACGCCGACCGGGCCAGCGGCGGGCTAGGCCGGCGCGGGCTGCGGCGCCCCGCGGTAGAGCGCCTCGAGCGGCCGGCAGGCGGCGCGATAGTCGTACGTGGTCTCGATCAGTTGCCGCCCGGCGCGGCCGAGCGCGTCGGCCAGGGCGCGGTCGTTGAGCAGGCGCAGACAGGCCTCGGCAAAGGCCTCCGGCGTGTCCGCGATCAGCACATGCCGCTCGTGCTCGACGGCGATCCCCTCACAGCCCAGCGAGGTGGTCACCAGCGGCAGACCGCGCGCCAACGCCTCCAGGATCTTGACGCGCATCCCCCCGCCCGCCCGCAGCGGCACAATGAAGACGCCGGCCTGCTCCAGGTACAGCTGCGGGTCCTTGACGTAGCCGGTGACGTTGACGCCGTGGCGCGGGCCGTTGAGGGCTAGCAGTTCCTGCGGCGGGCGCGAGCCCACCACGTCCAGGACGGCGTCCGGCCGCGCGGCCCGGATCTGCGGGTAAACCTCGTGGATGAACCACCACATGCCGTCGATGTTCGGCGGCCAGTACATGGTGCCGATGTGCAGGAGGTGGCGCGTCTCCGGGCGGCGGGCCGACACGGGCAGCTCGTCGGTGTCGACGGCGATGGGGATGACGGTGATATCGCGCGGCGCTCCGGCGGCCTCGATCAGCGCGCCCTCGTCCTCGTCGCTCACGGCCAGCACCACGTCGAAGTCGCGCACCAGGCGGCCCTCATAGGCCTTGAGCAGACGCCAATCGCGCTCCAGCAGCAGCCGGCGCGGGCCAGGCCCCATGGTGGCCGCCAGGCGCTTGTACAACAGCCAGAGCGCGTTGTGGGCATCCAGCACGGTGCGCGCACCGCGGACGCGCGCGGCATATTGCGCCATGTTGAGCTGGTCGGCGTGGGCCACGTCGAAGTGGTTTTCGGCCGCCAGCCGGTCCACCAGGGCGCGCATCGCGGCGCGGTCATCGCGCGCCATCATCCACGGCTCACCGGTGGCCAGGCTGCGCGCCAGCGCCAGGCCGTCGGCCAGGGGCGCGCGCTCCATCGGCACGGTGTGCACGGCACGGCAATAGCGGCGCAGGACCTCGACCTCGGCCGATTGGTCACCGCGCACGAATGACACCAGCGTCACGGCGTGATGGCGCGCCAGGTATTTGAGCACGTTCCAGGTCTTGACCTTGGGGCCGCTGTCCGGCGGGTACGGCAAGACCTGCGTCAGCAAGAGGACTTCCATAGTGTTAAGTAAACAAGCAAACGCGCGCGGGTTGGAATAGGCCGAAGGTTGGGGGACTTCGGGGCTATGGGCCGGCAGCCGGCCGCGTCACGCGTTTTTGAGTTTGGCGGCCAGGGTGCTGAGTGAGACCACCGGCCGGCCTAACCGCCCGCCGCTGAGCCGGCGCAGCAGCGTGTGGCCGATTATTTTGAGGGCCGTGAAGACATAGATGAGCGCCTTAAGCGCCTCGGCCGCGCCCGCGCCGTAGTGTTTGCGGAAGAAGCGCACACGGCTGGTATAGAGATCGCCTTCGCGCTCCGGCCGCCGGTTGCGGCTGCTGGCGCCGCCCAGGTGCGTCACGCGGGCCTGCGGGTGATACCACACCTGCCAGCCGGCCCGGCGCAAAGCGTAGCACAGGTCAACTTCCTCGGCGTACATGAAGTAGCCCTCGTCCAGACCGCCGACGGCGGCGTAGGCCTCCGGCCGCACCAGCAGGCAGGCGCCCTCCACGTAGTCCACGGACTGCGGGCCGCGCGCCTCATCCGGGCCGCGGCTCGGGAAATACCGGCCGTAAGCCAGGCGGCCCAGGCCGGACAGGATCAAAAACTCGCGCCCCAGGCTGGGAAACGGCGTGTGCGACGCCTGAAAGGTGCCGTCGGCGTTGCGCAAGTGCGCGCCCACCAGGCCCGCCCGCGGCTGCGCGTCCGCGACCTGCACCAGCGCCTCCAGCGCGCCGGGCTGCAGAAAGGCGTCGCTGTTGAGCAGCAACAGGTAGCGGCCGTGCGCCTCGGCCGCGCCCTGGTTGTTGGCCCGGGCAAAGCCGACGTTGGCGGTGTTGGCGATCAGGCGCGCGCCCGGAAAGCGCGCCCGGGTCATGGCCACGCTGTCGTCGCTGGAGGCGTTGTCCACCACCACCAGCTCCAGACTCAGCGCCCCGGCGTTGGCCTGGGCCGTCGTCAGGCAGCGCTCGAGCAGATCGCGCGTGTTCCAGTTGACGATGATGACCGAGACATCAGGCATGGACCAGCGCTCCGCCGGGCGGCGCCGGCTCGGCCGCCGGCTCGGCCGCCGTCAGCCGGTCCAGCACCAGGATCGTGCCCATGAACAGCCAGGAGTAGACGACGTAGTCAAAGCCGGCGATGGTCTGGGTGTAGGCGAAGGGGAAAAGCCAGTCGCCGAACGCCATCGTGATGAGGCACGAGACTGTGCCAGCGAATCCGACGTTGGCCAGCGCCTCGACGAAATCCCCGCGTCCGCGCACGCGCAGGCATAACCGGTAGCCGATCACGGCCAGCCCGACGAAGTAGATCAGAAACGGGATCACGCCGATGATCCCGACCTGGGCCAGCATATCGACGTAGTTGCTGTGCGTGGCCATGGCGTTGGTCGGGAAGTAGGACATGTAATACGCAGCGTAGCCGGCCGGGCCGGTCCCGAAGAGCAGATGGTCCTTGGTGATCTTCCAGTTCTGGGCCCAGGCCGCCATGCGCGTGCCGCCGCTCTCGGTGTTCTCGTTGCCCAGCGTGCTGTTGACGAAGTCCATGTTCAGGGCGATGACGACGATCACGCCCAGCACCGCCAGGATCCAGGTGCGTTTGGAGCGCATGAACAGGATCACGCCGACGGCCAGGATACCGGGCAGCCAGCCGGCCAGCCAGCTGACGTGCAGGATCAGGCCCCAGAACAAGTACAGGCCGGCCAGGGTGAACAGCAGCGCGCGCGCCCACTGCGGCAGGCGCGGCACGAACAGGGCCAGGCCCAGCGACAACGTGATGACCCACATCGTGAACAGGCCTTCGACGTTGATCGGCAGCCCGGAGACAAGATCAAAGCGCTTGAGCAGGCCAACGCCGCCCGCGAACAACATGACGCCGACCAGCGCCTTAAGCGTGCGCACGTCGTGGACGAAGTTGTTCATCATCAACAGCACGCCGGGCAGGGCCATGTTGACCACGGCCGACGCGATCTGCACGATCATGAAAGAGTTGCTGGCATAGACGAGCGGGTCGCGGAAGACCACGCTCCACCCGACCGCCACCAGGTTGACGGCCATGAAGATCAGGATCGGCGCGTTGAGCGGCGACGGGATCAGCGACAGGCGCCGCTCGACCGTGATCATGCGCAGGATCCACAGGCCGGCGAAGCCCAGCGTCAGCAGCAGGCTGTCCACCAGCCGGCTCTCGGTGCCGGTGGGCAGGCTGACCGGGATGAAGGCGGCCGCGATCAGGATCAGGATCGGCATCCAGTTCCAGCGCTTGATCAGCTCATTCAGGCCGAACACGGCCAGCGGCGCCGCGGCCGCCACCACCGCCAGCCACGGGTCGAGGCGGTCCGCCACCTTAACCGTGGCGAAGCCGAGCGCGGCGGCGCCGCCCAGGACGCCGATGACGGCCGCCACCCGCCACCAGCGCGCCAGGACGCCAGCGCCAGCCGGCAGGGGGTGGCCGGCCTCAACTCGATCCGGGCGTGTCGCCGTCATCAGGGCACCTTGACATCCGGCAGCCGGGTCCGCGGCAGTTCGGCCGGGATCGACCGGGCCGTGGGCACCAGGCGCTCCAGCACAGTCAGCAGCTGCTGGCCGACCGCGCTCCAATCGTAACGGCTCTCCACCAGCCGCCGGCCGTGGCGCACCAGGCGCTCACGCAGATCAGGGTCGCTCAGCAGGCTGAGCACGGCCTCGGCCATCTCGGCCGCGTTGTCGGCCAGCAGATAATCGCGGCCGGGCACCAACTCCAACCCCTCGGCGCCCTTGGCCGTGGCCACCACCGGCGTACCCAGTGCCAGGGCCTCCAGGATCTTCAGGCGGGTGCCGCCGCCCAGACGCAGCGGGACGACGCTGGCCCAGCTGCGGGCCACGGCCGGCCGCACGTCGGCCAGGTAGCCGGTGAAGACGACGCCGGGCTGGCGCGGCAGGCGTTCCACGGGCACGCCGTCCAGCTTGCCGGTGACGTAGAACTTAACCGCCGGGCGCGCGGCCAGAATGCGCGGATAGACCTCGCGCAGGAAATAGTCCACGGCGTCGAAGTTGGCCGAGTAGGTGAGCGCGCCGGAGTAGATGAGCGTATCCGGCTCAGGCGCGCCAAAATCGCCGCTATAGCCGGCCACATCCACACCATTGGGCACCACATCCACGCGCGCCCGGCTGCCGGCGCTACGCAGCACGTGCTCACGTTCGGCCTCGGACACCACCGTGCAGGCATCCAGGTTACTGAGCAGGTAGCGCGTGTAGCGGGACAGCTTCCACCAGGTCAGCCCGGCGCGCAGGCGGCGCCCCAGGGAGTGCGCGCGGGCAAAATGCTCGTAGATCGTGGTCAGCTCCAGCTCTTCCAGCATGCGGACGGCGTTGGGCACTTCCAGAGCGTAGGGCGCCATGTCGATTTCGGACGCCAGCACCAGGTCAAAGGAGTACTCGCGGCAGGCGTGCGCGATCAGGGCGCTCATCTCAAGGTTGTGCGTGTCCACCACCGAACGCGGGCGCGGGTCAAAGAAGCCGCGCAGGGCGCGCCAGCTCCAGGGCTGGAAGGGCGTGTACAGGACCGTGTCCACCTGCTGGCAGACGGCGCGCACGGCCGCCCAGCGCTCGGCGCTCACCGGCTCGGACGTGAACGACACCAGGTGGACCACATGCCGCGCCGACAGCTGCTTGAGCAGGTTGAAGACGCGCAGCTTGGAGCCGTTATCGGCCGGGTACGGGAACCAGCGCGAGAGGAAGAGGAGGCGCAAGCAACCTTACTCCTGGCGCCGGGCAAGCGCCCCAGGACAGATAGATACCGGTGACAGAGGACGCCGGGCCATACGCTACGGCTTCGGCCGGGCGACGTGGCTGAGCGTCCGGTCAGACGCGTCGGTCTTCCACAGGGAGGCGTCGGCCTTGCCCCAGCGGCGCTGGACGGCGTGCAGCAGGGCGTAGCCCGTGGCGCGGGCGTGCTCAGGCCGCCCCGCCCGGCGGTGGCCGTAGATGCCGCGCACCGCGCCGCTCACGGCGCGCCAGACCGCCAGCGGCTTGTGCTGGACCGGCGTATGCCGCACAAAGAAGCGCAGCCGGTTGCGGGTGACGTAGTACAAGGTGGAAGGCCCGAAGCCGCTCCAGTGGATGGGCGCCTTGTGGCGCATGCGGGCGGCCGGCTCGAAGTGGACCCGGAAGCCGGCCTGGCGCACACGCGCGCACCAATCGGTCTCCTCGAAATAGATGAAGAAGGTCTCGTCCAGCACGCCGGCGCGCTCGATGGCCGCGCGGCTGATCAGCAGGCCGCAGCCGTTGATGAAATCGACCGGGCGGGCCGGATACTGGCCCTGATCGACCTCGCCCATGCCGACGTTGACGGCGTCCGCGATCGGCCACAGGACGCGCCCGCCGGCCGAGCTGATGACCTGGCCGGGATCGAAGGTGTACACCATCGGCCCGACGACGCCGATGGCGGGGTCGGCGGCGGCCGCCTCCATCAGGCGGTCCAGACAATCCGGCTCCACCAGCGTGTCCTCGTTCAGGACAAACACCCAGTCGGCGCCCTGCTGCAGGGCCAGGCGGATGCCGACGTTGTTGTTGCCGGCATAGCCCAGGTTCTCGCGCAGGCGCTCGATCTGGACCTGCGGGTAGCGGGCCTGAATGGCCTCGACTGAGCCGTCGGTGGAGCTGTTGTCCAGCACCAGGATGTGATGCGGCGCGTAGGTCGACTGCGCCAGCGACGCCAGGCAGTTGAGCGTATCGTCACGCCGATTGGTGTTGAGGACAACGGTGGTGATGCGCGGCCGGGCCATGCGGGCTCTCCGTTACGCCTTGGCCCAGCTGGGCGGCAGGTTCTTGGGGACTTCGATGTTTTGGAACACCGGCGTGCTGCGCGCGCCGTGCTCGCGCACCCAGGCCGCCATGCGGGCCAGGCCGGCCTCCAGCGTGAAGCCAGGGCGCGCGTCGAAGAACTCGGCCACTTTGGCGTGGCTGGAGTAGGCGTGGACGACCTCGTTGCGGGCCGGCAGGTGGACGAGGTTGAGCGGCGCCCCCATGGCCTCGGCCACGCAGCGCGCCAGCGTGTTGACGCTGTAGGGCACGTCCGCGCCGATGTTGAAGACCTCGTTGTAGGCGCGCGGCACCTGCACCGAGCGGGCGATGATGGGCGACACGTCTTTGACGTACGAGAATGCCCGCGTCTGCTCGCCGTCGCCGAAGACGGACATCGGCTCGCCCTTGAGGATCTGGTTCATGAAGATGCCGACGACGTTGCGATAGCGGTCGGCGATGTTCTGGCGCTCGCCGTAGACGTTGTGCGGCCGGAAGACGATGGCGTTCAGGCCGAACATGTGGTGCGCGGCGCGCAGGTCCAGCTCCACCGCCAGCTTGGAGACGCCGTACGGGTCCTCCGGGCTGGGCATCAGGTCCTCGGTCATCGGCAGCTGGTTGGCGCCGTAGACGGCGATGGACGACGTGAACACGAAGCACTTGACGTCGTGCAGGACCGAGGCATTGATCAGGTTGACGCTGCCAACCAGGTTGGTCTCGTAGTTGAAGCGGCGGATGAAGTGGCTGAGGCCTTCGGCCGCGTAGGCGGCCAGGTGGTAGACGTAGTCGAACCGGTGCTGGGCGAACAGCCGGTTGACCAGGTCCACATCGGCGATGCTGCCGTGGACGAACTCGGCCTGCTCGGACACGTTGCTGCGATAGCCGCCGCTCAGGTCATCCAGGGCGACCACGTCATAGCCCAGCGCCAGGAGATCATCCACCACGTGCGAACCGATGAACCCCGCGCTGCCGGTTACCAGGACTTTAGTTGTCACGGATTGAGGTTACTCCATCTCGTTGAAGGCTGCCGGCCCCAACGCCCGCGCAGGGCGTCACGGAGCGCCCACTGGGTGGCCCGGGCGTGGGCGGCACGGCGGTTGAGGATGTGCCGGACGATACCGCGCAGGGCTCCCGAAAAGGCATGGGCCAGGACCAGCCATTTCCACGGCGCCGGCGCATGCCGGGCGCAGAAGAGCAGGCGGTTGCGCGTCACATAGTAGAGCGTGGTCGGCCCAAGCTCACGATAGTGGATGGGGGCCTTGTGCCGCATCTGAGCTGACGGCTCGAAGCGCACTTCCAGCCCGGCCGCCCGCACTCGGTAACACCAGTCGGTCTCTTCCCAGTACATAAAGAAGCGGCCGTCGAGCAAGCCAACTCTCTCAAGGGCGGTCCGGGTGATCATCAGGCCGCAGCCGTTGATCCAATCCACCGGGCGGGCCGGATGCTGGCCCACATCGACTGCGCCAGCCCCGATGTTATAGGCGTCGGCGTTTCGCCAGTCTACCACGCCGCCGGCGGAAAAGATTATGTGACCTTCGTCCCATGTATAGACCATGGGGCCAAGGATGCCCGCGCGCGGGTGCGCCTGGCTGGCCTGCACCAGCTTGGCGACACAATCCGGCTCGACGGTGGTGTCGTTGTTGAGCACGAAGACCAGATCCGCGCCGCGTTCCAGCGCCGCGCGCAAGCCGACGTTGTTGCCTTCGGCGTAGCCGAGGTTGGCGCCGGTCTCGATCAGGTGGGCCTCCGGATAGCTCCGGCGCACGGCCGCCACCGTGTGGTCGGTGGAGGCGTTATCCACCACGATGACTTCGTAATTGGGGTAGTCCAGGCGGCGCAGGGAGTCCAGGCACGTCAGCGTCAGGTCGACGCCGTTATAGCACAGGACGAGGAGCGCGACACGCGGCAGCATGGCAAGACGGCAACGGACTCAGGCCGGCCAGCGCAAGGCTTGGTGATAGCTTTCCAGGAGGCGGCCGGCCGTCTTCCCCCAATCGAACTGCGCGGCCCGGGCGAAGCCCAGCGCGCGCAGACGGTCGGCCTCGGCCGGGTCCGGCAGCAGCCGCGTCAGGTGCGCGGCCAGGGCGGCGTCGTCCTCGGCGTCCATGAGCAGGGCGGCCCCGCCGGCCACCTCCGGGATGGAGCCGCGCGTCGACGCGATCACGGGCGCGCCGCACGTCATGGCTTCCAGGATCGGGAGGCCAAAGCCCTCGATCCAGGACGGGAAGACGAAAACCTCCGTCTGACTGTAAAGCGCGATCAGGTCTTCCCGCGAGGGCCGGATGAGCAGGCGCGCCTGACCGGCGGCGACGGCCTCGTGAATGACGGCCGGCGGGTCGGGACGACGCGAGAAGAATACCATCTGGCGGCCAGCGCGCAACGCCTCCGGCAGGCGGCGCCAGGCGCGGACGAGGACGCCCGGGTTCTTGATGCCGTCGGCCAGCACAAAGCGCTCGGGCACGGCCAGGCGGGCCCGGACCTCGGCCAGCCGGGCCGGATCGGTGACGCGGCGCAGGTCCGGCGTGGGCGCGTGGTGCACGGCCACGATCCGGTCGACGGCGAAGCCGCTGTAGCGCGCGATCTGCTGGCGCGCATACTCAGACACGGTCACCAGCAAGTGCGCGCGGCGCACGGCCGCCGTGGAGCAGGCGTGCAGGTACGTCATCATCCCGACGGTGCGCGCGTCCTTGCGGTGGCCCTTGACGATCTCCCACCACGGCATGACGTTGATCTCATCGTGCAGGGTGATGACCGACCGCGCCCCCGGCGGCGCGAAGCCGTAGTTGGCCGGGAAGTGGGCCACGTCCAGTTGATCGCGCGCCATCCAGGCCCGCAGCGTCCACAGGTCGTTCTGGAAGCTGGACAGGCCGTTGCGATAGGGCAGGACGCGGACGGTGACGTGCGCGGGCAGGTCGGTCAGCTCAAACGGGCGCTTGGCGTCCGCGTACAAGAAGACGCTGTGCGCGCCGGTCTGGGCCAGCAGGGCCGGCACAAAGTGGCGCAGGTAGGTGTGCACGCCGCCGACCAGGCCGTGCGACAGGTAGCGGACGTCGATGCCCAGGCGCATGGGTCAGGCGCTCTCCGGCGCGGACTGGTGCTGCTGACGCACCTGCTGGTAGACGCGCTCCAACTCCTGCATCTCCTCGGCCACGCTCTTGATTGGGCTGATGCCGGCGCGCAGGCGCGGGAGCAGTTCCGGCTCCTCCACCAGCCGGCGCAGGCAGCGCGCCAGGTCGGCGGCGTCGCCGGGCGCGAAGCGCAGGCCGTCCACGCCGTCGTTGACCAACTCGGCCATACCGCCCAGGTTGGAGACGAGAACCGGAACGCGATGGGCGAAGGCCTCCAGGATCACGTTCGGGCTGTTCTCGTACCACACCGACGGCACGACGATCACGTCCAGCTCGCGCAGGATTTTGCTCAAGGCGGCCTGGCCCTGGTAGGGGCCGGCCAGGTGCAGGCGGGCATCACCCGCGGCCAGGCGGCGCAGCCGCTCCACGTATTCTGGAAAGGCCTGCAGCCCGCCGTAGACGCGCACCGCGAGCGGCAGGTCCGGCAGTTGGCGGGCGGCCTCCAGCAGGACGTGCACGCCCTTGTGGGCGGCCACCTGGCCCAGGTAGCCGATGCGCAGCCCGGGCTTGGCTGGCGGGATCGGGTCGGCCACCGTCAGGCCGGGAAAATCGCGGCCCTGGCGCACGAAGACCAGCCGCTCCGGAGCCACGCCGGCCTGGATGAAGGTCTGGCGCAGGAATTGGGAGCGGCTGATGAGGGCGTCGGCGTGATTGAGCGAGTCGTTCAGGAAAGCCTGCCGGTCGGCGATCAGCTGGGTCCGGTCACGCCGGCTGTCCCAGAAGGCCTGCGCCAGGCTGGGCGCCAGGCGGCCCAGCCAGCGGTAGCGGCGCGCCTCCTCGCCCAGGCAGCGGGCGCAGGCGGCCGGGTTCACCGGGATCGTGGAGAGTTGGCCATCGGAGCGCAGCAGCGAGAGACGCCGGCACAGGAACCAGAAGTCCATCAGGCTGACCACCACCGGCACGCCGGCGGCGCGCGCCACGCGCACGGCCCGGCCCGTGATCAGGTAGCCGCCCATCAGGTGGAAGATGTCTGGCTGGAACTCCGCCAGCAGCTCGCGCAGGTGGTCGCCGATCCAGGTGTTGTCAAACTCCCAGCGCTCCGGATCCGGCGCGGACGAGAGGTCAAAGATCAGGCGCCGGACAGGCAGACCGTCGTAGGTGTCGTCCACCCAGGTGAGCGTCCCCGGCGGCGCGGCGCCGCGGTCGATGCGCTCCACACACAGGATGCGCACGGTATGGCCATCCGCGCGCAAGGCCTGGGCCGTGTTGTAGGCTTCCCACTCCGCGCCGCCCGTGTAAGCCGGGGGGAAGTGATGGACGGCCAGCAAGAGCTTCATTAACCAACCTCCCCCGAACGCAAGCCCTTGGCAAAGCGCACTTCATCTTGGCCGATAACGCGCAGCACCACGAGCAGGCCGGCATAGACCACGGCCCCCAGCGCCACGCTGGCCGGCCACGGCCAGTCGGCGCGCACCACCAGGACCAGGCCCGCCATGACCGCGGCGGCCAGGGCCGGGCGCAGCACCATGGCGCCCCAATCCAGCTCGCGGAGCAGATCGCGCAGCAGCCACAGGTATTGCGTCACCAGGATCGCTTCGGTGACCACCGTCATCACGGCCGCGCCCATGTAGCCGTAGATCGGCACCAGCACCAGGTTGGCGGCCACGTTGCAGGCCGTGCTGATCAGCACCGACCGCGCCACGTAGCGCTCCTTGCCCGCGATCAGGACCACGTAGCCCAGGAACTCGGACGCGTACATGAGCGGCACGACCCAGATGATGATGGCCAGGGCCGGCGCGGCGCCGGCGTACTTGTCGCCGAACAGGAAGGGCACCAGCTGATCAGACAGCGCCCAGATACCGGCCGCGATGGGCAGCGCCATCACCATCAGGTAGCGCAGGGCGCGAGCGTAGATGCGCGGCAGGCTTTCCGGGTGGGTGGCCGCCTGGCGGGTGAGCGACGGATAGAGCGCGGTATTGAAGGCGTTGGACAGGATGGCGGCTGAGAAGACCAGGTTATAGACGGCGTTGTACAGGCCCGTCTCCGCCTGGCTGCGGTAGGTCAGCAGGACGCTGTCGAACTTATAGGACAGGCCCAGCGCGAAGCCGATCAGGCCGAAGGGCAGGCTGGCCCGCACCAGGGGCCACCACTGGCGCGGGTCCGGCCGCGCCGGGCGCAGGCCCAGCTTCCGCACGCCGCGCCAGCACGTCCACGTCATCAGGCTGACGCCGATGTGCCCGGCCACGATCAGGCCGTAGTAGCCGATCCCGCGCCAGAGCACCACCGCGCCCAGCGCCACAAAGACAAGTTGATTGAGGACGCGCGAGCCGGACGACAGGTCGACGCGCTCGAAACCGCTCAGGACCGCCTCGCTGGTGCCCTGCACCGCGTACAAGACCAGACCCAGCGAGCTCAAGGCGATGGCGCCGACCATGTCCAGCGGCTGGCCGGTGAGCCAAGCCATCACCACCAGCAGCCCGGCCGTCACCACGGACAGCGTCAGGCGCAGCGTCAGGACGTTGCCGTACAGCCGCTCAACGCGCTGCCGGCCGTCCGCGGCGTCACGCCAGCGCGCCACCTCGCGCACGGTGTAGATGCTCAGACCCAGGTCGCTGAAGATGGCAAAGACGGCGCCGAAGGCCAGCACACCCGTGTACTGACCGTAGACGCCCGGCCCCAGGTTGCGGACGACCATGACCGTGAACAGGAAGGAGAGCGCCTTGATGGCGAACTGGGCGGCGACGCCGACCGCCGAATTGCGCAGAACCGTGGAGGAAAGTTTCTTCATGCCGTGATATGCGTTCCGGGCGCCCGGCGAAGACCGGCCAGGCTACAGGGTAGTGTGCCCGGCCCCTTGCCCCTCAACAACCCGCCAATAGTACTACGCCGCTCTGTTTTGGTCTGAACTGGGAATTAAGTCGGGTGACGCTCAGCCCCGGCCAGCGGGGCGCGGATCAGGTCCGGCCGGGCGCCGGCGCAGCAGCCGCCGGATCGCGTCCCACTCGCCCGGCTCGAGCAGACGCAGCACCCAGACCAACCCGGCGTACACCAGGCCGCCCAACGGCAGCAGCACCCACAACGTCTGGGCGCCGCTTAACACCAGCACGCCGCCCATCAACGCCGACGCCAGGGCGATGCGCGCCATGAGCCCGCCGACGGCCGGCAGCCGCAGCTTGCGCCGGAGCAGAAAGAAGAACTGGAGCGCGCCGATCAGGTCGGTCACCACCGTCACCAGGGCCGCGCCCACCACGCCGAAGCGCGGGATGGCATAGGCGTTGAGGAGCAGGTTGGCGACGGCGTTCAGGCCGTAAATGCGGGCGGCCGCCTTTTCCTCGCTCACCACTGTGGTCATGTTCCCGCAGAAGGAGGCGTACATCAGCAGCGGCACGTCCCACACCAGCACCTGCAGCGCCACGGCCGCCGGCAGGGTCGACGGCGCATACAGCAGGCGAATCAGTGGGAAGGCCACCAGCATCCCGCCGACGGCCGCCGGCAGCGAGATCAGCAGGATGAATTTGAAGGAGCGGTAATACCAGCGCTCCACCTGGGCGACATCGTCCACATAGGCGCGCGCCAGCGACGGCACCATGGCGATGCTGAAGCTGGAGAGCAGGCCGACCACGGAGAAGATCAGGTTGTAGGCTACGCGGTACCAGGCGACGTAGTTCTCGGGCACCGTCCAGGAGAGCATGACCGTGTCAATGCTGAAGGCGATGACCAGGGCCAACGAGATCAGGCCGAAGGGCAGCCCGTGGCGCAGCAGCGTCGGCCAGACGCGCGGCGTGATCTGCGGCCGGAACGACAGCAAGCCATGCCGCCGGGCCGCCCATCCGCCGTAAGCCAGCGGCGGCAGCATGGCCGCCAGCCCCACGCCGATCAGGACCGTGAAGCCCCAACCCGCCAGCAGCACGCCGCCCCCCAGCACCATGAAGGCCACCTGGCCCACGATCGTCATGGCCGTCACGTCGCCGAAGCGCTCGTGCGCGGTCAGCAGCGTTTCCAGCGGCGCCGTGAACGCGGATAGGACGAACGTCCACGTGTACAGGAAGACGCCCAAGACCAGGGGCGCGCTGTAGCCGGCGGCCCGGGCGCCCAGCGTGATGCCGACGATGCCGACGCCGGCCAGCAGCAGGCGCAAGGCCACCAGGTTCCAGAACAGCGCCGCCGCCCGGCGGCGGTCCTGGGCGATGGCGCGCATCACATATTGGGAAACGCCGAGCTCGGCGAAGATGCTGAACAGGCCCACCCAGGCCTGCACGATCGAGTACTGGCCGAAGCTGTCATCACCCAGGCGCCGGACGACGTACACGCTGAACAGAAAATTCAGCGCCTTGAGCGTGACGCTGCCCAGGGTGATGATGAGGGCGTTGCGGAAGATCGTGCGGCCGACCGAAGCGGGGCCGGCCGGAGGCTGTGCGTCATTCATGGGCGTCCGCCTGGCGGCCACCCGGCGCCGTCAACTCCTGGTAGATCAATTCCAGGGCGTGCATCTCGTCGGCGAGGGCCTTCACCGGCGGGGCCTGGGCGCGCAGGCGGCGCAGGAGGTCCGGCTCGGTGAGCAGCCGCGTCAACTGGCGGGCCAAATCGTCGGCATCGTTCAGGCGGAACAACAACCCGTCCACCTCGTGCCGGACCAGTTCGGACATGCCGCCCAGGTCGGTGGTGACCACGGGCACGCGCGCGGCCTGCGCCTCCAGGATCACGTTCGGGCTGTTCTCATACCAGCGCGAGGGCACCACCAGCACGTCCAGGCCGGCCAGCACCGGCCAGACCTGGGCGGCCGTGTAGCGGCCGCGCCACTCCAGCCAAGGGACCTCGCCGAAGCGGTGCTGGAGCGACCGCATATAGGCCGGGTCCTCGGCCGTGTCCCCGTACAGCGCTAACGTCAGCGGAAAGCCGGCGGCGGTGAGCTGGCGCGCAGCCTCGATGAGCAGGTCCACGCCTTTGTGGGCCTTGATCTGGCCCGAATAGCCGATGGTGAAGACGGACCGGGGCGGCGCCTCAGCCGTGGGCGCCGGATTCGCCGGCAGCACCAGGCCCTGCCGCATCAGCCGCAGCTTGTGCGGCGCGACGCCGGCCTGCTGATACTGATCCAGCAGAAAACGGGACGGGCAGATCAGCACGCTCGCCCAATCCAGGGCTTCGTGCAGGCTCACGCGCCGCGCCTGCACCTGCGCCCCTGACACCGGCAGCCAGGGCAGCCGATCACCAGCCACGCGCCAGATGGCGTCGGCCAGGCCGCGCAACCAGCGCGCCGGCAGCCGGAAGAGGCGGCGCTCCTGGGCCAGGCAGCGCACACAGCCGAGCGCATCTTCCGGCGGGCGCGGGCACAGCGAGCCGTCGCTGCGCAGCAGCGTGATGTGCGGACACAGAAACCAGAAATCGGTTAAGGTGACGACGATGGGCACGCCGGCGCGGTGGGCGGCCCGCAGCGCCCCGGCCGTCATCAGGTAACCGCTGATCAGGTGAAAGACGTCCGGGCGAAACTCGGCCAGGGCGGCCGCCACGCGCTCTTCCAAGATTTCGTTGTCGTACTGCCAGTGCCAGCGGTCGGAGAAGGCGTGCGCGTCAAAATTCAGGCGCCGGATGACCAGGGCGGCTTCGTGGGCGTCCTGGTAAGCCGGCTCGGCGCGGTCAATCGACTCGACGCCCATGAGCTCGACGGCATGCCCCTGCCCGCTCATCCAGCGGGCGGTCCGCAGCGCGCGGTTCTCGGCGCCGCCCGTGTGGGTGGGCGGCAGGTGGTGGACGGCGTAGAGTAGTCTCATCGTCCGTGGCGGCCTTCCTTATGATGGCCCGCTGCTGCCGGCGCCAAGACGGCAGTTTGGGACCAGGCGGTTTCAAGCGTCATACAAGCTCCGCAGCATCATCTCGTAGGTGATCAGCGGCGCGATCTTGCCGATGGTCCATTGTTCCTGGCCGGAGACGTGGCGGGCCATCAGGGCGCGCAGGCTCCGCGGCTCGAACAGGCCGCGCTCGGCCACGCGCCGGTCGAACAGGATGGATTCCGCCCAGGGGCGCAGCTCGCCGCGCAGATAGGCTTCATAGTCGGCGTACAGGGTGTGGCGGGCCGGAAAGAGGCCCGGCCAATGGCGCTGCGCCCGGTGCCGCACCTTGGTGACCAGGCCATGCGCGCTGCGCAGCCAACTCCGGGAGGTGGGCAAAAGTTCGTCGTAGTTATAGGGGATCAGCGCCAGCGCCGGCGTCTCGCGCTGCAGGACCGCCCGATACAAAACCCGGTCGCCGCGCAATTCGGACGGCAGGGAGTACAGGAAGTCGAACAGTTGATAATCGAAGAACGGAAAGCGCACTTCCACGTGCGAACGATAGAAGGCCATCATGTTGTGCGTCAGCCGGCCGCAGTGCTGACGCACGTAGAACAGCTCCGCGCGAATATCCGGGCGCAGCCCCAGGTAGGGCCGCAGCGCCTCTCGCAACGAGTCGAACGCCGCCCCTTGCAGCTGCCGGCGCAGCGCGGGCGGGTACAGGATCTGCTCCTCGGCCTCGGTGAGCCCCGGCCACGTGCAGACCTGATTGAAGAGCTCAAACAAGTACGTGGTCAAGGCCAGATCGTCGGCGGCTCGGATCTGCCGCGGCTCAATGCTGCCGCCGTAGCCCATCACGGTGCCGCCGTCCCAGCCGCTCAGGTTGACGTCGATCCAATCGCGCGCAGCATCCAGGGTGCTGATCCCGTGCGCGTGGACCCAGCTATGGAAGCCCTCGGTCAGCGCCAGATGCCGGTCCACATAGTCCAGCACCCACTGACCCGTGGGAAGGTCAAACCAATGGTGCTGGCTGCCCATCGCGCGCGCGATCCGGGCGGCGTAATGCACGTCGCGCGAGTTGGCGGCGCCGTACGTCAGCGAGGTAACCGGCCGGCGCGTCGTCAGGCCGAGCAGGATGCGCGAGTCCAGGCCGCCGCTCAGGTAGACGCCCGGCCGCAGGCGGTCGCCGGACAAACGCTCCACCGCCCGCCGCAGCAGGCGGCCCGTTTCGACGGCGGCGTCCGCAAAGCTCAAATTGGGGCGGTGCGGCAGGTCATTCGGCGACCAATACTGCGACCGCGCCATCTGTCCGTCAGCCAGGTCGTATTCCAGGATCACGGCCGGCTCGAGCTGTGCCACGCCCTCAAAAAAAGTCCGCGTCCCGAGGAGATGCTGGAAACGGACATACTCGGCCAGCGCAACCAGGTCCAGGGTGCGGGGCTGGTCCGGGGCGCACAACACGCCCTTGACCTCCGGCGCGAAGAAGAACCAGCCCGGCCCGTGGGCCAGGTAGGTGGGATACAGCCCAAAGCGGTCGTTGGTCAGCAGCAGCCGTCGCCGGCGCACATCCCACACGGCGATGACAAAAGCGCCCTCCAGGTTCTTGGCAAACGCGGGGCCGTCGGCCGCGTAGCGCTCCAGCGCCCACTGCTCGGGCGCCGCCACGATCGTCTGATCCCGGTAGAACTCCCCGGCCAGGACGAGCGCCACCGACCGGTCGGCGTTCCAGACCGGCTGCGGCTCCGGGTTCAGGAGCCCGATGCCGAGGCGCCCCAGCCCCACGCCGGCGGCCGGGTCCGCCCAGGTCTCGCACTGGTACCAGGGCTGGTGGCGCATCCGCGCGCCCATCGTCGTCAGCAGCGGGGCCAGCGGCCAGCGCAGCCGGGTGTCGACGACGCCGAAGACGCCGCTCATGGCCGCTGCTTCGCGCCGGCGGCGCGCCCCAGTCGCAGCCAGCGGCGGGCCAGCCGTTTGGCGTCGCGGCGCCAGGAGAGTTGCAGCCGCTCCCAATCCGGGCGGCGCGGGTGGCGGACGCGCACCTCCAGCAGCGTGGGACCCGGCGCGGCCAGCGCGGCCTGCAGCGTGCCGGCCAGGTCCGCGCCGGAGGCGGCGTAGCGCAAGCCGAAGCTGCGCGCCAGGAGGCTGAAGTCCGGCGTGGCCTGATCCACCGCCGTGGCGACGCCGAAGGTGGCCTCCTGAGCGGCGCGGATGAAGCCATAGCCGCCGTCGTTGAGCACGATGAAGAGCACGTCGACGCGTTCCCGCACGGCCGTCAGGATATCGAAACCGCTCATCGCAAAACCGCCATCCCCGACAATCGCCGCCACGCGGCGGCCGGGGCAGGCCAGGGCCGCGCCGATGGCGGCCGGCACCGCGAACCCCATGGCCTGGTAATCGCTCGGGCACAGGAAGGTGCGCGGCCCCAGCACCCGCCAATACTGCTTGGTCAGGACTTGATTGTAACCAGAGTCGGTCACCAGCAGCGCGTCGTCCGGCAGGGCCTGGCGCAGCGCGCCGTAGAACTCAGCCGGCGTCCCGGCGGCCGCGCCCAACTGGAACACGGCCGGCCGGCGCTGGGCCTGGCGCGCCGCCTGAAGCCCGCGCGCGGCGGCGATAGCGGCGGCCAGTTCCGGATCGGCCGGCCGAGCCGGCAGGCGCGCCAGGAGGGCCTCGGCCAAGGCGCGGGCATCCGCCGTGAGGGTCAGCTCGGCCGGGTAGTTGTGGTGGAAGACCGCGGGCGAGGCGTCCACGTGGATCAGCGGCGCGCGCAGCCGCAGGTGGTAGCTGTCGGTGCCGAGGTCGGCGAAGCGCGTCCCCAGCGCCAGGATCAAATCGCACGTATCCAGGACGGCGTTGACGGCCGTCGTGCCGCCCGGACCCCAGCCGAAGCCGAGCGAGAGCGGATGATCCTCGCGCAGACAGCCGCGGCCGGAGAGCGTGGTGAAGACCGGCGCCGATAGGCGCTCGGCCAGCGCCGGCACGAGCGGCGCCGCGCCGAACGCGCCCTGCCCCACCACCAGCCCGATACGCCGGGCCAGGCCCAGGCGCGCGAGCAAGCCGTCCAGGGCTGCCGCCGCCAGCGAGGCCGGCGCCGCCGGCGCTGGCGGCGCCGCGGGGTGGTGCGCGCGTCCGGCGAGCGCGTCGGCGGAGATGTCCAGGATCACCGGACCGGGCTCACCGGCCAGGCTCAGGTCGAAGGCGGCGGCCAGCAGCGCCGACAGTTCCGCCGGGGCCCGCGCCGCCCAGACCGCCTTGGCCACCGGCGTCACGACGTCCATTTGCGGAATCTGGTGGATCTGATAACGCCGCGGCAGGTCGAAGCGGACGTTGGTGACCAGGCCGATCAGCGGACATGAGTCCAGGTGCGCCTCGGCGATGGCCGTCAGCGCGTTGGTCAGCCCGGGCCCTGGCACGGTGACAAACACGCCCGGGCGCCCGGTGGCGCGGGCATAGCCGTTGGCCAGGAACCCCACGCCCAGCTCGTGCGCGGCCGTCACCACGCGCACACCCCGGCAGCGCAGGGCCTCGAACAGATCCAGGTTGTGCAGGCCCGGGATGCCAAAGACCACGTCTACACCCCGTCGCTCCAGCTCCAGCGCCAGCCATTCTGCGCCTGAACGCGTCTTCATCGCTTCCCCCCTGAGCACAGTCCCAGTGGACAGGATGACGGCGAGCCCATCGAGGTGGTCTCCCCGGCATCAGGCCGCATCGCAAAAGCGGCGCAGCAACAGCTCGAGCGTCATGATCGGCGCTATTTTGCCGATCATGTTCGGCTCCAGCCCGGACATCTGCCGGCGCCAGAGCGATTCCAGAAAAGCCGGCGCCAGCAGGCCGCGCCGGCGCAGCGCCTCGCCGAACAGCAACGCCTGGCCCCACGCCCGCAAGTCGCCGCGCAGCCAGCTCTCATAGTCCATGTACAGCGAGCCGTATTCCGGGAAGAGCGGACGCGGCAGGTGATGATTCACGAAGTGCTCGGCGCGGTGGAGCAGCGCGGCGAGGCGCTGGGTGGTCTCGGAGCCCGTCACCGGCAGGTCGTCTTTGTCATACGGGATGCTGGCCAGGTGCGGCAGGCGGTCCACGATGACGGCGCGGCGCAGCTTGCGCTTGAACAGGAAAGCCGGCGGCAGCGCATACACGAAGTCCAGGTAAGCATCGTCAAAGAACGGGTAGCGCTGTTCGAGGTGCGACCGGTTGAAGACGGTGTAGTACTGGTACAGGCGCCGGTCGGCCTGGAACGAGAAGTGGATCGTGCGCTGATGATACGAGAGATGCGCCACCCGCTGCACTTCGGCGCGTAGCGACTCGTAGGCGCGGCCGCGCAGGCGTCCGGCGACGGCGGGCGCGTACAGCTCGGCCTCGTCCGCCTCATCCAGCGACGGCCAGGTGGTGTCGTGCAGCAGCGCGCGGTAGAGCCGGCCCAGGTAGGCCAGCTCGTCCGGCGCCGCGTACAGCGCCGGGTCTTCCCAGTTGAGCTCAGCGCCGTGCAGGCCGGTCAGGTTCACGTCCATCAGGTCGCGGGCCTGCGGCAACAGGCTGATGCCGTGGGCGTGGATCCAACTGTGAAAGCCTTCGGTCAGCGTCAGGTGAAAGTCGGCGTGCGCGGGCACCCAGGTGCCGTCGGTGACCGCGCTGAAGTGATGGCGGGTGCCGGCGCGGGCGGCCAGCCGGCCGGCGTAGATGACGTCGCGCGATTGGGGATGGCCGTAGGTAAGCGTCGTGATCGGCAGGCGGTCCGGTTCCAACAACCCCAGGATGACGCGTGAATCCAGCCCGCCGCTCAGGTACATCCCCAGGCGCAGCGAGGTGGCGCTCAACCGGTCCACGGCCGTTTTCAGACGGGCGCCGGCCTCACGGACCGCTGTCGCGAAGTCGATGGCCGCCGGCTCGGCCGGCAGCCGGCTGAAGTCCCAGTACGGCGTCAGGGTCAAAGCGCCGTCGCGCAGGTTGAACTCCAGCAGCGCGGCGTTCGGCAGCAGCTGCACGCCCTCGAAGAAGGTCTTGGCGCCGAGCAGCAGCTGGAAGCGCAGATATTCCGCCAGGGCCGTCTCGTCGAGCACCGGCCGCACGGCGGGGTCGCACAGCACGCCTTTCAGCTCAGGGGCGAAGACGAGCCGGCCGTGAGCGTGGGCATAGTAGAGCGGATACAAGCCGTGCCGATCGTTGGCCACCAGCACTGTCTGGCGCCGGCGATCCCACACGGCCAGCAGGAAGGCGCCCTGCAGTTCGGCCGCGAAGTGCGGGCCGCGGCGCTGGTAGAGGCGCAGTGCCAACTCCGGGTCGCTGTCGTCGCGCAACTGGACGCCGTCGGCCTGCAGCGCGCGGCGCACAGCGCCGGCATTGGAGAACTCCCCGCGCAGAAAGACGGCGACCGTGCCGGCTTCGTCCTGGACGGGCTGCGGCGCGGCGTTGAACAGGCCAATCCCCAGACGCCCCAGGCCGACGCCGGCCGCCTCGTCGCACAGGGTCTCTACCTGAAACCACGGGCGGTGCGCCATGCACCGGCCCATCTGCGCCAGCACCGCGGCCAGAGGCTGGGCGCGGCGGCTGTCCAAGATCCCGAATACGCCGCTCATCGGTTTACTCGTCTAACTGGCTGAAAACGCTCAGGCCGCGCTGGGCTCTTCCTGGATGCGCTGCAGGGTCTGGCCGAGGGTGAGCTCGGCGAAGCGGTCGGCGGCGGCGCGGCGCACCGCGGCCGGCGCGTCGGGCTGCTGGTGATGGGCGCGCCAGGCCAAGCGCCGCCAGACGCCGTCGAGCGCCTGGCCGCGGATCACGCGCGCCACCCGGCTCATCAAGTCGCCGGGCTGGGCTGGGGTCTGGCCCAGGCTGTCATGGTTGCGCCAGGCCAGGGCACGGGCCGCGGCCAGCACGCTCACCTGCGAGGCCTGGGCGCCCGCCAGCAGTTCGTGGACGACCTGGGCGAAGGTGGTGGTCACCAACCGGCGCGCATCGTCCAGGTCAAAACCATCGCTCAGCATGGCCGAGGCCAGGATGCCGCCGCAGTTGGCGACGAAATCCGGCAGCACCAGCACGCCGCGCGCCAGCAGACGCTGCTCGGCGTCGGCGGTGACCGGGACGTTGGAGATCGGCACCAGCCAACGGGCCTGCACCTGGTCGGCGTTACCGGCGTGGATGACGCCCGGCCGCGCGCCGGGGATGACCACATCGACCGGCCAGGTGAAGAGCTGCTCCGGCGCCAGCGGCTGGCCGCCCGGATAGTAGCGCACCAGGCTGTCGCCGTGCACGGCCTTGAGCGCCAGCAAGCGGCGCACATCCAGGCCGGCCTCATTGGCCAGCGCGCCCTCCAGCGTAGACAGGGCCACGATCCGCGCCCCGGCCTCGGCCAGGAACTGGGCGATCTGGCTGGCGACCTTGCCAAACCCCTCCAGCGCCACCCGCTGGCCGGCCAGGCTGCCGCCCGTGAATTGGACGGACTGGCGCAAGGTCTCGAAGACGGTCAGCGCGGTGACGTACGAACCGTCGATCTGCTTCTCAGGCAACGGCCGGCCGGCGCCGCGCATGATGGCGCGCAGATCGTCCAGGGTCGTGCCCAAATCGATGCCGGGCAGGTAGACCTGGCGCTGCACCAGCGGGGCGATGGCGCGGCCGAAGGCCTCCATGAGGTCGGCGCGCGAAACCCCCAGCCGGTCCGGGTCCGCGAACACGCCCGCCTTGGCGCCGCCCATCGGCACGTTGAGGAACGCCCACTTGTAGGTCATGGCGCGCGCCAGCTGGGCCAGCTCGGCCGGGCTGACGTCCGGGGCAAAGCGGGTGCCGCCGGAGGTCGTCCCGCGCAAGGGCCGGTCGATCACGACGTATCCGATCGGGCCAAAGCGCTCGTCGGCGACGGTCAGGGTGAGGTGCGGGGGGGAGGCGTGCCGGTTGGCTCGCGGGGCTGTGTCGGTCATGGTCCTTGTGTGGCGGCGCCGAATCCAATGGGCCGAGCCATCCCTACCAGTGTCGTCCGCGGACAAGCCGAGGACAATGCGCCGTAGGTACCACAGCCGCCCTCAGACCGCCCCAATCCGGCCGGAAATGACTTGGCCGGTGATCACGGCAGCCGCGCGTAGTGCAAGGTCGGATGATAGTAGTCGCCGTTCAGGATGGAGAAGAACAGCGCCTCCACCACTTCCGGCCGGTTGAAACCGACGGCCGACCAGCGGGTCGAGGGGCTGGCATCGTAGGACTGCGAAGCCGTGGCCTGGACCAGCAGCTGCGCCGAGCCCCAACTGCCGCCGCTCGCTTTCTTCAGGTAGCACATGTTGAGCATGCTCAGGCAGGCGCTGGCAGCCACGCTGCCGTTTTTAGGGTGGCCGTGGCCGACGAGGTAGACGTCACCGGCGGCGTTGAGGGCCAACGCGGGATCATGGCTGTAGTTGGCCAGGGCGGTATCCTGCCAGCTTGAGCCCGCGAACACGGCGTAGTGGATGCGGCCGTAATCGCCGGTGCCGTCGTAGTGCTCGATGAAAGCCAGGTGCTTGGTCCCGTCCGGGCTGATGACCAGGCTCGGACCCTGGTCCACGTTCAGGCCGAAGCTGGTGCTGTGCCAGGCCGTGGCCGTGCTGACCGTCTGGACGCTGCCCCAGCTGCCGGCGCTGGAGCGCACGCGCGCCAGGATGCGGTACTGGCCGCTGGCCTCCGACATCCAGGCCACGGTGACGGAGTTGTCGGCGGGCGAGACGGCCAGGGACGGATGGTTGGCGCTCCCCGCCGTATCCACCAGCGTGGCCGCCGCGACCGTGGTCAGCGCGCCGGTGCCGGCGTTGTAGGTGTAGGCGGCGTGGACGATGCGGTTGTCGCTGCGCCAGTAAGCCACATGCAGCACACCGGCCTGATCCACCATGGCCGAAAGGCCGCTGGTGCCGACATACAGGTCGTTGGCCGGGCGCGTGCCGCCGTTGGTGGCCAGCTGCTTGACGGCCTTGAACGTATTGGTGGCCAGGTCAAAGGGATAGAGCTTGAGGTAACCGCTGGTGGTATTGACGACCACGTAGACCAGGCTGCCGCCGTCGAAGGCCGCGTCCAGCGACAGCGGGACGCCGTTGGTTTCATTGAACGTTGGGCCGGCCGAGAACGCGGCCGCGCTGTCCGGGAAGCCGCCCGTGGGCGTGTAGTAGACGCGCACCGTGGGCGAGCTCTGCACCGCCGTAAACACATACAGGCGGTCGGCGGCGGTGCGCACGAGCTGGTGCGGCACCACGTCCGAGCCGCCCGGCCCGAGCGCGAAGGTGGCCGCCCCGGTGACGGGCACGCCGGCGCCGCTGCGCATCATGGGCAGATAGATGCGGACCGGCGTCGGCGTGAGTTGCGGGCCGTCGGCCTGACCGTAGGTCTGAGCGGGCGGCCACAGGGCGGCCAGCATGGTCAGCCCCGCCAGCCCGATCAGCAGCACTCGCAGAAATCGTCTCATCACCAGCCTCCTTAGCCGCGCCATGGTTGTCCAACACTGCCCGCCCAGCCGATCCCCAGGCAGACGGCCAGGCCCGCCCCCCTGCGCCCGGAGACGGGCACGGCGCGACGGCTGGCGGCCAGCCTGGCCCGGCGGACGGGCCTCTAGGTTTACCATGAGAACAACGAGACAACAACATGACTGAGTGGGGTTGCCACTCAGCCATGTTGTTGAATGCGAAGCGAAACCGGCGCCGGGCGGCGCCCAGGCTCAGGGCAGACGCGCCAGGAACGGCAGATAGACCGAGCGCAAACCCAGCGGCGTTGTGTCACCGGCGGTCACCGTCAGCGCGGCCGGCGCGCTGACAGTGGCATTCAGGCCGACCGCGCTGAGCGCGGTGGCGGGATCCACCAGGACCACGAAGGTCAGGGCGCCGCTGGCATCCGGGGCCAGTGCGCCGACGGTGTACGTGCACAGGGCGCCCGGCAAGCCGCCGGACTGGCACGACCAACCCGGCGAACTGGCCGCGCTGGCGAAAGTCGTGTCCACGGGCACGGTCGTGGTGACGGTCACCCCGCCGGCGGCATAGTTGCCGGTGTTCTTGTAGGTCACGGTATAGGTCACAGGCTGGCCGGCGTAGGCCACCGCGCCGCCCTCGTCCACCTGCAACGCGAACTGCGCGCCCTGCGCCACCTGGCTCACCGAGCGCTGCAGGCGGTAGTCGTTGAGGCTGTCGCCGCCGCCGTTGCGCTCCTGCGTCACCGCGCCGGGCTGGCTCGACCAGACGATCACGGCCGTGTTGCTGATGACCTGCCCGATGAGCACGTCGCTGTCGAGGGTGGGCGTGTACTCGACGGTGACGCTGCCGCCGGCCGCGAACGCGGCGATGTCGACGGTCAGCACGTTGCCGACGAGGGAAGTGCCGGTGAGCGTGACCGGCCCGGTCGAGGTCACGGAGACGGCGCCGGAGACCAGGGCCAACGTGGACGGCAAGGTGTCGATCAGCTTGGCATCAAAGGCTGGGCTGGTGTTAGCGCCGCCCGGATGGGTGATGACGACGCGGTAGGTGAGCGAGCCCCCGGCGTGCGCGTTGGCGGCGACGATGCTCTTGGCCGCGCTCAACACCGGCTCGGCCAGCGTCAGCGCCTCAGCCCCGTTGACCCCCGCCTGCTGGGCGCCGAGCGAGTTCTTGTACGTGGCGGTGAAGGTGTTGTTCAGGACCACGCCCTGCTGGTTGCTGGAGACGTTGGCCACGGTGGCGGTATAGACCATCCGCACCGTGTCGGTGGTCGCGACGGCATTGCCGAAATCCCACTTCAGCGTCACGGGCGCGCTGCCGTCGGTGGGGCCGGCGGTGGTAAACGTCGGGGCGACGGTGACACCGGTGACGGCCACGTGCGCGGGGTTGAAGGCATAGCCGGCGGGCAGCGTGTCGGTGACCAACAGACTGTAGGTGGTGGTCTGCGGCACGCTCACACTCAGCGTAAACGCCACCGTCTCGCCCAGGGTCGCGCTGGTCCGGCCATCGCTCTTGGCCAGGGACGCCAGGCCAGCGCCGTAGCCGAGCGTCACCGCGTCGACGACCGGTGACTGCGTAGTGGCGTTGGTGGCCAGACTCAGCCGGTATTGCGCATAACGGGCCGGCCGGCCGAGGGCGCCGCCATTCGAGGCCACCACCGTCCAATCTGACCAGGCGCTGCCGTCGAAGGAGGTCTTGGCCTCCACCGTCAGCGCCGTGGTGGCCGTGACTGTGGCCGACCAACTGACCGTCTGCCAGGCATAGTCCACGCCCGCATCGAAGACGCAGCTCGTATAGGTGCCGGCGCCGACATAGTCGGGCGACTCGTTGACGGCGTCCACGTTCAGGTCGGCCAGGCCGTCATTGGAGAAATACAGGGGCATGGTCGGTACGGCGTCGTTGCTGATGTCGAACTCAGCCACGAGCACGCCATCGATGTAGAACCGGATGCGGTCGGCGGACCCGCTCACCAGGCTCCACTCCACCCGGTAGCGGTGCAGGCCCGTCGGGATAGCGCCCAGGTTCACTTTCTGCTCGGCCCCGCCGGCGCGCACGCGCGCGCGCAGGTTGCCGTCGTACGGCCCATCCGGGTTGTAGGTGCTGAAGAGGAAATAGTGCGTGGCGAAATTCGGCTCGGCGTACCCGAACGCCTGGGAAGTGCCGCTGCCGAATTCGACCCAGGCCTCGGCCATGCCACGGCCATGGGTGACTGTGGAGGCCACCCAGCCGCCGCCCGGCAGGGTCAGACGGCCGGCGTTGACGGTGGGCGAGTACGGGCCGGTGGGCCAGGCACCAGTGTTCCACAGGCCGGCGTTCAGGCTGGCGCCCGCGAACTGGTCGGCCAGCGTGCCAGACAGGCTGAGGGCGCCGCCGTTCAGGTCGCTGACGTGCGTGTTGGCCTGCACCGCGCAGCCTGGGTTGAGTTCGGCATAGGTCGACTGCGTGGCCGTGCCGTCCGGCAGCGGCCCGGTGTAGGCGGCGGTCACGGCGCGCGAGCCGGAGGCCAGCGTGACAAACGCCACCTTCTGCCCCTTGATGGTCTGCTGGCTGAAGGCCGCCGGCGAGCCGTCCACGGTGACGGTCTGCAGGCCATAGCCCTCGTAGGTCAACGGCAGCATCACGGTCAGGGACACGCCGGAGGTGGCCGTCGCCACCTGCGTGAACGAGAGCGTGCGCGTGGCCGCCGACCAACTCAGGTCGGTGAAGTTGGCGCCTGAGCGGACCTCGGTGAAGGTCAGCCACTGGTCGGCGTTATAGATGGGCACGTTGTTGGCCCGGGCGTAATCCACGGTGCCTTCAGCCCAGGTGCGCGCCGACGGGTAGTCGTAATAGTCGACGTGGAACTGCGCCATCAGCGCGGCGTAGTCGCCGGCCAGGCTGGCGTCGATCTGCTGGCGTGTGACGATCAGGGCCTGGTCGCCGTCGAGCTGCTCCCAGCCATCGCTGCGCGGAACCGTGTCGCCGATGGAGCCGATAAACTGCTCGTCCACCAATTGGGTCAACTGCTGGTAGATCGGCAGGACAGTGCCGTCCGCCCTCACGAAGCGCATCGGCTGGCCGCTCCCGGTGATGTAGCCGTGCGGCCAGGTGCCGTCGGCCTTCTGCAGCCAGCGGCCCCAGTGGTAAAAGTTGGTGTCCAGGGCGATGCCATGGCCGGCCGCGATCTCGGCCGCCGAGGTCCAGCCCTCCCAGGCGACTTTGTGGTTGCGCACCGTGCGCGAGAGCGGCACGCCCGGGAAGGTGGCCCCAAACCAGGTCACATACGCGGCGTAGCTGTCGGTCAGGGTGGTGCCATCCGAGGCGCCGTAGGGGTGGATGCCGAAGTCGTGGCCCTGGGCCGACCAGGTCAGCGCCTGCAGCGGGCCGCCGGCCAGGTCGTCCGACAGGTAGCCGCCCTCGGTGATGTACAGCGTGATCGTGGCGTCGCGGCTCGCCAGGCTGTTGATCTCATTTTGGTACTGCTGCTGCGCGTTGGCGTGCGCGTCGCCGGTGAGCACCAGCACGGTCTTGGCCGTGCCCGGAAAGTACCAGAGCTGCGGCAGCGGCAGCTGCGGCGTCAGCTGCGCCTGCACCAGCCGGGCCAGCAGCCGCATCTGCTCGTCGGCCTGCGGCACCGGAATCAACTCGCGGTCGATCCAGGGCACGGCGGTGGTGACGGGCGAAGTGATGAACAGGTCGATGGTCCGCGTCACGCCGTCGTCGTCGGTGTCCAGATTGGCGTTGGCCGGATTGCCCTGGCGGGTGAGGACGATGTTGCGGGCCAGGTCGTAGGTGAACGCGGCGACGCGGCCAGTCGTGCCCAGGACCACGGCCGGGTACACCGTCGGCGTGGTGCGGTCGCTGTACAGGAGCGCCACGGCCGTTCCGCCGGAGAGGGCGTACTTGTCAGCCGTGCCGTGGATCTGCAGGGCCGAGGCTGTCAGCCCGGCCGCCGGCGCCTGATTGGTCTCGAATTTGAGATAGCCGTCGGTCTGTGTCCCGGCGGCCGCGCCGAGGCCGAACAGGGCCGTGATCTGGGCGTCCGGGCGCATAGCGATCAGGCGCCCGCCGCCGGTGACATAGTCGGTCAGCAGCGTCGCCTGCGGCGCGGTCAGCGTCGTCTCAGCCAGGATCGCGACCTTGTGGGCGGACAGGTCGCCTGCGGCCAGCGTGTCCAGCGTGATCACGTCGTAGGCGTTCAGGCCCTCGGCGCGCAGGATCTCGCCCAGGTAACGTCCGAACGGGTTGGCGCCGTAGGCGTCGTTGACGATGAGCAGGATCGGCGCCGGCCCGGCGGCCTGCACCGCCGCAGGGGCCGCGGTGGGCGCCAAGAACAGCACCAAAGCACTGGCGAGCAGGAGGCTGCGGGCGGACCAACGGTTGAGGAGACGGAGCATGCTGGTAATCCTGACCTACAGTAGTCCCAAGAAGACGGAAACCCGCCGGCCAAGTCCTTCTGCTGCAGAACGAGACGCGTTCATCATTTCCAAGTGGACGAGGCACGAGGGGCCAAAGGCCGATAAGAAGCTGACGTTCGCAGGGCGCAGCGGCCGGCGTGTCTCGCCGATGCCGCACTGGTTATCGCCTTGCTGTAATTATGCGCTTCAGGGCTGGCGCGAACATGGGAACTAGGTAGTAGACCGGAGGTCCTATTGGCGCTCGCCTGGATCGCGAAGCCGGAGCTTCAACGAACGATGAAGGGCAAATAGAAGCTAAGGCCGCCCGTCGACGGGATGGGCTGCGTGGCAGTTGGCGTCCGGGTAGCCGTAGCGCTGGCTGTCGCTGTCGCCGTCGCCGTGGCGTCAGGCGTTGTCGTGAACGTCGCTGTCGCGGTCGCGGTGGCGTCAGGCGTTGTCGTGAACGTCGCTGTCGCGGTCGCCGTGGCCGTAGCGCTGGGTGTCGCCGTGAACGTCGCGGTCGCGGTCGCGGTCGCCGTGGCGGTCGCGGTCGCGGTGGCGCTGGGTGTCGCCGTGAATGTCGCGGTCGCGGTCGCCGTGGCCGTAGCGCTGGGTGTCGCCGTGAACGTCGCGGTCGCGG
>ERZ761602.87-NODE-87-length-212405-cov-159.087351_pt1 | contig 212405 bp, 168 predicted proteins | sample MGYA00512165_ERZ761602 | MGnify/ENA primary metagenome ERZ761602 (study PRJEB28899, sample SAMN02445085) | bioreactor sludge metagenome | biome: EBPR sludge; isolation source: Thorneside wastewater treatment plant | place: Australia: Brisbane, Thorneside...
TCATAAATGCGAAGCCTGCTGAATCATTTGTACAGACGTCCCGCTGGGACGTCTCCTTAAGAACATCTCTTTTTGCGAGGAGAATTTGCGAAGCAAATTTGACGCGGCAATCTTATTCTAGATTTAATCAGAGCTAAAGCCCTTAAGTGTGGGTAGCTTTGATCCCCGCCCTAAAGGGCGGGGTTACTTAATCATATATTGATTGATAAATTTCCTGTACAGACGTCCCGCCGGGACGTCTCATAAATGCGAAGCCTGCTGAATCATTTGTACAGACGTCCCGCTGGGACGTCTCATATATGCGAAGCCTGAAAGGCTTCGACGACAAAAGCAAAGAGAATGTTTTGAAGCGAGAACTGCAATCTCCCCTTTTTCACTCACTTTTTATAATTATATTTGAAGAATCACATCTAAACAAATTCTGATATGAAAGCAAAACTTACTCTTTTAGTTTTCGTTATTACCTTATTTTCAGTATTATCAATAAAGGCACAGGATTTTAATCTGTTCAACCCATCAAACGAATTGTATTTATTTTCGGCATACGATGAAGGCTCAAATGCATTTCGTTACAATCCCGCCGTATTGGGCTTGGGGCACCGGCTGAATATGACTGTAAATGCTTTAAACCACCAGGCTGATTTTGACGGATTGAATGAGCTTGACCTTTCTATCAATGCCGGATTTCTTGGGCTCGCATTCCGCAGGTACACAGGAGACAAAGATTTCTATTCTAACTATGATCTTGACCAATTTGGTAATTTGATTGAATATACTGGCTTTAGCCACATACAAAGGTATACCATTAGTAGTTATTCAATCGGATTCGGTTTTGGCAACAAAACTATATCAGCAGGTCTGCTTTTTGAATTCCTTCACAGAAGCGGCTTCGTTTCTCCGGCAGATGTAAACTCCAGTTTTCCATCTTTTAGAAACGGATTGGGACTGCTTTACCGTCCTAACAGCCATTTATCATTTTCATTTACCTACAATAGCGATGATGCAATGTCAGTAATGCATCATACTACCGATAAGTATACTATTGGCACAGCAATTCGTCCTTTTAAGAATGACAGGCTCACATTAATGGGGGATTTTTCCGCGTTCAGGTACGGATCTGATTTTTTTGGTAATAACAAGATCAAAGCGGGCGCTGAACTGAAACTGACAAACGGCCTATACCTTAACATAAACTATACACGCAATAATGAATCTATTCGAAATGAGTTCCTTGGTGGCGGAATAAGAATCGATTTTCCCAACGGAAGCTTTCGTTATAATCATATCATGAATAACAGCAGAAGCAATATGATCTATTACGATAGTTTCATGCCGCGATATAGTGTTTTTACCAACTCCGGAGGACACAAATATTCTTTTATCGGTTCTCAATTTTCATTATCATATAACGTTGAACGCAGAAAAAGTATAATACCTGAAAAGAAGAAGATAGTAGAAATTACACTTTCGGGTTCACTGCAGGACTACAACACAGAAGATGTGTTTTTCGGACTGCTTGGCAGCGGCAAGCGCAGCATACACGAAGTTATCGGGGATATTGATTACGCCGCAGCGGATCCAAGCGTGAAGGGAATGATACTGAAGATCTATCCGCTTTTATCGGGCAGGTTTGAAATTACAGCAGCAATTGAAGAACTTACGGCATCCATGTCGCGTTTCCGCGCAAAAAATAAAACCATCACGGTTTATTTCCCCCAGGATGTGGGACCGGGCGGATATTACATATCAACCTTCGCTGATGATGTTGTAATGCCGGCTGAGGCAATTTTCTACTACGGCCTAAGCGTTAACGTTTTCAACTACAACAGTTTTCTTGAAAAATATGGGATTGACCTTCAGACATTTTATGCAGGAAAGTATAAACTCACTTTCCAGGGACTGCTGGATTCCACAACTGAAGAAGGCAAAGAAGTTATCAATCGAGTACTGGATATAGTTTACGAGAAGATGCTCTCGAGGATCGTTACAGGAAGAAATCTGACTTTGGATGATTACCTGCTTGATAAACTCTCACAGCCTTTGACCGGAAGCGAGGCTTACAGGCTGGGACTGGTTGATAAACTTGGCTGGTATGATGATGCCAAGGAAATTGCAGGTAAAAATTCACGTACGAACAATATAGTAAGATCGTTTAACCGCAGTGAGTGGGAAACCGGGTGGGGTGAACCGCCGCAGATAGCGGTTATTGGAGTATATGCGAGCATCACTACAGGTGAAAGTCAGCCTCCCCCGCCTCTTTCTCTGCCGATTCCCTTTGTAGGCGGCGGAAGATCAACAGGCAGTGAAACCGTAGTTAAGCAGCTTGAAGAGGCATTTTCTAATCCAAAAGTAAAGGCGATAGTATTGAGGGTTGATTCCGGAGGGGGCTCTGCACTTGGATCAGCTGAGATAAATTCAGCTATTATCAGGCTTAAGAAAAAGTATAAGAAACCGTTCATTGTTTCGATGGGCGGAGCTGCGGCTTCGGGGGGATATTATGTATCTGTCAGCGCGGATAAAATTTTCTCAGATGAACTGACAATAACCGGCAGTATTGGTGTATTCACCGCAAGACCGAATCTGGACAGTCTGTTGAGAGGTCAAAAGATCAAAGTCGAAAATTTCAAACGCGGCGAAAATTCTGATATCGGTTCATTTTACAAAGAGCTTGATGAAAAGGAAGTGGAAATTATTCAGGGAATAATTGATTACTACTACGACCGTTTCACGGAAGCTGTTGCCGAAGGCAGAAAGATGTCAAAAGAAGAAGCGGAGCAGGTGGCGCAGGGCAGAGTTTGGCTGGGGACTGATGCCTTCAACAAAAAGCTGGTTGATGAAATTGGCGGATTATACGAAGCTGTTCAGTACGCGAAAAAGAGATCCAAAATCTCAGGCAAGTATAAGATAGTTTACTATTCAGTTCCGGGAGGGAATAAAATAAATGAGATCATGACCTCATCGGTTATTGGATACTTCCAGTCTCACTTGATTGATATGCTTGGTATGGATGAAACTAACAGTGATGGGCTTGAGATAAAGTATTGATATAATGAAGAAATTTTTTTGCGAGGATAAATCGCGAAGCATTTTGACGCGGTAATATTGTTGTAAATTTAATCAGGGCTAAAGCCCATAAGTGTGGGTAGCTTCCATCCCCCGCCCTGAAGGGCGGGGTTACTCAATCATATATTAATAAATTCCCTGTACAGAGGTCCCGCTGGGACATTTCAAATTTGCGAAGCCTGCTGAATCATTTGTACAGACGTCCCGCTGGGACGTCTCAAATTTGCGAAGTCTGAAAGGCTTCCACCATAAAAGCAAAGAGAATGTTTTGCGAGAAGAATTTGCAAAGCAAATTCGACGCGGCAATCTTATTCTAGATTTAGTCAGGGCTAAAGCCCATAAATGGGTAACTTCCATTCCCCGCCCTGAAGGGCGGGGTTACTCAATCATATATTAATAAATTCCTTGTACAGACGTCCCGCTGGGACATTTCAAATTTGTGAAGCCTGCTGGATCATTTGTACAGACGTCCCGCTGGGACGTCTCAAATTTGCGAAGCCTGAAAGGCTTCGACTACAAAAGCAAAGAGAATGTTTTGCGAGGAGAATTTGCAAAGCAAATTCGACGCAGCTATCTTATTCTAGATTTAATCAGAGCTAAAGCCCATAAATGGGTAACTCCATCCCCCGCTCTAAAGGGCGGGGTTACTCAATCATATATTAATAAATTCCCTGTACAGAGGTCCCGCTGGGACATATCAAATTTGCGAAGCCTGAAAGGCTTCGACTACAGAAGCAGCGAATTCTTAGCGAGAAGAAGTTGTGAAACAAATCCGACGTGGAATTCCTATGAATTGAAATAAAAAAAGGAACTTTGGCACTCTAATGACTGTATAAATCAATAATAATTAAACTTCGCCTGATATATGAAAAACCTGATAGTTTTTGCCGCATTATTATTGTTTACAAACATCTACTCACAATCACCTTATAAAAATATTATGATAACAGATGAAAACACACCCAGTGAAGTAACAATTGCCCATAACCCTATTAATCCTTTGAATCTGGTTGCCGCAGCAAATATTGAATCCTATTTCTACAGCTTTGATGGCGGATACACATGGTCAATCAGGAAACTTGAATCTACATTTGGCGTATATGGCGATCCATGCATAGTTGCAGATGTGCGCGGTAATTTTTATTACTTCCATCTTTCCAATTCCTACTCAGAAGGCGGCAAATGGCTCGATAGGATCATCTGCCAGAAGTCTGATGATGGCGGTATATCCTGGAGCAACGGGACCTTTATGGGTGCCAATCCCCCTCACCTGCAGGACAAAGAATGGGCAGCCATTGATGTCTCATATTCGCCATACCGCAATAATATTTATGCAGCATGGACCCAGTGCGGCCAGCATAAATACAGCGAAGAAGGTTCTGCTTTGAATCCTCTTGACAGCGCATCGAATATTATATTCAGTTATTCCACTGACGCAGGTGAAACCTGGGAAAAAAGCAAAAGAATAAATGAACTTGCGGGTGCGGAGTGCTCTGATGCGGGAGCGACTGTACTCGGGGTTGTGCCATGTGTCGGTCTGAATGGTGAAGTATATCTAACTTGGTGCTCTCCCTACGGGCTTATGCTGGACCGTTCTACTGACGGCGGATACAGTTTTTGGGAGAAAGATGTAAAAGTGGCTGATCTTCCCGGTCCATTCAGATTCACTGTGCCGGGTGTGTACAGATGTTTTGGTTTCCCTTCAATGGTTTGCGATATGTCAGTCGGCAGCCACCGCGGCACTCTGTATATCAGCTGGAGCGATCAGAAGAATGGGTATGATAATACCGATGTGTGGATCTCCCGCTCAACTGATGAAGGCGTAACATGGAGTTCACCGGCAAAAGTAAATGACGATAGCGGACAAAAACACCAGTTTTTCAATTGGATGACAATTGACCAATCTACAGGGATCATTTATATAGTATTCTACGATAGAAGGAATTATGAGGATGAAAATACTGATGTGTATATGGCATCTTCAACGGACGGCGGAAAGACGTTTTTGAATGAACGGATCAGCGATTCACCTTTTTTCCCTTTGGCGGAAACATTCATGGGTGATTACACAAATGTAACGGCTATCAATGGTATGGTTAGACCTATATGGACAAGACTTGACAGCAACAAATTGAGCATTTATACGGCTATTGTGGATAAGTGAGAAGTTGAAGATTATTGATAGAGACGACCCGGCTAGACTTGCTTAAGGGTTGGGTAGTCTCATAAATACGAAGCCTGAAAGGCTTCGAATACAATAGCGAAGTCGATTATTGTGGGGGAGAATTGGCTCAATAATCTGTACAGACGTCCCGCTGGGACGTCTCATTAAGGTCAGCTCATAATGCGAGAAGAATTTGCAATGCAAATTTGATGCGATTATCTCATTGTAACTTCAAGCAGGGCTAAAGCCCTTGCTTTTTTGGGTACGCTTAATCCCCGCTCTGAAGAGCGGGGTTACTTAATTTCATATTATTAGATTATTTATAGAGATCACCTAGCTTTCCAAGACGAAGGCTTGGGTGAATCGCCTGCTTGATGTTACAGCTAATAATACAACGTTATTTCGTGGTAGTGGAAATTAAGTAATTATCAGTTTCTTTGAGTTTTAATTTTCACTGAAATTTCGTCTCAATTCTCCCTTTAAAATCTTAACTAAATTAAGTATTTTGCGGTATAATCATTAAATATCGCAAATGAAAACTACTATAGCTGTAATACTGTTATTCATCCTGACCATATCCATAAATTCACAATCATCATATACAAATATTCAGATAAGCGGTACAGGCGGCCCAAATGAACCCTCTATTTGTATCAATCCCAAAAATACAATGCAGATAGTTGCCGGCGCAAACACTGATAAAGTTTACCGTTCATCAAACGGCGGGTTAAACTGGACAGCAAGCACACTAACCGGAACTTATACGGTCTGGGGCGACCCCTGCATAATAACAGATACACTGGGTAATTTTTTCTATTTTCATTTGGTTAATGGTGCGAGCTTTATTGACCGGATGGGAGTGAATAAATCAACCAACGGCGGCGCTACCTGGAATGCCGGGACATACTGGCAGTTTAATCCCCCGAAACAACAGGATAAGGAATGGGCAATTACAGACTGGACTAACGGCCCGCGCGGAAACTGGATGTATGTTGCATGGACAGAGTTTGATAACTATGGAGTAAGCAATCCGCTTGATAGCTCGAGAATACTATTCGCTCGTTCGACTGATGGCGGCGCGACATTTACCGGAGTGAAAAGGCTCAGCAGATATGGCGGCAACTGCGTTGACGAAGATTACACTACTGAAGGCTCTGTGCCGGCAGTTGGTCCAAACGGTGAAGTATATGTCGCATGGTCCGGTCCGCTGGGAATAAACAACTTCAAAATATTTTTTGATAGATCCACCGATGGAGGCACAACCTGGCTTGAAAATGATATAGTTGCCGGCACTCAGCGCGGCGGCTGGGATTACGTTGTGGCCGGAATATACAGATCTAACGGTTTGCCGATTACATTATGCGATATTAGTAACTCACCTTACCGCGGAACAATTTATGTAAATTACACAGATAGCGCAGGTCCCGCGGATCACGATGTTATGCTGATCAAATCAACTGACGGCGGAAACACATGGAGCTCTCCTATAAGGATAAACGATGACCCTGCAGGGAAAGAGCAATTCTTTACATGGATGACAATAGACCAGGTAACAGGATACCTCTACTGCATATTTTATGATAGAAGGAATTACACAAACACACAGACAGATGTTTACATGGCCCGCTCAACTGATGGCGGAACGACTTGGGTAAACGAAAGGGTCAGTTCTTCACCTTTTACGCCGCAGTCAAATATTTTCTTTGGTGATTATACCAACATATCAGCGCACAACGGAGTGGTAAGGCCCATCTGGATAAGACTGGTATCGGGCACCTTAAGCGTCTGGACAGCAATAATCAACTTCCCGGTGGGGGTTGAGCCAGTATCAACAGAAATTCCATCTTCATTCGCTTTAAAACAGAACTATCCGAATCCGTTTAACCCCGTTACAAGGATAGATTTCGACGTTCCAGCGACAGGTGGTAATGATTCAAAGGATATAACAATAAAGATCTTTGATGTAAGCGGAAAAGAAACTGCTGTAATAGTTGATGGTAAATTATCACCAGGATCTTATAAATATGAATGGGACGCATCATCTTATCCCAGCGGAGTATATTTTTACCAATTAAGTTCCGGAAGTTTTTCAGTAACCAAAAAAATGATACTAACCAAATAATATCAATGATAAAAGAATTAATTTTGATCTTTTTGATCGTGCCCTCAGTTGTTTTTTCGCAGTTTAAGAACATTAAAGTTAATTCAATAAGTAACAGTCCCAACGAAGTTTCGATTGCTATCAATCCAAAGCATCCCAATAACATTATTTCGGGCGCTAACCTGAATAATTACTACTATTCATTTGACCGCGGCAATACATGGGTTAACAAAGAAATAACCGACATGCAAAACGGTGTTTGGGGTGACCCTGTATTGATATTTGATGTTAATGGTTCAGCGTATTTCTTTCATCTTTCGAGACCTTCTAATCCCCAGTGGATAGACCGCATTGTATGTCAGCGATCAACAGATGGCGGAATGACTTACGAGAACCCAGGGACGTATATGGGGCTGAATCCTCCTAAAAAACAGGATAAACCATGGGCCTGCGTTGATTTTACCGATAGCAAATGGCGAAATAATATTTATGTAACGTGGACCCAGTTCGACGCTTATGACAGCCACAACCCGAAGGATGAGTCAAATATTCATTTTTCATTCAGTTCCAATTCAGGCAAATCATGGAGCGAAGCTTTACGTATAAACCAGATCTCAGGAGACTGCGTTGACTCTTCAAACACTACAGAGGGTGCAGTACCCTGTGTTGGACCCAACGGAGAGATATATGTAAGCTGGTCAGCTCACGATAAGTTATATTTTGACCGCTCAACCGATGGCGGCGAATCCTGGCTGGAAAACGATATTGTTGCAGGGAGTCAGTATGGCGGCTGGGTGTATGATATTGAAGGAATTTTCAGATGTAACGGACTGCCCATAACACAATGTGATATAAGTAACTCGCCTTACAAAGGTACAATTTACATAAACTATTCAGATAGACGCAACGGTGAGAATGATGTGGATATATTCATGATCAAATCTGCTGATGGCGGAAATACATGGAGCGGCGCAATAAGGATAAACGATGACCCGGTTGGAAACGGCAAACAGCAATTTATGAGCTGGATGTCAGTTGACCCTTTGACAGGCTCTATAAATATATTATACTACGATAGGCGCGATCACAGTGACCTGAATACGGATGTTTACCTGGCAAGATCCACAGACGGCGGCGAAACATTCCTAAATACCAGGATATCAGAAGAACCATTCGTTCCGGTGAAATCTGTGTTCTTTGGTGACTACATTGGCGTTAACTCTTTGAATGATTTTACCGCATGCGCATGGCAGAGATTTGATAAGGGAAAGCTTAGTATAATTTACGCAGGAAACCAGTTTTAAAAAAGATATAACAATACAATAAAGTTTAAATAATGGCAGAAGAATTATTTGGTGAAAACCCGGGTTATACAGTAACCGCAAGGAAATGGCGCCCGCGCAATTTTGATGACGTAAGTTCACAGGAGTTCATTACAAAAACCCTCAGGAACGCGATTAAGAACAACAGGATATCGCATGCATATTTATTTTCGGGTCCAAGGGGTGTTGGTAAAACCACGGTTGCCAGGCTTCTGGCAAAATCACTCAACTGTCTGAACCGCAAGCCTAACGGCGAGCCGTGCAATGAATGCGACAGCTGCCGCGAGATAATTAACGATAACCGCAACCACCCGGATGTATTTGAAATTGACGGCGCCTCGAACAGGAATATTGAAGATGTAAGAGAGCTGAAAGAAAAAGTCAAGTACGGCCCGGTTCGTTCTAAATTCAAAATATTTATAATTGATGAAGTCCATATGTTAACGGGCGCATCGTTTAACGCCCTATTGAAGACACTTGAGGAGCCGCCACCGTACGTAGTTTTTATTTTCGCAACTACTTCCCCCGAAAAAGTGCCTCTTACAATTTTAGGAAGATGCCAGAAGTTTGATTTCAAGAGGCTTACTATAGAGGAAATTTCGACACGTTTAAAATACATCGCATCGGAAGAAAAGATCCAGGTAGATAATGAATCGCTGTTTTTTATTGCCAAAAAAGGTGATGGCTCAATGCGCGACGCGCAGGGGCTTTTTGATATGTCAGCGGCTTACTGCGATAATGAGATAACCTTCGATAAACTTAAAGCATTTTTTAACCTGGCGCAAAGCGATGTGTACTTTGAGATATCTGATCTGGTTAAACAGCGGGACGCAAAAGGACTACTGAACTATTTTGACAGCCTGATGGATAAAGGCTATGATATGCAGATCTTTCTGGATGGCCTCACTGAACACTACAGGAACCTTCTGATAGTCTGCTCAACCGGATCAGCGGAGCTTATAATTGAATCAGAGCCTGTTAAACAGAAGTACGCCGAAAATATAAGCAAGTTTTCACAGCTTGAAATTATCAATTCGCTGAAACTGATACTGCAGACAGAATACACCTTCAAGTATTCATCTAACCAGCGTACGCTTATAGAAGCGCTGCTTGTGGAACTCATCAAATTCACCGATACGCGTGAGATCTCCCAGATATTGGAAGAGTTGAGCCGGATCAAATCCGGCGGCCAAGCCGCCAACTTCAGCGGCAGCAATACCACTGAAACCCGGAGCACAGCTCCGGCTGCAAAGCCCGTATTCTCACCAAAGAATGAAGCTAGGGTAAATGTAACTTATAATACATCATCTGTAAAGCAGGATAATACTCAAACGAAACCTGAAATTTCGGCTTCAGCTGAAGTAATCGAACAGAAAGTTGATCTTGCCGGCGCTGAAGGAGACCTGAATTCACATTGGCTCAGCATTAAAGACCAGATAAAAACCGAGCGAAAATGGGTTTACAGCATTATTAAAGATACCACGTTTGAGCAGGATGAAAAAAGTAACCTCCTTATCAGGGTTGAAGATACCAGCTATGAGCTTGTTGACGGTTATATAGATTATCTTGCCGGCAAGATATCTAAGTACTTCGGCGAATCGCTGAGCATAGGCCTGGTAAAGAGTTCAGAATTTATCTCCAGCTCATCCGGCGAAAGTTACAGCAAAGAAACTGCCGAAGGGATTACAGCAAAACCTGATAATTTTGATAAAATTCGGAGTATCCTTTTGAAAGATTTTAACGCAAAAGAAATAAATTAAATGAACAAGAGTTACAAGACACTTCCGTTAGAAAAGAACTTCCTTGCAATTGAAAAAGAGTATTCAGGCTACGATAATTCAAAAGTAGTTATCCTATCGGCGCCGTATGAAAAAACCACATCCTACGGCAAAGGAACTGCTAAAGGACCCAAGGCAATACTTGAGGCATCACATTACGTTGAGTTCTTTGACGAAGAAACCGAAAAACAGGTTTGTTTTGAAATTGGAATTGCCGCAATTGAACCAATGCAGTTTAGCAATAATACAGGTAAAAAGGCGCTTGATCTAATCTACAAAAATGTTAACGAACATATCAAAAACGGAAAGTTTGTTATAACGCTTGGCGGAGAGCATTCCATTAGCACAGCGCCTATTCAGGCGCACTTTGATAATTACAGTGATCTTTCAATCCTGCATTTTGACGCGCACTCAGATCTGCGTGAAGAATACGAAGGCTCAAAGTACTCGCATGCTTCTTTTGCCGCCCGTGTTGCAGAGTTCACTGCAGATATAACGCAGGTGGGCATCCGCGCTCAGTGCAAGGAAGAGTTTGAGTTCATTAAAGCAAAGGGAATCAAAACATTTTACGCGCACCAGATGCGCAATGAAGGATTTGATCAAATTCTGATAGAGAAAATTCTACAGACTCTTAAAAAGAATGTATATATTACGTTTGATGTGGATTATTTTGATCCTTCAATTATGCCTTCTACGGGAACCCCCGAACCAAACGGCTTTTATTGGGATGAAACCATGCGCCTTCTGAAAAAGGTTTGCGCTGAACGCAACCTGGTGGGCTTTGATGTTGTGGAGCTTGCTCCGAGGAAAGATTACTCCTTCCCGGACTTTATGACAGCTAAGCTAATATATAAGATATTAAATTATAAGTTTTAGGTAACGATTTTTCTAGTTTCTTTAGTAGAGACGACCCGATGAGTCGTCTTTTTTTTGTGCCCGGTACATTTTACAAGGAGAATTAGTGTAGCGAATTCAACGAAGCAAACTTATTATAAATTCCATCAGGGCTTAATCCCATGTGTGTGGGTGCTTAAATCCCCCGCTCCAAAAGAGCGGGGTTAAACATATAACTGGAACGACTAACTGCGAGAAAAAATTGAGAATCAATGCCAATGTGTAGAAACAAACAGGCGTTTCTTTCAAATGCGAAGCCTGAAAGGCTTCGACTACAAAAGCAAAGTATGATAAAAAGCCCTAAATTACTTTTTGGAAACTCTACGAGTACGATAGAGTAGAAATCAGTATGTTTCGTTTTGCGAAGCCTGAAAGGCTTCGACTACAAAAAGCGTGGTATGATGTTGTGAACCCTCGATAGAACTGCAAAGGCAGTCAGCGGTTGACCCATATGACGGTTTAGTCCAGAGTTCTCGGGATTGGTCCAAAGCCCGGCATAAAAAAAGCAGGTAACATAGTACCTGCTTAAAAAGCCTGCGATACGAAGCTTTAGCGCAGTATCGCGGAGAGGGTTGACTACGCTAAAGCTTCGTCAACCAGGGAGGTTATCAATCTTCCTTCAAAATATTGCATTCAGATTGGGTCATTAACATCTCGTTTTAGTACCGGTTTATGTAATATCCTCTTAAACAAAATTGCCTTTCCTGAGCCTGTCTTAAAATATTTCTCCAAGGTTCGCGCCTGATTTTCATATCTTAATGCAATATATGCTTCTAGTTCAAAAGGTTTATAGTGTTTTGTGGATTGGCTCAATCCTTCATTGTGCTCAAGAATTCGCCTTTTGATATCGTTTGTTGAACCTATGTATATGAAATCTGTATTAATACTTTTTATTATGTATACGTACCACATTAAAATAATCATTTAATTATTGAATAACTCCAAAATATTGAAAGTATAACAGAAGGAAAATGCATGATTTATTGTACATAAAAAAAGCAGGTAACATAGTACCTGCTTAAAAAGCCTGCGATACGAAGCTTTAGCGCAGTATCGCGGAGAGGGAGGGATTCGAACCCTCGATAGAGGTTAACCCCCTATGACGGTTTAGCAAACCGTTGGTTTGAGCCACTCACCCACCTCTCCGTTTGTGAGAATCAGCTCAAATAGAAAGCAAATTTACAAATTATAATGAATTTAATAAAGGGTAAGATTTTTCCAAAAATTAGACGCTTATTTTAGGCTACTTCTTAAAATCCACGTACATATGTTCAAAATTCAGTATCATTTCGCTGAATTCTCCCATATAATCCTGACCAAGATTTCCGACAAATGATCTATCATGATCTTTGATCCGCTCGGCGATAAGTTTAACTTCATCAAGTTTCAACACTGATGTACCTACTCGAAAAATGAGATCCCCAAGTACAAATCCTTTCAGCTTAATTGTACCGCCTGCGCCGCCAAACTCAATTTCTTCCGGTTCATATTTCTTCTCTATCACTGATCTGTTAAGGTCATAATACGATGAATACAGCAAGGTAGTTTTCGCGCCGGTATCAAAAGTAAACGCAAGCGAATCGTTGTTATTTATAACTTCTATTACAGGTATGAAACCATCAATCAATAAATTTGTTAGCGCGGAATTATTCCGTTTTTCGGGAATATAAATTTCATTTTTCCGCAAGTGCAGTTCCTTCATTGCCTGAATGACCGGCAAACCTATTATTCCATTAATAACATATAATCCTCCGGCAAATGACAACGATTCATCAGGCATCACGAGAAATAATGCATTGCTTATTTTAATTCTCCCAATTTCCAGCATTTCTGCGTAAGCAAGCCTTGAAGTTATTTTTTTTCCTGTGATGGAACCTACTTCAAAACTGCCGCCAATCATAATCATCTTAAGCTTTTTGGCGTAGCTTGAGCTTACCACAGAAAAATTAGCTCCTGTATCGAAGACAAAATCTTCGGTGTGACCGCTGCATTTTACAGGTATATTGATAAGCCCGGCAAGATCTCTTTTTGTGCTTATCTTTGAATCCCCTGAAAAAGTGACAATCTGCTGCCCAAGGTTTTCAGCAGCCTTCCAAATGATAAGCGAGTTATTAATATCGGCAAGCTCGGATGAATCGATCAAAGCTGAGTAATTATTGAGGATAAATTCAGAAGAAATTGAAGCATCTTTGTAATTACAAAGATGCACTGAATTTTTCATGCGGGTTTCATAAAGAAGCATTTTGAGTGAATCATTCATTTCACGGTGATTTTCCTGAAGCAATTCATTTATCAGTTCATTTGAAGCCGCATTTTTGCTTTGCAGATTAAGAATAAGCGAACTTATAAATTTACTTTGCCATTCAGAAAGATCCTGTTGTGCTGAGGATTTGATGAATCTGAAAAAATCTTTGTTTTCATGCAGTTTAAGCATTCCCTCAAAACCTCTCTGAGAAAATACGTTCGCTGCAAATAGGGTCATTACCAAAATTAGTACTTTCATTTTGTAATATTGTTTACACAAAATTACGATACAACGTTTGGAATGTATTGTAAAAATACGACATGAGATTAAATGCAGGACTTAGTCCAGGAGATTTCGATGCCTGATACGCTTTTGCCTTTGCTCAAATGCGCTTGGCAGCATGCCAGTGAATTCTTTGAATTCACGGTAATAATGCGACTGGTCATAATATCCCATTTCAACGAGGGCATCGTAATGGCGAAAATTATTCTTCACCAATTTATCTGCGAGAGTGTGAAACCTGACAATTTTACAGAATTCCTTGGGCGCCAGCCCGGTAGCTGCTATAAAATTTCGCTGAAACTGCCTTGGGCTGATCTTAAGCGATGAATAAATCGATTCAAGTTTTACAGAGCCTCCGGACTTGAGAATAATGTTAATATATTTACGTAACTGTTCCGCCGGTGAGTCCACTGCAGAATAAATGCTTTTTATGAATTTACTGAATACAGATATCCTTCTACCATTACTTTTTGCTGAAAAAAAGGCCCTGGCAAGTTCACTGTATGATTTTTCATTAATTAAAGTATTTAACGGAATAACCTTATCGAGTGAAACAGCTGGGCTCACCCCAAGTAAGCCATGCAGAATTGCCGGTTTAAACCTGAATCCGCACGATAACTGATCGGGGAAGTGCTGTATTTGAATTGACCGTGTATTTGGGCCGGCAAGAAATATCTGTTTTAGATCGCTGTCTCTGCCTGATGTGAAGATGAGCGAAGAAGTGTAGTCGGGTAATATCCTGAAATTTTTACCAATATCATAAAATGCCGCAGAATTGAAGAGCCAGATCTTATCCAACACACCTGATAACTTTGCAGGTGGTTTTATCTCCTCGTACCTGTAACGAGACTTTTCTTTTGGGGTATTCATAAGCTAAATTTAGCAATAAGGGCCAAAATTTAAAATGAAAAGACTTCTGCCGGTCAATAATCCATGAACTTGAGATGCTTTTCAAGCATTTCAGGCTTTAAATCTGTGGTCCTATCCATTGCTTCATCAAAGTTGTGGATAAGATTCTCCATAACAAATTCATTCTTACCTGCCGGCAAACCGTTTGATATTTCAGCTTCAAGCTCATTAAGCCTTTTTTCAAGCTCTTCAAGAAAATTTATGTTACTCATTTTTTACTTTTTAGTTTTTAAGAATTTCCGGGTAGAACTTTCAAACTTTAAATTCATAAGAGTTATGTTAAATAACCTATACTGCACCTTTAATGTTTGGGGACAATTAATCAGGAGTACTGAAATCTGGTTTGATAATTACTTCCCCGGAAATTGATCTTATAATTTGTACCGCCTGAAGGGATAAGCTCTATTGAACCTTCAAGCTGACTGACAAGCATTTCTATTAAATGCATTCCAAAACTCACAACATGACCATTTACTATATTCATTTTGAACCCGATACCACTATCAAAATAGTCAAGTTCAAATTTGTTCTTTTCAGTTTCGAACAGACTGATCTTTATGTTACCTTCTCTTCCGCCGGGGAAACCGTGTTTTAATGAATTTGAAACAAGTTCATTGATAAGCAGTCCAAAAGGCACAGCAGTTTCTATGGTGAAATAAATATCATTGGCATCAACATTTATTTTTACAGCATCCTTAAGCCCCTCGTAGCTCACCAAGAGCTGGCTTGAAAGGCTAAGCAGGTATTCTTCCATATTGATCCTGGAGAGATCCCTGGATCTGTACAAATGCTGATGTATCAAAGCCATCGATCTGACCCTGTTTTGACTGATTGAAAGCTGATTTTTAAGTTTTACATCATCAACAGATGTGGATTGCAGGTTCAATAGACTAACAACAATTTGCAGGTTGTTCTTTACTCTATGGTGGATCTCTTTAAGCATTATTTCTTTTTCTCTCAGACTCTGCTCAAGCTTATCATTTATACGCTTTTCATTACTGATATCATCTTTTATAGCAATAAAATTCGTTATCCTGTCGTTATCATCAACCACAGGAGTAATTTTTATTCTTTCCCAGTATACTTCACCTGATTTCTTTTTATTCCTGAACTCTCCCTGCCAAACTTTACCGGTCAGAATAGTAGTCCACATATCTTTATACATTTCATCCGGGGTCAGGCCTGATTTCAATATGGAAGGTGATTTGCCGATCACTTCTTCTTTAGCGTAGCCTGTCAAATCAGCGAATTTTTTATTTACATATTCAATTTCACCTTCAATGTCAGTTATAACAATGGTATTTGAAGACTGCTCAACTGCAGCAGTAAGTCTCTTAATGTTATTTTCAGATTCTATCCTCAAGGTTACATCGCGGGAAATGATCACAAGATTGTTTCTGCCTTTATCCGCATATCTGGTTCCTGTTGATTCCAGGTAAGCATAACTTCCGTTTTTTCTCATAAAGCGGAATAAACTGATCACTGCTTTACCGGGCAGAGTTAATCCTCTTGTGAAATCTTCCTGCACTTTAGGTAAATCTTCTTTGTGGACGAATTCAAAAGCATTTTTACCTAACAATTCCTGCTTTCGGTAACCAAGAATGAATTCTATTGAATCACTTTCGTAAATTATAGTACCATCCGGAGAAAGGACAGTAATGATATCAGTGGATAGGTTTATTAAGCTCTTCAGAACTTCGTCAGAAATTGAGTCATTCAATTCAGCGTTAAAATCAACGGGAATTATATTACCGGCAATAAGAGTATCCTCAGTCCGTGGATTTCCGTTGTGCAGCTCTGCGCTTTTTGGATAGTTAAATTTATTCAGTTTTTGCTGCAACAATATTGTTCTGCGTCCTTTCACTTAGTATATCATAAACCTTTTCAAACTCCATTGCCTTATCAAAAAAATGCATAGCACCCAGTTTCAAACATTTATCACGGTAGTACTGGTAATTCAAATTAGAAAGTACAATAACATAAGGTTTATCTTTTAATCCCGAAATTTCTTCCAGTACTTTGATCCCGTGGCCATACTTAAGAGATATATCAAGAATTACATAATCCGGATGCAAATCCTTTATCAACTGCACCGCAGTGTATCCGTCCGAAGCTCTTCCTTCAATCTTGATATTTTCAAGAGGCTGAAGGAGTTTAGTCAACTTCTGAACTACGAGGTCTGAATCTTCGACAATTATCATGTTATAAGGCATTTATTTATTTTCCTTATAACAAATATATCTTAAATTGATCAAAATTTGTAAGAGCAGAATGTATGAATTGGCTGTAGTTAAATGTGTTACATTTTTAAGGTTTAAACTTTTGTTTATTAATCAATTAAATTATTATGCATTGCATACTGAGTGAGTTCTACATTTGAGTTAAGGTTTAACTTTTCAAGTATTCTTGCCCTGTAAGTATTAACAGTATGAACACTGATTGAAAGCTCCGTACCAATATCAACCGCCTTTTTGCCGGAGGCGATCTTTATAAATACTTCATATTCACGATCAGAGAGCTGTTCGTGAGGAAGTTTATCCATATCATCAGAAAGTATATCGGCAAGTTTTTCAGCAAGCGCTTTGCTGACATATTTTCTGCCTGTAAGTACTGTACGTATAGCTTTTACAAGTTCATCCGGGGCGCTTTCTTTGGTAAGATAACCTGCAGCACCCGCTTTAAGTGCCCGTATTGCAAAACGGTCTTCGGGGTGCATGCTTAGAATAAGTATCCTATACTTCTTTTTCATTGCCTTAAGGTCTTTAAGCACATCAAGTCCGCTTTTGCCCGGCATGGATATATCCATAATAACTACATCCGGATCCATTTCCTTAATGGCTGTCAAAGCATCGTTTGCGTTTGATGCCTCTCCTACTATTTTCATATCAGTTTCATCCTGAATAGTTTTTTTTATGCCTTCTCTTAAGAATGCATGGTCATCTGCTATTACAATCCTGATATTTTTTTCACTCATTTTTTCTTAGCGGTATAGTTATTTTTAAAATAGTTCCTTTATCTTTTGTTCCCTTAATTGAAAGTGTTCCGTTAACCGAATATACTCTTTCTTTAATGCCAACAAGCCCCAATGATTTTGCATTATCAATCTCATCCTGTGTTATTCCTCTTCCGTTATCTTCTATAGATAGACTTACTTCATCTTGGCTGATAAAAAACCCAATTTTTGATCTTGTCGCATTTGAGTGCCGTGCTACGTTTGTCAAAGATTCCTGCACGATCCTGAAAATGGTATTTTCAAGTAAATTATCAAACTGCAGTTCAGAAGCAGTAATTGAAACAATGCAGTCAATTCCGGTTCGTTTGGTAAATTCCTCAGCCTGCCACTCAATCGCCTCTTTAAGGCCAAGCTTATCAAGAACATCGGGTCTAAGCTCTCTGGCAATTCTTCTGACCGAGTTGATCGTTTGGTCTGTTATATCAGACATTGACTTTAGCCCCGCAATCAGTTCATCCCAATCCGCTTTGCCGGTGACTTTTGTTTTATCTATTTTCCTGGACATGAAGGCGATATCCATTTTCAGTGCTGTTAATTCCTGTCCTAACTGGTCATGAATTTCTCTGGATATTTTTGTACGTTCCTCTTCTCTGATAGTTTGCAGGTGCGCCGCAAGAGCATGCAGCCTTTGGTTAGTTTCTTTAATTTTTTCATCCGAATTGATCTTTTCAGTAATATCCGTAGCAAAAATGGTTACACCTGCTGCGGTGTTATCTGAGATTTGCGGGATAGCCTGCACTGAATAGTAATGCTTCGACTGTGATTCAGAACCTCTGACAATAAAGTTCTCGGCCTCTGCTTTATCAAAGACCCGATTAATAATTTCAGCTACCTTTGCTCTTTCGCTTTCATGTACCAGTTCCAGGCTATCCCTGCCGATAAAATCTTCGGTTTCGGCGCGCTTAATTAATGACCGGTTAATGCTTGTGATCTTAAGATCTTTATCCAGAGTAAAAATCAGGCTTGGAGAGTTTTCAAACAAAGAGCGCCATTTTTCTTCGCTTTGCTTCAGCTCATTTTCCATCGTTTTTCGATAGGTAATATCGATAATACTTCCAATCATCCTGTAGGGCTTCCCGTTTTGATCTTTGAGTATGTATCCCCTATCAAAAACATATGCATAATCTCCCCCCTTTTTCAGAAAAGCGTATTCATCAAACCAGAAATCATGCCTTGAATTGATCGCATTTCGTATGCCTGTTTCAATTCTTTCACGGTCGTTTTCGTGAATCCGGTTAAGCCATGAGTTGATACCTCTTTCAATTTCTTCATCCCTGTATCCAAAGGTATCTTTAAAAGATTCATTCCACCAAAGATCGTCTGTTTTCAGATCCCAATCCCAGATAGTATCGTTGGTAGCTTTAGAAATAAGATCAAATCTTTCATTTGATTCAATAATAGCCCTTTGAGTTCGCCTCTGCTCCGTTAGATCTTTAAAGAATACCTGCGCCCCGCTTTTGCCGTTGACGGAATATGGTATTGCAGAGACCATGACATCCACAGCGCTTCCATCCATTTTTACATAAGTTTCTTCAATTTCAGGAGCAACTATTCCTTTTTCTACAAAATTTTTCAGTCTTTTTGTAACAATTTCTTTGAAATTGGGGTGGATAAGATCAAATATATTCTTCCCTATCAGTTCTTTTTCTGAGGTCACACCAAATATCCTCTGGCCTTCAGGGTTTATATAAGTAATTTTTTCGTCAATGTGAGAGTAAATTCCAATGGGTGCCTTTTCAACAATGTTCTTATACCTGCCTTCAATGACTTCTCTTTCCTGTTCAAGTTCAATATACTCAAGTGCGAAAGAAATATCTTCAATAAGTTCAAGCAGAAGGTCAGTTTCCGTCTTCCCAAAAAAGCCTTTTTTATCTGAATAAATATTATAGACGGCAACAACCTTATTTTTAACTTCAATGGGAAAGCAAGCAAAAGCCCTGAACCCTTTATCAAGTGTATGTTCTTTCCATTTGCTAAGCATTACATCGTTTTCCACATCGTTACTGACGTAATACAATTTATCAGTAAATGAACGCACTATGGGACCCCTTATATTTTCAGGCTCTTTCACAGAAATAGTAATGCTTTCCAGGTAGTTTGTAGTATCGCCGAAAGAATACTGCGGTTTCACATTTCCGGTGGTTTCATCAACTACCCCTATCCACGCCATGCGGAACATACCATACTCAACCGCAAGTCTGCATGCGTCATTAAGGATACTATTCTTATCACTCGCTCTGACGATCAGCTGGTTCATGTTTGTCATCAGAGAATAAACCCTGTTATGATATTTTACCCTCTCAACGGCTTCAAATCTTTCGGTAATATCAAGTGAGGTTCCCAGCATTCCGGCCGGATTTCCTTCAGGATCTTTGACAACAATACATTTTGTAAACAGGTATTTTTCTCTGCCGTTAGAATCTTTAATCCGGCTTTCATATTCAATTATCCCGTTTCCATCCCTTTTGGCATTTTCAATGGTTTGTTTATCTGTGTTAATGTAATCGCCTTTACAAAAATCAGAAAACTTTCTGCCGATCATTTCGGGGGGGGTATAGCCGTATATATTAAATGAAGCGTCATTCACGAAAGTTACGATTTCATCTGCATCTGTTGTCCATATCATTTCATGCGAAGCTTCCACAAGGGTACGGTATTTGCTTTCACTGCTGTTCAGTTTCTGTTCGATGTTCTTTCTTGCGGAAAGATCGTGCACAATATGAATATATTCTACAATATCATTGTTAAGGAGGGCCTGAGTGCTTACTTCAACGGGGATCAACATACCGGTTTTACTTTTGTGTGTGACCTCAAACTCCGCTCCCCTGGAACTGATAACATCTTCCATCTGGTGTTTTATGATATCTTCACTGTTATTCTCATTAAGGTCTTTTATGCTGAGTTGCCTGAATTCAGCTTCAGTGTAACCGTATAATTTGCACGCCTTTGAATTTGCTTCCATTATTCTGTAGTTCCTATCCAGCAAAAAAATAGGATCGTTAGCACAATCAAAGATATCTTTCCATTTCTTTTCTGATGCTGAGATATTTTCCTCAAGCTTTTCGCGCTGTTTTTCTCTTCTGTGAATTGCCAGATAAAGGAGTATAGAAGTGATCAATATGAAAAACAAACCTTTGTAAAGTTCAAACCTCGGTCCAAGGTCAGAACCTTTAGTAAAATAATTAACTATCTCACCGGATACAGCTATCCAGATAACACCAAACGCAAAATACGCAAAGGTGATCAATAACGCCGATGAGCCCAGTTTATTTTTATTCTGAAGTTTCAAGTAACTTTTTATAATTTATCCAATAATATTCCTGAAATATCTAACCAAAAAAGAATAATTGATAAATATCATCTACTTTGAAAAAGAGGGTACGCTTGATTAAAATATAGTTTGCAGGGTTGAAATTTTTGTACAGAAGCCCGGAAATTAATCCTGCAAAAATCTTAAATGTAATATAAATAATAATTAATTGATATTATATGCCATACAGGAAAAACGTGAACCGGTATTGCGCAATAAAACGCAGAAATCACGAAAAACGAAGTGAGAAAATCATGAACGCGGGATGCCTTAATTGCAGAAGTTACCCATTCATTAATTGTTCAATTTCATCAGCATCCACGGGCACATTCTTCATAAGGTCGAGATTGCCGCCTTCTGTTATAACGATGTCGTTTTCTAGCCTGATACCAAGTTTTTCATCCCTTATATATATGCCTGGCTCGCAGGTTAAGACCATACCCGGCTTGAGTTCCTGCTCAAATACTCCGACATCATGAACGCCCAACCCAAGAAAATGAGAAACATCGTGGGGATAATATTTTTTGAACTCCGCTGATTTCTGCTTTACATCTTTAACATCTGAGGGTTTAACCAGTTTAAGATCAACAAGTTCTTTGGCGATCAATTCCCTGGTAATCATGATAATATCTCTCACACTCAAACCGGGCTTCATTTCTTTTATTGTGCCCCTCATTGCTCTCAGTACGGCATTATAAACATCTTTTTGTCTCCCGGTAAATTTCCCGTTTACGGGAATTGACCTCGTCATATCTGCGTTGTAGTTAGCCCAGCCTGCGGCAATATCCAGCAGCAGAATGTCACCGTCGTTACACGGATCATCGTTTTTGATATAATGCAGGAAACATGCATTTTCACCTGATGCGATAATTGGTTCATAATCCGCAAATCCTGTACCCTGCTTAATAAACTCATGAGCAAGCTCCGCCTGTACTTCATACTCCATAACTCCCGGTTTCACGAATTTCAGCAGCCTTCTGAACCCATCACCAGTTATATCGCACGCTTTCTGCAGCAGATCTATTTCAGTTTTTGATTTTATAGTTCTAAGACCGTAGATCAATGGTGAGAGTCTGTGGTAACTGTGCAAAGGATAATACTTTTTGCAGTAATTTATAAATCTGAGGTCACGGCTTTCTACTTCGTTTTTAGAACGGTCATGATCGTTGGTATTAAGATAAATATTAGTTACAGAACACATAGTATCATGAAGCGCATCTTCAAATCTAGAAAGCTCGTAAACAGTTTTTATACCGGAAATCTCAGAAGCTACAGCAGGCGAAAGTTTTTTACCTTCCCATACTTCAAGATCCTGGTTATAATCTCTTATGAACAGCACCTCGCGGAGATCTTCATTCCTGCTGCCGGGGTTCAGCATAAGTATTGTTTCTTCCTGCTCAATTCCGGTAAGATAAAAGAGATCGCTGTTCTGTATAAACTTCACCGTACCATCAGCGTTTGAGGGAAGTATATCATTTGAATTGATAACTGCAGCTGAATCTGCCATCATTAACGCAGAGAGTTTTTTCCTGTTTTCGGTAAAGAAAGAGCTTTCGATAGATATTTTTTTCATTTTTTAATGGCCTTTAGGGTCTTATAATTGATAAAAATTATTATGCTGCAACTGCAATTTACGAATATCGTTCTTTATAATCAGCGCTTTTAAAATGTATCCTGAACTCCGTACCCCCTGAAGAAACTGCTTCAATGATTCCATCAAGCTGTTTAACAAGCGTATTTACCAGCTTTAGGCCAAAGGAAGCTGAATTTTCAAAATCCTGCTTACCATTGAGTCCAATGCCGTCATCCCTTATGAGCAGCCAATACTCCTTTTTGTATTCATCAAAAGCAGCGTTGATATAAATGTTCCCTGATCTGCCTTCAGGAAAGGCGTGTTTAAGTGAATTGGAAACAAGCTCGTTTATTATGAGACCCGCCGGAATAGCATTATCAATCGACATTGTCATTTTGCTCACATCGGTCAATATCTTCACCCTGTCTTCGAGTATTCCGTACGAGTGCTGCAAATGGGTAGTAACAGTCTCTATGTAATCTTTAAAATCTATCTGGGCAAGATCTTTGGTTTGGTATAATTTCTGATGAATCAGGGACATAGATTGCACCCTGTTCTGGCTTTCTCTGAACAGCTGCTTTATCTTTTCATCCTTCACGTATCCTGCCTGCAGTTTGAGCAAGCTTGTCACAATCTGAAGATTGTTTTTAACCCGGTGATGTATCTCTTTAAGCAAAATGTCCTTCTCAAGCAATGAACGCTTCAATGCTTCCTCGGATTTTTTCTTCTCAGTGATATCCCTTTGCACACCCCATATACTTGTAAGGCAGCCCTCTTCAATGACACCCGCAATATTTATAACAAAATTCTTTTCCCTGCCGCTATCGTCATATTCAGAAACTTCATCCTCTATAATACTGTATTCATTCATTACAAATTTCAGTATCCTTGCTGTTTCATCCGGATTCTTAAATTTGAGCGAGCCTGTATTAATACCTATGATTTTCGCCGGTTCGTTCTCACCGTACATATTTGCGAATACACTATTACACTCGGCAATAAATACATTCTTCCTGATAAGCTCAACCTGTACATCAGCTGCAAGATCGATTGACACCGGAACATTGAATTCCAGTCTGAAAATACCTTCTGAACTATGTTCTACAAAATTTCTGTACTTTATTTCACTAAGCCTGATTTTTTCCTGGTTTTGTTTGCTTTCAGTAATATCGGTTGCAATTCCCAGTACAGCTTTTTTTCCGTTAAATTCAATTATCCTCGCGCTGTAACTCAACCATTTTTCCTGTTTATTTTTGGCAATAATTTTCATTTCATAGTTATCAGGTACAGTTTCACCTTTTTGCCTTTTTTCACCACGCTCTTTGGCGGTATTTCTGAAATCTTCATGTACAAGATCCCAAAAGTTCTTTTTAAGAATCTCGGCCGTTTTATATCCTGTTATGACTTCAGAATATGGATTTGCGTACACAAACTTATTATCCTGAAATATCACAACCTGAGCAGGCATTGATTCGGCCACTGCTCTGAATTTTTCCTCACTAAGCCTCAGCATTTCATCTGAATTCCTGCGGTCGGTTATATCCCGCTGAAGTCCCATGTACCCCATGAAGTTTCCCCGGCTATCATAGAGGCAGTAATAGTCACCTTCTATGAATATTCTTGTACCGTCAGGTTTGGTGAAATACTCTTTTATATGAGAGTGACCTGTATCCAGGAACTCTTTCCACCGCTGCTTAACTCCATTGTTATCGTTTCCATAATAGCTTACCGAATTAGTTTTAAGTACTTCAGGGATACTCAAACCAAACTGTTCTGCAAGAGGTTTATTAGCCCTTACTATCCGTACATTCTTAATTATGTTATCAAGTTCCGCTGCCGTCCCTTTTTTACTGATCCATTTGACAGGCGGATCGATCTTTGCGATGAAAATTCCATCCAGTGACTGCTGGAAAAAAGCATCAAGGTATTGTTTAGATTCACTTAATATTTCTTCAGATTCTTTCTGCTTATTGATATTAAGATAGATCTGGTTAATGGCTACAATTGAGCCATCAGGTGCTCTATCGGCATAATGATAGCTATCAAGCCAGATAATCTTTCCGCTCTTATTATAAATTCTGTAAACCAGGTTTTTCAAACCTTTGCTGCCGCCTTTTATCCAGGATGTATATTCTTTCGATATTCTTTGCCTGTCATCCGGATATATCATATTCCTGTATTCTTCATCAGAAAGCGCGTTGAATTCTTCCAGGGTGTAACCGGATTGTTTTGTGAATTCATCATTCACAAATTCATAAACGTTTGGTTTTATAAGCGCTCTTGTTATAGAAAATGGTGAATTCTGTACAAGATTCCGGTATTTTAACTCGCTTTCTTTGAGCGCTCTTTCAATATCCGTTCCCCCGGTCAATTCGGTAAAAAGGGCTATCACTTCGTTTTCGGAATATTTTATGAACCTGGTTTCATATTTATATTTTTTATCACCGGTTCTGATTATATGTTCAATGGAATGATCTTTACCTGAAGCCAAGGTATCTTCAATAAGGTGATTGAATTTGTTTCCGGTTCTGCCCGGAAACACCTTGCGTATTTCGTTATTCAAAAAATGAGCTACGGGGAATTTTTCTTTGTGAGCCTTTTCATTCAGAGCGGTTATAATTCCCCCGGAATTAATTATCAGAGCTGTTCCGTTTAGTGAGTTGAACAGTACTTCGTTATACTGCCTGAATTCTGAAAGCTGTTTTTCAGTATCCTGAAGTTTATTCTCAGCGTCAAATCTGAATAACGCCATTCTCAGACATGAATTCAGATCGCGGTCATTTAACGGTTTAAGAAGAAAGCCGTAAGGATTGGTAGTTTTGGATCTTTCTATGGTTTCATCATCGTAATGCGCGGTTAGATATACTATAGGTATTTTGCTACGGATATTCATGAGACGGGCAGTTTCTATGCCGTCAAGTTCACCTTTAAGAGTAATATCCATCAGTATGATATCCGGGTCAGTTGAATCAATCATCTTCAAAGCCTCTTCGCCGCGGTCACTAATTCCGATAATTTCATAATTCAGCTTTTCAAGCGTCCGCTTAATATCCAGAGCTGTTATAGCCTCATCTTCTACTATCAATACTTTTGCTATCGGCATAAATATGAAACTGAAATTTGGTGAGTTAAATTACAATGTTGAGTTATACCCGGTAAAACAAAATTAACTACAATTTTAATTAAAAAAACCCATTAATTTTGTATTTTTAATGTATTTACGGTAAAAAACACCCGGAATAATGAAAAAACCCGCCAAAATGACGGGTTTTTATTATGGAGCTGGCGAAGGGAGTTGAACCCCCGACCTGCGCATTACAAGTGCGCTGCTCTACCACTGAGCTACGCCAGCAATTTTAAAGAGATTACAAACATAAAAAAATATTCAAAAATCTTCAATACTTAAAAAATTACATACTTTTTTCAAGATCAAGGAATTTTTTAAGACTCCGAAGCGCCTTGGCACGGTGTGATATCCTGGTTTTTACAGTGCTGCCAAGCTCACCGAATGTTTGATCATATCCTGCCGGAATGAATAGCGGGTCATATCCAAATCCATTAGTACCCGCGGAGGCAAAAGCAATTTTACCTTCACAGGTCCCTTCAAAATAACGGGAATTTATACCATCATAAAGCGCAAGAACACATATAAAACGTGCGGTTCGTTTATCATCAGGTACATTTTCAAGTTCTTTAAGCAGCTTCAGATTGTTCCTTTCATCAGTTGCGCCTTCACCGCTGAACCTGGCTGAATAAATGCCCGGGCTGCCACCAAGAGAGTCTGTTTCCAATCCTGAATCATCTGCCAGTACCGGAATCTTAACGATATCAAAAATAGCTTTTGCTTTCAGATGCGCATTTTCTTCAAATGTGGCTCCTGTTTCCTCAACTTCAGGTAATTCATGGGAATCCAGAAGAGAGAATATCTCAATGCCAAAACCCGCCAGGTAAGAGCGTATCTCTTCGATCTTACCTTTGTTCTTTGAAGCAATGAAGATCTTTTTCATAAACGAATTCATGCAAATGATTCCTTATACTGCAGCTGGTAAAGTTTGGAATATATTCCGCCATACTCAAGAAGCTGCTGGTGCGTTCCGGTTTCCCTTATTTCTCCTTTGTGCATAACGATTATTTTATCACACTTCTGAATTGTAGAAAGCCTGTGCGCTATAATAATAGATGTTCTGCCGTCCATCAGTTTATCAATAGCTTTCTGTATCAGGATCTCCGAATGCGTATCAACGCTTGATGTCGCTTCATCAAGTATGAGAATTTTGGGGTCGTAAGCAAGTGCCCTTGCAAATGTGATCAATTGCCTTTCACCCTGTGAAAGTGTTACTCCCCGCTCTTTCACATTTTGACCGTAACCAAGAGGGAGTTTATCTATAAAATTATTAATACCAATGATAGAAGCTGCCTCTCTGATCTTTTCGGGTGATATATCATTGTTATTTAGACTGATATTATTGGCAATTGAATCTGAGAAGAGGAATATATCCTGCACAACAAGCCCGATATTTCTGCGAAGTTCGTTTTGTTTCAGGTCTTTGATGTTAATGCCATCAATGGCAATTTCTCCCTTTTGTGTATCGTAAAATCTGCACAGCAGGTTCATGATAGAAGATTTACCTGCGCCTGTCGCACCAACAAAGGCAACTTTTTCACCCTGATTTATTTTGAATGATATATCCCGCAAAACGTAATCTTCTTTAACATAAGCGAACCAAACATTTCTAAACTCAATATTACCCCTGCAATCACCCAGCTCCGCGGGTTTCAGCGGATCGTTTATTACGGGCTGCCTGTCAAGCAGCCTGAAAATCCTTTCGGAAGAAGCCATAGCAGTTTGCATGATATTGTATTTTTCAGAAAGATCGCGGATCGGTCTGAAGAACATTTCGGAATACTGAATAAATGAGATAAGGATACCAATTGTCAGCGCGCCCTGCACCGCTTCGCCGCCGCCATACCATATAATAAGCGCGCCCGAGAGAGCGCCGATGAGTTCCACCACGGGAAAGAACACAGAATAGTAGAATACCGATTTTTTATTGGCCTTTGTGTGATCGTAGTTTATCTTTTTAAAATCGTTGAGAGTACGTTTTTCTTTGTTGAATATTTTCACAACAAGTATTCCGCTGATGTGTTCCTGCAGGAACGAATTCATCTTCGCAAGGTAGAACCGTACATCTCTGAAAGCTATACGCACTTTTTTCCTGAAAATTACCGTTGCGTAGATCAGGGGAAATACCACAGATAGCGCAATGAGCGTCAGCTGCCAGCTAAGGCTGAACATGAAGAATAGTATTCCGCCGATAATAAATACATCAGCAAACACCATAACAATACCGCTTGAAAACATCTCATTCAATACCTCTATATCATTTGTAAGGCGTGTAACAAGTCTGCCAACCGGATTTTTGTCGAAAAATTTCATTGAAAACTTCTGGATATGCCTGAAAAGTTCCATCCTGAGATCAAAGATAGTTTTCTGCCCGATCCATTGAGTAAGATACGTCATTGTATATTGCAGTAAACCCTGCAGTATCAGAGTACCCAGAAGAACAAGTATAATGTTTTTAAGACCCTGCGCATCCTTGTTTACAATATAATCATCAATCGCGATCTTTGTAAGGTACGGCCTTACTGTGCTCAGCAATGCAACTCCAACCGTAAGCGCTATAGCAAGTACCACCCACTTTGTATAAGGTTTCAGGTACCTTATCAGGCGTTTCATCAGGCGCGCATCGTATGCTTTACCTAATACTTCTTCCTGTTCATTTTCGTCAGGTTCAACGGTATTTTTTGAATTTTCTTCGCTCAATTATTTATTCAAGATCCTTAAGTTCATCTTCCAGCAGCTGTTTAAAATAAATATCCGCGTAAATGCCTTCTTTTTGTACCAGGGCTTCGTGCGTTCCTGATTCAGCAATCACACCATCTTTAAGCACAATGATCCTGTCAGAATTCTTAAGTGTTGAGATTCGGTGGCTAATGAGGATTGTTGTACGGTCTTTCATAATACCTTTTAGACCCCTTAAGATCTCTTCTTCGGTGTAGGTATCAACAGCAGAAAAGGCGTCATCAAGTATGAGAATTTTGGGATCTGATGCAATAGCGCGTGCGATTGATGTTCTTTGCTTTTGGCCCCCTGAAAGATTAATTCCTCTTTCACCAAGAACCGTATCAAACCGCCGGGGGAAATTTTCAACATCTTTATATATCTGCGAGATCTTCGCTGCTTCAATCACTTTTTCTTTATCGAAATTTTCTTCCGCGTAAGCAATATTATTTTCAATAGATTCGCTGAAAAGAAATGTTTCCTGCGGCACATATCCTATTGAAGTGCGCAATTGAGAGATCCTGTAATTTTTTACATTTTTTCCGTCAACCATTATCTCGCCTTCATCAACATCAAACAATCTTGATATAAGATTGACAAAAGTCGATTTTCCGGATCCTGTATGTCCGATAACTCCTATCGTTTCTCCGGCCTTAAGCCTGATGTTAATATTTTTAAGTACATAAGGATAATTTGGGTGATATCTGAAATTTACATTTCTGAATTCAATTTCACCTTTTATCGGGTCTTTAGCACCGGCGAGACTCTCTTTATCAACTTCCAAAATATCCGGATCGACAATAGCTGGATTGCTGTCAAATACTTCCACCAGTCTTTTCATAGAAGCCTCGGCGCGCTGCGTAAGGTTTATTATCCAGCCGAGCGATATTATAGGCCATGTTAAAAGACCAAGGTAAATTATGAAAGCGGTTAACTGGCCAATTGTCAAGGTACCTTCTATTATTTTGTTCCCGCCCATATACAGCACTATAATAACTGAAAATCCGGTAAGGAGGAACATTATTGGATATGAAAACGACTGAACTTTTGCAAGCTCAAGGTTCTTTTTCATGTAGTCCATTGACATCTTCCTGAAACCTTCGGTTTCGCTGTCTTCCCGTACGTATGCCTTGACAACTTTGATGCCTGATAGATTTTCCTGAACTTTTGTCGTCAGGTCAGAAAACTGTTCCTGAACGCGCTCAAACTTATAATTGATGCTTTTACCAATTCTGTAAACTACGTATGAGATAAGCGGTATCGGTATAATGGCAATCATAGTCAGTTCGGCATTAAATGAAAGCATAAGGGATATCGCCATGGTAAAATTGATAAGTGTTTCCGCAGTGTACATAATTCCGGGGCCGAGAAAATTACGGACCGCTGATATATCATTGGTAGCAAGGGCCATAACATCGCCCGTAGGATGGAAGTGAAAATATTGCTGATCCTGCGTTAAGATGTGCCCAAAAAAATCGTTTCTGAGATCATTTTCTATTTCGCGGGAAACGACAATGATCATTTGCCTGGTGAGGTATAGGAAAACACCGCTCAGCAATGCGAAACCCACGGTCATGAGGGCATAGTTAAGCAGCGAAGTACCTTCAGTGTGATTTTTTATCTGATCAATAGCTTTTGAGATAATAAATGGAATGAGATTGGTGAATATTGCACTCAAAGAAATTACAATAAGACCAATTCCCAGCTTTTTGCGGTAACGCTTCAGATATGGTACAAGGCGCCTGAGATGTATCATGTATGCAAATTTAACGTTCCGGTTAAAATGTTGCTATACCAAAATTATTTTTGCACGGCGCCGGAAAATAGAATACCCTGCAGAAACTTCCTGCAGGGTTATCAATTAACAGGACATTTTTCCAATAATATCCCTATGAAACATACTCATTGAAAAATTAACTACTTGATAAGTATCATTTTATTTATATAAATTGTATTGTTCGCAGTCATACGATAGTAATATATCCCGCTCGAAAATTCAGCAGCGTTGAATGAAGTTCTATAGCTGCCCGCATTAAGATCAGTATCGACTAACTTGGCAATAAATTGACCCAAAGAGTTATAAACAACCACTTTCACATTTGAATTTTCAGGAATATCAAATTCAATTGTAGTTTGTGGATTAAACGGATTTGGGTAATTTTGCTTCAGGTTGAATTTACCCGGGATATGATTCCCAACGGGTACAACTCCGGTTACATTACTTCCGTAATTGTATTTAAAAACCCTGTATGAGAACACTCCAACCGGAAGATTCATTTCAAGGGCTTTGCTGCCATCAGGCTTAACTTCGGTAACTGTTGGATTTGTTGACCCCCAGCTTATGAGTGTATTTCCATTTTCAAGTCTTTGGGCAAAACCCATTGCATTACCGTAAATGACAGGGGTATTTTTATATTCCCACATTTTTGTGGCAATTTTGTTCACTTCATCAAGTATGTATTCCACAGCCCGTGATTCTGCCGGAATATGAAAATTTCCGTTATCAAACATTAATATGTTCCCGTTGAGCAGCCTTCTTATTCCGTGCTGGTGAGAAAAACGGAACGGGTCGTTTTGAAAAATGAACTGGTTCTGCTTACCGCCCAATCTCCAAATAATGTTTCCGGTACTTCTGCTTATTTTTGTAATCTCATCAAGGTGCCTGGATGAGATCATGATATTACCGTCATTGTCCAATTCGATTGCGTTGCCGTGAATGTAGTCAATTTCATCAGATAAAAAATCCTCGTAAGTAGCATCGGTTATTGGGATATGATCCCAACTGCGCCATTGGAAAACCACATTTTTGTTTTCATCAATTTCCTGGATTATCAATCCAGTAACCAGCGCGGCCGGGTTACCGCCCTGAACTATCTGGCTCATATCCACTATCTGCTTATCATAACTCATAAGTAAAGCATGCCTGTTTGGAAGTACGCGCAGTTCATGTATATCAGTTAAATAACCGTTACCGGTATAGAAGCTATCTGTTAAATTGTAACTTGTATCTATTTCATAATACTTTCCGCCATTGCGATAGAAGTAAGTGAAGTTTCCGTTCGGCTGCCGGTTAAAATCAAACACCTGGGCACTCAATTGCCTGGTAAAAACATGTGACGCGTCATTATTGAGAATCAGCAAGTGCGGTGTATTAGGTATCTGCACATTGAACACAATGTTACTCATTAATATATTGCCGGGCGAAGGGTTGTTTGAATAATTTACAGTAACCGGGGGGATCTGCTGAGTTGTTTTTTGTGAAATGGAATATTTTTCAAGTTCTATCAAAACATCAGGGCTCAATTCATTCACAAGTCCTGCAAAGTGTGACTGTTTAACGGGCTTTTCGGTTACATAAAATGAGTACTCAAATGGCTCGATACTTTTTCCAAACTTATCCGTTACCGCAGATGAGAATTTTATTGTGACTTTTTCACCATCAGCAAATGCTGTTGCCGGCTTTATAATGTAAGTTTGCTTATCAGTGGTGTTGACAAGAGTAAAATTGTAGTTAGTATTTACACTTCCGGTAATTGATATAGCCCCTTTTATTGTAAGAGAACTCCCTTTAAGCTCAGTTACCGGAGTAAAAACAACGGTAGTATTTTTATTCACATATTTTGCATCAGGCCGCGGATCAATATAGCTGAAAGAATTATTCCCGGCGGTTCCTGAAGAGAATAAAAATGTATTCAATATTAATATACATGTAAAAGCAAAAAGCGACTTAGGCATATTTAACTTTTAATTAAACATTTGCAAAGGTAAATGATTGCAACAAAGAAATCAACATTTAAATTGTTGAAAAAGTTAATATAAAGGGTTAATTATTTTTAACAACACAAACAGGGTTACAGCAAAATTAAGTTAACTGTAACCCTAGATTAGGTATTGTTTTTTACCTTTATAAATCTCAAAAAAGCATTTGTAGGATTACTCTTACACGCAGATAAGTAAAACTATGTTATTTTATTAATACCATTTTCTTTGTTTCAGAAAATGAACCGCATTCCAGTTTATAATAATACACTCCGCTTGGATATGCTGAAGCATCCCAATCCGCTTCATATGTGCCGGGCTGCAATTTTCCGTTAACTAAAACAGCAACTCTTCGACCGATCATATCAAACACTGTGAGCAGAGTTTGTTCGGCTGATGTGCCGCTTATCCCGAATTTTATCTTTGTAACAGGGTTAAACGGATTCGGGAAATTCTGGTGCAAAGAATAACTCCCTGCTTTTTCGCTGCTTCCTCTTACGCTTATTGGTTCTAAGGTCCTAAGTACATATATACCGTCATAAATATCTGAGGCAATAATTTTACCTGAACTGAAATAATACATTTGCCAGCAGGCTGTAGTTTTGATAGATGCAATTTCCACAGGATTAACAGGATCAGTAATATCAAGTACTTTTGCACCTTCACCATAATATGAAAGGAAGGCATAATTTCCGAATATATCTATGTTATGAACTGACTCATTTGATCCGTTTACACTCCATTCATTCTCAAAAATGATATCATCCTTATCGGAAATATTCCAGATCTTCAACTTACCCGGGTATGAAAAATTCTCGTCACAAACATACAGATACTTGCCATCAGCGGTAACAGCGCAATTATGCGGCACCGGATTTGCTCCATTAACCCAGGAAGTAATTGTTTTCAGGTTACTTTTATCTTTTGAATCAATTGCCGTAACTCTACCAGTCAAAGGATTGCATGCCCAGATAGTATCGTTAACAACCCTGCAATCGTGAACATAATCGGTTTGCCATTCACCCAATTTAACCGGTTTTTCCGGGTTCACTCCTGCATCCAGTACAACAATTCCGCCTTCGCGGTAATTACCGCCATTTATATAAAGATACCTTCCGTTTTGGGAAATTGTATGAGCTCTCTTATATCCTTCAAAAAAGTAAGTCCTCACTGTATCAATACGGTCCGGAAGATTTTTGAGATTCACTATCTGTATTCCGCTGCTGTCAGCTTCAGAAACAATATAGAGGTAGTTGTTATATATCTTCATTTCCCGCCAGCCGCTTTGTTTCCCCGGCAGAAATGCCACTTCTCTGATATTATCTTCATCTGTTATATCAAATATTGTTGTACCCCTCAACCAGCCAAACACAGCGTATTCTCTGCCTGCTGATTCGTACCCCCAGCAGGATGAATGATATGTGTTGTAATTGTAATGTGCCAAAACAACAATATTGTTTTGCTGCGATATGGCGGCAGCGGTGCTTAACAAGACGAAAAAAAATACACTAATAAGTGATCTCATTTGATAAAGATCATTTTCTTTGTTTCAGAAAATGAACCGCTTTCCAACTTATAATAATACACTCCGCTCGGGAATTCGGATGCATCCCAATCTGCTTCGTAGGTGCCGGGCTGCAATTTTTCGTTAACTAAAACGGCAACTCTTCGACCGAGCATATCAAACACAGTGAGCAAAGTTTGTTCGGCTGATGTGCCGCTTATCCCGAATTTTATCTTTGTAACAGGGTTAAACGGATTCGGGTAGTTTTGTGATAGCCCGAATCTTTCAGGTACGTTGTTCCCTGTTTCAGAAATTCCCGAAACAAAGCAGTTACATTTGGTAATTCCACCATTTGATCTTACAGCCCAAACCTGCGAAGTATTTCTGCCTACGGATATGTGTCTGTAGTTTCCCGCGGGTGCAGTGTATTCAATTGCCCACGATGAACCGTTAAAGCTGCGGTATATGTTAACATCATTTCTTACATACCAGCTATAGCCAAAAAAGCTACTTTCATCAGAAACCGGTACAGGGAACATCACAAATCCTGCGAAATTGCCGGTTCCCAATGCTGTCTGGGTTGACCAGTTTGATCCTGCGTTTGTTGTCCTTAAAAGAGTTGTACCGCCGGTAAGCCCGTCAAGTGGTAAACCTCCAAACATTCCCAAAGCGTAGGAGTTGACTTCAGGGGCAGTAGATTGCGCGCTCCAGGTTGAACCGAGGTTTGCAGAATAATATATCCTGGTGTTGTTTGTGCCAAACCATATTGTAGAATCGGAGGCGGAGTAATAGTTCACCATACCTCCCATAAAAATTGAATTATTCCATCCGGCTTCAGTTCCGTTTTGCGGCAGGTAACATCCGGCTGAATCCCAGTTAATACCGCCATTAGAAGTTTTCCATAGCGACCATCTGCCTCCTACAGGATCACCCTGCATAAACCCTGAATTTGGAGAAGTCTTTCTGAAAACCATTCCGTTGATGAATCCGCCGGGCTGAGTGAATACCTGAACCCAGTTAGCTCCGGCGTTTGACGTTCTCCATACCCAGGTATCAGAACCCAGGTAGCCGGCCACCACAGCTGTATTGGCATCAAATGCCCAAATATTTACAAGTGAAACTGTATTGGGAATTCCGCCCCCGCTTACATTAAGCCAGTTTGCACCTGAGTTTGTTGAGCGCAGCACGGTACCGCTGTAACCGCAAACCCAAACTTCATTTTGTATTGGTGAAACACTGGTTAACTGAACATTAACCCCTGAAGTCTGTTCCACCCAGTATTGAGAATTGGCTGAAACAGAAATAAATGAAACAAAAAGAATAATGTAGAATATTTTTTTCATATTTATGCTTATTTATTTTATTAATACCATTTTTTTAGTTTCTAAAAATCCTCGTCCTGAGCCTGTCGAAGGACTGACTTCAAGATTATAATAATACACACCGCTTGGATATGCTGATGCGTCCCAATTTGCTTCATAGGTGCCGGGCTGAAGTTGTTGATTGACGAGTACGGCTGCTTCTTTACCGATTGCATCAAATACAATCAATCTTGTAGAGACGACCCGGTGGGTCGTCTCATTTTGCGGAATGCTGAATTTTATTTTTGTAACCGGATTAAACGGGTTTGGGTAATTTTGTAAAAGTGAAAAACTTTTCGGGATATCGTTACTGATAATGTTTACAGAAGTAAGTGTTGTATCACCATACAACACACCATTTACATAACATCCTGTTAAATTTACATAATTAGTTGAAGTATGCCCAAATGATGAAATAGAAACCAGTCCGATACCCATAGCGAAAGTTCTGGAAGTTCCTGCTTCAAAAAAATCAGACCATCCAAATATCTTTTTCTTTAAGTTAATACCAAATACTGAACCTGTTGACGTATCAGTACATCTGTAATAATATCCGCAGTCATATTTTGAAGAATCGCCCTTCCTCGCCGAAAGGCTGTCCTTTGTTCTTTCGTTCTGAAGCCAGGGACAACTGCCACCCTGATTTACCAGTATGTTTCCTTTAAGTGAGTCTATCCTAATATATATTATATCAGAACCTCCGTTTGATTGGGTTTTCGTAAGAATGTAATAGAAGTGACCATTTGTGATAATAGTTCCTGTAATTTTTTCTCTATACTTGTATGCACCGCAGCAGGGATATCCGAACCCGCTGTAGGTCCATGTATTTCCAACTGCCAGCGGATAATATTTAGCAGCAACGGTATCTAACGAAAAAGATGAATGAATGTTAAAGCCAAGAGCCAAAATAAATAATATTGTAATGAATTTCTTCATAATGCTCTCCTACTTTATCAAAACCATTTTTTTGGTTTCTAAAAATCCTCGTCCTGAGCTTGTAGAAGGACTGACTTCAAGTTTATAATAATACACACCGCTTGGGTAAGCTGAGGCATCCCAATCAGCTTCGTATGTGCCGGGCTGAAGCTGTTGATTTATCAGTACGGTGATTTCTTTTCCAAGGGCATCGTAAATTGATAATTGCGTTAACACACCCCGGCCGCCTTCGGCGCCCACCCCTCTCAAGAGGGGAATACTGAATTTTATTTTTGTAACCGGGTTAAATGGGTTGGGATAGTTTTGGGAAAGAGAAAAAGTTTCAGGGATTTCGTTGGTAATATTAGTAATACCAACGAAACTACCCCATACTTTATATACTGCGTCAGTAGTTGCAACTATTACAGTATCACCGGATGAGACATCTTTGGAAATGCCAAGAACATTCTTTGACGGGGAAAAATGGTCATTGTACAATACCCAGTTTAATCCTCCGTTGGTTGACCTGTAAAGTCCGGAAGGATTACCAACATAAACAATATCACTGTTTTCAGGTGAGACCTCAATACACCTTAGAGTATTATTGGTCCAAACGTGGGTCCAGTTTAAACCATGATTGGTTGATTTGTAAACTCCGTTAAAAGCCAATCCGTAAATTGTGCTATCGGAATAACAAAATTTCATTTCATTGAAATTCTGACCGCCAACCGGGAAGAAATCAACCCCTGAATTTGTACTTAACATCGTCTGACCAGAAGCTCCGCAGAATATATTTGTTCTTTTTAAAGGATTAATTTTAATGTATCTGAAAAATTGAGAATTTGTATCAACGGGTACCCAGGCGCTGCCTTTGTTTGTAGTCTTATATATAACTTTGTAACTTGTTCCCATAATCGGATAGCCTACATAGGCAATTGCATCATTTACCGGATCGATATCAATTCCAAAACACATATGCCCTGCGAAATCATTGCTGAACTGTGTGAGATCCGATGAGTTCATTCCGTTGTTTACAGTGTAAGTAACTTTATCTCCTGCATCACAACCGCAATTACCCATTAAATTCTTGATGGCATATTGTGTATCAAGCGGAGATGGAACAAATAATAATACTCTGTTACAAACATATCTGGGTGGGTTACACGTGAAAGTACAAAAACAAAAACACCAGTTTGCTTTTGCAAATCCGTTAAGAGGTTCATACCAGCTGTTATTCTGCCTGTTGAGTTTAAGATATTGCCCGCTCGTATTAGGATTACCATCCGGAAATGAGACTCCCCTTTGAATATAAATGTGCTTCAAACCGCCGGTACTCATTTTGATACTGTTCATTGTAATTACGCCCTTACCGGAAGTATCGTCGCTGTATATTTTCTGAAAACCATATTGTGAAAAAATATTGGTAACAAAAAATAGAAGCAAAATTAATACTGAATATAAAGTTTTCATAAATACTCCTTAAAAGTTAGTTAATTAAAACATCAAGTCAACTGAAAAACTATTTTATCAAAACCATTTTTTTAGTTTCGGTGAATCCTCGTCCTGAGCCTGTCGAAGGACTGACTTCAAGTTTATAATAATACACACCGCTTGGATATGCTGAGGCATCCCAATCAGCTTCGTATGTGCCGGGATGAAGCTGTTGATTTATCAGTACGGTGATTTCTTTTCCAAGCGCGTCGTAAATTGATAATTGTGTTAACACACCCCGCCCGCCTTCGGCACCCACCCCTCTCGAGAGGGGAATACTGAATTTTATTTTTGTAACCGGGTTGAAAGGGTTGGGATAGTTTTGGGATAATGAACACTCATTTGGAATTTCTATGCCGGAAAGCATGATACCTAAAATTAATGAAGTATCACCATAGAGAACTCCGTTAATAACACAGCCGTTTAAAGTAGTTCTTGAACCTCCAGTTACACATTGTTCATCACCATAATATCCAATTCCCAAAACAAATTTCCTTAAACACTGCGCCGGACAGGCGCCTGCACCAAGAGTTCTTAAACTGCGGATTGATCCACCAAATGATATTGTTGAAAATCCATTCAGTACATAAATATTACAGCCTGAAATAAAATTACCCGGTGCCGCAAACAAACTATCATATTTGCACTCGTTACCGGAAGAAGTACTGTATTGATAAATATTCATTGATGCACTATCTATTCTTCTGTAAACAGTGGAAAGATAAGTGCTTTGAAATACGAAATATCTTTTGTTGTTTGGCATAAGGGTATCACCCGTAATTGCTACCCTGTAGTTAAAATTCTCAGTTAGATTAGTACATGGTGAAGGTCCGCTGAATACCAGCCTGTTATATGTCCATGAATTTCCAATTTGAAGTGGATAGTATTTTGCAGCAGTTGAATCCCATGAGAAAGTACTGCCACTTTCGCAAAAGATCAGAAATACCGGTATTACTATAAATTGTAGTTTCATCATTTTATCAAAACCATTTTTTTTGTTTCAGTAAATCCTCGTCCTGAGCTTGTCGAAGGACTGACTTCAAGTTTATAATAATACACACCGCTTGGGTAAGCTGATGCGTCCCAATCAGCTTCGTATGTGCCGGGCTGAAGCTGTTGATTTATCAGTACGGTGATTTCTTTTCCAAGCGCGTCGTAAATTGATAATTGTGTTAACACACCCCGCCCGCCTTCGGCACCCATCCCTCTCGAGAGGGGAATACTGAATTTTATTTTTGTAACCGGGTTAAACGGGTTAGGATAATTTTGGAAAAGTGAAAATTGCGAAGGAATTTCTGTGCTAACGGATATTAAACCAACAGGAAATGTGGTATCACCGAATAATTGTCCGTTAATGATACAACCTTTAAGAACTTCTTCGGTATATGTCATCATTCCCTGACTGCGGGAATAAACCTTACCTATTCCTCTCGCATAAACGTGATATCCATACGCTTCAAAGTAATTAGTCCAGCCGAAGCTTTCAGATACATAGGTTTGATTAATAAAATTGTACGTGCCGCGTGTATGTGTGTACCATGAACCCCCCGCAGTTCCGCTGCAATACGTATAGGCAGAATCGTTTACCGGAGTATTCAGACTGTCATTCAAACACTCAGAAGTATCATTACCGGAAATATTAAGTGAATAGAAATTTCCCGTTAAGGAATCAATTCTTAAAAAACTGTAACCTGAAGTATATTGATTGGTATAAATAATGTAAGTATCATATTTCATTTTGAAATAAAGGTGATTTCGGATTAACTGAGTACCGGTTACTAAAGCTGATACATATCCGGGACCCGGGCTGTGGTTTCGGTTCAGGTTCCATGACCAGCGGTTTCCAACATTTAAGGGATAATAGTTAAAGATACTGCTGTCAACAAAAGATCTGAGGCAGTTTTCCTCATGCGCATAGATATCCGGTGATTTGCCATGTAGGGTAAATCCAAGTAAAATGATAACAAGGAATTTCATCTCACCTCCTGTTTTAGAGTGATTAAGTAAATATAATCATTTATTTAAATAATAATCACTCTATATTAGGGCACTGTGGGAACCATTGACTTAAAAAAGTAATTATATTATTTTAGCACTCACAGTTAGCGAGTGCTAACTAATACCTCACAAACACAATTTTATATAAATCAATAATTTAGGAGGATTCTAAAAATGAACTTAAAGCCACTTGGAGACAGGGTAATTGTAAAGCCTAAGGCTCCCGAAGAAGTAACAAAAGGCGGAATTATTTTACCTGATACAGCACAGGAAAAACCAATGGAAGGTGAAGTAGTAGCAGTTGGTAACGGCAAATCAGATGATAACGGCAAAAAGCTCGCTATGGATCTGAAAGTCGGCGATAAAGTTTTATACGGCAAATACAGCGGCACAGAAGTAAAAGTTAATAATGAAGAGTATTTAATTATGCGCGAAAGCGATGTTTACGCTGTTATAGGGTAATACCCTTTTATTGTCATTCCGCACTTGATGCGGAATCTTTAACAATTAAAACAAGATTCCTGCCTTCGCAGGAATGACAATTCATTCAAAAATAAAATAAGGAGACTAAAAATAATATGTCAGCAAAATTAATTCATTTCGATACAGAGGCAAGAAGCGCCTTAAAAAAAGGTGTCGATAAATTAGCAAATGCTGTAAAGGTCACATTAGGACCCAAAGGCAGGAACGTAGTAATAGATAAAAAATTCGGTACACCAACAGTTACAAAAGATGGTGTTACTGTTGCAAAAGAAGTTGAGCTTGAAGACCCCATAGAAAACATGGGGGCGCAGATGGTAAAAGAAGTTGCATCCAAAACCAGCGATGTTGCAGGTGATGGTACAACAACTGCAACCGTACTTGCTCAGGCAATTTACGCCGAAGGCGTAAAGAACGTAACAGCAGGCGCAAATCCAATGGATCTTAAGCGCGGTATTGATATTGCTGTATCAAAAATTGTTGATGGCCTTGCAAAATTAAGCAAGAACATTGATAAGACAAGTAAAACTGAAATAGCGCAGGTTGGTTCAATTTCAGCTAACAATGATAAACTCATCGGTGAGCTTATCGCTGACGCTATGATGAAAGTCGGAACAGATGGCGTAATCACAGTTGAAGAAGCTAAAGGTACAGATACAACAGTTGATATAGTTGAAGGTATGCAGTTCGATAGAGGTTACCTCTCACCGTACTTTGTAACCGATGCAGATACAATGGAATCAGTTTTAGAAGATCCCTACATCCTCATCTACGATAAAAAGATCTCCACAATGAAAGATCTGCTTCCTATACTTGAAAAAGTAGCGCAGGCAGGCAGAACAATGCTTATCATTGCTGAAGACCTCGAAGGTGAAGCTTTGGCAACACTTGTAGTAAACAAGTTACGCGGTACATTAAAAATTGCTGCTGTAAAAGCACCGGGATTTGGCGATAGACGCAAAGCAATGCTCGAAGATATCGCAGTATTAACCGCAGGTACAGTTATCAGCGAAGAAAAAGGCTACAAGCTCGAAAACGCTACAGTTTCTTATCTTGGAACAGCTAAGAAAATTGTTATCGATAAAGATAACACTATCATAGTTGAAGGCGCAGGAAAGAAAGATGACATAAAGAAACGCGTAAACGAAATTAAGGCTCAGATAGAAAAAACTACCAGCGATTACGATAAAGAAAAATTACAGGAAAGACTTGCGAAACTTTCAGGCGGCGTTGCTGTATTAAAGATCGGTGCAGCTACAGAAGTTGAGATGAAAGAAAAGAAAGCTAGAGTTGAAGACGCTCTGCACGCTACACGCGCGGCTGTTGAAGAAGGTATCGTTCCGGGCGGCGGTGTTGCTCTAATAAGAGTATCAAGTGGTCTTGATAAACTTAAAGGCGATAACGATGACCAGAAAATTGGTGTTGATATCATAAGAAAAGCTATCGAAGCTCCGTTAAGACAGATCGTTGAAAACGCAGGCGTTGAAGCTTCTGTTGTAATTAACGAGATCAAAAAGAACAAAGATGACTATGGATTCAATGCATTGACCGAAGAGTACCAGAACCTGATAAAAGCAGGCGTTATCGATCCTACCAAGGTTACAAGGGTAGCCCTCGAAAACGCTGCATCAGTAGCTTCTATGTTACTCACCACCGAGGCGGTTATCTGCGAAAAACCTGAAAAGGAAAAAGCAGCGCCAATGATGCCTCCTGGCGGCGGTTACGGTGATATGGGCGGCATGTATTAATTCAGTTAGAAATTAATATTTACGAATTACGAACTAAGCCCCAACGAAAGTTGGGGCTTTTTGTTTAAGACTAAATCATATATGTCGAATCGCAGATTCGACTACCCTAAATGGAGTTGTAGGTTTAGAAATTTATTCTCACTTTATTAACCAATTGAAAGTCGGGGTTTTTTAATTTTAGATTTAGTATATTTAAGAAGAAAGGAAAAGATATGGTTTTAGTTGATAAAAAACAGGTGATCATTTCCAAAAAAACCTGGGATATTCTCAAAAAGGATAAGGAATACAAGGAACTTCTTGAAGTAATAGAAGAAACAGCAGAACTTGAAAAGGCTAAAAAAGATTCAAATTACTTCTTAAATATTGATGATTACAAAAAACAAAGAGAAAAGCAAGAAAGAATAAAGAAAACAAATATGAGAAGAAAGCGTGTATCGGGTATTAATAAATAATCTTGCGCAAAAGCAATTAGATAAATTAAGCTTCTCTTCTGCAAGAAGAATAATAAATAAAGTAATCGTGTTAAAGGAATTTCCGCGCCCAAACTCCTGCAAAAAGCTCCATAATGAAAAAGGATACAGAATCAGAATTGGTGAATACAGGGTTCTATACGAAGTTGATGATAGCAAGAAAGAAATTAAAGTATATAAAATAGCACACCGAAAAGATGTTTATCGTTAATGATTGTAGAATCGCTGATTCGACTAAAGTACGCGAAACAACGATTCGCGTTACAATTATAATCCTTTAATCAGTTTAATCATGGTCTCGTCTCCTTTGCAGATATTCTCCACCAGACTCAATCGGATATGCATACTCACTATTCCAGCTTTTGTTTTTGTCATTCCCGCGAAAGCGGGAATCTCTATTATTGAATACTAATTTCTCTTTCTTGATTGATATTCTCCTGTTGACTCAATTGGATGCGCATACTCGCTGTTCCAGCTTTTGTTTTTGTCATTCCCGCGAAAGCGGGAATCTCTATTATTGAATACTAATTTCTCTTTCTTGATTGATATTCTCCTGTTGACTCAATTGGATGCGCATACTCGCTGTTCCAGCTTTTGTAGAAAATATCACGCACTCTCTGTGTAAACTTTCCGCTTTCTACAACCAATCCAACATTACGTGATTCATAAAAGTAATCATAGCTCATGTTGCTTGTGCCTATCCATGTATTGTTATCAGCAGTAATGAATTTACAATGCTCAACCCGTGCGAATGGAATAAAACCTCCGGAATATTCAGGAATGGAAGTATATCTGATCTCGAAATTTGGATATTGGATAAGCTCCTTAAAATGTTCTACTGCGGTTTTACCAAGGTTCCAGTCAGATACAAGCAGCTTAACCTTCACTCCCCTTTTGCTTGCGGAAATTAAAGCCATATCAACTTCTTCCCAGTAGCCATCCTTTGTAACGGGATTGTATGAGAGGAATTGGAGGTTGATCTCAGATCCTGCATTTCTAATGATTTCGTAAATTTGATTTACATCAAAAAATCTTTCGTGGGGCTTCGATCCAAAATCCCAAAAGAAATAATTAGCCGGATACTTTACATTTGTAAAAGTACTGAAAGATGAATAACCCGGTTTCACACTAATCCAGCTATAAATACCTGTGTTTATCACCTGTGTTTGCGGCAAAGTAACTTTGAAAAAGCAAGAATCAACTACACCACTGAAGCACCAATCAAAGTTGAAAATTTCCGAATAAAATTCTGCAATTGGCCTGTTATCAACCCTAACTCCAAGTTCATGTATATGCTTCAATGCACGCCAATCAAAATTCTGTGAACCGAGGAACACTTCTTTACCATCTACTATAAAATACTTTGAATGCTGTATACCCCCTGTCAAGCTTTTTATATCAATTTTCCGGACTTCAATATTTTCAATTTTATCCAGCTCATCGGCACTTTCGGGATATGTTTGATACATACCGGCATCAACAATAATGCGGACAATCACTCCCCTTTTGGCTGCGGCAATAATTGCGTTCAGTATTGTATCAAGCGGTTCGCCTTTTTCATTTGATATGTAGAATTGTTCTATATCAAGAGTTGTTTGCGCGGAGTTTATCATCTCCAGCCAAACTTCCAATGTATTGCGTATGTCGGGATTATCGAGGGTTGTTTCAACGGGAATGCTTTCAACAAGCTCAATATTATTTTCCTGGGAATAAACTACACAGGTTGAAAATATTAATATCAATGCCACCTTTGCGAGCGGAGTATTGAGCCTGCGAAACACAAAGCGAAGCAATCCCATAAATAATTGCATACATTGTTGAGATTGCTTCGTCCTCGCCATAGGCGGGCACAGCGCCACGCTCCTCGCAAAAATAGTATTGTTAAATTTCATTTCCTTGGATTTGTAGGTCTTATCTCAATTTCACCTATCAGAGCATTTTCCGGCAGTGAAGCTGCCAGAAGAATGGTTTCGGCAATTTCCTCAGCCTGAAGCACTGATTCCTTACTGGAAGAAAGCGTAGTTTGAGAATCTGTCCTGAAGAAATCTGTGGCGACACTTCCCGGGCAAATTGCACAGACTCTAATGTTATACTGCCTTACTTCAAGCATCAACGCGCGGCTAATTCCCATTACCGCATGCTTACTTGCGCAATAGATTGCGCCGGTAGCGAATCCCTGTTTACCTGCAACGGATGCGATATTAATTATAGTGCCGGAATGTTCTTTTATCATGTGCGGGAGAAATCCTTTTGTAATAAGGTACAATGCGCGTACATTTGTATTGAATACTGTATCAAAGTCTTCGGTTTTGGAATCAACCATATTGTCAAATATCCCAAACCCGGCATTATTCACCAGAATATCTGCCTTACCATATTTACCAATAGTTTCATCAATTACATTCTGTATGGTTTCTTCCTTTGAAATATCTCCGGCAATAATTGTGATATTATCTTTTTTGCTTTCATTACCGGCGATGAACTGTTCAAGGTCACTTTTATTCCTGGAAGTAAGCACAACCTTGGCTCCTTCTTTCAGGAACAGCTCAGCTGTTGTTTTGCCGATACCTTTACCTGCTCCGGTAATTACAGCTATTCTGTTTAGTAGTTTCATTTTCTGGTTTTGGATGGTGGGACAGACATTCCTGTCTGTCAAAATAAAGCACAGACAAGAATGTCTGTGCTACTATATCCTCTAAATAAAATTTAATGAAGTCCATACTCTTCATTCAACAATAAGTGGATTTCTATTTTATCACAAATCCCCTTTTATTGGCTTAATAATAACATCTTCAATCACAACCTTTTTTGGCTGGTTTGCGACTGCGAAAGTAATATCAGCAACTTCGCGCGGTGTCATCATTCTGTTTGCTGATTTCTGTCTTACAGCTGGGCTCCACATCGGGGTATCGGTAGCCCCCGGCATAATATTGGATACCTTAATATTGAACTTCCTTACCTCTGCCCTTAAACCATTGAACATCGCAAGCATTCCCGCTTTGGAAGCCGCGTAAGCGGAGCTGTTGGTAAATACAGTGTGAGCCGCCACAGATAATATATTTATGATATGTCCGCGCTTTTTCTTTATCATCATAGGCAATACCGTACGCGCCATAAGATAGCTGCCCCGAAGGTTGGTTTCAATGATATCGTCAAATTCCGGCGGTTTGGTATCAATAAAGGATTTAAACGCAGTTATTGAGGCATTATTGATTAGTATATCAATAGTACCGCACTTTTCTAGTATTTTTTTCTTGGTACTAATGATACTCCGTTCTGAGCGGACATCGCAAACAAAGGCGTAAGCTTCATGTCCAGCAAAACGAATTTCGTTTACAAGGCTTACAAGCCTTGATTTTCTTCTGGCCGTAGCAACAATAATATAACCTGATTTGGCAAATACTTTGGCAAGCTCAAACCCAATTCCGGTTGAAGCGCCTGTTATCCATACTACCCGGTTCATAAATTATGGTTTAGTTCAACTTATTGCTTTAGGATCCTAATACTCGCCCCAAACTCCGCGAAGCGTATTGGAAATTTCGCCAATTGAACAATAACTTTCAACACATTTCAGAATATACGGCAGCATGTTATCATTTCCTTCGGCTGCTTTTTTCAACGCATCAAGATCGCGCTTAACTGTATCATTATCTCTTTCTGCCTTAACTTTTTTCAGCTTGGCTATCTGTTCTTTCCCTATAGCTTCATCAATATGCATCAGGTCAAGTTTTTCAGGGTGATCTTCATCTACAAACTTATTCACACCAACAATTACCCGCTCACCTGATTCAATTTCTTTCTCAAATTCATACGCGCTGTTCGCAATTTCATCCTGCTGGTAATTAAGTTCAATGCATTTAACTGCCCCGCCCAATTCATCTATTTTGTTAAGGTAATCCCATGCGCCTTTTTCTATCTGATCTGTAAGATACTCTATATAATATGAACCTGCAAACGGGTCAACAGTATCTGCAACGCCGCTTTCGTAAGCAATAACCTGCTGAGTCCTTAAAGCTGTTGTAACGGAATCTTCGGTCGGAAGCGCAAGTGCTTCATCTTTGGAGTTTGTGTGTAAGGATTGGCATCCCCCAAGAACGGCTGCCATTGCTTCAATGGTTGTCCGGATAACATTGTTTTCAACCTGCTGCGCTGTAAGCGATGACCCTGCTGTTTGGCAATGGAACCGCAGCATCATGCTTTTTTCACTTTTTGCATTGAAGCGTTCCTTCATGATCTTGCTGTAAATCCTTCTTGCCGCGCGGTATTTGGCTACTTCTTCAAGCAGGTTTATCTGTCCGTTAAAGAAGAAAGAAAGCCTTGAAGCGAATTTATCGACATCCAGTCCGGCTTTAACCGCAGCTTCTATGTAAGCTATCGCATCTGCAATTGTGAAGGCTACTTCCTGCACGGCATTGCTGCCCGCTTCGCGGATATGGTAGCCGCTGATGGAAATTGTATTCCAGCTCGGAAGATTTTCATTGCACCATGCGAATATATCGGTAATAAGCCTCATTGAGTGTTTGGGAGGATATATATACGTACCTCGTGCAATATATTCTTTAAGTACATCGTTCTGTATTGTACCGCTTATCTTTTTAAGATCAGCCCCCTGTTTTTTGGCTATCGCGACATACATACAAAGCAGCACAGCTGCTGTCGCGTTGATCGTCATTGATGTGGTAATTTTATCAAGTGTTATTCCATCAAAGAGTATTTCCATATCTTTCAGAGTATCAATGGCAACGCCTACTTTTCCAATTTCACCTTCGGCTATAGCTTCATCACTATCGTAGCCAATTTGCGTCGGCAGATCGAACGCGATACTTAATCCTGTAGTGCCCTGCTCCAGCAGAAATTTGTATCGTTTATTAGATTCTTCAGCGGAACCGAAACCCGCATATTGCCTCATAGTCCAGAATCTGCTGCGGTACATTTGTTCATGCACACCCCGTGTAAAGGGGAATGAGCCTGGGTTGCCTAACTTGGTTTTATACTTTTCTGAATCCTCTTTTATGAATGCAGGGATCTCAATGCCTGAATCAGTAAGGAATTTTTCTTTTCTGTTTTTGAATTCTTTCATAATAACTTACCTTCTTTGATCTTATGGGTATAGTTCATAAATTTTCATAACAAAAATAGCTAAAATAGCGTTTAAATAATATGATTAAGATTAGGTTTTAACTGTACTTATGAAATTTGTTGCACAAAGGCTATTGGATTAGCAGTAAAAAATCTCTATCTTTGCCTAAAATAATCCATTAAAAACCTAAATATTTTAAAGCTATGAATAAAAAATTTCTTGGAGCAGCGGCATTAGTAATTATCTTTGCTTTTGGCTTTTTATATCTTAACCAGTCTTATTTGATAGCTAACGATAAAGACGGTAAGGATTGCAGCAAAGAATGCACAACAAGCGCAGGCGATAAATCAGGCTGTGATAAAACAGCGGCAATCGAATCTTCCGGAGATAAAACCGGCTGTGATAAATCAAAATGCGACGATAAGAATAAAATCAAAGCAGGCGGCGAGTTTTCAAGCTACCAGTTCGTAACAGATAAAGTTACATGCGATGATTCAAAAGCGGACCTGCAGAAAAACATTTTAAGCATAGCAGGCGTTAAAGAAGTTAATTTCGGTTCAACCTGCAATGTTTCAAAAATGACAAATGTCACAATAATGTACGCAGCCGGTGAAACCACCGAAGAGAATATTGCTGCATCACTGAAAGAAAAGAACATGGATTGCTCAGGCAAATCAGGCTGCGATAAAGACGGAAAAAATTCCGGCGATAACAGCAAAGAATGCCCAAGCAAAAACAAAAAATCAAGCGATTCAAAACAGCTGTAATTAATATATCCTGAGCGACTGCCGAAGGCAGGAGAGAAGGATCTTTTCAAGTTTTAAGAGTGACTGAATATTCAGTCACTCTTTTTTTATGTACTACTGTATGTCGAATCGCTGATTCAACTTCAGCTTAAGAAAAAGTAAAAATACTCGTGCCACGAAAATAGTTTCTATAACAGTTAGTTTCACTTAAGATCAATCAGCTTCTTTGATTTACGAAATTTCTATTCGCGGCACGAGATAATAATAAATAATTCTCTTTTAACCCTTTACCCTGTTTCCCAAACTCCAGTTTGGGAAACTTCTTTGACCTTTATCCTCCCGAAAAGTCTTTTGGGCAAACTCCGATTTGGAACATTTTTCCACATTTTTCATTTTAACCCTCTTCATATTTCATTAACTTTGTTTATTGATTCCCAAACTGGAGTTTGGGAATCAGAGTATTAATATAAAAAAGATTACTTTATGCCTGAAAAAATATTAATTGGCGGTGAATTCATTTCAACCAATAAAGTTAAACCCGTTGTAAATCCATATACAAATAAAACCGTTGGTGAAGTTTACATTGCCGGGGAAACTGAATTCAGCACTTCAGCGGAATACCTTACATCAATTGCAAAAGATTACGCAAACCTGCCAACATACAAAAAGCAGGAAATACTGTATAACTTATCTGCCCGGATCAAATCACAAAAAAGCGAGTTAGCAAAACTAATTACTGATGAAACCGGAAAGCCGATAAAGTTTTCGCTTATCGAAGTTGACCGCGCAATTTTTACATTCAGACTTGGCGCGGAAGAATGCTCACGCATTCACGGCGAGGTGTTGCCAATGGACCTGCTTCCCGGTTCAGAAGATAAAACAGGGATTGTTCGCAGGTTTCCGGTTGGATTAATACTCGGAATTACTCCGTGGAACTTCCCGATCAATCTTGTAGCTCATAAAATATCACCCGCACTCGCAAGTGGCAATGTAATAATGATAAAACCCGCATCAAGCTCAATGTTAACCGCCATCACTCTGGGTAAAATAGTTCACCAAGCCTGTAAAGAGCTTGGCATAACATCAATCCCGGTAAATGTGCTGCCAATATCAGGCAGTAAGTTAGATAAACATATTGCCGATAGCCGGATCAAGCTTATAAGTTTCACAGGCTCAGGTGATGTTGGCTGGAGAATTAAGAAGAAATCAGACAGGCAAAAAGTTTCACTGGAGCTTGGCGGAAATGCAGGAGTAATTGTGAACAGGGATGCTGATATTGATTCCGCGGTAACCAAAATTACAATTGGTGGATTTTCACAAGCCGGACAAAGCTGTATATCCGTACAGCGCGTTTATGTCCAAAAAGATATTTATGATACCTTTCGCACTAAAATTACTGAAGCGGCAAAAAATGTTAAGTATGGCGATCCCTACGATGAAAATACAATAACGGGACCTATGATTACCGAGGAAGAAGCAATTCGCGCCGAAAAATGGGTCAACGAAGCAGAAGCCGCCGGCGCAAAGATACTTTGCGGCGGCAATCGCAGCGGAGCTGTACTTGAACCGACTGTGATAGAGAACGCACCTGATAATGTTAATGTTAAATGTGCAGAGGTTTTTGCTCCGGTAATTACTATTGAAGCTGTAAATAACATTGAAGAGGCTGTGGAAAAGGTTAACGATTCACGTTTTGGCTTACAGGCAGGTGTGTTTACAAATGATATGAAGGCAATTATGTACGCGTATAATAATATTCACACAGGCGGAGTGATTGTAAACGAAGCTTCTGCATACAGAATGGACGCGATGCCTTACGGCGGCGTTAAGGACTCCGGTAACACACGCGAAGGCGTGCGCTATGCGATAAATGAAATGACTGAAGAGAAGATATTGGTGATGTAAGTCGAATCGCTGAATCGACTGCCCGAAACGGCATTTCGGGCTACATAAATTTATTCTTTAACATTCCCAAACTGGAGTTTGGGAATGAGAATTTAACAAATATAATCCTTAGCGTCTTTGCGGCTTTGCGTGTACTTATTTTTCCTCACCCAAACAATCTCTGTATCAGTCTGTTTTCAACACCGCAGAATTTACATACTAATACTGCAAACCCGATAATAAAAATTTCTTAGTAAATCTCTGCATGTGCGGGTCAAAACCCTTTCCATCACTATTTAAGATTTCTTCGTATTCAAACCATTTGTATCCTTTGAATTCTCCCGGATCATAATTGACCTTCTTCAAAGAATCTCCTGAGAGTACATACCACAAAGATATGTCTGTATGTCCTGCAGTTTTCCCCACTGTCACAGTTTGTGTAATAAACAAAGGTTTTTCATAAATGTACTCTGCAGCAATATTCAGCTCTTCTTGAATCTCCCGTTCAACTGCGGCTTTTGGATGCTCATCTTTCTCAATATGTCCACCACATGGCAGCCAGAGACATGCTTTGATATGATCCATAAGCAGAATTTTTCTCATAGCAGGATCAATAATTACAAAATATGAAACAAGATGTTTTGGTGGAATTGCCGGTTTTTGAATTCTGAAAATTTCTTCACCACCATCGATCCATTTTAATATATCAATAATTTGTTCAGATTCAAGATCATCGTATGGCTTAATTGAAAGTATAAGTTGTTTTATTAAATTTCGCATTTCAATACTTTGAATTATACATTCCAAACTGGAGTTTGGGAATGAGAATCAAAACAATATAATCCTTAGCGTCTTTGCGGCTTTGCGTGTACTTTTTTTTCCTCACCCAAACAATCTCTGTATCAGCCTGTTTTCTACGCCGCAGAATTCGCAATCAATGGGTTTAGCCGGAAACTCGGGTACTTTATTATCCGCGCCGCAGGACATGCATTTAAATTGCTGCTGAACTTTTGTGTTCTTGTGGCAGCTTTCGCAATGAACTTTGTATGATCCTTCGGGTATATATATTTCAGCTTTGCAGTGTTCACACTCCCCGGTTCTGCCGGCGGGTCTTTCGATATCAACATACTGCATACTGAAACCGGTCATTTTCAGAAATCTCTCCTGTTCAGTTTCCGTTAAATATGGGATCCAAACCTGCACGAACATTGACATCTTCATTTTCATATGCACCTGCTCCGGGATAAGGTCGTGCATTATAGCGTATTTCGGGTTTTCATAAAACACACGCATGCCGTCTTTTGTCATACCGATAAAAAATTCAGCAAGTCTGAAAAATCCAGTGCTTTCAACTTTATTTCCTGTGCCGTCATTGTAATACGTCAATGAATTCTGCAGCTGCTGCTGCTTAACTCCGTACTCCTGCCACTTGGGGTCAAAGCCGTATTCTGTGCTTGATTCCGCGCATACTTCAAGGTAATCTCTATACTTATAACCATCATCAATTGATGGCGGCAGATATGCAGGAAAAGTGCGGTAATAGTAATCCCAGAAATCTTTTTGCAGGCTGTAATACTGCTCCTTATCTCCGCGCTGCAGCGCAGCCTGAATTTTGTTCATGAGCGCAATTTTAGTAGCCTGGTAGTTCATCGTTTTAACAGTTGATTCGTTCCATTTATCGAGCCCCATAGTATAATCAATATCAGTAAACGATCCGCAATAATCGCACATAATATATGGTGATTTATACTCGTTCACTTTAGGCGCACCGCAGTTTACACAGGTAAATTTCTTAATTTTCATTAAAATCCTTAATTTATAAATTTTCTAAAAATTATATTTAAACAATTTAAACACATTTTATATTATAAACAAAGAAAACTAATTGTATATGTTTCTTAAATTATGATTAATATCATTGTTTAAAGTCCTAAAAAAACGGTATTTTTGTATATATAACCAGGGAAATTATTGCAAAAGACCCTGAACCAATCAAATAAAAAAACACGCTAAGAAGGAGCATTTCAATGGCAAAATCGTCTTCAGTAATTAAAGATGTAATTGAAAAAGTCAAAATTAAAGATGCGGCTCAGCCCGAATTCCATCAGGCAGTAGAAGAAGTACTAACAACCCTTGAACCCACAGTAGCAAAACATCCCGAATTTGTAAAAGCAAAAATATATGAAAGGATAGTTGTTCCCGACAGGGCAATATTATTCCGCGTTCCATGGGTTGATGATGCAGGCGAGGTTCAGGTAAACCGCGGTTTCAGGGTTGAATTCAACAACGCAATCGGTCCATACAAAGGCGGCTTAAGATTCCACCCCTCAGTTAACTTAGGTATTCTAAAATTCCTTGGTTTCGAACAGATCTTCAAGAACGCTTTAACCACTTTGCCAATGGGCGGCGGTAAAGGCGGAAGTGATTTCGATCCTAAAGGAAAATCAGATGACGAAGTTATGAGATTCTGCTACGCTTTCATGAGAGAATTATTCAGACATATCGGACCCGACAGAGATGTACCCGCAGGTGATATTGGTGTTGGCGGAAGAGAGATCGGTTTCTTATACGGCTATTACAAAAAAATAGTTAATGAGCATACAGGCGTTTTAACAGGCAAAGGACTTGAATACGGCGGAAGTTTAATAAGACCCGAAGCTACAGGTTACGGAACAGTTTATTTTGCAGCAGAAATGCTCGCAGCAAACGGCAAAGACTTTAAAGGCAAACGCGTTGCAGTAAGCGGTTCAGGAAACGTATCACAGTACGCAATTGAAAAAGTTAATGACTTAGGCGGTATCCCGATAACATGTTCAGATTCAAACGGCACGATAGTTGATGAATCAGGTATTGATCCGGCAAAACTGGCATTCTTATTAGACTTAAAGAATAACCGCCGCGGCAGAATAAAAGAATACGCTGATAAACATAAAGTGAAATATTATGAAGGTTTGAGTGTATGGCAGGTAATAAAAGAACACGGCTTAAAGGTTGATATAGCTTTACCGTGCGCAACACAGAACGAGCTTGATGAAAGCCTTGCAAAAGGTTTAGTTGATGCAGGCTGCTATTGTGTATCAGAAGGCGCCAATATGCCGAGCGATCTTGCAGCGATAAAGATATATCAGGATAACGGTTTCTTGTACGGACCCGCAAAAGCTGCTAACGCAGGCGGCGTAGCCGTATCAGGACTTGAAATGAGCCAGAACAGTATGAGATTGATGTGGAGCAGAGAAGAAGTTGATGCCAAGTTACTCGGAATTATGAAGAGCATTCACAAAACATGTCTTGATACCGCAGAAGCTTACGGTAAAAAAGGCGATTACTTAACAGGCGCAAACATCGGCGGCTTCGTAAAAGTAGCCAACGCAATGCTTGCTTACGGAATTGTTTAGTTTCATATTCATCGGATGACTTTAAGTCATCCGATGAATAAATAACAATTAAGGGGCGCTTAGGCGCCCTTTTTATTTGTAGTAGTACTGAACAACTAAATCAAAATTAATATTCAGGTATGGTTTTTAACCAGATAAATTAATATTTTAATGGTCATAAATTGATCCTGAATGTTAAAGAGAAAAATTTTATCCATCCTGATCCTGCTGTTTTCTGTAAACACAATTTTTGCGCAGGCAAATTATCAAATAATTATCAACGGTCTAACCCTTCCCACTGTCTTTGCATTTATGCCTAATGGTAATATTATTGTCAACCAGCAAAAAGATTCAACTTTTATTTATAATTCAGCAACAGGTCAAAGAATCTCTTGTTTCTGGAATTTTAAAGACTCTTGTTATTACAACGGTGAAACAGGCGTTATTGGTGTCTGCCTTGACCCTTCATTCAATTCAAACCACTACGTTTATATTTATTATGTAGGAACAGATTCCACAATAAATGTAGTGAGATTTGTTGAAAACAATAATTTGGGAACAAATCCTTTAAAGATCTTCAGATATAAAAGACCCGGTTCGTTGTGGCAGGGTCCCCATGTGGCAGGTAATGTTCATTTTGGTCCGCTGGGTAAGCTTTATATTAGTGTAGGTGATGCAGGTCTTATTCCAAACAACGCCCAATTGCTTACAAATCCGCTTGGCAAAATATTGCGGATAAATTCAGATGGCACAATCCCTGCTGATAACCCTTTTTACGATGACGGTAATCCGGCCACAGGAAATGATGACAGAATATGGGCATACGGATTTAGGAATCCCTGGGACTTTACTTTCAGTCCATATAATGATTCAATTTACCTGACAGAAAACGGACAATCGGCAAATGACGAGATAAATTTTGTCCAAAAAGGAAAGAACTACGGTTGGCCCGTTTGCCAGGGATATTGTGTACCATATAATCCATTGTACAGGCAGCCAATGGATACAATAGGAGGTAACGGTATACAGAATTATGTTCCGACAGGGATCATAGTTTATAACGGAACAGTTTACCCCTCTTTGACCGGTAGAGTTATAACATCTAACATGCAGGCTTCGGGACCTGTTACAGGTATATTGAAGTATGAACTGGGTAATCCGCCGTTCAATGATACAATTACTTCTCACAGTGTCATATCTCCGCTCTTAGGAACAACGCTGGTCCAGCATACCGACGGGTATATTTACATGAGCAGAATGGCAAATGGTCAGATTGTAAAACTTCTGCCTGACCCCGTTGGCATAAACAATAACAATGAGCCGGCTAAATACAGCCTGGGACAGAATTATCCAAATCCATTTAATCCCAAAACAGCTGTTAGATACTCTATTGGCAGTGAAAGTACTGTTTCGGTTAGAATTTATGATATCACAGGTAAAGAAATAGCGGTATTAGTAAATGAAAACAAACAACCGGGAAGCTATGAAGTAGTTTGGAATGCAGAAAGCTATCCCAGCGGAGTTTATTTCTACAGGCTGAGCGCGGGTGAATTTTCTGAAGAAAAGAAAATGGTGCTTATTAAATAGCAATATTCCATTTTATTTCGTGTATTCATTTCACAGTACGCCCAAGTTCTTCCGCCAGTCCTATCAAAAGCCCATCGGCTGCACGAATATAACAAAGCCTGTAAGAATTTTCATACTGAACTACTTCTCCCTCAAGTTTAGCTCCAAGCTTGGTTAATCTTGCTACCACTTCGTCAATATCTTCAACGGTGAACATAACCCGGAGATAACCCAGCGAGTTTACCGGCGCATTCCTGTGATCTGATACTATCGGTGGAGTAATGAACTTAGAAAGCTCTATCCTGCTGTGCCCGTCCGGGGTGACCATGATCGCGATCTCTACAGTTTGATTGCCAAGTCCCGTAACACGGCCTGCCCACTCCCCTTCAATTTTGGCTCTGCCTTCCAGTTTTAAACCAATTTCTTCAAAGAACAATACAGCATCATCAAGTGATTCCACTACAATGCTGATATTATCCATCCTGAGTAATTTGCTTTTTGCCATGACTTTTTCTTGATAAGTTCTTTTAAATTCCGTTTTCAGATCAATTTCGCATTTGAGCTAAGAAAAACTTTATAACTTCTAAATTTACTTCTGAGGTAGTCCAATGCCCGACATTTTCATATGTTTTGAAAACTGCATTTACGCCTTTCTTAGCATAGATCTTCTGACATTCCAAATATCTTGCCTGCACATTACTGCCAATATTTTCATTGATAATTTTACGTTCCTCTTCAGTATATGCATCATCAAACTGAACCGCGTCATTATCATCTAAGGCACCCATGTAGATAAACTGCGGAATTTCTTTGTATGAATCCAAATCAAATTTATCACCGAATATCTCCATGAAATCGTTGATTCCGAGCGGGTAGTTGAGTTTAATTCCGTTTATCTTCTTTTGAGGCAATATAAGTTCTCCGTTGAATCCGCCTATTGCCAATGCCTGTATTTTATCAGGATGAATGAAACTAAAACGATTTGTAAACGTGCCCGACGCTGAAAATCCATTCATGAAAAATTTTGGTTCAACCTGAATATCCATAGACTTCAGCAGAATTCCGGCATCAGTTATCATTTCCAATAATTGCAGATCAAGCCGCTTCAAGGCTTCTGTTTTCTCTAACATTATATCTCTATCCAGCGCGTGGGTGTACATCAATGGCTGAGATTCAAGTCGCGGAAAAACCGGAACAAGCAAAGGTATTTTTAACTCAGTCGAAACATTATTCCCAACCGAACTTACTGAAGCTAAGTTTACTGCAGATCTTTTATGAACTTCCATGCTGTCTGAGAGCTTACCTGTATTGTTGGGCTCCACCAGCAAAAAAATTTTCTTCTTTAGTGGGGTACCTTTTGGAAGGAACAAAATGTAATCATGGTAAAACCCTTTTTCAGGGTTCATAGAAACAAAAATTAAGCTGTCACTTTTAACAGTGAGCGTTTCAGAGTTTTGTGCATAAGAAATAATATGAATGAATATAAAAAAGAAAAAGAAAATATACCGTGCTGTAAATTGTTTCATTTTTATCTACAAAGTTAAAATTTTATATTATGTACACTTCGAAAATGTATGAACCAACTCCGAAATCGGCATGCTTCATAAGGCTGCGGAGTCTTGCCTGGTTGGGGTTAGGAGTCTTTGATGCAGCAAATTCGAACGAATCAATCATTGCTGCGCAGTATCTTCTCCATCTTTCTGCCTTTTGCAAGCTCATCAACCAGTTTATCCATGTATCTTGCCTTCTGCGTCAGCTGATTATCGATTTCCTCAATGCGGTACCCGCATATGGTTCCCTTAATTAAATGTGCATTCGGATTCAGCTTAGCCCGTTTAAAAAATTCTTCAAAAGTGACCTTCTCTTTTATCAGTTGCTGCAGTTTTTTGCTATCAAACCCGGTTAGCCATTCAATTACCTCGTGCAGTTCTTTTTTTGTCCTCCCCTTGCCTTCAACTTTAGTAACATAGTGGGGATACACAGAGGCAAAGCTCATTTTTGCGATACGCTCGTTATGCTCTGCTGTAGTTTTCATACTGTAAACTCCTAAATAAGATCTTTATTTTTCAGAATTTAATAATTGCTTAGTCTTGTTTCAATGTAACAATTAGTGTACGCTTATACGGAATATTAAAATTCAATTACAATTAATTGACTAAAAATAAAACTAAATTACAATTATTATTGCATCAATAAATTGAAAGGAAAATTGAAATGGATCTAAAAAACGCAAAAGTACTTGTAACAGGCGGCAGTCTCGGTATTGGTTATGCAGCGGCAAAAACATTAATTGAAGCCGGCGCAAAGGTCGTGATCTGCGGCAGGGATTCTAATAGGCTCGAAACTGCCGCTAAAGAGCTTGGCGCAGTTCCTATCCGGGCAGATGTTTCAAAAGAAAGTGATGTTATTTCGCTTGTAGAAAAAACAAAAAAAGCGCTTGATGGTTATAATGTGCTCATCAATAATGCGGCTTATGGATATTTCAGTCCGTTAACGGGAATTGATACAGCAAAATTCAACGAAGTATTAATGACAAATGTTACCGGCGCAATGCTGTGCGGGCGGGAATCAGCCAAATATTTCACAGAAAAAAGTTATGGCAATATAATTAACATAGCTTCAAGCGCCGGTACAGGCGGCTTCGCAAACGGCTCACCCTACTGCGCAACAAAGTTCGCGCTGCGCGGTATGAATGAATGCTGGCGCGCGGAACTCAGGAAACATAATATACGTGTAATGCTTGTTAATCCAAGTGAAGTACAGACTAACTTCGGCATAAATGCCGGCGGCAAGCCGCGTGATTTTAATCCAACCAAACTCGAAGGCACACATATAGCGCATTTAATAAAAGCCATGCTCGAAATGGACGACAAGGGATTTATTCCTGAGGCCGGAGTTTGGGCAACAAACCCGCAATAGCAAGGTAAATTATTGGTATATTAATATTTGCTATTAAGCGGGTAACAAATAAGTAACAAATTATTACTGTTGTTTTGTTAAATGATAAATTTGAGGATTATTATCATTTCAGCAAAACCATACGTTTTGTTTCAGAGTATGTTTCAGCCTCTAGTTTATAATAATAGACTCCACTGGCCCTATGAGAAGCATCCCAGTCGACCTCGTAAATTCCGGGTTTTAGATCTTCATTCACAAGTATTGCTAAAACACGACCTGTGATATCATAAATGGTCAGCTGTGCAAATGAATATTTTGAAATACCAATTCGAATTTTTGTATTAGGATTAAATGGATTAGGATAATTCTGCGCCAACGCATAATCCATAGGGATCTCATTTGATATTGGTTGAATTCCAATAGGACTCCCACCGTTTGTTGTATAAATTAAATTGCCATAACACGGCTGTGCCCAGACAATTTGGGAATTTACGCAAAATACATTCTTAATATTAACTGTATCGGGAACAGGTGTTGTTTGCTGAAACCAATTCACACCCCCGTTGACAGTTTTGTACATTTTTCCCAATCCGCATACATAACCGGAATCTATGCCGCTGAAATCTACTCCATAGAAGTTTGTAGTATTGAAAGAGCGATTTATCCAGTTTGTACCGTTATTTGTAGTAGTTAAAATTACACCATTCCAGCCAACGGCGCACCCTAATGTACCACTAAAAACGATGTCTCTTAAATTGGCTCCTGTCCCTGACAGCTGATTTATCCAGTTAAGTCCACCGTTTGTGGAATAGATTATTGTGCCTGAAGCACCAACGCAATGAATGATCTGGCCACTCTGCATGTAAACCGAGTATAACCTGCTCTGATTATTCCGCATAAGAATTTGCCAGTTGGAACCGCTATTTGTCGTCCTAAGGATAACTCTGTTAGAATCCAAGCTGCCTACTGCCATGCCTGTGTTTACATCATAAAAATAGATAGTATATAACCATGATTGAACGCCAGAATTTTGTGGAATCCAGGTAATTCCTCCATTTGTTGATTTAGCAATTATTCCATGTTTGCCCGCAACCCATCCTGTGTTGCTGTTAATAAAATGTATTGATGAGAGACCATTTGTATCGTTTATAAAATAGCTTGTCCAGTTCAAACCTGCGTTTGTAGTTTTAAAGACCGAATCTTTTGCCCAATGTACAGCCCAGCCCGTATTTTGATTATCAAAATCAATTTGAATCCGATGTTCATCACAGTATACATCCCAAATTTCTTCTTCTTTACCATCAGATAACCATTGAGTAAAGGTTAATTGATTAACGAAGATCATTGCGATGATAATTATTAATGTTTTCATAGAATTATTGTTTATATTTATTTAATATCAAATACTAGATATGATTTGTAGTTAAATTTACCTTAGAAAATCAAACTTTAAGCTGCTGCTTGTTTCGCCTCTACCAACCTTTTTTGTTTTCTTAAGCCATGTGTATATCTTTCCGTCGGCTCCACGTGATCTTTTCCATTTTTTCGAAACAATAATTCCTGAACGGGGGATTTCCTCGTTAAATATTTTATTTTTTTGAATATTCTGATTTGCGTTTAAATCCTTTATTATTGTGGAGGCTGGCTCAGTTAGTACCATGGCATTATCAATATTGACATATGGTATTGCTGCAAGCTGTAACATGTTTGCATTACTTGTCGAATCCCTTTGAGGAATAAATGGTATCCAGTTGGGAGAGGTGGTTCTAATTAAACTATAGGTTTGCTTATCACTATTTACATCAGGTTCAATCTTTGCGGTATGTTTTTGGGCTAATTCATGCGCTTTCTTTCCAATTCCAAATAAATCCGGTATAATATGTTCTATTCCCCAAACAATATTAGCCATCTCATCTCTTGCAAAAATTACGGTCTCAATTGATTCACTTTCTAAAAAATTGTTAACTACATTAGGAAAGAATAGTCCATTTTCGAAACTATCAGCGTTAGAATTTTGTACTGAAAAAACACTCCAATCATTTGCATTTCCATCAATATCATTAAAGTGTTTAATCTTGGTAACCTGGCCAAAAACATCCATTACTGAAATTTCCTTAATCTCTGAAAAAGTACCCGTATCTAGCATGACTGGTATTATTGACCAATCATTGCTATACATTAAACAAAATTCTGTAAAGATTAAACTAGCTGAATCATAATTAAAAATATCAATATTTCCGATATTAGTATTGGTATCCTCAATTGCCCACAATCTTTTTAGCGGCATTCCAGGGAATTTAACTCCCGTAGGAATTGCTTTAATTCCGATTGTTTTTTTAAGGTTACTTGCATTATTAGATGAACCACTGATTGTCTTTTTTATATTTACATCATTCCAGTCAAATCTACCATCGTAATATTCGTCAGCAATCATTTCTATTGTATTATTGCTGGTTTCGGAACTATAGCTGAACTTATATTCCTGTCTTTCTGAGATCCAAGATGAGTTTATATCAGACACTGGTAAAGTATAGATTTTTTTATAAATCTCAATGAATTCATCACCAAGAGTATCTACTTGAGGGTCACTGGAACCCAGGAAATTTGATGCTTTATTAGAAGAATTGGATAAGTATTTATAAAGTTTAGTTCCATCAATTATTTGCTTTTTTATTGCTAGTTCAAGATATTCTATTTTTGAATTTATTATATCCTTATTATAATTACTTATTCCCGTCGGCATTTCCAATCTTAAATTCCCTGACTGTGGGGCATTGAAGTTAAAATCGTGGTAGAGTATATTAAATTCCGGTCTGTTTATATTTTTTAGAAGCTTTAACCATTGAAAGCCCATTTCAATCTTTATCATATAAGAATCAAAAATATTGCTGCATTCAACAATTGCTTCTACAGGTGTATTTTCATGAATATCAATTTTATTTGCACTATTACCCAGACGAATTTTATTAAACTTGCGTGAGTTTATTTCAGTTGTAACTAAAGAAGCACTTCCTGCATCCTCTGCCGCAAATTCGGCCATTTGCCATTGTCTTCCGAGCATCCACAAAGGATCTCTAATTTCAGATCTTAGGCTTCTTTTGATTGCTGCGTCATTATTTGCAACTGCGGATGGTGTGGGTCTGAGTTGAAACCAATGAATTATTTCTGGATCCTGTGACATTAATTGTATATTTTTCTATTTATAAATTAATTTTTTGTATAATGTAATATATACTATGAGGCAAATGTATTAGAGTCTAATACAACCGTAGTGCTTTCCTTAGGATTAAAAGAGGATGCAGAGAACAATGCTGGCAATACCTGGCTCAAATCACCATTTTGATTACCCCAAATATTATCAGGTGTCAATGTTCTTATCTTTGCGAGCTCAAAAGTTTCCAATACTGAGTCAGCCAAATCCTCCCAGCTCCAAACTCCATTATCTTGAGGCGCAACCGCTAATAAAATAGTTTGGGGTGGTTCTGAATCAGGTTGGTTAAAATTAAATGCTATACCTGTTAGTTCTTCGGTATTAGGAATTAATTCTGTCCACTCATCAATCATTAATCCCGTTTGGTTATTTTCACTTCTATAATTTACTGGGAAGTCTGTAATAATAGATAATAAATTCCCGGATGGTTTATACTCAACAGGGTATTGGTGTCCAACCCATTTATCAGTAATCCTAATAGATCTTTCATTATTTTCACTGATTATTTCCTCAGTGTGTATTGGGAATTGAACAGGTAAAGGGTCCTGATAATTTATAGAGTTAATATTTAAAAGTTCGTTATTTATTTTTAGCAAGTTGAAACTATTAACTTTCTGCCGAACTTTAGAAATACCCTGCAGCCACGGAAAAACGGAATTTTTACCCACGTAACTTAGAAGGCCATTTTCTTCGTCCAGGGAGTGGTTTAAAACAGTATCAATTTCCATTTTCTTAGAATCAGTAAAAAGAAAACCTGTTAGTACGGGGAACTCATTATTAGTTAACAGTTTAATAATTTCAAGCAGACATTCTATAAACTTTTGTTTATTTATGGGGTTTAGAGCATCTAATTCATAGGCTTCAGTTCCCTTAAAAATTAAATCATTAACCTTCATGATTTTTTCAGTTAACGATTTTAACAAATGTTCATGAATAATTTTTACATTTTCGCTCATCTCGAATGCTTCATCCGGAACCTCTAGCTGAAAATAATTCAATAAAAATTTAAATATTTCAACAGAATCTTTATTCAATAATGCATCTGAAAAATTAGTGACTGAATCTTTAAATTCACTTATTAAATCCTCCACTCTATTAAGAAGCACGTTTTCATTTATATTCATATCTTCCTTCTCGGTTCCGGGCAATTCGAAGTCCTGACTCTTTAAAGGGCGTGAACTTAATAATATCTCCTTGACGGGTGATAATATGCATGAAAGATCTTCAATATGAATTTCATTTGCTGAAGTCAACTCATCTATTTTTATTATTACCGGATCTGAAAGTCCCTTTCCGAATTTAAGAAAGCGTTTAACATAATTATATATTTTATTGAATTTATTCTCTTCCAAATCGTGCTGATACAAATAAAATAAATCAATTGGTTGTAAGTCAAGTTCAGTGATTAAAATTTTAGAATATTGTTTAATTAATTCTGAATCCAAATACTGATATGTGATAACGATATTCTCGGGCTTTCCCATGAGGCCAGCCAGCCAAGAGTTCAAGTACGGGTTAATGGTTGAAAGCAAGGAATCTTTACTACCCCATTTGATAATGGTATTGTCAGATGCATCTATACTTAAAATCAACCTATGTGTAACCGCAGTTCCGGTTGCTGGTGTCCTGAGGATTTCAGGTTCTCTCAAACCTTCTCCGCTTTTGGCCATATTTAAGGCAGAGCCTGATTTTACAAAATTCCCTTGTGCTAATTGAAAAATACTCTCGGACATAATTAAATCCCCAACAGCATCCAAATGGGTTTTTAATTTGTTAACAATATTTGATATATTAGTTTTATCAGTTTCTGGGATTGTACTATAACTATTGCTAATTTCTATCAATTTAACCTGAATTTTGTCTATGGTTTCATTCTCAATTAACGCAATACCATTTACCACGGTTTGGCTATAATCCCGCTCTATGACTTGAGTATTATTATTGTTAATTTTATTGATTGTAAATGGGAAAGCCAATCTAAAATCATATATATATTTATCTAATGATAGCTCATGCATTGAGCGTTCAAATCTATATCCTAATAAAGCGGCAAGATCCTGTCCGCTGTTGATCCCATCAATATAAAACATGGCAGTACGACTTCTTTCAGATGAAATATTTACAGCCAATTCATTATTGTTTCCTTTATACTTTGAGGAGAAATAGCCACATCTTAATATTGCAGCAGCCACAGCATGTGAGATTGATGGGGCATGAATAAAGCCTTTATTTTCAGTTGTAGATTTTTCTTTTTTTTGCAGAGTACCAGTTATTGGGTCAATATCAAATTTGTTTACAGTATCTTTTCCAAGATAGACAAATGTTTCATCAAGGTTAAACTTAGGATTATGAATAAATTTATATGTGTTTCCGGATTTATCCTCATCCCAAATATCGGAACGTAACTGACTGAGTGGCAATACTTCCCTGAAAATCATAGCCTGTTCTTCATTTGGCTTAATTGATTCTAAATAACCAAATGAGCCCAAAAATGAGCCGGTTTTCCTGTTGTTAGCTAAAAATCGTTTTGAAATTAATCTTTCATTTACAAGCCCATGCAACCAGGCATCTAAGCGGTAACTGCACAGATCCAGATGTTCTGCCATAATGCGTTCGAGCCGGGATGTTGGCAGATCTTTTAGTATTTCCAACGCTTTAGCAACATTTGATATTGAATATAAACCTGTAAACTTTTTTATATCTTTATCAATATACTCCGCAATTGGAAGATTCCTGCTTATTAAACCATATGATTTTTTCATAATATCTAACTTATTGTCGGGTACAACTGCTTCATTTGGGATCATTCCAGGAGTTACTTCACGTTTTAATTCTTTGGATTGTTCAACGTCAATTTTATCGAATTTTTTATCTGAAGGAGTTTTCAGTGGACCAACAGTTTTAGAACTTTTAACATTTTGTGCCAGAGGATTAACTGATAAATTTTTGTATATGTTAGTAAATTCTGCTTCTCTTTTAAAGGGTTCATAAATCAACTGATTTTGGTGTAGTATTGTTAATGACGTATCAAAATAGGATAGTAACATCGAATGCCTTAATAATAAATATAATAAAGAGGTTGGTTTGTTATGTTGATCGGATAGAAAGCTTTCATTTACTATATTATTAAATGATTGATTTCTCAGCCATTCAATGTAATTAGAGTACTCATTCCCAGTTTTGAAGATGTTTTCAATCTTTCGGGACTCAGAAAAAGGATTTGAATCAATTATAGGGATCTTCAATTTAATATCAGGAGAAATAGATATATCGCCAAACTTATTATAAGATAGCTCGAATATTAATGAGGTTAGATCAAATTTATATCCTAGCTGTGATTTATATTTGCTTATTATTTGAGCAACATCGTTTGAATTACCTGTTGCTTTTACTGTCGCCGGGCCAAATGCAAGTCTGAACGTATAATGGACTGAAGAAGCATTAAGCCCAATAATTTCCAAAAAAAGATCTTCATATGCAGCGTCACCTTGCTGAAGATTGCCCAATGACTTCAGCATATTTGGCTTATTTATCAAATTCTTTAAAGTAATTGAAAGAAAATTATTAAATATTGAGTTTAAGAATGATTTTGAGCTTAGGTTGTTCTGATAGCTCCATTTTGAAAATGCACTTGTTGGCAGTATTCCATATGGCTGAGAACCAAGCTTTAAAGATGTAACATGGCCCCTGCCTGTGACATATTTTAAGAAGAAATTTTTTATTGAAGCAATATCGTTATTTGAAACCATTGGAGAAATAAGTTCTGAAAGATAATACCCTAATGTAGCAGGGTACAATGCTTCGTTCATTGCAAAAGCTTCTTTTAGATCATATTTACGATAGTTATGAATTTTATTTACAATTTCATAAGAAACCCCCATGAAATCTGCGAGCATTTGTCCATCAGTTTTATCTTGCTGACTAATATTACTGAAGTTATCATTATTTAAGGCAAGCCTCATATACTTTAAAAGATCTGCATCATCAGTTTTAGAGTTAGCTTTAGAAGCATTTGTAGGAAATCCATTGGGGAGAAAGGAAAAATCTCTGTTGCCATATATATGAGATTCAAACAATTGATCGATTATGTTTTGTGTATGATTTTGATCGACTGAAAACTTTGTTCCTAATATCAATAGTTTATCAAAACCATCCTTGAAATCATCATCCAGGGGAATTTTCATTGCCATGCCTATTTTTTCTGCCTCATCAAAGTCAGTCAACCATTTAATTTCATCGGGTATCTCCTCATCAGAATTATTCTCGCTTTCTTCCGTAACAGGAGAATTAGCCGAATTTATTCCAACTATTAATGGGTCAGGTATAAGTTTTCCGTCAAACTCTTTTCTTGTTGTTCCCTTTATGAGTATAGCAGTAAATTTATCAGGCATTACATTAGATTTCGGAGTAATGTCCCTTCCAGCTGCTAGGGCAGGAGTATTAAATAGTGGTTTTTCTGTCAAGGGATCGTCTTGACTAACTGAAAGCACTGGTTTTTTATCATAATTGATTGGTTTAGTTTTATTAACTATCCACATTGAGCGGTTAATTCCATATTTGCTGCAAAGCTTGTTCCATTCAATTAGCTGATTTTCTTCATCGTTTCCAAGATACCAGATACCTTCCCAAAAGTTTATTCCATGTGAATATTCATCGTTAGTCAATTTAGATTCATGAGTTGAAATTGAAATATCATCAGGGAAAATCCTTACCCAAAGTTGTTGTTCATCTTCGACGACTTCTGGATAAACTTCCTTGAGTACTTCCTTCATCTCTCCTGTTGGAATGTCTTTTCTTTTCGTATCTGAAATAGTCCCGGTTTTAATTTGTGTAGTTCCTGCTCCAACTTTAAATGGCATAGATTTCTTTGTTTCCTGAGAGAAATTAGGATCAACAACTTTTTTTGTGCCAACAAAGAATTTATCTTTTTCGGTTTTCCAAATTCCGCCAATAAACACTTTCTTTTCTCTTTTTACAGTTTTTACAGTAAGAAATCTGATTTCAGTTCTTACAGGAAGCAGCAAAAATGGGTAGTCATCAGACAAACTTGAAAGCATAGCTTTAGAATCAAATAGGGCAAAATGTTCTGTTCGTGCTTCGGCAATTAACCTATATTTATCAGTTACATTTTTTGCAAACTGGTTAATTTCACGTTTAAGAACACGCTTTTTTTCTAACAAATCGACTATTTCTTTTTCAGAATGAGTTTTAGAAAGTGAACTATCGATATCTAGAAGCTGACCTTTTTTATTTTCTAAATGAGCAGATTCAATACTTAATTCTTTCGACAATTTGTCAATTTTACTGCCAAATCTTTTAATAATTTCATTACCCATAATTATGCAGGAAGTAATTCGTTTGCCGGGATCGCTATTAATACCGGTTTCTGATAAAAAATTGATGCCATGTGAGCAGAATCCTTACCCCATCCATTTGTGGCTAGATTACCAGAATCTGAAGCAGATATTCCGATGTATGTATTATCTGTTGATACATTATCCCACGAAAGTGTATCAGGTGATAAATTTATTCTTATATTTTTAATATTTTTACCAACATCCAGTCCGAATCTCACCTCGCCCGGCCTTTCCTGGATAATAAAGAACCATTCCTTAGAGGCTCCTTTGATTTCATCTTTCGTTTTATCAAATCCCATGAAGAATATATCGGGTTCTACCTTCGCACCGAAAATTGGGTATAGTTCATTATGAAAAGTATGGTTATCCTTTTGTTGGGCTAAATAAATAACAGTGTTGGGGTATTTTTTCAATAGATCACCCTTAATACTTAGAACTAAATTATTTTGACCCGGAACCGGAGCATTATTTCCGAGTTGGCTATTCCAATTATTAATTTCCTTAATGTCGTACGCGGGGGTGGCTGTTGCAGGGATAGTATTTTTATTCCAGAATAGCCTGAAATAACTCCCTCTCTGATCAGTTGGATATTCTCTCCAAAGTAATTCCCGGGCCATTTCGTAATTTAATCCTGCCATAAAAGATTCGATAAATCTGTTATTTGTTTCAAATAATACAATTGAATTATTAGGAATTAAATCAATATTTGGGAAAAAGCATTCTAAAGATAAGTCCCTCAACTCAGTGTACATTGGAATATCTATTATTGGATAAGCCATAACAGGAATCGTATATTTCAATAGACGAACGGCTCCATTTAAACGGATCTGGTCTCTGGCAAAACCGTTATTTTTGTAATAATCATGGTATTCATTAACGACAGTTAACTTAACAGTGTTTAGATTTAAGGCCAGTTGAGGAGCGTCAATTTCAATATTACCAATGAAGTGTGTTAAATTATTTTTAAAATTATTGAATGCTGAATTTAAATTTGCCTTAAAAATGCTTATATCATTTGAAGAAACAGAATTCATAAATCCTGCAGGAGCTATATTATCTACTACATGAGTATTTAGGCTCATTGAATTTATTTTTTGAAAAACTTCGTTTATTGGCATTTGAAATGAGGGCGTTTTTACTGTTGTTAGCATTTTTGAGACACTGAAAACTTGTTGTGATTTTGCAGACGACTTACTTAATCTTCTTAAAACTGTACCTGCGCTATTTGATACTTTCCTAAAAGAGTGATTTGAGAGTTTCCCGGCATTTGAACTATACAGTGCAGTATTCTGTAAAGATTGACCACCTATCTTTATCTCCTTATGAACAGGAGAAGTTACACTAAAAAATTTCTCACTATCTTGCTTTTCAATATGTTTTGCGAATAAATTATCACTGACTTTTGATGCAAACGCTGTTGCCATTAATAACCTGTTAGCCTCATTTACTTTCTCCAGCTGTTCCCACGCTAACTTCATATAATAATCCTGTTTTTTCCGGACTACTTCGCATCCAAATCCGGCAGCGGTTCTATTTCTTGGGTCTAAGTTTAGTTCGTTTATCCACCCTGCATCTGATGTAAGGGGAGTATTATGCAGGATATGCCATTTGCCGTAAATTGGAGGCGTAATTATTGGAATATCAGCATTCAGGGTAGTGTTTGTATTTATAAAGTCGGCCACCTTGTCACGAAAGTCTTTTAATTCTGGGTCAAGAAAATCTTTCCTTGTAGAAGTATTGGTCTTAAGTGCACCTTCGAGAAAAAATATGTCGGTGTTTGGCACAGCTTCGGGATAACTAAATGTATCTAATCGAATCTCTCTTTTACCTGCTTCTGGATTTGCATCCTTAGGTTTAAGCTTCCTAACTAAAGTTTCAAAATCCCCTGTTTCGCCGGTCGAAAAATATGATTCGTAATAAACCGGAAAATTTGAATCATTCACACTTATATCCCATGAAGATAATTGTGAATCTAGGCTTTGTATCTCACCAAATCTACCTAATCCTGCTAATCTTCCGGTTTCAAAGGTTGGTATAAGGAATGCATGATAGCCCTGTTTTGCTTCAAGACATCGCGGGCAAAGAATTCTACTGCAACCGAGATTGGGATTATCTCTAAGAGCCGTTTCCAACTCAGATGCGTTTTTTAAAGAATCATTTAAATGTACATGCGCCCATGCCCAAATCTCGTTTTTAAGCGGTAATTTTTTTATATCTTTGATATTTATAACCGGTAAAACGCTTCCAGGTAAGTTCATTCTTGTAAACTCATCCTCCTTTAAGACTATTAAGAATAACCAGGGACGAAGCCGATTATTATTGGGGCTCGCAGGAGAATACCGCCACGGAAACTCCTCATCGTAAAAATCTATATACGGCAAATAATTCGGTTCAAAGTTCGTAACCCAGTTTCTGGGTTCCATTTTAATGATGGCATTAGAATTAATTCCTATTATGTCACCAGGTCCTATAAGCTCAATATTTTTACTTACAGTTTCTGCAGTTGAATCTTTAAATACATTAACCGCTATACTTGTTTCAGCCCGTGGTTTCATCCCTGGATTCGGAGACCCATCTCCAATATTATCGCTAGCAATTATTTTAGTTGACAAGCCCCTGCGAAGCCAGGGGTAAAAAGAATATTTAGCTATATCCATTGATTATTCAGTTCTAATTAATAAACACTTTTACTGATAAATACTTTATCCTCTAGCTGGACATCTTCAGAAACGATCTTCATTGCATTTTTTAGGGTCTGATAATAACTTCCTTTATATGCATTAGTATTTACTGTGTCAGCTTGAGAAACAACATACTCATTCTGTTTAATCTCTAAACCAATGCCTGTGGTTGATCGGTTTATGCGGCTATTTAACCCAGAACTTGCAATTGAACCATCTCTCATTAGATTTAAAGCAATTTCTTTTTTACAAAAAGCTAAACCGAAAGGAGTTCTGGTTCTATCGCTATTTCTTATTATCACCTGTTCGTACTTCAATTCTATTTCAACACCAATCCCGGAATCAAAAGCGTTTTTATCTGAAAAATCTACACCTGAATCAAATTCTTCGAATGAAGGTTTTGCCAGCTTATCAGCATCAGAAAGTTCAAAAAAATTAGCTGCGGCAAACATCTCTTTGACTCTTTTTGATACTCCCGGTACCTTAATATCAAACATATTTCCTGATGCAATGCTGTTGTTGCCGAATTTATCTAAACTTATTCCTAACGGAACAACTTTTTGTGAGACTTTTAGGATACCAAAAGGCGATACAACTAGCTGTGATGAAACATCATTGGATACATCTCTGATCGTAACAAGCTCATTTATATTAGATGATGCATCAGCGCTCCAGCTGCTTTTGTTCTGCACAGCATTTTTAAATTCGGTGTATACATCGTAAGGACCGGGGATTGCTTGTTGAGTGTAACCAAATGTTTTATTGAAGTCAATACTATAAGAAATTTCTAGAACTTCAAAGTCAGCAACCCCGTTTACATTCCAGGGGGAAGGACCTTCAAGCTGACCTTTAAAACTAACAGCAAATAATGCTTTGTTCTTTCTTATAATTGCAATGTTTGCTTCTAAGGATGCTACAAAATGGAATGGTGAAAAATGTATTAGTACGTCAAACGCTAATATTCCTGTTGCCCTGATATTCTCGGTTACCTGGTAGTAGAAATCAACCTTTGCTCCGAATTGCAAAGTATTTGAAGTAATTGCAAAGTAAGTTGAAAGTGTAAGCCTTGGATTATCTCCGTCAAGCAAGTTTATTGTTAACCTTGATAAAGTGGGCAAATCAAGATTATTTGGGATAGAAAAGTTAGGGTGAAATCCTCCAACGGTTAATAAAAAAATCGGATTATTTCCCCACCTGATACGCAGCGCCATATCCCCGGAGAGGTTAAATAAATGTATCCTCGAATCGTACAAACTCGCATCAAAAGTTATATATTTTTTTTCAAAATCTATTACGCCTAAGAAATTAGCATTTATTTTTATTATCGGAAAATCTTCATGAGGTAATGAACATCTGATTATTCCCAATATTACAACCCTGACCGGAGTGGGAAGCTCAAGTACCAAACCTATATCAAGTGTGATGAGTGTTGGAGTTCCCCAGCCTATCTTTGCCATTAATCCAAATGCATATCGGCCCTCCTGAATAGGAAACACCCTTTCAAGATCTGCTATAATTTGCGGAGCATTTGCAACAGGGTCTTCAGGAAATAAAATACTTCCGAGCGAACCATCTTTTACACCTTTTCTTAACTCATCAACCCTTACAGTTCTGTGAACTGCTGCCAGCCCGCCTACACCATTTAATGTAAAACCAAAACCTAGATTAATAGGCGAAAACTCGGCCATTACAATAAGCAACAAGGAGTAGCCTTCTTGATTATTGGGCAAGCGAGTAGTAATAATTCCTATAACCTTAACTGAAACTACATCCTGAATTGTAAGCTCAAATACTCCTGTATATTTATGATTATCAGGGTCAAAGGACAGAAATCCACCCCCTTTAATTCCAGCAGTATTAATTGCTAATCCAACACCTGAAGGTGATTTAAAGCCAAAATCGATATCAAGCAACCCTAAATTTCCACTGGAATCATCAGGAAAATCTATATCGGCTTTTAATCCGATTTTTTCGAATACAGCAGTAAAGGGACCAAGCTTCAATGAACCGCTCATTGCAATAAATGATTTTATCGGCTTTTTACCAGGTGTATTATCTACTTTTACAGAAAGTAAAAGAGATGTAATTTTTAAAAAATCAAGTATTGTTTTATTAATTGGAATTTCAACTTCAAGCCCTGCGCTTCCCTCAAAATATAAACCTGCAATATTAGACCAACCCACAGTAAAATCAAATTCTGTCACAAGTCCGTCTGCAGGAAGAATCTTTTTCAGAAAACCATCACCATCTCCAGCAGATATTACAAATTTGGAATTTTGAACTTGTAAATAAGCTCCATATTCAGTATAACTATCATTTAATGACAAGTCTGCTACAATTTTTACGCCGGAAATTTCCAGTCTTGTGCTTGTAGTACTGCCTATTTTATAAGCTAAGTTATCGGATTCCTGTAGTTTTGTTAATGTCAGTTGACTGGTTAAACTGTTTGTAGTAGTAAAACTTGAAGGAAATTTAAAGCCATTTGGACCTATAGAAAAACCTTCTATGCTGGTACTCAAGGCAAAATTCAGCAACCAGTCATTAAATGTCTTTGAAACACCTAATTGTCCAAATGGAGACACTACTAAACCAAGATTTCCTTCATCTTTGGATGAAAGCATAAAAGTTAAGCCTAAGCGACTTTCCTCTTCATGAAATTCCTTCCAGACAGTCAAAGCTCCTTCTCCTAAGTTAGCAGATTCAGTCTGGGATTCTATTATGTCAATATCACGGACACTGTAAAGAGTCATAAACCCGAATATCTCGAACAAGTCTGCGAGTCGTGGAAATAATAAATCAGCGGTATCAAGAGCATCCTGGGAGTTGTTAAGATTATTTTTTATATAATAATTTTTAAGAACACTCACGGGATCGTTCAATAAATCCCTTAGTCTCCCAAGATGTATCTTAGGAATCGTAACCGGATATTTTACTATAAATCCATTGGTATCTAATAATGGCACGGTTGGCTGTATAGAACTTTCCGGTTCTATAGTGGTTGATAAAACTAGTATCTGGTAGAGAGCAGGGTAGTTAGATTTCAGATAATATATTATAAGTAAATTTATTAAATCCTCAAAAAGCAGTTTTAGCTCTTGGGTAATATTATCGTTACCGCTAAAAGCATCATTTATTGATTTCAGAGTCGTAAACAATGAATCCAAACTGGAAAACATTGAAATTAATTCAGGAAGCGTCTGAGGAGGGGTATTAATTAAGTTTGTTATTACAGAATAATTTGCTGAGATATTACTTAAAGCAGAAATTAAACTGTTAACTTTCCCTTGTTCAAGAGTCTCTAAATTCCAGCCAAGAGCCCTAAACAATCTCTTTCTTGCATCTTCGTCATTAGAGGCTACAATCAAGGGGGAGATAATTATCTCTAATTGTTCTAATACTTTCGTCTGAAAATTTTCTTCCATTTATATAATATTTGGTTCCGGAAAATCCGGGATGTTTAATCCTAAAGGAACAACAAATTTTGAAAGCGGAAATGGGACTTTAAACTTATATCCATTACCTTCTTGAAGGCCCCACCATATTCTTTGTATAACGGCTCTGTTGTTTTCATCTACCGGCCAATTAAAGGTTATATCTCCAAGGTTATTTCTTCCAACAATTTCTTTTCCATCTCCCCACTTTGTTGCATACTCCTTATGATTACTTAAAGATCCAAGGTATGAATTCAATTTCGAAATTTCAGTACCCGTCAATCTTGGTGAATAAGGTGTAGGTTGCATCCTTCTGTCTTCATCGTATATTGAATTACCTGAATCTGGATCATAATAATCTGAGGACGCAACTTGTTGTGCTATAATAGGGTCTACTCTATATTTCCATTCAATAGGAGGGAAGTAGAAAGAAAAAAATGCTGAGTTAAGTCTATCATTATATATGCCTTTAAATCTTTCTAATCTACCAGGACTCATATAATTTGGATTACATGTGTAGACAAAGGTATTCCTTTGATTTATTAAGTTTTTAAAACCTTTTGAATGCCAATGCAAAGGACCATGTTGATATGGTTCAATTGACTCGTTTTTAAGTGAGCTCGAAGTTAGCTGAATAACCGAATAATTCGCTTTTTTGATACTTTGAGTAGAATTATATAATTTGTCTGCCCAAACCTGTAACCTTATAGAAAATCCATAATGGACATCGCCAGATAGAATTATTATTTTACCTTTATGAGAGTCATTATTAATAATTGGTAGTTTATCTCCTAATCTTGCTAGAAAATGCTCGAATGCAAATTCATTGTAACCCCACGCTTCCATATCTTTACCCTCTTTACTTCCGGGTAAATTTAAAATTAAATCTTCAATATTAGGCGCTCCTATAAACGGTGCAGGTGAAATTAATATAGGAAGCTCTTTACTAAACAGAGTTGGTAACTGTTGATTCACAGAAGCTGAGCTTATTAACTGTGCAAAGCCCTCCATATTATTAGGATAACTTCGGTTAGTCCTTGTATCTAGAATAATAATTTCATGCTTGGGCCACCAATCGATTTTATAATGCCAGATCAAGCTATTTGGATTATTCTCCAAAGATCTATTCGCATTATTTAGTTTTGGTAGGACAATATTAGCAATTGCATCCCAAGTACTTTGTATTGATGAGTTTGCGGCAATATCCTTTACACAATTCAATAATTTCCGGCCAGCTGTCTCCGGTGTTATGTCAGCAAAGCGATCAGGAGTGTTGCCCCACGATTGAAAAATCGCATAAGCAGTCATACCATTTTGAATAATTCTTTTTCCAGAAGAATTTCCTCCACTATTATTAACTCCCAAGACTTTTTCGCACCATTTATAATTTAGATAAATATCATCTGTAATTTCATGATCATCAAGAATCATATAAACAGGAACATTCGCTAAAGATTTTCTAATTTTTGAAAGTGAATTCTTGAAAAAAGTTATTCTAAAATTGTCTAATTTATATTGAGTATAAAGAGGATTTTGAACAATTCGTTCCCTGGTTAACTCCCCTTTGCCAACTGGTTCATAACTAATAAATGTTTTTGTTGCACCTGAATGAACTTCTTCAAAGGTAGGTAAGGTATTATTCCATAAAATATCCGACCATGCAAATAAATACATTAAATAAAATTCACATAATTTCATCAGATGATTGCTTGAACATTCTTTGTCAACTGTGAAATCCGAGTTTTTAATAATATCCGTTCGATTACTTACTACAAAATCATTATTAAGCCCTTGAATATTCTCCACCCATACTGTAATTTGAGAGGAAGCTTTCTTAATCATATACAATAAAATCGGTGAAACATCATCAGAATAGATTTGATCACCAGTTAAGAATAAATAATGTGGTCGTGAATTTGCAGATCTAACAGAACCCTTTAATATTGTGTCTAAAGCCTGTAGGGCATCGTAATTTTCACCATGCGGTTTGCGGCATGAGCCGTGTATTATGCGTAACTTATTTAAATTTGTTGGGGGTATTGAAAAGGTGGGGAGGTCATATGGTGCATATGAAACTATACTTGCGTCAGCGATAGATCCCAATATTCCAACGCTTTTAAGTGTTTTAACGGGACTTAGTTCAAATTCAACATCATATTTATATATTTGTCCTTCCTGCAGGTTTGTACCGGAGGCACTGATAACTATTACATATAAATTATTTCCAAGCTTTACAGGATGTTCGGCGATAGTACTTTGAAATACCACAATATTATCTACTTTTTTCACCAACAATTTAACAGCTATATCCTCTTTTAATGCAATCCATACAGATACTGAATTAGGAGTTACCCTTCTTAAAATTGGACCAGCTAAGACTATTGGTAAATTCGTTACATTTATGGAGTAGGACATATTTTAAATAATAATTATAGAATTACACAATAAAGAAAATCTTAAGCATTTTAAATGAAAGAAAGCTAATGACCTAAAGGGAGTAATATCAGACTTTTACTTTCATTAATTAATTGTTTAGTAAATTAAAATTTATTATTGCTTATAACAAGTATAAAACTTGATAATTAGAAATCTAAATTACATAAAAAAATATTAGAATTTTTAATGTCGTGATTATTAGATTTTTTGAAGTTCAAAAAGAAATTAAATTATGACCGTATTATAACAGTTTTGTCTCGTCAAAAGATTTTCATGCATCCAGAAAATAAACTTACTTTCGTTTACAGAGTTGAAAGAAAATTAATACTCTAAGCATCAGCCAGATTCCAAAAAGAATCAACTCACTAATTCGAATTGTTAACTCTTATTAATGATTACAATTTAGAAAGAAATTTTATTATATAAAAAGAAAAATTAACGTGATTGTGAACTTTTATATTGAATTGCCATTTTCTCTTTGGTTTCAGTTAAACCAAGAGACCAGCCCAATCCAAAAACGCCATTACCACCTCCTGAATTATATGATAGACTAAGATTTGGGGTAACACCACGAGCCTGTGAAACCGGGATTGGAATTGAAAATGAGGCTGTACCATTTACAGCATTTACAGAAAACTTTTCGTCTATTCCTTTAATAGCTCCACCGCCTTTTGGCAATGAAATTGAAGGGATTTCAATGGCATTGGACTTAGTTTTCCCACCATCCTTTTTAAGGAATTGGTTTGCTGAAGAATTATTATTTTCGGATGAATTATTCAATTCAATGTTTGTTAAGAATTATTTTAATAATACCATTTTTTTAGTTTCCATATAACTTTCAGTCTCAAGCTTATAATAATACACTCCGCTAGCTCTGTGCGAAGCGTCCCAATCAACTTCATACTGGCCGGGATTTAATTCCTCATTAACAAGTATCGCCATTACTCTGCCAGTAACATCATATATAGTCAGTTTGGAAAATGAGGTTTTTGGGATGCTAAATCGTATTTTAGTATTTGGATTAAAGGGATTTGGATAATTTTGAAACAAGGTATACTCTGAAGGTACTTCAGTTGAAATGCTAGTTATACTTGTTATTCCCCCGTTTGTTGTATATATGAGGCCATCACCTTTGGCACTTGCCCATGCAATTTGATTGCTTATGCAAAAAATACTCTTAATGTTCTTAGTTGTATCTACAGGTGTTGATTGCTGAAACCAATTTACTCCGGCATTAGTGGTTTTATAAATCCGGCCATATTGCCCTCCAATATATCCGGTATCGATAGAACTAAAATCTGCAGAGTAAAAATTAATGTTATCAAATGAACGGTTCACCCAGTTTGTTCCGTTGTTTGTAGTTGTTAAAATTACACCGTTCAACCCTACTGCACATCCACTAGATGATGACCTCATTACAATCTCTCTTAAAGTAGTGTTGACGTTTGTTGATTGCGTATTCCAGCTGCTTCCGCCGTTGGATGTAAATAATATGCGTCCTGAATCTCCTGCAGCATAAATGATATTTGCACTCAGCATTTTAACCGAAAACAGTCTTCCAGCACCATTTGAACTTATACTTAGCCAGCTAACTCCCCCGGTGGTTGTTTTCAATATCACCCGTGATGAGTCGTATGAACCGACAATGAAACCAGTCTGTGCATCAATAAACTTAACATCATTCAGCCATGATTGTACACCTGAAGTCTGCAGAAACCAAGATGTCCCTCCAGTTGTAGTTTTGACTATTTTTCCTCTTCTGCCCACGGCCCAACCGGTATTCTGATCAATGAAAAAGAGTGTAGATAAACGATTCGTATCCACGGTTAAATAACCTACCCAATTCAAACCGCCATTACTGGTTTTAAAAATTGTATCTCTATTTACAGATGAAGAAAACCAACCCGTATTCTGATTATAAAATTGAATAAAATCATCCGAACTATCATCGATGTCTATTTTTTCTCTTCTATCTCTTATCCAGTTTATTGACAGAATCAATGTTAAAATGCAAACAAAAAAGAAAGTTGTTTTCTTCAATATTAAATTATTTTAATTTTTAGATGGAGTTTGACTCACAATAATATATATTTGAATAATCAATGCATTTGACTTAAGTCAAGAAGTATAAATTTAACTATTAATTAATTCTCCGTTCTTAATTTTTACTTTACTCTGAACTTGAGCTATTTTAATTTTTTTTTAGCTTATCCAGTTTTTCTATTGGGATATTTGGATCATTTTCTAAATCTGAGATTGTTTCTGCTACTGTGTCATATTTTTTAACTTCTTCATCGTTTACACTTATAACCGGGGCTATTGTTACATCAGCATTAAATAGTTTTTTCAGAAATTTCAGCATTATATTAATTATTTGAATTGTATTTTCTTTTTCTTTCGCTTCTTCTGGTGCCGCCAAGTTCTTTTACTTCGGGGCTATCAACTCCGAAAATGCTTTTTCCGCCTGCAATTACACGTGTAAACAAATCACCCAGTAATGTTTCCGCATCATTAAGATCACGTGCCCGTCTATCGGCAATTTCCAGTGCGGCATTATATTCACAAATCAATTTTTTACATTCTTCAATCTGAGCAATAAAATCAGAAGCGGTTAGCGGATTCGGCTTCCATCCATAATTTATGTTTTTATCATATCTCTTATCAATATTAATCATTGCTTCATGTCTTTTAGCAGCATTGGCAATTTTAATTGATGAATTCCTCTTTCTCAGGGCCATTTTTTTGTTTTGAAGAAACTATTTGAAATTGAATTCCCTAATATCTTAAAATATTTATGCCAAATCCAAAGAAAAATAATGTTAATTGTGAAGTTCTAAAGAGTGTAAGTGTATTATTTTATTGAGATTTCAGCATTTTATCACTAATTTAGGGTATAAATTGTGAATTTTGATATAGTAAAAAAATGAATATTGATATTACAGAGTTATTTAAAAACTGTTCAGGGGAAGAAATGCAGTCTTTAACAGATTATTTCCACTCTCCATTTTTCAAAATTCCTAAAAGATTAACTAAACTGCATGAATTTATTATTAAAAATTCAAAAGCTGGATATAATAATACCCTTACTCTAGAAAATATTAACGATGAGTTTTACCCTGGGGAAGATTCTGACAAAAATTACGCAAATATCAGGAAACTATTATCAGAATATAAAAATAAGTTAAATGAATTTTATTCTTATTATGAATTCTCTTTTGATTTAATCACTAAAGGAAAACAATCACTTAATTGGCATCAAAGAAAAAATGAAAAAGGAGAATTCCAAAAGCAATTCAGCAAGATGAAGGAAACTATACAGACATATTCAGAAAAAGATGACACTTATTACCTGGAAATGCAGCAGCTATATTCTAAAAGATTTAATTTTATTGATTCAAGTATTAATGAATTGCATAATGATGCTGGTTATAAAATTAATGATTATCTGGATAAATACTATATTGCAAATAAACTGTTTCTCTTCCAGCGTTTTACCTCTTATGAATATACCAATAGAATAGATATTGAACATATGTTCACCTTATCGCATTGCATAAACGAGCATATTGAAAGAAATAAAGATAATATTTTCAAAAATGATCCTGAAATTGCTTTCCGGTATTTAGCGCTCGAGCTTCAAAATAAGGGATTCAACGAAGATATTTACAGGGAATATGTAAATTATATTAATAATATTGATCCAAATATAAAAATCAATGAAAATGGTTATTATTTAACACTTCTGCATACATTATCAAAGATCATTAACGAAGGACACAGTGAATACGAAAAAGAAGTAATAAAGCTGGCTGAATTGATGGAAAAGAGGGAGATATTAAAAAAATACGGAGTAACATTCATTGATCTCAAAATCATTATTGAAAGCGCCATTGGATTAAAAAGCTATGACTGGGCTTTAGATTTCCTTAACAGAACCAAAAATTTGATCAAAGAAAACAATTCAGATAATATTACAAATCTGTTATCTGCCAAATTATTTTTCTTTAAAGAAGAATTTAATACCGCTAGATGTTTATTAACTAAAGTTAAAACCGAAAATTATTTAATGTATTTTGATGTCAAATTCCTGGAACTCCGAATTATGCTTATACAAAATGAGCTTTTAGCAGCAATTGACATTATTGAACTGATAAAAAAATACATAAAAACTCACAAAGATATAGGTGAGCATTTTATTCGCGCATACATTACATTTGCAGATTATGTTCAAAAAATTATCAGGATTAATCACGAAACAAATAATATTGATAGCAAAATATATGAATTCAAAAAACTTCTGAATAATATAACATCGAATTCATTTAATTTTTATGCAAAAGACTGGTTTGTTGAATATTTGGGAACTAAAACTAAACAAGATGTAAAAAAGTAACAAATTAAAATACCAAGTAATTAATTTTGAAATTAAATGAACTTAATAATTAAAAATTCCTTACAATCTAGTTTTCAGATAAACTATGTTCAAAAATGTAATATAGCACACATTCATTTTCACTTTCTGGTGCCCCCTCTAAGTTCATAAACTCAAATTCATAATAGCCAATATCATCAAGTTTAGTTTTAATTATATCCGGGTTTTTGACCGTTATAAAAAAGTGGAGCAAACTGCACCCAAATTCCTCATTTTTATGATAAACCCAGTCAAGCTCAAATTCATATTCATTTAATAGATCCTGGCAATCATCTACACAAAGATCCAATCCATAATTTTCCCAGCGCCATCTAACCATTTTCAGGAATAATTCCATGCTTAAATCTTCATTTAAATTGTGTTTTCCTATTTTCAGCAGCATAAATTTCTCTTTCAAATCATTCTTTAATTCGTGCTATCATTTCGTTCTTCATCTCCTAAGTAACCATTCTTTCCATAATAACACATTACATCTCTTATTATTGGTTTATCATCACATTTGGGGCAGACAAATAGAACAAAAATACTTTTTTCATGGTCAAAGAAATGTCTGTTTACAATTTTCATTTCACCGCAATTTGGACACAAATTTAATATATGTGTTTTTGTATTATACATAAATTATATGCAATTTTTTTACTAGTGTTACTGATTCAAATCCGTAGTTGCCTTATAAAGCACTGTTACTTTATTGTTTAGTAATCAGTAGGTAACAAACAGGTAACAAATTCTATTCATTTTTCTTTCTTTTATCAATTTTCTTTAATACCTGGGAGAGCTTGAATGAATTAAAATTTACATATGAGCCAATCGTGGTTGCTACATGCTCATGACCAAAATGCTGGCTTACAGCTGCCATTTCCTCACCATTCACACATTTTTCCAATGCTAAATGTGCTGTTAACTTTCTGAAGGAATGCGGATTATAGTACTCCATCTTAGCGTCTTTAGCCCGGTTCTTGAATATATTCCTTATACGTCCTGAACCTGTCCAGAATACCGGCTCTACTTCATCTGATTTCTCAAAGCAAAGATCATTTCCTTTTGATAACGACTTGGATCTTGGAAATACCGGATCATCATTCTTGAAACCTTTTTCTTTAAGAAATTCCACCCAATCTGTTACATATTTTAATAATGCAGGTTCAAAGTTAAAAATTTTGCTGAATATCTGCTTTGAAAATTTGGTTTTTACTCCTTCTTTAGGGTCCTGGTAAACTTCTAGCTCTTCGAGGTCAACACAACCTACCGGAAGGCTGGCTATTGCTGAATCCCTCATACCTGTAAGAACTGTGAATGCAATTAATGCCCTGTCACGCATTTCTACTTCACTATTTCCTTTTATCGATGCAGTAAGTCTCAAAATATATTCTAGCGAAGGGTTTTTCTTCAACCTCCCCTGCTGAGATACTTTACTCTCAGAATCAGCAGTATTTAGATAAGCTATATCATTGCCGGATAATTTACTCTTATATCCCGGCTGCATAAGCAGCCAATCATAGAAATTTTTCAGCATTTTTAAATAATGGCAATAAGTAGATATTTGTATAGGCTTATCCCGGTAACTGGACTTTTTAAGCCATGCTTTGTATGATAATGCTTTTTCCTTGCTAAACTTTGCAAATTCTTCATAGTTTGAATACTCTTCATATTTAGTTAAAGCACTTTCAATTTTATCAATAGTTGCCGGATTCTTTCCTTTAACTTCCTGCAGCCATTTGTAGTATTCCTGTTTGATCTTTATGTTCTGAATGTTAATTGTCATATTTTAAGCTCCTCTCGTTATTTTATTTTCAGTTAAAAATTCAAAGTTAGTTGTTCGTTTATCTGTTTTTTGGAAACCCTGCTTATGTCAGTGTTTAAAGGGAGAGATGAGTTACTCATTAATCCTGTTCCTTCCTCATCAAGTATCTTTAATGAGATCATTTTATTTATGATCTTATCGGAAGCAAACCTGAATATTCCCGTCCCGCACTTTTTACAGTTTCCAAATATCTTTGCATGTTTATTTCCGTTCCCCAGATTTTTATCGGTTATAACATAACGCAATTTTTCTGGCTTACTAATAGTTTCTTTCCTGCACTTCACGCAATAGAATTGATGTAATTCCAATTTTTTCTTACTACTTTTACATTTTTTTCTAAGAAACTCTTTGACAACAAAACCAAGGTAAAGATGCGGCCTTGCATTTTCTTCCAGAGGCTTCATGCCCTCTTTTTTCCATAACTGAACAGTACGGATATGAACAAAAAACAGCTCAGCCAGTGACTGATTTGTATAAACCTTCCTGCTCTTAATAAGCGAAATATTTATCTTTTTTGACATTACTCACCCTTTGTTGATAAATATTTAATGGCTTCAGCTTCAATATCTGCTTTACCTTTGACCGGTTTACTGTAAACCCACTTATCAAGAGATACTTTATCAAAGTATATTTTCTTGCCGTATGGCTTAAAATGCGGTATTTTACCTCCGGAAGTCAGCTTATACAGGTATGATTTTGATATACCAAGGTATTCAGCCGCAGCATCAAAGGTCATAGGCTTAGGCTTTTGCACTTCAAGCATTGACTCAATGTTTCTGAGTCGGTCTTCAATTTCGGATTTTTTCATGAAACGTTAGAAATGAACAACACCAGAGGGTTGAAAGTCTATCAAGACCATGATTTGGTGAGATGGCCTCGGAAAGAACCTCTAGTGTTGATTTATTTTTGATTGAATTATGATATTCATGTAGACTTTCAATTTACACGAATATCGTATAAAGGATGCGTGGGAAAAATTACTTTGATGAGAACAACAGTTCTCAAAATTTGTAAACTAATGGTTCTTATGCCATTTATTGATTGCTCTATTTAAACTTTCAGGTTTTGTCTTTTGTAGTTCTTTGTCATTAGGATATTGTCCCTTTAAGATCATAAAACTGTCCTTTACGCTGTACAGAGATTTTAATTCAAGCCACTCGTTTCTGTATTTCTTCCATTTATCATTAAAATGTTCAATATTTAGTATCTTTTTTCCATATTTGCTGACTAAATCTAAAGCCTCTATTTTCTTTTCATGTTGTTTTGAGACTTCAAGCTGCCAGGATTTCATACTTTTATCCAATTCATTTATCTTATTATTATAACTATTAAAGTTCATTCCTCTCAAAATTTGAAATAATGTGTTCGATTGATATTCTATATCCCACAAATACTTATGATCATTTTTATACATATAAGCAAGGTTTTGTTCAATTACTTTCTGCTTCCACCAATAATTGAACTTTTTCCAATCATTTTTAAATAAATAAGCATTTTCTAGATTGACCAAAACATTTAAAATATTAACTCCTTCTGTTTGCCAATTTGGGTTGGAATAATCGTAGAACAACCAATAATTAAAAAAATTCCTAATATTTTCTTTGGTTTTAAAACTATAAATAACATTGTGGTTTTTTGGAAAAGTAATTTTTACAAGATTACTCCTGTATTTGTAATAAATGAGCCTGTTATACTTGTAATACTCCTCAAATCGTTTCTCGATATTGTTAACACACTTCACTCTCTTTTCTTCGAGTAATTCAAATATCTCTCCAACTACAACAGGGATTTTTACGTCTTCAATTCTCTCTTCCATTTCAGTTTTATTATTTACTCAAAAATAATAATCAATTTTCAATTTTTTGCAGGTATATACTTTTTATTTTCTTTTTTCTTCCTTTATTAACCTTTTATTTTTCCTAAAATTACCCTAATTTTAAATATTCAATATTCTTAATTATTCTCAAGATCCCCTTCCAAGGGAACCTATGGCTAAAAAGCAAAAAGAAGTTAAAGAAGAACCGCTCGAAAAGAAGCTGTGGAAAGCTGCTGATAAGCTCCGTAAGAATATGGATGCAGCAGAATACAAGCACGTAGTGCTTGGTCTTATCTTCTTGAAATATATCTCCGATTCATTTGAAGAGCTTCACAGTAAGCTGGTTGATGGCAAAGGCAGCTTTGAAGGCGCTGATCCCGAAGACCGAAACGAATACATTGCCGAGAAAGTGTTTTATGTACCGCCATCTGCCCGGTGGAAATGGATTCAGGGCAGAGCCGCCCTGCCCACAATTGGCAAGGATGTTGATGATGCAATGGATGCTATTGAAAAGGACAACGCCTCGCTAAAAGGTGTGCTGCCCAAAGTATATGCTCAGGAAAAGCTCGATAAGCAGTCACTTGGCGGACTTATTAACCTTGTTGGCAGCGCCGTGCTCGGCACAAAAGAAGCGCAAAGCAAGGATATCCTTGGTAAAGTGTATGAGTACTTCCTCGGTGAGTTTGCCCTTGCCGAAGGTAAAAAAGGCGGACAGTTCTATACCCCGGGAAGTGTGGTTAAGCTGCTGGTTGAAATGCTTGAGCCATACGAAGGCAGGGTTTTTGATCCGTGCTGCGGCTCAGGGGGGATGTTTGTGCAGAGCGAAAAGTTTGTTGAAGCTCATAAAGACCGCTATCAAAAACCCGGTAAAAAGGGGCTGGCATTAGACCCAAAAGACCGCATTTCTATCTTTGGGCAGGAAAGCAACCAGACCACATGGCGGCTATGTAAAATGAACCTTGCAATACGCGGAATTGACAGCAGCAATGTTAGATGGAACAATGAAGGCAGCTTTTTAAATGATGCCCACAAGGACCTTAAAGCCGACTACATTATTGCAAACCCACCTTTTAACGATAGCGACTGGAGCGGTGAGCTGCTGCGTGATGATGCCCGGTGGAGTGTTTTAGGGCAAAAGTTAACTCCGCCTGCAGGCAATGCAAATTATGCATGGATACAGCATTTTATTTATCATTTAGCCCCAACCGGTATGGCGGGATTTGTGCTCTCCAAGGGTGCGCTTACAAGCAATACCTCCGGTGAAGGTGATATAAGAAAAGCGCTTGTTGAAAATGATCTGGTTGATTGCATTGTGAACCTTCCTGCGAAGCTGTTTTTAAATACACAGATACCTGCCTGCCTGTGGTTTTTAAGAAGGAATAAAACCAAACGCAAAGGCGAAATACTTTTTATTGATGCCCGTAACCACGGTTATTTGATAAACAGAAAAAACCTTGCTTTTACTGATGAAGATATTACAAACTTAGCCGCAATTTACCACAACTGGCGGACCGGTGAGAATGAGTATAATGATATTGCAGGTTTATGTAAAAGCTCCACAGTTGAAGAAGTAAAAGCATTGAATTTTGCACTCACACCCGGCAGATATGTAGGATTGCCTGATGAAGAAGATGATTTTAATTTTGCAGAACGGTTTGCATCACTCAAAGCAGAGCTTGAAAAACAGATTGCAGAAGAAGCAGATTTGAATGAAAGAATTGCAGAAAATTTAGCTAAAATAGTGCTCGATGAAAAATGAAGTAGTGGAATGTAATGAACTGGAAATAGACGGGACTTTATTGATACCAGGATTCTCAATTTACTTATTAAAAATAATACATAAGAGTAATATATTTTTTTATGTAGGTATGACTGGAGATCCCTATTATCCTTCAGCAAGGAGTGCATTTCACAGAATTGTAGGACATTTGGAATTAAGTAAGAGATCAACTCAAAACCGATTGCATAGAGCATTGAATAAAAAAGGCATTATAACCAATGCTGATCGTAAAAAATTGATAATTAAGATGTATCACTTCCCAATTGAAGGATTTGTTAAGTGGCCTTATAATGATATGAGTTCTGAAACAATCAAAAACAATGAGAATTCCAAACATTACAGAAACTATAAGAAAGTGCAGAAAAAAGTTTGTAGTTTAGAAAATGCAATAATAATTCACTTAAAATGTACGGCGGAAACAAAGGATAAAGTTCTTAACACTAATGAAGGAAAACAATTAGACAACGAGAAAATGCCTTTTCCTGAAATTTATAATAAAATCATAAGTATTTGCAATAAATGACTGATTGGAATAAATATAAATTAGGGCAATTGGCCGAAATAAAAGGAGGCAAGAGATTACCAAAAGGTAATCTGCTTGTAGATTTTGATACAGGTCATCCATATATAAGAGTAACTGATTTAGGTAATAAATGGGTTAAAAAACAAGGATTGCAATTCGTTACTCCAGACATTCAAAAGAAAATTGCAAGATATACAGTAAATAAAGGTGATGTAATAATTTCTATTGTTGGCTCTATTGGTGTTATAGGAAAAATCTCAAATGAGTTAGATGGAGCAAATCTTACAGAAAATTGCATGAAGTTTGTATTAAAATATAATATTCTTGATAATGATTTCCTTTACTACTTTCTTATTTCTAACATTGGACAAGATGAAATTGAAAAGCGAACTGTTGGCTCAACGCAACCTAAGTTACCTTTGTATAATATAAAAGATATTGATATTTTGCTTCCCAGTCTTAATGAACAAACTAAAATTGCAGGTATCCTCAGCAGCCTTGATGATAAAATTGACCTGCTGCACCGGCAAAACAAAACACTTGAAGCATTAGCCGAAACACTCTTTAGGCAATGGTTTATAGAAGAAGCTGATGAGAATTGGGAAACTTTACGAGTTTACGATGTTGCTGATATAAACACCAATACAATACAGAAGAATTCTTTGTATTCTGAAATTGAATATTTAGATACTGGTTCTATTACAAAAGGTATAATTGATGGATTTCAATATTATAAACTCATAGATGCACCAAGCAGAGCACAGAGGATTGTTCAAAAATATGATATTGTTTATTCATTGGTTAGGCCAATTCAGCGACATTACGGTTTGTTATATGATACAAATCCAAATACTGTAGTATCAACTGGTTTTTGTGTAATTACTTGCTCGAATATTAGCCCCTATTTTCTATACTTGTTATTAACAACGGATGAAAGTGTTGAACATTTCGATATGATTGCAGAAGGATCAACAAGTACATATCCATCATTAAAACCATCTGATATTGCCAACTTTGAATTTCAGAAACCACCAAATGACAAATTAATTAAATTTGATAACGTGGTTTCGTGTTCATGGAATAAGATAATATCAAACAATAGACAAATCCGCACATTAACCCAATTGCGTGATACACTTTTACCTAAGTTGATGAGCGGTGAAGTGCGGGTGAATTTTAAGTAAAATATTTTATATAATTAAATAATAATATTATGTATCTATCAGTAAAATTACAAAATGAAGATGAAATTCGACTTCAACCGATTAAAGATTCTTCTAATACTTCAGAAGATATTTATGATTTAGTTAATAATGAAAATCATCCATTAATTAAGTTAAAACTTGATTCCAATACTAAAAAACTTGTAATATTGGAAAAAGACCCTTTGATTGCTGAAGATAACGAAAATCTAAATTCTAAATTAGATGAATTATTACTGGAGTTAATTGAATCAGAGCAAACCGGTACTGAGGAAAATGAATCTAATAGTATCGATGAAAATCCATATGATCCTGATAAGATTAGAGTAGAAACCAAGCCATTTTCATTGAGACAGATATTTGATATGATTGAAGACAACGATATTGACTTATCACCTGATTTCCAACGAAATTTTGTATGGGATAATCAACGTAAATCAAGGTTGATTGAATCAATATTGTTAAGAATTCCTCTGCCAATGTTTTATTTTTCTCAGGATGAAAATGGAAAATTGACTGTTGTTGACGGACTTCAAAGATTGAGTACTATAAGAGATTTTATGAATAATAAATTAAAGCTAAAAGATTTAGAATATTTGGATAATTGTGAAAATAAATTTTATGATTCGGATCCAAGCATTGAACCAAAATACTACAGATGGTTCAACATGACTCAAATTACAGTAAATGTTATTGACCCGTCATCACCTTCAAAAGTTAAATATGATATTTTTAGAAGATTAAACACGGGAGGCAAACCATTAAATTCGCAAGAAATTAGAAATTGCTTATCAAGTATACTATTACGTGATACATTGAGAAAGATGATCACTTTGGACAGCTTCAAAACTGCAACTTTAGGAAGTGTAAAGGATGTAAGAATGCAAGCGCAAGAATTAGCTTTAAGATTTATTTATTTTCATAAGATTTACCAAACAGATAACACACTTCTCGAATATAATGGTAAAATAGATACTGAATTAGATGACTTAACAGATGAGATTAGTAAATCCAAAACGGATAACATCAGCAATTATATTATTTTATTTGATAATGCTATGCAAAATGCTGAGTACTTATTTGGTAGATATGCATTTAGAAAATGCAAAGAAGAGCATATTTCTGCAACCGCCAATCAACAATTAATAAATAAAGCATTATTTGTAGCAAGCTCTGTTCTGTTAAGCAATTATGACCCACAAATTATTAAAGCAAACAATAATGCTCAATCATTGTCACTGCCATTGGCTCAAAGAATTTCAGGAGATAATGATCTATTCCTATTTTTGACATATAGCACTAACTCAAAGGCAAATATGCAAGCTATTTTTAATGCAGTAAAAGATATTATAAATCAAAATATAAAATTGTTATGACTTACTTAAATATAGAGCATTTTAAATGTTTCGTAAATGCCAATATTCCAATTAATAAGTTGACCGTATTTGCGGGAGCTAATGCAAATGGTAAGAGCACTTCTATTCAAGCGCTACTCTTTTTACGACAAACTATTGAACAATATGGTGAAGTCAACCAAAATGGCGGTTACACAATAAGGGGCTTTATAGAGAAAAATATTGCATTAAATGGAGAATATCTTTTACTTTTAGGAAATAGCAGTTTTGTATTGAATAAACATTCTGATAGATATCTTGTTATCGGACTTCATGATGGGATAAATGAATTTATTTTTACTTATGAAGCAGATAATCAAATACCTCAACTCTGGCTACATTGTAAAAAATTGGATATTTCTGGAGAACCAAATTTCCCAATATTAAAACATGAATTCTACTATCTAAATGCTGAAAGATTAGGACCAAGAGTTCAAAATTCGATTGAGTTTTTTGATTATCTAAATGTAGGCTGGCAAGGCGAAAGAACAGGGCAAGTAATAGATCATAATGGCGGATATTTTAAGATAGACAATAAACGTGTATTCCCTAAATCCGAAAATAGTTTTTTGAATTATCAAGTTAACAAATGGCTCGATTTTATTATTCCTGGAGTTAAAGTTAAAGCCATTACAAATTCACAAACACTTTCATCGCAAATTACTTTAGAAAACCAGTACACAGTTTCAGAACCTACATTAGCTACTAATCTTGGTTTTGGGATAAGTTATTTATTACCAATAATTGCAACTGGATTAATAGCTGAAAAAGATAGTTATTTTATTGTAGAAAATCCCGAAGCGCATCTACATCCTTCAGCACAATCAAAAGTAGGAAGATTTTTATCTATTATTGCTAATTCAGGGGTAAATGTAATCATTGAAACACATAGTGATCATGTCATAAATGGCATCCAAATTGCTACTGCAAAAGGTGAAATATTGAATAATAATATTACAATCAATTATTTCAATAATGAAGATAGAGGATTACAGCCTGATGTATCACCAATCACTCTATCTCCAAACGGGGAGTTATCAGCATGGCCAAAAGGCTTTTTTGATCAAACACAAATAGATTTTTCAGAACTCTTAAAAGCACGTAAAAATGTATAACAACTTTCTATTAAATGAAGGACTAACAGTTTCTTCAATTTCAGAAATTGAAGAAGGTATAAATCGTCTGAATGAGGTAATTGCTAAAAAAGATCGTGATTTTGATAACTTTATTAAACATGGTTCAATTTATACTTTTGATACAGGTTTTGGAAATGTTAACGACTTTACATTCAGTGTAATATCGGAAGAACACAGAAGATTAATTCCAAAATTATTGGGTTCATTTATTGATTATCAAAATTATATTACTAATGAGGCAATTTTTGATACACTTTTTCCCAACGAATGCAATGGTTTTTCTGGCTTCAATTTTTCGACAACGACAATCCCGGTCAATAGACAAATTATTGACAAAAATTCGTTTATTTTATTTAAATCCAATTGTCGTAGTAAATATAATTTTCATTCGATGGATGATTTCGATCTATATCGAGGTGAAGTATTCCCGAATCTGATTTTTTGTGAAAATGCTATTGACCAAATACACACTTATGCTGTAACTGATGATCGTTTTAAATTGATAATTGCAAAATTGAAGAGACTGGATTCTCACACCAGTAAGTGGACTGATGGTAATTATGATTTTGATACTCTTGGTTTAGATTGTTCACCTGACACAAAAAAAAGAATTTATGATACTCTTAATTTTAGAACTATTGGATGCCCAGAGATTGGGCCTGTGGTTTTCAGTTGGCACATTAAATGGTATTTTTCTGGTCAATCTTTCAGAATGTATATACACCCACAAGCCTCAAACCATAAAATGTATATAGGATATATTGGAGATAAGAAGGGAATGGGATTTTAGTGAATACTTCAGAAATATTCTTGTATTCACTTGAAATCAGAAATGCTTTGAAATCAAAAAACGATTTCAAAGAAAATCCAATTGATTTGAATTTATTACCGGTTTTACCTTTCAGAGTAACTAATAATATTAAACTCATGATATTAGGTCAAGACCCGACTGTTAAAAACGAAAAAAGCAGAGAGTCAATTGAGTATACATTAAACCTGGATAAAGCAGGTTCATTAAAGGCGTATATAAACCAAATTTGCAACTCACTTGGCATAAGTTTTGAAAATATTTATGCTACTAATGTATTTAAGTATTTCTATACAATTCCACCGGAGCGAACAATGCATGTTTTGCACTCTCATTTACCTGCAAACCTGGAATTACTTAAAGAGGAATTGGCAGCATATCCAAGGATTCCAATTATTGCATTAGGTTTGCCGGTATTGCAGCTTTTAGCTGGTGAAAAAGTTCAGGTACGGGAATATTGGAGCTACAACTCCAAATCCCGCAAATGCGATGGTAAATTTACGTTCTGCCCGGCAAAAGATAATAAACTTGAGCGGGATATTTACCCCTTCCCCCACCAGCCAAGCATAAGGAAAGAGTTTTATAAGAGTAATTTGAATAATTACATAAGTTACGTTAATAATAATCTTAAAATTAAATATTAAAATTATGACTACAATCAAAACTTGGGCAATTCAATTTACCGATTCAGTTTATAGAAAATGGGACCATTTTGAAGATCATAGTATCCTAACTGTAAGCTGGGACAAGAATTTAAAAATTAATAATGTAAATGAAATTGATCATATCCAATTAACAGCAAAAGAATTTTTTCCTGAATATAATATTGCAGACATATTAAATCTTACAGATAGGGTCAAGTATATTGCAAATTCAATGACTTTATTTGATAATATAATAACTTATAACAATGACTTAATAATACAAAAATATGGTGGCGTTAATGTAATTGATAAATCCCATATTTCCTTAAATAAAATATATTTAAAAATATTCTGGTATTTTGATTTTTCTGATCAAAATAAAAAGTTGTTATTGGAAAGAGAATATGATATTCAGGAATATATTTCTCAGAATGAAATTATTTCTGATAAGGTATTAAACTATGAACACATATTTACTAACAAATTTGAAATTGAAAATGAATCCAATGACGAAAATTTTGTAAAGTTTTCTCAAATATCAATTTTAAATGAATCTCCCATTTATGAACCTAAAGCCGATCCTGGAGGAATAGTAAAGTTATTCTATGGCACAAACCGCAATTTGATTGGCAAAGAGGTCAATAAGTATTATGGTGTAGAGTCCGAAAAGCTTCATTTCGGAGTATGTTCAGTAAGTATTCCTCCTGGGCATACCAAGGGAATCCTTGAACGTCCTAAAAAACTGCTTTGGTTAATTGACCTGCCTGAAAATAAGAAAAAACATATAGCTCTGGCTCATATAGAAGAGTTATCCGAAGTTGAATTCAAGAAGAAATTTTCTTCTGGACTTTCTGATGCAAAATCAAAAGAAGGTCTTATTTTTATCCACGGCTATAACAACACTTTCGCAGCAGCGGCACGAAGAACGGCTCAACTTGTTTATGATATAGATTTTCAAGGTGTTCCTTCATTTTTTAGCTGGCCGTCATTTGGTACTGCGCTTAAGTATCCTCGTGATGTCGAAAAAGCAAGAAATAGCAGCATTTTCCTTCAGCAATTTATTGAAACATTACTATCTTTTACTCAACTCGAAAAACTTCATATAATTGCTCATAGTATGGGAAATTTAGTATTAGGTAAGACCATCAGTGATTTATCAAACAAAACAGAGATTGCAGAAGACATCAAAAAAATTCATCAAATCATCTTAGGAGCACCCGACATTAATCAGGAAGAATTTACTAATAATATACTGCCTCATTTTTTAAAAGTTGGCTCAAGAAGAACTCTTTACGCTTCTGATCAGGATATCGCTCTTTGGGTTTCAGAAAAATTCCGTAGTGGTTTGGTTAGGCTTGGTGAAGGCGGTAAAAATCTATTTATTACTAAAGAAATTGATACTGTTGACGCATCAAATGTACCAGAATCAAGTAATGGACATGGATACATGTTTGAAACATATGAAGTGTTACAAGATTTGTTGGGTTTGGTAACTAATGATTTACCGCCGGAGAAAAGAGGGTTAAAAAAAAGAGGAGCTAAGAATATAGACTATTGGCTTTTTCCAAAAGCTAAATAGAATTTAATCAAGAATACTTTGAAACCAATCACCGAATCACATATTGAAGAATTTGCTTTGGAAGAACTTGCTAAGCTGGGCTGGGGTTATGCTTACGGTCCGGATATATCACCTGAAGGTGCAAATCCTGCAAGAACTTCATTTGAAGAAGTGGTTTTGGCTGATAAGTTAAGAAATGCTGTAAACAAAATTAATCCTCACATACCGGCTGATGCCATTGAACAGGCTGTACAAAAGGTTCTAAGGATATACTCACCGGACCTGCTCCATAACAACGAAACCTTCCATGAACTGCTTGTTGAAAAGGTAAGGATTCCATACCAGCAGGATGGCTTTGAAAGAAGCCATGAAATTGCATTGGTTGATTTTGAAAATCCTTTAAACAACGATTTCCTTGCTGTAAACCAGTTCACAATACTCCATAATAACCAGAATAAACGACCTGATGTAATTTTATTTATCAACGGCTTGCCTTTGGTTGTAATGGAGCTAAAAAATCCCGTAGAAGATAATGCTGATATCCATAGCGCTTATAACCAGGTTGAAACCTATAAAGCGGTAATACCCTCGCTGTTTACTTATAATGAAATATGCGTGATCTCAGACGGTTTGGAGTGTAAAGCAGGCAGTCTTTCAGCAGGTGAAGGAAGATTTGTACCCTGGAAGAGCATTGATGGCAATAAGGACGCTTCAAAGTTTATCCCTCAGATGGAAACACTGATAAAGGGAATGTTGAACCCGGTTACCCTACTTGATATAATCAGGAATTTTATCGTATTTGAAAAATCAAGAAAAGAAGACCCCGAAACCGGAATAACCCAGGTTTTCACTGTAAAAAAACTTGCAGCATATCACCAGTATTACGCCGTCAATAAAGCTGTAACACAAACTATTAATGCTGCATCACCAGCCGGGGATAGAAAAGGCGGAGTGGTATGGCATACCACTGGCAGCGGTAAATCGCTTTCAATGGTATTCTTTACCGGTAAGCTGGTTTTAAGCCTTAAAAATCCAACAATTGTGGTAATTACAGATAGGAATGATCTTGATGACCAGTTATTTGATACCTTCGCAAACTCAAAACAGCTTTTAAGGCAAGAGCCAAAGCAGGCTGAAAGCCGTGATGATATAAAACAGCTACTCAAAGTATCAAGCGGCGGGATAATTTTTACTACCATTCATAAGTTCTGGCCTGATGATGGAAAAGAAGTGTATGAAGAGCTTTCTAACAGGCAAAACATAGTTGTAATAGCAGATGAAGCTCACAGAACGCAATATGGCTTTGATGCAAAGTATAAGGATGTTGTAGATAAATCCACAGGTGAAGTGATTGGCAAGCGAATTGCTTATGGCTTTGCCAAGTATTTGCGTGATGCCCTGCCAAATGCTACATATATTGGTTTTACCGGCACCCCAATTGAAACCAGTGATGTAAATACTCCCGCGGTTTTTGGCAAGTATGTTGATATATATGATATATCACAATCAATCGCAGATAATACAACAGTACGGATTTTTTACGAAAGCCGGCTTGCTAAAGTGAACTTGAATGAAGATGGCAGGAAGTTAATTGGTGAGTTTGATAAAGAACTTGAAGAAGGTGAAGAACTCTCTGATGCAGAAAAAGCTAAGGCAAAATGGTCAAAGCTCGAGGCAATAATAGGCAATAAGGAAAGGTTAAAGAACCTTGCAAGTGATATAGTTTCTCATTTTGAAACCAGATATTCTGCCTCAAACGGCAAAGCAATGATAGTTGCAATGAGCCGCAGGATAGCTGTTGAGCTTTATAATGAAATTGTAAAGATTAAACCTGAATGGCATAGTGACGAGCTTAATGAAGGCTCAATTAAGGTCATAATGACTGCTGTAAGCTCTGATGGGCCTGTAATGGCCAAACATCATACCACTAAAATGCAGCGCAAAACACTTGCAGAAAGAATGAAAGACCCTGCAGACGAATTGAAGATCGTGATTGTAAGGGATATGTGGCTTACCGGCTTTGATGTACCATGTTTAAATACAATGTATATTGATAAGCCAATGCGCGGTCATACACTGATGCAGACGATATCCAGGGTAAACCGAGTATTTCAGGATAAACCGGGCGGACTTATTGTCGATTATCTTGGTATTGCTACCGATATGAAGAAAGCGCTTTCATTTTACTCTGATTCAGGTGGTAAAGGTGAACCTGCAGAAGATCTGGATAAAGCAGTTGATGTTATGCTTGAAAAACTGGAGGTTGTCACTCAAATGTTCGCAGAAAAAAGTAATTCCGAAAGTGATATACTGCTTGAAGAGCCTTCGGCTTACATTGATGGTGCATTTGATTACAAAAGATTTTTTGCAGCATCTTCACGGGATAAGCTATCAATCATCCTTCAATCAGAAGAACATATTCTTGGCTTAAATGAAGGTAAGGCAAGATTTATTAAGGAAGTTACACTGTTATCACAGGCATATTCACTTTCAGTATCAAAACCTGAAGCGGCAGCTATAACTGAGCTTGTTGCATTTTTCCAGGCAGTGAAAGCCCGGTTAACTAAATTCACAGGAACAGGAAGTGGTGAACGGGACTTAAACCTTGAATCGATAATAAAACAAATAGTAAATGCAGCCATTACCTCAGAAAAAGTTGTTGATATTTTTGATGCTGCCGGATTAGAACGACCTGAGATCCCCATACTTTCAGATGAATTCCTTCTTGAAATTCAGGGTATGAAGCATAAAAACCTTGCTTTAGAGCTGTTAAAGAAAATACTCAATGATGAGATCAAGTCCAGGCTAAAAACCAATCTTGTAAAGGGTAAGGCACTACTTGAAATGCTTGAGGCATCAATAAAACGATACCAGAATAACCTGTTATCAACTGCAGAGATCATTCAGGAGCTTATAAACATTGCAAAAGAGGTTAAGGAAGCTGATAAACAGGGTGAAAAACTCGGCTTATCAACTGAAGAAGTAGCCTTCTACAATGCCCTTGAGGTAAATGAAAGCGCTGTGCAGGTGCTTGGAGATGATACCTTAAAGCATATAGCCCGCGAAATTGCGGATAAGGTCCGCAGCAATGCCACAATTGACTGGACAATCCGTGAGAGCGCAAGGGCAAATCTAATGCGCCTTGTCAGCCGGACATTACGTAAATACGGCTATCCCCCGGATATGCAGCAGAAGGCAATTGATACAGTGTTAAAACAAGCTGAACTTATGGCAGATTTTTGGGTAGAGGAAAAATGAAGATAATAAAAAACCTGCTTGTTAGGCAGGTTTACTGTAATATAACTTAAACTCGGAAGTGTTTTTAAGTTTGTAATAGCTTCGAAAACATAATGTAGGTGATTTTTAACCGGAAGGGTTTAAATAGTTTAAATTATTAGAAATTTTGATTATTTTGTGAAATGACATATAACTCGGTCAAGAAGCCAAAATTGGATATATTACATTTCAGTTTCAGAAATGGAGCATTATGTTTATATTTAAAGGATAATATTGATAATATTCATAACATCTATTTAGAATCTGTAAATCTAAGGAATAAGATAAACAAACTTCAATTAAAAACTTTTTATGGTTTTTCAGAAACATATATCGGGAATATTCACGTTTTTATAACTGATTTTTTAGGTCTATACAACATTTTAGATAATAAAAAAATAGAATTTGTTAGATTAAATGGACCCGATGATATAGTAACTCTTGACATTAGCGCAAATTCAGACCTACCAAATATGTTTGTTAGGCAATGCACAAGTTCTTTATACACGTTAATTTATTATCCAAAAAATAATATTTTAAAAACAGATGCTGGTGAAGATAAAGGGAAAGACTACTATAGTAGGTATCTAAGTTCTTTTAATTTAGATCAGATATTTCACCATGATATATTAAACGAGAAAGAGTATTATGCATATCTAACCAAAATTGGTGTTGATGATGCAAAAGATGAGCAGGCTGATTTTGACTTTAGGTCAGAAGAAGAAAAAGTATATGATTCTCTGGATGACGAGGACGCAAAAAGAGATGCCTTTCCTGATTTGTGGATTGAAGAAAAGTGTAATGATGATTATGTGAGCTCTTTAAATCAAGAAAATATGGCCAATCGTTATGAAGAAGAAGAGAAGTATATAGAAATGATACATGCTTATTCTGATATTAAAGTAATCGATTTTAAATTAGATGATATAGATGGGTGTAGTTACGTATTGCTATTGATTCCAACTATTCTTGCTCAAGACAAACGTAGTCAACTAATCAATGTCAAACTTAAGACAATTCATTTTTATGATGACTTTTATTACATGGGTAGAAAAGATGATATAATGGTGACTGCTATACTAAAGACCCCTTGGTCAAATGTGAATATAGAAAAACTACAAAAGGAAACAGGGGTTGAATTGATTGATGCCTCAGAATTTGACAAAGCAATTATTTATACGAATATAGTATATGACAATATTAATCCTTTATAATAAATTATTTATTCGATTATCCACTTTGATTAAAATATACATATGTATTTTATGTCAGCGAAGTCATTATAGTGTAGGATTATTTTTAAAAAAGCCTGCTTCTATCGGCAGGCTTTTTTATTTACAAATGAGGTATATGATTATTCCGCTTTTTTCAGAACTGCACGATAACTGTCATAGTCGAAACTATTCCAATTCCCAGTTGCGGCATCTACGATAATTCCAACCAGACCGGAAAGAATATCGAGAATAAGCCACCCGGCTCCTAATCCGTAAGTCATTCTCAGGCTTTTGGTTTTAAAACCATCTTTGACAAATTCAATTGTGTATTCTTTACTTTTCTTCAGCCTTAAAGTCAGCGGTGTAGTGCCTTCCTCCTTGCCATTAACAAGCACTGTAGCGTCTTTTGGCTCACTGCTAAGGTCAACCTCATCATAACTGCCCGAAAAGATCGTTGCGCAGCCTTGAAAGGTAAAAACAGACAATAGCAATCCAACAATGAAGCTAATTAAATTCTTCATTTTATACCTCCTTAGATATAATATGTTAAGTTTTCCCCGAAATTAGGGTTATTTCCATTTCAGAATGAAACTATTATTTAATACCCAAACATACATAATAGAAATGCTCTATTCATATCATTGTATGATATTAATTTAAATAAAAAACCCGTAATACAATTACGGGTTTTCAGTAACTAAAGTTCACTGCTTTTTCTTATGCAATTTTCAAATGAGGGAGCTTATTTACCGCATCCTTCTTTACGGAATCAATTATTTTCGCGTATACCTGTGTAACTCTCACATTACAATGCCCCAATAATTTGCTTACTGTGAACAAATCGACTCCTTGCGAAAGAGATAAAGTAGCAAAAGTATGCCTGCTGTTATGATAAGTTATCTTTTTTGTAATTCCTGCCCTTTTTATCCAATCTTTTACAATAACGTTTGCATAATCTTTGCTTAGAAGGTCAAAAATTCTCCCGGTTCTCAATTTATGGATATTGCCGTCTTTAAAACTCAATATATCTATTGCTGTTTTTGAAAGCGGAAGATATTCATACCCTCTTGTTTTTTTCTGCCTGAAATCGATCATTTCATCTTTAACATCTTCCCACTCAAGATTTCTGACATCTGAAATACGTAATCCTGTGAAGCAGCTGAATAAAAAGGCTCTTTTTACGTCATCATTTCCGCATTTAGTATTAATTAATGTCTCAATTTCACTGATAGTCAAATATTCTTTCTTTGTTTCTATCCGCTTTACACTTTCCCTGAAATAATGAAGTGGGTTAACCTGAATAAGTTTCTCTCTGTACGCTTTATTGATTCCTGCTTTAAGGGTATTCATATAAACCCATGCTGAGTTTTGTGATACATATTTCATCAAATATTTCTGGAATTCAGCTATCCAATTTTCATTTATCTGTCCAATCTGTATGGAGTTTTTAGTAAATTTCTTTAAGTAATTAAGCGTATTTTTGTATACTTTTGAGTTTCTTCGGTCTCTTTCTTCAGCAATTTTTTGGAAATATTCCACAAAATTTATTTTTGTTTTATAAGCAGGAATAAATCCATGCTGATAGCTTTGATATTCAAGTTCTTTAGTTGCTCTGATCTTATTAGCAAGTTTAAGGATTTCCTTATTGTTTTCTTTATCTTTGGTAAGGCGCAAATTTAAAGACTGGTATTGTCTTTTTCCTTCAAAATAAATATCCAGATATAAGCTCTGGCTGCCATCTGCGAGTTGCTTTTTTCTTAATTTAATCATGGTTGTGTTGTTTTAATTATCGTAATTTTTTTAAGTAACAAATGAGTAACAAATAAGTAACAAACATATGCAATTAAGCATATATCAATGATACGATAAATTCACAAAATGATACTAAAATCGTATCATTTGTTACTTTTGTTTTCATTTGTTATCTTTACAATAATAGGGCAACTAACCCGCAATAAAATTCACTTTTCAATCAAGCTTATACTCTTCTTACCATCCATTAGTATATTCATCGGTTTATCCAGGTGAAGATGCACAAAATGCTCTGTGGTATTTTCAGGATTGATAGATTTGAGATATTCCCAATCAATGAAATCACGCCCGTTTGACTGGTGTACGGTAAGGTAGCCTATATTCATGGATGTTATATTATGGAAAAAATGCGATCCAAGCGAGGCATCAACTTTAAAATCATCGAGATCAGTTTCAACTATAACCTTAGCATTTGAGATCTGCGGCCATTGCACGGGAATCCCAAGCCAGCGGTCGCGGGTACCCCACCTGCCTGGAGCTATAAGAATATAATTCCTCTTTTGCGCTTTCATTATTTCATTCAGTTTTTCAACTTCAATTGCCATCTGCTGTGTTTCGGCAACATTAAACTTCTCTTGAACCGCGTAGATTATATCAGAAACATTTTCCACTTTGCCGTTACCCATACCCCGCTCGGTATATAGCAGCAGGTTATCTTTAACTATAGTATCTTCATCTATCGAAAAGAAATCAGCGTTCTTTATGAGCGGTTTTAGCTGAAGAATATAAAAGCCGGGGTTATCTTCATCAAGATTAACAGCAAATTCAATTTCTACCGGCAGACCCATAGAACTTTCTATGATCTCAAGCAATCTGCTTAAGACCTTGGCGAAGGGAAAAAGATCATATTTCAGAATTCCGGCAAAATTCACTATTCTCGGACCCTTATAGTTCAAACCTACTTTTACTTTGTTATCCTGGGGGTCGTAAACTGAAACTACGTCATCAAGAACTCCGAGTTTTTCGGCATCAGCTATTTTCACTTCTTTAAGTGTTATATCTTCTCCCTTTGCAAGATTCGAAATGCCCCGCTCCATATCAATAGCGTAGAAAAAAGACTGTGTATCTTTCAGTTGTGTTTCGGGGTCAACAATATCTATCTTTGGATATTTGGGGCAGAACCTGAATGCCTTTTCTGCATCTATCACATACTTACCCAAACCAACTGCAGCTATACAGATTCCGTCTTCGGGTTTAAAGCGCGCAATAGGATAGAAATTGTATGACTGCGCCACACCCGATACATGCGGAAAGAAAATGCTCTCATAATTTATACCTACAATTTCCTGCAGTACAACTGCCATACGTTCATCATCTATTCTGTAGTTAATTGCCTCAAAGTAACTGCGCGCATGTTTTGAATAAATTGATGCATAAACAAGCTTAATAGCATCCGTTAGGTTTTTAAGCCTGTCATTCAGATTTTCGTGATTGTTTGGGATAAGGAAAGTCTGGTATATCCCTGAAAATGATTCTGAAATAGAATCTTCAAACATACCCGAAGACCGCACTGCAAGCGGAGAGGTTATTTTATCGAGGTAAACCCTGAGTTTTGAAACCAGTTCTTCGGATAGATCTTTTGACAGAAAAATTTGCTTAACTTCATCATACTCATGATCCATGTGGATACCATAGAGATCATGTTTATTTATAAAATTCTCATACTCTTCTGCGCCAATGATTGCGGTTTTAGGAATTTTAATTGAAACATTTTCAATTCCCATGAAGAGTTCTTTGGTTTGAAGCAGTGTATTGATAAAAGCTATTCCCCTGCCCTTTCCGCCAAATGATCCTGGGGCAAGCCTGAGAATAAGATTGTCTTCTTCGAGGAACTTGGGACTGAAATCAACAACACCGCCGCGTGATACAGTTGTTTCAACATTTTTTGTAACCCGTATAATATAATCTCTTATGGCATCTGCGCCGGGAAAGTCAGTGATCTTAAGCTCTTCAAGGTGTTCAGCAATCTGAATTTCACCCCGTGCCATCAGCCACGCTGAAAAATGGTTCCTGCTGCCGTGATATAACACCGATTCCGCCGGAACACGCTTAAGCTGGTGTTTGAATTCATCTATTGAAGAAGCGCGGGCAATTTCATTGCCGGCTTTATCCCTGAAGATGAAGTCACCGAAACCCAGGTTATCCAGAATAAAATCACGCAGGTCATCAGATAATGTTTCAGAGTTTTTATTTATGAATGTAGCGTCATTCAGTATCGCGGTTTCTGCAAATGTACTTTCGGAGGATTGCAATAAAAATGGTATATCGCTATCGGCGGCTTTGATCTTTTGAAGAAGTTTTATGCCCGCTTCTTCATCTATCTTGCCTTCATAGGGATATTTTACATCTGATATAACGCACAGCAGGTTATTTTTGTATTTTTCAAACAGAACTATCGCTTCTTCATAGCTGACAGCAAGCAGCACTTTGGGGCGTGCGCGCATTCTCAATATCTTCTTAACGCCATCCAGGTTATCTCGGGTTATGAGTCTTTGGGTTTGTTTGATGATCTCTGTGTAAAGAATTGGTAAATAGCGCGAGTAATACCTTATTGAGTTTTCAACAAGCAATATTACCCTTACAAGCCCAACCCTGGTATCATTTTCACAATTCTTTTTATCTTCAAAATATTTAATTATGGCAAGGAATATCTTGGTCTCACGGTTCCATACAAATACCTTTTCGAATATATCGATCTTATCTCTGATCTGGTTTACAAGGGCAATATCACTGTTATCGTAGAGCAGAAGAAATACCGGAAGATCAGGTCTGATGCTTTTGATCTTGGAGGCCAGTTCAAACGGTGAAAGGTTCTGGGTGCGCATAGTTATGATAACAAAATCAAAATACTTCTGGTTCAGCAGGGCTTCAGCTTCGTTTTCATCAGATGCGTTTGTTATTCTTGGTACATTGGATAGATCAAGTCCGTAATATTCACCGAATATTTTTTCATTGAGCTTTTCCTCTTCTTCAAGAATAAACGCATCGTAAAGCGATGTTACCAGCAGTATCTCTCTTACATGATACTGGGCAAGATCATGATAAATTTCGTTATCACTTTTGTGTTTTTTGAACAGCGTTTTAAGTTCATCCTGCAGCATATTTAGTAATTTTTAGATGAGATAATAATGTTCATAAAATTGAAGCTTTTTATTTTGAGGTAAATTCAATTACGCCAAACCATGCAACCCAGCCAAGAAAAGCCAGCAGAATACCAAGAATCCAAGCAACCCACTTCCACAGCCAGCGTGTGTTAAGCAGTGTGATTATTGTTGGCGTTACCAGTGAGATAACAAGAATAACTGCCCAGATATTTATCAAATAAAATCTTTCCGCCGTATCGGCATCTGAAGGTTTCGTATCTGCCCATCCTGAGATTCCCACCCAAAAGCCGTATGCCACTGTGTAAACAGTGCCCACAACCAGAAACATCACTGCCGCTGCGGTTAACCGCTGCCAAAGCGGCTGAGATACTTTAACAATATCGGTATCCATCATGTTATTTTCATTTATAGATCAAGTATTCATTGCGGGCTGAATTAAAGCCGCTTATGCTTTCATTCATTGCGGCTGCAATTTCATCAGCTGTTTTGCCGGCAATTATCATTTTGCGGAGTTTATCGGTTCCCGCAAGTTTATCAATGAAATTATCTTTGTTAAATTTGAATTCAGGGCAGTTCCTGTTCAAAGCGATAAGTATAGCCACCCCGCACATAACAGGATCGAACTTTCCTGCATCTTTCACATTAATGAATATGCCGCTGCACTCCTTATTAAAGAACTTAGGCGGGTAAGCGGAAATTTTTTCTGATGGTGTAAATACCGCAGGTTCAAAAACAACACCCGCAAAATTTTGAGCATTAAGTTCATCTGCCAGTAACTGAGCATTAACCCATGGCGCGCCAAAGTACTCAAACGGCTTATCCGTTCCCCTGCCTTCGGAAACATTTGTGCCTTCCAGCAAGCAGTTTGCAAGATAGCATACAGCAGTTGAAGGATAAAACATGCTTGGTGAAGGCTTAACCCAGGTGAGTTTAAGTGTACTAAAAGCGGTGTTCCTTGTATAACCGGTCATCGGTATTACGGTAAGTTTGGATGACCCCGAAAATTCCCGGCTGTTCAGATACGAGGCCAGTTCACCGCATGTCATGCCATATGCCTGTGGAGCGGGGATCTTGCCAACGAACGATTCATAAGCAGGCTCAAGCATAAATCCGCCGGTATAATTTGCATTTGTGATCATGGGTCTATCGCAGACAATCATTTCAACGCCGCTTTCAGCGGCTGCTTCTAAGGCATAATACAGAGTTGAAGTATAAGTATAGAATCTTGCTCCAACATCCTGGATATCATACACCAGCACATCAACATCAGCAAGATCGTTTTTGGATGGTTTTACCTTGCCATTATAGAGTGAAATGATAGGTAAACCTGTTTTATCGGTTGTGGCGTAGTTCTCATCTCCGCGAATTCCATGCTCAGGTGAGAATATTTTTACAATATTAATATCTTTAGCGATCATAGCATCTATTATGTGCGTGCCATCAGGAAGAATGCCTGTTTGATTGGTAAGAACCGCTACACGCTTTCCTTTGAAATCAAGAGCTTTATCCAGCAGTGTTTCATTCCCAAGTTTGAAATTTGGATCAGATAATGCTTTATGACTTTCTGCATAACAATTTAAATTTGTAAGCAATAAAAATGTGACTATTATTCCTTTTATGATCTTAACGGTATGCTCTTTATTCATGATAGTTTAAAATGCAATAATAAATTTATAATGATGGAATGAAAGTTTTGCTTTTCATACTATAAAAATCTCTTATACTTTTAAAGTTAGTTTTAAAGCCTGTAAATCGTATTCTTTTTTATGTTTAATCAGACTTTTGAAGTCTATTTAATATCCTGAATATTTATTGGAACTTACGATGTCACCTCAATAATCACAAAATTTTTATAATCCTTTTCCTTTTTATTGAATCATCAATTGCTTTGGCAACTACAATATCTTCCAGGGCAATTGTTGTGCTGCTTTCAGGTTTGCGGTGTTTAACCACAGTCTCGTAAAACTCACGCCACTGCGCACCGGAACCCGGATGCATTGGTTCATCCTTGTATTCATCATAAAATACGAGATTATCATCACAGGGCGGGTAACTCATCGGGTACTTCCAAGGTACATCATAGTTCCTGTTATCTTTAAAAAGATATATGCTAGATGGATTTCCTGACCATTTTTGTTTAGAGCCTTTAGCTCGTTTTACGAATGTTTCAAAATGGGCAACTATTTTTGCTTTTTCAAGCTGAATTATCCAGCGTGATTCACGCGCATGCGGACTGACATAAGAAACAGTAATGGATGCCTTAACTCCATTTCGGTAGTTAATTATTGCCATCATGTTATCATTGGATCTGCCCTTTAGCATTACTTCTCTGCTGAATGCGCGAACCTTGCTGTATGATTTCGGATTAATGAGGTATTGACCGCCAAAGGCGGCGGCTTCAGCAGGCTTTGAGCCTGAAAATGCATTGAAAAGATTTATCTGGTGCACTGCTTTATCGTGAATGATCGCATCGCCATCAGTATCAGGGGTAAGATAGCGCCATATATACGGATCAAAAGGTCTTGTCTCCAGCCAGTTCATCCACAATACCTTGCCGTATTTTCCGGCAGAAATTATCCGCTTCAACTCTTTGTAGAACGAGCTGTATCGCAGGACCATTCCAACCTGGCAAAATCTTTTGTATTTCTTTTCTGCGGCTATTATTTTTTTTACACCAGAAGGCAATACGGCAGCAGGCTTTTCAAGAAACACATACTTCCCATGCTTTAAAGCCTCAACGGCATATTTTACATGAACGGAAGTGCGGGTCAGGATAGCAACTGCATCAATTGCCGGATCTTTAATTATCTCAGCCGCGGTATGAGTAAAGTTGATCCGTGAATTTTTTCCGGCCGCTTCTTTTGTTAATAATACCGCTTGAGGATCGGGATCGTACGCGGCGGCAATATTGTATTTATCTTTTTGTTTAAGCAATGCAGGCAAGTGCATTAATCTGAATATAGAACCGCATCCCAGAATACCAATGTTTATTGTTTTTTTCACGCATAAATTTATGCATAAATCATTTGAAATTATACTGAATTCTGCAGATATGATTTGAAGGAAAAAAATGAGAGTAGTATAAAAACAAACCGGCTGCCCGGGGATCTTGATCCCATCAGCAACCGGCTTTAACCAATCTAATTATATATAAGGGTAAACTCGTTTATAAGGGTATCATCAATTCTGTTCATAAGGGTTTCAACCAACTTAACATAAGGGTAAATCTATCATTTACATAAGGGTTAAGCTTCATTTATTCACAAGGGTTAAAATTGGTATTTCATAAGAGTATCAAACATCATTCACAAGGGTTTCACTATTACATAAGGGTTGGATCTAAAAAAGGGTGAAAATCATAAGGGTACATCTAATTAACTATATTTGAAACCATCTACCTATCTTTATTACTGTTTCAAATCTTTCTATACAAACATAACTCTTTATACCTATGCGGAAAAATAGTTATATGTGTTAAAGCCTTGTAGTAAAATTAATTACATTCAGGTATGTAAAAAACCCGCGAAATTTTGAGTTTTAATCGTTTTATTGGTATTTTTGAAAAGAAGGGATCACATTATATGAAAAATTCACCTGTTCACAGTATGCTGTTTCATGCAGCTTTACACAGGATTGCTAGCATGCTTCCGCTATTTACAGTCCTATCAATCTTTACGGTTGGCTGCGACTACTTCTTCCCTCCCTTAACCGGAGACAGGATAGAAGTTGAAGAAGCTGAACGATTTATAAGCAGGAACAAAGATAATCCGGATATTATCCTTTTAGATATCAGACCAAAACCACAGTTTGACTCAGTAAGAATTGAAAATTCAATAAACCTGGATTTTGCTCAAACAGACTTTCCTGAGATGATAACCAGGCTGGACCCGGAGAAAAGATATATTCTGATAGATGACAATGGAAGGAAGAGCGCCATGGCGTTTGAATTGATGAAAGAACAAAGATTTCCTAAGGTGCACTATATATCCGGTGGGATAACAGAGTGGGTAAGATCAGGATATAAAACAGTGAAATAAAAAATTTAATTATAAATGGGCAGTTTTCTGTAATTACCTGAATTTTACGATTTATTTTAATTATATAGCAATTATATTGTGATCAATGCAAAGTGAATAAGCTATTTTTTTAGGAATGTCTGAATTTCATAATTATATTGAACGCTCAAGTATTTACATAAAACTTCTTGCAGGAAGTTTGTTAATTACAATTGTTGCGTTTACTGATTTTCTTACAACCAGAGAGATTTCGTTTTCGATCTTTTACCTGATCCCGATCGCATTTATGGCCTGGTACGCGGGGAAGGTTTACGCATTCATCTTTTCTGTTGCCGGAGCTGCTTTCTGGCTTTTTATGGATACCGAAGGATTTACATCAGAAAAAAACATCGCTTTCTCTTTCTGGAGCACAGTTGTAAGATTCGGGTTTTTCACAATAGTTACAGTCTTAATTGTTAAGCTGAAGACCCTCAAAAATAACCAGGAAGAAATAATCGATCTCAGAACAATTGAGCTGCAAAACGAAATTGCCGAACATAAGAAATCACAGGATAGCCTTCTTATTAAGAGCAGACAGCTAAGTGAATTGAACAAGAAGCTGGAAAATATAAAGGAAGAACAGAATACAAGAGTTGCCCGTGAAATTCATGATGAACTTGGTCAGTCTCTTACAGCTATAAATCTTGAACTGATGTGGGTAAAGAAGAAACATTCAGATATTCCCGATCTGGAAGAAAGAATGGACGCTTTGAGCACAATTGTTACAAATACTATTTCAACTGTGCGGAAGATATCATCTGATCTCAGGCCAAGGCTGCTTGACCAGCTTGGTCTTATTGCGGCAATAGAAAGTCTTGTAAAGGAATTCAGGAACAGAACAGGCATAAAAATAGATCTCAAGTTACCTGAAACCGCCCCTCAACTGGAAGGCACAGTAACTATTACCGTGTACAGGATCTTCCAGGAAGCATTGACAAATATAGTGCGTCACTCAGGCTGCAGCGAAGCCAAAGTGAACATACAATTTCCTGATAACCGGCATTTTATTATGCAGATATCCGATAACGGCAGAGGCTTCATTTTTGAAGATACTTACTACAAAACCGGATCTTTGGGTCTGATTGGAATGCATGAGAGGGCAAATATCATCAACGGCATTTTAAGATTTGAATCAAGTCCCGGCGCAGGGACAATTATCAACTTGGAAGTTCCGGTAAGTTAAACATAAAAAAACTATGATAAACATTTTAATAGCAGACGATCATGCAGTTGTAAGAAGAGGTATCAAACAGATACTTTCAGATGAAAATGATATGCAGGTTTTAGGCGAAGCCTCAAACAATGAAGAATTGATTAGCCAGCTGGGAGACCACCCCTGGGATCTGATAATCCTTGATATAACAATGCCCGGAAAAAGCGGACTTGATTCAATTATTGAGATCAAACAGAAAAAGCCAGATACAAAAATTCTGATACTTTCAATGCACCCCGAAGAAGAAATTGCAATCAGCGCAATCAAATCAGGGGCTGATGGTTACCTGAACAAGGAAAGTGTGCCGGGTGAATTGTTAAGGGCCGTAAGAAAAGTTGCATCCGGTGGAAAATATATCAGCAGCACGCTGGCAGAATCAATGATATTGTCATTGCGATCAGATCCCGCAAGGAAACCCCATGAAAGTCTTTCTGAAAGGGAGTTCCAGGTGTTGTGCATGCTCGCTTCGGGAAGCACATTAACTGAGATAGCCGGAAAGCTGGAACTCAGTATCAAAACTATCAGCACATACAGAACAAGAATACTTGAGAAAATGCAGTTAAAATCTAATGTGGAAATTACACATTATGCCATCAAGAACAAGTTAGTTCTTAGCAGCTAATTGATTCCGCTATAGCTTTATAAATTTGTCAATATATTCGTAACCATTTTATTATTAACTATCTTAGCTATACGCAGACTATAATTCTTACACTTTATTTCATAAAATCCTATTTGCGATGTAAAAGTGTGTAAGTATATTTGCACATACACATAAATTCATAAAAAAGTTTCAAGCAGAGAATATTTATTTTATTCTTTGCTGTGTTCACTATCGTAATTATGAATTATTCAAATAAATAATAAGGAGAGATCAAATGAAGTTAATCGCATCTTCGTTTTTTTTACTGCTCTTTGCATTAACAACAAGTAATGTTGTTATATCAGGAGAGCGGACAGTAGTAAACAAATCCGGTGAAAATGTTACCGGATTGATGGTTGCTCCGGCAGGAACAAACAGCTGGAACAGCGTTTATCAGGGTTCATTTACAAATGGACAAAAAATGAGTTTTAATTATGACGAAGCTTCAGGTAACTGCGTTGTGAATGTCAAATTCATAAATGGCAACGGCAAAGAATACTTACTTGAAAACATTGATCTCTGCGCATCAAGTGAGATTGTTCTTACTACCACCGAATCAACAAATGTTGAATCAATAGATGTACCCGTAATTAAAAGATAACACAGCATCAGTAAAATTATAATTAAAAAATAAATATGAAAAAGAATTTCAGTATCATAATAATTTTATTTGCGCTGGTGCTGCTGCAAACTACAGCATTCAGCCAGCTAACCGGCACAAAAACTATTCCCGGAACATACGCCAGTATTAATGCGGCTGTAACAGATCTCAACGCCCAGGGCGTTGGAGCGGGAGGCGTAATATTCAATGTAGCAGCGGGCCATTCAGAAACTATCCCTGCCGGCGGCATAATAATCAACATTGCGGTAAACTTCCCAACAGTATCAAATACTGTAGTTTTCCAGAAATCAGGTGCGGGAAATAATCCTGTGCTCAACTCAGATGTATCCGGTTCAGGAACAGTAGCCGGTTCATTGGGATCAAACGGTGACGCATTCATAAAGTTTGTGGGAACAGACTACATTACTTTTTCGCAGATAAACATTGTGGAAAATTACACCGGGGCAGTGAGCGCGCCCAGGATGGAATACGGTTACCTGTTAGTAAGAGGTTCTTCAACAGACGGCTGTAAGAATGTAACAATTACCGGCTGCGTAATTAATATGCAGAGAATTAATCTTGTAAGCAGCGGTATTTCTTCTCTGAATATAAATGGAGCGGGCACAACAACAAGCCCTACTACCACAGATGGAAGACACGAGAACCTATCAGTACAGGGATGTACAATTAATAACAGTTTCAACGGAATGTATTTTGCCGGATTTGCGGCATCCACACCGTTTGACCTGTATGATCATTTTTACAATATCGGAACAGTTACAGGCAACACTTTAACAAACATCGGCTCAAACACTTCTGTTAATACTTCAACACAGTATGGTATTTACGCTATATACCTTGATAGCTTGAGAATACTCAACAATACTATCAATGTAAATACAGGTTTAAATACTGCCACACATTATGGTATCTTCACATCAACAGGAACCAACTCAAACGTAGATATTATAAATAATACAGTTTCAGATTCAACTGATAATACCGCAGTAGGCGCATCTCAGCAGGCGGCAATTTATAACACATTTGGCGCAAGCGGAACAGACAACCGCGTAAACATCAATAATAATACGGTTAGATGGTGCAGGTATTTTCAGGCAAGTTCACCAACTGTATATTATATAGCAAACGTTGGTGGCGCATTAATTGTAAATATGAACAACAATACAGTTGATAGTAATACTATTGGCGGTCAGTCGTTTTCAACGGCAACCGGTTCGGTTTACGGTGTTTACAATTCAGCTTCTAACGCAAATGTAGCCTCAGTACACACAATCAGCGGAAATATTGTAAGGAACTTAACCAGAACGCAGTCAGTGGCAGGGACAGGTATCAATTACGGAATTTATAATCTCAATTCCGGTTACAACACATATATACATACAAACCAGGTTTACAATCTGTATAACGCAACTACTACAAGCGCGTTGGCAGGAATTTATAGTACTGCGACCGTAGCAGGTTCATCAAATGTTTACAACAATATTGTCAGGGATCTCACAAAACTTCCAGGCACGACTACAGGTCCGATTTATGGAATATATAACAGTCAAAATTCTTTGAACAATAACGTATATAATAACCAGATATACAATCTGAATATCTTATCAACCACGGCTACCGGTGTTATATACGGTTATTATAACTTCGGAAGCCCGGCTACCGGGCTTGAGCATGTTTATTCAAATATAGTCCGTGATATTACTCACCAGGGTACTACAGTCTCCACTAACCTGTTTTTTGTCGGTCTATACTTGGGTACAGGTCCATCCGGAACCGGATACGACAAAAGTATTCATGATAACCAGGTATATAACGTAACCACAAATTACGGTCAAACCGGCGGAATATTGGTTAACTATGCAGATACTGCATACATCTACAATAACCAAATTTCGAATATTACCAATACAACAGGAGTTGGAAACACCCCGCAGGTTTATGGTTTCTTATTAAACAACACTGTCACAACATCGGTTTATTTTGTTTACAACAATAATATCAGCGGTCTATATGCCAATTCAAGCCCAACATTTCCTGCAATTTTGGGTATCTGGCAGAATGGCGGAAATTACGGGGGATACTACTACAATTCCATATATCTCGACGCAGTATCCACCGGTGTTAATTTTGGAACAATTGCGCTCTATTTGCCCGGCGCAACAACTACTTCAGATTTGAGGAATAATATTGTAGTTAATAAATCCACCCCAATGGGTACCGGCGGCACCGTGACTCTTTACAGGGGCGAAGGGGTTTTAACTTACTACAGTTCGCTTTCAAACAATAATAACTTTTATACAACAGGCGGCGCAAACACATTTGTTTATCTTGACCCAGTAAACACCGCTATAACAATAAATGACTTTAAAACACTTGTTACACCAAGAGATAACGCTTCATTTAGCGAGAACTCACCGTTCTTAAATACAAGCTCACAGCCGTACAATCTTCATATGTCAACAACGATCCCCACATTAACTAACAATGGCGGGACGCCGGTAACAACGCCAATAGCAGTAACAACCGATATTGACGGGAATACCAGAAACGCATCTACACCTGATGTTGGATCAGATGAATTCGCTGGTGTTGGCTTTACAGCTCCAACACTTATTTCACCTGCAAACAACTCATTAAACCAGTCACAAACTCCATTGATGGATTGGAGTGATGTTGCAACCGCTCTTAGCTACAGACTTCAGATATCAAAATTAAATGACTTTTCAACAACCGTACTTGATTCTTCAGGGATTGCTGCATCACAATTCACAGTTCCTTCAGGGGTACTCGGAGCAGATACGGTTTACTACTGGAGAGTATATTCAACTCACGTAACAGGTAACGGACCATATTCAGCAATCTGGAATTTCAGAACGGCACCGTTAATTATCACACTTAACTTAACAATGATACCCGGCGGTTTTTATAATTCCGGAACAGGAAGACTTAATATGAGAGACTCAGTAAGAGCATATCTTGTAGATAGCGTTACCTGCGCCCGCGTAGATTCTGCTAAGGGAATGCTTGATTCTGTTAACTTTACAGCAAGTTTAACTTTCAACAATGCAGAAACCGGCAACTATTACCTGATAGTATTCCACAGGAATCACATCCCGGTTGCAACTAGACTTAAAGTTGGTTTCAGCCGCGGATCGGTTACAAACTATAATTTCACAACCGCGATCAACCAGGCATTTGGAAGCAATATGTACCAGGTTTCAGCCTCACCGCTGCGCTTTGGTTTGATACCGGGTGATGCGAACCGCGACCAGTTTGTTGATGGTCTCGACCAGACACTATGGATAAATCAAAACGGACTTGATGGATACAGGGCTGCCGATTTTAACGGTGACAGATTCGTTGATGGTCTGGACCAGACACTCTGGATCACACACAACGGCGCCAGCTCATTTTTACCATGTGCAATAGGCTTAACGCCAAATGAAACTGCAATAGATGTTGATGGTATTCTTTACGTTCCGCCTGTAAGCAGGGAACCGCGTAAGGGCATCAAAAATAACGACTAATATACTAAATTAACAATCTGCGCCGGCCAATATTTCCGGCGCAGAAATAAACAGCAATTATAAATTCAATTATTGTTAACAATGAAAAAAATACTTTTAACCATTCTTTTTGCAGTCATATTAACCGGTATAACCGAATCACAGGTAAAGGTTAATGTGTTCTTAACTAATCCGGGTCTGTCTTCAGGACGCTGGAAAATTGATGTAATGGCAACTGTTCCGGCAGGGCAAAACTGGCGTGTTGGTTCAAGCAATTTAAGGATTGACTTCACAACAACACCATCAGGCGCAGCTACTATCAGTTCAGATAATCCTGTTATCAATCCCAATTCAAACCTGCACAGTAATGCAAACTACAGTGCAATGACTACAACTTCAATATTGGGAGGAACAGCAATCAGTTTAAATATCACAAGGCTTAACAACTGTTATAATTTAACCCCGGGAACATACAAACTTGGAGAGATCAGGTTTAACAGGGTTGATACAACAGGATGTATCACATTGACCTTCAGAACCAATTCAGTTTTCCAGGATTCAATCACCCAGATGAACAATCCGGCTGACTGGACGTTCACAAACCCAGGTTCATGTATAAGGCTTGATTACCTGACAGGCACAGAAGGCAACGGCAGTGAAATACCGACAGTTTTTAAGCTGTATAATAATTATCCAAATCCGTTCAATCCTTCAACATCAATAAAATATGATGTGCCCAGGAATACATTTGTAAACTTAAGCGTATACGATATACTTGGAAGATTAGTTACAAATCTGGTGAGCCGGGATATGACGGCAGGAAGATATGATGTAACCTGGGATGCAAAGAACTACGCCAGCGGAACATATATCTACAAACTTGAAGCCGGCGATTTTTCTGATGTAAAGAAAATGATACTGGTTAAATAGTTACAATTCTTAGATAAAATTTCATCTTAAAAGCCCGGGCTGTTGACCCGGGCTTTTTCTTTGCAGAACCCCAAACTCACAATTTACCATTACCTGATACAGCTAATGAGATATCTGATATTTCGTACAATCTTCTTACATAATTTTAAGATTTTACCTATATGCGTTGAATATTTGTGTAAGTATATTTGTTGATTCCATAACAAATTTTTTCCTACTGAAATTGAACGTGGAAAATTCCGCTAACAATACTACTATAACAAGAAAATAATATTATATTTATAAATAATTCATTTCAAATAAATATTCAAACAACATGAAAAAAATCACATCACTTCTTTTTTTGATTTTGCTTACTGTCATTTTTTCGCAGGGCAATTCATATGCCCAGTTAACGGGTGTCAAAACCATTCCGGGAACTTACGCATCTATAACAGCGGCAATCACAGACCTGAATACGCAGGGTGTAGGCATTGGCGGTGTAACATTTAACGTAGCAGCCGGCTACACAGAAACCGGCGTTAATGTTGTACTCACCTGTCCAACAAATCCACCAAGTGTAAGCAAACCGATCATATTTCAAAAATCCGGCGCAGGCGCAAATCCGCTCCTTACTGCCGGGGTAGGCACATCAACAACTACCGATGGCATCTGGAAACTCAACGGTGTTTCTTATGTTACAATTGACGGAATTGATCTGCAGGAAAGCGCCTCAAATACGGACGCGACCACACAGATGGAATGGGGATACGCTTTAGTAAAGCAATCAGGGACTTTGGCCTGCCAGTTCACAACTATTAAAAATTGTACAATTACATTAAATAAAGCTAATACTGCATCAACCGGTATATATATAGGAAACCATACTGCAATATCAACAACCAGCTTAACTGTTTCGGCTTTTCTCGGAACCTCATCATACAACAGGTTTTATAACAATATTGTTCAGAACAGTTACTTCGGTTACCAGATACAGGGTTTTGGCGCAGCCGCACCATACGATCTGTACGACCAGTACAATGAAGTGGGTACTGAAAGCGGAGGAAGAAGCCAGGTTTTGAATTTCGGCGGCTCATCAGTGGCAGCATACGGAATTTTCGGCATTAACCAGAATGCAATGAAAATTTTCAATACCAATATAAACAGTACCGGCGGTACAAACAGTACCGGTATCTTATATGGTATCTTTACTTCAACAGGAAATAACTCAAGCGTTGATATATATGGTGATACTATTTCCGTAGTAGGCGGGGGCACAACCTCAGCCGTAATGGGGATAAATAATACCTTTGGCGCAACGGGCGCAGGCAATGTGGTGAATATATACAACAACGTTATTCAAAATTGTTCTTACCCAACTGCAACATCAGGTGAGTTCAGAGGTATTAATATGGCTTCAACAGCTGCAACAACAAACATCTATAACAACAAAATAATTAACAATACCCATATTGGAACGGGTGCCTGGGCAGGCATTCAGATTGCAGGTTCAAGCGCTGTAAATATGATCTCAGTGAATATTTACAATAACCAAATCAGCGGCAATACAAAATCAGGGACATCAGGCATTATGTATTGTATAAACGCAAGCTCAAGCAACCAGATATCAAATTGCTATAACAATAATATTTTCAATAACACTGCGTCCGCATCAACTTCAGCCGTTTACGGGTATTACAATTTTGCAATCGGTTTTGTGGAAAATGTGTACAATAACCAGATCAATAACCTGACAGGAGGCTCTGCAGAAGTTGTTGGTATTTATGCCAGATCAGGATCAAACCCAACCGATAAACAGGTATATGGAAATACCGTACACACAATTGCAGGTACAGCGCAAGTTGGAGGTATATGGTGTGAATATGCAGGTACAAATCTGATATACGGAAACAGGATATATAACTTATCATCAACAACAACATCATTGACACCGGGAGTTTACGGTATCCAGTATGGAACAAATCAGGGATTGATAGTTGGGATCAACAATAACTTCATTTCTGATCTTAGGTCTCCTAACAATACCAGCATAGGTTCAATTTATGGTATTTGGATGGCAGGTGCAACTGTTACAATAGCAAAGATATATTATAACACAGTATATCTGAATGCCGCGACAACTTCGGCTACATCATTCGGAACGGCTGCCCTTCTTATGCAATCTACACCTTTTACAGTTGACTTAAGAAACAATGTGCTAGTAAATGTTTCCACGCCGGGTCCTACCAGCGGAAGAACTACAGCTCTTCAAAGAAATACAACAACATTAACAAACTACAATCTTCTTTCAGGAAACAACTGTTTATACGCAGGTACACCCGGCGCAGCAAACGTGATATACTTTGACGGAACTAACGCTGACCAGACAATACAGGCGTTTAAAGATAGGGTTACTCCCAGAGAGCAGGCTTCTTTCACTGAACTTCCTCCATTCGTAAATATAGCGGTAACACCGTATGACCTGCATATGCAGACAGGTATTGCAACACAGACTGAAAAAGGAGGCCAGCCGGTTGATATTACAATTGATTACGATGGTACAACGAGAAGTTCAACTTTCCCAGATATTGGCGCAGATGAATTTGCAGGCATAATGAATGATATAGCTTCACCGAATATTCAATATACAACTTTAACAAATTCAGATATAACTTCGCCAAGGGTTTTGACAAATTTTGCTGTAATTACAGATCCTTCAAATATTAATACATCTGCAGGAACGAGACCGAGGATCTATTACAAAAAATCAACAAATGCCAATACTTATGTAGATAACACAAACGCAACTGATGGCTGGAAATATACAGAAGCTACTAACACCTCTTCTCCGTTTAGTTTTTCAATGGATTATTCATTAATAAACGGCGGAATAGCTGCCGGAAACATTATCCAGTATTTTGTAGTTGCACAGGATCTGAACACAACTCCAAGGATTGGATTGAACGCGGGAGCGTTTACAACACAGCCGGCAAGTGTCAATCTTGCTGCTGCTAACTTCCCTCTCACAAGCACTATAAATCAATTCACTATAGTAAATACGGTTTATTCAGGCTCTATAAATGTAGGAACAAGCGAAACGATAACATCATTAACAAACGCAGGAGGCTTGTTTGAATTGATAAACGCCGGTGCTCTTTCGGGCAACTTAACGGTAAATATCACGTCAGATCTGACAGCGGAGCTTGGAACAAACGCTCTAAACCAATGGTCAGAAGTTGGAACCGGAGGTTACACACTAACAATCCAGCCTAACTCTGCAACCACAAGACTAATTTCAGGTACAGTTGCTGCGGGTCTTATAAGACTGAATGGTGCGGATAGATTAAGAATCGACGGAAGATCAGGCGGAAGCGGAATGTTTTTAACTTTCAGAAATATCAGCACCTCAGGCCCGGTAATACAAATGATCAACGATGCGCAGAACAATATAATCAGGAATTGTATTCTGGAAGGAACAAGTACTTCAACTTCAGGCAATACTGCAGGTGTTGTGAATATTGGTACCACTACTCTTGCAAATGGTAATGATAATAATACAATTACCTACAATGAAATTAGAGACAGAAGTGACGCGACCGGAAGACCTACTATGGGTATTTTCAGTACGGGAAGCACAACAGCACTTTCTACCTACAATAATAATTGTGTAATTTCAAACAATAACATCCACGACTGGTTCATTGATGGAAGTACTACTCAGTTTGCTGTTAACATCAGCACAGGAAATTCCGGCTGGAGTATTGACTCAAACAGCTTCTACCAGACAGCAGCGAGAACTAATACAATCACTGGCGGAGGCACAAGAGCAATTAATATTTCATTTGCAGCAACAATTGCTTCCAACGGCGGATTTAATGTAAGAAATAACTTCATCGGCGGAACAGCCCCCGGTGCAACCGGCGGAGACTGGACTATAAACGTGGGAGGTACCGCGATTGTCCATACTTTCATCCCAATTTCATTGACAACCGGACTCATCCCGAACACAGTTTCTGGTAATGTGATCAGGAATATTGATTTCACAACAGTCTCTCCAACCGCGGCAGCAACTCAGTTTGCAGGCATGAGTTTAGCTGCGGGGTTATACAATGTTTCAGGCAATACAATTGGCGCAACAACCGGGAATGGAAGCATAAAACTTACAATTAATGTAAGTACTGGAACTAACAGCACTTCTTTCCTGGCAGGTGTACTATTTGGTTCAACATCACCATGCGGTATGGACATGTTAAACAACAATATTGGCTCAATAACGATTGCCGGAACGGCAACTGCGGCAGTATTTATGCAATGTGTTCAGCATCAGGGCAACCCTATAACAACCTCCTTATTCCAGGGCAACGTTATCGGAAGTACCACTACTGCAAACAGCATCCAGTTGAACGTACCAGCTCAGGCGCTGATTTTCGGAATGAGGTCAACCGTTGCCAATGGTTATATACCTGTTATAAATAATAACATAATTCAGAATATAACCGACAACAGTTCAAATGCCAATACTCAGGATTTCGGTATTCTGCTTACATCTACAGCAGGACCTTCAGGTACAGTAACTGTAACTAACAATACCATCTCCAATGTGGCATCAAACAACTCTATAGTAACAGGCACACTATGTGCATTTGGTATTTCAGTACAGAATTTCAATTCACCAAACAGCATAATAGCGGGTAACACAATAAACGGTATCAGAAACATTAACGCCGGTGTGTTAAATAACGCCGCAGTTGGTCTATACGTAGTAAGCAACACAATTGGCGGTTCTATCAGCAGAAACAAAATATACGATGTTACCAACCAATCAACCGGAACAGCATTAGTTTTAGGTATATACGCAGGATCCGGCAACAATTTAACTATGTCTAACAACATGGTTTCACTGACAAACGGTGAATCCTCAATGCAAAACGCGAATCAGATAAACAACTTTGATAATAAAGTTGATGTTAACTATCAGCCCACAGATTTCAACTCTGTTGCAGCAATGTATCCGGCGCCTTTGAACTATGTTTACGATGCTTCAAAGGAACCAAGCGGCGAACAGCCGGTGATTGGTGCTGAAGATATCAAAACTGAAAAGATACCTGTTATGACCGGAAACAATAGCAGCAATACCGGAGATTCAGAAAAAGAGCAGAATGTAAATACTACAAGCTTTACAAACGCTGCTGTGCTTTATGGGATAGCTGATGCCATGACACCCTCAACCAACCTGAACTTGTACTACAATTCTGTATATATAGGCGGTTCGTCGGTAAGCGGAGCATTAAATTCATACGCGTATATGAGATTCAGCGGGGCAAATGTGACTTTAAGGAATAATTTGCTTTACAACGGAAGAACCGGCGGAACAGGATTCCATTACGCAATCGGCAACAATAACGCTGCGCCTTCTACTGGATGGTTATCTACTTCATCAGATTATAATGCTTTCGTAACTGCTGATAGTTCATATATTGGCGAGTGGGGCACAGGTGTTAACCAAAATATCTTACAATGGAGAGCAAGCAGTTCAGGCGATAACTATTCATGGTATGCAAAGACTTCACAGGTTTCAGCAGCAAACTTATTCACATCAGTTTCAACCGGAGACCTGCACACCAATTCTTCCAACTCGGCCGCATGGCTTGTGAACGGTAAAGGCATATCGTTGGGGTCAATCAACGTTGATTACGACGGAAACGCAAGGTCAACATCGATCGCCGGCGGCGTAACCGATATCGGGGCGGATGAATTCGCGGCAACTCCCCCATCTAATCCGGTTGCATTACAATCTGCGCCACCCAGCTCAGGCGGCACAACTGATTATGTTTTATACGGCAGAACTATCGCTTCTATTACATGGGGTACCGGAGGTACTTATCCAACCTCAATGAATGTAAACTATTTCTCCGGTGTAAACCCGCTTGCTCCTAATGTTACAAATCCACAAAGAGTAAGCAATTCATACTGGACCATCGCACCGGCAACAGGTACATTTAGCGGTACAACTTATGATGTAACCTTCAATTATGGTGATAACGAAACATTTTCTGTTACTTCACCTTCAACAAATGTCCTGATTGCAAAAAATGACAATACTTTCTGGATGTCATATCCAAGAGGTACCGGTTCATTGCAGAGTGAACAGACAGGAAATTCAGCAAAAGTAAGAGGACTTTTCAGGTTCTCCTCCTTCACTCTAACAGATGCTGCGCTTCCTTCAGAAAGACCGTTAACACCGGTTAACAACGCAACGAACCAACCGACTTCAGTTACACTTGTATGGAACAAGTCACTGCTGGCAACTACGTACAGAGTCCAGGTTTCTACCGACTCTTTATTCAGTACATTGATACTTAATGATTCAACAGTAACAGACTCTACAAGGCTCGTATCAGGCCTTGGTAACGGAGTAAACTACTACTGGAGAGTGAACGGTAAATCAGGTATTGGTACCGGCGCCTGGTCTCAGGTGTTTAAATTCACAACTACCGCAGTACTGCCACCTGCAGTGGTTAACTTAACAGTTATACCTGGCGGCTTCTACAATACAGGTACTGGCAGATTGAACATGAAAGATACCATCAGAGTTTATCTTGTGGATTCAGTTACCTGTCAGAGAGTGGATTCTACCATAGGAGTTGTAGATTCAGTAAACTTCCAGGCAGCAATCAGTTTCTCTAACGCAAACACAGGAAATTACTATATGATGGTTTATCACAGAAATCACCTAGCTGTGGCTACCAGATTCAGAGCCACAGTAACAAGGGGTTCTACCGTGAATTATGACTTCACAACGGATTCAGCAAAGGCTTTCGGCTTCAACATGGTGAAAGTATCCTCTTCGCCGGTAAGATGGGCAATGATTCCGGGTGATGCAAACCGTGATGGATTTGTTGACGGTTTGGATCAAACTATTTGGATTGGACAAAACGGGCTTGACGGTTACAGATCAGCTGATTTCAATGGTGATAGATTTGTTGACGGTCTTGACCAGACAATCTGGATACTCTTCAATGGAAACGGCTCATTCCTGCCTTGTGGCTTCTTTATGGATCCCGTAACAGATAAGATACAACCAAACACTCCAAACTATGACGCAAAAAAGGGGAATATGGAATTGATGGAAAAAAAGAAAATGAACGGAAATATGGATATGAAAAAATAAAGTAAGCAATTAAATTTCGGGACTTTTTGGCGAAAGCCGGAAGTCCCGGGGTTAAACTAATAAAAACAGACAAAATTAAAAAACTAAATTAATAAAGTAACAATGAAAAAAATACTTTTAACCATACTTTTAGCATTCATAATTACCGGTGTAGGCGAATCACAGGTAAAGGTAAGATTTAAACTGCAAAACCCGCATCTTGAAGGCGGATTATGGGCAATAGATGTTGTTGCTATAGTTCCTGCCGGTCAGCAATGGAGAGTTGGTTCCAGCAACCTTCGTTACAATTTTACCACAAGTCCCGTAGGAGCCGCAACTATAAATCCCGACGCGACTGTATCTGGCGCGAATGTTAATTTGAATTCAGGCAACTATAGCAATATGACAACCACTTCTATAGGTGGCGGAACCGCAATAAGCTTAAATATTGCCCGCCTTGGCGCCTGTTATGTTATGACTCCGGGAACATATGTACTTGGAAGATTAAGATTTAACAGGATTGATACCACCGGGTGTATTACATTATCCCTTAGAACGACTACACCTTCACCTGGTTTTTCAGTAGTCCAGGATTCAATAACCCAATGGTTTGCGCCATCAGATTTTGATTCACTTGTATCCGCACCAGCCGGGTGCATAAGGCTTGATTTCTTAACCGGGCTTGCAGGCAATGAGACTGAATTGCCGACAGTTTTCAAGTTATATAATAACTATCCAAATCCGTTTAATCCTTCAACATCAATAAAATATGATGTGCCCAGGAATACATTTGTAAACTTAAGCGTATACGATATACTTGGAAGATTAGTTACAAATCTGGTGAGCCGGGATATGACGGCAGGAAGATATGATGTAACCTGGGATGCAAAGAACTACGCCAGCGGAACATATATCTACAAACTTGAAGCCGGCGATTTTTCTGATGTAAAGAAAATGATACTGGTTAAATAGTTACAATTCTTAGATAAAATTTCATCTTAAAAGCCCGGGCTGTTGACCCGGGCTTTTTGATTTATGAGCTGTTTTATTCCATAATATAATTTTTGTACAATACCCTGGTAGTGCCTTTTACATTAATTTTCAACTCCGCTTTCACAAGTGTTCCTTTTGGCGGCAGCTTTGAACTGTTCCATACAATACTTACAAAATATGATTTCAGAACCTGATCGAGAATATTGGCGTAAATCTGTTTCAGGTCTTCAGGGCTGTTTGCCTGGTAAAAAAAGCCTCCCGTATTCTGCGCAATGGAAAGCATATCGGTTTTGCGCCTGCTTAATTCCGGGAGCGTTGGTCTGTAGCTGCCAACATCACTGAACAACCCGACTGTAAATACCTTTGTATTGGATAAACTGCTTCTTCTGTAAATAGAATCTAAGGTTATATTTCCTGATGAATTCTCCATGCCGTCAGTAAAAGCAATAACTGTCTTTACTACTGTGGGATTGCTTTGATAAGTTGTATCCATTAAGCCGGTGTAAATAGATCTGTAAAGCGCAGTTCCGCCCAAAGGCATGGAATTCTTCTGAAGTTCACCATAGAGAACACTTTTTGATTTGGTGAATCTGAGCGATGTTAAGACCTGGGAACCGAATTTTATAATTTTTCCGAACATGTTGTTTCCGAGAAGATCAATAAAAAGCTTGACGCTGCCTTCCATAGCAAGAACTTTTTCAGTAGGATCAAGTTTCCTGTTGCCGGTATCATCCCCGTACATACTGCCGCTGTAATCCATTGTCAGTGTGAAAGCAACCTTTTTCTTGTCGTTAATAGGAATTAAACGCGGCTGACCTTCAGTGGAATCAACGACACCGGAAGTTTCCCAGCGAAGCATTGCTGCAATATCTTCAGCTTTTAATGAATCAACCGGCTGACCTGCAGAATCACGTAAAGATAGATCAGCGGTAATTTCTTCCCTTGAGTTTATTCTGAACATTGAATTGGCATACTGGTTCTTTAGAGTTGCCTCAGCGTAAAACCTCAATCCAGGAAATTTATCGATCGCGTTCTTTCCGGTTTTTACGGCAGAATTTGAAAAGGAAAAAACAACCCGTCTGTTTTTTGCCCTGTTTTCTTCGGTGGAATTATCAATTGCCGGTTCATTTTCTCCTCTGCCGCTTACTACAAGATTTTCGGCGGGAATCCCTTTTGATATGAGATATTGCTTAACAGAATTCGCCCTTTTAAGCGAAAGATCATCATTAAAATTTTCACTTCCCTGATCATCGGTATAACCCGTTATGTAAAGTGTATGCGCAAGATCACTTTTCATTTCCATTGAAAGATCATCCAGTAATCGATATGCTTCAGGTTTAAGTTCGGACTTCCCGTAATCAAAATACACAATATTAGCGCTATTAAGCGAATCAACTAATGCGCCAAACCTGCTTTCACCTGCATATGCTGTGGAAATGAGAGTTAGTAACGAGATAATTAATACAGCAATGAATAAAATGTAAAGATAGCCGTATCCCCTTCTGTTTATGCTGCTGCTTTGTGCATTTGAACTTTTGTTGTTTTGCTCCTGAAAATTTTTCATGCTAATTTTTCCTCCTCTTAATGTTTAATGCAAACTATATCTTACAAATTGAAATTTCCTATCACTCAATGATAATTATTCTTCAATTTCTAACGGTTAAAACTAACTGTACTTACTAATTACTTGGAATTTCATTTGTGATTTTGAGTTATTTGCAGTTACAATTAAAATTTGTAATTTGCATACATGCAGGATATAAGAAGCAAATTCAAAAGACAGCTCGAAATAGCAGGTTTGATATTATCACAGAATTATTCAGGTATCATAAGATCTTCTGAGCTTGCGTTCATTTTTTCTGTGGAAGAGCTCACTATCATGCGCGATCTCCAGCAGCTTCGCGCAATAGGCATAGATATACATTCCACCAAAAAGCACGGTGTTTGCATTAATAAAAAGATAAACAGCGGTAAACTGCTTGAACTGATAAGGCAATATGCTTCATTGGCTATGTATTCAACTGCCGCAGAAAGATCAACAAAGCTTTTGGTTAACAGACTTGGTGAAAAATCACTGGCAAATATTGTAGTACTGCAAATGTGCGCTGAAAAGAACCGCGCAGCGGCGATTGATTATGAAAAGGATAACGGTATGTTAGATTTCGGAAGGGAGATCAACCCTGTTTTGGTTTTCCAGAATGAAGGGTACTGGCGTGTATTAGCCTCCGCAAACGGGTATTTCAAACAATTCCATCTCAACAAAATTCTTGAAGCGCGGCAAACCGAAAAGGAGTTTGAAAAGATCGATACTGCTCTGCTGGATGATGTATTCAGATTTTCCTGGAAAAGCTGGATTGGAAATGAAAAACATAATATCAAACTTCAGTTTACCCGTATTTGGAAAGAAAGAATTCTGCCTAAACAGATAATGGAAAATGAAAAATTCACAGAAGGCGGAAGTAATGAGTTTATTTATGAAACTACCGTAAATTCACTTGATGAAGTGGCATCATGGGTGGTGAGCCGCGGCAGCGGCGTAACAGTGCTTGAGCCGGCGGAATTGAAAGAAAAAGTAATTTTGCTCGCAGAACAGACACTGGAAAACTATAAATAAATCCCTTTTAAACAGTTTAATCTATAAAAACCGTAAACCGCTATTAAGTTACCGGATTTTTCAGATGAAAGTAAGTTAAAAAAACGTTAAATTTGTATGTAAATTAACAGATTAAGATACATTCTCATATGTTTTTCAATTTTTTAATCATTTTAAATAATCAAAAAATAACAATAAATAATGAGCGATAAAAATTTCAATGCCTACCAGATGGCACAATCACAGTTCGATAAAGTTGCAGATATACTTACACTTGATGAACCAACAAGGCAATTACTAAGGGAGCCTCTGCGGGAATATCATTTTTCTATTCCTGTGAAAATGGATGACGGCACCACAAAAATATTTAAAGGTTTCAGAGTTCAGCATAATGACGCATTCGGTCCTTCAAAAGGCGGAATAAGATTTCACCCGATGGAAACAATTGATACAGTCCGCGCATTGGCAATGTGGATGACATGGAAATGCGCTGTAGTGGGCATTCCTTTAGGCGGCGGAAAAGGCGGCGTAATTTGTGATCCGCATAACTTAAGCATGCGCGAACAGGAACAGATCTGCCGCGGATGGGTTAGACAGCTTGCAAAGAACGTAGGACCGATCAACGATGTTCCTGCCCCTGATGTAATGACAAACGCGCAGCATATGTTATGGATGCTTGATGAATTCGAAGTTATTCATGGAGGCAAACACCCCGGCTTCATAACCGGTAAGCCTGTTGGTATGGGCGGCTCTCTTGGCAGAACCGAAGCTACAGGCTACGGTGTTATTTATACACTCCGTGAAGCCTGCAAAAAACTTGGTCTCAAAATTGAAGAAACTACAGCATCATTCCAGGGATTCGGAAATGTATCTCAATATGCGCTTCAGCTTTATACGCAGCTTGGCGGAAAGGCGATTTGCGTTTCGTGTTGGGATCAGAAAGACCAGGTATCATACACTTTCAAACGTGAATCAGGGATCAGTTTTGAAGAATTGATGAAGATAACTGATAAATTCGGCGGAATAGATAAAACTGCAGCAAAAAAACTTGGTTATGAAATACTGCCTGGCGATATTTGGATTGAACAGAAAGTCGATATACTCATTCCCGCAGCACTTGAAAACCAGGTTCGCGGCGATAATGCTGTAAAAATTGCTGATACTGTTAAAATAGTCGCAGAAGGAGCTAATGGTCCTACAACTCCCGACGCGGACAAGATATTTCAGCAGAAGAACGTATTCGTAATTCCTGATTTCCTGGCTAATGCCGGCGGTGTAACATGCAGTTATTTTGAACAGGTTCAGTCTAACATGAATTACTTCTGGACCAAAGAAGAGGTTCTGACAAAACTTGATAACATTATGTCAGCTGCTTTTGACGCTGTTTATGATACTGCGGTCAAAAATAAGCTTTATATGAGGGATGCGGCTTACGTTATTTCAATTTCAAAAGTAGCGCATGCCTGCAAAGATAGAGGCTGGCTGTAACTCCTTTTAAACGTTTAATTTACAATAGCCGGGGCTTAAACCCGGCTATATTTTTTTATATGATTTTCTGTTAAATTTCCTTTTAAACATACTCTTCAGACAGTTAAAAATTTTATATTATGAGCCAAAAATCACAGCCGATAGAACATCTTGTAAGGGAACTTGAAGAAAGAGCCAAGGAATTAAACTGCCTCTATAATATTGAAGATACTCTCAATCATTCAGATATATCACTTGATGAAGCATTCAATCTTGTAGTTGACGCTATACCCGCAGGCTGGCAGTACCCGGATATAACCCGCGTAAAGCTTGAATATAAAGGCAATACATATACCAGCGAGCACTTTTCCGAAAGCATCTGGTTTCAGCGTTCAGATATAAAAGTTAACGATGAAGTTGTTGGACACATATCCGTTTATTATGTAAAACCGGTTCGCGATTTTGATGAGGGTCCGTTCTTAAAAGAAGAAAGAAAACTGCTAAATACCATTTCTGAGCGTCTAAGTCATTTCATACTGCACAAAGATACTTTTGCATTCTTATCAGAACTTCAGGAGATAAGAGATGTATCTTCGGGTAACATAAAGCATAAATGGCAAGTAGTTCTTGACATGCTTTACAAAACCGATAAACCGCTTTTTAACACCATTATCAGAAAATTGCTCCATAATCTTTGCTGGCAGGAAAATAAAGAAGCTCAAAAGCTTCTAAAAGATGCAGGCATTGAGCAGAAATCAATTATTGATAACGACGGCGATTCAGTTTTTGAAGATAATAAACCGCTTAAGAAAAAATCGCTTGATAACACAGCCTTTGTACAATCTGTGATAAGGCTTGCGGACGAAAACTTAAGAGATGACGAGATCCTTGCAAAATTGCAGAAATGGATATATGAAGATAAGTGCAGCGGACTTGTAAAAGCTGTTGAGACTCTTGAGACATCGCTGAATGAAATATCTGAAGCGCTGCGAAAATACTACCCTTTACTTTCAAATGGAGAGCTCTCTCCTTCTATTGAAAAGGGATTGAAAGTATCACTTATCCGCAGATTTTTTACTGACCAGACAGAATTTATTTCTATAGCCAAGGAATTTGTTGATATCAATGATTTCTATGACCTGACAGACAGGATAATTCTTCCTTCGAAAAGTTACGGGAAACTCGGCGGCAAGTCGGCGGGTATGTTCCTTGCATCCAAGATCATTGCGAAAAAGGCAAGGTCATCAGATAAGTTTAAAAATATCAAAATTCCAAAAACATGGTTCATACCTTCGGATGGTATAATGCACTTCCTCCATTATAATGAACTTGAAGAAGTAATAGAACAGAAGTACAAAGATATTGAAGAAATCAGAAGAGAGTATCCTCATATTGTCCAGATATTCAAGAATTCTGATTTTACTTCGGAATTCGTGAATGGTGTATCTGTGGCGCTGGATGATTTTGGAGACTGCCCGTTGGTAGTAAGAAGTTCAAGTCTGCTGGAAGATCAGTTCGGCGCGGCATTTTCAGGGAAATACAAAAGCCTTTTTATAGCCAACCAGGGTACCAAAGCCGAAAGGCTTTCGGCTTTGCTGGATGCGATAAGCGAAGTATATGCATCTACTTTCGGTCCTGACCCCATTGAGTACAGGGCTGAGCGCAACCTGCTTGATTTCCATGAGGAAATGGGTATTATGATACAGGAAGTTGTTGGGACAAAGATCGGCAGGTACTTTATGCCGGCTTACGCAGGCGTTGCTTTCAGCAACAATGAGTTCCGCTGGTCACCCAGGATAAAACGAGAGGATGGCCTCATAAGACTTGTGCCGGGCTTAGGTACTCGCGCCGTTGACCGGCTTGGCGATGATTACCCGATACTTCTTGCACCGGGTCAGCCAAATCTCAGGGTCAATGTTTCTTTTATGGAAAAGATCAAATACACACCACAGCATATAGATCTGATCGATCTTAATACCAACGAGTTTGAAACTCACAAAATCAGCGATATAATAAAAGAAACAGGTAATCAATACCCGGGATTAAAAAGCATGGTTTCTATAATTAAAGATAACCATATAACGCAACCTATCGGGCTAAATGCTGATTATGAAAATGATGATATAATAATTACTTTTGAAGGCCTTATATCAAACAATCAATTTGTTCCTATGATAAAATTCCTGCTTGATACACTGCAGGAAGGTATGCGCTGCCCGGTAGATATTGAATTCGCCTCCAACGGAACTGATTTTTATATTCTGCAATGCCGCTCACAAACAAAATCAAAAGAGATTCAGCCCGATCCTATTCCAAGAGATATTCCCAGGAAGAAAGTTATATTTTCATCAAACAAGTATGTATCAAACGGCAAAGTGCCGGAAATATCACACATAGTTTATGTGGATCCGCAAAGTTATTACAACGTAGGCTCAAGGGAAGAACTTGTTGAAATTGGCAGAGCTGTTGGAAAACTGAATAAAATACTGCCTAAACGCAGGTTTATACTTATGGGACCCGGCAGATGGGGCAGCCGCGGCGATATTAAACTGGGGGTGAATGTTACTTATTCAGATATTAATAATACTTCAATGCTGATCGAAATAGCCAAACAAGTCGGCAATTACACTCCTGATCTTTCATTTGGCACACATTTTTTCCAGGACCTGGTTGAAGCATCAATAAGATACCTGCCGCTGTATCCGGATTCTGAAGAAGTGATATTCAATGAACCGTTTTTCCGCAAATCGGAAAACATGCTTGAGCATCTTGTTCCTGAATACAGGCACCTCGAAGAAACGATCAAGGTAATTGATGTTACCAATTCAGCAGATGGACAGATACTGCGCGTACTCATCAATGCGGAGCTTGAAGAAGCAATCGCATTCCTTGATGAGCCAAAAGCTACCAAGGTGACTGCGCTTGATACCAGCGAGTATATTGAGTGGCAGCCCAGCAATTACTGGCAATGGCGGTATAAAATGGCTGAAAAAATGGCTGAGCTCATTCCTGCCGAAAAATACGGCGTGAAGGGCTTCTATATTTTCGGCAGCTCCAAAAATGCCAATGCAGGGCCGGCGAGCGATATTGATCTGCTGATACATATAGATGAAAACACGGATAAAGAAAAACTGAACCTGTGGTTTGAAGGATGGAGCCAGTGTTTAAGCGAGCTTAACTACCTGAAAACCGGTTATACTTCTGATGGATTGCTTGACGTTCATTATGTTACTGACGAAGATATTGAAAAGAGAACCAGCTTCGCAAGCAAGATCGGGGCAATTACTGATCCTGCCAAACAGCTGAAGATTGGGAAGTGATTATTTCTATTCATCCGATGACCATCCTTTCATCGGATGAATAAAGAAAGACTACAAGAGCGCGCGCACAGCACTTTCCGGTTCAGTGGTATCAAACTCAATAATAGCAAGCTCATTTCCTGAATGCGCAGCGTTAAAGCAATAAGTCTCTCCTATCCTGTCGCCCCATTTGCCCGTAATATCTGTTGATTCATGCAAATGCCCGTGCAACGTTACCAGCGGCTGATATTTTTCTATGAATTTCCTGATCGCAAAACTCCCGATACTTCTTATCTCCCTGTTTCCATTAATATCTTTTCCATCGATTTTATCCAGGTTAGTATCGCAAGGCGGCGCGTGAAAGAGCATTATTGTTTTCCTGAAATCAGGAATTTGCAATGCCAGCTCATTCAAGTCATCTTTAATTGTGGAGTACTTTGTTATACTAGGAGGGATCTCTACAGTGCGTAAGCCTTCTTCAGGTGAAACACAGCCGCGTGGTACGTATCGTGAAATATCATATTTCTCCCAATCCTTAAGTAAAAATGGCGTTGGCGGAACGTAGGGATAACCTGCGGCAGTGTAACCGTTAAAATTTACCACTGAATTATTTATGAGGCTCAATAGGCCTTTTGATTTGAGAACATTGAAACATTCCACCGAAGCGGCGGCATCATCGTTACCGTAAATCAAAAATACTCCGGGGTATTTTTGATCGAGTTCATTCTTTAATCCGTTAAATAATGGGTATAAAGAATCCTTAATAAACTCACCAGGTTCATCTACGTAATAATTTGGAAGCACATCTCCGGCTATAAAAACCGCTTCGGGCAGGTTCAACTTAATATATGCACAAAGCTTTCGGTATTTAACATCGTTCCCGTGAATATCACTAACGCAAATTGCCTTCATATTACAAATTTAAAGGATGGAAAATTAATGTGATACTCAATTTTCACTGCAAAAAGCCCGCTAAAAGCGGGCTAATGATAAATATGTACTCTGCGATATTAGCAGATGTTAGCATCATAATATTTTAATCATCCATTCCCTTTCCGTTTAGAATGTTTTTAACATACTTTTCCACTCTTGCTTCGCGGGTTTTGGATTGTTTGGCTGCCGAAAAGTAAAGCAGGTAACCACGCTGTCTGCCCGGTGTCAATGCATAAAAAGCTTTTTTCAGCGCAGCGTCTTCATCAAGCCTTATTTGAAATTCTTCCGGCATGTCATACTCAGCAGTCTTTTTGAATTCTACTTTCAGCCCGGCTTTTTCAATTGTTATTGCCTCATTGATATAAGCCTTCAGTACCGGTTTAAGCTCTTTTACTTCCGCAAGACTTATAAACCGCATTTGGCGTCCTGATTGAACATTTTTGGTTTGCTGTATTAGAATATTCTCCTGATCTTTCAATAGCGCCCCTTTAAAGAATAATACCGCGCAGTACTCTTTGAATATGTGTATCAATACAATATTCTTATCCTCAAGTGTGTAACAGGGGCATCCCCATTTAAGCTCTTCATTTAATCCGCTGCTTAATATAACATCCCTCAGTATGCTTATCTCTTCCTTCCAATTACGCGGCTTACTAAAATACCAGTCAACTTTCGGATTTGTTTTGCTTTTTTTCATGTACTGTTATAATTTCTTATACTTTAATTGATCCGCGGAAGCCCCTTGCAGCATAGTATGATTCCGCCCCGTTATGGTATAGGAAAACTGTATTATAGCGCCTGTCACAAAATACAGCTCCGCCAAGTTCTCTTATTTCAGGGGGAGTTTGAATCCAGCTTGATGTTTTAAGATCAAACTCACCAAGCTTCTGCAGTTCACGATACTGCTCTTCCGTCAGGATCTCAATTCCAATTTCAGAAGCAAGATCAATCGCACTGTTTTTAGGTTTATGTTCTTTCCTTGCGTTCAGGGCATCGCGGTCATAACACAGACTTCTGCGCCCGGCGGGACTCTCCGCTGAGCAATCGGAAAATATGAACTCACCCGTTTTTTTATCATAACCTGTTACATCCGGTTCGCCGCCCGTTCTTTCCATTTCACCAAGTGACCATAATTTATCCGGATTTGCTTCGAGCTTCGACTGCACTTTATCCCAAACCAATCCTTTATGGCGTACCATGTTATTTTCAAAACGGGTTTTCAGCATTTCGAGCAATTCTTCTTTTTGTTTTGCAGATAACACTTTTTTAGCGGATTTATTCTTTGTCATATAAAATATTTTTGTTCATTTAAATAGGTTTTGCAAACTTAAGGAAAATTTGATTTTATAAAAAGGTTATCACTTAAACAAAAAAGGGTTAGCAATACTTGCTAACCCTGTTATACTCGTGGAGCTAAGGAGGATCGAACTCCTGACCTCTTGAATGCCATTCAAGCGCTCTCCCAGCTGAGCTATAGCCCCATCAAACACATACGTGCAAAAATAATAATAATTCTAAAGTAAATTCAATTCAATAAATTTACTTTACTTTCGCAAGTGCCTGCTCAAGATCCCAAATCAGGTCATTAATATCTTCAATACCGGCTGAATACCTTACCAGCCCATCCGAAATCCCTGCTTTTTGCTTATCTTCCTTTGAAACTTTTGAATGCGTCATTGATGCCGGATGTTCAATTAATGATTCTACCCCGCCAAGTGATACAGCTAGAATTGATATCTTCACATTATTCATCATGGTCTTACCTGCTTCAAACCCGCCTTTTAGCCCAAAGCTGATCAGTGCGCCGGGTCCATCCATCTGCTTTTTGGCAAGCTCGTATTGTGGATGCGATGGCAGTCCGGGGTATCTTACCCATTCAACTTTAGGATGTTTCTCAAGGTACTCGGCAATCTTCTGCGCATTCTGCTGGGCTTTATCTATCCTGATGGCAAGTGTTTTTAATCCTCTGATAACCAGGTATGATTGGTGCGGGTCCAGGTTGCAGCCTAATGCTGTCATCATTGAGCGCAGCTTTTTATACATCTCCCTGCTTTTTGCTACAACCATCCCTCCCACTATATCAGCATGCCCGTTAATGAATTTTGTCATTGAGTGCAGCACAACATCTGCGCCAAGCTCAAGGGGTCTTTGCAGGTACGGACTCGAGAATGTATTATCAACCGCTAACACAAGTCCATGCTCTTTTGCAATTTCAGCGCACGCTTTTATATCTGTAATTTCAACGGTTGGATTCGCAGGAGTTTCTATGTAAAGTACTTTAGTGTTCGACTTAACAGCTTTTTTAATATTATTTATATCCGATGTATTTACATAGGTTGATTCAACCCCGTAACGGGAATAATGATCTTCCATTATTACCCTTGAGGGTCCGTAAACCGCGTCTGAGCTGACCATATGATCACCCTTAGATAGAAGAGCCATATATACAGTATTGATTGCTCCCATTCCGGAGCTTGTGCCAATGCCGCCGAATCCGCCTTCAAGCTCTGCAACCATTTTTTCCAGTGCGTTAATTGTCGGATTCCCAAGCCTTGTGTAAATATAGCCATCGCTTTCACCCAGGAAACATCTGGCTCCTTCTTCCGCGCTTTCGAATTCAAATGTTGATGATTGAAATATGGGAACGTTTACACTGCCGTATTTATCTTTGTAACCGCCGCCGTGAATAAGTTTAGTATTGAAGCGGGTGTTTGTCGTATCCATTTTTTTCTTCTTGCTTTCATATCAGCCGATCCCTTATAAGGCTTCGCTGAGAATTTTTGTTGTTACTAACGTTGTTTGATTGTTAATATGAGCCATACAAAATAGTATCATATAAATACAAATTTGGCAGATAAATCGCGCTAAAACTATGATATTGGGCAATTTTTACCATGATTTCTATCTATAAATGTCATGTTTTGAGATGAATAATAAATCAATAATTTACCCGGTTCGCAGTAAAGTTCCTGTTGACCGTCTAATTTATACTCTAAATGGAATTGAATATTTAATGATTTTTTGCTACATTTGTAATTCTCTAAAATTACTCTGATTCAATAGAATTGAAACTGATAATGAGGGTTTTTTAGGGGAATTTTATCATTTTTGAGGCAAATAAATAAATTAATCATATTACAATGTTCGCAATAGTAGATATCAAAGGAAAACAGTACAAGGTTTCCGAAAACGACAGAATTTACATTAACAGGATAAAAGACGATGTTGGCGCAAAGGTCAGTTTTGGCGATGTGCTAATGTTCTCAAAAGATGAAAAATCATTCCAGGTTGGCGCGCCAAAACTTTCTATGAACGTTGAAGCAACTGTCCTCGGTCACGTAAAAGATGATAAAGTGATCATCTTCAAAAAGAAGAGAAGAAAAGGCTACAAAAGAACAAAAGGTCACCGTCAGCAGTACACTGAAATTGAGATCAACTCAATAAAGTAATTTCACCAAAGTATTATTCACGGGGTTTCACCAAAACAGATAATAATTAATTTTTAATTTTATATACAATGGCTCATAAAAAAGGATTAGGCAGCACAAAAAACGGCCGCGATAGTAATTCCCAAAGACTCGGCGTTAAACGCTTTGGCGGAGAGCTTGTTTCAGCTGGCAGCATTATAGTAAGACAAAGAGGAACAAAGTTCCTTCCGGGTCTTAACACAGGAGTTGGCAAAGATGATACAATTTTTGCTACCATTACAGGTCACGTTCAGTTTGCCAATCAAACAAGACTGAAGAAAAAGATCAATATTCTGCCCGTAGAAACCAAGTAACTATTACCATTTTCAGCAGTAGCACTGCTAAGAATAATTTTTAAGCAGCGAGTGGACACGGGTTCACTCGCTTTTTTTATATAAGTTATTTCTCTTCACTGTATGATATCAGATCATCCGGTGAACATTATCCCAAAATCAAATCAATTCAATAATATAATACAAAGAGGCAAATAAATTGAAAGTATCAGTAATAGGAGCAGGAAATGTAGGCGCAACCTGCGCAGAAGTTTTAGCGCACCACGAAATTGTAAACGAAGTTGTTCTTCTGGATATCAAAGAGAACTTTGCAGAAGGCAAAGCTCTTGATATATGGGAAACAGCTGCCATTAATATGTACGATACACGAGTAACCGGTTCAACCAATGATTACAGCAAAACCGCTGATTCAGATGTTGTAGTGATAACATCGGGGCTGCCAAGGAAACCGGGCATGAGCCGTGATGATCTTATTTCAACTAATGCTAAGATCGTAAAATCTGTGACCGAACAGGTTGTAAAACACTCACCAAATACTATAATAATAGTAGTATCAAATCCGCTTGATGTAATGACCTACTGCGCTTATGTTAATGCTAAGTTCCCTGCTAACCGTGTATTCGGTATGGCGGGAATCCTTGATACCGGCAGGTATAAAGCATTCCTCTCTGAGGCGCTAAATGTTTCACCGAAGGATATCCAGGCAGTATTAATGGGCGGCCACGGTGATACAATGGTTCCGTTACCAAGATATACCACAATTGGCGGAATTCCCGTAACTGAGCTTATAGACGCAGATAAACTTGAAAAGATTATTGACCGCACCAAAAAAGGCGGCGGAGAAATTGTTAACCTGCTCGGAACATCAGCATGGTACGCGCCCGGCTCAGCAGCAGCGCAGATGGTTGAAGCTATCATTAAAGACCAGAAACGTGTGTTCCCGGTTTGCGCATTGCTGAACGGTGAATATGGTTTAAAGAATATTTACCTCGGCGTTCCGGTTATATTGGGCAAAGGCGGCATCGAAAAGATCATTGAGCTGCAGCTAAATGATGAAGAGAAAAAACTTGTGGCTGAATCAGCTAAAGCTGTTAAAGAAGTTATGGATGTACTTGATAATCTGAAAGACTAACAATAATTCATATTCATCCGGTGACTTTTAGCCTGACCGGCTAATGAGCTCATCGGATGAATTAATTTCCCTCCAGAATTTTTTTTCATCCCCGTTGTTTGCTATTCTTATCCATTTTTTATCATGAAACTCATTTCCGTTTATGATTCTTTTATATTTTGTTTTCTTTGTATTATAAGTACGCATTGCAAATAAAATAATTGAGTCTTTTGAAAATACTTTCCCCCAGCTCTCTCTGTTATTATGCCATAATGGCTTTTGGGTTATTATTCTGTGAATAGAGCGCTTTGTGACCCTATACAGCATTTTCAAATAAGTCACATCAAGCCATATGATAGTATCTGCTCTGCCGATCGTCAGATCCTGGTTTCGGGAATAATTACCGTCAATTACCCAACTATCGGTTTGTGTAACTTCATCTACTTTCGCCCTGAAATCCCCGTTGGCAGATTCCTGCCAGTCAGCTTTCCAGAAAATGCTATCAAGCTCATAATGTGTAATTTTTAAACGTTCAGATAATTTCTTAGCAAAGGTTGTTTTACCGCTTCCATTGGCTCCAACTACTAATATTTTTCTGCCGGTTATCATTCCCAATTATAGAAAATTACTCATGAATAATTCTTAAGACAATTGGGACAAACACCGTTAAATTCAATGCTATGTTTATTTATTCTGTAACCTGTTAATTTTTCTACATCCAATTTAATACATATATCTATACACTTAATTGCTCCGCAATTATCGCATTTTATGTGATGATGATGTTTCTTCCCGGATATTTCATATCGCAAAAATCCTTCATTCAGGTTTATCTCATCCGTAATTCCGCATTCAGTAAACACTCTTAAAGATCTGTAAATACTGGCTCTATCAGTATATTTTTTTGTCAGTTTATAAATTTCAGCGGCACTTAATGGTTTTTTAGAATTTTGTAACGCCTCAACAACCTTAATTCTGGGTAAGGTTGCCTTTAACCCGCACTCATTAAGCTTTATATTGATACCGGGTAATTTTTTATTGCGACTGATTTGCATTTATATTATGTTATTTTATACGTATATTGCAAAGTTAAAATAAAATAAATTAAATATGAACATACAAATCCGGTGAACACAGAAATGTTTGAAAGTAAATAATATGGATAAATACCGAAGTTTTGATGTAATAATTATCGGCGGAAGTTATGCCGGTTTATCTGCGGCAATGTCGCTGGGCAGATCACTTAGAAAAACCCTGGTAATTGATAGCGGTACACCATGCAACATACAGACACCGCATTCGCATAATTTTCTCACAAATGACGGCAAAACTCCCGCCGAAATATCACATAATGCCAAAAAGCAGGTTGAACTTTATAAAACTGTTGAGTTCTATAAAGGGTTAGCTGAAAGCGGAGTAAAAATAAATAATGGCTTTGAGATCACTGCCGCAGGCGGCTTAAAATTCAGATCGAGAAAATTAATTTTCGCCACAGGTATTAAAGACCTAATGCCTGATATTAAAGGATTTTCAGAATGCTGGGGCATTTCAGTTATTCACTGCCCTTATTGCCATGGATATGAATTCAGAAATGAAGCTACAGGCATTTTCGCAAACGGTGAGCCTGCTTATGAACTATCTAAACTTGTATATAATTTAACTAAGGATCTTACTGTTTTTACCAACGGCAGCTCTGAATTAACCGCAAAGCAAACTGAAAGCTTTGCTGACAATAATATCAGAATAATTGAAGCTGAAATAGCCGAGATCAAACATAATGCGGGTAATATCAGTGAATTGGTTTTTAAAGATGGCAGCTCGCAAAAACTGAAGGCTCTCTATGCAAAGATTCCATTTGTTCAGCAGTGTGATATCCCCTCCAAGCTTGGCTGCGAAATGAGCGAAACCGGGCATTACAAAGCGGATAACCTGCAGAAAACAAATATTGAAGGAGTGTTCGTTTGCGGAGATAATTATTTTCCGATGAGATCGGTTTCTGCAGCGGTATTTTCAGGCAATATGGCAGGGGCTGCTTTAAATAAAGAGCTTTCTGAAGAAGACTTCTAGATTACTTATCATTTCTTATCACTATAGGTTCCTCTATCAGCTCAGGAATTGAGCCGTCTTCGGGTACTATAAAAGAATTATCAGCTTCTCCGCTTTTCCTGAAGCGCCATTTCCGAGCTGCCTTCTGAATCTTGATCGGAAAGATCGTTAGTGTACCCTCATCATCAATATTGAGCCTGAGGAAATTCTTATAATCCTGGATACGAAGCGCAGAAAACGCTTCGTTATCATGTCTGCCAAAAATGTTCATTGAAACAGTAAGATATATACCCATGTTGAGCGAACCAAAGAACCAGCCCAGTGCAAAAACGATTATCGGGATAAAAATAAAACCTGTAATAACACCTTCATTAAAAACCGTATTATTGATGTAAGTAGCAAAAAGTCCAATATACGCTATGCTGAATAAATTCATGAAGAAGTGGGTAAGACCCCCAAGCCATTTATACCATTTTGAATGCGTATCGGTAAAGAAAACAAATCCCGCGGCAACTGCGCCCAGCCACAATGCGGCAACGGGATTCACAAGGAATGCCCTCAGCGTCTGATCAAAAAATCCGCGCACGTTGTGCGCAAACTCAAAATGAAAAGTTGAGCTTACTATCCATATCGTTATCAGGTAAAATGTTCCAGTAAGAATTCCGAATCCGGGATTTGTGAACGGGAAAAAAATATTAAGCCATCCAAGTCTTTTTGAGGTCTTCACATCCGGGTAACTTTTTTTAAGTTCAAACTCCCGGGGTTTCTGCCCCGGCAGCTGCTGTTCTTCGGTTAGAAGCGAAAAATCACCTCCATGAGTCGGATGCATAAAAGCCCCGCCTCCTCCGGCTGTGATCTTTTGCACTTTTGCGTTTTTCTCTTTGGCGTTAAGCTCTTCATGTCTGCGGTAATGGTGCAGGTCACCCGTCAAAAACACTTTTACTTCCGCTCCCCTGGGTTTGAGTATCTCCTCCTGCAGATAAATGAGATCGCTCTCATCATATTCCGCTACGAATTTTTTATACTTATGCGCATAGATCCACACAGGCTCCGATATACACAGAATTACCTTATCACCTTCGCTCATGTGCGCATCCGCAATAGCGCGAAAGTAATCAAGCTGGGCGGTATCAATGTTTGAGTGCAGCTGCCCGTCTGATGCAAGCAGCCACCATTTATTGGGCAGCTTCAGCGCGAAGTAACTTCGCTTCTGACGTGAAAACCAGCCTCCGGCGAATTTGCGGGAGCCAAGATCCGAGCAAAACAGCCTTGTAAATGATTCAAGCCCATCGTACCAGTCATGATTGCCCGGTATCGCAAAAACATGTGGCGGAGTTTCCGGCTTATCATCGCCGAATGCCTGTTCATAGGGAGTGATAAGGCGCTCCTTGTACCCTTTTTTTGAGGGAGTGGGATATACTTCATCACCGCCGAAGATTAGCACTTCTCCCCTTTTTGTATCAAATTGTTTATCTCCGAAATTAAGCTTTAAACCCTGTTTGGCGGCATAATAAGCTACGCTGTAAGTGGGATTCCAACCGTCGCCTGTATCGGCAATAAAATCCAGCCACATTTCTTTCCGTTTGGAATCCTCATTGGGTACTATTTTACCATTTACATTTTTATGATAGCGTGTGTAATTGTAAAATTCCTTTTCGCTGGATGCCAGCGCAAGCATCAGCCTTCGGTCTGACTGCTCCCCGATAATTGATGAAATTATCGATTTGTACGCAGTGCCCGCAAGCTGTTTTAAGTTAAACCAGCTTACCGGCGGAAGAAGTTTTATGTTACCAATTTTATTGAACATCTCTAATTCTCATTTCCGAATGTACTAGGCTTCATTTCTTTAATATAGAATATACCGTCTGTAACATTTTTCCACTTTCCATTTAAATCTTTGCCGGAGCGCAAAGATGATATAAACTCTTCCTTAAGCCAAACGGGATTATTAGTATCTCTCAGGTCAACAAATGAATATTCATTACCAACAGATGAGATAACATTTTCAAATGAAAGGTCGGAATAGTCAGGTATATCTTCTGTTTTATTATTCTGTAAATTTTTTCTTTTGCCGGTATACTGTGTAAACCCTATGGAGTAAATTCTGCTTTGCAGTGAATCATAGAGAATATCACCCATTGTAATTGTTTTTTTATTTACTGCATCAATAAATTTTAAAGCCTCAACAGTTGAAGTCAGCTCTTCTGAATTCCTGAAACAATGAAAATTAGCAGCCCAAACTATGATCTTCCTGTTTTTGTATTTATTCTTTGCCAGCCAAACAAGATTTTTACCCATTTGCACATCACGTGCATTTAAAATTTCCGCATCGTTCAGGTTTACTTTTTCATATTTTGAGGTAAGATCACTGTTATAGCTTACTTTTACCCCTTCCATAACGTGTTTCCAGTATTCAAATTTGTTATCTGGTCCTGGTAAATTGTCATTAGGGTGTAAACTTTCAAGGTGGGGTAAGATATCAAGACGTGATAAGCTATCCAGTCCGTTGATTAGCTTCTCCATTACGCTGTTGTTATATGTTTTATCTTTTCCTGATAACACTTCTTCATCAAAACAAATAATTTTGACTATAAGATTTTTTTCACCCTGAGTTAAAAAGTCAAGTCTGTTATAGAATAGCCCATCTATCAATAACTGGCAGTTCTGGTTTGCGGTCAGTCGGGGATCAAATCCGGTTAATTCGACCGGGTTGCTGCCTGCAAGTGTACTTTGCAGATAATTAATAAGCGTGCTGCACTCATTTGAGTTCACCCACATATGAAAAACAGCTTTTCTTATCTCTTCTGCATAATTACCGTTCTGCTTGATCTTTTCCCACGCATACGTACAGTTGAAAATACCGCTTTCAAAAGCAAGTACATCAAAGCCTGCTTCTTTGTGTAAAAATTTAATGATACGAGATTTTGCAAGAAAAGTTGAGCCATCACCGTGTGTTTGCTCTCCAAGCAAAATTACCTGAACGGAATCCCGTTCAATAATTTTTTTAAGAAACTGAAGGTCTGAAAAATCTTCATTATTAGGGTCAATAGTCTTTATTTCTTTTAGTACAGGTTCAAGGGATCTGCTCTTTTCAATAACTTCCTGGCTGGTACATGAAAACTGGATTATAGATGCTATAATTGAGATATAGAGATTTTTCATGGGTATGGTCTTACTTCTTATTTACAATCATCACGAACTCTGAGCCCTTGCCTTCATCGTTGTGGTAATAAAACTCATCAACCATTGCGCGGGCTATAAAGACTCCCCGCCCGTGAACATCAAGAATATTCTCCATATCGGTAGGGTCAGGCAGCCGCCCAATTTCAAAGCCATCGCCTTCATCAAACACCATTACTTTTATTGTCTTTTCATCATGCTCAACATACAATTTCACTTTTTTAAGCATACTTTCTTTGTTACCGTGCACAATCGCGTTCATAGCAATTTCAGTGACAGCGATCATCATTTTGTTATATTCATCTTCAGGCAAACCGAATATCTTATTGATATCCAGCATAAGTTCTTCAACCTTTTGAATATTTTTCCGTTCAGAGCTTATTTCAAGAAAGTATTTTTTCACAATATAGATTATAATTGCTGTTAAACCCGCCGGGTCTCTAAAACCGGCCGGATTGTATTTAAAGTTTAAAAATTCAGACTGGCGTTAAGGTAAATATTGCCGTTATCCGTTCCGGGGCTGCCATCGCCATACCGGTAATAATCGTATGTACCAATAATTTCCAGTACTGAATTCCGTTTCCATTCTGCCCTTATCTTCAGAAAGGGACCCGTTGTCCTCACATAATTATCAAAAACCCGCTCTCCATCCACATAATTGAACCTTTTTTGCTCAAACCACCGGTACCCACCCGAAAATGTGATAAATTTATTAAAAAAATAATTCAATTCAGAATTAATAATTTTGTCCTCAAAATAGTTCACCGGGCTTTGGGTGAAATCATTCCAGTTCAACTCTCCCCTTTCATACAATTTTACTTCACCGTAAATATCCGTTCCAAAGTGTTCATTGAATCTGACAATCAGGGAATCTTTCAGGTTAAGCTGGCGAAAAGAGTAACTCTTTACCGTAGATATTATATCCTGGAAATCATATACAGTGTAGTTTGCCAGTACACTGAAAGTACCTACGTTGCGGAAGTGTTCCGATGGCTCAAAGTAGCTTTTGCTTGTGAATCTGATAACGCGGTTCCAGTTATTGTTCGAGCTTTTTTGAGATAGTATATAAACCGTGTGGTAGAGGTTCACATCGAATGAAGTAACTAAAATAAGATTCCGCAGGTTGTTAAACCTGTGGGCAGCGTACATTAGGTATCCCAATTCATCCCTGTCATCATAATTAAAATCGCTTTGAGTGTCATACTTCATTATCGAAGCGCTGCCTGAGAACTCAACCCTGTTCATTAGATCAATATTATAATATAGATTTGAGTTGAGCTTGAAAATTGAGGAATGATTGTTCTTTGTTGACTCGTTATTTTCTATGATATTGACAAAATTGCTGTTTATCCGGTTGGAATTGATCAGGAAATGTTTTTCATCGCGCTCTCTGTAATAGAATTTAAGCTGGTAATCAACCTTTTTAAACTGAAAATTCAGCGCAACATCACCCGAAAAGCTGAGTTCCTGTATATCCGTATCATAAATGCTTGGCTGCGTGTTGGTTGTAACCGGTATATACCTGTTTTCTTTTGTTACCCTGCGGTAATCAGGATTTATATTAAGAACTACTGCCAGACTTTTAGAAACGGTATAATCAAACCGGTTGTAGAACCTGAAAATATTCTCAACCCTTGTTTCAATGTTATTCTGAATACCAAACTGCTGAATAGAATTATTATCGGCGGGAAAGTAAAAATCTTTGCGAACCCGCGAAAACATACCGTCAAACTCATTGCGTGCAAGGTTATTTTCGAAAGGCTTTTCAAAATAGATCCGGCTGTAAACCAGGTTTTTTTTGCGCGGATCAAGTGATTCATACCCAACTTTAAGCTGCCCGTCAACCAGGAAGTCAGACAGGCTGAGATTGTAAATGCTGAATTCACCTGAAAGGCTGGGTCCCTTATTCAACTCATCATACTGGCTTTCAACTTTGTAACCCGCATTCAGCACAGAATAAACCTGGGAACCCTTAATGACAGCGTCATATAACGCGCTTAAATATCCCATATTAGAGGATGAGCCTTTAAGCTGGAAAGTCCTGTCATCACTGAAGAATTGCCCGAAATAATTGGCAGATATGTTAATATCATCAGTAAGGCTGTAACCGGCGGTTACTTTTACATTATCAAAATCCCTGTATAGATTTTCATTCAGCTTTGTAACCGAGGACGAGTAATAGTTCTTTAAAAACACATTAAACCGTTTATGTTTTTTATAAACATTAAAGCGGGATATATACGAAGCCGAGTTCCTGTTGTTATCAAAACTTGTAAAAAGGAAATTACGGGTTATGTTGGAATCTATAAAGGTCTGAACATCAGTGAAATCACTTTGAGCCAGTACGGAATACTGAATAACGAAGAAGAGGGCAGCCCATTTGTATAAACTGTATCTCAAGTATTTTCCCCGGGTATCTATATTACACTTTAAATACCGATTCTGGTTATTGTTTTCTGTATATGCTGTTTATTTTTTCATTCACTTCAGGCTGAACGCTGTACTTACTCATTAATGATTCAAGCTCAGCCGGATTTTCTGAATTCACGCTTCCTTCAAAGGCTATTTTTCCCTTGTTAAGAATTATCACCCGGTTACATATCTTCTCAGCGCTTTCAACAATGTGAGTTGAATAGAAAAAAGTTTTACCCCTTGCCCGCAGATCTTTAACCAGGCTTCTTATTGTAAGGGTAGTATTATAATCAATTCCGCTGAGCGGTTCATCCCATACTATCACATCCGGATCGTGTATAAGCGATGAAATTATGAGTACTTTTTGCCTCATGCCTTTTGAAAAGGCGTGCATTGGTGTATCAACTTCATTTTTCAGATCGAAAAGTTCCATAAACGCGTAGATACGATTGGGGTAAACATCCTTAGGCATATCATACATTCTGCAGACGAATTCAAGAAAATCAAAGGGTGAGAGTGAAAGAAACAACGCGCCGGTTTCCGGCACATACCCAATCATTTTTTTGACAATTACAGGGTCATCTTTCACGCTGAATCCGTTAATGATCACGTTACCGGATGTAGCTTCCAGCATTCCGCAAAGTATCCGGATAGTGGTGCTTTTGCCCGCGCCGTTGGAACCAAGGTAACCGCATACTTCGCCGGGCTCGATATGAAATGAAACTCCATCCAGAGCCTTCACGTCACCGGAATAGATCTTAACCAGATTTTCTGCTGTGATCATACTAAGCGGATACTTTTTTTAAATTAGCTTTCAAAAGTTTTTTATAATTTATCCTTGAAACAAACGGACTTTGAGGGTCAATAAACCTGTACAGCTTCCCGGGGTTCTTAGTTATACCAATTCTCAATGTCCGCTTCACTTTTATTCTTTTTTCACGCGGAAACTCCGCCAAAAATATCTCATCACCAAGCAGCGATGCGCCATTGAGACTTCCGTCAATTTTCATAGCGCGGCACAAATTCCCGGGTCCGCGGCAGAGCAGGTAAACATCTTCAGTTCCACGGTTCTTCTTCATAAAGCTTATCCCTTCAAGCGGTTCCAAAGCCCTGATAAGCACAGCGTGCGCAACACCCGCTTTCCCTGTCACTGCGTTAACGCAGTAATGGTTACCGTATGTAAAATAAACATAAGCAAATCCGCCTTCACCAAACATCACTGAATTTCGTTTGGTGGGTCCGTTAAATGAATGAGACGCGGCATCCCTGCTTCCCAGATATGCTTCGGTCTCTACAATCACCCCGGAATACAGTTTCCCTTTTTCTTTCCTTACCAGGATCTTTCCGATAAGTTCTTTAGCGGCTCTTAAACAGGGCTGCATATAGAAATCCTTAGAAAGTTTTTTGTATCTCAACTATCAAACAAACCGTTTTCATGTTTACTTTTTACAACTCTCTTGGTTATACCAAGATGCCGGTAAGCAAGATCAGTTGCTTCCCTGCCGCGGGAAGTGCGGCGGATAAATCCTTCCTGCACCAGGAAAGGCTCATACACTTCTTCAATTGTCCCGGGCTCTTCGCCAACAGATACCGCAATTGAATTCAGACCTACGGGGCCGCCTTTATATGTTTCTATGATTGTTGTTAGAATTTTCTTATCCAGTTCGTCAAGTCCCAGGTGATCAATTTCCCAGTTATTAAGCGCTTCATCTGCTATTTCAGCGGTTATAACACCCTTATTTTTTACTATTGCAAGGTCACGGGTAAGCTTCAGCAGCCGGTTTGCTATTCTTGGGGTTCCCCTGGAACGTTTGGCTATTATTAGTGCCCCTTCGTCTTCAATTCGTATCTTCAATATTCCGGCAGAGCGGTTGACAATATCGGCAAGTTCTTCGATGTTATAATACTTCAGGCGGCAGTTTATTCCGAACCTATCAAGCAGCGGAGCGCTAAGGAGTCCCGCTCTGGTTGTTGAACCGATAAGCGTAAATTTTTCAAGCTGAAGGCTTACGCTCCTCGCCCCCGGCCCCTGATCTATAATTATATCCAGTTTATAATCTTCCATTGCTGAATACAGGTATTCTTCGATCACTTTCGGGATTCGGTGAATTTCATCAATGAACAAAATATCCTTTGCCTGAAGTTTGGTCAGCATACCTGCTATATCACCAGGTTTTTCCAGTACCGGCCCGGAAGTAGTAATTATTCGGGAATTCATTTCTGCTGCAATAATATATGCAAGGGTTGTTTTGCCAAGTCCGGGCGGACCCGTAAATAATACATGGTCAAGTGAGTCGCCGCGCTTTTTTGAGCTGGATATTGATACACCTACATTGGTTTTGATCTTTTCCTGACCTGTAAAATCTTTAAAAGTATGAGGACGAAGTTCATTCAGCATTTCCCTGTCTTCACTTAATACTTCTGCCGAAATTTTTTCTGTTTCCCTTTTTGCCATTTTATTATTTAGGGAATCTATCAACGGAATATGTTTACACTTTAAAACTCAAATCATCAAACGCACACTGCTCGGTTTGCAGCAGTTATTCTTTCAGTGTTTTAATAGCAAGCAAATGCCAGGCAACCCCTGCGCCAATAGCGCCAAGTAAAATCTTCACATACAGATTATCTGTCGCGAAAATTATGGAAAGAATAATTCCCGCAAGTAAAAGTGAAATTGAAAATATCTTTGAGCCAAGGGTCATGCCGCCCTTTGTTCTGTAATTGGAAAGGTACTTTCCGAAAAACCTGTTTGTGTGGAGCCAGTGATGAAACTTCTCAGAACTTCTGGCAAAACACCAAGCAGCCAGGATGAAAAATATTGTTGTAGGCAGCAGCGGAAGGAACATTCCAAGAATGCCGATCCCTACCAATATAAAGCCGCTTATAAATAAAGTCCATCTGATAATCGGGTTTCGGTGAACTGCAATTTCTGCGTTTAAATCGTTATTTTGGGTTGATTTTGTCATAATATCCCCAAATTTGAGGAATTTTTATCATTATTGAAAGTCCACATAAAATCACCGAAAAACGCGGATCTCACACCCAATTGAACAAAAATAAAAAGGCTGCAAAAGTCTTGACTTCTGCAGCCTGAATCAATTAGTAAATTAAGATCGCTCTAAGGTTTAATTCTGTTTCGATTACTTTGTTCTCTTGAATTCAATTCTTCTGTTCTTGAGCATATTCTCTTCTGAATCATTAGGAGCTATTGGTTTATCTTCGCCAAAACCAACGGTTGTAATTCTGCTGCCGTCGATTCCTTTAGCAACGAGCCATTCTTTCACGGAACTTGCTCTTTGCTCAGAAAGCGTCTGGTTCTTTGAATTTGAACCGCGGCTATCGGTGTGACCCGATATTTCAACTTCTATTGCGGGATTATTTATCATTGTATTATACGCCTTCATCAAACGTTCTTCTGAATCAGCGGTGATCCTTGCGCTGTTGGTCTCAAAGTTAATGCCTTCAAGAACTATTACTTCACCTATTTTGATCTCCTCTTTAACAACATCATCAGCCGGATTCAGAGGATCTGTACCGCGGCGAACTTCAGTTCCGTCATCAACACTGCCGTTATCAGTATCAGCTTTCAGCGGATTGGTTTTGTATTTAACAACTTCATCGCCATCGCCAAGAGTATCGCCGTCTGTGTCAACTTTAAGCGGGTCGGTTTTAAAATCATTTACTTCCTGCCCGTCACCCAGACCATCACCATCCGTATCGGCATTCAACGGATTTGTCATATATGATGTTACTTCGGCGCCGTCACGCAGCCCGTCGCCGTCCGTATCGGGATTGTTCGGTTTGGTAAGATATTTTTTTACTTCATCACCATCTGTTAACGCGTCACCATCTGAATCAGGATTCTTTGGATCAGTAGCGTAAGTTTTCACCTCTTCTCCGTCTTTCAGGCCGTCGCCGTCAGTATCCGGATTCTCGGGATCTGTTCCATAGATATCTTCTTCGTCTTCATCATACAACCCGTCACGGTCGCTGTCTGTCTTGCCGCCTTTACCGGTTACTACCAGACCCAGTCCGTAATTGAACCAGCCGTCTTTAGGATCGCCAATGATCAGGTTATTAATTTTATCGCTTAATGTCATTGCAGTTCCTACACTCAGGTCAAGAAGGAACTGTTTGCTTAGTTTAATTTCTAAGCCCAGACCTGCGGGAAAGTAACCTACCCAGCCGTCAAGTTCTGTGGAATCGTACGGATGGCTGTAGGTAGTTGCTGTTGGATTCTTTTTCAATTTATGATTTACAACACCGCCGCCAACATAAAAATAGGGGTTCACACTTTTCATCTTTGGCGCAAAGGGTTCAATTCGCAAGCGAACATCTATGGGGATCATATCAACTTCAAGATTAGCATCTGTGGTATTGTTATACTGATCCTTTTGTTTCCATTTCATGAAGCCGCCGCCAAGCTCAACATCAAAGTACTTGCCAAGCTCTATTGCTAGGAATCCGCGAGCCCAGAAAGACGAGAGATTTTTATCAAGCTCACCGCTGGGTGATATCATGTTGTACTGTACGCCGCCTTTAACACGATAGTCCTTAAATTGTGAATACGAAATTCCGCTAAAAAGAAAAATCAGTAATAAAACAGTAAGTTTTTTCATTTTTTTTGACCCTTTTCTAAACTGCAGTTTGTGGTTTTTGTATTTTGCAAATTAAACAAATTCAAAGAATAAATCAATAATCAATAACTATAATGGTTAGGATTTATTTTTACCCTAAAATCCGGGCATCTGCTAAAATAAATTTGCAGAACTCCTATACCATATAAATGTGCTTCTGCAAGCGATTTTTGATCTGCCGGTTAGAATTCCCTGAATTAATAATTTCTAAATTTTCCGTTGATTTTCATCATTTGAAACAATATTTTATGGATATGCTGAAATTAAAATTCGCAGTATCGGTTGCAGCTATTTTTATCCTGCTTGGGGATGCTGCATTTTCACAATATGTAGGCTTTGGAAGGAACAAAGTGCAGTATAACGATTTTGAATGGCACACACTTTCCACTGAACATTTCAAGATATATTATTACCCTTCAATGAAAGAGCTTGCCGAAATAGGCGCAGCCTATGCCGAAGAATCATACAGGATACATCAGCAGAATTTCAATTATTCACTTATTGATACCGTTCCGATAATCTTTTACGCAACCCCAACACACTTCCGTGAAACAAACACTACACCCGGACTGATACCTGACGGCGTGGGCGGTTTTTTTGAGTTCATAAAAGGCAGGGTTGTCATACCGTTTGACGGTTCACTGGGTAATTTTAAACATGTTATAAAACATGAACTCTGTCATGTGTTTATGGTAGCCAAGGTAGCCAATATTCTTCGGCTGCACCGCCAGCCGGCAGAGCGGCAAATGCCGCTGTGGTTCACCGAAGGTCTCGCTGAATACTGGAGCAATGATTCCTGGGATGCAACCGCTGAAATGGTGATAAAAGACGCGGTTATGAATGAGTACATGGTTGGGCTTGATGACTGGGAAAGATTCTATGGAACATTTTTTATGTATAAGTTCGGGCAGAATGTTCTGCAGTACATAGCGCAAAATTACGGCGCAGAAAAGATACTCCTGCTGATTGAAAATATCTGGATGAGCGATGATTTTTCCGTGGTTATGGAAAAAACCATTGGCAAGGGATATGAAGAGTTTGACAAAGAATACCTATTCAGCCTGAAGAAAAAATACTTCCCGCAGATCTCCACAGAAGATTCACCTGCAATTCAAACAACGGCAGTTTTCACAGGGGGGTTCGGGCATAAACCCGGATATTATAAAGATGGCAACAAAGAAGAGATCTATTTTATAGGAAACCAAACAGGCTACACAAGTATTTTTAAAGTTAATCTGAAAAACAGAAGTAAAGTGGTGACAGTTATTGAAGGTGAGCGTACTGAAAATTTTGAAGAATTCCATTTTTTCAGAACCGGCCTGGATATTTCTTCTAAGGGTATGCTTGCGTTCGCAACAAAATCAGGTGAATCGGACGCGCTGCATTTTTACGATGTAAAACTTGAAAAACTTGTTTCAAGTTACCACTTTGATGATATTATCCAGATTGGCTCACCTGCATTCACAAGCGATGGTAATAAACTGGTTTTTCCGGCGCTTGATAAAGGCGGTAAAAGCGATCTGTATATATTTGACCTAAACGATAGATCTTTAACCAGGCTAACCAATGATTATTATGATGACCGCGATCCTGATATTTCACCGGATGGTAAGTTCATAGTATTCTCTTCCGATAGAACTTATGCCGGTAAAGATAATATGTACAACCTCTTCACTTTTGATATCCAGAGCAAAAAGATAAGCTACTTAACAACAGGCAGCCAGATAGACTTTTCACCGCAGATATCGCCTGATGGCAGTAAAGTTGTGTACACATCAACTGCCGGAGGGATGCAGAATATCTGGATAACGAAATTGAACAAAACACCCGCTGAAGATGGCAGCATTACCATTACTGCCGATAGCAGTAAAACTCAGAAGATCACGAATTTTATTACAGCGAGTTTCGATCCCAAATGGGCGGGCGATGACAAACTGGTTTTTGCTGTTTACGAAAAGGGCGGAATATCTGTAAGGCTGATGGGAGGCATTCCTCAGCTGATTGATACACCGATAACCACAAGAACACTGGCATTTGATAAAACACAGGAAATGTGGACATTCGGAAAGGTCAAAGGCATAGAAAAGAAAAATGCTTTGAAGTACAAAAAAGAGTACTCTCTTGATCTGGCTACGACAAACATTTCGGCTGACCCTGTATTTGGCGCTACAGCCGGCGGAATTCTGGCAATGAGCGATCTTCTTGGCAACGACCAGTATTATTTTTTGGTTTACAATAACTCAGAAACGGGAGATGAATTCTTTAAGAGCTTCAACGTTGCAATATCCAAGGTCTCTCGCGGTCAAAGGATGAACCACGCTTACGGTATTTTTCATCTTTCCGGCAGAAGGTATGATTACGGCGACGCCTTTTCATACTTCGAAAGAACCTTCGGCGGATATTTCGCGCTAAGCTATCCCCTTTCATTTTTCCGGAGGATCGATGCGAGTATATCACTGGCAAACAGCAAACGAAGTGTGACAGAAGAGAAGGTAAACCGCCGCGCGCTTCTTCTCACCAATTCAATTGCATACACAAAAGATAACGCAATTTGGGGTCCAACAGGTCCGCTTGACGGAAGCAGGCTGAACATAACTCTTGGCTACACTACTGATATTCAATTCGGCAATGTGAATTACTACACGTTTATTTTTGATTACCGAAGATACACAAGACTAAGCAATACTATAGCAGTTGGTTCACGGTTTGCATATTTAATGAATCAGGGAGATGAAGCGCGCCGCTGGGCAATTGGCGGAAGCTGGGACTTAAGAGGCTGGCCCCGTTTCGGTCTGCGCGGGAAGAAGGCTTTTGTTGTTAGCAATGAACTCCGCTTCCCCCTGGTTGATCTGGTTGATATACGCTTCCCGCTGGGGATAAACTTTTTCTTCCCGTATATTCGCGGCGCCGCGTTTGTTGATATAGGAAATGCGTGGGATGATAAGTACGGCGAAACAAAGGGCAGCGTTGGAATTGGGATGAGAATAAACCTGTTTTATATTATCGCATTGCGGTATGATATTGGAAAGAGAATAGAAAATAATCTGAAGACATTCCAGCAGGGGATTTTTCAGCAGTTCTTCTTCGGTTGGGACTTCTAAACTAAAGGAAAAATCAGCATATTTTGTGGAAAAATGTATTCCTTGAAATAATTGAGTAAAAATGCTATAATTGCATACAATACAAGCGGGAATAGCTCAGTTGGTAGAGCGCAACCTTGCCAAGGTTGAGGTCGCGAGTTCGAGCCTCGTTTCCCGCTCACAGAATTAAGCCTTGAATGCTATTTAAGGCTTTTTTTGCCTAAATAAGGCATTTTTATCCTGCGACGTACCCAAGTGGCTTAAGGGGAAAGTCTGCAACCCGCCGCAGGCGGGCGAATCCGATCGACGCATCAAAGATTTTTTGTTCATTAAAACTAATTATTAATCCGGCGACGTACCCAAGTGGCTTAAGGGGAAAGTCTGCAACCCGCCGCAGGCGGGCGAATCCGATCGACGCATCAAAGATTTTTTGTTCATTAAAACTAATTATTAATCCGGCGACGTACCCAAGTGGCTTAAGGGGAAAGTCTGCAAAACTTTTATTCATCGGTTCGAATCCGATCGTCGCCTCAAAATAGCTAAAACATGTATTCTGTGTATGTTCTTTATAGTTTAAAAGACAAAAAGAGATACGTTGGTTTTACAGAAAACATTAGCTGCAGAATTCAACAGCATAGTAGTGGTTTAGTCAAATCTACGATTCATCGCAGACCGCTTATTTTAGTTTACATTGAATCAAACCTTTCGAAGAAAGCAGCCATGGATAAGGAACGTTTTTTCAAATCAGGTAAAGGCAGAGAATTTCTAAAATCAGTGATCAAAGATAATTCACCGCTTTCATTTTAATAACTTAAACTCCACCAAGTATGAGTTTATTTTTTAAAGCCCACGGTAAACCATCCATAGGATTGCTTCTTATCCGTTTAGTAGTCGGCAGCTATACCCTTTCATTAGGAATAATGCAGGCAAGCAATATCGAAGATTATATTAACAAGGTCAAAGCCCTGCAGTTTTTCAGTGAAAATACCGCATTTATTATTGGTTTTGTAACACCATTCCTGCTTATCATCTTTGGCGGACTATACATCATGGGATTTTTTACACCCATTACAAGTCTTTCTCTGGCATTCATTTCAATTGTAAAAATAGCATCGCGCGGTTTTTTCCCTACAGAAGGAATTCCGTTCAATAAAGATATTTTGTTCTTCGTATGCTTTCTTGTTACACTTTTTGCAGGTGCCGGCATAATAAGCTTTGACGCTCTTCTTGATAAGCGGAAGAAAAAAACAAACGTAATTACCCCTACAGATAAGAACAATACATCCACAACAGTTATGACAACTGATATAGTCACCGAGAAATCTGGTGACGAGATCAAAACCATTGAAGTAAAATCCGAAGAAGTAAAAACAGAAGATAAAATTCTCCCCTGATAACAATGGGCAGCTATAAACTTTCAAGACTTGTTGCCGCTGTTGAAAAATTCAATCAAAGAGATTTTTTTGAGTGCCATGAGATCCTCGAGGATATCTGGTTTGATGAGCGCGGCAAAGAACGCGATCTTTATCACGGCTTGCTGCATTATGCCGTAGGTCTGCACCATCTCACAGGTAAGAATAACTTTAAGGGTACGCTGCTGCAGCTTGATAAAGCATTGGTTAAACTTGAAAAGTTTGAGGGAATAAATATGGGTATAGATGTTACGCTTCTTAAGAAGCAGATCAGGAATCTGGTAAACGAAGCAATAAAAAAGGAAGTCCCTAAGAGACTTCCTAAGATCCTGCTGCATTAAAGCCTTTGATGATAATACTACATAACCATACCGCCATCAACGCATAGCGTTTGACCTGTTATGTAAGCTGCTCTATCTGACGCGAGAAATAATACAGCATCGGCAATATCTCCGCCATCGCCAATTCTTTTCAGCGGAATACTCTGCAGGATACCCTGCTTAACAGTATCATTAAGTTTACTTGTCATATCGGTATCAATATAGCCTGGCGCTATACAATTCACATTTATGTTCCTTGAAGCGAGTTCCTTTGCAATTGACTTTGTAAAACCAATAACGGCAGCTTTTGAAGCAGCGTAATTAGATTGTCCTGCATTACCGGTAATACCGACAACTGAACTTATGTTTACAATCTTTCCCTGTTTCTGCGAGATCATCTGCCGGGTTACGGCTTTTGTGAAGTTGAAAACTCCCTTAGCGTTAGTATCCAAAACCGCATCCCAATCTGCTTCGCTCATTCTCATCAAAAGTCCGTCTTTTGTCATACCCGCGTTATTAACAAGCACATCAACTCTACCGTGTTCTTTTATCACACCATCTACAAAAGCCTGAACGGCATTGGTATCAGCGGCATCACACTGAGCGTATTGAATTCCCAAACGATCAAACTCAGCGCTTTCAATGGAATTCTTATACGTTACTATAACCTTCGCTTTTGCTTCTGCGAAACTTTTCGCGATTGCTTTGCCAATTCCTCTTGAACCGCCTGTAACTATTACTATTTTATCTTCGAACATTTATTGAACTATAAAGTTATTTAGTTAAATACTTTTTGTGTTAATAAGATTGTTTCGCCGCTTACACTCCTCGCAAATATCAACGCTATTTGCTTGTACTTGTTAACTATTGTTCTATTCATTACTCATTATTCACAGCGGCGAGATCAGCAGCTTTATCAACGCCTTTAATGCTTACTGAATTATCAATTCTTTTTATCAAGCCCTGCAGAACTTTACCGGGTCCGAGTTCAATAAATTCTCTGGCGCCATCACTTATCATATTCACAACACTTTCATCCCATCTTACTGAAGAAGTAAGCTGGTCATACAATGTTTCTTTAATGAATTCAAGATCCGTTTCCTGCGTGATTGGCTTGGCGTGAACGTTGGTATATACAGGAATTTTCACTTTCCTGAATTCAGTATAATCCAGCGCAACTTCAAAATCTTCTTTGGCTGATTCCATCAGCGGGGAGTGAAACGCGCCGTGTACAACCAGTTCCTTGGCCATTTTGGCTCCGCGTTCTTTGGCAAGAATCATCGCGCGCTGAACACCCTCAACAGAACCGGAAATGACTATCTGGCCAGGTGAATTGAAATTTGCTACCTGCACAATACCATACTCCGAAGCGTCCCGGCATACATCAATGATCTTGATAGTATCCAGTCCGATAATTGCAGCCATTGTGCCTTTGTTTTCCTCGCCGGCTTTCTGCATTAGCTCTCCGCGAAGCTGAACAAGTTTGATCCCGTCTTCAAAACTGAGCGCGCCTGCTTTGATCAAAGCGGAAAACTCACCCAATGAATGCCCTGCTGTGTAATTTGGCTCCTTATTCTTAATAAGTTTGGTTGCAGCAACAGAATGAAGCACAATTGCCGGCTGAGTTATAAATGTTTGTTTCAGCTTCTCTTCGGGTCCGCTGAAACTGATCTCTGCAATATCCAGACCCAAAATTTCATTGGCTTGCTGGTATAATTCTTTTATTTCAGGGTAATTTTCATATAGATCCTGTCCCATCCCTACGTATTGGGATCCCTGACCGGGGTAAACAAATGCTGTACTCATAATGATGCAAATATACTTTAAAAAGCCAAATGTCAAAATCCAAATGAACAAATTTGGCAAGTACTTAATTTTGAATGAAATACAATTTGTGAATTTATCAGTAACTTAATTGTGGCTTTACACTGTAAAATAGCTTTGTAAAAGCCGCAAAAAATCATTATTTTAATGTTGGTATATAGTATAGAATAGACATTTTGAAAAGAATTTTCCTATAATTTTTAAGAGAAATAAATGAAATTTATTGTTGGCGCTGCTGTGTTTCTGGTATTAACCGGTATATCTTATTCACAAATCGATAGCAGTCTTATTTTAGGACTTTCGACCAAAAATAACAGCGCAGCGCTATATGATTTAAGTGACCCTACAGGAGTGAACATGGAGGTGAATTTATGGGGTTATATCCGATATCCCGGCAGATACAGGGTACCATACAATACAACATTCATGGATCTGATCAGCTATGCAGGCGGTCCTACAGATGAATCTAATTTTAAGGAGATCCGAATAATTAGAGACGCCAACGATAAAACTAAAAAACCAAGCGTCATAAAACTTGATTATGAAGATGTATTATGGGAAGATAATGTTTCAACCCAGGCTAAACTGAATCCCCATCTTCAACCGGGAGATGTTATTGTAGTTATGAAAGAAAAACGCTATACTTTCAGGGACGACCTGACAATTATTATACCAATTGTCACTTCGCTGATATCAATTGCGACTTTCATCATTACATTATCAAATAATTAGAACAAATTTCCAAGGAAGCAGTTCAATTGGGCTGCATTGAAAAAAAGTATTAAGAATAAACAATAAAAATTATGGAATCACAGTCAAACGGAAAACAATTTCAAACTTTAGATTCTAATATAAAGTCATCTCACAGTATTAGATTCTATTTTAATCTGATCCTGAGGAATAAAGTGCCGATACTCCTTAGTTTGGCCGTTGGTCTTGTGGTCTCGTATTTTTATGCATATTCACAGGTTGATATATACGCCTCAGCTTCTTCAATGAGGCTTTCAAAGCCCAAAGAAAATGTTCTTGAAAACAAGATATTCAGTGATATTGAAGGCGAACTTCCGGAACGATATATAAACAACGAAGTTGAGATCTTAAAATCGTTTGCAATCAGAGAAAAAACCGCAGCTTCGCTGCTTGATTCATTCCAGGTCTTAAAGGGTAAGATACCATTCTATTTACTTTCCGCAACTCCTGAAAATCAGGTTGATCCAAAAAGTAAAAACCAGATAGCAAATGTGCTTTCAGCTGTTACAGAAATTTCACAAAAAAGAGGTCTGGATATTGTTAGCATAAAAACAGAAAGTCCTTCTCCCCAGGAAGCCGCACTGATCTCTAACTGTTACGCGGAAGCATATGCCGACTATTCAATGAAATTTAACCGCGGCCATTTAACTCTCAACAGGGAATTCCTCGAAAAACAGGTTCAGGAAAAATACAACTCATTATTACAAACAGAGGATAAACTGACTAATTTCTTAAGAACTGAAAACGTAGTTGAACTGAATGCCCAGGCAAACTCCATAATCAGCTCTCTTTCAGGTATAGAAGGTGACTATAACCGGTCATTAATTGATGTTCAATCAACCACCAGAGCTTTAACTGATATCAAAGGCGAGCTTGATAAGTACGACCCTAAAGCAACCGACTATTTTGAAAGCAAAATCACAGACCCCTATGTAGCGGAGCTGCAGGGTGAAATAGCCAGACTTGAAATTCAGCGTGACCTGGCAAAAACCGGGAATGATGAATTAGTGAAGAATTCAAAATCACTAAAAGATATAAACAATAAAGTTGCAGAACTTAAAAGAAGTCTTGATGAAAAATTGAACATCCTTAAAGAAGGAGCGAATTCAAATTCACCTGAAGAAATGCGCAGTTTAACTTCAAAATATTTCGAGACTAAAGTTCTTAACAATCAGAACAAAATAAAAGAAAGCTTGCTTAGAGGTTACCTTAACAAATACCAGGAAAAATTCAACAAACTACCTGCACAAAGCATTGAATACGCCAACTTAGAACGCGAAAGACTGGCGAACGAAAAAGTTTACCTCATGCTTTTAGAAAAATATCAGGAAGCCCTTATAAATGAAGAATCACAGCCCAACAATGTTAAAATTATAGATTACGGCAAAGTACCTAAAGCGCCAAGTAAACCTAACAGGTTCCTGATCATTACAATCGGGCTGCTTATCGGTCTTGGTTTAGGATATGGTTTTGCCCTGCTGAGAAATATACTTGATGTATCGGTGAAATCTCCTGAAGATCTGGAAAATATCGGTATATCACTTATCGGATGGGTACCGACATTTATGCGCGAACCAAAAGCCGGCAGACATACACATACTGAGCAGGAACTTGTTCTTGCGTACAATTCAGATTCTGTGCCTGCAGAGGCATTCAGAACACTTAGAACCAGACTGCAATTTTCAAAGCTTGAGCCTGAGCCTATTAAGACCATTCTTATCACAAGTTCAATTCCCAGGGAAGGCAAAACAATTATTTCATCGAATCTTGCAGCCAGCTTCGCGCTTTCATCAAGGGTTCTATTACTTGATTGCGATTTCAGGAAGCCCAGAATGCATAACATTTTTAATATGAAACGTTACCCCGGATTATGTGACTATTTGTTTGGTACGGTAACAATAGAAGAGGCGGTAAGGGAGACTTCATTCCCTAACCTGCATATTATGACATGCGGAACTATCCCAACGAATCCCGCGGAGCTTATTGCATCAAAACATATGCAAACTTTCTTGAATATGATGAAGCCAAAGTATGATTACATTCTGATCGACTCTCCCCCGCTTGCGACAGTTACCGATGCCGAGCTGCTATCATCTTATGTAGATGGGACCGTGGTTGTGAGTCTTGCCAGCAAAACAAGGCTTGACCTGCTTGTGAACACAATTGATACACTGAATAAGATAAACGATACATTCATAGGCGTAATACTTAATAACTTTGATTACCAGGCCACATACGGCAGTTACTACAAATATTATTATTACTACTACGGCTCAGAAAAAGGCAAGGAATCGGCCGGGACAAACGGCAAATCAACCAATGGCGTAAATACAAACGGCAGCCAGAAGGAAAAGATAATTAAACCCAATTAGTATTGCAGCTAAGGATATTTTTTAAAACCTACCCTGAAACATCACGATGCCCCTCCTGCGGAAAGATAGGTACAATCCGCAGAAGCAGGGCAAAGAATCTTTTTGAAAGCTCAATAAAGTTCACAAGGGTGGCAAATCTGTTTAAGTGCCGCGAGTGCGGCTGGCGTGGTATATTGAAAAAATACATGGTTAACAAGTATTCATTCATTACTCTTGCATTTTACATAATACTAACGGTTTCCGTCGCTTATGTCATCAGACAGGTTTTGCTCAAGAATTTCGGGTCATAACATTAAAAATATTACCAACTGATCAGAATTATTCACTTTAATCGGCTCACCTTTTTAAAATACTTATGGATTACAACAGCATAAATTATCATGAATTCGTTTCAGGCAAACTTGCAGAAAACAATTACAGAATTGTTACCATAACAAAGGAGTTAATGGACAAAAGGCTTGAAGACTTTATGAAATTTGTAAACGATATCAGGAAAGAACATGAAAGCGTTTACGGCTGGAAACAGGAAAAACGCGAATATTTCCTGAATCCGCTTAATGATAAATGGAAATTCAGTTTCACAATAGTCAACGAAAAAGACGAACTTTGTTTTGTTAATTTTTCATCTGTGTACGATAAAATTATTCACAATCACTGTACATACGCCCGGAGCGATTCCCGCAATTTCAATTTCGCAAAACTCCACATTATCAAACTATGCCAAACCGGTCTTGATAACGGTTTCACCCACCAGGAGGGATTCTGGCCCAAACACAATAACGGTTCAATCATTCTGTTCATGAAAATGGGATGGAAGATTGAAAACATAAGGAACAACGAAGAATTGTTCATGATAGCTGATCTTGAAAAAGTAAGGAACCGGACTTATGAGCTTGTGATTGCCGGAAAGTAAACACTTTTTAAATTACAAAAGACTATGCCGAACAAAAATGTTCTATTAACAGGCGCCTCAGGAGGAATAGGTAAACATCTAAGCAGATACCTGGCGCAAAACGGTTACAATTTAGCCCTTCAATATAATACTAATCCCGAAATTATCCACGAAAACCTAAAAGATATTACAACCCCCGCTGCAAATTATAAAATTTATAAGGCTGATATTACTTCAGAACAGGAAGTAACCGATATGATCAATGCAGCTAAAAGTGATCTCGGCTCAATTGATATTCTGATAAACAATGCGGGACTTTCCATTAATTCTATGAGTTGGAAGCTCACTTCCGAAGATTGGAACAAAGTCATAGCGGTTAACTTAACAGGTCCGTTTTACTGCACTAAACATGTGCTGCCGTTAATGAAAGAGGAAAAATTCGGAAGAATAATTTATATTTCATCGGTTGTACCGCAAATAGGAGTAGCCGGAACAGCAGCATATTCTGCTTCCAAAGCCGGTCTTGGCGGATTATGCAAAACAGTTTCAAAAGAGATCATAAAGAGCAACATAACTGCCAATGTTATTTCACTGGGCTATTTCGATGCCGGGCTGCTTTACCAGATCCCTGAAAACATCAGAGAACAGATCAAAGACTCAATTCCTAAAAAGGAGTTTGGTAATCCGATTGAAATAGCAGAGTGTATCAATTATCTGTGTTCAGAAAGTTCCGTTTACATTACCGGTCAGACTATAAATTTAAATGGAGGGCTTTACTGAATAAATGTGCGGAATTAACGGAATAATTACCGCTAAGGCTGCCCTAAAAAGAAATATTATCAAGTCTAATTTGCTGCTGAGGCACCGCGGACCTGATGATGAAGGATACGCAGTTATAAACTGCTCCAGCGGAGCCGCGAAAGAATATTCAGGCGTTTACTCAGCCCCTGAAATTAAAAAAAAATACCCTGCAATAGAATTTCCCGAAAGCAGCATGGAAGAGGTCATACTTGCCCACAGAAGGCTATCAATTATTGATCTCAGTATAAACGGTCATTGTCCGATGTGCTCTGCTGATGGAAATGTATGGATAACTTATAACGGTGAAATTTACAATTACATCGAACTGAGAAATGAACTCGAGAAAGATGGTTTCACCTTCAGGACAAATTCTGACACTGAAGTTATTATAAACTCATATTTAAAATGGGGTGTAAATTGTCTTAATCATTTTAACGGGATGTGGGCATTTGCCATCTGGGATAAAAGGAGCCGCCGCCTGTTTGCGGCCAGGGATAGATTTGGTGTAAAACCCTTTTATTACATTAACGGCAGCGGGTACTTCGCTTTCTCATCTGAAATTAAGCCCCTGGTATGCTATATGCCATCTGCGCCGGCAATAAACAAAAACCGCGTCCCGTTCTTCCTGCTTTATGGAAACAGGCTCAACACCACTGATACTTACTTAAATGACATTAATTCACTCAAGGCTTCCTGTTACCTGATATATGAAAAAGGAAAAGTCTCGGTTAAGCAGTATTACGATATTAACAGGACAACAGATAATTTAAACGAAGAACAACTAAAGAATAAAATAGTTGAACTGTTAAGCGATTCTATAAAACTAAGATTCAGAAGTGACGTGCCGGTTGGCACTTGTCTGAGCGGAGGATTTGATTCTTCCAGTATTGTTTCACTTTCCGGTGAACTTAACACAAAAAGCCTTGAAACATTTTCAGCTGTGTGGAATGAAAAGAATTGCGATGAATCATATTATATAGATATAGTCAATAACGCATACGGCTGCACTCCAAACAAAGTAATTCCTGATGTGAATGAATTTGCTGAGGTGTTTGAAACTCTTTGTTATTACCAGGAATTACCCACCGAGGGACCCGGACTCTACCCTCAATGGTATGTAATGAAGGAAGCGCGTAAAAAAGTTAAGGTGCTGCTTGATGGCCAGGGCGGTGATGAAGTTTTTGGGGGGTATTTCCAGATGGGCGCTTACCTTAGAGGAATAATCAAAGATAGAAAAATGCTCAAGGCTGCAGCCGAGTCTAGAAATTTCCTTCAATTCCTTAACAAAAGCGGGCTGCATTCCTTTTCAAGCTGGCTTTTTCCCAGGCAATACAACTATTTAACAAGATCAAAGCTCTCAGCGAAGTTTGATGTTTTGAACAAAGAACTTGCCGGTTCACTGAACAAAGAAGAACTTTTTTTTGACGCGGAGCCAAAGAAACTTTTTGGTAATTACCTTAGCGACCTTTCTTACCATTTTATCAGGAACATCACAATACCGGCTCTTTTACATTATGAAGACAGGTCATCAATGGCTCAATCCATTGAGAGCAGAGTCCCTTTCCTGGATTACCGCCTGGTTGAGCTTGGAGTTAACTTAAGCGCTAACAATCTATCGCATCGCGGCGTGTCGCGTCCGCTTTACCGCAAAGCATTAAAGCCAAAGCTCCCCGAAGAAGTTGTGAACAGAAAAGATAAACTTGGCTTCCCTGTACCATTTTCTGAATGGACAAAGGGACCTTTAAAGAGTTATATTTATGATAATTTAACGGGGGCTTTTGGACTTTTTGATTACATAAATAAGAGTAAATTTGAATCAAATTTGAAAGATCATTTTGCGGGCACAAAAGACTATAGCTGGGAACTATGGCGGCTGCTAAGCCTGAATAATTTTCTAAAACTCTTCAGCAAAAATGAATTCAGAAATTGAAGTTTTTTATTGAAAAATTAATGAATATTCTGAGCAAATATCTTGATTAAATTCATACTTGAGTCGTACATTTTCAAAAGATTCTTTATACTTTCAGTAGTATTTGTTCTTTTGCTGATAGTAGCTGGAAAGATCTTTGATAAACTGTGGAACAGCAGCACGGCTATACCGATCGTCACGCTCAAAGAAGTATACAGCCCTCCAGCCGGATATGATAATTTCAAAAGTGTAAAGCTCAAGCTGGTTTCAAAGTTCAAGGTTGCAATTGAAGGCAATAAGAAATTCAAGTTGAAGGACAAACAGGGAGATTTAGATTTTTATGATACAGTTTCTGTCGAGTACCCTGGTGAGGAGTTTGACAGGACAAACAAGATCTTTTTCAGGTTTGAAGATACACCAAACTACGATTCAATTTATCTGGTAATCGCAAAATCAGAAATTCCGGATACCTACTTCAAACAGATATTTTACAGTTCTGTTATAGTAAGCACCCTTAACGAATTTTCTGATAACGCTGATGAGTTCAGGATAGATGATTCTAAACTTGTTAGCCATGATCTTCTTGTCAATAACGATACATTGATAAACAGCGTATTTGATTATTTTAATAGCAACATTGATAACCTTGGGATCGCTGAATGCGGTACAAACTGCCAGATACTAATGAGAATTTGCAAAGATTTCGGGGTACCATGCAGAATGATAAATCTGCAGGGCGGTGATATTGACCAAACTGGTTTTTATGATATGTTAGGATACCCTTTGCATGTTGTTTGTGAGATATATTCAAGCAAACAACAAAAATGGTATGTTGTTGACCCCACTTTTGGTTTCAGATTTCGCCACAAAAATTCTTCAACGTACATGAATGCGGTTGAGATCAGCAATAACCATACTTTCCTCAGAGGAGACGAGATATATCAAGATAGTATTCTTTTAACCAAACGTACACTCGTCGGCAAGGACTATTTTAAGTATTACGAAAATGTTGTTTTTACCAAACCGGAATGGAAAAACAGGTACCTAAGAAAACTGGTTAGTGTATTTTACGGTAATTTTAACTATTATCTTTACCTGTTTTCAAACAATTTCCCCGGTATAAAAAATGGTTTTTATTATGTCGGGATGAAGACATTTATGTATTTTTTTATGCTTATTCTATATATAAATGCAGTGTTATTTTTACTCTTACGAAGGCTTTTCCTTGTTAAGAAACCGAAAAAATATAGCGAGAAGGCATAAGATGGTAGAGAACATTATTTCAGCATCAGGCAAAAGCAGAAAGAAGAAGAATGTTATTGTCTTTGGGGCACATCCGGATGATTTTGAAGTTGGCTGCGCAGGCACTATCCTGAAATATCTGGATGAGATAAATCTGAAAATTTTCGTTATGTCTGATAGATACGAAGATGGCAAGATGAGAAATCTGAAGGAAAAAGATAAATCACTTAAGATACTTGGACTGGATAAAATACCATTTAAAGTGTTTGATGTGCCAACGCGCGTATTTCATGATTATAAATCAAAGATCAGAAACATTATTTACGATATAGCTACTAAAACAGATGTTGATATAGTTTTCACACCTCCAATTCATGATATTCACCAGGATCATATTGTGCTGGCCGAAGAAGTCATACGGCTTTTCAGAGAAAAAACTATTTTTGGGTATGAAGTTATCAGAAGCGGGTATGATTTTATGCCTAACATGCACGTGAAATTGTCTCATGAACTGGTGAATCTTAAGATCAAGGCGGCACAGAGTTATAAATCGCAGTGGTCAACCACAAAAAGCGGCGGATATTATTTTTCAAAGGAAGTAATGAAAGGATTGATGAGAGCCAGAGGTGCGCAGTTCGGTGTTGAATATGCCGAAGCTTTTGAAGTGTACCATCTTAAGTTATGAGCCGGAAAATAATAGTTTTATGTTTTAACTATGAACCAAGCCAGTTTCCTGTAGAACCTGATACCGAAAACAGATTTTTCACTTATGGATTCGGAGGAACTTTCGGGAAGTTGTTCCGCAATTATTTAAAATCTTATAATGTTGAAGTTTGGAGAATTGACGGTTACTGCACGCCGAAGTATGCGGAAAAAACAATTGATAACATAAGATACAGGGTGTTTCGTTCTTTTAATATCGCCAGAATGGGTTACTACAGCAGAAGCTTCCTTAGGGAGATAAAACAAGAATTTAAAGCCTCTGACCCGATCTTTTTCACGGTACATACACACAACTGGCAAACATACCAAATAGCCCGGACTCTCAAAGGCGCAAAGCTGATTACAACTCACCACGGCGACTGGTCACCATTTTTCTTGTATGATACAGTAAAGGGACTTAGGAAGCTTAAAGCGTGGCTGGGGAAAACTGCCGAAAGGATGACATTCAGGAACATCAGTTATTTTCTGATATGCGATGTGCACCAGGTAGGATACATCAAGAAAGCTGCGCCGGATATGAAGTATGAAATATTTTCAACCGGACTTGATATTCACAGGTTCAAGATAATTTCAAGGTACCAGGCTAGAGCCGAACTTGGACTTGACCAGGATAAGAAATTTATTTTGTATGTAGGAAAGCTCTATAAATACAAGCAAGTTGACAGGCTTATAAAGATCTGGCAAGAGATAAAACAATCAAGACCCGAAACCGAGCTGCTAATTGTAGGCAATGAAGCCCGTGGGAAATGGGGTGAGGAATATTACGATCTGGCAATAAACAGCGGAGCAAAAGTTATTGGAAGAGTTTTGAATACTGAACTATACAAGTATTATACTGCCGCTGACGTTTATGTTCTTATGACATTGAGAGCTGATTACTTTGGCGGTACCGGAATTGCCCCGCTGGAAAGCCTTGCATGCAATACACCGGTAGTTACTAACTCACTTACTAATTATCTTGGCAATAACGCAAATGAAATAGGCGAAACACCCGAAACTGAAGAACAATACAAAGAGGCGATTCTAAAGGTGCTGGATGATCCGTCAAAGTACAAGAATATGAGAGAAAGCGTTGAGAAATTCTATTCATGGGAAGCGGTTGCGGCAAGAATGGGAACACTCTTTGATAAATTAAATAATAATAGCTTCTGAAATTTAGCAAATATTGAAAAATTAATTATGCCAGATATAAAAGGAAAAAAAATACTTGTTATCGGCGGCGCAGGGTTTATAGGCTCGCACGTAGTTGATAACCTTTTAAAAGAAGATATCGCAGGAGTAACAATATACGATAACTTTGTTCGCGGCACAGCAGATAATATAGAAGAAGCATTAAAGGATCCGCGCGCAAAGGTTTTTGAAGTTGGGGGAGATATACTGCAGACGGATATTCTAAACGCCGCAATGAAGGAAAACGATATGGTTATTCACCTTGCGGCCTTGTGGCTGCTGCAGTGCCACGATTTCCCCAGATCGGCGTTTGAAGTGAACATTAGAGGTACATTTAATGTGCTTGAAGCTTGCAGAGATAACAAAATTGAACGCCTTGTGTATTCATCTTCAGCATCAGTATATGGTGATGCGGTTGAAATCCCGATGACGGAGGAACATCCGTTCAATAATAAAACATTCTATGGCGCGACAAAAATAGCCGGCGAAGCTATGGCAAGGGCATTCTATGAAAGATACGGCGTAAATTACGCCGGGCTCAGATACATGAATGTTTACGGTCCCCGGCAGGATTACAAAGGCACCTACATAGCTGTAATAATGAAAATACTTGATAACCTGGATCAGGGAAAAGCGCCAATTGTATATGGTGATGGCTCGCAGTCATACGATTTCATTTTTGTTGATGATACTGCAAAAGCAAACGTATGCGCGCTGAAATCTGACGCAGTTGATAGTTTTTATAACGTAGGAATGGGAACAAAAACCTCAATCAAAGAACTAACAGAAATTTTACTCAAAATATACAATTCAGATCTCAAGATACAATATCACCCGCAGGGTCAAACTTTTGTAACCAACAGAGTTGGTTCCACAGAAAAAGCGGAAAAAGAGATCGGTTTCAGGGCAACCGTGCAGCTTGAAGAGGGACTGAAAAAACTCATAAATTGGCGAAATGATCACAAGAAACGCTTTGGAGAAAGATGGAAATTATTTGAATAATAAAAACACGCAATTTTTTTGATGAACATACCAATAGCAAAAACAGTTTTTACGGAAAGCGAATTTGAGAACATACTTAAGCCGCTTAAAAGCGGCTGGGTGGTACAGGGTCCCTTTGTAAGTGAATTCGAGCTGAAATGGAGCGAATATACGGGTGCCAAACATTCCGTAGCTTTATCCAACTGCACAACGGCGCTGCATCTATCATTGGCTGCGCTTGGAATAACCCGCGGAGATGAAGTAGTGGTACCTTCATTCACCTGGGTTGCAACGGCAAACGCCGTTGAGTACACCGGTGCAAAGCCGGTACTTTGCGATATTGATTTAACCTCGTTTAATATTGATCCGGCCAAACTTGAATCACTCATAAACAAAAATACCAAAGCAATTATTCCGGTACATCTGTTTGGACTTTCGGCAAACATGAATGAGATTATGGCAATTGCAGCCAAATACAATTTGGCTGTTGTTGAAGACGCCGCCTGCGGTTTTGGGGCTAAGTATAACGGCAAACACGTTGGCAATATTGGTGATACCGGCTGTTTCAGTTTCCACCCGAGGAAAGCCATAACAACAGGTGAGGGCGGAATGGTAACCACAAACAGCGATGAGCTGGCAGTGAAACTGCGCGCCATGCGAGATCATGGTGCATCGATATCAGATCATCAAAGGCATCACGGTAACAAGCCGTATTTGCTGCCTGACTTTCCTTACCTTGGTTACAACTACAGGATGACAGATATACAGGCATCAATAGGCAGCACGCAGATGGACCGGGCAGTGGAAATTCATTCTGCCAGAACTGCAATTGCTGATAAGTATGACGAAATTATTGATTCTTTGAGCTGGCTCAAAAAGCCATTCAGAAATTCTGAAGTAGAACATGGTTTCCAGGCTTATGTATGTTTATTTACTCCCGAAGAAATTCATCCCGGTAACATAAGCAACGTAAATAAGCTCAGAAATAAGTTAATGGATCACCTGCAGCAGAAGGGAATTTCCACACGTCCGGGTACTCATTCAGTACATATGCTTGATTTCTACAGAAATAAATACGGATTCAGAAATGAAGACTATTTAAATTCCTGCATTGCTGCTGAATGCAGCATTGCGCTGCCGCTGTTTCCATCGCTTAGCGATGAAGAATTCAAATACATTGCAAAAGTTTTAACGGAGTACAAGATCTAAATATGTGCGGAATTGCAGGAATATTTAACGTAAAAGGCGAAGCTGTATCCGTAAATACAGTTCAGCGCATGACCGACTCCATAAAGCACCGCGGACCTGATAGCGAAGGCATCTGGACAGATTCTAATGTAGGATTTGGGCACAGGCGGCTTGCAATTATTGACCTCTCGCCTCATGGTCATCAACCGATGCAGAACGATAGCGGAGAACTGATAATAACTTACAATGGTGAAGTTTACAATTTCATGAATCTGCGAATAGAACTTGAAGCCTTAGGGTATAAATTTCATTCCAATACAGATACAGAAGTTATACTTAAATCTTATGAGCTTTGGGGCAAAGAATGTGTTCACAAATTCAATGGGATGTTTGCCTTTGCGATATGGAATAAAAAGACAAAGGAACTTTTTATTGCGCGTGACAGGTATGGAATCAAGCCCCTGTATTATTATTATAAAAACGGGCTATTCGCATTCGCTTCGGAGATCAAAGCTCTGCTGAAACATCCGGAAATCAACGTGAAGGTGTGCATACCTGCACTTAATGAGTATTTCTCGTTCCAGAATGTATTTAGTGAGCTGACATTGTTTGAAAATATTAAGATACTGCCGGCCGCATCTGCATTAAGCATCAGATCTGACGATGTAAATTCATTCAGTGTTGAACAATACTGGGATTACAATTTCACAAATGATCATACAATTTCAGAAGAAGAGTACATTGAAGAGCTTGAAAGATTATTTGAGCAGGCTGTAAACAGGCAGCTTATAAGTGATGTTGAAATAGGTTCATATTTGAGCGGTGGAATGGATTCAGGTTCGGTGACCTCTATTGCTGCAAAAAATTTCCGTAATTTAAAAACTTTCACATGCGGATTTGATCTTTCTAGCGCCTCAGGGCTGGAACTTGGTTTTGATGAAAGACTGAAAGCGGAGTTCTTATCCAATATATACAAGACTGAACACTATGAGATAGTTCTGAAAGCCGGTGATATGGAACGGGTTATGAGCGAACTTATCTGGCATCTTGAAGATCTCAGGATAGGGCAATCATACCCTAATTTTTACGTTGCACGCCTGGCTAGCAAATTCGTTAAGGTTATCCTTTCAGGCTCAGGTGGTGATGAGCTTTTTGCCGGTTACCCGTGGCGGTATTACCGTGCCGTTGTGAATGATGACAGCGAACATTATATAGAAAAATATTACAGGTATTGGCAAAGACTCATACCTGATAGCTACAAACCGCGCTTTTTCAGTCCTGAGATCTATCCTGAAATACTCTCTTACCAATGCAAAGATGTTTTCAGGGGAGTGCTTAAGAATAAACTGAAAAAGGAAATCACACCCGAAGAATACGTAAACCACTCATTGTATTTTGAAGCGAAAACATTTTTGCACGGAATACTTGTTGTGGAAGATAAGCTTTCTATGGCGCACAGCCTTGAAACAAGAGTACCTTTCCTGGATAATGACCTTGTAGATTTCGCAATGAAGGTTCCGGTAACTCATAAACTTAAGAATCTTGAAGAAGTGATCAGGATAAATGAAAATGTGCCCGGACCAAAAACCGAAAGATTTTTTGAACAGAACAGCGATGGCAAGAACATTCTGCGCAAATCGCTTGCGAAATATGTGCCTGAATCTTATACCTCGGGCCTAAAACAGGGATTTTCAGCTCCGGATGCCAGCTGGTTTAAGGGTGAAAGCAACGATTACATTAAGGATATACTGTTTGATAAGAGAGCCAGAATATATGACTATATACAGCCTGAAATGGCGAAAGATCTAATGAATGAGCATTTTAGCGGTAAGACTAACAGGAGATTACTGATATGGTCATTGCTTTGTTTTGAATGGTGGAACAAGATTTTTGATCCGGCTTAGAGCGTTGTAAAAATTATTAACAAATTCTCATTGCATGAAAATTGTTTTTTTAGGGGCTACGGAGCTTGGCTACAAATGCTGCAGGCTGATAATAGAAAGCAAGCTTGCAGAAGTATGCGGGATATTTACAATTCCGAAGGAGTTCAATATTTCATATTCCAATCAACCTGTGAATAATGTTAACTTCGCGGATTTCCGCGATTTCGAAAAAGAGTTTGGCATCCCTGTAAAGAATGTAACGGGAAAAATGATCGAATATGAAAGAGAAATATCAGATCTTAAGCCTGATCTTATTCTCGTTATCGGCTGGTATTATATGATCCCAAAACAGATACGTGAACTTGCACCTTTGGGCTGCGCAGGCATGCACGCTTCCCTGCTGCCAAAGTACCGGGGCGGAGCCCCGCTGGTATGGGCTATTATAAATGGTGAAACCATGACCGGGCTCTCGTTCTTTTATCTTGAAGAAGGCACAGATACCGGAGATATCATAGCACAGGAAGAAATAGAAATTAAAAATGAAGATCACATTGATCATATCCTCTTGAAGGTAAATGATGCCGCGCTGCGCATGATTAAAACGTATATTCCAATGCTTGCAAACGGCAGTGCGCCCAGAATCAGGCAGAATGAAGAGGAAGCAACTTACTTCTCTCAAAGGAAACCGGAAGACGGAGAGATAAACTGGAACAGATCACCGGAAGAAATTTACAACTTCATCAGGGCGCAGAGTAAACCATATCCCGGCGCCTACACATTTATTAACGGTAAAAAAATAACAATCTGGAACGCAGATATAACTGAATTATGATAGTATTTACATCTGATATCGACTGGGCTCCCGAAGAGGTAATAGCCGATACTTTGAACCTGTTCGAAGTTTATGGAGTGAAATGTACTTTTTTTTCTACACACCATTCACTTGAACTTACGAAGTCTAACAAAAAATTATTTGAGATCGGCATTCACCCAAATTTTAACCCGATATTAAACGGCAGTTCTGATAAGAGACCGGATGATATCCTTGATGAAATTATGGATATTCATCCTGAAGCGCAGGGAATCAGGTCACACTCAATGCTTCAGAGCACAAATCTGCTGCAGCTTTTTGCTGAGCGTAAGCTGCTTTATGATGCCAATCATTTCATGCCGTATCACACCGATATAAAGCCTTTCAGGCTTTGGAACGGAATGATACGCATTCCATACAACTGGGAAGATGACGTTCACTGGGCTTATGGTTACAGTTTTGATAGCAGCGGAATAGAGCTTGATCCCGATAAACTTATTGTGTTTGATTTCCATCCAATTCATGTTTTCCTGAACACAGAAAACAAATACCGCTACAATGAAGCAAAAAAATTCTACCAGGATCCTAAAACACTGCTGAACTACAGGAACAAAGAAGTTGTTGGAACAAGGGACCTTTTGATCTCATTACTGACTTTTTGTAAGCAGAACAAAAATGAAACATTTAAGATGACAGATGTGGCAATTGATTTCACAAGAAATAATCCATGAGAATTGTAATTCTGGGACGTACCGAATATTTGTTTGAAACAGCGGAATTGCTTTCTAAAGAGCATGAAATAGCCGCCATTGTTACCGCCCGGGCTATGCCTGAGCATGACAAAAATGAACAGGATTTTGAACAACTCGCAAAACAACTCAATTGCAGGTTTTACAATTCTAACAGAGTAGATGAGAAGCTTTTGAATATCATTAAGGGATCAAATGCTGATGTATGTATAAGCTTAAATTGGGTAACTGTTCTGAAAGACGATGTAATTGGTCTTTTCAAACATGGGATACTCAATGCCCACTTTGGTGATCTTCCCTCCTACCGCGGTAACGCGGTAATTAATTGGGCAATCTTAAATAACGAAAAACAAATCGCTATCACAATACATCGCATGGTTGCCGGTGAAATTGATTCAGGCAATATACTCAGGAAAAAATATATGCAGATTGAAAGCAATACTTCAATTGGTGAAGTTGTGTCATTCTGCAAAGAATACACCCCGCAGCTTTTTACAGAAGTTGTGAATGAAATAGCCGCTGGTACTTTAAAAGAAATAAATCAAAATTCACTGCCTCAAACAGCTTTCAGGTGTTACCCCAGAGTACCGGAAAACAGCAAGATTGACTGGAATTCATCTGCCGAAGAGATCCATGCTCTCGTGAGAGCATCTGCGAAGCCATATAGCGGAGCTTACAGCTATATAAAGATAAATGGTGAAATAAAGAAGATCTATATCTGGAAATCTGAGATTAAATGTAAAGAAACTTCTGATATTGGAGTACCGGGGAGCATCATTAATAACGATAAAACAAAAGGTGTTAGCAGTGTTTATACCGGCAAAGGCATCCTGGATATTGTTGAGGCGCAGTATGAAAACGAAGAAGTCTTCATGCCGGGCAAAATTTGGAAAAGTATCAGGCTTCACTTTGGAATTGATCTTGAAGAGGAAATTATAAATTTATATAAGCTGTACAATAAATCTTAGTTCACAAATGACCGATGCTGAGAAATATCATTACGCTGATTTCACAAGGGAAAATTACAGGAAGCTTTTAAAACTTGCAGCTGAAAAGTACCGGTCTTGTGATTTCACGAATTACGATGGGGTAGAAAATTTTATCCTGTACAGGCATGATATAGATTTTTCGGTACATTCAGCATTCGCAATTGCAAAAATTGAAAAGGAAGAGAATATTGCTTCCACTTACTTCATACATCTTCACAATGAGTTTTACAATGTGTTTGAAGCTGAAATTACAGACTTACTGAAAAAGATACTGGCGCTGGGCCACAAAGCGGGACTTCATTTTGACTGTCATTACTATAATGTAACATCCCAAAATGAGCTTGAAGAAAAGCTGAACTTTGAGAAGAAAATTGTTGAAAATCTGTTGGGAACGGATATCCGCGTATTTTCATTCCATAACACCACAGAAGAAATTTTACGCTTCAATGAAGCAAGCTATGCAGGCATGATAAATACTTACAGCAGGTTCTTCAAAGAAGAAACCGGTTATGTCAGCGATTCAAACGGATATTGGAGATTTGAGCGTCTGGAAGATGTCCTGAAATCAGGTGAAAATAAAAATCTGCAGGTGCTTACCCACCCTGCATGGTGGCAGGATGAAGTACTTTCACCCAGGGAGAGGATATGGAGATGTATAGATGGCAGGGCCGATAAAACAAAGCAGAAATACACAGAGACGCTCAAACAAATGGGCAGGGAAAATATCGGCTAAATGGAATTAAATGAAAAAAGCCGTATAACGGCAATTCATCAGCCTTCATTTTTACCCTGGCTTGGATTTTTTAATAAAATTACCGCATCGGATAAGTTTGTAATTCTGGATAATGTTCAGTTTCCCAAGACAGGGGGTTACTGGGCTAACAGGGTTAAGATCATTATCACAGGCAAAGCGGAATGGATAACAATACCAATTAACCGTAACTACAGCGGAACAAAGAATATCAATGAAATTGAAATTGATAATTCTAAGAACTGGAACGTAAAAATACTTAGGTCAATTGAGAGCAATTACCGAAAAGCTCCGCATTTTGAAAAAGTTTTTCCTTTAATTAAAGATACACTGGGTAACCCCGGCAACAGTTTAATAGACCTGAACCTACAGATCATTTTTAGTTTGTGCAGCCTGCTTAAGATAAAGACTGATCATATCGTTAGAGCATCTGAAATCGCTGCAGAAGGAAGCTCAACTGATCTTCTTGTATCAATAGTAAAACATACCGGTTCAGATTCTTATATGTGCGGCGGCGGAGCTTCAAAATACCAGGAAGATCATAAATTCGAAAGTGCCGGTATTCACCTGATATACCAGAATTTCAAGCATCCGGTTTACCCGCAGTTCAATACATTAGAATTCGAGGCGGGACTTTCAGTGATCGACGCAATTATGAATTGTGGATTTGAGCAAACCCGAAAACTCATCACCGGGAATACACCCGCAAAATAGCTCCAATACTATTGAAAATTTTAGTTAATTTTGCCTAAATGAAAGAAAATAATAATCATCTGAAAAATAAGAGGATACTCATCACCGGCGGGCTTGGTTTTGTTGGCAGCAATTTGAGTATAAGGCTCACTGAGCTTGGCGCAGAAGTGCTGATTGTCGATAACATGCTCCCCCGCCAGGGCGGAAATTTGTTTAATATTGAGCCCGTTAAGGATAAAGTTAAGGTCAACATTTCTGATATCAGAAACCCGACTTCTATGAACCATCTTGTAAAAGGGATGGACTATATCTTTCATATTGCAGGACAAGTGAACCATGTTGACAGCGTTAAGGACCCGCTTAATGATCTCTCGATCAATGTTGAAGGCACACTTGTATTAATGGAAGCGCTCAGAATGAACAATCCCGAAGCAAGGGTAATTTTTACGGGAACGCGCGGCGAATACGGTTCATCGCTCTCACTGCCTGTAGCAGAAAATCACGCAATAAACCCGATCGGGATATACGCTATAACAAACTTTGCTGCTGAAAGAATTGTGTTAACTTATCATAACCTGCATCATATAAAATCGGTGTGTCTTCGTATTACCAATACGTTCGGGCCACGCCACCAGATGGCGCACGATGAGTACGGAGTATTCAACTGGTTCATTCGCAAAGCAATGGATAATGAAACTATCCCGATATTTGGCGATGGCAGAATATTAAGGGATTACCTTTATATAGATGATTTGACTGATTCCATGCTGGCTATTGCCCTCTCAGAAAATACTTATGGTGAAGTATATAATGTTGGTTCTGGCGTACCGCTGAGTTTTGTTGAGCTGGCAAACAAGATAATTGGAATAGCCGGCACCGGAAGAGTTGATCATACAGAGTTCACTTCTGAACGGAAAGCGCTCGAACCCGGCGATTACTACGCTGATATAACGAAAATAAAAGCAGCAATAGGCTGGCAGCCTAAAATATCCCTGGATGAAGGAATATCAAAAACCATAGAATATTACAAAAAGTATAAAAAACATTACTGGTAGTATTTTTTTTCAAATCCCTTATTTTAGAAATTTTAACTTTTGTAAATGCATTCAAACAAAAAAGTCTTCTTGGGTCTGGAAAATATCGCGGGTATATTCACAAGCTTGAAGAAAGGCTTTGAGCAAAACGGAATTACCGCGGATTTTTATTCCCTGAATGAGCATATTTTCGGTTACCAAACTGATAAATTGATATCTTATTCATCTAATCAGCTTATCAGAAAGTTTCAGAAACTGAAATTGATAACCAAACTGCTGTTTAAATATGATTACTTCATATTTGATTCATCAGGAACTCTGTTCCCGAATTTTGGAGATATTAAATTCCTGAAGTTCTTTGGCAGAAAAACACTTGTTATTTTTACCGGTTGCGATATCAGGCTGCCTGAAAAAGTTGAGCGGTTCAAATGGAATCCGTGCCGGAATTGCAGTGATGAATACAAATCTTTTGTTGGCTGCGTACTTGCATCAAAACCCGGAAAAATAAGTAATATCGAAAAAACTTTTGATATACTGGTAAGCGCAGAAGAAGCTGCCGGTTCACTGAACAGAAAATATCATACAACACTATTTCCGGTGGATATAACCAAATTCAATTACACAGGTGTAAACCCGGGCAGAAAGCTTAAGATACTTCATGCTCCTTCAAACGAGGAATACAAAGGTACTAAATACATTAACGAAACGATAAAAAAGCTGCAGGGTGAATATGAATTTGACTACAAAACAATAAGCAACGTAAAAGCCGAAGAGCTATATAAAGAAATTGAAAACGCAGATCTGGTAATTGACCAGATGCTTGTTGGATTTTACGGACTGCTTTCAATTGAAAGTATGGCCATGGGTAAGCCTGTTGTATGTTATATCAGGGAAGATATAATGGAAAGTTCCCCCGCTGATATACCGGTAATAAACGCAAATCCTGAAACACTTTATTTTAAATTGAAAGAGATACTTCAGAATCCCGCTAAACTGATAGATATCGGAATCCGCTCAAGAGAGTACATTGAAAAATACCACGACGCAGCAAAAATAGCTAAAGAATATTATAAGCTACTTGAAAAGGAAAAGTAAAATTGCTTAAACGTTTTTTCAAAGAAACACTGATATACGGTTTAAGCACGTATATTCAAAAATTCATCGGGGTATTTCTGCTGCCGCTTTACACCGCTTTACTTACCCCGGAGGACTACGGTATTCTTGATCTGCTTGGAACTGTTGCAATTATCAGTATTTACCTGGTAGTTTCCGGCACTGATTCATCCTTAAGCTATTATTATTTCAGAAAAGAACATCTTAAGGAGCGGCCTGTGATGGTCTCTTCAACACTCTTTATCAGAATAACTTTTGCGGCTGCCGCGTTCATACTGGTTGGGGCACTATCACATAAACTTACTTTTCTTATCTTCGGCAAAGACTATTCACTTTTCCTTATATTAACAGGTATTTCACTTGCCGTTCAATCTATCTATTCATTTTTCACTGATCTTATCAGGTTTGAAAAGCGCCCGTGGATCTTTACATGGGTATCTGTTTCAAATTTGCTGATAAATATCGGGCTTAACATTTATTTTATCCTCATACTCAAAAAAGGTGTGTGGGGCGCCATAATGGCAAGTGTTATCTGTTACGGTATAATGGCGGCATTCACAATTTACTATGTGTTCAGCAGGTACGGCATACATTTTTCATTCAGCTGGGCAAAGAAAATACTTGCCTACGGCAGTCCGCTGATAGGCACGGCTTTTGCCGTGTGGATACTCACAACCACAGACCGCTATTTCCTGGCTCATTACAGGAACATAGCAGATATTGGCATTTATGCCGTTGGATTCAAGCTTGCATCATTCCTGGGACTCGTCTCCGGAGCGTTGCAGATGGCATGGTCACCTTATGCGATGGATATACAATACGAGCCTAATGCAAAAAAGATCTACGCAAAAGTATTCTTCATATATTTCGTTGTGAATATCCTCGCTGTTTTTTTCATTTCGATGTTTTCCATTGATCTGCTTAAAGTATTTACACAACCGGCATATTATTCAGCAAAGGCAGTTGTGCCGTTTTTATGTATGAGCGTGGTTTTTTTCAGCGGGTATTTCATTGTATCGATCGGTATTGCGGTAACAAAAAAGGCGCAGCATACTATCTGGATAACACTTACAGCGGCAGCTGTAAATATTGCAATGAACTTCCTGTTGACTCCCGCAATCGGCGCTGTTGGAGCGGCGCTATCAATAATGTCAGCAAATTTCCTGATCTTCGTACTTACGCTATCGGTTTCACAGAAACTGTATCCTGTTAACTATGGATACATTACTGTTGCGGCTTTATTTTTGCCGGCGGCGGCAATTGTGGCAGTAAGTTACTACTATGACCTGGCACTTGTTTACAGGATACCGCTTGCGGCGCTGTACTTTGCCGCTGCTTCTGTGTACCTGTATTTTAACCTGAAAAATTCTGACGAAATGAAAATGCTGATAGGTAAAATAAAAAGTATGGGTTCAAAAGGCAGGTCCGCAGATACAAAACCGGGGGAATAGAAAACAAATAGCAGGCTCCGGTTATCAGATCTTCTGGACCCTGACCTGCATTATCCGGTTGCCGGATTTTTTAGTGATAACAAAACTCATTCCCTTATAATCAATTCTTTCATAAACCTCGGGTATATGTCCAGTAACCTTCTGCAAAAAGCCGTTAAGTGTCTGGTAATCAGGGTCTTCCGGTATAGCCGTTTTAAACCGGGAATTAAAATTCTCAATTGAAATTATCGGGTTCACAAGATACACGCCGCTTTTTTCATTAACAACTTCCTGCGTTTCATCAACATCATATTCATCCTGAATTTCACCAACGATCTCTTCAATGATATCCTCAATGGTAACCAGTCCTTCTACACCGCCGTATTCATCCACTACAATAGCCATGTGTACTTTGCTGCGCTGCATTTCCTTAAGCAGGTTGCCAATCTGTTTTGTTGAAGAAACAAAAAACGCGGGGCGTATAATATCCTGCAGGGCAATTAGCTCCCTGTGTTCAGAAGCAGAAATAAGATCCTTGGTATAAATAATGCCAATAATATTATCAATGGTTTCTTTGTAAACCGGAATTCTTGAAAAACCTTCTTCTGTAACGATCTGAAAAATTTCTTCCCTGGAATCTTCCAGGTTAATAGCGATCATATGGTTCCTTGGAACCATGATCTCGCTCACCTGCTTATCGTTGAATTCAAATATCTTTTCAATGAGCTGATGCTCGGTCTGGTCGATAGCGCCTGATTTCCGGCCTTCGGTTATGAGCAGGCGCAGCTCTTCTTCTGAGTGAAACCTCTCTGATTCCGTAACCGGCTGCATCCCGAACATTCTGAGTATTAAATTCGCTGCGCCGTTAAGGAACCATATGAACGGTTTAAATACCAGATAGAATATATTAAGCGGGTTAGCTACAAACAGAGTGGTGGCTTTTGCGTACCTGATAGCCATGGATTTTGGGGCAAGCTCGCCAAGTACTATGTGAAGGAACGTTATAAGTACGAATCCTGTAATAATAGAAATTGTGTGAACTACGTTCGGGTTATCGATACCCAATGCAGTCATTAACGGAGCGAGGATCTTAGCCGTAACCGGTTCACCTATCCAGCCAAGCGCAAGTGATGTAATTGTTATACCAAGCTGCGTAGCTGATAAATATTCATCAAGGTGAGATATCAGTTTCATGGCCATTTTAGCGCGGCTCTGTTTTTCTGCCAGGGTTTGTATTTGGGTCGATCTTACTTTTACAATTGCAAATTCTGCTGCCACAAAAAAAGCGTTGGCCAGCACCAATGCCGCTACTGCCAGTATTTCAAAAAATACGCTGCCTAAATACATTTACCGTGCATTAACTTTACAAAAATTTACACTAAATCCCGAACTTTTGCTCACTTTTTTTCCTGTAAATACATTATTTTCACTGTAAATATAACAAATATACTAATCAAAATATACTGCACTTTTAAAATACAGTGCATACACCGAAAGGAAAGGTCTGAAAATGGCAGAAATCACTCCAAATTCACAGCAAACAAAAACAACTGTAAATCTTGATAAATACTCAAAAACCGTGCTTACGGTCATAGCGGTTTGTCTGCTTCTTATAACAGTTAACATTTATTTTACACCCGGGGATGCAAATGCGTACGATACTGTACAGGATGTGAATATAAGGTCCATAGGCGGTTCATCCGTTTCAGGCGGTTATATGCCGGTTGATCTGCAAAGGATAGATGGAAGCTCAAGCAAAAGCCTGAGGGTTGATATCAGCTCAGTGAACGGGAGATCTGTCTTCGGTGATAAAATTCCGGTTGATATACAGGGTGTGAACGGTCAGTTCATAATAGGCAGCGAGCTGCCCGTCAAGGTGAGGTAAAATAGCAGATTTAAATGTTCTTTATCACTTTAACCTGTTTTATTGTATTACGCTGCTTGGCGGCCACAATGAAAGTCAATCCCCCGTGATCTATCCTTTCGTAAAGCTCGGGAATGTGACCCGTCACGTAATATAAAAAACCTCCAAGAGTATTGTAGCCTTTATCCAGAGGGATAGAGGCTTTGAATTTTTCGTTGAACTCCGTAACGGGTATTACCGGGTTCACCAGGTATTCCTGATTCTTTCCTTTGATAATATCAGGTGATTCGTTATCATATTCATCCATTATCTCGCCGGTTATCTCTTCAATAATATCTTCCATTGTTACCAGGCCTTCAACACCGCCATATTCATTCACTACTATACCCATATGCACTTTGTGCTTCTGGAATTCCCTTAGCAGTATGCCGATGTTTTTTGTTTCATTCACAAAATAAGCGGGACGGATTATATCACTTAGTGAAATGAGCTGTTTATGTTCGGATGCTGAAATGAGATCTTTGGCGTAAATGATACCAATGATGTTATCAATTGTATCTTTGTAAACGGGAATTCTGGAATAACCCTCTTCAGTAACAATTTCATAAATCTTATCGCGCGGTGCGTCAATATCCAGAACGATCATACTTCCCCTGTGCACCATAATTTCTTTGGCAAGCTTATCGTTAAAATCGAAAATTTTCTCTATGAGCTGATGTTCGGTCTGATCAATAATACCTGTTCTTCTGCCTTCGCGTATTACCTGCCTGATTTCTTCTTCTGTATTTATTCCGCTATCGTTCAGCAAGGGTTTAATGCCCATTAAGCGGATAATCAGGTTTGCTGAGATATTCAGCAGCCATATGAACGGTTTGAATATTTTATAAAATATTATGAGCGGGTAAGAAAGCCAGAGCGCAGCTCCCAGGTATTTTCTTATTGCGAATGCTTTTGGAGCAAGCTCGCCAATTGTAATGGTAAAATACGTTATGATGAGAAGCCCGAAAATAACAGCAAGGGTTTGGCTGAAAGAATCAGAAATACCGAGCGAAATGAACACGGGCTGCAGCAGGTTAATGAAGATATCTTCACCAACCCAGCCAAGCAGCAGGTTTACAAAAGTAATACCCAGCTGCGTAGCGGAAATATACCGGTCAAGATCACTAATTACGGTTTTAGCAAGTTTTGCCTTTACATTTCCTTTCCGTACCAATGCGTCAATTTCCGCTGTACGAACCCTGATAATGGCATACTCAGTTACCACAAAAATTGCATTAACAAGTATGAGAATAGCTATTAATAGTGCCTGTGTTAACAAAATGAAGTATTAAAATTAAGTATAAAAAGCCTTTTTGATTACACACCCTCTCGCTCGGGCGTGACAAGCTGGCCAGCCTGCGGCTGCCCACCCCTCACAAGAGGGAAATGAAGCCATGTTCCTGAACTCTGTTTGAGAATGCTGCTGTTTGAAATCGTTTCTGATCAATACAAAATCCTGAATTTGATAGTATGATCAATTTCTTTCAATTCATTTATCACTTTCGGGTCATACTTTTTGCTGATATCGGTTATCACATAACCTATCTGTTCATTGGTTTTTAGGTACTGCCCTATTATATTGATTTCGTGCTCCGCAAAGATCGAGTTAATCCTTGCCAGAATGCCGGGCACGTTTTGGTGAATATGAATAAGCCTGTGCGCATTCTGAAATGAAGGAAGCTGAATATTCGGGAAATTCACGCTGTAATACGAATTCCCGCTGTTCACAAAATCTATGATCTTTCGCGGCACAAAATTCGCAATATCCCGCTGTGCTTCATCTGTGCTGCCGCCAATATGCGGGGTCAGTATAACGTTAGGCAGGTCTTCAAGTCCGCTGGCGAACTTTTCATCATTGCTGATAGGTTCATACGGGAATACATCGATCGAGGCACCCCTTACTTTCCCGCCAAGAATATTGGCTTTTAACGCTTCTATATCCACCACAAATCCCCTGCTTAGGTTTAGGAAGATCACCCCCTGTTTCATGCTGCGGAATTCTTTTTCACCAATGAGGTTAGTATTTTGCTCACTGCCATCAACATGGATTGTTATGATATCTGATTTCCTGAGCAGCTCTTTTAAAGAGTGGCATTTCCTGGCGTTACCCAGGGCAAGTTTTTCAAGAGTATCATAGTAATAAACTTCCATACCCATATCTTCGGCCAGCACAGAAAGCTGCGAACCTATCTTTCCGTATCCGATAATTCCGAGTTTTTTACCTCGCACTTCGTAGCTGCCTGCTGAGGATTTATCCCAAATGCCCTTGTGCAGATTCTTACTCTTATCCAATATTCCGCGCATAAGCATAATAATTTCACCCAATACAAGCTCAACCACGCTGCGCGTGTTGCTGAACGGCGCGTTGAATGCGATAACTCCACTGCTTAGGCAGGCATTCAGGTCAATCTGATTTGTACCAACGCAAAATGCGCCAACAGCCAATAATTTTTTCGCCTTTGAAATTGCTTTCTGCGATACAACCGTTTTTGAACGGATACAAAGTATTGAAACATCTTTTATCTTATCTGCAAGTTCATCTTCGGTTAAACTTTTATTTATGACCTCTACACTATAACCTTCCTGTTTAAAGAGTTCGTGCGCATCCTTGTGAATATTTTCCAGCAGCAATACTCTTATTCTGTTCTTGGGATACGAAATGTTCATTGGTAATTTTGTCATATATAAAAATTCATCAAAGCTCGGGGTTACGTGATCGGCTTTTTCCATTACATTATGCCGCTCAATATTTTCAGTGAAAGCATAGAATCTGCTTATCAAGCCGGACTGCTTCAGTTCATAATCGGTGTAACCATCGCCAATTGCGATAAGCTCCCCCTTTAACTTAAGGGCTCTTACCTGTTTTACCTTTCCCCCGCTTTGCGAGAGCAAATTTCTCTTATCAAACCCGGTGATGTTCCCTTGTTTATCAAATGTAAACGTATTGGCAAAAACATTGCCCGCAGGTATGCCGAATTTTTTTACAACCGGAATAATATAATCTTTGAAACCGCCTGATATTACAAAAATATTAGATGAATTTTTTTTAAAAAATGCTAAATTAGAGGTTATAGAAGAAGATACCTGATTATTGAGCCTTTTGATCAAGGAGTTAATATGTGTTTTATTTGCATTTAACAGCTTGATCCGTTTTGCAAGTGACTCATTAAAGAGCACCTTCCCGTTCATGGCGTCATTTGTAAGCCCGGTGATCGTATTGAACATTTCTTCGCTGCGCGGGTGGTTTTTGAAAGCAATAGCCGCAAGTTCATCAAGGGCTTCTACCTTAACAAAGGTGCTGTCAAAATCTAAAATAAAATATAGGTCAGTTTGCATAAACAAAAATGACCGGCCCTTTATAAGCCGGTCATTTTAGGAAATATTTAATTAGAATTATATATTAATAATATCATTATATACAACAAAAGCCATAAAAGCCATTAACACAATGAATCCCACATTCTGCACAACGATCTGAACTTTGTGCGAAACCGGCTTTCGGAAAATTCCTTCATAAAGCAGGAACATAAAATGACCGCCATCAAGCGCAGGGAAAGGCAGAATGTTGATAATAGCAAGTGTGATAGAAAGCATAGCCATAAAACCAAGGAATGAAAGGAAACCGCCTTCAGCTGATTGACCTGCGTACTGAGCAATTTTGACCGGACCGCCTACAGCCTTACTGAAAGCTATATCACCCTTTATGATCTTCCACATTGATTTTACAAACAGCACTACTCCGTAGTGCCAGAGGTCGTTAAAGCCCTGGGGAATTGCACTTATTACGTTATAGTCAATATTTTTTACAACTCCGGTATATTTACCAATACCAATTCCAACAGTACTATCAGCTGCAGGTTTGATGTTACCATTCATTATTGAACCGTTTCGGTTCCAAGTTACAGCTATATCTTTGCCGGCGTTGCTTCTGATAATATCAACAAATTGCTGTGAATGTAAAACCGGGTTACCATTGGCTTCGGTAATAATATCACCCTTCTGTAAACCGGCATCCTTAGCAGGACCGGTTTCTGCAACCTGCTGTATCATGGGCTCCATCTGTGTTGGGAAAATACCGAATGTTCTTTCATTAAGATCAACCATTTCTGATTTGGGAATGAAAATTTTCTGCTTTACGGGTCCCATTGCGACATCCAGGGTAATATCCTCACCCATACTTTCAATAAAAAGATTTCCGCGAACGTCATCCCAATACTGAACGGGTAAACCGTTAATGGCTTCAATTTCTGTTCCGGGGAGTATTCCATGCTTCATCGCTATAGAACCCGGCGAAACATAACCGACCATTCTTGTTTCCATCTTCTGTTTCCCTTCGGAAAGGTTGATGGTATAAAATATAAAGAATGCGAGCAGGGTGTTCATGATAACGCCTGCGGTAATAACGAACATTCTTTGCCAAACGGGTTTTGAGCGGAATTCCCACGGCTGAGGCGCCTGGTTAACGAAATCTTTATCCATACTTTCATCTATCATACCTGCAACTTTCACATACCCGCCTAAAGGGAACACGCCAAGGCCGTACTCGGTATCACCTTTTGTAAATTTAAAAATGCGCAGGTTAAAAAAATCGAAGAAGAGGTAGAATTTATCCACTTTCATTTTGCAGAGCTTTGCCGCGGCAAAGTGACCGAACTCATGTACAAATACAAGTATTACGATCGTTATAAGAAAATAAAGAATTGTGCTTACTACTTCCATATTATTTTGTTTTTCTCCTTATGCATGCTGAATTTCAGGGAAACATCATGCTGTGTATCTGATTAAATACTATTTTATTTTCAATAATTTTAAGCAAGCTCTAAAGCCGCTTCATAAACAAACTTTCTCGACCAGCTATCAATTCCAACAATACTTTCAAGGCTGGGTGAAACGTGGTTTTCATGCTTATCCAATGCGCTTTTGATAAGCGCGGGGATATCTATAAATCTTATTTTACCCTTTAAGAAAAGCTCGACTGCGGCTTCATTTGCCCCATTCAACACTATTGGATACGATCCGCCTGCTTTTATTACATCATAAGCCAGCTTCAAACACTCAAATTTTTCAAGATCGGGCTCTTCAAATGTAAGATTTTTCAGCTGTTTAAAGTCCATTCTTGGAAAATCTGATCTTACCCTTTCAGGATAAGTAAACGCGTATTGTATGGGTACTTTCATATCCGGTACGCCAAGCTGCGCTTTTACGGAACCGTCGCTGAATTCAACCATTGAATGAATAATGGACTGCGGATGGATCAGAACTTCGATATTTTCAGCTTCTATATTGAACAACCATTTAGCCTCAATAATTTCAAATCCTTTATTCATTAATGTGGCTGAATCAATTGTGATCTTACTGCCCATCACCCAGTTAGGATGCTTAAGAGCCTGCTCAACAGTAACGTTGGGCATTTCTTCTTTGGTGAACTTCCTGAATGGGCCGCCGCTCGCAGTTAAAATAAGTTTCGTCACCTGCTTCATCGGTTCACCCTGCAGGCATTGTAAAATTGCGGAGTGTTCGCTATCAACCGGCAGAAGGTGTGCTTCGCTGCCGCGAAGCATTGAATAGATAAGCTCACCTGCAACTACCAGCGATTCTTTATTGGCAAGGGCTATATCCTTGCCGTGCTTGATCGCTTCGGTAGTTGGTATCAGCCCGCTGAAGCCAACAAGCGCATTTACAACAAGCTCAAAATCATCCCGCGATGCGATTTCATTGATTCCAGCCTGCCCGCAAAGAATTTCGCACTTATGATCTAAAGATCGTGACTTAAGATCGTTAAAACTTGCTTCATTAAAAATTACCGCGGCTTTCGGCTTGAATTCTTCGATTTGCGCAGCAAGAAGCTCAACATTTGAGTTGGCAGAAATGTACTTAACCGAAACGGGATACCCGTTACGGTTTAAATTTCTTACTACTTCGAGCGTATTTTTACCAATTGAACCTGTAGAGCCTAAAACGGCGATATTCTTCATTATAGCGTATATATTTGGTAATTTAGCGTTTATTTATGAAAGTTAACATGCTAATTTTCGAGAGTGTGAATATGTGCAAGATATATACGAACGTGCCTCACTCATTGGATGAATCAGGGTTAATCCGATGAATTTTACAGCTTACTTGTTCCCAAGCTTCCGCTTGGAAACACGTTGTGATCAATGCTTCCGCTGTGATCAAAAAAAATGAAGCTGGAGCTTCACAATCAATTTCCGTCCTCAAGCCGAAGCTTGGGACGGAGTGAAAACATGCATCGTCAGAGCCCTGCAGGGGCGACATTAAGGAAAGAGTCTCAAATTAATAATTTTTAATAAATGTATTGTAAAAAAATGATTAATTTAATATGTTAATTGTAACCTAAAAAATAACAGCATGAAAAGACTATACATTTTCCTTTCATTTATATTATTACTTGGTCCAGATAAAACCCATTCACAGGATGGCTGGTTTTGGCTAAATCCATTGCCACAAGGTAACTGGCTAACTGATGTTGAATTTACTTCAAGCAATACCGTGTATGTTTCCGGTTACGGCGGTACTATGATGAAATCAACTAATAATGGGGTAACCTTTTCGGTAATGTCAAACAATGAATGCGGAAAATCGATAGTTTTTATTAATGAGCTTACTGGATTTTCCAATTCAACGAACGGAATTTTAAAAACTACGAACGGCGGAAATAACTGGACGTATATACCAGCGCCTGTAGATTCAGTAAATGATTTCAGTACTTCACCACAAATCATACTTTATGGCTTAAAAAATAATAAAGTTTATATAAGCAATGATCTTGGAGAAAACTGGAACTTGAGCCTTACAGCCTTTTCTGATAATATATTTTATTCACTTCACTTCCCGGTAAACAGTATTGGTTATGTTGTAGGATATAAACCGACTGTATTTAGCAGCAGCAGGATACACAAAACAACAAACGGCGGCTTAACATGGGATACGATTCAGGTAAATTTCAGGTTCAGGTCTAAAGGAGTATATTTCCTGAATGCTCAAACAGGTTTTGTATCAACTTTTGCGAACAGAAACCTGTTATTAAAAACCACTAACGGCGGAGTGAGCTGGGATACTGTATATAATTTCATGAATAGTACTACCGGAGAAATAAAGTTTTTCGATCAGAATAACGGTTACATCAGAGGAAGCAGTGATACTTGGCTAACTACCAACCAGGGCAGTAATTGGACGTATTCTTATAAATCCAAAAATACTTTTCTTAAAAACTTTAATGATGGTATAGGACTTGATAGATTTTTTTTATTCAGAACTACAAATGGCGGAACTAACTGGTTAGACTTAACAAGCGGATTTATGGATAGTTTTTATGATGTGACTTTTATTAATTCTAATACCGGTTTCACAGGTGGAAATAATTATATTTATAAAACTACAAACAGCGGAATGAACTGGACTACGTTTAATTTGGGATTACAAATATACAATGGCGTCAATAATATAATGTTTCTGAATCAAAATACAGGATATGCCGGCATAGATGGCGGTCAAATCGCAAAAACCACTGATTGCGGATTGAACTGGGTAATCACTCAAACTGTTACTAATGATCATTTATACGGAATGTCATTTCCTTCTTTAGATACCGGATATGCAGTTACTAAATGGGGCTCTACCGTTAAAACAACAAATGCTGGAATTGATTGGACTTACATGAGCTCTGAATCAGAAAGAGCTTACGAAGATGTTATATTTTCAAATAATCTAACAGGATATCTTGGTGGTTATGCACATGATTCAGATAAAGCGATCATTAAAAAGACACAAAACGGCGGGATTAACTGGATAAACATATTTCTGGATTCAATGACTATTATAAATGATTTATGCCTGTCTCCCGAAAATGACTTATATGCAGCAGGCTATTTCTTAAATAATAGCGTTTATAATGGCGTTATATACAAAACCACAAATTCAGGAAAGACCTGGTTGTTTAACAGATTTCCAAACAGGATTTCTTCAATTCATTTCTCTTCAGAAATGACCGGTTATGCTTCAGCAGAAAATAACATTATGTACAAAACCACCAATGGCGGCGAAAACTGGTTTGCAACATATTGTGTTAACTATTTCAGTTCTTATGGTTTGTATTTCTCAAATGATAACACGGGTTATGCTGTGAGTCCGTACGGCCAAATCATCAAAACCACAACGGGTGGCGGTGTGCTAATCAGCGTTGAGCCGGAAAATTATGTTGTACCTCATACATATAATTTGTATCAAAATTATCCCAATCCATTTAACCCCACTACAAAAATAAAGTTTGATATTCCCAAAGCTATGAATGCTTCGCTTAAAATTTACGATATATTGGGAAGAGAAATTTCAGTTATAGTAAACGATTTCCTTATCCCCGGCACTTACGCATTTGATTTTTCAGGCAGCGATCTTTCAAGCGGAGTGTATTTTTATGTTTTAACAGGCGAGGGATTTATTGAATCAAAAAAAATGCTGCTGGTGAAATGAGGATGTAAAAATGTTGTCTTAGTGGTAAATTACTCATCCAGGTAAGTCTGACTTTTATGAAAACTAATGTCATCCTTGCCTCTGAAATTAAGAGTTCTAAAACGCTGTTGTTGAGAGAAATACTTCTATAGCAGTTGCCAAAATTTTTGTAACTCGTATCGCTGATTCGAGTCAAATCGAAACAGTGCGCGCCCGCCTCTGACGTGGTTTCGATTTACCTAAGTTGTTAAACGCCGTCGTTGGTGTTCTCACCAACGACAAAACTTTCTGGATTGCAGAAATAATTACTGCCGAAAGCAACAAAAAAATTAAGCTGGAATTTATTACTGTGCATTCACCCTGAAATTAATATGTAATTTTAGCCGTTTACAGTTAGTAACAAGCGAAATATGTTCATTGTATATATTATTAATATTAAATACATTTGGCGCTTAATTAAGAAAATTTCGGTTAACAGGTCAATTTGAAATACAAAGTAATCTTCCTTTTATCAGCAGTTTGCGGAGTTTTAGCATTAAATTCAATCAATTTTATGGGGTGTGATTCCGGCACAACCACCCAGCTTGGTGAACCGGTAAGTTTCAACCGTGATATTCAGCCCATACTGGCAGAAAACTGCAGTTTTCCGGGATGTCATAATTCCACCGATAAACAGGCGGGATTTGATCTCACAAGCTGGGAATCAACCATGCTTACCGGCTCAACTTTCGGCGCGGAAATAATTCCTTACAACGCGAGCTGGAGCCACATGGTAAAACATATCAACAGAATTGATACAAATATTTCCCCTTTTCTGGAACCGTTAATGCCGCAGGCATTAATGCCATATTCAAATGGTATGCCGCTTCCGCCAAATCAGTTAATGAAAATTGTTGACTGGATAAATCAGGGTGCAAAAAATGATAACGGGCAGGTCGCGTTTCAGAATATCACCAATAAAGCATTTATTACCAACCAGGCAAGTGATTTTGTCGCAGTGGTAAATCTGGATAACAATCATTTGGTCAGATTAATAGATGTTGGAGGCAGAGATAACGCCACGCAGCCGCTTGACGCGCCGCATGTAATTACAATTGATAACCAGGGCAGGTATTTTTATGTAAGTTTAATTGCTGAAGGATACCTTGAAAAATATGACGCTATGACTTACCAAAGAGTTGGCAGAATGTATGCGGGGAATTCACCTGCACACATTATTCTTTCCAATGACGGCACCCGTGGCTGGTACACCAATTTTGACGCTACTCTGGCTCAGAAGGAAATGAAAGAGTTTGATACCCAGTCTATGACAATTACCCGGGTTATAGAAGAATTCCGTATGACAATGCCGCATGGGTTAAGACTTACCCGCAGTGAAGAATACGTGTTAATGGCTACCGAAGGCAGCGAGTTTTTTTATATAATTCAGGCATCAACGGGGCAGATACTGGATACATACCCGGTTGACCCATCTGTACCGCCAAATGGAATTGGGACAAATAATTTTGTACCTTACCAGATCGCCATAACACCGGATGATAAATTCGCGTATATAACCTGTCTAAAATCGAACGATGTAAGAGTGTTTGATCTTGTGAACAGGGCTTTTATTTTAACCATACCGGTCGGTTTAAATCCGCTTGCGCATGAGATTTCTCCTGATGGCAGGTGGTGCTATGTACCTAACCGGAACAGTAATTCAGTTTCTGTGATTGATCTTACAACCAATACAGTTGTTAAGACCATAGCAAATGTTGGCGCGCAGCCGCATAAGATCGATTTTACCGCCGATGGCAGGTACGCGTATGTTACATGTGAATCAGTAAGCGGCGGATTTGTACACCATCCGCCTAATTCCGGTAAAACACCGGGCACAACTGCTGTGATAGATGTGTGGGCAGGACACAACAAAATAAAGGATATCGAGATGGCTTCTTTCCCGGCGGGGATATGCATTACACCCGGTTTAGGAAATTAGAAAAAATAAAACACACCCCGCCTCAACTGCGGCGTGCCACCCCTCTCAAGAACTGAGAAACCAGTCAAGGGGGAATTAGTTAAGTAGTTTAATAAAATTTGAAGAACATTTTGAAAATAATCAGTCCTCCCGTAATATTACTGCTTGCAGTTATATTTTATTCCTGCGGTGATTCCGGCACAACAGCTCCGCAGAACAGCGCTTCATTAACGGTCAGCAGGCTTGAGCCAATAGATAAGAATGTAACAGGCACTTATGAACTTTGGGGCAGTATAGCAACCGGGCATGACCACGGCGAGAACGCCTACAGAAGCATGGGCAGATTTGCAGTAAGTAATACGGGAACAATTACCGATACTTCCGGGAATCCGTTTACCCCTGGTTTGGGCAGAATAGGAAACATAAATGATGTTGAAGATATTATTGTTACCATTCAGCCGCCGGGCTACAATGATACAATACCCAGTAACATAAAAATAATAGGCGGTTCAAAACAATTAAGCGGCGGAACCCTGGTATTTGATCTTACAATGAGCTACACAGATATACTTCCGGTATCATCTCAGTTTTCTGCGGCAACAGGCAGTTATATACTTGCTTCGCCAACAACCGGAATGGCATCATCTGATTACAGGCGCGGTATTTGGTTTACTAAAGATACAACAGGCGGCACAGCAGGCTTAAGCCTGCCAAACCTGCCTGATACAACGGAATGGACATACCAGGCATGGGTTATTGATAACGCAAACAACGCGTATATATATAATATTGGCAGGTTCAATTCACCGCAGGCCCGGGATAACAACCAGCAGTGCGAAAACCTGGGCGGCTTGATTTGGAACGTGCCCGGCCACGATTGGCTGCAGGCAAACTGCCCGGGAACAATACCCGATATAACCAATCTGGAAAATAACTACAGTGTTTTGATAACCCTTGAGCCTAGATACGAACAAGGACAGGCACTCGGTTTACCGTTTTATATAAAACTATTTTCCGGTAATATTGGAACCGTATCTTTCGGTTCAATGCAGGTACTTGTTAACGGATTTTCTTCAACTGTTCCTTCGGGGCAGGTAAGGCTTTCAGCAAATTAACAGGCTCAATAATTACTATTTATCCATCTAAACCATATCCAGATGAAAAAAGCGATACTCTTTTTGCTTGTATTGTTTGCGGCCGGCAGTGATCTGCTTTCGCAGGCAGTAATGAATATGACCCTTATATCACAAAAGAATGAACATAACGCGGGCGGCACCCCCGCCGGCTGGCACTACGCTTCCTGCTGGGGATGGACATCACCCGCCGGAAGAGAATACGCCATTTTAGGCTACTGGAACGGCACAGCCGTTTATGATATAACCGACGGCAATAATGTTGTACAGTGCGATACTATCCCGGGCCCCACTTCGTTTTATGGCTACAGAGAGTTTACCGTTGTGGGACACTATCTGTATATTGTATCTGAAGGTTCAGGCGCAAACCAGGGTTTGCAGATAGTTGACCTTCAGTACCTGCCTGATTCATTGTATCATGTTAAGAACTGGACATTTGCCGGTTACACTACAACACATACTATAAAGAGCGATGGTAATTACTTATATCTAAACGGCGCGAATTATAACGGCGGAGGTCTGGTGATACTGGATATCTCTGATCCTGAAAATCCAGTGAAGCGCGGCAACGGACCCGCGCCATACTCCCATGATTGCTTTATTAAAAATGATACTGTGTACGCCGCTAACATTTACAACCCGAACAGTAAAATGTCTATTATTAGTGTTACTGATAAGGATAACCCTGTACTTGTTGGACAGTTCAGTTACCCGAACCCGGTTTGCCATAATGTATGGTTCAGCGATAACCGCCGGTGGCTGTTAACAACAGATGAAGGCGGCTCAAATCATTTGCGTATTTGGGATGCGGCAAATCTCGCAAACATAACATTGGTTTATGAATATATTCCATATGAAACGGCAATGGTGCATAACGCCTATTTTAAGGGTGATACCATCTTTATGTCGCACTACCGCGCGGGAATAGTTGCGCTCGATATCAGTACGCTTCCGGCACAGCCGACTGTAATAGGTTACTATGATACATATCCAGGCTCAGGGTTAGCATACCAGGGCGCGTGGAACGTATTTCCATATTATCCTTCGGGCAGATTTATAGGCAGCGATATTAACACAGGATTATATGTATTGAGATTCGGCGACCCTATTGGCATCAGTCACAACGGCACTGAAGTGCCGGAAGGATTTGCACTCGAACAAAATTTCCCCAATCCATTTAATCCGGTTACCAAGATCAGATTCAGTATTCCCAAAAATAATTCGGGTGTTTCATTCAATACAAAGCTTGTAGTTTTTGATGCTGCAGGGAAAAAGGTTAAAACACTGGTTGAGCAAAATCTTAATGCCGGTAATTATACTGCTGAGCTTGATGCTTCTTCGCTTGCAAGCGGGATATATCTTTATTCCCTTGAAGCGGGATCATTTAAGGAAACAAAGAAGATGGTTTTGATTAAGTAAGTTTGGAATGTGAAAGGTAAAATGTGGAATGTGGAATGTGGAATATCAAATATTAACCGAATGAAATAAAACTTAAAAAAAGATAATTGAAAAAGCCTGGCAATTACAAATTGACAGGCTTTTTTGTTTACTTTATATATTCCTTACTTTACCAATATCATCTTTTTAGTTGATGTAAATTTCTCTGTTCTAAGGGTATAGAAATATACACCGCTTGGCAGATTTGAAGCGTCAAATTCGTATGTATATTCACCCTTTGGCATATTTTTGTTGATAAGAAGAGCAACCTCGCTTCCCCGGATATCATATACTATGAGCCTTACATAATCAGCCTTTGGAATTGAGATTTTTATGCTTGTTACAGGATTAAATGGATTAGGGAAATTCTGTCCCAGTGAAAAACTTTCAGCAATCTCGCTGTTATTTACAATCCCTATAGGTATGTTAGCAGTGCTGATTTCAAAAATTGATCTGCCATGAGTACCTGCGCACAATATCTGTGAACCTGCATGGTAATTAATATCAAACACAGGCGCGTTTGGCAGGCCGGTTCCAAGGATTGCCCAGCTTGCCCCCAGGTTAGTAGTATAATATACTCCTGCATCACATCCAACGTATAATACTGAATCACGTACTTCATCAACAATGATAGAATTCGCAGGTACATTCAGAAGATTACCGGAAATATTGCTCCAGGTTGATCCATAATTTGTAGTACGGTATATCCTGGTGTTTCTTTCATCAATATTAAAACCACTCAAAGTAACATATGCAATCGCCGGATTGCGGCTATCGCACCTGATATCGGTTACATATCTTTGCGGCAGCGAACCCGTAACATCAAGCCAGTTTGCTCCTGAGTTTGTTGTCACAGAAATTTTTGCATCATCAGTACCTGTGTAAATTACGCGCTGGTTATTGCCTGCCACACCGCTTGTTATACATGTAATTGTACCAAGCCTTCCGTTGGGTCCGCGTGTCAGATCGCCGCTGATCGCAGTCCACGAGGTTCCGCGGTTGGTTGAGCGAAAGATCATGTGGCTTCCTGCGTAAAGTATTGCCGGATCCTGGTTATCAAGTATATAAGGTGTTGACCAGTTAAACCTGCCGCTTAAGCCGTTTGTTATATTACTGAACGAGACCCCGTTATTGGTACTTCTGCCAAGTCCCCCGTTTTGTGAAGCGCAGTAAATTATGTTTGAATTGGTATAGTCAACATGGGCGGTAAAACCATCACCTCCGTATATTACTTCCCAGTTATCTGTTCCGCCGTCAAATGTTATCATTGATCCGTTATCCTGCGTACCGCCAATTTTTCTTAACGGGTTCAGGTGGTCTATATTACTTGCGTAAAACTGTGATATGGGCAGGTCATAACTTTTTGTCCATGGAGCGTTGCCGGTGCCGGTTTTGAATATTCCGCCATCATTTCCGTTTATCAGATTGTTCGGGTTAGCAGGGTTTATCCACAGCACATGCTGATCCGGATGCTGCTGTTCAAAAGATCCGCTGTATGAATTCGTTAAGTTAACCCAGTTCGAGCCATTCGTTGTTCTGAATATATCAACGCTGCCGATATAAACTGTGTTTGGGTTTGTGGGGTCAACTTCGATAAGTCCAAAATACCAGTCAAACCCGGATGATTGAACTCCTGACATTGACATGGTTGCCCAATTGAGTCCTTTGTTGGTTGATTTATATATTCCGCTGATATTATTGCCGGTTGTGGTCTTGAAGATCGAATACACCACATTGGGATTAGATTGAGCAACCGCAATACTTATTCTGCCGGTAGTAGCCGCCGGAGCAGGGATACCCTGCGAAACGCCAAGAAGCTGCCAGTTTGCTCCAGCGTTTGATGAACGATAGAGCCCGCTTGTAATGCCGCCCGTTTTTGATACTGAAGGCGGAGTTCTTACGCGCTCCCACATGGCGGCGTAAACAATGTTAAGATCATCCGGTGAAACCCTTACATCGACGCCGGAAGTGGAATCAGAAACAAACAACACCCTGTTCCAGTTCACCCCCCCGTTTGTTGATTTATAAATGCCCTTATTCTGCCCAAACGACCTGAAAGCCATTACAGACGCGTATAACGTATTGGGGTCCAGCGGGTGAATATCCATGGCGGGAATGTGCAGCGCATCAGTTAAGCCAATCACGTTCCAGGTTTCACCCATATCCGTTGATTTGAGCACGCCAAAGCCGGGGTAAACGTCAATTGCGCTGTTGCCTTCACCGGTTCCGCAGTAAATTATGTTTGGATTTGATGGATGCATAACCAGCGAGCCAATTGAAAGACTGGGCCACTCGTCTGTTTTAGCGCTCCAGTTCATTCCGCCGTTGGTGGTTTTAAATATTCCGCCTGCGGCCGCGCCAATTATAATAATATCCGGATTTGAGGGATTAACGGCAATGGCGGTAATTCTGCCGCCTACGTTATAAGGACCTTTTGATATCCAGTTAAGGCCGGATGTGGGATTATCCATCTGTTCCATAACCTTTTTTCTTCCATAGCCGCGTAAAACTTTTCATAGGGTATATCACCAACGGGAAACGCACGCTGATAAAAAAACCAGTTACCCGGCGCGTTTTTTTTATACCTCAGTACCGCTTCTTCGGAAGTGTTAAAATCTGAAATTATAGAAAACACAATGACAGAAATGACGAGAACAAGCGGAGAGTAAAAAAGTAATTTTCTCATATATAAGTTAAACTACATTAAATTTTTATTGTTAATGTAATTTAAACTAATTTTAAACTAACTGAAATTCAATTTGAAAGCCTCGTAATGGCTGAAAAATTCGATGCTGAGAATCCCGGCTAATTCACCGGTTCATTGTTAACATTGAATCTGCCGGTTACTTCCATACCTTTGCTGTCTTTAACCGCGATCTTTCCGCAAAGTGATTTATCGCTTAACTCGAATATTTCCACACTTCCTATATATTCATTGTTGTAACTTGCGGCAAAGGTTGTACCCTTTGCTGTGTAAATACCGACCGCAATGCTCCTGTGGTCCGCTGATCCATTGGGTTGAATGGTATAAGTACCCGGAACAAGTTTGCTCTGGTCACCGGTAAATATCATTATAACAACCTTGATCTCATCCCCTTTCATTTCTTTGAAGTCTGAATCATCAGCCCGGTTGTAATTTATGAATATTGCCCTGTAACTGTTGTATGTTTTATTATAGTTGCCGTACGCAAAGGTGTGAACGAAACCTGTGATCTCAATATTCCCGTCCTTTACCGCATCAAGGCGGCTATCTGAGCAATCGGCTTGAGAAAATATCCGGGTTGAAAGTATAAAGCAGAAAAAAAATAAATATTTCATATCAATTATTTAATTAAAAGGACACAGCTTATCTTACAATGCATGAATTGGTTGTTGAATTCTCACACAGAAAGATTCAGCTGTTTATTTCATACAATGAAAGGACTGTGTCCCTGAATGTTTTATCAAATTCCTGAAACAAAAGTATCTTTATTGAACTTCGAGAAGATATTTTTCAACTGTTTCAAGAATTTTTTGACCTGCTTTTCTGCTGAATTTCACTTTTTCACCATTCAGTCCGTTCTCTCTGCAGAAAAGCGTGTTTCCCCTGAAATAGTAGATATCAAAGAACTCTTTACTCCCTGCAAAACCAGAACGCTCATAATATACCATTTGATAATCTGAATTGAAAAAGATCTGTTCAGAAACTGAAGCACTGTTAGATGTTGAAATTTTTAATATCCTGTTTTCGTAATAAAAAGCTGTAACTTCGATGCCCTCATCAGTAAGTTTGGTTACTGCTGTTGAGTGAACCAGGTTGTTTTCGGATGTTCTTTTGGCATCATTAACTGATTCAATTTCATTTTCGCTGCAAATACTCTGGCTAAACAGCGCGTGTGAGCCAGTTGCCTGTGTGATGAAGAATAAAATTATTAAAATCAGTTTCATTTTTTTTTAGATTTAATATCAATAAAAGGATATTTAAAAAGCCTGTCAGTAACTCAATTTGGGGGGTACAGAATACTGACAGGCTTATATATATTAATGCTTACGATTATTTCTTTTTTCTGCGAAGCGCAAGCGCTGAAATAGCGAGTCCTGCAAAAGCCATCAGCGGGAATTCCATACCAAAGAGACCGCACTTTTTGCCTTCATTTTTTACGGTTGCGGTCATTTCAAGGTCATTTTTAAGATCAGCAAGTGTTTTTTCATAAATGATCTTCTGTCCGTCTTTTCTTCCGTTTGTTTTCAGAACCTCTGCGGGCAGATCAAACTCATAATTCAGTTTTATATCGCTTGAACCCATGTTTCCTGCATTAGAAGTATCTTTTAGAACTGTATAATTGAAATCCATTCCATCGGTGCCTTCTTTCCATGAAGTTTTCACTTTTTCAAAAGCTTTTGCTGAAGTAAGTTCGTTGATATTTTTGAATGTGAGATCTACTGTAACATGTGTTGTGGAATCATCAAGTTTATCTTCAACTTTTACACTGCTTACATCTGTGTTTGAAGATGAATAATTCTGCTTTGCTTTTGCTTCATCAAAGCTGAAACTGCCAAGCTCTTTGCCTGATTTCAGGTTAGACATTTTTGTCCAGTAATGAACTTTCATTGAACCGGAACCATCCTGTTTAAGTGTGGTTTTCTGTTCAACGTTCACGCAGCCCGCAAGAATAAATGCGAACAATACCAAAATAGACGAAAAAACGAAGAAATTGTTCCTGTGAAAAAATGTTTTTGATCTTTCTGTGTTTGACATTTTTACTCCCTTAGAGTTTTTAGTTTTTAAATACTTACAAATCTAATACTTATATGAATTGAAAAAAAATCAAAATTTATGTAATTTGTTGCATGTTTTTTAATTTGCTTAAATGAACCTGAAAAACCCAAAATATAACCCGTTTTTCATTAGCGATTACTATATTTTTGAGTATTCTGCAGTGCCCCGCGAAGTAAGGAATAAATTCAGGGATAGACTGATGCGGAGAAAAGGAGCGGCTGCTCAGAAAAATATCATGCTCATTAACTTGCTGGATGATCTTACCCGGGAAAAATCGCCGGATGAAAAATTGTCAATTTCTCTGAATGAACCAATAGGTGTCACCAAACGGATGCTTGATTGTCATAAAGCAAGGCTTATCAAAAATTTACGTGAATTCTGTTTCGGTTGGGTAGATATCACAGGCGAAAGTGCCATGGGGAAGATCCGGCGCCGCTTCGCAAAAGGAATGCTTCGAGAAGCAAGATCAGAACTCCTTACCCTGGAAGATGAAATTTTGGCATCCGGGAAGCAAAGAGTCAGGCTGCCTGAATTGTTTGAAATTTCAGAAAAATTGATACAGATCTATAACTACCTGAAAGATAAACGCAGGAGTAACCACTACTATAAACTTTCGGGTGTATATCAACAAAAAATAAAAAAAAGCTTTTTGAAAAATGAGATCAAGGATGATATCATGATAAGGTATCAGCTTATTCAAACCGTAAAATTAATGGCCAACAGGTTTAAAGTTGATAACCTTCAAAAAGCTGTAAAAATTCTTGAAAAGATCTTGCTTCGTTACGGCGATTCATTGGACGCGCAGCATAGAATGAAAATTTATCACCGCCTGGGTTTGCTCTATAATGTTCTTCGCGATAAAAACAGATCACTGAATGCGTTTGAACAGGGAAAAGATCTTGCTTTTCGCGAGGGTCATACCGCCGAGGCTTTGGTATTTGAAAGTTACCTCTTTCTGAGAAAGTTTACCGAGAATAATAAACTTGCGCCCGAGGCATTAAAATTTCACAGGGATAACTTCGGGTTCATAACTGTAAACTACACTGACGTTCAGCAGCTAATGGATTTTGAATTCAATTATTTAAGGTTTTTGATCTTTTCCGGTGGTGAAGAAACAGAAATTATCACTGAGGATTTTGTGAGTAAGCAAATATTGTTTTCCAGAAAGGCGGAGGCATTAAACAGCTGGTATCTTGAGCTTAGCGACCAGCTTTCCAGTAATGTTTATCAATTCTCTGCGGCCGGTAATAATTTCAATATTCAGATAAACAACGCTGTACTCAATGAATTGACAGAATTGAACAGGATGTCAGTTTCCCGCTTTAGCGGGTTATTTTCGCCAAACGCGCTGGTTATATTATATGTAAATATAGCCGAGCAGGAATTCTGGAAAGGTAAGGAGGCAGATTTTGAACTGGCTGAAAATTACATTAAAAAAACTCAGCGCTTTACAAAACTCTATTACATTAATATCAGCGGAAGCTGGGTAAGTTCAACCAAACTGGGGTTAAAGATATTTGAAATGCTCGCAACCGAATCAAATGAGCGGGTTTACAGAAAGTATAAAACGCAAATACTCAAATTCACAGAAACCATTCAAAGTGAAAAACAGAGTTTCAATATTGCTTCAGATCTTGCAAAACTCATTTTTATAGCAAGCAGTATAAATTCTGAGGAGCTGAACAGATTACTTTCTGAGCTGCTTGAACAAATCAGGATAAGGCAGCCTGAAGTACTCAGCTCTCTGATCGGTTGATTCAGTTAATATTTTCAAACTTAGAAAGTCTTTCCTTTATAAGCTTATCAGCTTTTTCAAGGTCAATTTCCGCAGGATCTGAAATACCTTCACTAAGCTCTTGTAATATCGCCTCCTGCAGCCTGCCTCTTTGAAGCGCCGCAGAATAAGGCACTCTTAAGAAAGTGACCATTGAATATTTGGGTATAAATACCTCAGGGTATTTGCTGTAAAGCAGAGTTTCGATCTTCTTTTTCAACTGGAATCGGGCATCAGCAACCAGGTCGCGCATTTCCACGAAGTTTTCCTGCGCAAGGTCCGCTATCGCGTCAGTGTTGACTTTCCTCATCTCTTGATAAGCATTAAATATCTTGTCCCATTCACCCGGGAATTTATCGATGCATTCATTGAGATAAGTGCAGTCTTCAAACGCGGCATTCATGCCCTGCCCGAAAAACGGCACTATTGCGTGAGCTGAATCACCCAACAGCGCGGTTTTACCGTTCATACACCATGGATAACATTTCACTGTTATCAGCGTGCCGGTTGGGTTTTCAAAAAAATCGTTCAATAGCCCAGGCATTAGCCGGATCGCATCGGCAAAGTTTTTTTCAAAAAAACTTTGCACCGCTTTCTTGTTATTTAGAGCTTCAAAACTGTTTTCTCCGCCTAATGCCCTCTCATAAGCCAGGAAAAGCGTACAGGTAAAGCTGCCATCCATATTGGGGAGGGCGATCAGCATAAATGAGCCGCGCGGCCAGATGTGAAGCGCGTTTGTTTCCATTTGGAAATGACCGTTAGCATCCGGTGGAATGTGAAGCTCCTTGTAACCATAATTTTCGTATTCCTGCTTAAAATCGAATCTTGGAACTTTCAGCATTTCCATTCTGACAGGAGATGTTGCTCCGTCAGTCGCAATTGTTACATCTGATGAAATTTCTTCTGCGCCGGTTTTTGTACCATTGTTAAAATGTATGATGTTTTTGTTCAGATCAATGCCTGTGCAGGGCATATTGAAATGAAATTTCACCGAAGGGAATTCTTCGGCAAGATCCATAAGTTTTTTGTTAAGCTCACCCCTTGAAACTGAATTAATGTATTCGCTCATATCCTTGCCGTAAGGCTGCAGCGATGTTGCGCCATCAGGTGAATGTATCATCCTTCCGTACATTGGGATAGATATTTTCTTGATCTCTTCGTAAAGTCCAACTTCTTTCAACGCGTGAATACCACGGGTTGAAAGCGCGAGGTTGATGGATTTACCGGCGCTGATATCAGCTTTGCGCATATCAGGTCGGCGCTCATATATATTTACGCCGTATCCTCTTTTGGCGAGGTAAACTGAGAGCAATGATCCTGCAAGTCCCGCGCCTACAATTGTAATATTTTGCATAATTTATTCTGATAAAAATAAAACCTGCCAGGTTAAAATGTAACTTTTTCTAAGTGAGAACAACAAGCATACTCCTTGAACATTCCCAAACAGGAGTTTGGGAATGAGGGAAGAAATTGTTTATTTAAGTAAATAACAACCTTACAAAATTCCACACATCTTCAAACGTATTGTAGAGCGGAACAGGCGCAATTCTTATCACATCCGGCTCGCGCCAGTCACATATAACACCGGCATCATTGAGTCTTGAATGCAAAGCTTTGCCGCTTTGCTTTGCGCGGATAGATAGCTGGCAGCCGCGTTCGCTTGCCGCGGCAGGAGTAATGATCTCAATATTCCCGTTATTATTTTCATTAATGAGATATTCGGCAAAACCTGTGAGCATCTCACTCTTGGCTCGCAGCGCATCCATTCCCGCTTCATCGAATATATCCAGCGAAGCGCGAAGCGCAGCAAGCTGCAGTATAGGGGGATTGCTTAACTGCCAGCTTTCAACAGTTGGTATTGGCTGGTAATTATGCCCCATCAAAAATCGTGTAGCTTTATCCTGCCCCCACCAGCCCCAGAATTTAGGTATGGTCATATCCAGCAGGTGCTTTTGGTGAACAAATGCGCCGGCAATTGCGCCTGGCCCCCCGTTTAGATATTTGTATGAACACCAAACGGCGAAGTCACACTCCCATTTATGAAGCTCAAGCTTTAAATTGCCGGCCGCGTGGGCAAGATCAAATCCAACCATACAGCCTTTTTTATGAGCGGCAGCAGTTATCTTTTCAAGATCAAACGCCTGCCCGGTATAATAGTTCACACCCGCAAACATCACAAGCGCGATGGAATCACCCTCTTTCTCAATACGATCCAGGAGATCCTCTGTTCTAATTGTAACTTCACCATCACGCGGATTCATTTCCATTAGACACTCAGCTGGATCATAACCGTGAAATTTTATTTGTGACTGCACTGCATAATGGTCAGAAGGAAATGCATTAGCTTCGATCAAAATCTTATTACGCTCTTTTGTTGGCCTGTAAAAAGAGACCATCATAAGATGCAGGTTAACGGTCAGTGAATTCATGTGAACCACTTCATCGGGCTTTGCGCCAACAAGCATAGCGGTTTGCGCGGTAAGGAATTCATGGTATGGAAGCCATGGGTATTTTGCGAGCATGTGACCTTCAACACCCATTTTTTCCCAGTCAAGCAGTTCCTGCTCAACAAAGGCCCTCACTGTTTTAGGCTGTAAGCCAAGTGAATTCCCCGCAAAATAAATTACATCTTTACCCTCTGCGGTTTTGGGAACGTGAAATTTCATTCTGTATGAATGCAGCGGATCGTTTGAATCAAGCTGCATCGCAAAATCTATGTTATTTTCAAATTTCATTATCTTATTTTGCCTTCAGCTGTTCAAGCATTTTCCTGGCATTTTCGTTATTGGGATCTAGCTTAAGCGATTTTTCATAGTACTTAACTGCGTTTTTATTATCACCCGCTACCATACAGCCTTCGCCCATGCTATCGTAAACATTCGCTGATTCAGGGTACTGTTCAATATTCAGTTCAAAGATCTTTATTGCTTCTTTGTTCAAGCCTATCTGAAGCAGCTGGTAACCCAATGCATTTAACTGTGATTCCTTAAAGTTATATTTATCCTCATAGTCGCCGTATAACTCCCAATACGTCTCAATTGCCTTTTCAACATTCTTGTTTACAATTAGAGTCATCATAGTATCCGCAATGGACTTTTTGGGTTTATGACTGCCAAGCAGTTCAACATCAAAAATAAGCGTAGCGTTTGGAGGAATAATTTCACCGGCGCCTCTTTGGCCATACGCCAGATCAGGCGGCAATATGAACCTGAACTCATCGCCGATTCGCATCAGCGCAACGCCTTCATCCCACCCTGAAATTACCTGTTTTGCGCCGAGAGTGAATTCAAACGGTTCTTTCCTGTCGCGGGAAGAATCAAATTTTTTGCCGTCAAGCAGCCATCCTGTATAATGAACTTCGGCAACATTGCCGGATACGGATTTCTTTCCTTTCCCGGATTTTAAAATAATATACTTTAAACCGCTGGGTGTTGTAACCGTATCTCCGCTTTGCGCGTAAACACTGAAAGAAAGGATGAATAAGAATATTATTACTTTTTTCATATCGTGATTGAATTTTTTACAATTATTACCGTAAATTACAAATAGATAATTTAAACTTACAGTCAAAGTTCAATATATTGATAAATGAGTTATATCAGTTTTTTATCAATTAACATATAGTAACATTTTAGGGCTTTAATTAAAAAGATACCTTCCTGCCCTGGATTAAGCAAAAGATTCATGGATCTTCAAACAAACGCTTATTACCCTAAAATATATCAAATAAATCATTAAATTTACGGTTATTATACTAATTATTTTAAGGAGAGCAGCGTGAAGAAGTATTCTGTTATTATTGCTTTATTGTTATTAAATGCAACCCTCATTTATTCACAGTACACAAGTCCTGAAAGCGTAGTCTATGATTCTGTTTATAACAGGTGGCTGGTTACAAATCAAGGGGGAATAATTAAGCAAAGAAATAATGCTACAGGCGTTGTTACAGATTTTGCGCCGGCGGGATCCGGAAGTCATGGAATAAGAATATACAACGGAAGAGTTTATGCCTGCGTTGGAAGCACAATTAAAGGATTTTCACTTGCAACAGGAACACAGGAGTTTACTGCAACATTAAGCGGCGCCTCATTTCTTAACGGAATGGGTATAGATCAATCCACTGGAATTGCATACATATCGGATTTCACAGGACAAAAAATATATAAACTCAATTTAAATACAGGGGTATGGTGGATATACGTACCAACAGCAGGCGGACAGCCTAATGGTGTATATTTTGATGCTCCCCGCAACAGGCTGTTGATTTGTTACTGGGGAACAAATGCGGCAATAAAACAGGTTAACCTTGCTGATTCATCACTTACAACAATTACAAATACAGGATTTAACAACTGCGATGGAATATATCTGGATAAATATGATAACGTTTACATTTCATCATGGTCACCTGCGCCTGCAAAGATCTTAAGGTATGATATTAACTTCTCACTGCCTGTTGCAATTGTGATAAACAGCGGGCTCAGCAGTCCGGCCGATATCTACATCAACAAGAATAGCGATACATTGGGAGTGCCGAACAGCGGGAATAATACCGTTACATTCCACAACATAGGCGGCATTGCGGGTATTCAGCAGATCAATCAAAACATTCCGCATAACTTTTCGCTGCATCAGAACTATCCAAATCCGTTCAACCCGGTTACCAAGATCAGTTTTGATATTCCTGAAAATTCATCAAATGTGAAACTTGCCGTGTTCAATACTCTGGGTCAGCAGGTATCAATTCTTGTGAATGAAGCGTTAACTGCCGGCAGTTATGAAGTCAGTCTAAACGCGGTTAAACTTTCTTCGGGTGTATATTATTACAGGCTTGAATCAGGCAGTTCTGTAGAGATGAAAAAGATGATACTTTTGAAGTAAAAATTTTCCCCGGATTAGGGGCTGCAACTCTTTGTTTCGCTTCTGATTCCCAAACTCCGGTTTGGGAATCTTATCACCATCTTAGATATCTATACTTTCCCAAAGGAGAGTTTGGGAAATAGGATCCATCAACAGGGTGCCGGGAAAGTTTGTCTCAAAATTCTGTTAACCCCGGCTTTTGAGCCGGGGAAATTGCGATTCCAAACTGAAATAGGTATTCAGCCCTGACTCAATTTTGAAAAATTGATTCTTATTGAGAGACTGTGGGAGCCCTTGTTTTATTTTACCTGAAACCAAGAGCATTCAAATATTCCCTTAATTTTTGATAAAGCAATAACCTAAAAAAAGTGTTATTTTGAATTATCACTATAATACAAAAAATCAATTTATAGCCGGAGGCAAAATGAAACCGTCAAATCTACTGATTAAATCACCTTTAACTTTATTTATGATCTTGTTTGTATTGCTGTTGCTGCAGGGGTCTACCCTGTTTGCAGATGAATACAGCAAAAATTCGCTCATCATAAAATTCAAACAGGGAACCGGACTTCTCAGCGAAGCCCGCGAGTTTGCTCCGAAAACAATTGGTGAAGTACTCCTTGCCGGCGCAATCAGCATGAACAGGAATTCTGCGCTCAACCTGTTTATGCAGCAATGCAATATACTGAACATGAAGGCCGTAAAGCCTGATGCAGATCTGACACCGCTGCATGGCGGCATTGAAAGAATATTCGTGATAGAAATAAACGAAAACGCAATTTCAATTGAATCCGCGCGAAATTACATTTCAGCAAATGCACAGATCGAATACGCTGAGTTTGACTATATAGGCTATGGAGGAGGTTATTTCGCAGGGTACAGCACAACCGGAAACTCTTCACTTGTACCCAATGACGCTTCGTTCGGAAATCAATGGGGCCTGCGCAATACGGGTCAAACTATAAACGGAGTTGCCGGTACCACCGGCGGTGATATTAATGCCGTTAACGCATGGGATATAACTACAGGCACAAATATAATTGTATCAATTCTCGATTCCGGTATGCCGCTTACTCACCCGGAATTTTCAGGCAGATTGGTACAAGGCTATGACTATGCAAACAATGATACTGATCCTACCGATGACCAGGGTCACGGGACAAATGTAGGCAGTATTGTTGGTGCTAAAGGAAATAACGGATCTTTGATGGCAGGTGTAAACTGGAACTGCAGATTAATGCCTGTAAAAATACTTAATTCTTCAAATTCCGGTCAATATTCCTGGTTTGCATCCGGCATTACATACGCTGTAGATAACGGCGCAAAAGTTCTTAATATGAGCGTTGGCGGACAGTCATTCAGCCAGGCAATGGCTGATGCGATAACTTACGCGTTCAATAATGGAAGAATTGTTGTCGCATGTATGATGAACAATAACAACAATATTACATATTACCCTGCAGGATTAAGTAATGTAATTGCCATAGGCGCTATAAATAACCGAATGTTTCGCGCTGTTCCTTTCTGCTGGGGCGGTGGCAGCAGTTTTGGCTCACACATTGATTTCGCGGCTCCCGGTGAAATGATCCTGGGGTTGGTATATAACAACCCGAATACTACAAGTTACTGGTGCGGTACATCACAGGCTACACCAATGACCGCCGGGGTAATATCTTTGCTGCTTGGCGCAAATCCATCACTTACTTTTAATGATGTTTATAACGCACTTAAAAATTCAGCGCGAGACCAGGTCGGACCCGCAAATGAAGATACACCGGGATTTGATAATTATTTCGGGTGGGGACTCATAGATTCACGCGGAGCGCTGAACCAGGTAATTGGCATTGAACCAATTTCAACAATTGTCCCCGATAAGTTCGGTTTAAAACAAAATTATCCCAATCCGTTTAACCCGGTAACCAGGATCAGATTTGATATAGCCAAAGGCGGCGCAAATGCAAAACTCACAGTATATAATTCCACCGGACAGCAGGTAGCTGTACTTGTGAATGAAGTTGTATCAGCGGGTACTTATGAAGTTGAATTCAGCGCGGGGAAATTTGCTTCCGGAATATACTATTACAAGCTGGAATCAGGGAAATTTAGTGATATGAAGAAAATGGTGCTGGTTAAGTAAGAGTTTTTTAAAGAAGAAGGGGTTGCAACCTCTTGTTCCGGTGTATTTCTTTCTGATTCCCAAACTCCGGTTTGGGAATCTTGTTAAAGAGGTTAAGTAGTTCACAGGCTCAAGATTGTGATACGGTAGTATTATGAGATTGCTTCGTCGCTTCGCTCCTCGCAAAAAATGCACATACCCGCCAAACTGCAATTCAGGAAATATGAGCAGATAAAATAAAACTAGGAGCTACAGCTCCTTGTTCGAAAATAATTCTTTCTGATTCCCAAACTCCAGTTTGGGAATCTTGTTAAAGAGGTTAAGTAGTCGCTGGCCCAAGAGTGGGATACGGTAGTATTATGAGATTGCTTCGTCGCTTCGCTCCTCGCAAAAAATGCACATACCCGCCAAACTGCAATTCAGGAAATATGAGCAGATAAAATAAAACTAGGAGCTACAGCTCCTTGTTCGAAAATAATTCTTTCTGATTCCCAAACTCCAGTTTGGGAATCTTGTTAGAATAGTATGGTACTATTCACTTTGATAATATACTTTCCCAAACTGGAGTTTGGGAATGAGGGTTTCACATCCACAAAGGGGCTAAAGCCCCTTGTTCTATTTATGATGATTCATTGCCATACATTTTCTGAATGAGTTCGGTCATTCCCAAAAACTCTGCGGCATTTTTCCACAGCAGCTTTTCTTTTACGGTATTATTAAACTCAGCCATTGATTCAATGAGTTTTCCGGGTACATGCTCCCCTAACGGGAATGGGTAATCAGAGCCCATAACGATGCAATCTTCACCAATCAGATCGATAAGGAATTTCATTGCCAGTTCATCATGAACAAGTGAATCTAAGTAAAACTTGCCGAGGTAGTTGCGGGGATTTACTTTGTTTTTGGTTTGAACAAGGTCAGGCCTGACGTTAAATCCATGTTCAATTCTGCCTATTGAGAAAGGAAACGATCCTCCGCCGTGCGCGAAGCACACTCTGAGTTTTTTATACTTTTCAAACACGCCGCCAAATATCATTGAGCATATTGCCAAAGAAGTTTCTGCGGGCATACCAACAAGCCATGGCAGCCAATATTCAGGCATCCTGTCCTTGCCAAGCATATCCCAGGGGTGAACGAACACCGCGGCGTTCATTTCTTCACAGGCATGGAATATTTCGCAAACATCGGGGTCATCAAGATTTTTTCCGTGAATATGTGTGCCTATCTCAATTCCGGCGAGTCCCAGTTCATTCATGCACCTTTCAAGTTCTTTAATTGCAAGCCCTGTATCCTGCATGGGAAGTGTACCAAGTCCGATAAACCTTGAAGGATTATCGCGGGCTACGCCGGCTATGTGGTCATTAAGGTATCGAGATAGGTCATACGTTGCAGCGGGATCCGCCCAGTAATTGAACATTACCGGCACGGTTGAAAGGACCTGCATCGAAACATTATGTTCATCACACTCCGCAATACGTTTTGTACTGCTCCATGAGTTTTCAGTAATTTCGCGGAAGACCTTGTCGCCAATCATCATTTTTGCGCAGCATGGTTTATGATGCTCAACAGTAACAAACCCATGAGTGTTGTATTTTTTGTTCAAATCAGGCCAGTTTTCAGGCAGTATATGTGTGTGTACGTCTATCTTCATTCAATTACGAATTATGAATTTCGAATTACGAATTGCTCTTTTTCAATGTTACTTGTATTGAACCAATAATTCTGAGAAGTTCCTCGCAATCATTTAACAATGAATCAAAAAGTTTTTTCTCAATATAATCAGTATCATGAAGCAGTCTTAATCTGAATTTTGTTTCTCTTGCTTCTCTATACGCTATCCCTAATTTCGCCGCAAAATCTTTTCTTGAAGAACCACCAATGGCCTCTTCAACATTTGATCCTACTGATGTACCACTGCGAAGTATTTGTTTGGAAAGTTCATATTCCTTCTTATCTTTTTTCAGAAACTGATATAATCTGATAATTCTTACTGCAAACTTATATGATTTATCAAGAATTAAGTTTTCTTTCATAATATAGTTTTCAATTAAAATTCATAATTCGTAATTCATAATCCGTAATTACTTAGCCGGCGGCTGGATTATTGTTCCGCATTTATTGCAGGTTCGTTTATCCATATCACCCCAGAACTTTTCAAATATCGGCGGAAGCTGCGCTACAATATCATCAAGCTTGACGAATTCTTCGTAAAGCTTGTTGCCGCATTTTTCGCAGTACCACTGGAATGCATCGAGCTCTTTCTCTTCGCGCTTGCGCTCAATAACCAGGCCAACTGTGTTGGCGGGTCTTTGCGGGGAGTGCGGTACATTAGGCGGCAGGTAGAACATTTCACCTTCTTTAATGTGAATATCTTTCGGTTTACCATCTTCAATCACCTTTACGACTATATCACCTTCCACCTGGTAAAAAAATTCCGCGCCTTCTTCGTAGTGATAATCTTTGCGTGAATTTGGACCGCCAACGACCATTACAATAAGATCTCCGTTGACCATACATTTATTGCCGACAGGCGGTTTGAGTAAATGGCGGTTCTCCTCTATCCACTGCTTAAAATTGAATGAACTTAGTGACATAATTTGGACTCCTTGTAATTATTTTAGATTTCTTTTTACATTCTTAGCCTGCTCCAGATGCCTTCGCTGGTGTGCTGCGTTGACTTCAAGTATAACGAATGCGGAAAACTTTATCCAGCTTACTGCAGGTGAGGGAAGCCTAACTTTGGTTAGATCCCATGGAGCTGATCTTTCAACCAGATCCATCCACCTATCCTGAAGCTGAAGGTATGCAGCTGTTGCTTTTGCTTTGTTGATCTTTGAGTCAGGCTGCCATTTGCCGGGTGATTTGAATTTCTTCTTAACGGGAGGCTCAACATTCGCAATGAACTTGCTTCCTATCCAGCTGTATTTCATTTCACCGGTATATCTCAGGTTTTTCTCTTCAAGTTTTTTAAGACCATTTTCAAAAATATCGCAATAGTCAGCACCTGTCACTATTAAATGATCAATACACTCCGCAATTGACCAGCCGCCATCAGGCGGCCGTTTGTTGAATTCGCTATCTTTAACTTTTTCAAGGAATGAAGCGGATTCAATTTTCATATTTCTGAACTCATCACTTATCAGTTTGAGTTCTTTTGGTAAACTGCTCATGAATAACTATTTCTCCTTTTCTTCTTTTGTTACAGGTAAAAGATCGAAGAAGTGCCAGGGAGCGGAATAAAAATCACCGGGTCCGAAGTAATCTTTTGATATTCTCGTAATCTTTCCGTCAACATCTTTATGGAACACTGAACAACCCGGCCAGTAGCCTTCTGCTTCTGTGTAGTAGCCCATATCAGCAATAAAGGTTGTCCCGGCAGCGGAGTAAGTCCTGAACTTCCATCCGCGCGAGGCGGCGAATTCTTTTTGCACTTCAGGCGCATCGGGTGATACCAGCACAAATGCAGCCTTCTTTTCTATGTAGTAAGCTGAGCCGCTGAAACCATCTGCCCACAGTGTGCAGTATGAACAGGCTTTACCCATGTTGTGGATCAGTATCAGGTTATCTTTATCTCCAAACATTTCGGAAAGTTTTACATCATTGCCATCGGTATCTTTAAGTATGTAATCGCTTACATCCATCCCGGCCTGCCTGGCAGATATCTTTATATACTTTTTTCTCAGCTCCGCAATCTCTTCGGAAATTTTCCTTAGTTTTTTATCACTTTTTTCCCCGGAAGAACTGCCTGACTTTGTGGTGGAGTTTTTTGCTGCCTTTACTTTTTTACCCATGATTTTACCTGTAAAAAACTGCATGATTTCAGCAGTTTTGTTGTATTTTTGTGGTTTTTTGTGGATGAATTTTTTAATTATAAAAATAAGTTCTTTTATAAACTATGCCAAATCTTTTAGAGTAAATCGACTTTTTACTTCCCATAAATATTTGTATTTTTGCCATTCACACCTAAGGAATAAATCAAATAAATTTAATACATATGCAAAGAGAAATTCATAAATGGTTCAGCCCGAACCTTAACAAAGAAATGGAAACGGTTGTTTACGGCACAGGAAATCAATACGCGCTTTTGATGTTCCCCACCGCAGCAGCTGATTACCTGGAGTATGAGAGATTCCATTTAATTGAATCAATGACGCCGTATATCAATAACGGTAAAGTAAGAGCAATATCCATCAACAGCATTAACAGCGAGAGCTGGCTGAATGATGAGAATCACCCTGAGTATAAATCAGAACGACACAGACAGTTTAACGAATATGTTGTAAACGAAGTTGTACCTTTTATAAAAAAGACATGCGGTGATGATGTTCAGATAATCACAACAGGCGCCTCATTTGGCGCGCTGCATGCGGCTAACACTTTCTTCCGCAGGCCGGATGTTTTTGCCGGCACAATTGCAATGAGCGGTTCTTATGACCTGAAGGACTATTCCAAGGGTTATTATGATGAGAACGTTTATTTTAATTCACCCGTGGATTACCTGAGCAACTTGAACGATGAAAATGTGCTGAATCAGATCAGGGAAAGAAAACATATTTATATTACTACGGGACAAGGAAGCTACGAAAATCCTGAAGCTTCAAAGAACCTGAGCAATGTTCTGCATGCAAAAGGTATAAACCATGAACTTGACTTGTGGGGATATGATATACCCCATGACTGGCCATCATGGCGCAAAATGCTGCCGTATTTTATAGATTCGAAGTTGTAAGAGTAATTTACAATTCATCCGATGACTTAAAGTCATCGGATGAATATACACTGATCACTCGCCGCCAACAAACTCAACAATATTCCCTGAAGGATCATAGCACTGGAACCAGAATGTATCTTCATTCATTTTCATGGGTTCCTTTTGTATCGTGCGGATGGCATTCTTACGAAGCTTCGCGAACATTTGGGAGGCAGAGCCGACCTTGAATGTAAACGATACCTTTGAAGTATCAAACCCTGCTTCGGGGGCATCGTAGCCGCCTTCGAGGTACATTCCCTGTTCATCATTTATGTGAAAAAAACATGCTTTATCACCCATTGGAGAGTAGTCATCAAGTCCCAGTATGCCATTGTAAAATCTGAACGAATCGCTGTAATCTTCAGCGTAAATGCTCCCCATTGTGATTTGTTGTATTTTTGTGGAATCCATAATTGTTATATTATCAATTCCACAAAAATAAATATTAAAAATCAATAAATCAGCATACACTGTAATTCTACTTAAACCAAAAAAATACGGGCATCAGCATGGCTACGACTACAGCCCATACTGCATAATATGGCAGCATTACTGTCATACTATTTTCCACATTTTCCGCTGAAGCTTTGTTCCTTACAAACTGAATAAGTTTTATTGTTATTAATACCAGGTTTGAGAAGAGCAGTAAATTTGCGCCAAGTACAGCAATACGGTTTGGGCTCACGCCAAAAGCGAAGAGTCTGTATACAATTGCTGAGAGCGCGATTGAATTTATTATCATTGCCTCGATGGAAAGCAGCAGCAGTATTTTATTGTAAACGGACCGGTGGTTTTCCGAATTACCCGAAAACGTAAATACAATAACACTAATAATTGCACCCAGCAGTACGTTAAAGACTATCAATTCTTCGCGATTGTTGAACGGATCCTTGGCGAAAAACACCAGCGCAATTAAAAAACCCGTCATTGCCATAAACATTAAGGGTGTAAACAGTTTTGAAATGAACGGTGCGACCTTACTTATGATTTTTGGTGAGCTTTCTATCATATAATTGGCGGCAAGCGGAGCTGCAACCAGTCCGTAAACTACAACATAATCACCCAGAATATCATCAATCCGTACCTTAATGACTTTGAACATTGCAACAGTCAGCATTGTTAAAAGCATTCCGGCGCAGATTACAACACCAGTCAAAACAAATGTGTCGCCATTCCTTTTTAAAAAAAACATTCTGGCATTCCGGGAAGTTATATCAAAATTCATATATGCTGCACCAAGCACGACCCACATTATGAACGAAAAATGGACTGCCGCTAGTATCCTGGTTTGGCTTGCAGCCTGCCATGGAAGAAGATTCATATACAGCACACCCGCTAAAACCCCTGAAAATATTATAATATATTTTTTTCTCTCAGCTTCAAATTTCAGCAAATAGAAGAGGGCAAGCGAGGGAAGCACTGTAAATGCAATGTTATCAGTTACAAAATTCTGCGCGTTCAGTCCGAATATCTGGGGAATCTTAAAAATTGTACCGCATACAAGTGCTGCAATGATAGTGAAGACAAGGTTGAATTTGCCTGAGCCTGATATCCCGGGGATATCACTATTCTTTTCTGTGTGGCCGGCGGGAATTTCTTCCTCCTGTAATCTTATCTGCCAGAATTCTGCCAGGGGTATATCCTTTATTTCATGATATAAATCAGAGAATTCATTTGTAAACAATGATCTATCCTCACGGTAAAGCTTTTCAAGCATAGAGGGATTTTGGAGGTTTTCCAAAATTTTCTGTTTCATTTTGGTTTGTAATTAAATTTTAGAAATATGTTTTAATTTCTGCCAACGGGAATGTTTCCGAGTTTTTCGAGATCGTGACAAAAGTAAATAATTAATATGTAGCTTATGTTGATAAATATTACAGCTATATTCACAAAACTTTTGCTGTAAATGATTCGCTCTTCTTCACTGCCGGAGACCTTCTGAGCGTTAATCCGAATAATATTACTAAAACATATCAGCAATGATAAAAGGGCGGTAATGTTCATAACTATAAATGGATTGACAGATCTTTTGATATCATATAACGCACGGTAAAGCTGGTCTGATTCAACTGCCCTTAACAAAATTGAAGCTAATACAATTGTTGATGGTAAAATCAATACTAACCCCACAAAGGTTGGTTTATCAAAATAATTTTCAATATCCCTCATCTTTGTTCTGGGTTTTTATCTTTTTCAGGTTGTGTTGCCTTCTCAGGTCCGGCATTTAACTTAGGTACTTCCTCTGTCTTTGGTTCATTTTCACGTACTTCACGCGCGTTTATTTCATTGTGATTATCCCTGCGCGGCACAATTTCGAGGTGTTCATTTTTTTCGTTGATATTATTTTTAAGGCTATCTAACTTTTTCTTTTTGAGCGGGAGATAAATCTGCGACCCGCTTTCTTTGTAATATTGTTTGGTTCTTTCGTCTGGCAGATTCCACGAGAGCCACGAGTAATTTTCCTGCTCAATATCAAAATTTTCTACGCGCGCTTTGTAAACTTCGAGCCCGTTTCTGTAGTCACTGAATATAAAACTGTACTCCAGAAAATCCCTATCCAGCACATCCCTGTGTTTATCCAGCACAGGCAGCGCATCATTATTTAACTTCAGCAGGTAATCAATATCAATTTTATCTTTTGCAGGATTTTTCAGGTTAAACTCCGCAATGGTAACATCCCAGCTGAATGAACTCATAACAAGCAGCATAATTACAGCGGCGAAGCTGTTAAATTTGAACAGCCAGAAGGTCGTTTTTTTAGCATGTATCTTGTAAAGCATTGAAGCGAGTCCGGTAAGCGTTAGCAGAATAAAAATCATCACCCCTATGCGTTTGAAGGATAGCGCATAATAATAATCTATGTAATAAATATTCCTTAGCGATACGGATATTGCCATGAATGCATTCTGAACTATCCAGGTATATGCAAGCAGCTTTAGTGTTTTGTTTGAAGCAAGGTAGTTTTGAGAACCTCGGAAAATTACAAGCAGTATAGCCATCGAAAGCAGTATGCTGAATATAAGGTAATAAGTGCCTTCATGTACGTAGTAGGCAAGATTTTCGATGTTTGATGCGTCAAATCCAAGCCAGGTTACCTGAATATCTATGACGTTCAGCAATACGAGCAAGGCGTTCATCATAACAAGCAAAACAATACCCATCTTCGTTTCAAGCTTTAGTGAATTAGGCTTAAAGCGGTACGAAAACATTGTGTACATTAAATGTGATTTTGGTACAGGCCTGGTGCGTGAGTGAACTTTAAATATCTTATCACGCTGCAGGGTTTCATGGAATGAGTTATCGAGTTCCGTAAATATTTTTATCTTGTTGTTATATATGAATGCGGTGATTAACATGAGTCCAAGCAGGATATAGAAGAACCTGAGTATAGGGTAATTTATGAAAATTTCGTAAAGATATTTGCCAATTGAATCCCAAAACGTAACTGAGTATGAATTGAAAACGGGGTTGGAATAAGCGTAAATTGCGTAGAATATCACAAAGAATATCATGGGAATAAAAGCCAGTTTGGCGAATTTCAGAACTAATTTGAATGCCCTGAACTTAGATGCGAAGTATTTTAGCTCAATATATATGTTGTAGGGGAAAATTACAAAGCTTGAAAATGTTGTAAGTACAGCGTTGTATACAGTTTGGAGCTGCGGCTGATGAATATACCCAGTGAAGATCATAAAACAAACAAAAGCGGCGAATTTTGAATAACCTGAATTCACAAACACAACCATCGCGGATGAGTACAATGAGGCAAGCATAGAAACGATAACATTCTTGTTCTTTATATTCTCTTCATTCATAAAAAGCATGGCAATTATGCCGAGAGTGAAGAAAATAAAAAGATTCGCGCCAAGCTTTTCTGACCAGAAGAAAAAGTTATATGTAACAAGAAGCGCTATTGTGATAAGAAATCTTGGTTTATGCATTTGCATAACCTCCGTTGGTGATGATCGTTCCCATAATGTGATTTCCAGCAGTACCTATTATTTTACGCTGCTGTTTATTAACCTTTCCAGTGCGTCTAAATGTTCGTTAAATGATCTCCTTCCCGTTGCTGATACTGAATAGGTAGTATTCGGTTTTTTGCCTATAAATGATTTATTGACCTTTATATATTTTGCTTTTTCAAGTGATGCGATGTGGCTTGCAAGGTTCCCGTCAGTGACATCCAGGTGCGTCTTTAAGGAATTGAAATCAACGGTATCGTTAACCATGAGCATTGACATTATGCCAAGCCTGACTTTGCTTTCGAACAGCTTATTTATATTTACGAGTATATCCTTCAATTTGTTCCGTCAGCCGGGCTATATTTCAATTATTTTTTTCATATTTAAAATACATAACCATCCCGTAAATGATATTCAGCAAACCAAATCCGGCGCCCCAGAAGTAAATTGCATCATTTAAGAAAAGCATTGAAACCAGGCCCAGGGCAATTTCAGATACGCCAAGCCATTTAATTTCGCTTAAAGTAAATTTGCCCGCATTCAGCAGGGCTAGCCCGTAAAAAACGAGCATTGAAGGAAGCACCAGCCAATCGAAATACTGGTAAATGAGGATTAAGCAAAACACTCCCCCGGTAATTAAAGGAATGAATAGATTCACAACAAGCCGTTTTGCGGAGCCGTCCCAGACAGGCAAGCCGCTTTTTTTAGCTTTTCGGGCAGTGAAGAAAATTGCCGCAAGGAAAGTTACAATAAGCACCGCAGCGGATACGGTAATCCCGAAAAAAATGAACTCCTCCCTGGTTTGGGCGGATATCATCGGGCTTTTTGAGTAATCCATAAACCTGAACAGCTTCTGATGCAGAATATATGCGGCAATAAGACCCATAATTCCCGCGCTTATGCCTGAGAGTCCGCTCAGCGAAATAAAACTCGATGAGCGCTCCATTAAACTGCGGATCTCCGTCAGATTCTTTAAATGCTGCTGGTTTGATTCTATTTCACTGCTTCCGGGTTTATTCTGCTCCATTATATATACATTTTGATTTCCACTAAAAAGTACTTTGTGCTGCAAAGTTAATAGATGTGAAGTGAAATGTCAAGGAGTAAAATAAAGCGTATACTAATTACATGAGTTTTTCAAATTAGAATAAAAAAAAGACTCCTATGGGAGTCTTTACAAAAAAAACATGCCGCTCCTACGGAGCTCTATATCTGGGCTTACTCGTACTACAAACATTTCGCTCCTACGG